>JGI12316J15310_10000053_pt1 | contig 443946 bp, 441 predicted proteins | sample MarCyaLeptolynsp_FD_15310 | JGI IMG/M metagenome (IMG submission 15310) | reverse complement strand
GTTCAGAAAACGCAGGCCAACCGCAACATGAAGGGCTCCGACTCGATCGACGGCCTTACGATAGCGGTTCAGAAAACGCAGGCCAACCGCAACAAGTCCTTTTTGTTGAACCTCGACTTCTTGACGTTGGCAGACAGCCTCGAAAAGCTTGGCTACACCGTCGTAGGCCCCAGCTTGAAAATGTCCGACGCATTTCGGAGAGCCAGAAACGAAGATATCGACGCTGCTTTGCTCGACGTCAATCTGGATCAAGGCGAAACGTCAGAGCCGGTTGCAACTATCCTGCGATTTCGACGACTGGGATTATGTCGTTAATACTGCCTATCAAGAAGTGCGGCATAGTAATTTCATTCCACTGGCATCGTCTTGCCGTCACTCCCACTTCATCGGCTCTCCTGTGTCCGGCTCGTCGTTGGCCGGCGCCGCCGTTGAGCCGAACGTCGCATCTCGTTCCTCCGGTCCGCCGGCTTCCTGCCCTGAAGCGCCTTCTGCGGTCTTTTGTCCGCCTGTCGCATCGCCCCGCCCTATCTGCGAATAGTGCACGGCGAACCGCTTGCGCATCGCATCACGCAGGGCGTCACGCTCATCGTCGCTCATGCGCGGCCGGGCTTCCATCCGGCCCGCCTCGATCCCGATGGAGACGGCCCGCTTGGTCGTGCCGCGCACCATGGCAGCGAAGCTCAGCTTGTCCTGGGCCTCGATGAAGGTGGCGTCAGTCCGCAGGTCGCCGGCGAGTATGCGGGCGTCCTTTGCCGAAACCCCGCCCGCGAACTTGATTGCGGTGTTCGCGGCAATGGCTTCGTAGAGCCTGGTGTCGAGCTGGCCGAGGAACTGGTGGGCGAGGATCAGCCCGATGTTGTATTTGCGCGCCTGGCTGAGGATGACGCCGATCGTCCGGTCGAAATAGTCGTTGGCCTCATCGACATAGACGAAGGTGGGCACGCGCTCCTCGCGGGACAGGACCGCCCGTTCCTGCGCGGCCTGGGCGATCATGGCGATGAAGAAGCGCCCGAAGATCTCGGTGCCGTTCTCCTTGAGGAGGTCCTTGGCCGTGTTGATCAGGATCACCTTGCCCGCGTTCATTTCGGCGAACAGGTCGAGCTTGCTCTTGGGATGGGAGAACATCCGCTCGAAGGTCTGGTTCTCCAGGATGCCGTAGAGCCGGCGCAACACCTGTTTGCGGGTGTAGACAAACTCGCGGCTTTCAAACTCGGTCTCAAAGAAGGCCCGCGCCGATCCGGTGAGCTGGTCGACATACGGCCGGTACTTGTTGAGACCGCCATCTTCGAGCAGTTTGCGGAAGGTGTGGATGGTGGCGTTTGGAATGTGGAGCAACAGCCTTGTGATGTAGCGGAAGATGACGGTCTGCTTCTGCGTCATGCCGGCGTCAAGAAGCGAGCCGAGCACGAAGTCGTAAAGCTCCAGCACACCGTTGATCAGTCGTTCCCGATCCAGCGGCGAGTATTGGTCGATCCGGTCGAGCCCGAAGTCGAACAGGTTCAGTGCCACCGGCCATTCGACATCGGTCGGATCGACCAGCACGAACCGGTCGGCCAACGGGCCGTCAGCAGCGAAGAGATCGAGGCCTGCAATCGTGTTGATTAGATCGCTTTGGCTGTCGATGACGATGATCGAGGCTTCGCCGGCCGCTACGGCATCAAGGTCGTGCAGGATGAAGTGCTGCAGGGTCTGGGTCTTGCCGTGGCCGGACCCGGCGACGATGTGCTGATGCTCAAAGCGCGTTGCCTCGGGGATCGTGATCGGTACGCGTACATCGAACAGGTCAGCCAGCGGCGTGCCGCCGAGATAGGTGTCGATCAGCTTGCGGGCGGGCATGGCCGCGGCTTTGTTCGGGAACTTCGTGGCCTTCTCCAAGGCCCGTGGGTCTTCGGGCGTGCCGCCCGAGGCGAGGATCAGATTGTATTGAAGGCGCGCGCGCAGCCCATCGATTGTGTCCTGCTCTTCCAGTTCGGGTGCGAACGGATATTGAAGCATCGCTTCGACGATATCGGGCAGCCCATCGAGCGTGTCGGCCAGGGCCGTCTCAAAACGGATGTCGCCCCGCTCGCCTTCGCTGCCAATCAGAAGCGCCGGCGCCTGATCGATGATCGGCACGAGCATGGCTGTGTAAATGTCGGCGATCGTGCCCATAGTGGTGTCGAAGTCGGTGAGGATGCGTTCGGTGCGTTTCAGTCCATCCTCGATGGCCCACAGTTCCGACCGGGCTGGCACGGCCTCAGCAACCGGCGTGGACGGTACCGCGAACCAGCGCTCGGTAACGATCAGCGCGTGAAGGCTGTCTGCCAGAGCCTCAAAGATCGGCAGCTGTCCGATCGCGTCTCCATCGTCGTGGAACCGGCCGAGCACATCGGCGGCGATCGCCTCTGCCAGATGCCGCTGGCCGGCGTCCGTCTCAAGCTTGAGCTTGCGGCACAGGGTCTCCACCCTCTCGGCCAAGTCCGCCACCTGCCGCGCCTCGCGCGACAGACCAAAGCGGGTGATCGATTGCTTGAGGCGACGTCCAGTTTCGGACCGCAGCCCCCAACCGCGATAGATCGGGCTAAACACCAAGGAGGCTGCCCTTCAGCACGGCCTGCTTGGCCTCGGCCTTCTTCAGCGGCTGAATCGCGATCCGCTCGCGATCGTCCCAGTGCTTGGCGCTTTCGAGCACCTGGCGCAGATATTCGCAGACACGTTCGAGGTAGGCCTCCTTCTGGATCAGCAACACGATGCTCTCGCAATAGAAGGTGCGCCCGCCTTCGGTCAGATCGGACACGATGATCTGTTCGCGCAGCGTTCGGAAGTAGACGACCGTCATGACGAGGACGACCAGCAGGGCAAGGCTGATCGAGCTCATGAAGCCGGTCGGGGTGATCAGCCAGAGGACGACGAAGCTGACGAGGCCCAACAGAAGCGCCGGTCGAAACGCCTGACGCAGATCGTCGATCGGATCGCTGATGACGAGCGGCACCTGGGCCAGCCGGTATCGCTTGACCAGCTCTTTCTCCTCGTCGTCCAGTTCCAGTTCGGCATGCAGATTGAAGATTACACTGTTGCCGATTCGAAGCGGAACCAAGGAAAACAGAGCTCCCGACTTCTGGTCTCGCTTGAACAACAGGTTCATGGATAGCCCTCCTCACCCGCAGACATTGAAACCGATCAGGATGCAGCAATCAATCCTTCTGCTGCATCCTGATTATTTGCATTGGATTGACCGATACGGGTAGGGCTATGTTCAGCAATGATCACCGATGTCTTCAGACCAGTCCGGATCGGCATGGGGACACGGTATCCCCATGCCGATCCGGACCATGAAGCGTTCGCTCCGGGACGACTAGCTCGCTGTTTGCTCAGCGCTCTTCTGCCGAAGAACAGAGGGGTCAGCACAGTCAGCCAAGTGGGCCGTACGCCGCTCAGACGAAAGACCGGTCGCGCGGTCCTAATGAGGTCGGTAGGATCAAGCGGTTTTTGTATCGAACGCAACGATGCAGACTCATGCCAACGCCGAGCAGCAGGCAGTCCTGCCGAAACTGACGGGAGCGACTCTGTCAGGCCAAACCCTATAATGTATGGCCCGCCACGAACAGTGAGGAGCGAGCGGCGGGCCCTCGGCGCAAAAGGGGCGAATCTAGATTGCTTTTCGGCTCAGCGAAAAACAAGAGTTTTTAATGCTCAACGGCTTTCCTGCCTGCGGCTTTTGCCCTCAATAGACAAGGCTCATTCATCGCAGTTCCGTACTCTTGTGCCCTATTGGTGACCTAGAGGCGAAGCCCTCAAAGACATTGTGATGCCTCGCCCCGGGCTATGATGTCACAATTCCTGGCTCTTCAAGACGGATCAGTTTGTTTCCGGACAACAAGCTCGTCGATCTCCAATCGACAGATGCGCGCCGAGTTGATGGCCAGGCGGCCGATTGCGAGCGCTCCTATTGCTACGGCACCGATGGCAAGTGCACCAACCGCCATCGCACCAATGGCGTTTGAATGCTTCGCAGGAGCTCCCCCGTTGAGTGAACCGTTGCTGTCGGCAATTTCGTCATCGGCGTTCCTGATCGGTTGGCCGTGATCTGTTGTCGAACTGGGTTCTGAACGTGACATATCGGTTTCCTTCCATTCCGTTTGCTGACTCGATGTCGCCAAGTAGGCCGTCATCTTTCGAGGTGGCGCCAGGGCCGGTCGATGATCAATGCAGTAATGGTCGCACCCAAGGCTATAGCGTTGCCGTACCAAGGCGGCGTGGCCGGCGTTTGGTCGAGTACTCGCAGTGTCGCCAACAGGATCGGGACATAAAGCAGCGCAAGGGTTGCGGGGACGGTCCAGCGTGCCCATCGCTCGCCGGCTCGAAATGGCATAGCGACCAAGACAAGGACCAGGAGGCCCGTGACGGCCCATCCGGCGCCTGCGACATCCATCAAGGCCAGAAGCAGCGTCTGTGTCGGCGGATCCAGAGCCTCCCAATCGACCTCAAGAGCCGTGCCATGATAGGGCATGAACCGGGCCCGAAACAGATAGATCGCACCGAGTACAACGCTGATCGCGCCGCAGACGCCGTAGATGATCGCTGCAAGTCTACGCGCTCTTGTCATGACTTGGCTCCGATCGGAGCCGCCTCGGCTTCAGTCACTCCATTTCCTGCCATTCGGTCCAGGACGCCAACGAGGTGCTGTGTGTCAAGGTGCGCACGCAGAGAGACAAGTTTACCCCATCTGATCTGGAGCTCGTGAACCCCCTGGTTCTCGTAGGCTTCGCCGTCGGCGGCCCTGCCGCGATCTGTCCAGAGGACGGCAACAATCATGTGCCACGGCGGCCCTTTGACCAGCACACTGCGCGGTTCAAACCGCAGCTCCGGAAAGAGCCGGAAAAGCCGGTCAAGCCACTCCGAAAAGGCGCGCTTGGAATGACGCACACCGCCGAGCGCATGATCGCCGGCAAATTGATGATGAATGTCCTCAGCGCATCGCGCCAGTAGGGGGGCGACATCACGTTTGGACAGGCGGTCGAACGCCCATCGTGCCGTGCGTCTTGCAATCATGTGATGCATGTTTGCCTCCTGAATGATTGTATTGACCGCTACCACTTGCCAAGCGGTTCGGGCGGTTGTGAGCTTGCTTCACTCAAAAGGTCAGGCACCGAAAATGACTTCGTGCATAACGCGACCCGGCCAGAGCGTGAAAAGGCCCGTGACGACCAGGGCAAGCGCATAAAGGGTGATCATGCCGCGCTTGTGCGCGGTGACCTGGTGTCGGTGCGCCCGCCAGACCGCTAACGGGACGGTTATGATCACAACAACGGAGAGGATGTGGATTGGGCTCCAGCGTCCCCACAGCTGCAGTTCCGAAATCCAGAAGCCGCCGACTGCGATGAACAGCATGAGTGCCGCCCAAATGTAGCCGATGGTTCGGTGAGGCAGCGTGCCTTTTGGCGCAGCGAACTGGACTGCGCCCAGAACAAGCGCCGCAAGGGCCGCAAAGGCATGCGAGGCAATGACGAAGCCTTCGGCAATCAGCGGATCAAATGTCAAAACGGGTCCTTCCAGTGCGTTTCCTTTCAATGTTGACAGAGCTAATATCGATCTTACGTTTGTCAACATGACCGATTTGAAGATAGTCAGAAGACATGGACAGTGCGAATGCGACGGCCGACACACGGCCCTACCACCACGGCAATCTGCGGGAGGCCCTCATCGAGGCCGCTCTGGAGATCCTCGAAAGAGATGGCGAGGACCTGACGCTGCGCGCTGCGGCCAAGTTGGCCGGCGTCAGTCATACGGCGCCCTACAATCATTTCGCGGACAAGGAGGGACTTCTGGCCGCCACGGCGGTCCGGGGCTTCGAAAAGCTCACAGCGGCCGTCGAAGCAGCGCGCCTTTCGGCTGGCTCCGATATGGGCGATCAGTTGGTTGCGACCGCGCACGCCTATGTCTTCTTCGCTGCCGAACAACCGGCCTTGTTCCGGTTGATGTTCGGGCCGCGGAAGGCGAATGCCGAGGACGTTCGCATGGCGGGCCTTGCGGCTTTCAACGCACTTGTCGAGGTGATGCGCGACGGCATGGCGGCGGGCACATTCCGCGATGGCGACCCCAGATCGGCAGCCTTTGCGGCGTGGTCCCTTGTTCACGGCATGTCACAGCTCGCAATCGACCGGACAGGCCCCTTATCCGGCGAGGATCGGACCGGTATTTCCGACCGCCTGCATGCCGCCCACAGGATCATGATGGAAGGGCTGCAACCCCGCTAGTCTGCTCTGATCAGACGGTGCAGCCATGAAAGCGCTGTTTCGAATCGCGCAATCAGGCATGGCAATGGACGATGCCGCCTGGGCACGGCATGCCAATCCGTGGAGCGTTTACTCGCGCATGACGATCCTGCCCCTTGTTGCGCTGGCCGTCTGGAGCCGTGTCTGGCTTGGCTGGTGGGCGCTTGTTCCGATCGGGCTGTGCCTGCTCTGGACTTGGGCGAACCCGCGGCTATTCGCCAAGCCCGATAACACCGACAACTGGGCCTCTGAAGGCACATTCGGCGAGCGGCTCTTTATGGAGCAGGAAGACTTCAAACATAACCATGGCCGTGCTGTCGCAATCCTGACGGTGGCCAACGCGCTAGGATTTGCGATCCTTGCCTGGGGGCTGATCGGGCTGAATCCATGGATCACGCTGTGGGGGCTGACGACGACCATGGGAGCCAAACTATGGACCTTCGACCGGATGGTATGGCTCTATCGCGGCAGTCACCGCAATGCACAATCCATGGAGATGCACAATAATGCTAGCGGTGACTAGCCCGCGGATCATTCTCGCCGCCAGGACTTTTCTCGTCAGGGTGACTCGCAGTCGAGAGTAACTTCAATTCGAAGTAGGAGCAGAAGTTGCCAAACTGAAGAGTTGCCAATCGCTGCGACAAGCAGTCATCGCTCTGCAACGTCGGCTTCCAGGAACGGACGGAGCAGATCAAACGCATTCTGGACTGCCATTCCGGACGATCGATCGCAGTGTCAGCCCCCTGCCCTTCCCTGATTGGGGTCGAAGGCCCTTGCCCATTTCAGGTACCGTAGGCCTTCGTATCGGCAGCCAGCATGTCGATGCGTTCCCCGGTATCGGGATCGAACAGGTGGGCCGTTGCAGGCTCGGGCGCGACCGACACCATCTCACCAACCCTAATCCCGTGGCGGCCGGGGAAAACCGCAGATACTGTAATGCCATCGTGATGCGAGACGATCTGCACCTCGTTGCCTGACGGTTCCACCACGTCCGCCTTCAGCACTATGGCATCGTCACCGTGGGTAGGCTTGAGATCGTGCGGGCGGATGCCGTAACGCACGCGCGCGCCCTCGGGCACAGGCGCATGGCCGGAGAGCGGAACTCGCCAGCCATTGGCGAGGCGCACCGCGCTGCCCTGGCCGTCGTGTTCGACGGTCGCATCGACGATGTTCATGGTAGGCGAGCCGATGAAACCGGCGACGAACTCGCTTGCCGGCCGGTCGAAGATCTGCATCGGCGAGCCGGCCTGCTCGATATGACCGCCATTCATCACGACAATCCGGTCGGCCATCGTCATCGCCTCGATCTGGTCGTGGGTGACGTAGACGGTGGTGCGGCCGAGCTGCTGGTGCAGTTCCTTGATCTCGACGCGCATCTGCACGCGCAGCTTGGCGTCGAGATTTGACAGCGGCTCGTCGAACAGGAAGACCTTCGGCTCGCGCACCATCGCCCGGCCCATGGCGACGCGCTGGCGCTGGCCGCCCGAAAGCTGGCGCGGCTTGCGGTCGAGCATCTCCGACAGGCCGAGCGTTGCCGCCACTGCGTCGATCCGGCGGTCGATCTCGGCCCGGTCGAGGCGGCCTAGTTCGAGCCCGAAGGCAAGGTTCTTGCGCACGGTGAAGTGCGGGTAGAGCGCATAGGACTGGAACACCATGGCGATGTCACGGTCCTTGGGGCGGGTGTGATTAACTGGCTTGCCATCGATCGCAATGATGCCGTCTGAGACGGTTTCAAGGCCGGCGACCATACGCAGAAGTGTGGATTTTCCGCATCCCGACGGGCCCACCAGCACGACGAACTCGCCCGGCTCGATGTCGAGATTGATGGCGTGCAGCACCTGCACAGCCCCGTAGCGCTTGACCAGGTCGATGATCTCGATCGCCGCCATGTCAGCCTTCCATCCGCGCCGTCGCCTCGGCCGAGCCCAGATCGCGCGCGTGGCGCCTGATGTGATCGGCCGCCCGGTAGGCAAGGGCGGTGATCGTGCTGGTCGGGTTGACGGCCGCGCCCGAGCACATCACCGATCCGTCGACGATGAACAGGTTCGCGCAATCCCAGGCCTGCTGCCAGCGATTGACCACCGACGTGTCGGGATTGTCGCCCATCCGGGCCGTGCCCAGAAGGTGCCAGGCGCCGGGGGCGTAGTTGCCCGCCTCGAGGCCGAAATCGTTGATCTTGTAGTCGACCGCGTCGACCGCGTCGGCGAGGTCGCGCGAGCGGGCGATGCCGAAGCGAAGCTGCCGCTCGTCGTTCTCGCAAAGGCTGTAGGTCACCCTCGGGGCGGGCAGGCCCGAGGAATCGGTCACCGTCTCGGACAGGGTGACGCGATTGTCTGGGCGCGGCAGGTCGTCGCCGACGATCAGGCAGCCGATACCACGGTCAAACCGTTCGCGGAACATGCGGTGATGGTCGCGGCCCCAGGCAATGGTGTTGCCCGAATGGGCGCCAAGAGCCTGGAAGCCGGCGCCGTTCATGCGCACGATGTGCAACGTAACGCCGTTTACGAAGCCACGGCTGACATCGGTCTCGGCGAATTCCTCGACGATGTAGGCGGCCGACACGATCCCCTTGTGGGTGTCGAGCGGCTCGTCGACCCAGATGCCGGCGATCGACAGCGTGTGATGCATCAGATTGCGGCCGACCTGGTCGGACCGATTGGCGAGCCCGTTCGGATGGGCGGCGCTTTCCGACAGCAGCAGGAGCCGCGGCGTGCCGACCCCGTTGGCCGCCAGGATCACGATGTCCGCGGCTTGGAAATGCCGGGTGCCGGTGTGCCGGTCGACATACACCGCACCGGTCGCGCGGCCCGTCGCATCGGTCTCGATGCGCTCGACCCGGGCTCCGGTACGCAGCCGGCAGCCGGCGGCGAGGGCGCGCGGCCAGTGGGTACGGGCCATGTCGTTGAGCGCGCCGGTGGGGCATCCATTCTGGCAATTGCCGCAATTGTTGCAGGCGGGCCGGCCGTCATAGTCCTCGGCGAGGATCGCCACCGGCATATCCCAATAGTGCCAGCCGAGCCGGTCGAGCCCCATCTTCGCCCTGCGGCCCATCTTGCCGGGCGGCACCGGGCGGGTCTGGAACGGGCCGCGCGGCGGCATCGCCGGGTCGCCGGGCCAGCCGGCGATGCCACAGGCGCGGTCGGCGAGCTCGTACCAGTCGGCCAGATCCTCGTAGCAGATCGGCCAGTCCGGGGCGAGGCCGTGCTCGGTGCCCTTGCGGAAGTCGGAGGGGCGGAAGCGCGGCCAGGTTGCGGTGTAGATCGTCGTCGAGCCGCCGACGCCGCCCCACATCAGGGTCGTCTCGTCGGCGCTGTCGACCGGATAGTCGCTGTTGAGGCCGCGGGCGTTGGGCGCGGTATTCCAGCTCGTCTCACGACGCCACTCCCAGTCGGCGTGGTAGTGCGGATAGTCTTCGGCCGGCCACCAAGGACCCTGCTCGAGGCACACCGTATCAAAGCCCGCCTCCGCCATCTGCATGGCGCAGATCGCGCCGCCGGCGCCGGCACCAATGACCAGTACGTCGACCTTGTCGTGACGGTGTGGTTTGAGGGTTTGCAGCATGGCCGCTCCTATCTGAGATGGTCGAGCCCGGACAGGTCGACGCGGCGGACTTGGTCGGTCGGCACGTAGCGACCGATTGGCCGGGCCGGCAGGTCAGTCTGCGGATCGAATGGGTCCATCGCGTAGCCCTGCGGCTGGGGCGCGTCGTTGTAGTCGAAGCCGAGCGCGCGGATTGCCACGGTCACGGCGGGATGCTCGTAATAGGACAGGTAGGCGACCCGCAGCAGCGGCGCGAACAGGTCCGGCCGGTCCGCCTCGAGCGCCCGGGCGGCCGCCTCGGCGTCGGCGTCGCCGGAGAGCGCGGCTTCGATCGCCGCGTGCAGATCGTCGACCCCGCCGGCACCGATCAGCGCCGCCAGGCGGCGCTCGGCGATCCACTGCACGCCGACGTCGGCGGCCGAAGGGAAGACGTCGTCGCCGGGCAGCAGCGCGGCGACGATGGCGGCGAGCCGTTCGCAGCGCGCCGCCTCCTGCCGGTCGGGCGCAGCGCTCATTCGGCGGCGACCTGCGCGTTGGCGGTGTCCCCCTCGAACACCTCGTAGGGGCTCGGCGTCGGCCATTCTGGCCATAGCGGCACCAGCATGATGCCGGCGACGACGACCAGCCGGAGCGGCTCGTGGCCGGTGTTCCAGACCCTGTGGGTCTGGTTGGGGCGGTTGAGGCCGGCACCGCCCGCCTTCAGCGGATAGCGCTTGCCCTCGCTTTCCAGTTCGCCCTCGCCGGAGATCACGTAGTAGACCTCCTCGCAATTGTGCCGATGCATGGGCGAATGCTGGCCGGGGTCGATCTCGACCAAGCCCATGCATAGCGTCTTGGCGTCGAGGCCCGTCTCCGGATAGACGAGCTTGAGATCTCTGACGCCGCCGGAGCGCTGCTGCATGGGAGCTCCGTCGAGCACCTCTTCCTGCGTGATAGTGACGCGCTGGTTCATCCTTCTTCCTCCAGGTCGGACTGCGATTTGTCGATATCGGGGTGGCGCGCGGCGGCCGGCACGAGCCGGCCCCTGGCGCGGGCGAGAAAGGCGCGGGCATCGGCCAGATGGCGGCGCATCGCCGCCTCGGCGCCGGCGACATCGCCGGCCTCGATCGCGGCGACGATGCCGCCATGGCCCTCGGCCGCCTGCGACACGCCGCCCGTCTCGCTCAGCGTGATGCGCCGCTCCTGCCCGGTGGCGCTCATCACATAGTCGATCAGGTCGCCGACCACCGAATTGCGGGTCGAATGGGCGAGCAGGCGATGGAACTCCGCATCGAGCTCGATGGCGCGCTCGCTGCCCTCGTCGGTCAGCGCGAGCCGGTCGACGGCCCGGCGCAGCGCGGCGATGTCCTCGGGGCGGGCGTTGCGCGCGGCGAGCCCGGCGATGCCCGGCTCGATCAGTTCGCGCATCTCGAGCAGCTTTTCGATCAGTTCCTCGTGCTGGCGCCCCCACTGCTCCAGCGGGGCACTGGGCTTCCACGCTTCGGGCGGCCGCACGAAGGTGCCGAGCCCCGCCTTGACCTCGACATAGCCGTCGCTCTCGAGCACCCGCAGCGCCTCGCGCAGGCTGACGCGGCTGATTCCCAGCCGGTCGCACAGCAACCGCTCGCTGGGCAGCCGGGTCTCGGCCGGCAGGTCGCCGGCCTCGATCAGCGCCCGGATCTGCTCGGCCGTGGTGCTCCACACCGCGTTGCGCGAGATCGAGGAGAACTTGTCGACCAGGTTGCTCATTTGACGCCTCCGCTGACCAGCCCGCTGACCAGCCAGCGCTGGCAGACCACCGCCACGATATAGACCGGCACGAGCCCGGTCACCGACGCGGCGGCCATCTGCCCGAAATTGACCAGCCGCTCGCCCTGGAACAGGGCGATGCCGATCGTCAGCGTGCGCGATGGCCCGGTGGTGAAGAAGAAGGCGAATAGGAACTCGTTGTAGGCAAGAACGGCGCAGATGATGAAGCTGGCGGCAAGGCCGGGGGCGATCAGCGGCACGACGATGCGCACCAGCGTGCGCCAGCTTCCGGCGCCGTCGATCCAGGCGGCCTCGTCGATCTCGCGCGGCACCTGGCGGATGAAGCCGGTCAGCAGCCAGAAGGCGACCGGCACGTTCATCAGGCCATAGACGAGGATCAGGCCGGGCAGCGTGTGCAAGAGACCGATCTGCCGCAGCAGAAAGAACAGCGGGATCAGGGCGACGACGGGCGGCGCCATGTAGGTGGCCAGCGTGAAGGTTGGCAGGAAGCGGCCGCCCACATCGAGCCGGACCATCGCATAGGTCGCCGGCACGGCGATCGCCATGGTCACAAGGGCGCTCGCCAGCGAGGCGACGACGGAATTGAAGATGAAGCGCCCCAGATCGGTGGCGCCGAACGCCGCCGGCCAGTTGGCGAGCGTCGGATCGGTCGGCAGGAAACGGCCCGACAGCACGTCGTAGGGGGTCTTGAAGGAGACCGAGACGAGATAGGCGAGCGGGATGACGAAGAAGGCGATGACCAGCGCATAGGCGAGCAGGAGCGGCCAGCGGCGGTCGCGCGCGCCCCGGTCGGCGGCGAGGGTCGCGGCGTAGCGGCGGCGGCGCTCGGCGCGTGCGGCGGCCGGCGGACGGGCGGCGGCATGATCGAGCACGGCGTCAGCCATGGATCGCCTCGGCGCGCTTGTGCAGCCAGGTCACCGGCAGGGTGACGATGCCGACGGTGACCGCGAACAGAAGCGTCTGCGCGGCGGCGGCACCGACGTCGAAGTCGCGGAACAGCGTCTCCCAGATCATGTAGGTTGAAAGATTGGTATCGAAGCCCGGCCCGCCGGAGGTGAGCACGTAGACCAGGTCGAACAGCTTGAACGCCATGATCAGCCGCAGAAGGAAGATGGCGACCAGCGCCGGGGCGATCAGCGGCAGCGTCACCTTGAAGAAGATGTCGGTCGGGCTGGCGCCGTCGAGCCGGGCGGCCTCGTAGACGTCCTCGGGGATCGCCTGTAGGGCGGCGAAGGCGAGGATGGCCACGAACGGGGTCCATTGCCAGGTGTCGGCGAGGCCGATCGACATCAGCGCGAACGGGCTGGTGCCCAGGAACGAGATCGGCTGGTCGGTCAGCCCCCAGTTCAGAAGCACGCCGTTGATCAGCCCGCCGGTGGGGTTGAGGATCAGCTTCCAGGCGACGCCGACCATTACCGGTGGTGTCATCAGCGGCAGCAGGATCAGCGCTCGGACGAGGGCGCCGCTGCGCACGGCGGAGTTGAACAGAACGGCGATCAGCACGCCGAGCGCTACCTGTACTAGGCTCAGTGGCACGGCGAAGAAGACCGTGCGCCACAGGGTATCGCCAAAGCGGCCCTCCAGCGCATAGGCGAAATTGCCAAGGCCGACCCAGTCGGTCATCGGTCGGCCGAGGCTGCTTTCGGAGAAAGAAAGGACGATCAGATAGGCCAACGGATAAACGGCGAACACGACCAGTCCGACGACCAGCGGCAGCACCATGACAAGCCCGCCGGTCGAGGGTTTGCGCGCCGCGGCGAGCGCGGCGCCGTAGCGCCGCGCCCGTTCCCGGCGGGCCGGGTCGATGATGGCCGTGTCAGCCAAGAATGCGCTCCCATTCGGCCTGAGTATTGCGCATCGCGGTCTCGGCGTCCTGATCGCCCGACAGCATCAGTGCCAATTCGTCCGAAAGCCGTTCCATCAGGCGCGGGCTCTCGGGGATCGTCGGCCAGGCGAGCACGCCCGTCATCGACGCCTGCGCCGCCTCCTGCACCTTCGGCGCGAAGCTTGCATATTCGTCCGACTCGAGGTTGGACACGCGCGTCGGGTCGATGCCGGTGCCGGTGGTGGTGAGCAGTTCGAGCCCGTGCTTCTGGCCGGTGGCGAACTTGATGAACTCCCAGGCAAGCTCCGGCTTCTGCGAGCCGGTCGACACGCCGAAGCCGAAACCGGCATTGAGCGCGGCGAGCGGCTCGGTGGCATCGCCACCGGTCGGCATCGGGCCGACATCCCACTGGTCGACGATCTGCGAACCTTCCGGATCCTGGGCGTAGACGCCAAGATCGGTCCAGAACTCCATCATCGCGACCTGGCCGGAAAGGAAGGCGGGCAGGGCCTGGTCGAACGCGGTCTCGAGCGGCGTCGGCAGCACGTGCGGGGCGACGTCGACCATCGCCTGGGCGGCCATCATCGCCGCCTGGCTGTCCATCGCCGGGCTGCCGTCCTGGTTGAAGAAGGCGCCGCCATGGCCGGCCAGCCGGTTGACGAAGCTCGAGCCGATGATGATCGGCACGGGGAAGCCGAGCATCGCTGCGCCGTAGGGGCCGCCATCGCCGCGCGCCTCGGTGACCGCGCGGACCACCTCGGCATATTCGGTCCAGGTGGTGGGCGCGCTGACCCCGACCTCATCGAAGATCGCCTGGTTCCAGAAAAGCACGTGCGTGTCGCCGTCATAGGGCAGGCCGTAGCGGCTGCCATTGTGAAGCGTGTAGACGTCGTAGATTGACGGGATGAAATCGTCCGGCACGATCTCGCCGGCGTCGCGCTCGATCCATTCGGATACGTCGGTCAGCACGCCGTCTTCGGCGAGAGCGCCGAGCGTCGGGTACCAGTAGTCGATGACGTCATACTGATTGGCGCCCGACTGGACGTCGAGTGTCGCCTGCGCCTGCACCGCGTCATAGGGTACTGAGGTAACGTTGACGGTGGCACCGGTCAGCTCGTTGAAGGCGGCGGCCATCCGCTCGCCCGCAGCGACGTGCGGCTGGATGATCATCAGGTTGAGTTCCTGACCGGCGAAATCCTGCGCCAAAGCGCGCTCGGACAAAAAGCTTGGCCCGAGCGCAGCGAGCGCGCCAGTGGCGGCCGAATTGCGCAGGAAGCGGCGGCGGGTGAGCGGCGACGGCCTCGAGCGCGCGGTGAAATGCTTGGACATGAGTTCCTCCCGAATTGGCGCCTGTTGCGGCCGCTCGGCGTCGCGGTTTGCGGTCCGCGAACCCCATCGGCCTCCCAGGGTCGCGTTTGCCTTATGGGCAGTTGACTACTGGTCAGACCACTAATAGTTATAGCCGGGCGCGAACGCCTGTCAATCGCCGCCGGCGGTCGGGCCTAGCCGCAGGGAGGATGGCAGCCACCGATGAAGATCACCGCGATCCGCTTCATCCTGTGCCAGCACGAGCTGGAGACGCCCATCCCGCTGTCCGTTGGGGCGCTGACCCATCGCAATTTCGGCATCGTCGAGGTGGAAACGGATGCCGGGCTCACCGGGATCGGCGAGACCTCGGTCAACTTCCCGCCCTGGTGCATCCACGAGCGCCGGGCGACGATCGAGGACGGGCTCGGCCCGATGCTGATCGGCGAAAACCCGCTCGAGATCGGCCGGCTGTGGAACCGGATGGTGGACGGCACGCGCGGCTTCACGCGGATGTGGGCGACCGGTGCGATCCGTCAGGCGATCTCGGGCATCGACATCGCGCTGTGGGACATTGCCGGCCAGCATTACGGCGTGCCGGTGCACACGCTGCTCGGCGGCGCCTTGCGTACCAAGGCTGAGTGCTACGCGGTCGGTTTTTCGGCCGCCGATCCGGCCGCCGGCGCGCGCCAGACGCTCGAAGCCGGCTACCGCGCGGTCAAGATACGAATCGGCTTTGACGATGCGGTCGATGTTGAAAAGGCCCGGGCAACACGGGAGGCGGTGGGCCCCGACATCAGGCTGATGATCGACGCCAACCAGGCCTTCAAGCCGCCGCGTGCGGCAGCGATGATGGACCGGCTCGCCGATCTCGATCTGGCCTGGTTGGAGGAGCCGGTGCTCAACGACGATCGCGACGGCTATGCGGCGCTGCGCAGGGGCCGTCCGGCGATGCGGCTCGCTTGGGGCGAGAACGCCTTCGAGCCCGAAGAGGTCGAGACGTTCCTGAAGGCCGGGCTCGTCGACATCGTCATGCCCGACCCGTGCCGTTGCGGCGGGCTGACCGAGGCGGTCAATTTCTGCCGCATCGCGCACCGGCACGGTATCGCTTTTTCGCCGCATCACTACGGCTCGGATGTCGGCTTTGCGGCCTGCCTGCAACTCGTCGCCAGCCAACCGAACTTCGACATCATGCTGCGCGACGTCGCGCCGGTTCCGCTGCGCGACGAGATCATCGACGCGCCGATCGCGATCAGCGAAGGCCAGGCGACGGTTCCCGATCGGCCGGGCCTCGGCGTGGCGCTGAACCGGGCGCAGGTCGAAAGATCGCGCGTGACGCTGTAGTGGCGCGCCAGTACGCAAGACGACGCACACCAGGGAGGTTCGAATGAACGTGATGACCCCGATTTCCGACGAGCGGCTGTCGGCCGCCGCCAAGACCTTTCTCGAGCGGCCCAAGCAATTGTTCATCGGCGGCCGCTTCGTCGACGCCGCCGAGGGCAAGCGCTTTGCCACCGAGGATCCGGCGACCGGTGCAACGATCACCGAGGTCGCCGAGGCCGGCGCCGCCGATGTCGACGCGGCGGTGCAGGCGGCGCGGCGCGCCTTCGAGGACACCTGGCGCGACATGGCGCCGGCCGGGCGCGCGGGGCCGATGTTCAAGCTCGCCGATCTGGTCGGCCAGCATCTCGAAGAACTGGCCGAATTGGAGGCGCTCGACACCGGCAAGCCGGTCGCCATGGCACGCGCGCTCGACATTCCGTTCGCCGCCGAGATCTACCGCTACTATGCGGGTTGGGCGACCAAGCTTGAGGGGCGCAGCTACAATCTGGCGCTGCAGGGCGACCCCTATCATTGCTACACCGCCCGCCAGCCACTCGGCGTCGCCGCCGGCATCATTCCGTGGAACTACCCGTTCGCGCAGGCGAGCTTCAAGATCGCGCCGGCGCTCGCCGCCGGCTGCACGGTGCTGCTCAAGCCTGCCGAGCAGACGCCGCTGACCGCGCTGCGGCTGGCCGAACTGGTCGCCGAGGCGGGCTTTCCCGACGGCGTCGTCAATGTGCTCACCGGCTTCGGCGAGACCGCCGGTGCGGCGATCACCGCCCATGACGGTGTCGACAAGGTCTCGTTCACCGGCTCGACCGAGGTCGGCAAGATCATCGCCAGGGCGGCGACCGGCAACCTCAAGCGGGTGACGCTCGAACTGGGCGGCAAGTCGCCGAACATCATATTCGCCGATGCCGATCTCGACCAGGCCATTCCGGCGGCGGCGATGGCGATCTTCGGCAACACCGGCCAAGTCTGCAACGCTGGCTCGCGCCTCTATGTGGAAAAGCCGGTGTTCGACAAGGTGATGGCCGGCATCGAGGAGATCGCCCGGTCGCTCAAGGTCGGCCCCGGGCTCGACCCGGACACCGAGATCGGTCCGCTGATGTCGCGCGACCAGCTCGAACGCGTCACCTCCTACGTCGCCAAGGGGCGCGAGGACGGTGCCGAAGTCGCCGTCGGCGGCTCGGCGATCGGCGAGACGGGCTATTTCATGCAGCCCACCGTGCTGACCGGCACGCGCCCCGACATGGCCGTTCACCGCGAGGAGATCTTCGGCCCGGTCCTGTGTGCGATGTCCTTCGACGATCCCGACGACATTCCGGCGGTCGCCAACGATACGCGCTTCGGCCTTGCCGCCTCGATCTGGACGCGCGACCTGTCGCGGGCGCACCGGCTGGCACGGTCGATCAATGCCGGGGCGATCTGGATCAACTGCTTTGGCGTGTTCGACCCCAATCTGCCGTTCGGCGGCATGCGCGAATCGGGCTGGGGCCGGGAGATGGCGCGCGAGGGCGTGGAGGCCTTCACCGAGGAAAAGGCGGTCACGATCAGATTGTGAACCGTCTTCAAGAAAGGGCCGCGTCTGCCTGCCGGGCGGCGCGGCCCGATCCATTTCTACAAGGAGCAGGCACATGGTCGAACTGACGGGCAAGCATCTGATCGCCGGCGAATGGGTCGACGGCCAGGCGAGCTTTGGAAGCGCACCGGCGCACGGGCCGGCCCGCCGGTTCGCTGCCGGGGCGGTCGACCATGTCGAGGCGGCCTGCACGGCGGCCGAGGACGCGTTCGCCGTGTTCGGATCGAGCACGCGCGCCGAACGGGCCGCGCTGCTCGATGCGATCGCCGCCGAGATCGAGGCGCGGGGCGACGCGATCACCGAGATCGGCACCCAGGAGACCGGTCTGCCCGAAGCGCGGCTGCAGGGCGAGCGCGGCCGCACGGTCGGCCAGCTTCGCATGTTCGCTCGACACATCGAAAAGGGCGACTATCTGGACCGCCGGCACGATGCGGCGCAGCCCGAGCGCCAGCCGCTGCCCAAGCCCGACCTGAAAATGGTCCAGCGCCCGACCGGGCCGGTAGCGGTGTTCGGTGCATCGAACTTTCCGCTCGCGTTCTCGGTTGCCGGCGGCGACACCGCCTCGGCGCTGGCCGCCGGATGCCCGGTGGTCGCCCGGGGCCATCCGGCGCATCCGGGCACCGGCGAGATCGTCGCTCAGGCGATCCATGCCGCCGTCGAAAAAACCGGCATGCCCGGCGGCGTGTTCTCGCTGATCCAGGGCAGCGAGCACGCGGTCGGCCAAGCGCTCGTCCGGCACCCGCTGATCCGCGCGGTCGGCTTTACCGGCTCGCTGGCCGGCGGCCGCGCCCTGTACGACCTGTGCGCGCAGCGGCCCGATCCGATCCCGTTTTTCGGCGAACTGGGCTCGGTCAACCCGATGTTCCTGCTGCCGGCGGCGCTCGAGGCGCGTGGCGGCGACATCGCCGGCGGCTGGGCAAGCTCGCTGACCCAGGGCGCCGGCCAGTTCTGCACCAATCCGGGCATCTGCGTGATGATGGAAGGGGCGGCGGGCGATGCCTTCGTTGAGGCGGCGACGGCAGCGCTCGAGCCGGTCGGCGCGCAGACCATGCTGACCGACGGGATCGCCAACGCCTTCCGCGCCGGTCGCGACCGGGTGGCCGCGACGAGCGGGGTGCGGCAGGTGCTGACCTCGACCTGCGACCGGCGCAACGCGACGCCCTACCTGTTCGCCGCGAGCGGCCGCCAGTGGCTCGCCGACGAGACGCTCGGTGAAGAGGTGTTTGGCCCGCTCGGCCTGATCGTTCGGGTCACGGACGCCAAGGAGATGATTGCAGTGGCGCGCAGCCTGCGCGGCCAGCTCACCTGCACGGTGCACATGGACGAGGCCGATACGGAACTCGCCGGCAGGCTAATCCCGGTACTCGAACGCAAGGCGGGACGGCTTATCGCCAACGGCTTTCCAACCGGGGTCGAGGTCTCCGATGCGATGGTGCATGGCGGGCCGTATCCGGCGACGACCAATTTCGGCCACACCTCGGTCGGCACGCTGGCGATCCGGCGCTGGCTGCGGCCGGTCTGTTTCCAGAACATGCCCGAGGCGCTGCTACCCGGCGATCTGCGCGCCGATGCGGATTAATTGTCGCCCCTAGTCGGTAGTCGGCGATTTCGCTCATTGATTGTTTGAAGAAGGTGTTGGGGCGGGCTTGGCAAGCATTGCGATAGGGCAGTTCCGCCTTCCGACAAAAGGGATCTCAACCACCTAAGACCTGCCAGGTGTCTCCGCCAAACCTCTTCTTTACAGCGTCGCCGCTGAAACCAATCGTGAGATCCGGGCGCCCAAGACATTGACATCGAACTCCCGACACCCGCTTTTTTCCGCGGTGGAGGGGGCCGATCCTTAAAGCTACGAGCGATAGCCAGAAAGCTTTACTGTATGCGGCGTCTTCGACTAATCGAATGAAAAAACAACCGAAATAACACGCATGCGCGGCGGCGTTTGCTGAGAATACTCTTTGCTCGCTGACCAAAGTTGCCGCAGGAACGGCGAGGCGGCCGCTCCTGTCGAGTGGCCGCCTCGCGCGTACGGCTGACGCCGGAGATCAGTTCAAGTCCGCATTTGTGGTGAACAACAGGTCTCCGCCGTCGGCCGTGCTGTGGCAACTGATGCACCCTTTTGCGCGGCCTGCCAGCGGTGTTCCGTCAGGCGCCTCATCAAGCGATCCGTCAGGAAGGTATTTTGCCCAAAACCAATCATTGGTTTCGGGTGCATACCCGTCACCGCGACGAAACATGACCGTCACTGCTCCGAGGTGCTGTTCGCGATCGCCGATGACCTGATCGACGGTCACACCCTGGGGTCCGTAATTGCGCTTAATCACCAAAGCGCCGGAATGATCATCGACCGTAGCTCTGGTGTAGAAGGTCTCCAGCATCATACCGTGCGGGTCCGTGCCCGGGTAGGGAAACGCCTGCACAGCGTGGTCGCCTGCGAGATCGCGGTCTAGCATCAACTGCCAAAGTTGCGCGGCATAATCCTGATCCTCTTGGGCTCCAAAATCCTGCGCCAGAACGGCGGTGGCGCTCAAAGCCAGGGCGCACCCAGTCAATATCGGTAGCGATCGAACTGGCATTGTTTGCCTCCCATCATCCTCCAAGCCGTCCAAACGCGCCAGAAACAGCCTTGTTCCATGATCGTGATGTCGTTCGGCACATCATTTCAAAGGAACGAACGGGACTCCAGCTCGTTTGGGTTTTGCCTCGAAACCAGCGTTCGACGATGCGGGCCCTCGCATCATCGGCCCCAACCCGAAGAAGCGAGGACACCATGATCAACCAAACCATGAACAACCAAACAAGGACCCCGACAGCAGTCTTCGGCGCGGTGGGGATTGCTCTTGTCTGCGCCGCCCCGGCCGGTGCGCAGGACGGACCGAACACAACTGAGCTGCAGCATTCGGTCGTGATCTCGGATTTGAGCACGCCGTGGGACATGGCGTTCCTTCCCGACGGCACGTTGTTCTTCACCGAGAAATGCAACGGCCTTTCCGTCCATCTGACCTCTGGCGAGACCAACCGGCTGCTGGGAATGGAGGGCACGGAGGCGTATGCCGAAACCGCAGACGATCTGTTCTGCGAAGGCCAGGCCGGCATGAATGGCATTGCCGTCGACCCGAACTTCGCCGAGAATCGTAGGATTTACGCCTACTCTGTGTCCGACAAGTCCGACCCGCCGACCAACCGCGTGATGCGTTTTGAAGTGAGCGAGGACTTCACGGAGGTTTCAAATCGGACCGACATCGTCACCGACATCCCCTTCAAGGTGGAGGATTCAGACCACCCCTTTGGAGGACCCGGTGCGCACAATGGCGGTCGCATCCGCTTCAGCCCAGACGATGGCTATCTCTATGTTACGACGGGCGACAACCATAATCCCGAGATTCCGCAGAGCCCGACGATCATGGGCAGCAAAGTTCTGCGTATCGACACCGACGGCAATGCCGCGCCCGAAAACAACCCACCGGAAGGCTTCGACAAGCGCACCTACACTTACGGCCACCGCAACGTTCAGGGTATCGCATTCCATCCCGAGACCGGCACGCCCATCATCACCGAACACGGGCCGTGGCACTCTGACGAGATTACGGTGCTCGAAAATGGCGGCAATGGCGGCTGGGATCCGCGTGACAACATGGCCGGACGCGGAGAATGCCCAGACGACTATTGCGGCTATATGCCAAACCAGAACGAAGGCATGAATCGCTTCGAACGTGCAGCCTTCATGCCGATGACCGACTTCGCAAACTACCCCGACGCGATGCCTCCGATCTGGACCAACAACGGCTGGTCGCAGGGCATTACGTCCGCAGCCTTCCTGGCCGGCGAAGAATGGGGCGACTGGCAAGGCAACATGGTCGTTGGCTATATGGGTATCGGCTTTGGCGGCACTCCAATTGGTCAGCGCATCGACGTGATGGAACTGTCGAACGACGAAGGCGGCGAAATCTCAGTCGTGGATGTTACGGAAATGACGCTTCCGATGGAGGCCGGGCGTTTCCGGTCGCTGGTGTCCGGGCCAGATGGCAGCCTCTACGTGGCAGTCGACGAAGGGCAGATTCACAAGCTAACGCCCTGATCCGCTGTCGCGAGCAACTAAGAAGGTGTGCATGAGCCCACTGAGCAAAGGAATCTCCAATCTGTTCCGCGTTGCGGCTGAAGCGGAGCCCAAGTGGACATATCTCATCCACTTCGATCAGTTAGGGGCAACGGGTGCTGGACTGAACCGGCCCACAAAAGGTAAGCTTTCCAGTTCACTATCTGGCTCCCGTTGCCGGGGTCGCCCTCGAAAGCTGAGCAATTTTCGCCGATACGTTGGGGTAGGCCCTTGATAGCTCCTCGGGGTCACCGAGTTCGAAATCTTCCCAGACAAAACCTGGCGTCATGATGCACGAGACTACCGAATAACAGCTGGGCCCGCCGCGTGCCGTTGACCCCTGCCAAACACCCGACGGAACGACATGCTGGAGGCGCTCGCCTTGCAATACGTCGTGACCCAAAACGACTGTTTCATGTGACCCGTCAGGGTGCAACATCAGCATTTCAAGCGGTGCGCCCATATGAAAGACCCAGAACTCATCGATAGCCAAACGGTGCATTGCAGAAAATTGCTTGGCTCCGATCACCGCTTGAATGGCGGTCATTTGCGGTCGTTCACCGCAAGGAAGACCCGGTCCAAAAAGGCTCGCTTCAATCTCAGGTACACGTTTCAGCGTCTGCCGAAACCACCCACCCTCTTGGTCCAGCGGTCGCAGGCCAAGTGCCTTGATGATGTCGTCGATCTGTTTCGGTACATCGGCCATTCAAGCCTCTCGGTGCTCCAGCTCAGCGACGAGAAGAAAGGGGTGACCAGCGGGTGACCGGCCACCCCGCTCCACGCTGGGAGTGTCAGTTGGTCGTATCGCGGGCGTCGATCCGCTCCTGAAGCCAATCCAGCACTTCCTGTTCAATCCATCCGACCCGGTTGTGGCCAAGCTGGACCCGCTTGGGGAATTGGCCGGCCGCTTCCAGGCGCGCAATGTGTTGGGGTGAGTACAGAACCAGCTCCTTAAGCTGACGCTTTGATAAGATCCGCATCGGATACTCCTCAGTTTGAGGAGCATCGCGATGCCCCAAGGGTGACAAAGCCCCGGGCGAGCAGAGCGTAGCACGTAGCGACGAGTTTACGAAGGTGTTTGGTTCTTCAATTCATCCAACAAGTCCGCCCAAACCTGCATCAACTCAACCCGCTGCTTCCAATAGGTTGCCCGGTTGTATGCACGTCGGATGGCATTTGTATCCTGATGGGCCAATGCGGCCTCAATGACATCTGGATCGTGGCCGTGCGAATTGAGGATCGTGCTGGCGGTGACGCGGAAACCGTGGGCCGTGACTTCTTCCTTTGTGTAGCCCATCCTGCGCATGGCAGAATTGAAGGCGTTTTCTGAAAGCCATTTGCGATTTGAGACGAGCGAGGGGAACAGGAGTTCTACCCCTTCGATCTCGGGCCAATTTGCCTCGACGATCGCCAACGCCTGCTTGGACAAAGGCACCTTGTGCTCACGGCGCATCTTCATGCGTTCGGCCGGTATGGTCCAAGTGCGCTTGTCGCGGTCAATCTCGCTTTTCTGGGCACCACGCGTCTCCCCCGGTCGTGTCATTGTGAGGATTTGGAACTTCATGGCATCGATGATGACGGGCCAGCCAGAGAAGGTCTCAAAGCTGCGCAACAATGCGCCGAATTGCTTCTCATCGGTGATCGCCGCGCGGCCAACCACCTTGGGCGGTACGAGCGCACCCTTGAGCGCAGCGGTGGGGTCGGTATCCGCTCGCATGGTGACCACTGCCAGCCGGAATACGGCTGAGATCGCGCCACGCATCTTCTTTGCCGTCTCGCGGCGGCCGCTCTTTTCGATGCTTTTCAGGAGGTAGAGCACTTCCGACGGCGTGACCTCGCCAACCGGACGTCGGTGAAGCGGCTTCGCCAGTTCGAACAGGTACCAGCGCTGCTTGCGGATCGTGGCCGGTGCCAGTTCGCGCTCAACAAGGCCCTCGAGGTATTCCTCAGCGACCAACTTGAACGTGGTCCGTGCGGCCCGCTCGGCAGCGATTTGGTCGAGCTTCTTTTGAACGCCCGGGTCCTTGCCTTCCGCCAAGAGCGAGCGCGCTTCGTCCCGTTTGCGTCGGGCCTGGGCCAGAGAGACGTCAGGGTAGGGCCCGTGCGACAGCAGCCGTTCCTTGTCCACAAAGCGGTACTTCTGCTGCCAAAGCTTCGATCCATTCGGCTTCACCAACAGGAACAGACCACCGCCATCTGACAGCTTATATGGCTTGTCGCGCTTTCTGGCCTTGCTGATCTTGAACTCGGACAGTGCCGCCATTGGGGGTATCGCCTCCCGTCACTCGACGCTGATACCCCATCCAGTACCCCCGAAACGATGCGAAATGGGGGTATCGAGCGTTCTGCTATGAGAAGCAAGAAAGCATGAAAACCGTTAAAAATCAATCGGTAAGAGTAGCTATGAGGAGGATGAATGGTGCCCAGAAGAGGACTCGAACCTCCACGGCCTTGCGGCCACTGGCACCTGAAGCCAGCGCGTCTACCAATTCCGCCATCTGGGCACGAAATCGAGCCGTCACATATGCGGTCGGCCGGGGGCTGTCAACCAAACAGCGTACGCCTGTCGCCGGTTTCCCTTGCCCGGCGCGGGCCGCTTCGCTAACGCCTCCCATCGGGCCGCATCAGGCTGTCGAACGCGCCGGCCGGAGGGGTCGGAAGCCGCAGCGCAGGGGGACGCCGCCATGATCACCATCGCCGGATCGGTCAATCTCGACCTCGTCGCCCGCGTCGAGCGGCTGCCGGGTCCCGGCGAAACGGTGAGCGGCGTCGCCTATGCGGAGGCGCCCGGCGGCAAGGGCGCCAACCAGGCGCTCGCCGCGCGCCGTGCCGGCCACGCGGTCGCCATGGCCGGCGCGGTCGGCGACGACGCCAACGCGATTGCCGCGCTGTCGCTCGTGCAGGCGGCCGGCGTCGATCTGTCCGGCGTCGAACGGCTGGCCGCGGTGCCGACCGGCGTCGCGCTGATCCTGGTCGACGATCGCACCGGCGAGAACCAGATCGCCGTGGTGCCGGGCGCCAACGGTCGGGCGCTGGGCGAGGGGGCTCCCGAGAGGCCGGGGGCGAAGGCCTGGCTCCTGCAGATGGAAATCCCCGACCAGGCGATCGCCGCCGCGCTCGATGCGGCGGCATCGGCGGGGGCGACGCGCTATCTGAACATCGCGCCCTATCGCGCCTCCGCGGGCGAACTCGCCCGCAAGGCGGACGTCGTCATCGCCAACCAGACCGAGTTCGACGCGCTGGCCGCTTCGCTCGGCATCGAGCCGGGCCGTGCCGAAGACCGCATGGCCGGGGCCGCCGACGCGTTGGGCGTCGTGCTTGTTCTGACGCTGGGCGCGGACGGCGCGCTCGCGGTGACCGGCGAGGGGATGGTTCGCGCGGCCTCGCCGGCGATCGAACCGGTCGACACGGTCGGCGCGGGCGACACGTTCTGCGGCTATCTGGCCGCCGCCCGGGCCGAGGGCATGGCCTGGCCCGATGCGCTTGATCTGGCCTGCCGCGCCGGCGCGCTCGCATGCCTGACCGAGGGCGCCCAGCCCTCGATCCCCGAACGCGCCGCTGTCGACGCCTTCACCGGCTGACGGGTCTCAAAGCCGAGCCAGCCGCTCGGTGATCAGATCGAAGAACCCGGCCGCATCGATACCGCCGAGAACGTGTGCGTTCGGCGTCTTGCCGGTCACGCCCCACCAGTCGATCACCGTCATGCCGAGCGTCAGCTCCGAGCCGGTCTCGATCGCCACGTGGCAGTCGCGCCCGGTGAACAGCTCCGGCTTGAGAAGGTAAGCGATCACGCACGGATCGTGCAGCGGTCCGCCATCGGTGCCGTACTTGTCCTCGTCGAACCGCTCGAAGAAGTCGATCAGCGACGCGGCCGCATCGCACACCGGCGTGCCCTTGGCCCGCAGCGCGTCGATGCGCGCCTGCGTCGTCAGCGCCTTGTGGGTGACGTCGAGCGGCGCCATGACGATCGGCACGCCCGAGGTGAAGACCGTGTGCGCCGCCTCGGGGTCGACATAGATGTTGAACTCGGCCGTCGGCGTGACGTTGCCGCCCTCGAAGAAGCCGCCGCCCATCAGCACGATCCGGTCGATCCTGGCCGCGATGTCGGGCGCCTTGATCAGCGCCAGCGCGATGTTGGTCAGCGGGCCGAGCGGGCAAAGCGTCACGGCCCCCTCCGGGCGGGCGCGGATCGCCTCGATGATGAAGTCCGGTGCGAACTGGTCCTCTAGCGCCATGGTCGGCTCTGGCAGGTCCGGCCCGTCGAGACCGGTCTTGCCGTGCACATATTCGGCCGTCACCAGCTTGCGCATCAGCGGCCGCTCGGCGCCGGCGAAGACGCGCGTGTCCGGTTTGCCGGCCAGTTCGCAGATCTTGCGCGCGTTCTTCTCGGTCAGCGCCAGCGGCACGTTGCCGGCGACCGCCGTGATGCCGAGCACGTCCAACTCGTCGCTGGCGAGCGCCAGCAGAAGCGCGATCGCATCGTCCTGGCCGGGGTCCGTGTCGATGATGATGGCGCGTTTTCCGGTCATGCCGCTCCCCCGGGAATTCCTTGATCAACGGCCGGCGACCCCGCATAACGGGGCCGGCGGATGCCGAACGGGTTCGCCGCGCCGCGCGCCGATTGCAAGCGAAATCGTGTCACCGCGGCAAAGTCGCTTGATGAGGACGAAAGGGCCGAGCCCATGACCAACTTCTCCAGCCCGCTGCTGGTCGGCTTCGAGACGATCGAGAAATCGCTCGAACGCGTCGCCAAGTCCGGCGAAGGCTATCCGCCCTACAACATCGAGCGCATCCGCGACGCGGACGGCAAGACCGTCATGCGGATCACGCTGGCCGTCGCCGGCTTTTCCGCCGACGATCTCGAGGTCAGCACCGAGGAGAGCCAGCTCGTCATTCGCGGCAAGCGGGCCGAGGCCGACGATCCGGGCCGCGAGTTCCTGCACCGGGGCATCGCCGCGCGCCAGTTCCAGCGCGCCTTCGTGCTCGCAGACGGCATGCGCGTGATCGGCGCGGACCTGGAGAACGGGCTGCTGATGATCGATCTCGAACGGCCCGAGCCCGAACGACTGGTCCGAAGGATCGCGATCAACGATCGCGGCTGAGCCGGTCGGGTCACTCGTTTGTGAGGGGTGGTGAACAGGGCTTTGTTGACCTTGCACGCCGGCGCGTGATGTCTTCGCGCACCACGATCAACGGAGTGACCAGCGTGTCCCATCGTCTGCGCGCCGCCGCCCTTTCGCTTGCCATCATGATGCCCGCCGCGCCGGCCCTGGCCGAACCGGACCCGTCCGACTGGCAGGGCGTGCTCGACGCGGCGCGCGGCCAGACGGTCTACTTCAACGCCTGGGGCGGCTCGACGCAGATCAACGCCTATATCGAATGGGTCGCTGCGACGGTCGAGGAGCGCTTCGGCGTCGAACTCGAGCACGTCAAGCTCGAGGACACGGCCAACGCGGTCGCCACGGTCGTCGCCGAGAAGGCCGCCGGCCGGGACACGGGCGGCTCGATCGATCTTATCTGGATCAATGGCGAGAATTTCGCCTCGATGAAGCAGCAGGACCTGCTTTTTGCGCCCGACTGGACGACGAAGCTGCCCAACTGGGCCTATGTCGATCACGAGACCAAGCCCACCATCACCGTCGATTTCACCCTGCCGACCGACGGGCTGGAATCGCCCTGGGGCATGGCCAAGCTGGTCTTCTTCTATGACAGCGCACGCACCGAAGCCGCTGACCTTCCCGACAACGCGTCCGGGCTTCTCGAGTGGGCCAGCGCCAATCCGGGCCGGTTCTCCTATCCGCAGCCGCCGGACTTCATCGGTTCGAGCTTTCTCAAGCAGGTTCTGATCGAGACGGTCGACGATCCGTCGGTGCTGCAGGAGCCGGTCGACGAGGCGAGCTTCGAAACGGTCACCGCGCCCCTTTTTGCCTATCTCGACGACCTGCACCCGCATCTGTGGCGCGGGGCGCGCACCTTCCCGAAGGACTATCCGTCGATGAGCCAGCTTCTGGCCGATGGCGAACTCGACATCACGTTCGCCTTCAACCCGGCCGAAGCCTCGAACGCGATCGCCAACCAGCTTCTGCCGGACACGGTCCGCTCCTTCACATTCTCGGGCGGCACGCTCGCCAACACGCACTTCGTCGCCATCCCCTACAACGCCAACGCCAAGGCCGGCGCGCTGGTCGTCGCCGACTTTCTGATCTCGCCCGAGGCCCAGGCGCGCAAGCAGGACCCGAACGTGTGGGGCGATCCGACCGTGCTTGCGATGGACAAGTTGACCGAGGACGACCGGGCGCGGTTCGAGGCGCTTGATCTCGGCGTCGCCACGCTCAGGCCCGACGAACTCGGTCCCGCGCTCGAAGAGCCGCATCCGAGCTGGATGACCCGAATCGAGCAGAAATGGACCGCCCGCTACGCGGTCGGCAATTGACGGGCGGCCGGTGACGCCGCGCCGCGCCGACGCACTTGCCGGGCCTCTTGATGCATTGAGTGTCCGCTGATGTTGCGTCTGGCGCCGCCGCTCGCCCTGTTCGTGCTGGCGGTGCCGCTCGCCTGCGGCCTGTTCGGCACGATCCTGCCAGCCTTCGGCTTCCTGCCGGCGATCGGCGGCACGACCCTGACGCTCGATCCGTTCGCCGACCTGTTCGCCCAGCCCGGCATCGCACGCTCGGCCGTCCAGGCCCTGCTGATCGGGCTCGTCACCACGGCGATCTCGCTCGCCATGGTGGCGGGCTTCGTCTGCGCCTGGTACGGCACCCGCGCCTTCGCGCTGATCCAGCATCTGGTCTCGCCGCTGCTGGCCGTGCCGCACGCGGCCGCCGCCTTCGGCTTTGCCTTCATGATCGCCCCGTCGGGCTATCTGGCGCGGCTCTTCTCGCCCTGGGCGACCGGCTGGGACCGGCCGCCCGACGCGCTGATCGTCAACGATCCGATGGGCCTGGCGCTGATCGGCGGCCTCGTCATCAAGGAAGTGCCCTTCCTGCTGCTGATCACCCTCGCCGCACTGCCGCAGGTGCCGGCCATGCGCGCGCTGAACCTTGGCCAGTCGCTCGGCTATGGCCGGCTGATGGGCTTCATGTTCACAACCTGGCCGGCGCTCTACCGCCAGATCCGGCTCGCCGTCTTCGCCGTCATCGCCTACGCCTCGGCCAATGTCGACGTCGCCTTCATCCTCGGCCCGACGACGCCGGCCACGCTGCCGGTACGGCTGGTCGACTGGATGAACGATCCGGACCTTTCCATGCGCTTCATGGCCTGCGCCGGCGCGGTGCTGCAGGTCGCCGTCACGGGCGCGGCGCTTGTGCTCTGGGTCGGGCTCGAACGCGTGGTGGGCGCGCTCGCCGAACGGGTCTGCGAGACCGGACGCCGCTTCCGGCGCGACGGCTGGGCGCGCACGGTCGCCGGCGGCGCGATGACCGTCTCGGCGCTGCTCGTGTTCGGCGGCCTTGCCGTTCTGGCGCTGTGGTCGGTGGCCGGTCTTTGGCAGTTTCCGGACGCGTTGCCGGACGGGCTTTCGCTGCGCGCCTGGATGCGCAGCGCGCCGGCGCTCGCCGACCCGTTCGCGACGACCGTCATCATCGGCCTGGCGGCGACGCTCATCTCGGTGGCGATCGCGCTCGCCTGCCTGCAGCGCGAGAACCAGACCGGCCGCACCGGCGGCAGCCGGGCGCTGGCGCTGGTCTACCTGCCGCTGGTCGTCCCGCAGATCGGCTTCCTGTTCGGCCTGCAACTGCTGCTGGTCGCCGCCGATGCCGACAAGAGCTGGGCGGCGCTGATCTTCGTGCACACCATCTTCGTGCTGCCATACGTGTTCCTGTCCCTGTCGGCGCCCTGGCGCGCCTATGACCGGCGTTACGAGGCGCTCGCCATGGCGCTCGGCGCGGGCGTGGCGCGCACGTTCTGGCGTATCCGCCTGCCGATGCTCACGCGCGCCGTGCTCACGGCAAGCGCGGTCGGCTTTGCCGTCTCGGTCGGGCAGTACCTGCCGACCCTGCTGATCGGCGCCGGCCGCTTTCCGACGATCACCACCGAGGCGGTCGCGCTCGGCTCGGGCGGCGACCGCCGGGTGATCGGCGTCTATGCGTTCCTGCAGATGCTGCTGCCGCTGATCGGCTTTGCGCTCGCCAGCCTCGTGCCGGCCTTGCTTTTCCGCAATCGCCGGGCAATCAGGGCGATGTGAGAACGCGCCCCATGCCCGATACGCAGACCGAGCAAACCGCCGGCCTCAGGCTCGACGGGATCGCCATTTCGCTCGATGGCCGCACGCTGGTCGAGGCCGATCACACGATCGGGCCCGGCGAGGTGCTCACCGTGATGGGGCCGTCGGGATCGGGCAAGTCGACGCTTCTGGCCTTCATCGGCGGCTTTCTCGATCCCGCTTTTGCTGCGTGCGGCCGCGTCATCTGCGAGGGCGTCGACATCACCGATGCGCCGCCGCAGGAGCGCCATGCCGGCCTCCTGTTCCAGGATCCGCTCCTGTTCCCGCACATGTCGGTCGGCGGCAATCTGGTGTTCGCGGTGCCGCAGACGGTCAGGGGTCGCGCCGCGCGCCGCGCCGTGGCCGAGGCCGCGCTCGGCGACGTCGAACTCGAAGGGTTCTTCGACCGCGATCCGGACACGCTGTCGGGCGGCCAGAAGGCGCGCGTGGCGCTGGCCCGCGTGCTGGTGTCCGAGCCCCGCTTCATGCTGCTGGACGAGCCCTTCTCCAAGCTCGACGCGGGCCTGCGCGATCAGGTGCGCCGGCTGGTGTTCGAGCGGGCAGGCGTCCGCCGCCTGCCGGTGCTGCTGGTCACCCATGACGAGGCGGACGCCAAGGCGGCCGGCGGCGCGCTGATCGAGGTCGAACCCGCGCCGGGCCCCGGCAACGGCTCATGATCGACGCCGCTTCAACCGGCCTGCCCGTCGCCGAGGTGCTCGGCGCGCTGACCGGCGCGCTCGAAGGGGGGCCGAACGCGGTGCTGGTCGCGCCGCCCGGCGCCGGCAAGACGACGCTCGTCCCGCTGGTGCTGCTCGATGCGCCATGGGCCGAAGGCCGGCGGATCGTCATGCTCGAACCGCGCCGGCTCGCCGCACGCGCCGCCGCCCGGCGCATGGCCGCCATGCTCGGCGAGACCGTCGGCGAGACGGTCGGCTACCGGATGCGGCTCGACAGCAGGGTCGGCCCGGCCACGCGCATCGAAGTGGTCACCGAGGGCGTCTTCGCGCGCATGATCCTCGACGATCCCGAACTGACCGGCATCGCCGCGGTGATCTTCGACGAGTTCCACGAACGCTCGCTCGACGGCGACCTCGGGTTGGCGCTCGCGCTGGAGGTGCAGTCGGCGCTGCGCGACGATCTGCGGCTTGTGGTCATGTCGGCGACGCTCGACGGCGGCCGCGTCGCCGCGCTGATGGACAAGGCGCCGCTCATCGAAAGCGCCGGCCGGTCCCATCCCGTCGACATTCGTCATGCCCCGCGCCGGCCCGACCAGCGGATCGAGGATGCCGTGGCCGAGGCGATCCGCGCCGCGCTGCGCGACGAACAGGGCAGCATCCTCGCCTTCCTGCCCGGACAGGCCGAAATCCGCCGTACCGCCGAGCGGCTCGAGGGCGCGCTGCCCGCCAACGCCTATCTGGCGCCGCTGTTCGGGGCCATGGACATAAGGGACCAGGATGCGGCGATCCTGCCGCCCGAGCCCGGTCGCCGGAAGATCGTGCTGGCGACGGCGATCGCCGAAAGCTCGGTCACCATCGACGGGGTGCGCGTGGTCGTCGATTCCGGCCTTGCGCGCCAGCCCGCCTTCGAACCCGGCATGGCGATCACCCGGCTTCAGACGGTCCGGGTCAGCCGCGCCTCGGCCGACCAGCGCGCCGGCCGCGCCGGCCGCACGCGGCCGGGCGTCGCGATCCGCCTGTGGCACGAGGGCCAGACCGCCGCGCTCGCCCCGTTCGACCCGCCCGAGATCGCCCGCACGGACCTTTCGCGCCTGCTGCTCGATTGCCTGGCATGGGGCGTTTCCGACCCGCGCACGCTGCGCTTCCTCGACCCGCCGCCCGAGCCGGCGCTGAACGAGGCTTGCGCGCGGCTCGTCGCGCTCGGCGCCGTCGACGGACAGGGCCGGCTGACCGCAAAGGGCGAGCGCCTGCGCGCCATTGCGTTGCCGGTGCCGCTTGCCGCCATGGTCGCCGAAGCGGGCACGACCGGCGATGCCGAACGCCGCGCCCGGCTCGCCGTGCTGATCACCGAGCGCGGCCTCGGCGGCGCATCGACCGATCTCGACCGGCGCCTTGCCGCGTTCGACGCCGACCGGTCGCCACGCGCCCGGCAAAGCCGCCAGCTGGCCGGGCGGATCGCCGGACAGCTCGACCTCCCGGACGATGCGGATGACCAAGCCGCGACAGCCGGAGCCATGCTGCTCGATGCCTTCCCGGACCGCGTGGCGCGGGCGCGGCCGGGCCGGCCGGGTCATTTCGTCATGGCCGCCGGGCGCGGGGTCGTCGCCGACGAGACCGATCCGCTGGCGGGCGCATCTTTCATCGTCGCCGCCGATGTGACCGGCGCGGCCGCGGGTGCGCGCCTTCTGGCCGGCGCGGCGATCACCGAAGCCGAGATCGAGGAGCGTCTCGGCGACCGGATCGAAACGCGCACTGAGATGCGTCTCGACGCGCGCACCGGTCGTCTCGCCGCGCGCCGGGTGCGGACCCTCGGGGCGATCACCCTGTCTTCGGCGCCGCGCCCGGTCGAACCGGGCCCGGAAGCGGAAAGGGCCCTGCTCGAAGGCGTGCGCGGGCATGGCCTCGGCAGCCTTCCATGGGACAAGGCGTCCGAGAGCCTGCGCGCGCGGCTTTCCTTCCTGCATGCGCGGCTCGGCGATCCGTGGCCCGATGTCGGTGACGAGGCGTTGATGCTAACGCTCGATGCGTGGCTCGCGCCGTTTCTCGCCGGTCGCACCGGCCTTGACGATGTGCCGCTGCGCGACGCGCTGATGCTGCGCGCCGGCCCCGGGCGGCAAGCCGAGCTGGACCGGCTGGCGCCGTCGCACCTGACCGTGCCCACGGGGTCGCGCCTTGCGCTGAGCTATCCGCCTGGCGGCGCCGCGCCCGAACTGGCCGTGCGCGTGCAGGAACTGTTCGGCCTGACGGAGCATCCTGCCGTGCTCGGCGGCGCCGTGCCGGTCCTCGTCGAACTGCTCTCGCCGGCGCACCGGCCGATCCAGCGCACCGCCGACCTGCCCGCCTTCTGGGCCGGATCGTGGTCCGAGGTGCGGGCCGAGATGCGCGGCCGCTATCCCAAGCATGTCTGGCCCGAAGATCCCGCCAGCGCCGCGCCGACGCGTCGCGCCAAGCCGCGATGATTTGAACGATTCCAATCTGGCGAACGGACCCTTGCAGGTCCATATAAGCGGGCATGGATCAGCAGGTCACACGACCGACGGTCGGCGTCGGCGAGCGCTTCGCGCGCCGTCGCCTGCGCATGTCGACATTGACGAACACGCGCTGGATCGCCGTGTTCGGCCAGAGCGTCGCCGTCGCGGTCGTCGCCGGCTGGCTCGGCTTTGCCTTTCCGATCGTCGCCTGTTTCGTGCTGATCGCCGCCTCGGCCCTGCTCAACCTGATCCTGACCTGGATTTTTCCGGCCAACCGCCGCCTCGATCCGCTCGCGGTGTTCGCCGTGCTCGCTTTCGACATCGCCCAGCTCGCCGCGCTGCTGTTCCTGACCGGCGGGCTCGAGAACCCGTTCTCGGTCCTTCTGATCGTGCCCGTGATCATCTCGGCCGCAACGCTCCCCGCGCTCTACACCGCCGCGCTCGGCGTCGTGGTCGTCGCCGCCGCGACCGTTCTCGTCTTCACCCATCTGCCGCTGCCTTGGCATCCGGATATACCCTTCGACATCCCGTTCGTGTTCGTTGCAGGCATGTGGGCGGCGGTCCTGTCCTCGGTGGCGTTCACCGCCTTCTACGTGCACCGGGTCGCCGACGAGGCGCGCAGCCTCGCCGATGCGCTCGCGGCGACCGAACTGGTGCTGCAGCGCGAACAGCACCTGTCGGCGCTCGACGGGCTTGCGGCGGCGGCAGCACACGAATTGGGCACGCCACTCGCCACGATCTCGCTGGTCTCAAAGGAGATGGACCGGGCGACGACCGACGCCGATCCCCTCAAGGAAGACGTGCGGCTGCTGCGTGCCCAGGCCGACCGGTGCCGGGAGATCCTGTCGCGCCTTTCGACGCTCAACACGACCAGCGAGGAGATGATCTCGCGCATGTCGCTGCGGGAGATGGTCGAGGAGGTGGCCGACCCGCATCGCGCGTTCGGCGTGGAGATCACGACACGCCACAGCGACGACGGTTCGCCCGAACCCGTGCTGCGCCGCAACGACGGCATCATGCACGGGCTCGGCAACCTGGTCGAGAACGCCGTCGACTTCGCGCGCGAGCAGGTGACGATCGATCTGGACTGGTCGAGCGAGCATGTGCGCATCGCCATCGTCGATGACGGCCCGGGCTTTCCGACCGATCAGCTCGAAAAGCTCGGCGAGCCGGACCTTGGTGCGTCCCGCTCGATCATACGCAGCCGCAAGGGCGGGCCGGGCCTTGGGCTCGGGATCTTCATCGCCAAGACGCTGCTCGAGCGCAGCGGCGCGACCCTGCATTTCCGCAACGCCGGACGGCCCGATGCCGGCGCGGCCATCACCGTGCGCTGGCCGCGCTCATCCATCGAGGCCAAAGCGGCGTAGAACTGGCAAAGAAAGGTGTGACAATGGCACTTCAGGAAACCCTCGCCGATCCGGTGGCCGTCGAGCCCGGGCCGGACGCAACGCTTCTTCTGGTCGATGACGACGTGCCGTTCCTGCGGCGTCTCGGCCGGGCCATGGAAACCCGCGGGTTCACCGTCGAAATGGCCGAATCGGTCGCCGACGGGCTCGCCAAGGTCGATGCCGAACCGCCGGCCTACGCGGTGGTCGACATGCGGCTCGACGACGGCAACGGGCTCGAGGTCATCAAGGCGCTGCACGCGCGTCGCCCGGACGCCCGCGCGATCGTTCTGACCGGCTACGGCAACATCGCCACCGCCGTGAACGCGGTGAAGCTCGGCGCGATCGACTATCTGGCCAAGCCGGCCGATGCCGACGACGTCTACAACGCGCTGACCGTGTCGCCCGACCAGACGCCGCCGCCGCCGGAAAACCCGATGTCGGCCGATCGCGTGCGCTGGGAGCATATCCAGCGCGTCTACGAGATGTGCGACCGCAACGTGTCCGAGACGGCGCGCCGGCTGAACATGCACCGGCGCACGCTGCAGCGCATCCTCGCCAAGCGCGCCCCGCGCTGAGGCGCTCGGGCGGCAGTCAGACCGACGCCCATTCGGCGGCGAGCAGCCGCTCTGCGGCACAGCGCGCGAATCGGAGCGTCATCGCCTTGCGCCGCGCCGGCGCCAGCCTGTGCTGGGGCGGTTCGACCAGACACGCCGCGCCATGCGCATCGGCGCGGATGAAGCCGCAATCGGCCGGAAACAGCGCCTGCGGCACGTCCGGCAGCGTGGCGAAACACAGCCGGTCGCAGAACCCGCGATAGTCGGGCCATTTGCGATCGGCGAGCATGTCCTCGGGCGAGGACTTGATCTCGACGATCATGATCGTGCCGTCGCCGCCCAGCGCCACCAGATCGGCCCGGCGGCCGTTGGCGAGCGTCATCTCGGGCACGTGCGAAAAGCCCATCTCCGTGAGCATGATCTGAACGCCCCGGCGCACGGCGAGCGCGCGGTCGGACTGGCGACCGTCGACGAGCGGATGCGCCGTTGCGGCTGAAACGAGCGGCATGGCACCTCCCGGACGCAGGGGAAACTGTGGTTCCTTTGTGACAGTGTGTGCCAAAGCGCACAGCCACACAAGAACCGGCCCCCTAATCCTTGCGGGTATCGGGGTCCTTCATGTAACGTGGTCTTAACCATGTTTGGGGCCAATGGGCATGGATTTTTTCGGTTGAGGGGTATCATGCAACGACGCGCATTCCTTGGCGGCATCGCCGCGATCGCCGCCACCGGGCTAGCCGGCTGCTCGGCGACCACGAATTCGAGCTACTTCGCCAGCGCCTATGCCGGCATGTCGGACGGGGAATATACCCTGCCGAAGATCCCGGTTTCCAAGGTGCCGGCCGAGTTCCGCCGCCAGGTCGTCGACTACGACACGCCGCACAAGCCGGGCACGATCATCGTCGATACGCCGAACCGGCACCTCTATCTGGTCCAGGAAGACGGCAAGGCGCTGCGCTATGGCATCGGCGTCGGCCGTGACGGGTTCCGCTGGTCGGGCACCGCGCGCGTCGGCTGGAAGCGCAAATGGCCGACCTGGACGCCGCCCGAGCCGATGATCCGCCGCCAGCCGGAACTGGCCAAGTATCGCGGCGGCATGGAGCCGGGCCTGCACAATCCGCTCGGCGCCCGCGCGCTCTATCTGATGCGCGGCGGCCGCGACACCGGCTACCGCCTGCACGGCACGCCGCAATGGCAGTCGATCGGCAAGGCCGTCTCGTCCGGCTGCATCCGCCTGATGAACCAGGATGTGGTCGATCTCTACAACCGCGTGGAGCCGGGCGCCAAGGTCGTCGTCCTGCAGGGCTGACCGGCCAAAGAATTCGCTGGAACGACGAAAAAGCCGGGCGCTTGGCCCGGCTTTTTTCGTTTCGGTGGATGGTTGCGAGATCGCGCGCCGCTCAGACGGCCTCGACCTGCTCGACCTCGGGAATGAAGTGGCGCAACAGGTTCTGGATGCCGTGCTTGAGCGTCGCCGTCGAGGACGGGCAGCCGGCGCAGGCGCCCTTCATGTGCAGGAACACAACGCCGTCACGGTAGCCCTGGAAGGTGATGTCGCCGCCATCCTGCGCGACGGCTGGACGCACGCGGGTCTCGATCAGTTCCTTGATCGTCGCCACGATGCTCTCGTCTCCCGCGTCGAAGAACTCCTCGTCGGCAGCCGGGGCCGCGCCATCGTGCTGCTCGGCCATTACCGGCGCGCCGGCCATGAAATGCTCCATGATCGCGGCCAGAACCGCCGGCTTCATGTGCGGCCATTCCAGCGCGTCGTCCTTGGTCACGGTGACGAAGTCGTAGCCGAAGAACACGCCCTTGACGCCGTCGACCTCGAACAGGCGCGCGGCGAGCGGGGATTTGGCGGCCGCTTCCTGCGGCTCGCGGAAGTCGGCGGTGCCCATATCCATGACCACCTGGCCGGGCAGGAATTTCAGCGTCGCGGGATTGGGCGTCGTTTCGGTCTGGATGAACATGGCTTGCCTCGGATTGGAATGATTCCAAAATAGGATCAAAACACCGCCCCATCAAGCATGGGGGCGAACACAAATCGTCGCGCGTCTGTCGCCGGCCCCGGCGGGCCGGGTCATGAGAGGCTCTCGATATCCTCGTCGGTCAGGTTGGCGGGAACCACGGTGACCGGGATCGGAAAGGCCGCCTCGCGCCCGGCGATCGACGAAACCAGCGGTCCGGGGCCTTCCTTGGCGGCGCTGGCGGCGAGAACGAGAATGGCGATGTCCTGGTCCTCCTCGATCAGCGCGTGGATCTGCTCGGCTCCGTTGCCCTCGCGGATGACCGTCTCCGCTTCCACGCTGCATTTCTCGCGGGCGAGCGTCGCATATTTCGAGATCACCTGTTCGGCGCGCTCGAGCGCCTCCTCGCGCATGACCTGCTCGACGCCGAGCCAGTGCTGGAAATCGCCCGGCGCGATCACGAACAAGAGGATCAGCCCGCCATGGGTGTTGGCCGCCCGCCGCGCGGCATAAAGAACCGCGCGCTCGCATTCCGGCGTCTCGTCGATGATCGCCAGGAACTTGCGGCGATGTCCGGCTTCGCCGGAAAGGCGTCTTGTGACCATGGGCAATGTTTGGCACGGGGCGCTGGCGCCCGCAAGATAGCCGCTCGGGCCGGTTCAGGCGCTCAGGCCGACGATCCGCTTGACGTCGTCCATCACCGGTCCGGCGATGGCCGTCGCCTTGTCGGCGCCCCCGGCGAGAACCCCGTCGATATAGGCCGGATCGGCGAGCAGGCGGCGCATCTCGCCGGCCACCGGGTCGAGCGCCTCGACGGCGAGATCGGACAGGGCCGGCTTGAACTCCGAGAACGCCCGGCCGCCGAACTCGGACAGCACATCCTGCCGTGTCCGGCCCGAAAGGGCGGCGAAGATGCCGACGAGGTTGGCCGCCTCGGGTCGGCCCTCGAGCCCGTCCATCTCCGACGGCAGCGGCTCGGGATCGGTCTTGGCCTTGCGGATCTTCCTGGCGATGTCGTCGGCCGTGTCGGTCAGGTTGATGCGCGACATGTCCGAGGGATCGGATTTCGACATCTTCTTGGTGCCGTCGCGCAGGCTCATGATACGCGTCGCCGGCCCCTCGATCACCGGCTCGGTGAGCGGGAAATAGCCGTGAACGCGCTCGCGCCCGACCTCCATCGGAACGCCGAGACCGAGTTCGGCGATGCGGTCGGAGAAGTCGTTGTTGAACTTCTGCGCGATGTCGCGGGTGAGTTCCAGATGCTGCTTCTGGTCCTCGCCCACCGGCACGTGCGTGGCGCGATAGACGAGGATGTCGGCGGCCATCAGCGCGGGATAGACGAACAGGCCCGCCGAGGCGTTCTCGCGGTCCTTGCCGGCCTTTTCCTTGAACTGGGTCATCCGGTTCAGCCAGCCCATCCGGGCGACGCAGTTGAACACCCAGGCCAGTTCGGCGTGCTGGTGCACGCGCGACTGGTTGAACACGATGTGGCGCGTCGGATCGATGCCCGAGGCAAGGAACGCGGCGGTCACCGAACGGGTCGCATCGACAAGGGCCCTGGGGTCGTGCGGCATGGTGATCGCATGCATGTCGACCACGCAGTAGACGCAGTCGTAGCGCTCCTGCATGGCGACGAAGTTCTTGATCGCGCCAAGGTAGTTGCCGAGCGTCAGATTGCCCGTCGGCTGGACGCCTGAGAAGACGCGTTCGGAAAAGGTGTCGGTCATCGGATGGTCCGGTGGGAATGGCCGCTGAAGGCGACGGCCTTATGCAATGGCCCGGGCGGGCACGCAAGTGGTGCGGGTCAGGCCCGGCCCCTGACCAGCATCGCGCGCAACATGCCGAGCCGCGCCGCGCCGGTCACGTGCGCGAAACCGAAGAAGCTGACGACGCCGGCGCCCACGACGACGAGCAGCGCGGCGGCGCGGATCGGCAGCGCGACGCCGCTTTCGAGCTGGCCCGAGAGCCCGTGCGCGGCGCCCCAAACGCAAAGGCCCATCAGCGCAGCACTGAGCACCATCAGCGCCAGCAGCCGGGCCATCGCCGCATCGATCGTCCAAAGGCCGCGCCGGTTCAAAAGCCAATAGAGCAGCAGCGCGTTGACCCATCCGGCAAGGCTGGTGGCGATGGCGATGCCGACATGGCCGAAGAACGGGAACAGGGCGAGGCTGGCCGCGACGTTCACGGCCACAGCGGCCGCGCCGACCTTCATCGGCGTCACCGTGTCCTCGCGCGCGAAAAAGCCCGGCGAGAACACCTTGACCAGCACGAAGGCGGGCAGGCCGAAGGCGAAGGCCCGCAGCGCCGCCGCGGTGCCCCGCGCGCTCTCGGCATCGAACGCCAGCCGTTCGAACAGCACCGAAACCAGTTCGAGCGGGATGACGGCCAGCGCCACGGCGGCGGGCAGCGTCAGCATCATCGAGAACTGCAGCGCTCTGGCCTCGACCGCTTTTGCGCGCTCCATGTCGCCGGCCTTCAGGCGCCGCGACAGTTCGGGCAGCAGCACCACGCCGATCGCGATGCCGACCACGCCGAGCGGGAGCTGATAGAGCCGGTCGGCCAGATACAGCATGGTCACCGCACCGGCCTGCATCGAGGCGATGATCGTGCCGACGACGATGTTGATCTGGATGATGCCGCCGGCGATGACGCCGGGAATGCCGAGCGTGACGAGGCGTTTCATGCGCCCATTCCAGCGCGGCCGCACGAGCGTCAACGGAAAGCCCGCGCGCCGCAGCGCGATCACCACCATGGCAAGCTGCGCCACCCCGCCGACGACGACGCCGACCGAAAGCCACAGCCCGGCCGCGCGCGTGCCGGCGAGCCCGGACGCGACGATCCATGCCAGCACCGCGACGAGCACCACGTTGAGCAGCACCGGCGCGAAGGCGGCGGCCGCGAACCGGCCCAGCCCGTTCAGAACGCCCGAAACGAGCGCCATCAGCGAAACGAGCACCAGGTAGGGAAAGGTGATCCGCGTCAGGTCGACCGCCAGATCGAACTTGTCGCGGTCCTCGGCGAAGCCGGGCGCCAGGCCATACATCAGGATCGGCATGGTGACGATGGCGATGACGGTCAGGATCGCCAGGATGAACAGGAGCCCGGCCATCGCCTCCTGCGCGAAGCGCCGCGCGGCATCGTCGCCCTCGCCCTCGAGCCGCCGCGAGAACAGCGGAATGAAGGCCGAGTTGAACGCGCCCTCGGCGAACACACGGCGAAAAAGGTTGGGAAAGCGGAACGCGACCACGAACGCGTCGGCGACCGGGCCGGTGCCGAGCGCCGCCGCAAGGAAGATGTCGCGCACGAAGCCCAGCACGCGGCTGACCAGCGTCGCGCCGCCGACGGTGGCGAAGTTTCGGGCGAGGCTCATGGTTTAATCGGCCGCCGCCGCTGCCCGCTTGGGCTTGTCGGCGTCGTCCTGCCGGAGCACGGCCATCAGCGCCTTGCGGATGCGTCCCTGCCGGCTTGCGTCCTCGATCTTCTGGCCGATCAGGTCGGTGACGTAGAAGCTGTCGATCACCTTCTCGCCGAACGTGGTGATGTGCGCCGAGCGGATATCGAGCTTGAGGTCGGAGATCGCCCCGGTCAGCCGCGAAAGCAGCGCCGGTCGGTCGAGCCCCTCCACCTCGATCACGGTGAACCGGTTCGACAGCGTGTTGTTGATCTTGACCGCCGGTTCGACATGAAAGGCGCTCAGCGCGCGGGCGCGCTTCTTGGTCGCCTGCACGGCGGGCAGGCTCACCTTGCCGCGCAGCACGTCCTCGATCAGCCGGCCGATCCGCCGGGCGCGGCGCAATTCGTCCTCGTCCGCCTCGAACTCACGCTCGATCTGGATGACGTCGAGGGCGCGGCCGTCGGTCGTCGTGAAGATGTGGGCGCCGTCGATCGAGGCGCCGGCGCTCGAACAGGCGGCCGCGATCACCGACAGAAGGCGCGGATGGTCCTGCGCCAGGATGGTGATTTCGGTCATCGCCTGGAACGCGTCGGTGCGCACGGCGCTGGCGAGCGGCCTCGCCTCGGCGTCGGACCGGCGGATGAACTCGGCGTGCCGGACCTGATCCTCCAGATCGGTGGTCAGAAGGTAGTTGTCGTAGTGAAGCCCCAGGATCGCCGCGCGCTCGGCCTCCGGCCAGTCGGCCAGCCGCTCCGAGAGCGCCGCGCGCCGGCTTTCGGCGCGGCTCTTGCGGCTGGTTTCCGAGAACCCGCCGGTCAGCGCCAGTTCCGCTTCCGCATAGAGCGTGCGCAGAAGCTGGCCCTTCCAGCCGTTCCAGACGCCCGGTCCGACACCCCTTATGTCGCACACGGTCAGCACCAGCAGCAGCTTGAGCCGCTTGACGGTCTGCACGCGGGCGACGAAGTCCTCGATCGTCTTGCGATCGGACAGGTCGCGCCCCTGCGCGGTCATGCTCATCAGCAGATGATCCTCGATCAGCCAGGCGATCGTCGCCGTGTCCTCGGGCGAAAAGCCGAGCCGCGGGCACAGCTTGCGCGCCACATCGGCGCCGGCGACCGAATGGTCCTCCGGCCGCCCCTTGGCGATGTCGTGCAGGAACAGCGCCACATAGAGGATCGCCCGGTCGTCGGTCAGCCCGGGCATCAGTTCGGCGGCGAGCGGATGATCCTCGGCCAGATTGCCCTTTTCGATGTCCGCCAGGACGCCGATGGTGCGGATCAGGTGCTCGTCGACGGTGTAGTGATGGTACATGTTGAACTGCATCATCGCGACGATGCGTCCGAAGTCGGGCACGAACCGGCCGAGCACGCCGGCCTCGTTCATGCGCCGCAGGTTCAGTTCGGGATCGTTGCGCGAGGTCAGGATGCGCACGAACAGCGCATTGGCGTTCACGTCGGTGCGCAGCGTCTTGTCGATCAGCTTGAGCGACCGCCGCACCAGCTTGAGCGCCTCGGGATGGTATTCGAGCCCGTAGCGGTCGGCGAGATAGAACATGCGGATCAGGTTCACCGGATCGCGCGCGAACACCTCGTCGTCGGCGACGTTGATGCGCTGGCGGTCGATGACGAAATCCTTGATGCCGCGGATGGTGGTCGACCGGCGCGCGAACGGCAGCGCCTGGATCAGCCCGGACAGGACCGGGGCGTTCTTGATCTCCTGCTCTTCGAGCGCGGCGCAGAAGATGCGCGTCAGATCGCCCACATCCTTGGCGATCAGGAAATAGTGCTTCATGAAGCGCTCGACGTCCTCGAGCCCCGGATGGGACTGGTAGCCGAGACGGTCGGCGAGTTCCCGCTGCAGGTCGAACGACAGCCGTTCCTCGGCCTTGCCGGTCAGGAAGTGCAGGTGGCAGCGCACCGCCCAGAGGAAGTCCTCGCACTTGACGAACAGGTTGTAGTCGCGCCGGGTGAATACGCCCAGCTTGACCAGTTCGGCCCGCCGCCGCACGCGGTAGACATACTTTGCGATCCAGAACAGCGTGTGCAGGTCTCTCAGGCCGCCCTTGCCGTCCTTGACGTTCGGCTCGACCACGAACCGCGCCTCGCCCATGCGCTTGTGGCGGGCGTCCCGCTCGGCCAGCTTGGCCTGGATGAACTGGCTGGCGGTGCGCGAGACGACATCGGTGTCGTAGCGCACCATCAGTTCGTCGAACAGCGCCTTGTTGCCGGTCAGGAAGCGCGCTTCGAGGATGGTCGTCGCGATGGTGATGTCGGACTTCGACAGGCGGACGCAGTCGTCGATGTTGCGGGTGGCGTGGCCGACCTTCAGCCCCATGTCCCACAGCATGTAGAGCATGTATTCGGCGAGCTGTTCGCCGAGCGGGGTCTGCTTGTAGGGCAGCACGAACAGAAGATCGATGTCCGAACCCGGCGCCAGCGTGCCGCGGCCGTAGCCGCCGACGGCCGCCAGCGCGATGCGCTCGCCCTGCGAAAGGTTGGCCACCTGGAACACATGGACCAGCGCGAAATCGTAGATCGCGCCGATGATCGCGTCCTGAAGGTCGGAAAGGCGGCGGGCGCAGCCATGGCCCTTGCCGTCGGCAAAAAGCTGGCGCTCGGCTTCGGCCCGTCCGGTCCTGAGCACGGCCTTCAGATGGGCGAGCACCTTCGCCCGCACATCGGAAGCGCTGCCGTCGCCGCCGGCCTGTTCGGCGATCGCCGCCAGCGCCGCCGTGATCGTTTCGGCGTCGGGCAGCGCTCCGGGGTCGGCGACGGGCTTGTCCAAGATCAGTCCTTCTTCGACGCCAGCGCCTTGAGGGCGTAGAGCGCCTCCAGCGCGGCGCGCGGCGTCATCTCGTCGGGCGAAAGGTCCGCAAGTGCCGCTTCGATAGCCGATTGCGCTGACTTTGGCACGGTCTTCTTTTGCGGCGGTGCGGCCGAAAACAGCGGCAGGTCGTCGATCAGCGATGCCGTGCCCTTGTCGCGGTTCTGCGCCTCGAGCTGGTCGAGCACGGCGCGGGCGCGCTCGACCACCGCCTCGGGCAAGCCCGCGAGCCGCGCCACCTGCACGCCATAGGACCGGTCGGCCGCGCCATGGCCGACCTCGTGCAGGAAGACCACGTCGCCCTGCCATTCCTTGACCCGCATGGTGACGTTGGCGAGGCGATCGAGCTTTTCGTGCAGCGCGGTCAGCTCGTGGAAATGGGTGGCGAACAGCGTCCGGCAGCGATTGTGCGCATGCAGATATTCGATCGTCGCCCAGGCGATCGACAGCCCGTCGAAGGTGGCCGTGCCGCGTCCGATCTCGTCGAGGATCACCAGCGCGTTCTCGCCGGCCTGGTTGAGGATCGCGGCGGTCTCGACCATCTCGACCATGAAGGTCGACCGGCCGCGCGCCAGATCGTCCGAGGCGCCGACACGGCTGAACAGCCGGTCGACGACGCCGATATGGGCCTGGCCGGCCGGCACGAACGAGCCGGTCTGCGCGAGGATGGCGATCACCGCGTTCTGGCGCAGGAAGGTCGACTTGCCGCCCATGTTCGGCCCGGTCAGCAGCCACAGCGCGCCATGGCCCGCCCCTTCGGCGGGTGAAAGGTCGCAATCGTTGGCGACGAACGGGTCGGCGGCCTGGCGCCTCAGCGCCTGTTCGACCACCGGGTGCCGTCCGGCGACGATGCGGAACGTCCGGCTGTCGTCGACCAGCGGCCGGCAATAGCCCTGCGATGTCGCCAGATCGGCGAGCGCGGCCGAGACGTCGAGCACCGCGAGCGCGTGGGCTGCTTCGCGGATCGGGTCGGCGTGGGCGACGGCGAGCGCCCGCAACTGCTCGAAGACCGCAAGCTCGATTTCGAGCGCCCGGCCGGCGGCGTTGGCGATCCGGCTTTCGAGATCGGCCAGTTCGGTGGTCGTGAAGCGCATCGCGCTCGCCAGCGTCTGCCGGTGGATGAAGCGGCCTCTTGCTTCGTCCGTGCCGGTCAGCGGGTCGGCATTGCCGGCGGTCACCTCGATGAAATAGCCCAGCACGTTGTTGTGCTTGATCTTCAGCGACCTGACGCCGGTCTGGGCGGCATAGTCGGCCTGCAGCGAGGCGATGACGCGGCGCGATTCATCGCGCAACCGCCGCATCTCGTCGAGTTCGTCATGATGGCCGGCGCGCACGAAACCGCCGTCGCGCGCCATCAGCGGCACCTCGTCGGCAAGCGCGGTACCGAGCGCGTCGCTCACATCGGCGGGCGCGTCGGCGAGCGCCGTGCGGGCCGCGGCGAGTTCGGCGGGCAGGTCGGCGGATGCGAGCAACTGGTGCACGTCGCCGGCGACCGCCAGCCCCTCGCGCAGCGCCAGGAGATCGCGCGGGCCGCCCCGGTTCAGCGACAGGCGCGACAAGGCGCGCGCCATGTCCGGCAGCGCCTTCAGGTGCGCGCGCAGCCCTTCGCCCAGAAGGTCGTCGGCGACGAAGGTCGCGACCGAATCCAGCCGCTCGCCGATCGCCTGCGGATCGGTCAGCGGTGCTCGCAGGCGCCCCGCCAGCAGCCGCGCGCCCGGCCCGGTGGCGGTGCGGTCGATCGCCTTCAGGAGGCTGCCGTCGCGCTGGCCCGACAGGGTGCGTTCGAGTTCCAGATTGGCGCGCGTCGCCGGATCGATGAACAGGGTCCGGGCCGAGGATTCGCGCTGCGGGCGCTGCAGGGCAGGCCGCTCGGACACCTGCGTCTTCTCAACATAGGCGAGCGCGCCGGCGGCCGCCGCCAGTTCGGCGCGGGAGAAGTCGCCGAACCCGTCCAGCGTCGACACGCCGAAATAGCGCGCCAGCCGGTCCGGCGCGGTGGCGCTGTCGAAGATCGCCGCCGGATGCGGGCTGACGGCGCGGCCGAACAGGTCGAACGCCGGCCGGAACTCGGCATCGTGGAACAGCGGTTCGGGGACGACGATCTCGCGCGGGCCGATCCGCGTCAGGTCCGGCAGCAGCCTTTCGGGCGCGGTCTCGCCAAGGCGGAACTCGCCGGTCGAGATGTCGATGAAGGCGTAGGCCATCTGCCCCGAGGCGCGGATCCGCGCCAACGCCAGAAGATAGGCGTTCTCGCCGGGTTCGAGCAGCTTGTCTTCGGTGATCGTCGCAGGCGTGACGAGCCTTGTGACATCGCGCCGGACCACCGATTTCGAGCCGCGCTTCTTCGCTTCGGCGGGGTCCTCGAGCTGTTCGCACACGGCGACCCGGTGGCCGAGCCCGATCAGCTTTTGCAGATAGTCGTCGGCCGCATGGACCGGCACGCCGCACATCGGGATGTCCTTGCCCTGATGCTGGCCGCGCTTGGTCAGCGTGATGCCGAGCGCGCGGGCGGCGATCTCGGCGTCCTCGAAGAACAGCTCGTAGAAGTCGCCCATGCGGTAGAACAAGAGATACCCCGCATTGAGCGCCTTTATCTCCATGTACTGGGCCATCATCGGCGTGACGGCGCCGCCGGCCGGTGCCGCCGACCGGTCTTCGCCCTCTTCCGCCATGCCCCGATGTTCGCTCGCGCGTTCCATGCCGCTCCGTCGTGCGCCCTCGCGCCAGCCAGTTTATGCGTGTTTGCAGGCCGGCGCGACAGGGACTACACAGTCTTTTCCCAAACAAGCCGCGCCATTCGCCAGGAACCATCCCATGAACAAGGCCCACCGCCCGCCGCAGTCCCCGCAGGACAAGCGCCCGGCGGTGAGCGAGCGCGAGGCGCTGGAATTCCACGCGCGCGGCCGGCCGGGCAAGCTCGAGGTCACGCCCACCAAGCCGATGGCGACCCAGCGCGACCTGTCGCTGGCCTATTCGCCCGGCGTCGCGGTCCCGGTCAAGGCGATCGCCGAACGGCCCGAGGCGGCCTTCGAATACACTGCGCGCGGCAACATGGTCGCGGTCATCTCCAACGGCACGGCGATCCTGGGCCTGGGCAATCTCGGTGCGCTCGCCTCCAAGCCGGTGATGGAGGGCAAGGCGGTCCTGTTCAAGCGCTTCGCCGACGTCGATTCCATCGATCTTGAGGTCGACACCGAGGACATGGACGAGTTCGTCAATTGCGTGCGCCTGCTGGGCCCCTCCTTCGGCGGCATCAATCTGGAGGACATCAAGGCGCCCGACTGCTTCATGATCGAGGACCGGCTGCGCGAGGCGCTCGACATTCCGGTCTTCCACGACGACCAGCACGGCACCGCGATCATCGCCGCCGCCGGCCTGATCAACGCGCTGCACCTGACCGGCCGGTCGCTGCGCGATATCCGCATCGTCTGCAACGGGGCAGGGGCGGCGGCGATCGCCTGCATCGAACTGGTCAAGGCGATGGGCGTGCCGCACGACCATGTCATCCTGTGCGACACCAAGGGCGTCATCCATCAGGGGCGCGGCACCGGCATGAACCAGTGGAAGTCCGCCCACGCCATCGCCACCGACCGGCGCACGCTCGCCGACGCGATGGAAGGCGCGGACGTCTTCTTCGGCCTGTCGGTCAAGGGTGCGCTGGACGCCGACATGGTGCGCTCGATGGCCGACAATCCGATCATCTTCGCCATGGCCAATCCCGACCCGGAGATCACGCCCGAAGAGGTGGCCGAAATCCGCGACGACGCGATCATGGCGACCGGCCGGTCGGACTATCCCAACCAGGTCAACAACGTGCTGGGCTTTCCCTATATCTTCCGCGGCGCGCTCGACGTGCAGGCCACGACGATCAACGATGCGATGAAGTCGGCCGCCGCCCACGCGCTGGCCGCGCTCGCCCGCGAGGACGTGCCCGACGACGTCGCTATCGCCTATGGCGGCACGCGGCCGCGCTTCGGGCCCGACTACATCATCCCCGTGCCGTTCGACCCGCGCCTGATCTCCGCGGTGCCGGCGGCGGTGGCGAAGGCCGCCATGGAGACCGGCGTCGCCCGCCGGCCGATCGCCGATTTCGACGGCTACAAGGTGGAACTGTCGGCGCGCCGCGATCCGCTCGCCGCCACCCTGCAGCGCATCTTCGACCGGGTGCGGCGCCAGCCCAAGCGCATGTTCTTCACCGAGGCCGAGGAGGAGCAGGTGGTCCGGGCCGCCGTCGCCTACGTCAACCAGGGTCTGGGCACGGCGATCCTTCTGGGCCGCGAGAACCTGATCGCCGAGGCCGCCCGCAACGCCGGCGTCGATCTGGCGCGCGAGGACATCGAGATCGTCAATGCGCGCCTTTCGGACCGGGCCGGCGCCTATGCCGATCATCTGTACGAGCGGCTGCAGCGCGACGGCTATCTGTTCCGCGACTGCCTGCGCATGATCAACAACGACCGCAATGTTTTCGCGGCGACCGCCGTGGCGCTCGGCGACGCCGATGGCATGGTCACCGGCGTCACGCGCAATTACGCCACCGCGCTCACCGACGTGCGCCGGGTGATCGACACGCGCCCCGGCCACCGCGTCGTCGGCGTCTCGCTCGCCCTGTGTCGTGGCCGCACGGTGCTCGTCGCCGACACGGCGGTGCACGACATGCCGAGCGCCGAGGAGCTGGCCGACATCGCCGAGGAGGCCGCCGGCATGGCCCGCAGGCTGGGCTACGAGCCGCGCATCGCCATGCTTGCCTATTCGACCTTCGGCCAGCCGCAGGGCGAGCGCTCCAGTTCGGTGCGCGATGCGGTGCGCATCCTCGACCGGCGCCGCGTCGATTTCGAATATGATGGCGAGATGGCCGCCGACGTGGCGCTGAACGCCGAACTGATGGCGCAATACCCGTTCTGCCGGCTGTCGGCGCCGGCGAACGTCCTGGTGATGCCGGCCTTCCACTCGGCCTCGATCTCCACCAAGATGCTGCAGGAACTGGGCGGCTCTACGGTGATCGGCCCGCTGCTGGTCGGCCTGAACAAGTCCGTCCAGATCGTCTCGCTAAACGCGCGCGACACCGACATCGTCAACATGGCTGCCATCGCCGCCTACAATGCCGGCGGGTGAACGCGCCGCGAACCGGTTCGCGTCGACCCCGTAATAGGTCAGGTAGCGCGGGCTGATCTGCTCGATGGGCAGCACCACAAGCACGTCGACCGAACCGAACTCCTGGTCGATCACCGCGCCGTCGCCGAACCGGGCGCCAAGCCGCAGATAGCCCTTGATGAGCGGCGGCAGGGCGGCCATCGCAGCCTTCAGGTCGATCGCCTCGGCCGGCATCATGTTCATGTCGACCCGCGCGCCACCGCGCGCCGAAACGGCCCAGACGCCCTCGGCGCGCGCGTGGTGATGCAGGAAGGCGAGCGCCATGGCGTGATCCTGCGGCGCCGCACCGGCGAACGAGGCGCAGCCGAACATCACGTCGATGCCGGTCTGCCGGCAATAGGACCAGATGCCCTGCCACAGAAGCTCGATCGTGCGCTTGGACCGGTAGTCCGGCAGCACGCAGGACCGGCCGAGTTCGAGCAGGTGCCGGCCCGGATGGCGCGCAACCAGCGGGCCGATCTCGTACGTCGCGTCCGAGTAGAAGCGGTCTTTGGCGCCGAGCCGGTGTTGCGGCAGCAGGCGATAGGTGCCGACGATCCGGTCGGCGTCGGCGCCGGCGATGCGCGAGTCCAGCACGATCAGATGATCGCAGATCGCGTCGTGGGCATCCTCGTCGACCTCGGATGCGCCGATGCGGGCGCCGAATTCCTCGGTGAAGATGCGGTAGCGCAGCCGCTGCGCCGCGCGGATTTCCCTGTCGCCGACGGCCAGACGGGTCTTCAGGGGGCCGATTTCGCCCAGAATGCCGACCGGTGTCGGTGTCTGCCCTTGCAGCGGACGATTATCGGCAAGCTCGGTGATGCCCATCGCACATGCCCGATTGCGTGATCCGGACGCGGATATGACCGCGCGATGACGGATGTATGACACGGATCGCGGGGCGGCGCGAGGCGGCCGGTTGCCTCAGGCGGCGCGTTCGTCCCTGACGCCGAAGAAGCGCTGCAGGTGCTCGACCGTCAGCGGCTTGTGGATGACGTCCTGCGCGCCGATCGCGATCATCGCCTGGCCGAGTTCGGCGTCGTCGTCGGCGGTCAGCGCGACGATCGGCAGGCGGTCCTCGCCGCCATGGGCGTCCTCGTGCGTGCGGAACAGGCGGATCGCCTCGGCGCCGTCGAGCACCGGCATGTGCACGTCCATGAGCACGAGGTCGAAGGGAGCGTCGGGGGCGCTCATCTTCTCGAAAGCCTGCTGGCCGTTCTCGACGACGGTGACGAAATGGCCGGCCCGTTCGATGATCTTGGCGGCGAGCAGCGCGTTGACCGGATTGTCCTCGGCGAGCAGCACATGGCCCGTCCGCAGCGGCACCAGCGGCTTGCGCGGTTCGGGCGCGACGCGCCGGTCGGCCGCCTCGGCCTCGACGGCGCGCCGCAGCACCCGCAGAAGGCTCGTCTCGCGCACCGGCCGTGTCAGGAAGGCGTGGCCGGCCGCCTTGAACTGGGCGCCCAGCGTGCCGCGCTCCTGCGGCTCGATCAGGATGACCGCATGGGCGCCGTTCGCCGCCACCCGGTCGGCAAGATCGAGCGCACCGGTCAGGTCGCGTTCGAGGCGGCTGTCGATCAGAAGGGTCGCGCCGCTTGCGCGCCCGGTGTCCTCGACGGCCGCCAGCCGGTCGGCGGCGCGCGTGACAGCACCGCCATGGGCGGCGATCGCGCCGGCCAGCATGTCCGCTTCCGAGCCGGAGCGCATGTAAAGACAGAAGCGGGTGCCGGAGAGCGCATCGGTCTCCGGATCGACCCCCAGCGCGGGATCGATGCCGGCCGGAACGCGGATGTCGAAGCGCGTGCCTTCGCCCCTCTGGCTGCTGCAGGCGATCGTGCCGTCCAGCCGGTCGATGATCCGCTTGGCGATGGCGAGACCGAGCCCGGCGCCCTCGTGCCGCCGCGCCAGGCTCATGTCGACCTGCTCGAACGGCTCGAAGATGGTCGCCTGCTTCTCGGGCGGCACGCCCGGGCCGGTATCGGTGACCGAGACGGTCAGATCATGCGCGCGGCCGCCGTCGGCCGACGCGGCGTGACCGATCGCCACCTCGACTCCGCCCTCGGCGGTGAACTTGATCGCATTGGCGACGATGTTGAACAGCACCTGCCTGAGCCCCTTGGCGTCGGTGCGCAGCGTCAGCGGGATGCCCGGCGCGATCGTGTAGCTCAGATCGAGGCCCTTTTCGTGGGCCCGGCCGGCAAGCAGTTCGATCACGCCGCTGGTCAAAGCCCGCAGGTCGGTGTGGCTGAAGGCCGGCGCGCTGTTGTCGACGCCGCTGCGGCCGAACTCGAGCAGATCGTTGACCAGCAGCATCAGCGCCTCGGACGACGAGGTGATCGCCTCGACATAGTTGCGCTGTTCGGCGGTGAGCTGCGTGTCGGCGAGCAGCTTGCCCATGCCGACGATGCCGTTCAGCGGCGTGCGGATCTCGTGGCTGACGATCGCCAGGAACTGCGATTTCGAGGTCTTGTCGTGGCTCATGTCGCGTGCCTTCCGCCGAACGGAACCATCCGTCCGCCGGAGGGTACGCGGCCATGGTTATCAAGCCGTTGCGATGGAAGCTGCGATTTGCCGCGACGGATCGATCGCCGGCGAGGCGACCTTCAGCCCGCCATGTCGACCACGACGCGGCCGCGAACCTTGCCTTCCAGAATGGCGTGCGCGGTGTCGATGATCTCGCCAAAGCCGATCGTCCGCGACAGGGCGTCCAGCTTGTCCATGTCCAGATCCTCGACCAGCCGCGCCCAGGCCTTCTCGCGCAGCGCCTTCGGCGCCATCACCGAATCGATGCCAAGCAGCGACACCCCGCGCAGGATGAACGGCGCGACGGTCGTCGGAAGGTCCATGCCCTGGGCGAGCCCGCAGGCGGCGATCGCGCCGCCCTGCATCGTCTGCGCCAGCACGTTGGCGAGCGTCACCGAACCGACCGAATCGACGCCGGACGCCCAACGCTCCTTGCCGAGCGGACGTCCGGGCTCGGACAGTTCGGCCCGGTCGATGATCTCCGATGCGCCAAGCGAGGTCAGGAACGCGCTTTCGCTGGTCCGGCCGGTCGAGGCGATGACCTCGTAGCCGAGCTTGGACAGGACCGAGATGGCGACCGTGCCGACACCGCCATTGGCGCCGGTGACGATCGCCGGGCCGCGCTCGGGCGTGATGCCAGCCCGTTCGAGCGCCAGCACCGACAGCATCGCGGTGTAGCCGGCCGTGCCGATCGCCATCGCCTGCTGCGGGGTCAGCGCTTCCGGCAGCGCGATCAGCCAGTCGCCCCTGACGCGGGCCCGGCCCGCATAGGCGCCATAATGGGTCTCGCCGACGCCCCAGCCGTTGAGGATGACCTTGTCGCCCTCCTTCCAGTCCGGATGTTCGGAGGCGGCGACCGTGCCGGCGAAATCGATGCCGGGGATCATCGGCCAGCGGCGCACGACGGGCGACTTTCCGGTGATGGCGAGACCGTCCTTGTAGTTGACCGTGGTCGCCTCGACGGCGACGGTGACGTCGCCCTCCATCAGTTCGGCGTCGGTCAGTTCGGCGATGTCGACATGCTGGTTCTTGTCGTCGTCGCGCGAGACCAGGATCGCCTTGAAGGTTTGCGCCATCATCATCTCCCCGATTGGTCGTGCCCGAAGGTGCAGCGCGCGTCTGCCCGCGTCAATCGGCCTTCCGGCCCGAGCGCCACTGCAGCAGTTCGTCGACGATCACCAGCCCCGCGCCGACGGTGATCGCCGCGTCGGCCAGGTTGAAGATGGCGAACGACCAGCCCGGCGTGTGGAACAGGAAATAGTCGATCACATGGCCGTACAGCACCCGGTCGATCAGGTTGCCGATCGCACCGCCGATGATCAGCGCGAAGCCGAAATGGGCGACCACCCGCTCGGGCGGGCTGGAAACCCACAGCCAGGTCACGAAGGCCGACACCGCCACGCTGATCGCGATCAGCGGTCCGGCGCCAAGGCCCGACAGCATCGAAAAGGCAATGCCGGGATTGTAGGTCAGGAATAGGTCGAGGAAGGGCAGCAGCGCGATCCGCTCCTGATAGCCCATCACCTGCTCGACACCGACCTTGATCGCCTGGTCGATGGCGACCATGGCGCCGACCGTGGCGATGGCGGTCGACAGGCGCTTCATGACCGGGCCCCGTCTGCGACCGGAAAGGCGTGCCGGCGCGCCTCGTAAAGGCACAGCGCGGTGGCGACGGCCAGATTGAGCGAATCGGCGCGCCCGGCCTGCGGAATGCGCACCAGCGTCGAGCACAGCGCGGCGAGATCGCCGGGCAGGCCGGCCTGCTCGTTGCCCATCAGCAGCAGGATCGGCCCTTGCGCATAATCCGGCACGCGGAAGTCGACCGACCCTTCCAGATGGGTGCCGACGATCTGCCCGGACCACCGGCCGGCGAAACCGGCGAAGCGGTCCGTGTCCATGCGCGCCAAGGGCACCGCGAAGATCGAACCCATGGTGGCGCGCACCGTCTCGGTTGCGAACGGATCGGTCGTCTCGCCGACCAGAATCACGCCGCTGGCGCCGCCCGCATCGGCGGTGCGGATGATCGTGCCCAGATTGCCCGGGTCGCGCACCCGGTCGAGCGCGATCCAGACATCGTCGTTTCCTGCCTCGATCCGTGCCGGATCGGCGAAGCGCCGTTCGAGGACGCCGGCGACCATCTGCGGATTGTCGCGCCGGGTGATCTGGCCAAGCACGCGTTCGGGCACGATGATCACGTCCGCCCCGAGCGCGACGGCACGTGCGGCAAGCTTCGTCACCGCCTCGTTGTCCCTGGCCGAGGCGGCATGGATCAACGTCTTCAATCGCCAGCCATTGTCGATCGCATCGATGATCAGCTTCATGCCCTCGGCGAGGAAGCTGTTCGTCTCCTCGCGGTGCCGCTTCTTTTCGAGCAGCCGGATCTGCTTGACGATCGGGTTGGCGGCGCTCGAGATTTCCTTGACGCGGCCCGGCGCGCCGGCGGGCCTGTTCATGATGCGCGCTCCGGCGTCCAGCGGCTGAACATGGAGGTCGACAGCGCCCGTCCGGCCGCCTGTTCCCGGATGATCAGTTCGCCCGATTCGACCCGGCCTTCGATACCGAACCCCGTCATCGCCTCCATCATCGCCTCGTGCACGGCGAACATCGACGCGCGGATCGCATAGGCCGTCAGCACCATCGTCACCGGCCGGTCCGACAGGATCGCGCGGCAGCCCTCGAGCAGGTCGGGCAGATGCTCGAAGAGCTGCCAGACCTCGCCGGCCGGCCCGCGCCCGTAGGCGGGCGGATCGGCGAGGATGATGTCGTAATCATTGCCGCGCCGGCCCTCGCGCGCAACGAACTTCATCGCGTCTTCGCAGATCCAGCGGATCGGCCTGTCTTCGAGGCCGGCATGGGTCTGGTTCTCCCGCGCCCAGCCGATCGCCTTCCTGGACGCATCGACATGGGTGACATGGGCGCCCGCGGCCGCCGCGACCAGCGAGGCGATGCCGGTATAGCCGAACAGGTTCAGCACCTTCAGCGGCCGGTCGGCCGCCTCGATCGCGCCGCGCATGGCGCGCCAGTGCGCCGCCTGTTCGGGAAACACGCCGACATGACGGAACGAGGTGAAACGGCCGAGATAGCCGACGCCGTCGAAGGCCATCGGCCAGGTCTCGCCGCGATCGCCGCGCGCAAAGCGCCAGCGGCCCATGCCTTCCTCGTCCTTGTCGCCGGTGAAGATCGCGTCCGCGGCCTCCCATTGCGCCTCCGGCAGCGCCTTGCCCCAGATCGCCTGCTGTTCGGGCCGCACCAGCGTCAGCGGACCGTAGCGTTCGAGCTTGAGCCCGTCGCCGGTGTCGAGCAGCGCGTAATCGGCGTCGGCCTCGGTCTGGAGGATCAGCGGCACGGTCTCGGCCGGCCGCGCGCCGGAACGCCGTTCGCGCGGCGGACGGGCCCCGACCGCCACATCGGTCGTCGCTTGCGCATGCTTGGGCTTTGGCCGGAAGCCGGACCGGTCGGCGCGCGACGCCCCGTCGCGGCGCTTGGCCTCGCCCCGGGGGCGCGCCTGCGGCCGCTTGCTGCGGCCCTTGGGGGCTCGGTCCTTGCTCATGACGGCGGATATGTCCGGTTTGCGCGGTCTTGTGAAGGGCGTGCCGTCAGAGCCCGCACCGTTCGGCGATCAGCGACGCGGCCGCCAGATCCTCGAGCGATGCGCCGGTCGACTTGAACAGCGTGATCTCGTCGTCCGATGTCCGCCCCCGGTGGTCGCCGCTCGTCAGTTCCATCAGTTCGGCGCGCACATGGCCGCGCTCGATCAGCCCGGCATTGATCGGCTGGACCAGATCGCCGCCCTCGTGCAGCGCCCCGGCATAGGTGTCGACGAACAGCGTCGCACGCGTCACGCAGGCATCGTCGCTCTCGCGCATTTGCGGCGTGAACGCGCCGACCAGATCGACATGGGTGCCCGGCCGCAGCTTTTCGCCCCTGATCAGCGGCTCGGTCGACAGCGTCGCGCAACTGATCACGTCGGCCGCGCCGACCACCGCGTCAAGACTGCCGGTGGCGGCCGCCTCGGCCTTGTGACCTTCATCGCGCAGTGTGGCCGCCAGCCGGTCGGCGCCCTCCTGCGACCGGTTCCAGACCAGAACGTGCTGATAGGGGCGGACGCTCAGGTGGGCGCGCGCAAGAAACGGTGCCAGCGCGCCCGCGCCGACGATCAGCAGCGTGTCGGGTTCGGCCGGCGCCAGATAGCGTGCGGCGAGCGCCGAAGCGGCCGCCGTGCGCCACAGCGTCAGCCGGGCGCCGTCGATCAGCGCCACCTGTTCGCCGGTCGTCTTGTCCATCAGGATCACCGAAGCCATCACCGCCGGCAGGCCGCGCGTGCCGTTGTCGGGGGTGACGGCGACCAGCTTGACCGCCATGTGCCGGTCGTTCCAGGCCGGCATCAGCAGCAGCGTCTGGTCGTCGGCCTCGTTGTTGGCGATGGTGTGGTGATGGCGCGGCGGCGCATGGACGCCGCCCCGGAACGCCTCGGCGAGCGCGTCGGTCAGCGCCGGGAAGTCGAGCGCCGCATCGACATCGTCGGCGGAGATGATCCTCATCAGCGCTGCAGGACGAGCGACTGGCCTGTCGTGCCCTTGTCCTGCCCGGTCTTGCGCTTGGTCTCCTCGACCTCGTAGCGCAGCTTCTGCGCTTCCTTCTTGAACGTGCGCTCCTGCTTGCGGTGCTTGCCCTGGGTCAGCCAGGTGCCGACGCCGCCGCAGACGACGCCAAGCGCCAGCGCGCCGAACAGCCACACGAACAGGGGCGCCTCGTAGGTCAGCGCCGGGTTGCCCGGATTGAACACGTCGATCGAGAGCGGCACCATGGTGCGGTTGGCGACCGTCAGGGCGATCAGCACGATCGCCAGCGGGATCAGGATCAGGACGTTGAATATGCGGCGCAGCATGGGCGGCTCGGCGGTTCGCTCCGGGTCCGACCTACTTAATGCCGTTCAGCCGGTTCCGCAATTCCTTGCCGGTCTTGAAGAAGGGGACCCACTTCTCCTCGACCATCACCTTTTCGCCGGTGCGCGGATTGCGGCCCTCGCGGGCCGGGCGGTTCTTGACCGAGAACGCGCCGAAGCCGCGCAGTTCGACGCGGTTGCCCTCGGCCAGCGTTCCGCTGATCTCGTCGAGCACCGCGTTGACGATGTTCTCGACATCGCGCTGGTAAAGGTGCGGATTGCGGTTGGCGATGATCTGCACGAGTTCGGACTTGATCATGGGAGCGCTCGCGGGCTTGCGGTCACCGGTCACTGACGCCCGGCGGGAACAGGCCGTCAGCGTGCCAAAGCGAGATCAGACCGTCAAGGAAAAGCCTTTGTTCGAGCGCGTTTGCGACGACGGGGCCGGGACCGGACAGGCCGAGCCCGGACGCGAGGTGCCGCGTCACCGCCGCCAGCGACAGCCAGCCAATGTTCTCCTCGCGCCGTTCCCACTGGATCGTCTCGAGATCCTCGTCGACGCCCTGTTCGGTCAGCCATGCCCGCGCGGTCTCCTCGCCGCCGAGCGCGTCGACGACCCCGTTGTCCAGGCTGATCCGGCCCGAATAGACCGAACCGTCGGCCAGCCGGTCGATCGTTTCGGCATCGAACCCGCGCCGGTCGGCGACAAGGTCCTTGAACCACTGGAAGCTGTCGAGCACCAGTTCGCGCAGCATTTCCTCGGCGCCTTCGGGCGGTTCGCCGAAAAAGGACGGCTCGGCCTTCAGCGGCGAGGACTTGATCGCCCGCACGTCGATGCCCCAGTCCTCGAGCAGGCCGGTGAAGTTCGGATATTGCACGATCACGCCGATCGAACCGACGATCGAGGAATGGCGCGCGACGATGTGGTCGGCGGCGATCGCGGCCATGTAGCCGCCCGAGGCGGCCAGCGTTTCCACCTGCGCCACCAGCGGCTTGTCCTCGGCCAGCTTGCGCAGGGCGACATGGACGGCCTCGCTTCCCGCCGTTGTGCCGCCCGGCGAATCGATCCGCACGATCACCGCCTCGACGCGCTCGCTCTGCCGGACCAGTTCGATCAGGTCGAGGGTGCGTTCGTCGCCGGTGATGGTGCCGGCGATGTCGATGCGGGCCACGTGCGGGCGGGTCTGCTCGCCGAACCGGTCGCCGCTGAACCTGGCGGCGACGCCGATCAGCAGCACGAGGATGATCGCGGCGCTGACGATGCGCCAGAACGTGACCTTCCGGCGCAGGCGCTGCCGGTCTATGATGTCGTCCGCGCGCAACGGTTCCATGAGCTTTTCATCTCCGTTCGTGCTCCGGCGGGCACCGAGTAGCACATCCAAAAACGACCACAATGGGAAACTATGCGCAGCCGCACGGGAATCCAGCCTGCCGAAAGTCACCTCGGGCGCGTCGGTCCCGTACGGCGACGGACCGCGCCGGGCGGCGGGGCAGGGAACGGCGCGACAGGGCGACAAGACAGGGCGACAGGGGGCCAGGAACCGAAGATGCAGCCAGCACCGCGACATGACGGCCGGTCGCGCGCCGACAGGAGCCGCCGGTTCGCCAGCGCCGCCCGGCATTCGGCGCGCGTGCGCGTGCTGCGCTGGCTGGTGCCCGCGATGGCGCTTGCGGTGACCGGCGCCGTGGTCGCGGTCATGGTCGCCTCACGGCTGCTGCTGCCCGGCGTCGACATCGAGCTTGCCTCGCGGGCGATCGTCGACGGAAGGCTGGTGATCGGCGATCCCCGGCTCGAAGGCTTCACGCCCGACGAGCGCGCCTTTCGCGTGTCGGCGCAGTCGGCCAGCCAGGCGATCGGCGGCGACACGCTGAGCCTGCGCAGGATCCGCGCCGACATGGAGCTCGAGGACGGCTCGACCGCATTCCTGACCGCCGAGAGCGGCACGTTCGACCCCGATACCAACCGGCTGACGCTGAACGCCGATGCGGTGCTCGAAACGACCGCCGGCCTGCGCGCCCAGTTTTCTAGGGCCGAGATCGACGTCGGCGCCGGCAGTTTCGTCACCCGCCAGCCGGTGCGCGTCAGCCAGCCCGGCACGCAGATCGTCGCCGACAGCCTTTCGGTCGAGGACGCGGGCAAGCGGCTGGTGTTTGAAAACAATGTCAGCGTGGTGATAGAGCCCTCGGCCATCACCGCGCGGGCCGAAACGGAATGAAACACATGCACATATCACCGCCGCGCGCCGGCGCCGGCATCATCGTGCCGGTCCTGGCGGCCATGCTCGTCTGGGCGCTCGCGCTCCCGGCCGCCGCCCAGCTCGCCGGCGGCGACTTCAACCTGTCGGGCGAGGGTCCGGTGCAGGTCGACGGCGACCGGCTCGAAGTGCTGGAGGATCAGGGACTTGCGATCTTCGAGGGCAATGTCCGCGTCGTCCAGGGCGAGACGGTGCTGCGCACCGGTCGGCTCGTCATCCACTATGTCCGCGACGGAAGCGGCGCGGCGACGACGGCCGCCGGCGCCTCGCAGATCGACCGGCTCGAGGCGAGCGGCGGGGTCAACATCCAGGCCGGCAATCGCGTCGCCACCGGCGAGGCCGGCACCTACGACATGGGCACCGAAGTGCTGACCCTGACCGGCAAGCGGGTGACGCTGTCCGAGGACGGCAACGTCGCCACCGGCTGCCGGCTGACCGTCGACATGCGCGCCAACCGGTCGCGGCTCGAGGGCTGCGCCGATGCCGCCTCGCGCCCGACAATCCTCATCCAGCCGCAGAACCGTTGACGGCCGGCGCGGTGAAGGGGCGGGGCTTGTGGTCGATGTTCAGGCGCGCCGGTGACACCGTGCCCGCGCAACTGGCAGCCGCGCCCGCCGCCGGCAGCGCGTCGATGACCGGAACGCTGGTCGCGCGCGGCCTGACCAAGAGCTATCGCGGCCGCAAGGTGGTCGACGGCGCGTCGATGGCGGTGCGCGCCGGCGAGGCGGTCGGCCTTCTCGGCCCGAACGGGGCGGGCAAGACGACCTGCTTTTACATGGTCACCGGCCTCGTTCCGGTCGATGCCGGCCAGATCCTGATCGACGGCCACGACGTCACCGCCATGCCGATGTACCAGCGCGCGCGCCTCGGCATCGGCTATCTGCCGCAGGAAGCGTCGATCTTCCGGGGCCTGTCGGTCGAACAGAACATCATGGCGATCCTCGAGGTCGTCGAACCCGACACCGCCGCGCGGGCCCGCAAGCTCGACGCGCTGCTCGACGAATTCTCCATCGCCCATCTGCGCAAGTCGCCGTCTATCTCCCTTTCGGGCGGCGAACGCCGGCGCTGCGAGATCGCCCGGGCGCTGGCCTCCGATCCGGCCTTCATGCTGCTGGACGAGCCGTTCGCCGGCGTCGACCCGATCGCCGTCTCCGACATCCAGGGCCTGGTGCGGCACCTGACGAGGCGCGGCATCGGCGTCCTGATCACCGATCACAACGTCCGCGAGACGCTGGGACTGATCGACCGGGCCTACATCATCCACGCCGGCGCCGTGCTCACACACGGCAGGCCCGAGGAGATCATCGCCAACCCGGACGTGCGCCGTCTTTACCTTGGCGACCAGTTCAGCCTTTGATCGCGCCGAACGGGCTGGCCTTCGCCGCGCGAACCCGCTTTAATGCGTCATGCAAGAGTTGGGCCAGATCGGCCCATGCGAGTGACGCGTAGGATGACGTTTTCATGGCGCTGACGGCCCGCCTCAATCTGCGCCAGGCGCAGTCGATGACGATGACGCCGCAGCTGCTGCAGTCGATCCGGCTGCTGCAGTTCACCCATGCCGAACTGGAACAGTTCATCGAAGACCAGATCGAGCGCAACCCGCTGCTCGAACGGCCCCAGGAGACGGCCGAGCCGCAGGAGGGCGGCGGCGAGGCGCAGGGGCTGCCGCAGAGCGCCGCCGGCATGGCCGACCGGCTCGACGCCTCGCTCGAGAACGTCTTTCCCGACGATCCGGGCCGCAGCGAACCGGACGGCCAGCGCGTGCGCGGAGCGCCGGTGCCCGGCCTGCCCTCGATGGGCGTCCCCGACGGCGAGTGGCCGATCGAGGATTTCGCCGCCGGCAAGCCGACCCTTCGCGATCACGTGATGGCGCAGGCGGCGCTCGCCTTTCGCGAACCCGCCGCGGCCGCCATTGCCGCCGAACTGGCCGACCGGCTCGACGAGCGCGGCTATCTCGAGGCCGACCTCGATGCGCTGGCCGACCGGCTCGGCACGTCGTCTGAAAGCGTTTCGGACGTGCTTTCCGCGTTGCAGGGTTTCGAGCCGGCCGGCATCTTCGCCCGCGATCTGGCCGAGTGCCTGGCCCTTCAGTGCGCGCGCCGCGACCGGCTCGACCCGGCAATGCGCATGCTGCTCGACAATCTCGATCTTCTCGCCCGCCGCGACTTCCGCGCGCTCAGCCGCCTGTGCGGCGTCGATCAGGCCGATCTCGTCGACATGCTGGCCGAGATCAGGACGCTCGATCCACGGCCGGGCCTGGCCTATGACACCGCGCCGGTCCAGGCGGTCGTGCACGATGTCGAGGTCCGCGCCGGCGCCGACGGCGCATGGCAGGTCGAACTCAACCGCGATGCCCTGCCGCGCGTGCTGGTCGACCGCGACTATTACGCCACCGTCACCGCCGGCGCGCTGAACGGCGAGGAGAAATCGTTCATGACCCAGTGCCTTCAGGACGCGCACTGGCTCGAGCGCAGTCTTGACCAGCGCGCCAACACCATCCTCAAGGTCGCCGCGGAGATCGTCCGCCGGCAGGACGGTTTTCTCGTCTCCGGCGTCAGCGGCCTCAGGCCCCTGACGATGAAGGCGGTCGCCGAGGAGATCGCCATGCACGAATCGACGGTCAGCCGCGTGGTCGCCAACAAGTACATGCTGACGCCGCGCGGCATCTTCGAACTGCGCTTCTTCTTCACCGGCGCGATCGGCGGCACCGAAGGGGAGGGCGGCGATCATTCGGCCGAAAGCGTGCGCCAGCGCATCCGGGCCCTGATCGACGCCGAGCCGCCCGAGAAGATCCTGTCCGACGACGCGCTGGTCGGCCTGTTGCGGGGCGAGGGCGTCGACATCGCCCGGCGCACCGTCGCCAAGTACCGCGAATCGATGAACATCGCCTCCTCGGTGCAGCGCCGGCGCGAAAAGCGTGCCCGCGCGCTGATCGGCGCGTGAACCCGGGCCGGGCCCCCGCGCGAATTGACCCTTCACATCGCTTGATGATTGCATCAGTCTTGTCCGATGGAGGATCCTGCACCGGCGCCTATCCGTTTGCCGGCATAACAAGAACATGGGTATCAACTAGAGAGGACACACCATGAGCCTGCGCGTATCGGGAAAGCACATGGAGATCGGCGATGCGTTCCGCACGCGCATCGAGGACCGTATCGACGAGGCGGTCGACAAGTACTTCGGCGGCCGCGCCTCGGGCCACGTGACGGTCGAGAAGTCGAAGTCGCGTTTTACGACCGACTGCATGCTGCATCTCGATTCGGGCGCCATGCTGCAGGCCACCGGCGAAGCCCAGGATCCGCAGGCCTCCTTCGATGCCGCCGCCGAGCGGATCGAAAAGCGCCTGCGCCGCTACAAGCGCCGGCTGAAGTCCCACCACGCCAACGGCGCGGCCAACCGGGTCGAGGAATATGCCTACCGGGTGCTGGAGGCGCTGCCCGAGGACGAGGACGAGGACATCCCCGAGGACTACGCGCCGCTGGTCATCGCCGAGACCAAGATGGGTTTGTCCACCATGCCGGTTTCATCGGCGGTTTTGCAACTGGACCTTCAGGACACTCCGGTCTATGTGTTCCGCAATGCTGGGAGCGGTGATGTCAACCTTGTGTACCGCCGCCCCGATGGACATATCGGCTGGATCGACCCGGGTACATTGAAGTAGCGACGGCGCGCGCGCCCGCTGCAAAAGACGTGTCGTGACGCGGTCACGGCGCCGGTCAGGCCGACGGCCCAAGAGGGAATGACGATGGATCTGGGCGATATCATCGCGGAAAACGCCGTGATCGGCGATCTGCGCGCCAATTCGAAGAAGCAGCTTCTCCAAACCCTGTCCGAACACGCCGCCGACCTGACGGGGCTTTCGGCACGCGAGATCTTCGATACCGTTCTGCAACGCGAAAAGCTCGGCTCGACCGGCGTCGGCAACGGCATCGCCATTCCGCACGCCAAGTTTCCCGGCTTCGACCGGATCGCGGGCGTGTTCGCGCGGCTGGCCGAGCCGATCGATTTCGATGCGCTCGACGAGCAGCCGGTCGATCTGGTGTTCCTGCTGCTGGCGCCGGAGAACGCCGGCGCCGATCATCTCAAGGCGCTCTCACGCGTCGCCCGGCTGATGCGCGAGCCAGCGCGGGTGGCGCTGCTGCGCGCCACCACCGACCCGCACACGCTCTATCATCATCTGGTCAGCGCTCCCGCCTCGAACGCGGCCTGACCGCGCCCGCGTCAGCGGATGCGGCGCTCGGACTGCGGGTCGAACAGCATGGCGCGGGCCGGGTCGAACCGCGCCTTGAACGACTGGCCGGGCCTGATGCCGTGCCCTTCCTCGAGCGCGATCGTCAGCGGATTGTCCGTGTCGGCGCCAGAATAGCCGTAGGACACGCCGCCCAAATCCTCGATCACCTCGATGCGCGTCTCGATCGCCGCCGTCCCATGGCTCGTGAAATGTTCGGGGCGGATGCCGAGCAGCACCTCGGTGCCCGGTTTCAGCGTACCGCTCACCGGTACCTTTGCCGTGGCGCCGTCGAACTCGGTCAGGGCGATCACGGATTCGCCGTTCGCCGATTCGCTGACCATGCCGGCGAGAAAGTTCATCTTCGGCGAGCCGATGAAGCCGGCGACGAACAGATTGTCCGGGTCCGCGTAGAGGTCGAGCGGCGCACCCGCCTGCTCGATCCGCCCCGCACGCAGCACGACGATCTTGTCTGCCAGCGTCATCGCCTCGACCTGGTCGTGCGTCACATAGATCATCGTCGCGCCGAGATCGTTGTGCAGCTTGGCGATCTCCAGCCGCATTCTGACGCGCAGTTCGGCGTCCAGGTTGGACAGCGGTTCGTCGAACAGGAACACCTTCGGCTCGCGCACGATCGCCCGGCCGATCGCCACGCGCTGGCGCTGGCCGCCCGAAAGCTGCTTGGGCTTGCGCTCGAGAAGCTGTTCGAGGTGCAGGATTTCGGCGGCCCGCTGCACGCGCTCCCGGACGAATTTCGGGTCCGAGCCGGTCATCTTCAGCCCGAACCCCATGTTCTCGGCGACGGTCATGTGCGGATAGAGCGCGTAGGACTGGAACACCATCGCAACGCCCCGGTCCGCCGGCTCGACGTCGGTGACGTCCTCACCGCCGATCGAGACCGTGCCGCCGCTCGCTTCCTCCAGCCCCGCAACGAGGCGCAGAAGCGTGGACTTGCCACAGCCGGACGGGCCCACGAAGACGGCGAACTCGCCCGCCTCGATGGTCAGGTCGACGCCGTGGATCACGTCCACATTGCCGAATGATTTCTTCAGTTTGGTCAGTTGAACGTCGGCCAAGTCGTCTCCCCCGCGATTGGCTTGCCGCGGCCCGTCAGGCGCGCGGGCCGAGCTTGATTTCGATGTCTGTGATGATCGCCTGCGCCGCCGCGCGCACCTCGTCCTCCCACCGGGCAAGCTGCTCGAGCGGAATCCGGTAGCTCGGCGCGGTCACCGAGATGCCTGCGGCGAACGACCGGTCGTGCGACCAAAGCGGCGCGGCCACGCAATGGATGCCCTGCTCGTGCTCCTCGCGGTCGTAGGCAATGCCGGACGTGCGGATACGCGCCACCTCGGCTTCCAGCGCGGCGGCGTCGGTTATCGTGTTGTCGGTGTGGCGAACGAAGCCGATCCGGGCAATCCGCGCCCGTGCCTCGGCCGGGGGCAGCGCGGCAAGCGCCGCCTTGCCGACGCCGGTGCAGTAGCAGGGCGAGGCGTTGCCGATCTGGCTGTGCATGCGCACCGCCTGGCGCGATTCGACCTTGTCCAGATAGATCACCTCGAGATCCTGAAGCACCCCCAGATGAACGGTCTCGCCGGTCTTCTCGTGCAGCGCGGTCAGGTGCGGCTCGGCGATCTCGCGGAAGCGGTTGCCCGACCAGGCACGCGCCGCGAACTGCAAAAGCCGCAGACCGAGCCCGTAGGACTGGTCCGGGTTCACCTGCAGCAATCCCTCGGAGATCAGGTTGGAGACCTGCCGGTGCAGCGTTCCCGGCGGCTGCCCGACCGCATCGCGCAGGTCGCGAAAGCGCATCGGCCGGTCGGCGCGCGCCACCGTATCGAGCACCGCGATCGCCTTGCCCAGCGTGCCGGTGCCGACATCCGCCCGGCCACCCGTTTCCGGCGCCCGGCGCACGGCCATCTGCCTGTCAGTGTCCGCCGACATCATCCTCCCCCGGACGCGGCGCACCCTGGCCGCGCCCTTGACTTGGCTGCGACGTTAGCCCAATAATTCGACATAGTCAAACTGCGTTCCATTATACGGAATGACGGAACGCATTTGTCTGCTTTTGAACCGCGCCCGACGTCTTCGCTGACGGCGCGTCAAGCAACGGCGGATGGCAGTCCATCCGCACTCGGGAGGAAAATCGGGATGAAACCCATTATCAAGAGCGCCGTGATCGGCGCGGCCGTCGCGGCGACGATGTCCGGCACGGCGTTCGCGCGCGATCTCGTCATCACCTACGACGATCTCAATCCGGCACCCAAGGAATCGTTCGAATGGGTGATCGAGCAGTTCAAGGCCGAAAATCCGGACATCAATGTCATCACCAACATCAACGACCGCGAGGCCCACAAGACCGCGATCCGCAACTTCCTGTCGGCCGACGCGCCCGACGTGACGTCCTGGTATGCCGGCAACCGCATGGCGCCGTTCGTCGACGCGGGCCTGTTCGAGGACGTGTCCGACGTGTGGACCGACAACGGTTTCGACGAGACACTCGCCTCGACCATGCCGTCCATGACCATCGACGGCAAGCAGTGGGGCGTGCCCTATACCTACTATCAGTGGGGCGTCTACTATCGCAAGGACATCTTCGACGAACTGGGCCTTGAAGAGCCCGAGACCTGGGAAGAGCTGCTCGAGGTCTCGCGCACCCTGTCGGAGAACGACATCACGCCCTTCACCATCGGAACCCAGTTCCTGTGGACCGCCGCCGGCGTGTTCGACTATCTGAACCTGCGCCAGAACGGCTACGAGTTCCACAACGATCTGACCGCCGGCCGCGTCGCCTACACCGACGAGCGTGTCCGCGCGACCTTCGAGCGCTGGAACGAGCTAATGGAGGCGGGCGGCTTCATCGAGAACCACGCTACCATGAGCTGGCAGGACGCGCTGGCCCCGTTCGTCAACGGCGAGGCGGCCATGTACGTGATGGGCAACTTCGCCGTCGCGGCCATGCGCGATGCGGGCCTGTCGGACGACCAGATCGACTTCTTCCAGTTCCCGGTCATCAACCCGGACATTCCGAACGCCGAGGAAGCGCCGACCGACACCTGGCACATTCCGGCCAACGCCCAGAACAAGGAGGACGCCCGCAAGTTCCTCGCCTTCGTCGCGCGCCCGGACATCCAGACCGAGTGGAACAAGCGGCTCGGCCAGCTTCCGGTCAACTCGCAGGCCGAAGTGGGCGACGACAAGTTCCTGCAGCAGGGCTTCGAGGTCCTGAACGCGGCGGCCGGTATCGCCCAGTTCTATGACCGCGACGCGCCCGCCGAGATGGCCAAGGCCGGCATGGAAGGCTTCCAGGAGTTCATGATCAACCCCGATCGCCTGGACCGCATCCTCGAGCGCCTCGACCGCGTCCAGGAGCGGGTCTACAACTGACCCTGTGACGGCCGGGCGCCACCGGGCGCCCGGCCCCTTCTTTCCGCGAGGTCCGGACATGACCGACGCCGTCGCACCCCCCATCGCCGGATCGCCGGCCCGCACCCGCAAGCCGCGCTCGTGGATGCGGCGCAACCGGGTAACGATCGCGCCCTGGCTGTTCCTCGCGCCGGCGCTGATCATGTTCGCGATCTACGTGATCATCCCGATCTTCCAGTCGATCTGGATTTCCTTTTACGAATGGGACGGGCTGGGCGAAGCCGAATGGATCGGCCTGCGCAACTACGAGGACCTTTGGTACGACGACCGGTTCTACACTTCGCTGAAGAACAACGTCATCTGGCTGGTGCTCTACATGCTGGCCGTGCCCGCCGGGCTCGGTATCGCGCTGTTCCTGAACCAGACCGTGACCGGCATCCGCGTCTACAAGTCGCTGTTCTTTTTCCCCTTCGTGATCAGCCAGGTCGTCGTCGGGCTGATCTTCGCCTGGTTCTACAACCCCAATTTCGGCATCGTCGGCCAGGTCTGGGAGTTCTTCGGCGCCACCCCGCCCTCGATCCTAGGCGACGAGAATCTGGTCACCTACGGCATCATCTTCGCCGGGCTGTGGCCGCAGATCGCCTATTGCATGATCCTCTACCTGACCGGGCTGAACAACGTCTCGCCCGACCAGATCGAGGCCGGTCGGCTCGACGGCGCCAGGGGTTTCCGCATGCTGTGGCACGTCATTCTGCCGCAGCTTCGGCCGGCCACCTTCATCGCCGTCGTCGTCACGGTGATCGGCGCGCTGCGCTCGTTCGACCTGATCGCCATCATGACCCAGGGCGGACCGTACGGCTCGTCCAACGTGCTGGCCTACTACATGTACGAGGTGGCCCTGTCCGAATACGGCTTCCGCTACGGCTACGGCTCGGCGATCGCCACTGTGCTGTTCACCATCATGCTGATCTACATCTCCTATTTCCTGTGGCGCATGTACCAGGACGAAAAGGGGGACCGGTGATGAGCGAAGCCTTCCGCGCCCGTGTCGCCGACATCTGTTCGGCCCTGCCCGGCAGCGAGGTCTCCGACCCCTGGGGCGGCGGCCACGACGCCTACAAGGTCGCCGGCAAGATGTATGCGTGCATCGGGGCGATCACGCCGGGCGTTGCGGTCAAGTGCGCCGACATCGAGACCGCCGAGATGCTCAAGCAGGTCGGGGCGGCCGCGCACGCGCCCTATTTCCACAAGAGCTGGGTGCTGGTCGCCGAGGATGCCGACGGCGACGAACTGCGCCATCGCATCGAGACGTCCTACGACATCGTCCGCGCCAAGCTGCCCAGGAAGGTGCGCGACGCACTGCCGGCGCGCCCGGCGATGGAGGCCGGCTGATGTTCCCCGCACCCATCGAGAAGGCTCCGGCGTCCGCGCAGATCGCCTACAAGGTCGCGCTGCCCGTCGCGCTGTTCATCTGGCTGCTGCCGCTTCTGGCGATCTTCGTCACCTCGATCCGGCCCGCCGCCGACATCAATGCCGGCAACGTGTTCGGCTGGCCGTCCCAGTTCCAGCTTGTCGAGAACTACACGACCGTGTTCCGCACTTCGGACGCGGCGAAGTACCTGTGGAACTCGCTGCGCGTCACCGTGCCGACGGTGATCATCTCGATCTCGCTGGCCTGCCTTGCCGGCTATGCGCTCGCCATCTATCGCGGCTTCCGCTGGGCGCTGCCGCTGTTCTTCCTGTTCGTCGCCGGCAATTTCGTGCCCTTCCAGATCCTGATGATCCCGGTGCGCGACCTGTCCGTGCGCACCGATCTCTACGACACGATCACCGGGCTCGTCCTGTTCCACGCCGCCTTCCAGACCGGCTTCTGCACGCTGTTCATGCGCAACTTCATCAAGGCGCTGCCTTATGAACTGATCGAATCGGCGCGCATCGAGGGCGTCGGCGAGTTCAAGATCTTCTGGTATCTCGTCCTGCCGCTCGTCCGGCCGGCCATCGCCGCCCTGTCGGTGCTGATCTTCACCTTCGTCTGGAACGACTTCTTCTGGGCGACGGTGCTGATCCAGTCCGATGAACTGCTGCCGATCACCGTCGGCGTCCGCTCGCTGAACGGCCAGTTCGTCAACCAGTGGCAACTGGTCTCGGCCGCTTCGCTGCTCGCCGCGCTGCCGCCGATCTTCATGTTCTTTGCCATGCAGAAGCACTTCATCGCCGGGCTGACGCTCGGCGCGACCAAGGGATGACCATGTCCGCCTCACCGACCATCGCCTTCATCGGCGCCGGCTCGACCGTCTTCATGAAGAACCTCGTCGGCGACATCCTGCACCGGCCGGCGCTGGCCGGCGCCACGTTCCGCCTGATGGACATAGACGCCGAGCGTCTCGGCCAATCGAAGCTCGTCGCCGAAAAGCTGATCGCCACGCTCGGCGCCCCGGCGACCGTGACCGCGACCACCAGCCAGCGCGAGGCCGTCGAAGGCGCCGATTTCGTCATCTGCGCCTTCCAGATCGGCGGCTTCGAGCCGGCGACGCGGGTCGATTTCGACGTGCCCAAACAGTTCGGCCTCGAACAGACCATCGCCGACACGCTCGGTCTTGGCGGCATCATGCGCGGGCTGCGGACGGTGCCGCATCTGTGGGCGCTGTGCGCCGACATGGAGGAACTGTGCCCGGACGCGATCCTGCTGCAATACGTCAACCCGATGGCGATCAACACCTGGGCGATCGCCGAGCGGTTCCCGGGCATCAGGCAGGTGGGCCTTTGCCATTCGGTTCAGGGCACGGTGAAGGAACTCGCCCGCGATCTCGACATCGATCCGGCCCGCATCCGCTATCAGTCCGCCGGCATCAACCATGTCGCCTTCTTCCTGCGGCTCGAGGAGCGGCTCGAAGACGGCACCCACCGCGATCTCTACCCCGCCCTGCGCGAGGGCTACCGCGCCGGGCGCATCCCCAAACCGTCCGACTGGAACCCGCGCTGCCCCAATCTGGTGCGCTACGAGATGATGATGCGGCTTGGCTATTTCGTCACCGAATCATCGGAGCATTTTGCCGAGTACGTGCCCTGGTTCATCAAGCGCGACAGGCCCGACCTGATCGAGCGCTTCCAGATCCCGCTCGACGAATATCCCAAGCGGTGCGTCGAGCAGCAGAGCGCGTGGGCCGCGCAGTATGCCGAATATCAGTCGGCTGACTCAATCGGCATCCAGCCCAGCCACGAATACGCCTCCGACATCGTCAATTCGGTGTGGACGGGCGCGCCGTCGGTGATCTACGGCAACGTGCCCAACCACCGGCTGATCGACGGCCTGCCGGACGGCTGCGCGGTCGAGGTGCCGTGCCTGGTCGATGCCAACGGCATCCAGCCGACCCGCGTGGGCGCGCTGCCGCCGCAGCTCGTCGCGCTGATGCGCACCAACGTCAACGTGCAGGAGTTGACGGTCCGGGCGCTGATGGAAGAGAACCGCGAACACGTCTATCACGCCGCGATGCTGGACCCGCACACCGGCGCCGAGCTCGATCTCGACCAGATCTGGAACGCGGTCGACCGGCTGATCGACGCCCATGGCGCCTGGCTTCCGGATTGGCTGCACGATCCGGCCGCGCGCATCGCCGCGCAATGAACCGCCGCGCAAGGAAATGACGAGGACCCGATGACCGATCTGCCGACCTATCCCGACCTCAAGGGCGCCTCGGTGCTGATCACGGGCGGCGGTTCGGGCATCGGCGCCGCGCTGACCGAGGGTTTCGTCGCGCAGGGCGCGCAGGTCGCCTTCATCGACATCGCCGAGGAACCAAGCAGGCGCCTCGCCGCCGACCTGCACGACCGCTACGGCCACGCCCCGCTCTATCTGAAGGCCGACCTGACCGATGTCGACGCGGTCCGCGCCGCCGTCGACGAGGCGGCCCGCGACCACGGCCTGATCAGCGTCCTGGTCAACAATGCGGCCTGGGACGACCGGCACGAACTCGCCGATGTGGATGCCGGCTACTGGGACAAGAACCAGGCGATCAATCTGCGCCATGCCTTCTTCACCGCTCAGGCGGTCGCCGAGGGCATGAAGGCGTCCGGTGGCGGCTCGATCATCAACTTCACCTCGACCTCGTTCATGCTCAACATCGGCGAGATGCCGTCCTACACGGCCGCAAAGGCGGGCATCATCGGCCTGACCAAGGGGCTGGCCGGCAAGCTCGGCCCGTTCGGCATCCGCGTCAACGCGATCGCGCCCGGCTGGGTGATGACCGACCGGCAAAAGCAGCTCTGGGTGACCGAGGACGCGCTTAACGAGATGCTCGGGCGGCAGACGCTCAAGCACGCGCTGCAGCCCGCCGAGATGGCGGGCCCCTGCCTGTTCCTCGCCTCGAACGCCGCAAGCGCCATCTCCGCCCAGGTCCTGATCGCGGACGGTGGTCTGTTGTGACGCTCGACGCGGCCATCGCGGCTGTTCTGGTCGACTGGGGCACCTCCCGCCTGCGCCTCTGGGCGATCGGGACCGATGGCGCCGCGATCGATGCGATCCGCAGCGCCGAGGGCATGGGCGCCACCGAACCGCGCGCCTTCGAGGGCATCCTCGAGCACCATCTTGCCGAACTGGGCGCCCGCGCCGACGTGCCGGTGATCATGTGCGGCATGGTCGGCAGCCGGCAGGGCTGGCAGGAGGCGCCCTATGTCGCGGTTCCGGCGCGGCTCGACACGATCATCGCCCGCGCCGTGCGCGTTACGGGCACCCCGCGCGACGTGCGCATCCTGCCCGGCATCGCCGACCGGTCGGCCGACGCACCCGACGTGATGCGCAGCGAGGAGACGCAGTTGCTCGGCCTGTCCCGGCTCGCCGGAGCGACCGCCGACGGGCTCGTCTGCATGCCCGGCACGCACGCCAAATGGGTGCGGCTCGACGATGGCGCACGCACCGTTGCGGCGTTTGCCACCGCACTGACCGGCGATCTTTTCGCGGCGCTGTCGACCGCTTCGGTCCTGCGCCACTCGATCGCCGGCGGCGCGGGCACCGATGGCGACGCCTTCGACGCGGCCGTCGCGGCGTCGCTCGCCGAGCCTGCGACCACGCTCATGCGCCTCTTTGCGATCCGGTCGCGGGGGCTCCTTGCCGGTCAGGATGCCGCCCACGCCCTCGGCACGCTGTCTGGCACGATCATCGGCCACGACATCGCCGGCGCGCTGGCCCGCTTCGGCACGCCCTCCCGCCTGACGCTGGTCGGCGGCGGCACGCTCGGCACGCTCTATGAACGCGCGCTGCGGGTCGCCGGGATCGCCGCGACAACGATCGACGGCGAGGAACTGGCCTGCGAGGGCCTTCTGGCGGCCGCCCGCCAGATCTGGCCGGACCGCCTGCCGGCGGCCCCGGCCGCGGCGATGGCGCACTGATGGCCGATTTCCCGCAACCGACCGTCACCACGCCCTGGCCTAAGCTCAATCGCGGCCTTGTCGCGATCCTGCGCGGCCTGACCCCGGACGAAGCGCCCGACATCGCGAGCGCGCTCGTCGAGGCGGGCTTCGAGGCGATCGAGGTGCCGCTCAACTCGCCCGACCCGTTTGCCTCGATAAAGACCATCGCCGCGCGCTTCGGAGATCGGGCGCTGGTCGGCGCCGGCACCGTGCTGACGCCCGAGGCCGTCGACCGGCTCGCCGATGCGGGCGGCCGGCTGCTCGTCTCGCCCAACATCGATGCCGCCGTGATGGCCCGCGCCGCCGAACGCGGCCTCGTCACCATGCCCGGCGTCTTCACCGCGACCGAGGCGCTGGCGGCGGTCGCCTCCGGCGCGTCCGCGCTGAAGTTCTTCCCGGCCAGCGCGCTCGGGCCGGGGGGCATCAAGGCGGTTACGGCGGTGCTGCCGCCCGAGACCGTGATCGGCGCGGTCGGCGGCGTTTCCGACAAGCATTTCGCGGCCTATGCGACGGTCGGCGTCCGCACCTTCGGGCTCGGCTCGTCGCTCTTTGCGCCGGGCGCGAAACCGGACGACGTGCATGGCCGCGCCGTCGAGGCCGTGGCCGCCTATGACGCGATCTTCGGGGGCGACGATGCCGACCGTTGAGTTCGTCTCGCAGACGCGCTGCCATCTGGGCGAGGGACCCTATTACTGCCCCCGCCGCGACACGCTGTTCTGGTTCGATATCCTTGCAAGGCGGCGCCACGCCTTCGACTTCGGCACCGGCGCGGAGACGGTCCTCGACCTGCCGGAGATGGCGAGCGCGATGGGCATCACCGGGTACGGCCGCGACGTGCTGTTCACCGAAACGGGCCTGTGGCTGTGGGACGGATCGGAACTGACTCGGCTCGCCGCCATCGAGGCGGACAATTCTAAGACGCGCTCCAATGACGCCCGCGTCCATCCCTCCGGCGCGTTCTGGCTCGGCACCATGGGCAAGAAGGCCGAACCGGGCGCCGGCGCGATCTACCACTGGTTCGCCGGCCGGCTGGAATGCCTTTACCGCGACATCACCATCCCCAACGCGATCTGCTTTGCGCCGGACGGCAGGACCGCCTTCTTCGCAGACACCAAGGACGGCAGGTTGATGAAGGTCGCCGTCGATCCGGCCAATGGCCGGCCGGTCGGCACGCCGGAAGTCTTCCTCGATCATCGGGACGGTCAAGGCGGGCTCGATGGCGCGGTGTGCGACGGGGACGGCCATGTCTGGAACGCCCGCTGGGGCGCTTCGGCGCTCGACCGCTACGCGCCGGATGGAACCCGCCTCGCGACGATCGACCTTCCGGTGACCCAGCCCTCCTGCCCGGCCTTCATCGGCGGCAACCGCATCGCGGTGACCTCGGCCTTCGAAGGCATGGACGAGGCGGCCCGCGCGGCCGATCCGGACGCCGGCGCGACATTGATCGTCACGCTCGACGAACCGGTTGAACCGCGCTTCGAGCCGCCTGTCCTTTTGCTCTGAGCCGCCCGGAAACAACGCCCATGACGCCCTATCGCAAGCAGCGCCTCGGCACCTGCTACTATCCCGAGCACTGGCCGGCCGAGCGCTGGCGCACCGACGCCGCGATGATGGTCGAGGCGGGCCTTTCCGCCGTGCGTATCGGCGAATTCGCCTGGTCGCGGCTCGAACCCGAACCGGGGCAGTACGATTTCGCATGGCTCGACGAGGCGTTCGACGTGCTGTCGGAGGCGGGCCTTTCGATCGTGCTGGGAACGCCGACGGCGACGCCGCCCAAATGGCTGGTCGACACCATGCCCGACATGGTCGCGATCGACGCCGAAGGCCGGCCGCGCGGCTTCGGCTCGCGCCGGCATTACTGCTTTTCCCACGCCGGCTACCGGGCCGAATGCGCGCGCATCGCCGAGGCGCTCGCCCGGCGCTACGGCGATCATCCGGCCCTCGAAGCCTGGCAGATCGACAATGAGTATGGCTGCCACGACACGGTGCTGAGCTATTCGCAGGCCGCGCGCGCGGGCTTTCGCGACTGGCTTGCGCGGAAGTACCAGTCGCCGCAGGCGCTGAACCGGGCCTGGGGCAACGTGTTCTGGTCGATGGAGTACCGGAGCTTCGAGGAAGTCGAACTGCCCAACCTGACCGTCACCGAGCCGAACCCGGCCCATGTGATGGACTTCCGCCGCTACAGTTCCGATCAGGTCGTCAGCTTCAACCGGCTGCAGGCCGACATCATCCGCCGCCATTCGCCGGGCCGGCCTGTCAGCCACAATTTCATGGGCTCGGAGACCGGCTTCGACCATTACGCGGTCAGCGACGATCTCGACATCGTCACCTGGGATTCCTATCCGATCGGCTTTCTCGACCGGGACACGACCGACGAGACGGCCAAGCAGCGCTACATCGGCGTCGGCGATCCCGACCTTCAGGCCTTCCACCACGACCTCTACCGCGCCTGCGGGCAGGTCCGGAACGGGCCGGACGAGGGCCGCTGGTGGGTGATGGAGCAGCAGCCCGGCCCGGTGAACTGGGCGCCCTACAATCCCGCCCCGACACCGGGCGCGGTGCGCCTTTGGGCATGGGAGGCGTTTGCCGCCGGCGCCGAACTGGTCTCCTACTTCCGCTGGCGGCAGCCCTCCTTCGGCCAGGAACAGATGCACGAGGCGCTGCTGCTGCCGAACGGCGAGCCGAACGAGGGCTGGCATGTCTGCCGGCAGCTTGCGCGCGAGCTTGCCGATCTCGATGCGGTCGCAGCGCCGGCGCGTGCCGATGTCGCGCTGGTGTTTGACTATGAGAGCGCCTGGGCCTGGGACATCCAGCCCCAGGGCGCCGATTTCTCCCATCTGGACATGGCGTTGCGCTTCTACCGCGCCCTGCGCCGCGCCGGCGTCAGCGTCGATGTCGTGCCGCCGACACCCGAGGCGGTGCAAGGCCGCCGGCTGGTCATCCTGCCCGCCCTGTTCGCGGGGTCGGAGGCGCTGGCGCAGACGCTCGCGAAGGGCGATGCGCAGGTGCTGATCGGGCCGCGCACCGGGTCCAAGACCGACGATTTCCGGATCCATCCCGACCTGCCGCCCGGACCGTTCGGCGCGCTCGCCGGCGTCACGGTGACCCGCGTCGAAAGCCGGCCGCCCTTCGCGCCCGTCGCGCTCGCGGACGGAACGCGCTTTCAGGGCTGGCGCGAATTCGTCCGGATCGCCGCCGAGACGGTCAGGGTCGAACTGGAAAGCGCCGACGGCCACCCGTCCTGGCTCGTCAATGGCCGTGTCCACTATCTGGCGGGCCGACCGGACGAAGCGCTGGCCGACAATGTCGTCCGCCGGCTGCTGGACGATGCGGGGCTGGCGGCACACGCCCTGCACCGCGACGTCCGCATCCGCGACAACGGCGATCTGCGCTACGTCTTCAACTACGGCCCCGAGACGGTCGACGTCGCGGACCTCGTCGAAGACCATGCCGTCGCGCTCGGCGAGACGGCGCTCGAACCGCATGGCGTGCTCGTGCTGCGCCGGCGCCGGTGACCGCGCCCAACTTCGACCTTGCCGGCGCGCCGCCCGCGCAATAGCAAGATGCGATGGCCGTTCTGGTACTCGACACCGCCGCGCGCTTTTGTTCCGCCTGCCTCTTCGACGAGACGGCCGGCGCGATGCTGTCGGCGATCGAGGACGAGATCGGCCGCGGCCATGCCGAACGGCTGATGGGCACGATCGAGGCGGTGATGGCTGAGGCCGGTACAAGCTTCGATACGCTGTCCGGCATCGCGGTGACGATCGGGCCGGGCTCGTTCACCGGCATCCGGGTCGGCGTCTCCGCCGCGCGCGGTTTCGCGCTGGCGCGGGACCTGCCGGTGACCGGCGTGACCACGCTGGAGACGATCGCCGCGCAGGCGCTTTCCGGGACGCGCCCGGACGGACCGCTGGCCGTGCTCATCGGCGGTGGACGCGGCCAGATATTCCTGCAGCATTTCGCGCCCGACGGTACCGCCCTCGACGCGCCGAGCGCCGTGCCCGAACAGGACGCGGGTCGGCATGTGCGGGCCGATTGCGCGCTGCTCGCCGGCGATGCGGCCGAACGCGTTGGCCTGACGTTGCCCTGCACCGTCGACCGGCCGGTCGGCACGATCAAGGCGGTGGCGAGGGCGGCGCAGCGCTATGCCCATCCGCCGTCGCCGCTCTATCTGCGCGGCGCCGACGCCAAGCCCCAGCAGGGCGCCATGTTGCCGCGCCGCATGGTCGGAGAAGCTGCGTCATGAAATGGTGGCAGGGTTTCTGGGGCTCGGCCGAGGTGACGCTGGTTTCGCTGACCCCCGAGCATGCGCGCGACGCCGCCGACGTCCATGCGGCGACCTTCGCGCGGCCCTGGACCGATGGCGAGATCGCCGATCTTCTGTCGAGATCGAACGTCTTCGGCTATGCGGCGCGACCGACCCAGGGCGGCATGGCCCTGACCGGCTTCGTGCTCGTCCGCCGCGCCGCCGACGAGGCGGAGATCCTGACCATCGCGGTGCGCCCGGACTGGCACGGATACGGGGTCGGCCGGCGGCTGATGGATCAGGTGCTCGCCCACGCCCATCGCGAACGGCTCGCCTCGCTCTTTCTCGAGGTCGACGAGGCCAACGCCGCCGCCCTTGCGCTTTATCGCAAGCTTGGCTTTGCGGCGGTCGGCGAACGGCCGGGCTATTATCGTGACCGCCAGGGCGAGCGTCGCCGCGCAATCGTCATGCGGCGCGATCTGGCGTCCGCGCGCAAGAAAAGCTGATGGACACTGTGCGCGGGGCGTTCGTCGTCGCCCAGGTGCTGGCCATCACGGCGATCCTGCTGCCGGTTCATCTGTTCGCGCAATGGCGGCGCTTGCCCCTGCGAAAGCGGACCGCGCTCGCCTGGCATCGCGCCACGGCGCGCGCCATGGGCCTGCGCATCCGCGTCCATGGCGAACTCGCGGCCACCTCCGACCATGGCGTGCTGATCGCCGCCAATCACGCCTCCTGGCTCGACATCGTGGCACTGGGCGCAACCGCGCCGGTCAGCTTCATCGCCAAGGACGAGGTCATGGGCTGGCCGTTCTTCGGCCATCTCGCGCGCTGGCAGGAGTCCGTCTTCGTGACGCGTTCGGTCCGCGCCAGCACGCGCGCCCAGGCCCAGACCATCGCGGCCCGGCTTGCCGGCGGCGACACCATGGTGCTGTTTCCCGAGGGGACGACCTCGTGCGGCAACTTCCTGCTGCCGTTCAAGTCGGCGCTGTTCGGCGCGGTCGGCATGGGCGACGGGGTGGCCGGCGAGAAGTGGGTCCAGCCGGTCGCCATCGCCTATGTCGGCGTCGACGGCATTCCGATGGGCCGCCAGGGCCGGCCGCTCGCCGCCTGGCCCGGCGACGTGGCCATGGCCCGGCATCTGGGCCGCATCCTGCGCGAGGGACGCATCGACATCGCCATCGGCTTCGCCGATCCGATCCGCGTGACGGCGGGCACCGACCGCAAGCGGCTTGCGGCCGAGGCCGAGGCGGCCGTCCGCGCGACCTTTTCGGACCTGCTGCGCGGGCGCGAACCGCCTTTCGCGCGCGGCCAAAACCCGCTAAGGACGGGCTCATGAGCGATGGTGAAACCGCAAGCAATTCCGGCGATGGTCAGCGCAAGGTCTTCGTGAAGACCTATGGTTGCCAGATGAACGTCTATGACAGCCAGCGCATGGCCGATGCGCTGGCGCGGGACGGGTTCGTCGAGACCGACGCGCCCGACGATGCCGACATTGTGCTGCTGAACACCTGCCACATCCGCGAGAAGGCGGCCGAGAAGGTCTATTCGGAGATCGGCCGGCTGCGCCAGTTGCGCGACAGGCGTCGCAAGAACGGCGCCGACATGATGATCGGTGTCGCCGGCTGCGTCGCCCAGGCCGAGGGGCGCGAGATGATCGCCCGCGCGCCGGCCGTCGATTTCGTCATCGGGCCGACCACCTATCACCGGCTACCGGACGTGGTGGCGCGGGCGCGCGGCGGCGAGAAGGTCGTCGAGACCGAGTTCGCCGTCGAGGACAAGTTCGAGCATCTGCCGCGCCAGCAGGCTCGCCAAGTGCAAAGGCGCGGCGTTGCCGCGTTCCTGACCGTGCAGGAGGGCTGCGACAAGTTCTGCACCTTCTGCGTGGTGCCCTATACGCGCGGCGCCGAGGTCTCCCGCCCCGTCTCGCAGATCGTCGAGGAAGCGCGCCGACTGGTGGGTGCGGGCGTGCGCGAGATCACGCTTCTGGGCCAGAACGTCAATGCCTGGCATGGCGAGGGCGCCGATGGCCGGTCATGGGGTCTCGGCGAACTGCTGCATGAACTGGCAAGGATCGAAGGGCTCGCCCGGCTGCGCTACACGACCAGCCATCCGCGCGACATGGACGATGCGCTGATCGCCGCCCACCGCGATCTCGATATCCTCATGCCCTACCTGCATCTGCCGGTGCAGGCCGGCTCGGACCGTGTCCTGAAGGCGATGAACCGCCGCCACACCGCCGACGACTACCGGCGTCTGGTCGATCGCATCCGTGCCGCCCGGCCCGACATCGCCTTGTCGGGCGACTTCATCGTCGGCTTTCCCGGCGAGACCGACGATGACTTCGAGGACACGATGCGGCTCGTGCGCGATGTCACCTACGCGCAGGCGTTCTCGTTCAAATATTCGCCGCGCCCCGGCACCCCCGGCGCCGACATGGCCGGCCATGTTGATGAACAGGTTAAATCCGAGCGCCTCGGAAGGCTCCAGGCGCTTCTGGCTGAGCAGCAGGCCGGTTTCATGCAACAGCTTGTCGGCAAAGAGGTTTCCGTTCTCCTCGAAAAGCCCGGTCGGGAACCGGGACAGCTTGTCGGCCGTTCGCCCTTCCTGCAGCCGGTGATCTGTGATGAAACTGTCGGAAAGATCGGTGACATTGCCACCGTGCGAATCGGGCGGGCCTCGGCCAACAGCCTGATCTCGGAACCCGTGCAACGCCGCAGACACGCGGCATGAAGACAAGGGCAGGGCAGAGCGCTTGACGACGCAAACCGGTGTCAGAACGCAAGTCGCGCCGCACGGCGCATCCGATCTCGCCCACATCGTCATGACCTTCGACAACAACCACCATGCGCGTGCGTTGTTCGGCCAGTTCGACCAGAACCTCGCCCTGGTCGAGCAGAAGCTGGGCATCGACGTGCGGGCGCGCGGCAACCAGGTCACGATCAAGGGCGAACCGACGGCGACCGAACAGGCGCGCCGGGCGCTCGACTGGCTCTATGACCGGCTCGAGGAGGGCGGCCGCGAGCCCGAGGCGTCCGATGTCGAGGGCGCCCTGCGCATGGCGATCGCCGCCGACGACCAGCTTTCGCTGCCGACCATGGATGGCGGCTCGCCGCGCCTTGCCGCCGCCCAGATCGCCACGCGCAAGCGCACCATTCTGGCGCGCACGCCCAACCAGGACGCCTACATGCGCGCGCTCGATCGGGCCGAACTGGTGTTCGGCGTCGGCCCGGCCGGCACCGGCAAGACCTATCTGGCCGTCGCCCATGCGGCGATGCTGCTCGAACGCGGCCAGATCGACCGCATCATCCTGTCGCGCCCGGCGGTGGAAGCCGGCGAGCGGCTCGGCTTCCTGCCCGGCGACATGAAGGAGAAGGTCGATCCCTATCTGCGGCCGCTCTACGATGCGCTCTACGACATGATCCCCGGCGACAAGGTCGAGCGTGCACTGGCCGCCGGCGTCATCGAGATCGCTCCGCTCGCCTTCATGCGCGGCCGCACCCTGTCGAACGCGGCCGTGATCCTCGACGAGGCGCAGAACACGACCTCCATGCAGATGAAGATGTTCCTGACGCGGCTGGGCGAGAACGCGCGCATGATCGTCACCGGCGATCCCAGCCAGGTCGACCTGCCGCCCGGCCAGAAGTCGGGTCTGATCGAGGCGCTCAACCTGTTGCGCGAGGTCGAGGGCATCGTCACGGTGCGCTTCAGGGATTCCGACGTCGTGCGCCACCCGCTGGTCTCGCGCATCGTCGCCGCCTACGACCGCGAAACGGGCGGCTGACCGCGGCCATGCATCTGCACATCGATATCGCCATCGAGGGGGGCGGCTGGCCCGCCGAGGCCGAGGTGCGACCGCTCGTCGAACGCGCGCTCACCGTCGCCGGCGACCATCTCGGCCTTGGCGGCCACGCCTCGGAAGTGTCGCTCGTTCTGACCGATGACGCGACGGTCCGCACGCTCAACGCGCGCTGGCGCGGCAAGGACACGCCGACCAACGTGCTGTCGTTTCCCGCCTATCCGATCGCGGCCGGCGACCCGCCCGGTCCGCTGCTCGGCGACATCGTGCTGGCGCGCGAGACGATCGCCCGCGAGGCCGCCATTGACGGCAAGCCGTTCGATGCCCATTTCCGTCATCTGATTGTTCATGGTTTTTTGCATCTTCTCGGCTATGATCATCAATCTGACAAAGATGCCGAGCAGATGGAGCGCCTCGAACGCGCAATATTGGCCGATGTGGGAATAAGCGACCCCTACGCGCCGGTATTGGATGACCCGAAAGACGATGGAAGACCGACAACCTGAAAAAAGGGCGCAGAGCGCGCCCGCCGACGCGGACGCCGAGCCCTCAAGTCCGGGCTTGCCCGCCATCATCCCTCCCCGAAAACAGCCGGGCTTTTTCCAGCGCCTGGCCTATCTGTTCCGGCCGCAGGCGAACGCGACCATTCGCGAGAACCTGCGCGATGCGCTTGCCGCCTCGAGCGCGGCCGGCGACCAGACCATTTCGGCCGACGAACGGGCCATGCTCGACAACATCCTGCGGCTGCGCGAGGTCCGCGTCTCCGACGTGATGGTGCCGCGCGGCGATGTCGAGGCGGTCGACCTGTCGACCACGCTCGGCGACCTGCTCAAGCAGTTCGAGACGTCGGGCCACAGCCGCATGCCGGTCTACAACGAGACGCTCGACGATCCGCGCGGCATGGTCCACATCCGCGACGTGATGGGCTATCTGACGCGCACCGGCCGGCGCCGACCGCGCCGGTCGCGTGCCGCCGCGAGCAACGGCGCGACGGCGAAGGCCGCGGCCAAGACCGGCTCCTCCACCCGAACCAACGGCAACGGAAAGCCGAACGGCAGCGCCGGCGCGAAGGGATCGCTCGACTTCTCGCGCATCGACTTCTCCCGCACGATCGGCGATCTGAAGCTGATGCGGCCGGTCCTGTTCGTGCCGCCCTCCATGCTGGCCTCGGACCTGATGGCGCGCATGCAGACCCAGCGCATCCAGATGGCGCTCGTCATCGACGAGTATGGCGGCACCGACGGCCTCGTCTCGCTCGAGGACGTGGTCGAGATGGTCGTCGGCGACATCGAGGACGAACATGACGAGGTCGAGGTGCAGATCGAGCGCACCGACGAGAACACCGTGATCGTGGACGCGCGCCTCGAACTGGAGGAAGCGCGCGCCGAACTGGGCGATGCGTTCGTCGAGGCGGCGCAGCGCGAGGGCGAGGGCGACGTCGACACGATCGGCGGGCTGATCTTCTCGCTGCTCGGTCGCGTGCCGGTGCGCGGCGAGGTCATTCCCGCCTTCGCCGGCTATGAGATGGAAGTCCTGGCGGCCGATCCGCGCCGCATCAGACGGGTTCGCCTGGTGCGCCCCCGCCAGCATCAGCGCCGCGCGGCGGCCCGTCGCGAGGCGGTCGCCGGAAACCCGGCCAGCCAGCCGCGGCTGCCTGCACCCGCCTCCGGGGAACCCAAGCCGGAGGCCGAACCGGTCAACGTGTGAGCGGGCGCTTGCCGTCGCGCCCGGTCGGCAAGCCTGATATGGCTTGTGGCGACGTGATTCGGTTCGGCAGTTCATGCAAGCCATCGCCCAGCGGATCCTGCTTCTGCACGGCTGGCGACGCGCCTTGGTGGCGCTTGTCGCCGGCGCGCTGACGGCGCTTGCCCAGGCGCCGTTTCACCTGTTCGCAGTCGGATTCGTGACATTCCCGGTGCTGGTCTGGCTGCTCGACGGAGCGACCGGGGCGACGCCGGGCCGCCCGGCCGGGGCGCTGCGCTCGGCCTTCGCGATCGGCTGGCTGTTCGGCTTCGGCTATTTCACCGCCGGCCTTTGGTGGATTGCAAACGCGTTGCTGGTCGAGGCGCCCGAATTCGGCTGGGCGATACCGCTGGCCGTGACCGGCATTCCGGCTCTTCTGGCCGTGTTCTGGGGCCTTGGCTGCGTCCTCGCCCGGCTGGTCTGGTCCGACGGGATCGGCCGTATCGCCGCGCTCGCCGTCGGGCTCGGTCTTGCCGAGTGGGCGCGGACCTTCGTCCTGACCGGCTTTCCCTGGAACGCGATCGGCTACGCGCTGATGCCGTCTCCGGTGATGATGCAGTCGATCGTTCTGGGCGGACTGTTCGCGATGAACGCCGCCGCCGTCCTCGTCTTCGCGCTGCCCGCCCAGCTTGGTGCCGAACGCCGCCGCTCGGCCGCCGCTGCACTGGTGCTGTGCGCGGTCCTGCTCGCCGGCCATGTCGGATTTGGCGTCTGGCGGCTCGGCGTTGCGCCCGATCGGGCGGCGATCGCTGCCGACGCGCCCGTCGTCCGGCTCGTTCAGCCGGCAATCGCCCAGCAGCAGAAGATGGATGCCTCGGCGCGTCAGGAGACGTTTTCGACGCTGCTCGACCTGTCCGCGCTCGATGCCGCGCCCGCGCCGTCAGCCGAGACCGGCGCCGCCATTGCGGCCGAAAGCCCGCGCCGACCCGATATCGTCATCTGGCCCGAAACCTCCGTTCCCTACCTTCTGACCCGCGAGGCGGCGGCGCTGGCGGCGATCGGCGACACGCTGGGGCCGGAACAGATGCTGCTGACCGGGGCGGTGCGCGAGGAGCCTGGCGAAGACGACGGAACCGTCACCGGCCGCTACTACAATTCGGTCATGGCAGTGACCGGCGACGGCGTGATCGCCGGCGCGGCCGACAAGGTGCACCTGGTCCCGTTCGGCGAGTATCTGCCGTTGGCGCCGCTGTTCGAGCGGATCGGGCTGAACGCCGTCGCCGCCGCCGACCGCGGCTATTCGGCCGCGCCCGCGCGCGCGGTGATCGATCTTCCCGGCGGCCCGACCGTGCTGCCGCTGATCTGCTACGAGGCGATCTTCCCGCACCTTTCCGCAGCGCCCGATGGCAGCGATGTCGATGCCATCGTCAACGTCACCAACGATGCCTGGTTCGGGCGCACGCCGGGACCCTGGCAGCACATGCACCAGAGCCGCCTGCGCGCCGTGGAGACCGGCCTGCCCCTGGTGCGCGTCGCCAACAACGGCATTTCGATCGCCGTCGATCCGTTCGGGCGGGCGCTCGCGCGGATCGGTCACGACGAGCGCGCCGTGGCCGACGTGCAATTGCCCGCGCCGGCGGAGCCGTTGCGCCTCGGGATGGGTCGCCACGGCAACTTCTGGTTGTTTTTGGCGGCGCTGACGGCTATTGCTCTAGCGGGACGTGCGGGCTGGGGCGCTTCGCGTGGCAGGCGTTGAGCGACGGCGTTGACAGCGGCAACGGCGCCGGCACATAGGTATCGCGCCAAGCTGACATCATGCGTTTGGGGGAACGCGTCGGCGCGGTTTCTGGTCCTGAACCGACGGTGTCAAAGGGGCAGTTGCGGGACGCAGGATGAACGCCAAGAAAAAGAAACCCAACCCGATCGATATCCATGTCGGAAGTCGCATCCGGTTGAGGCGCACGATGCTGGGCATGAGCCAGGAGAAGCTTGGCGAAAGCCTCGGCATCACCTTCCAGCAGGTCCAGAAATATGAAAAGGGCACCAACCGCGTCGGCGCCAGCCGCCTGCAGAACATCTCCGCGGTCCTCAACGTGCCCGTCTCCTTCTTCTTCGAGGATGCGCCCGGCGAGCAGGGGGCCGAAAGCGGTTCGGGCATGGAAGAGAACGCGGCCACCTATGTGGTCAACTTCCTGTCGAGCTCCGAGGGCCTGCAGCTCAACCGCGCCTTCGTGAAGATCACCGATCCGAAGGTCCGGCGCCGCATCATCGACCTGGTGCGCACGCTCGCCGAAGAGGAAGGCTAGCACCTTTCCCGTTTCGCCCGGCCCGACCCGATCCCAGCGCCGGAGCGACCACTTCGGCCGCCGCATAGGCCGCGCGAAGCCCTGCCGTGTCAGAGGATATGCGCTTATGCTTATATCTTTGTATTGTTGTGCGCCGGCTTGACCTCACCTTGCTTGTCCCGTAACGACGGCGCGATCGGGCGTCCGCCCGACCGATCGGCCAGCAGAGGGGCGAAGAGAACGCGATGGCGCGCCAGGACTATCTGTTCACCAGCGAATCGGTGTCCGAGGGGCACCCCGACAAGGTCTGCGACCGCATCTCAGACGAGATCGTCGACCTGATCTATCGCGAGGCGCGCAAGCAGGGCGACGAGGCGCTGTGGAAGGTGCGCGTGGCCTGCGAGACGCTGACCACCACCAACCGCGTCGTCATCGCCGGCGAGGTCCGCGTGCCCGACACCTTCTTCAAGAAGGACAAGCAGGGCAATGTCGTCACCCTGCCCAATGGCGAACCGGCGATCGCGCCGGGCCGCTTCCGTTCGGCCGCGCGCCGGGCGATCCGCGACATCGGCTACGAGCAGGACGGCTTTCACTGGAAGACCTGCAAGATCGACGTGCTGCTGCACGCCCAGTCGGCCCACATCGCGCAGGGCGTCGACAGCGCCGCCGATGCGCAGGGCGCCGAGGGGGCCGGCGATCAGGGCATCATGTTCGGCTTTGCCTGCGACGAGACGCCCGAACTGATGCCGGCGCCGATCTATTACGCCCACAAGATTCTCGAACTGCTCGCCGATGCCCGCAAGGCCGGCGACGGCGAGGCTGCCCGGCTCGGCCCGGACGCCAAGTCGCAGGTCACCGTGCGCTACCGCGACGGCAAGCCGGCCGAAGTGACCAGCATCGTCCTGTCGACCCAGCATCTCGACGAGGACTGGGATTCGCGCAAGGTGCGCGCCGTGGTCGAGCCCTATATCCGCCAGGCGCTGGACGGCCTGCCGATCGCCGACGACTGCGTGTGGTACATCAATCCGACCGGCAAGTTCGTCATCGGCGGCCCGGACGGCGACGCCGGCCTGACCGGCCGCAAGATCATCGTCGACACCTATGGCGGCGCCGCGCCCCATGGCGGCGGCGCCTTCTCGGGCAAGGACACGACCAAGGTCGACCGCTCCGCCGCCTATGTCGCCCGCTATCTGGCCAAAAACGTGGTCGCCGCCGGCCTTGCCGGCAAATGCACCATCCAGCTTTCCTATGCGATCGGCGTCGCCCAGCCGCTTTCGGTCTACGTGAACACGCACGGCACCGGCACGGTCCCCGACGAGGCGATCGAGGCGGCGATCCGCGAGGTGATCGACCTGTCGCCCTCGGGCATCCGGCGCCACCTCAACCTGAACCGGCCCATCTACGCCAGGACGGCCGCCTACGGGCACTTCGGCCGCAAGCCCGGCCGCGACGGATCGTTCTCCTGGGAGAAGACCGACCTGGTCAAGTCGCTGCGCCAGGCGGTCAAGCAGGCGGCCTGACCGGCGCCCCGGCGCGATGGCCGATGACCACCCGAGCCGCGCCACCGAGGCCTTCTTCGGACGGCGGCGCGGCAAGCCGTTGCGCGGCCGTCAGGCCGAGGCGCTCGAACGGCTGCTGCCGGACCTCAAGGTCGATCTCCAGCGCCCGGCGCCCGCCGATCCGGCGACGCTGTTTCCGCACCGGCCCGACACGATCATCGTCGAGATCGGTTTTGGCGGCGGCGAGCATCTGCTCGCCCATGCGCAGCGGCGGCGCACGGCCGGGTTCATCGGCGTCGAACCCTTCGTCAATTCGATGGCCAAACTGGTGGCGGCGATCGACGGGACCGGCCCCGACAACATCCGCCTTCACGACGACGACGCCACGCAACTGCTCGACTGGCTGCCCGATGCGTGCGTCGACGAGATCGATCTGCTCTATCCGGACCCCTGGCCGAAGAAGAAGCACTTCAAGCGCCGGTTCGTGAACCCGGTCAATCTGGACCGGTTCGCCCGCGTCATGAAGCCCGGCGCCATCTTTCGCTTCGCCTCCGACATCGACAGCTACGTCAACTGGACGCTGCGGCACATCGACCGGCATGCCGATTTCGCCTGGACCGCGCGGCGCGCCGCCGACTGGCGCGAGCCGTACCCGCACTGGCCCGGCACGCGCTATGAGCAAAAGGCGCTGCGCGAAGGCCGCACGCCGGCCTATCTGACCTTCGAGCGCCGCTGATCAGCGGCTGCTGGCCAGGATCGCCGTCGGCGGACCCTCGCGGGCCGGCCTGAGCGCGACGACCCGGTAGCCCTCCCGCTCCAGCATGTTCAGGAAGCTGGGCAGCATCGTCGCGGTGCGCGCGTGCAGATCGTGGAACAGGATGATGCCGGAGCCGCGCGCCCGCAGGCGCGCCATCGTCTGCGAGGCGACGCGGGCCGGGCTGATCCTGAAATAGTCCTTGGAATCGATGTCGACATCGAGCACGACGATCCCGCGCTCGGCCAGATGCCGCCTGAGCGCGGCCGTGTCGGCCAGATAGGGAAAGCGGAAGAACGTCACGTCGTCGATCCCCGCCTCGCGCAGCGCCCTTTCGCCGCGCGCGATCTCGTCGATCGCCCGGCCGTGGCTCATCGCGGCCAGGTTCGGATGGCCATGGGTGTGGCTGCCCACCGTGTGGCCGCGCGCGACCACTTCGCGCGCGAGCCCGGGCCGGCTGCGTGCCATCTCGCCGACCATCAGGAAGGTCGCCTTGACGCCCTTGTCGTCGAGCGCGTCGAGGATGCGGCGCGTGTTGCCGCCGGCCGGGCCGTCATCGAACGTCAGGATGACCTCGCCCGGCGCGAGCCTGATGTCCTCGATCGTGCCGACACGCATGACGCGGCCGGTCAGCGGCGTGCGGCGCAGCGTATCGAGGGTTCGCTGGTTCTGTTCCCGGTCGACCCGACCCGGCGCGAAGCCGGCCTCGGTCACGGCCGCCGGTTCGGGCCCGGGATTGCGGGCGCAGGCGGTGGGAAAGGCGGCGAGCACCGCCATGAGGACGAAGAGCCGGAAGGGCCGGGCGAACGCAGAACTCATGACGCAAACCACGCTTGACGGACGAACTCGCCCCGCATGGTAAACCGGCATGGTTAACAAACACTGGCGCGACAGCGCCGCGCCGCCTCTTGCAACCGGGCCCCGCTCGGCGTATATGGCAATTACATCTTGGTCATTGCCGAAGAGTGGGCCCGCCGGACCCGCTCTTTTTTATATTCCGGAAGACCGTGACGCCGAACCAAGCCGACTGGCCACCGATCACCGACGACGAACCCCGCCTGGTCACCGAGACCGGAGTGGACGCGCGCGTCGCCGCGCAGATCGAGCCGGTGATGAACGCCGAAGGGTTCCGGCTGGTGCGCGTGCGCCTGTCCGGCCAGAACGGCGCGACGCTGCAGATCATGGCCGAGCGGGCCGACGGCACGATGACCGTCGAGGACTGCGAGGCGCTCAGCCGCATGGTCTCGCCGATCCTCGATGTCGACGATCCGATCGACCGCGCCTATCATCTCGAAGTGTCCTCGCCGGGCATCGACCGGCCGCTCGTGCGCCGCTCCGATTTCGCCCGCTGGCGCGGCCACATCGCGAAGGTGGAGACGTCGGTTCTGGTGGGCGGCCGCAAGCGGTTCCGCGGCACGATCACCGATGTCGACGATCAGGCCGTCACGCTGTTTCGCGATCAGCCCTCGATGGGTGACGAGAACACCAACCAGATCCCGTTCAACGCGATCGCCGATGCGCGGCTGATCCTGACCGACGATCTGATCCGCGCCTCGCTGAAGGCGGACAAGGCGGCCCGCGCCGCGCGCGGCCTTGAAGACGAATTCGACGAATTCTCCGGCGAAGGGCCGGACACGGAAGTATCCTAAGGGAGACGAACATGGCCGTCAGTGCAAACAAGCTCGAACTGCTGCAGATCGCCGACGCGGTCGCGCGCGAAAAGCTGATCGACAAGGACATCGTGATCGGCGCGATGGCCGACGCGATCCAGAAGGCCGCCAAGTCGCGCTACGGGCAGGAGACCAATGTGCGCGCCGACATCAACGCCAAGACCGGCGAGATCAAGCTGCAGCGGCTTATGGAAGTGGTCGAGGAGGTCGAGAACCCCGACAACCAGATCGCGTTCGAAGAGGCGCGCGCCAAGAACCCGGACGCCCAGTTCGGCGACTTCATCGCCGAACCGCTGCCGCCGCTCGACTTCGGCCGCATCGCGGCGCAGTCGGCCAAGCAGGTCATCGTCCAGAAGGTGCGCGAGGCCGAGCGCGACAAGCAGTACGAGGAATTCAAGGACCGGGTCGGCGAGATCGTGAACGGCACGGTAAAGCGGGTCGAATATGGCAACGTCATCGTCGATCTGGGCCGCGGCGAGGGCATCATCCGCCGCGACGAACTGATCCCGCGCGAGATGTACCGCTACGGCGACCGTGTGCGCGCCTACATCTACGACGTGCGCCGCGAGCAGCGGGGTCCCCAGATCTTCCTGTCGCGCACCCATCCGCAGTTCATGGCCAAGCTCTTCCAGATGGAAGTGCCCGAAATCTATGACGGCATCATCGAGATCAAGTCGGTCGCCCGCGATCCCGGCTCGCGCGCCAAGATCGCCGTGATCTCCAACGATTCCTCGATCGACCCGGTCGGCGCCTGCGTCGGCATGCGGGGCAGCCGCGTGCAGGCCGTCGTTGGCGAACTGCAGGGCGAGAAGATCGACATCATTCCCTGGCAGCCCGATGCGGCCTCCTTCATCGTCAATGCGCTGCAGCCGGCCCAGGTGGTCAAGGTCGTGCTCGACGAGGATGCCGAGCGCATCGAGGTCGTGGTGCCCGACGAGCAGCTGTCGCTGGCCATCGGCCGGCGCGGCCAGAACGTACGGCTTGCCTCGCAGCTGACCGGCTGGGACATCGACATCCTCACCGAGGACGAGGAATCGGCCCGTCGCCAGAAGGAGTTCACCGAACGCACCCAGCTGTTCATGGACGCGCTCGACGTCGACGAGATGGTCGGCCAGGTGCTCGCCTCCGAGGGCTTCTCCTCGATCGAGGAAGTGGCCTTCGTCGATTCCGAGGAAGTCTCCTCGATCGAGGGCTTCGACGAGGAGACCGCCGAGGAGATCCAGGCGCGTGCCCGCGAGCATCTCGACCGGATCGAGGCCGAGAACGATGCCAAGCGCAAGGAACTGGGGGTCGCTGACGAAATCCGCGAGGTCCCCGGCGTGACGACCGCCATGATGGTCGCGCTCGGCAAGGACGACATCAAGTCGCTCGAGGACTTCGCCGGCTGCGCGGTCGACGACCTGGTCGGCTGGCGCGAGCGCGTCGACGGCGAGACCAAGATCTACGAGGGCACGTTCACGCCGTTCGGCACGACCCGTGCTGAGGCCGAGGAAATGGTCCTGTCGGCGCGCCTGGCGGTCGGCTGGATCACCGAGGAGGACCTTGCCGCCGAATATGCCGAGGAAGGCGAGGAGGGTGCCGAGGGCGAAGCCGCCGAGGCCCCGGCCACCGAAGGAGCTCCGGCGTAAGCCGGGGTTCGGGAGATGGCTCTCCGGCATGGTGCAGGACGCGGCGGACAGCGCGATGAACGATCGCCGATGCATCGTCACGGGCGAGAGCGCCGATCCTGACGGGCTGATCCGGTTCGTCGCCGGGCCCGACGGCGTCGTCGTGCCCGACCTCAAGCGCTCGCTGCCCGGTCGCGGCTGTTGGGTTTCGGCCCGCCGTTCCTATATTGAGAAGGCCGCCGCCAGGAACCTGTTCTCCCGGGCGCTCCGGCGCAAGGTGACGGTCCCCGACGATCTGGCGGGAATGGTCGATGCGCTCCTGACGCGGCAGACGACCGGCGCGCTCGCCATGGCCCGCAAGGCCGGCGATCTCGTCTCCGGCGCCATGCAGGTGGACAAGACCCTGCGGGCGGGCCGCGCGATCGCGCTGCTGCACGCCGGCGAGGCCGCTGCCGACGGAGTGCGCAAGCTGGACCAGGCACGACGTGCCACGGTGCATCTGGGTGGGTCCGATGTGCCGGTCTTCATGCTCCTGAGCGCCGAACAAATGGGTTTGGCATTCGGGGGTGGTAATGTAATACATGCAGCCGTGCTTGACGGCAGGGGTGGCCATGCCGCATTGCGGCGGCTCGAAGCACTGCGCGACTACAGGACTGGTTCGGATCAGCGCCCGCGGGCGGCGGGCGCGGACACCGGTCATTTGGCTGTAGCTGCCGGCGGGCATGGGACCGCGAAGGAAACGGATCAGGAATGAGTGATACGACATCGGACGACAAGAAGACGGCTGGCCGCACGCTTTCGCTGAGACGCGACGGCGGCAAGGGCACCGTGCGCCAGAAGATGGGCGGCGGACGCACCAACACCGTTGTCGTCGAGACCCGCAAGCGCAAGTTCACCAAGCCGACCGAAAAGCCGGCTTCGGGCTCGCTTGCCGGTGGTCTGAAGCCGCGCGCGCGCCCCGCGCCCGAGACGCCCGAACCGTCTGCCGAAAAGCCCGCCGAGGCCGCCGATCGCGGCGGTGCCGTGCTCAAGGAGCTTTCCCAGAGCGAGATCGACGCGCGCCGGCGTGCCCTTGAGCAGGCCAAGGCCCGCGAGGCCGAGGACCGCGAGAAGTTCCATGCCGACGAACAGCGTCGCAAGGAAGAACTCGAGCGTGCCGAGCGCGAGCGCATCGAGCGCGAGGAAGCCGAAAAGGCCGAGCAGGCGCGCCTGGCGGCTGATGCCGAAGCCAAGGCGCAGGCCGCGCTGAAGGCCGAACAGGAAGGCGCCCGCCGCGCGCCCGAAAAGCCGGCCGCCGACGCCCAGCGCGACGACGAGCAGGGCGACCGGCGCGGCGGTGCGGCGAAACGCCCGTCCAAGGCCGATGCCGCCCCCAAGCCGTCGCGCGGACGCGAGGACAACCGGCGTCGCGGCAAGCTGACGCTCGCCAACGTGACCGGCGACGGCGAAGGCCGCGCGCGTTCGCTGTCGGCGATGCGCCGTCGACAGGAGAAGATCAAACGCGCCCAGATGGGTTCGTCCGAGCCGCGCGAGAAGATTTCGCGCGAGGTCACCCTGCCCGAAACGATCACCATCCAGGAACTGGCCCAGCGCATGACCGAACGGGCCGTCGACGTGGTCAAGTTCATGATGAAGCAGGGCCAGATGATGAAGCCCGGCGACCTGATCGACGCCGATACCGCCGAACTGATCGCCGAGGAATTCGGCCACACGGTCAAGCGCGTCTCGGAGTCCGACGTGGAGGAAGGCATCTTCAACATCGAGGACAAGCCCGAGGACCTCAAGGGCCGTCCGCCCGTCGTCACCATCATGGGCCACGTCGACCACGGCAAGACGTCGCTGCTCGACGCGATCCGCAACGCCAACGTGGTCTCCGGCGAGGCCGGCGGCATCACCCAGCACATCGGCGCCTATCAGGTGGAAAAGGACGGCCAGAGGGTCACGTTCCTCGACACCCCCGGCCACGCGGCCTTCACCGCCATGCGCGCACGCGGCGCGCAGGCGACCGACATCGCCATTCTGGTGGTGGCGGCCGACGACAGCGTGATGCCGCAGACCATCGAGTCCATCAATCACATCAAGGCGGCCGGCGTGCCGATGATCGTGGCGATCAACAAGATCGACAAGCCCGACGCCGATGCGAGCAAGGTGCGCACCGAACTGCTGCAGCACGAGGTGTTCGTTGAATCGATGGGCGGCGAAACCCAGGATGTCGAGGTCTCCGCGCTCAAGGGCACCAATCTCGACGGCCTGCTCGACGCCATCCTGCTTCAGGCCGAAGTGCTCGAGCTGAAGGCCAACCCGGACCGCACCGCCGAGGGTGTCGTGGTCGAAGCCAAGCTCGACAAGGGCCGCGGCGCGGTCGCGACCGTGCTCGTGCAGGCCGGCACGCTGCGCACCGGCGACATCGTCGTCGCCGGTGACGAGTGGGGCAAGGTGCGCGCGATCATCAACGATCGCGGCGACCAGCTCGCCGAGGCCGAGCCGTCCCTGCCGGTCGAGATTCTCGGCCTGAACGGGACCCCGCAGGCCGGCGACAAGGTCGCCGTGGTCGACAGCGAGGCGCGCGCCCGCGAGATCTCCGAGTACCGTCAGCGCAAGGCGCGCGAGATCGCCGTGGCCCGCCAGGCCGGCGCGCGCGGATCGCTCGAACAGATGATGGCCGCCGCCCAGGCGAGCGAAACAGCCGAATTCCCGCTCGTCATCAAGGGCGACGTGCAGGGCTCGGTCGAGGCGATCCTGGGCGCGCTCGAAAAGCTGGGCACCGACGAGGTGCAGGCGCGGATCGTCCATTCGGGCGCCGGCGGCATCACCGAGACCGATGTCTCGCTCGCCGAATCCACCGGCGCCGCGATCATGGGCTTCAACGTGCGCGCCAACAAGCAGGCCCGCACCCTGGCCGAACAGTCCGGCGTCGAGATCCGCTACTACAACATCATCTACAACCTGCTCGATGATGTGAAGGCGGCGATGGAGGGCCTGCTGTCGCCCGAGCGGCGCGAGACCTTCCTCGGCAATGCCGAGATCCTCGAAGTGTTCAACATCACCAAGGTCGGCAAGGTCGCCGGGTGCCAGGTCACCGAGGGCAAGGTGGAGCGCGGCGCGGGCGTGCGCCTGATCCGCGACAACGTCGTCATCCACGAAGGCAAGCTGAAGACGCTCAAGCGCTTCAAGGACGAGGTCAGCGAAGTGCCCGTCGGCCAGGAATGCGGCATGGCCTTCGAGAACTACGAGGACATCCGCGCCGGCGACGTGATCGAGTGCTTCCGCGTCGAGGAAGTCGCCCGGACGCTTTAGGAGCTGCTCATGCTGGCTCGTGCCAAAGCAGTGGCGCAGCGGCTTGTTGTCGCTGCCGCCACGACGGCCTCGCTTGCGGGGTTTGCTCATGCGCAGTCCGATACCGCCGATGTCCAGGCGCTTTCGGCTGCCTATTTCGGTGCATCGACGCAGACCGGGCGGTCAGACGCCTTCGCCGGGATCACCCGTCTTGCCGAAGACGACAACGCGGCCCGGTTTGTTCTGGGCAGCGCGCAGTTCTTCGCTGCGATCGAGAACCTCGCGCAGGGGCTTCACCGGCACGGCATGCGCAGCAGCGGGACTATGGTGATGTTGTTCCGCTTGCCGCTTCCGCCCAATCCCGATCCAGAGCCCCTCGATTACGAAGAGTTCCGGCAGTTGCTGGAGACGTTTCATGCCGACCTCGATCTTGCCCGGGCCACGCTCTCGACGGTCGAACCGGATGTGGGCTTCAAGATCGTCTCCGACATGCAGCAAACGAGACTGAACCTGACCGGTGCCGAGGACATCCCGCCCGAGGCCAACCTGAAGGCGGTAGCGCTGGCGCTGCGGATGCTGCGGGGCAATGCCGGTGAAGCGCAGCTCGCGTTCGCCTATGACAATGCCGACGCGATCTGGCTTGAGGGCTATGCCAATCTGCTGATGGCGCATCTTGACTTCGTTTTGGCGCATGATTTCAGGCGCGCGTTCGAGACGACCATGCACGCGGCCTTCCCCGATGCCGACCTGCCGCTTGCCGGCTACCTGGTGCCCGAACAAGAGGGCGGCCAGGACCTCTGGTCAGACGGCCGGGTCTTCGACCTCGTCGCGCTTCTGCATCTGATCGACTTTGAGGTCATTGCGCCCGAGCGGCGCGCCGCGGTTCGCACGCGCCTTCTGGATGTGATCGAACTGAGCCGTGCGAACTGGGCCGCGATCGGCGCGGAGACCGACGCCGACCGCGAATGGCTGCCCGGTCCCCAGCAGGGAGGAAGCCACCCGGTGGAAGGCGTTGTCGTCACGGCTGAGGCGGCTGAAGCGTGGTTGGAGGCGCTCGACCTTTTCGAGGCGGTGCTGCAGGGTGAGCTTCTTGTCCCGCACTTCCGACTGTCCACCTCTCGCGAGGCAGCCGATATTGCGCGAAACGAGGGCGTCGGGTTCGGTCTGGACATGCGCGCCTTCTTCGAGCGCGGCGACCGGTTCGACCTTGTTCTTCTTCTCACCGGCTCAGCTCTGATCCCCTATGCGCGGAACGGTGATGTCATCGACATGGAGGAATGGCAGCAGACCCGCGGGGCACTGGGCCGGCGCGGCCTCTTCGGTTCCGCTGTGTGGTTCAACTGAGGGCGTTATGGCAGGTTCCGCTCCCTCCCAGCGTCAGCTTCGCGTCGGCGAGCATGTGCGCCATGCCCTGACCGGCCTGCTGCAGCGCGGCGAGATCGCCGATCCCGATCTGGACGGCGTGGTCGTCTCGGTCAACGAGGTGCGCATGTCGCCCGACCTGAGGATCGCGACCGCCTATGTCACCGCGCTCGGCCGCGATGACCAGCAGCCCATCGTCAAGGCGCTGGCCCGCAATGCCCGGTTCATCCGGGGCCGGCTGTCGCCCGAGCTTGGCCAGATGAAGTTCATGCCCGAGTTCCGCTTCCGCGCCGACACCAGCTTCGACAATTTCGACCGCGTCGACGCGCTGCTCAGATCGCCCGCCGTGGCGCGGGATCTCGATGATGATGAGTGAGCCGGCATGGCGCGCCGCGACAGCACCGTGCAGGGGCCCTTCAGCGGCGGTGCCGGCACGCGCAGGGCCGAGCGGGTTTCCGGCGGCTGCTGGCTTTGCGGGCGGCCGCTCGGACGCAGGGTCCAATGGCATCACCCGGTCCCGAAGAGCCGCGGCGGCCGCGACACGGTGCCGATCCACCCGATCTGTCACGCCACCCTTCATGCAAACCTGTCCAACCGGGCGCTCGCCGACATCGGCTGGAACGTGGAGCGGTTGCGGTGCCAGCCGGACATAGCGACCTTCCTGCGCTGGATCGCCGGCAAGCCGCCCGACTTCCATGCACCGACCCGCCGTGCGCGGCCCTGAAACCTTGTCCATGAACCAACCCTCCGCGACGGTCCGACCATGAGCCGCCAACGCAAGAAGAAGGGCCGCGCCGTCTCCGGCTGGCTGGTCCTGGACAAGCCGCTCGAGATGGGCTCGACCCAGGCCGTCTCGAAGGTCAAATGGCTGTTCGGCGCGCAAAAGGCCGGACACGCCGGCACGCTCGACCCGCTCGCCACCGGCATCCTGCCGATCGCGCTGGGCGAGGCCACCAAGACCGTGCCCTACGTGATGGACGGCACCAAGGCGTACCGGTTCTCGGTCCGCTGGGGCGCGCAGACGACGACCGACGACGCCGAGGGCGACGTGGTGGAGAAGTCGGACGACCGGCCCGCACGTGAGGCGGTCGAGGCGATCCTGCCGGACTTCGTCGGCACGGTCCGCCAGACCCCGCCGCAGTTCTCCGCCGTCAAGGTCGACGGCGAACGCGCCTATGCGCTGGCCCGGCAGGGCGAGGAAGCTGTGATCGCCGAGCGCGAGGTGGAGATCGACAGGCTCGCGATCGTCGCCCATGACGATCAGACGACCAGCTTCGATGTCGAGTGCGGCAAGGGCACCTATGTGCGCGCGCTCGCCCGCGACATGGGCCGTGCGCTCGGCTGCTTCGGCCATGTGGCGGCGCTGCGGCGCACCTTCGTCGAACCGTTCGACGAGGAGGATGTGGTCACGCTCGACGAACTGGTCGCGGCCGCCGAGGAGGCGGGAGACGAGGAAGGCGCGCGCCATGCCGCGCTCGATGCGTTCCTTCTGGACACGGGCGAGGCGATGGAGGGGTTCCCCCGCGTCGATCTGGGCGACGAGCAGGCGCAGAAGGTCAGGCTCGGCAATCCGGCCCTGCTGCGCGGGCGCGACGCGCCGGTCGCCGAGGACGAGGCCTGCGCCTTCCACAAGGACCGGCTCCTGGCGATCGGCGAGATCGCGCAGGGCGCGTTCCGGCCCAAGCGCGTCTTCAGGCTTTGAGACCGTGACAAGAATCGTGCCCGGCGGCGATTGCATTCGCCGCGCCGGCGCGTCAAGGATTCGCTCAAACCCCCATTCCGACCGGAGTATCCGATGATCGAAAAACGCCAGTTCTACATCGACGGCAAGTGGGTGGAACCGACCCAGCCGAACGATTGCGACGTCCACGATCCGGCGACCGAAGAGGCGTGCGCGGTGATTTCGCTCGGCACCGCCGCCGATGTCGACCGCGCCGTCGTGGCCGCGCGCGCCGCATTCCCGCGCTGGGCGGCGACGCCGCTTGCCGAGCGGCGGGCCCTGCTCGAAAAGCTCGGCGAGGTGATGAAGCGCCGCCATGACGATCTGGCCGAGGCGATCTCGCTGGAGATGGGCGCGCCGATCGATTTCGCCAGGGGCGAGCAGGTCGGGGCCGGGCCCTGGCACCTGAAAGGCTTCCTGAAGGCGATGGATGATTTCGCCTGGGAGGAGAAATTCACCGACCGCGAGACGATCGTGCGCGAGCCGGTCGGCGTGGTCGGGCTGATCACGCCGTGGAACTGGCCGATCAACCAGATCGCGCTGAAGGTCATTCCGGCGGTCGCCGCCGGTTGCACCTGCGTGCTCAAGCCCTCCGAGATCGCGCCCCTGTCGGCGCTGGTCTGGGCCGAGATGATGGACGAGGCCGGCTTCCCCGCAGGCGTGTTCAACCTTGTCAACGGCGACGGACCGACCGTCGGCGAAGCCATGTCCAACCATCCGGGCATCGACATGATGAGCTTCACCGGCTCGACGCGGGCCGGCAGCGCGGTGATGCGCGGGGCGGCCGGTTCGATCAAGCGCGTCACGCTCGAGCTCGGCGGCAAATCGCCGAACATCGTCTTTGCCGACGCCGATCTGCAAAAGGCGGTCCGGCGCGGCGTGACCGCGATGATGGAGAACACCGGCCAGTCCTGCAACGCGCCCTCGCGCATGATCGTCGAGCAGGATATCTACGAGGAGGCGGTCGGCTTGGCCAAAGATGTCGCCGAGAGCATCACTGTCGGCAATCCGCGCGAGGCCGGCGACCATATCGGCCCGCTCGTCTCGGCCGCCCAGTTCGACAAGGTCCAGGGGCTGATCGAGACCGGCATCGCCGAGGGCGCCCGGCTCGTCGCCGGCGGGCCTGGCCGCCCTGAGGGCTTCAACCGCGGCTGGTACGCACGGCCGACCGTGTTCGCCGACGTGACCAACGACATGACCATCGCCCGCGAGGAGATCTTCGGGCCGGTCCTTTCGATGATCCCGTTCTCGGGCGGCGAGGACGAGGCGATCGCCCTCGCCAATGACACGCCCTACGGTCTTGCCGCCTATCTGTGGACCAGCGACGCCGACAGGGGCGGCCGCGTCGGCCGCCGGCTTCGTGCCGGCATGGTGCGCGTCAACGGGGCGGGCCTGTCGGCCGGCCATCCGTTCGGTGGCTACAAGCAGTCCGGCAACGGCCGCGAGGGCGGCGTGTGGGGGCTTGAGGACTTCACCGAAGTCAAGGTGCTCAGCCAGCGCTACTGACCGGCAGGCATGATGCGATGACGGAGATCGACATCCGCACCGATGATCTGCGCGGCCCCGAGATCGCCGCGCTTCTGACGCGGCATCTCGACCACATGTTCGCGGTCACGCCGGCAGGCAGCGTCTACGCGCTCGATCTGGACGCGCTGCGGGTGCCGGCCATCACCTTCTGGAGCGCCTGGATCGACGGCGAACTGGTCGGCTGCATCGCCCTGAAGGACCTTGGCGGCGGCCATGGCGAGATCAAGTCGGCGCACACGGTCGAGCAGATGCGCGGCAGGGGCATCGGCCGGGCGCTGGTCGCCCATCTGATCGACCAGGCGCGGGCGCGCGGCATGACCAGGCTGAGCCTTGAGACGGGACAGACCGACCATTTCCGGCCGGCCCAGGAACTCTACCGCCGCTTCGGGTTCGTCGAATGCGGCCCGTTCGGCGACTATGGTCCCGACCCGCACTCCTACTTCATGACGCTGGCACTGGACTGATTGAAACGCGTTTGCGTTCGCCGGCCTTTTCGACTATAGCGCCGCGAGCGCCGCCGTTCTCGGCCGCGCCCATGGCCCTTGCTGGACGACATCCCGGCAATGGGCGTCCCAATCCTCCCGATCAAGAAAGGAAGTCCGATGTCGATCACTGCCGAGCGCAAGGCCGAGCTGATCCAGAAGTTCGCCACCAAGTCGGGCGACACCGGTTCGCCGGAAGTTCAGGTCGCCGTGCTCACCGAGCGGATCAACAACCTCACCGAGCACTTCAAGGACCACAAGAAGGACAACCATTCCCGTCGTGGTCTTCTGAAGATGGTGTCGCAGCGCCGCAAGCTGCTCGACTATCTCCGCGGCAAGGAAGAGGAACGCTACCAGTCCCTGATCAAGGAACTGGGCATCCGCCGCTGACGAATTCGGGCGGGCTCCGGCAAGGAGCCCGCCCTTGCCCTATTCAGGCGGGGGACAAACGCCTGGACCGGCCGGCACGCACGCAATGAGCGGCGTGCCGGCCACCGAACCGAGTTGGAGCCGCGGGGCAGGATTGCCGGCTGCTTGGATCAAGGGGCGCTCGAGCGCCACGCTTCGACAAGCATCCAGTCGTCTTGCCCGGGCTCAGTTCGATCGCTGACCCCATGGCGCGCTGGCCGCAAGGCCGGCGGCGCGCCGCATACAAAGGACAAGACATGTTCGATCACCACAAAGTTGAACTGGAATGGGGCGGGCGCACGCTCACCCTGGAAACCGGCAAGATCGCCCGGCAGGCCGATGGCGCAGTGCTCGCCACCTATGGCGAGACCATCGTTCTCGCCACCGTGGTCTCGGCAAGGGATGCAAAGCCCGGCCAGGACTTCTTCCCTCTGACCGTCAACTACCAGGAAAAGACCTTCGCCGCCGGCAAGATCCCGGGCGGCTTCTTCAAGCGCGAGGGCCGTCCGACCGAAAAGGAAACGCTGACCTCGCGCCTGATCGACCGGCCGATCCGGCCGCTGTTCGCGCCCGGCTACAAGAACGAGACGCAGGTCGTTCTGACCGTGCTGCAGCATGACCTCGAAAACGACCCCGACATCGTCGCCATGATCGGCGCCTCGGCCGCGCTGACCCTTTCGGGCGTGCCCTTCATGGGCCCGATCGGGGCGGCCCGCGTCGGCTACATATCCGGCGAATATGTGCTCAACCCGCACATCGACGAGATGGTCGAGACCGATCTCGACCTCGTCGTCGCCGGCACCTCCGATGCCGTGCTGATGGTCGAATCCGAAGCCGGCGAACTCGACGAGGACACCATGCTCGGTGCCGTCATGTTCGGCCAGAAGGCGTTCCAGCCGGTGATCAACGCGATCATCAAGCTGGCCGAGGTCGCCGCCAAGGAACCGCGCGACTACCAGCCCGAGGATCTGTCCGAACTCGAAGCCACGATGAGCGGCCTGATCTCGGACGAATTGGCCGAGGCCTATCAGATCACCGACAAGGGCGCGCGCTACGAGGCCGTCGACGCGGCCATGCGCAAGGTCTTCGAAACGCTCTATCCCGAGGGTGCCGAGGACCCGGCCTGGAACCCCGAGCAGATCAAGTCGGTCTTCAAGTCGCTGCAGGCCAAGGTGGTGCGCGGCAACATCCTGAAGACCAAGAAGCGCATCGACGGCCGCGATCTGGAAACCGTCCGCCCGATCGTCTCCGAAGTCGGCGTCTTCCCGCGCACGCACGGTTCGGCCATCTTCACCCGCGGCGAGACGCAGGCGATGGTCGTCGCCACGCTCGGCACCGGCGAGGACGAGCAGTTCGTCGACGCGCTGACCGGCACCTACAAGGAAAACTTCCTGCTGCACTACAACTTCCCGCCCTATTCGGTCGGTGAAGCAGGCCGCATGGGCTCGCCGGGCCGCCGCGAGATCGGCCACGGCAAGCTGGCATGGCGCGCCGTCCACCCGGTGCTGCCGGAAACCGAGGAGTTTCCCTACACGCTGCGCGTGGTCTCCGAGATCACCGAATCCAACGGCTCGTCCTCGATGGCGACCGTCTGCGGCACCTCGCTGGCGCTGATGGATGCGGGCGTGCCGATCAAGGCGCCGGTCGCCGGCATCGCCATGGGCCTGATCCTGGAAGGCGACGACTTCGCCGTCCTGTCGGACATTCTGGGCGACGAGGACCATCTGGGCGACATGGACTTCAAGGTGGCCGGCACCGCAAAGGGCATCACCTCGCTGCAGATGGACATCAAGATCGCCGGCATCACCGAGGAGATCATGAAGGTCGCGCTCGGCCAGGCCAAGGGCGGCCGCAGCCACATTCTCGGCGAGATGGCGAGCGCCCTGTCCGAGAGCCGTGCGGAACTTGGCGAATTCGCCCCGCGCATCGAGGTGATGAACATCCCGGTCGACAAGATCCGCGACGTGATCGGCGCGGGCGGCAAGATCATCCGCGAGATCGTCGAGAAGACCGGCGCCAAGATCAACATCGAGGACGACGGCACGGTCAAGATCGCCTCGTCCTCGGGCAAGGAGATCGAGGCCGCCAAGCAGTGGATCCACACCATCGTCGCCGAGCCGGAAGTGGGCGAGATCTACCAGGGCACGGTCGTCAAGACCGCCGACTTCGGCGCGTTCGTGAATTTCTTCGGTCCCAAGGACGGGCTCGTCCACATCTCCCAGCTTGCGCAGGAGCGCGTCGGCAAGACCACCGACGTCGTCAAGGAAGGCGACAAGGTCTACGTCAAGCTGATGGGCTTTGACGAGCGCGGCAAGGTGCGCCTGTCGATGAAGGTCGTCGATCAGGAGACCGGCAAGGAGATCGAGCGCAAGAAGAAGGAAGCGGCCGAGGAGTGATCCCGGCAGCACGCTGAAACGGTGAACGCGGGGGCATCGCTCCCGCGTTTTTGCATGGAGAAGGGCGCATGGACAGGGCCGCGGGCACGCTTGCATTGCCGTTCGCGCGTGATGCGCTGCCGACGCCGACCGGGCGCTGGGTGTTCCTGAACGCGGCCGCCGACCAGACGCTGGCGATGCTGTTCGCCGATGCCGAGATCGTCTGCGAACAGCCCGAGCGCCCCGCCTTTCTGGCGCTCGAAAGGGCGGGTCTCGCGGTTACGCCTGCGATCGAGGACGCGCCCGCCGGCCGTTTCGACGGCGCGATGGTGCTGCTCGGTAGGCACCGCCGGCTGAACGAGGCCCGCATCGCCCGGGCGGCGCGGCTGGTCCGCACCGACGCGCCGGTGCTGGTCGCCGGCGACAAGACGGACGGCGCGGCGAGCGCTCGCAAATGGGCCAAGGGGCGGCTCGAGGTTTCGGGCGCGCTCTCCAAGCATCACGCGCAACTGTTCTGGTTTGCGGCCGAGGCCGCCGCCTTCGGCGACGTCGTCCTGGCACGCACCGAACCGGCACCCGGCATGGCCGCCGCGCCAGGCATGTTCTCGGCCGACGGCATCGACGCCGGTTCGGCGCTTCTGGCCCGATCGATCGATGTGCGCGTTGCCGGCACGGTCGCCGATCTCGGCGCCGGCTGGGCCTTTCTGTCGGCCAGGGTCCTGCAGGCCGGCAGGCCGTCCGCGCTGACGCTGGTCGAGGCCTACAAGCCCGCGCTCGAGGCCGCGCTCGACAATGTCGCACCGCTGGCGGGCGCAGTTCCGGTCACCGGTCTGTGGCGGGACGTCACCGCCGAGCCGGTGCCCGGCCCGTTCGACTGGATCGTCATGAACCCGCCGTTCCACACCGGCCGGGCAGGGGAGCCCGAACTGGGTCGGCGCTTCATCGAAGCTGCCGCCGATGCGCTTGCGCCGCGCGGCCGGCTGCTGATGGTCGCCAACCGGCAACTGCCCTACGAGCGCACGCTCGCAGGGCGTTTTGCCGAAATGCGGGTGCTTGCCGAGGCGGACGGTTACAAGGTGATCGAGGCGGGCGGCGTGCGGCGCGGGGCCGAAGCGGGCCGGCGCCGGCGCTGACGCCGCTCAGCCGGTGGCCGCAAGCAGCGCTTCGTCGTCGTTGGCGAGGAACGGCACGTTCGCGTCGCCGCTCGCGCGGGCCTCGCCCGCACGCGCCTTGATCGCCGAAAGCGGCATCGGCCTGCCGAACAGATAGCCCTGCATCACCGAGCAGCCGGCGGCCTTGAGCAGGGTGAACTGTTCCTGTGTTTCCACGCCCTCGGCCACCACGCCGGCATCGATCGACCGGGCCATGCCCACGATGGAGGCGACCATGGCGCTCGCCGAATCATCGCTCTCGGTCAGCCGGTCGACGAAGGACTTGTCGATCTTCAGCGTGTTGAAGCGCAGTTCGCTCAGCGTCGACAGGTTCGAATAGCCGGTGCCGAAATCGTCGATCGCCAGCGAGATGCCCAGTTCGCGCAGACCGTTCATGATCCGGCGCACCTCGGCGAGGTTGCGGATCAGCAGCGTCTCGGTGACCTCGATCTCCAGCCGCTCGGGCCGGGTCTCGGTCTCGGTGAGAAGCCGCCCCAGATTGGCGACGAACCCGTCGCGGTTGAACTGCGCGGCCGACACGTTCGCCGACACGGTGATGTGGTCGGGAAGCTTGCCGAGATCCTCGCACACCCGGCGCAGCACGAAATCGCCGATCTGCTGGATCAGGCCGCACTGCTCGGCGACGGGGATGAATTCGGACGGCGGGATCGAGCCCTTCTGGTGGTGGTTCCAGCGCAGCAGCGCCTCGTAGCCGGTCGTCTCGCCGGTCGCCGCCAGCACCTTGGGCTGATAATGCAACGAGAGCTCGTCGCGCTGCAGGGCGCCGTAGAGCTCGGCCTCGACCCAGTGGCGGTAGGCCGCCATCTGGCTCATCTCCGGGTGGTAGATCGACCAGGTGCCGCGTCCGGCCGCCCGCGAAGTCGATCGCGCCAGGTTGGCGTGACGCAGGATGCGCTCCAGCGACGGCCGCGACTGGTGCACCTCGGCGACGCCGGCGTTCCAGAACACCGAGTGGGAGGCCTTGCCGACGCGGACGGGCAGCGCAAGAACGCCGAGCAGCGCGTCGACGGCCGCGCGCAGTTCGCGCTCGTCGTGATTGACGCCCAGCGAAACGACGAACTCGCCGCCGCTCGTGCGCGCGACCAGGCCCGTCTCGCCGACCACCCGGCGCAGGCGTTCGCCGAAGACGCGCAGCAGCGAGTCCCCGGTCTCGACGCCGTAGATCTCGTTGAAGTCGCGCAGCGTGTCGAAATCGAGACTGATCAGGAAATACCGGTTCATCCGCGTCGGCCCGCCCTGCTTGCCGACATAGTCCGGCAGCGCCTTGGCGAGCCCCTTGCGCGACAGAAGGCCGGTGACCGGATCGGTGTTGAGGATCTCCTCGTAGGCCTCGGTCGTGTCGTCGCTGCCGACGAAATAGGCATGGGCCGTGCCGGCGCCTGCAAGGGAGGCGAGGCCGAGCACGATCGCACCGAAGGTCGCCGCCTCGCGATACGAACTCAGCGTCAGGCCGACCATGTCGAGCGCCCAAAGGGCCAGCATCGCGGCGCCCATGCCGCTCGCGAAGATCGTAACTGCCCGGAATATCCTGGTCCGCTGGGGTACGGTGGTGCGCTTCATGATGCCCTCATCACGCAAAAAGTCGCACCAAATCCCTAAGAAGGGATGAAATGCGGCCCCCTGCGGGCGGGTGGGCGGGTCCGTTCGACGGGCCTATTCCTCGGTGCGCCGCAACTCGTCGAGCCGGGGCATCGAAACGATGTTGTAGCCGCTGTCCACATAGTGGATTTCGCCGGTTACGCCGCTCGAAAGGTCCGAAAGAAGGTAAAGGCCGGCCCCGCCGATGTCCTTGAGGTCGACCGCGCGGGCCAGCGGAGAGTTCTTCTGCTGGAAATTGTACATCAGCCGGGCGTCCGAGACGCCAGCGCCGGCCAGCGTGCGGACCGGACCAGCCGACAGCGCGTTCACCCGGACGCCCTGGCCGCCGAAATCGGCGGCCAGATAGCGCACGCTCGCCTCGAGCGCCGCCTTGGTCACGCCCATCACGTTGTAGTTGGGCATAACCCGCGTCGATCCGCCATAGGTCAGCGTCAGCAGCGATCCGCCCGGGTTGAGCATGTCCGCGGCGTGCTGTGCGACCTCGGTGAACGAATAGGCCGAGATCACCATGGTCCGCACGAAGTTCTCGCGGGTGGTCACGTCGACATAGCGGCCCTTGAGCTGCGAACGGTCGGTGAAGCCGATCGCATGGACCACGAAGTCCAGTGTGCCCCATTCGTTCTTCAGCGTTTCGAACACTTCGGCGACGGTCTCCACCCGTTCGACGTCGCAGGGCATGACCAGCTTCGAGCCCGCCTCGGCCGCCAGCGGCTTGACGCGCTTGCCCAGCGCATCGCTCTGGTAGGTGAAGGCCAGTTCGGCGCCCTGTTCGGCCACCGCCCGCGCGATGCCCCAGGCGATCGAATGGTTGTTGGCGACCCCCATGATCAGGCCGCGTTTTCCGGCCATCAGTCCCGCCATCGCTGTCTCCCGCTTCCGCTTTTTGGTTATTGGTCGTAGCGCTGGAAGGCCAGCGTCGCGTTGGTGCCGCCAAATCCGAACGAATTGGAGATGGCGATGTCGAAGTCCACGTCGTCGAGCCGCGACCGGGCGATCGGAACGCCGTCGAACTTCTCATCGAGCTCGTCGATATGGGCGCTCTCGCAGATGAATTTGTTGTTCATCATCAACAGCGTGTAGATCGCCTCCTGAACGCCGGTGGCGCCGAGCGAATGGCCGGTCAGGGACTTGGTCGAGGAGATGTGCGGCATCGTCTCGCCGAACACGGTGCGGATCGCGTCGATCTCGCGCTCGTCGCCGACCGGCGTCGAGGTCCCGTGCGTGTTGATGTAGGTGACGGTCCCGTCGATGGTCGACAGCGCCATCTTCATGCAGCGCACCGCGCCCTCGCCCGAAGGGGCGACCATGTCGTAGCCGTCCGAGGTGGCCCCGTAGCCGACGATCTCGCCGTAGATCTTGGCGCCGCGCGCCTTTGCGTGTTCGAGTTCCTCGAGCACGAGGACCCCGGCGCCTCCGGCGATGACGAAACCGTCGCGGCTGACGTCATAGGCGCGCGAGGCGGTCTCGGGCGTGTCGTTGTGCTTGGTCGACATCGCGCCCATCGCATCGAACAGGTTCGACATGGTCCAGTCGAGGTCCTCGCTGCCGCCGGCGAACACCATGTCCTGCTTGCCCATCTGGATCAGCTCGTAGGCGTTGCCGATGCAGTGGTTCGAGGTCGCGCACGCCGACGAGATCGAATAGTTGATGCCCTTGATCTTGAACGGCGTCGCCAGCGTCGCCGACGCGGTCGAGCTCATCGCCTTGGGGACGGCGAACGGGCCGATCCGCTTGGGCGAATTGTTCTTCTGGGTCAGAAGGGCCGCTTCGAAGATGGTCCGCGTGGACGGCCCGCCCGAACCCATGATGATGCCGGTGCGCTCGTTCGAGACGAGATCCTCGCCGAGCCCGGCATCCTCGATCGCCTGGCGCATGGCTAGGAAGTTCCAGGCCGAGCCGCGCGCCAGGAACCGCGCCTCGCGCCGGTCAAGCACCTCGAACGGATCGAGCGAGGGCGCGCCATGCACATGGCACTTGAAGCCCAGTTCCTCATATTCCGGCGCGTGGCTGATGCCCGAGCGCGCCTCGCGCAGCGAGGCCAGCACCTCGTCCGTGTCGTTTCCGATGGACGAGATGATCCCCATGCCGGTGATGACGACGCGTTTCATGATGGTTTCCCGTTTCTGTGCCGGCGTCAGGCCTGGAACAGGCCGACGCGCAGGTCGCTGGCCTGGTAGATGGTCTCGCCGTCGGCCTTCATCCAGCCGTCGGCGATTCCGAGCACCAGCCGGCCCCGGCGCACCCGTTTCAGATCGACGCCGTACTCGACCAGCTTGTTGTCGGGCGTGACCATGCCGGTGAACTTGACCTCGCCCGTCGACAGGGCGCGGCCCTTGCCCGGCTCGCCCAGCCAGCCGAGATAGAAGCCGGTCAGTTGCCAGAGCGCGTCAAGGCCGAGGCACCCCGGCATCACCGGGTCGCCGATGAAGTGGCAGTCGAAGAACCACAGGTCCGGCGTGATGTCGAACTCGGCGCGGATCTGGCCCTTGTCGTGGGCGCCGCCCTCTTCGGAGACATGCGTGATCCGGTTGAACATCAGCATGGGCGGGGCGGGAAGCTGCGCGTTGCCCGGTCCGAAGAGCTCGCCGCGCGCGCATTCGAGAATTTCCTCGTAGGTGTAGCTGGATTTCTGGTCGGCCATGCCGCTGGGAGACCTCCGATCGATTGTTCTTTTCGGGCGAGCTCGGCAGCCGGTCCGGCCGGTTCGGTCGTGCGCCCTGTCCGCGCTCCCTACGCGTCGGGGCAACATGCCGCAAGGCCCGCTCCGATTGGCGCTATTGCGAATGCGCGCCATTGCGAATATATGAAAACGGTGCGTGGTGACAGGGGAAATCCCTGCCCGCGAAGCTGTTTTTGGGATCGAATCCGGGATCGACGATGACCCAGACCCGCGGCGCCGACATCGAAAGGCCCGATACGCGAGACCTGCTCCAGGGCGTCGGCCTGCGGCCGACGCGTCAGCGCGTTGCGCTCGCGTCGATGCTGTTCGGCGAGCAGGACCGGCACATCGCGGCCGAGGACCTGCACCGGCAGGCGGTCGACAACGGCATACCGGTGTCGCTGGCGACGGTCTACAACACGCTGCACCAGTTCACCGAGGCCGGTCTTCTGCGCATCCTCGCGGTCGAGGGTCAGCGCACCTATTTCGACACCAACACCTCCGACCACCACCATTTCTTCTTCGAGGACACGGCCGAGGTGATGGACGTGCCCGATGGCGCGGTGACGGTCGACAACCTTCCCGCGCCGCCCGAGGGCATGGAAATCGCCAATGTCGATGTGGTGATCCGCCTGCGTCCGGCGCGCAAGACCCGGCGCTGAAGCGCGGGTCTCTTCCATTCCGGTATTGCCGCTGTGTCGCGACGAACGGTGCGTCCCGTCCCTATTCGATGATCTCGTCGGGGTAGGCGCCCCACAGGTCCGCCTGCGCCGTGAAGCCGCGCAGCGTTCGGTCGCCGTGGCGCACCTCCAGTTCGCACCAGGCGCCGTCGCAAGCCTCCACCCTGCCGACCACGCCGGGCTGCAGCATGGCGACGGCATCGGCGCCGCCGCGCGGCTCGCTGTAGAGCGTGATCACGCTGCGCGCGTCGCGCGCATTGCGCCATGGCGTCGCGATCACGGTGCGCGTGCCCGACAGCAGCGAGCCGTGGATCCAGCCCGTGTCGCCTTCGGAATCGCGGACGCGGCGCCAGTTGTCGTATTCCTGGATCACCTCGAGCGGCAGGCCCGACTTCATGTAGCGCCAGGCGACGGCATATTGCTTGCCCGGGCCGACGCGCATGTTCACCCGCTCGGCCTTCAGCGAGACGAAGCGAGGCAGCGGCAGGCCACTCGGGCCGCGCGATACCGAACTTGTCGTCTGGGCGGCCGCGACATCGGCCAGGCCGCAAGGAATGAACGCCAGCGCGGCGATGAGAACCCAACGCATCGTGTCACCATCGGTTTCGGCGGGAACCGGCCGCCGTGTCGTCGCGGGGCGCGGCCCCGGACGGGCGCAGACCCCTTTGCACCGGCGGGCGCGCTTGCTAGACAGAGCGCGTCTGCCTGACCGGCGTCGACCGTCGCACGGGTTGGTTAACAAGCCATGAACCGGCGGTCCGCCGGATGTCCCGATCCCGCGCTCGGCCGGCGGAACGGGGGCGAAGGAAAGGTCTCAGTCTTGGACAAGAAGCCGTTCGTCGTCGTCACGCGCCGCCTGCCGGACCGGGTCGAAGCGCGCATGCGTGAACTGTTCGACGTGCGGCTGAACGGCGATGACCGCGCCTATGGTCGCGACGATCTGGTCCGCGCCATGGCCGAGGCGGACGTGCTGGTCCCGACGGTCACCGACCGCATCGACGCCGAACTGATCGAGGCGGCCGGGCCGCGCCTCAGGCTGATCGCCAATTTCGGCAATGGCGTCGACAATATCGACGTCGCCGCCGCCCATGCGCGCGGCATCTTCGTCACCAACACGCCCAACGTTCTCACCGAGGACACCGCCGACATGACGCTGGCGCTGATCCTCGCCGCGCCGCGACGCATCGTCGAGGGCGCCGGCTACCTTCTGGGCGAGGACCGATGGGCGGGCTGGTCGCCGACATGGATGCTCGGCCACCGCATCCACGGCAAGCGCCTCGGCATCGTCGGCATGGGCCGGATCGGTATCGCCGTCGCCCGGCGCGCGCGCGCCTTCGGGCTTGCGATCCACTATCACAACCGCAAGCGGGCGGCCCAGGCGATCGAGGAAGAACTCGGCGCCACCTATTGGGAAAGCCTCGACCAGATGCTGGCCCACATGGACATCGTCTCGGTCAACTGCCCCTATACGCCGGCGACGTTTCACCTTCTGTCGGCGCGCCGGCTCGAACTGCTGCGTCCGAGCGCGTTTCTGGTCAACACCGCGCGCGGCGAGATCATCGACGAGGACGCGATGATCCGTCTGCTCGAGGATGGCCGGCTCGCCGGTGCCGGTCTCGACGTGTTCGAGCACGAGCCGAAGGTCGACGAGCGGCTGTGCAAGCTCGCCGAGAAGGGCCGGGTCGTGCTGCTGCCGCACATGAGTTCGGCCACGATCGAAAGCCGCATCGAGATGGGCGAGAAGGTGATCATCAACATCCGCATGGTGGCCAGCGGCGACCGTCCGCCCGACCGGGTCCTGCCGTCGATGGTCTAGGCGTTTCGTTCGCCGCTTGGGTAAGGCGACCGCGGCGTGTTCGCCCCGATCCCCGCGCCATTCGGAACGATTGGATGCAGGTTGGCCCGCAAGGGAACGTGGGCGGGCCGGCCGCGCCGAGGCCGGCCCGTCGCTCTTGCGTGCCGCCTCAGGCCTTCTTCTTGGCCTGGGCCTGCCAGTCGCGGATCTGCCGGTCGCTGAACGGCATGTAGTCGTCGATGCGCTGGATGTCGGCCGCGCTCAGCGCCGCGATCTGGGCGAAGGTGGTGATGCCCTGCTCGTTGAGCTGGCGCTCGGCGACCGGACCGATGCCCTTGATATCGGTGAGCTTGTCCTTGGCGCCGGTCGGCGCCGTGAAAAGCGGTCCTTCCGGAGCGCGTTTGGTCGGCGGCGTGCCGGCACTGGCGGCCGCAGGCTTGGCGGCGGGCTTCGCCTTGCCACCTTCCGCGGCGGCGCTGGTCGCCGCCTTGCCTTTGCCCTTGGCCGGCTTGGCCGCTGCGCCTGCTGCCGTGGCGCCCGTCCCGGTCGTGCCCGTGGTGCCGGCCGCCTTGCCCTTCGAGCCGGGGGCCTTGCCCTTGGCGGTCGCTGACGCCGCGCCGGCGGTCCTGGCCGTGGCGCCTGCGGACCCGGCTTTCCTGGCCGGCTTGGCCTTGCCGGCGTCGCCGGTGGTCGTCGTCCGGATGACGGCCGGTTCGGGGACCGCCGACGGCGCGGTCGAAACCGTCTCGGCCGGCATCGCCGAACCCGCCGAAGCGCCCGCGCGGCTCGGTGCGCCCGTCTTCGCCGTCACGCCGCCGGGGTCGGGCAGCGCATAGTCCCTGGCGCCGCTTGCGGCCGCCCGGCTCGTTCCCGGCATTCGCACCAGCGGCTTGCCCGCCTGTTCATTGTCCGGTCGCAGGGAGCCGTCGAGCGCCTTGCGCGACAGCAGCAGATAGAGCCACGCCACGATCGCGATCGCGACGACGGCCAGGCAGATCATCAAGAACAAGAACATGGTCCGAACCCCTCGGCTTTTTCGGCGCCATGGTCAGCCAGTGGCGCCCCTCCGGCCCTTAATTGCGTGCGAGCCCATTGCCGTCAAGCGCGCCTTCCGTAACGCATCGTCTCGAACCGGCAGGACAGTGCGTCGTATAGCAGCAGCCGGCCGAACAGCGGCTCGCCGGCTCCGGTCAGCAGCTTGATTGCCTCGACCGCCATCAGCGAACCGATGACCCCGGCCAGCGCGCCAAGGACCCCCGCCTCGGCGCAACTGGGCACCGTGCCCGGCGGCGGCGGTTCCGGAAATAGGTCGCGGTAGCGCGGCAGGGCGCGGCCGTCGCCGTCGGCGCGGTGCGGCGCCAGAACGGTCACCGATCCGTCAAAGCGCTGGATGGCCCCGGCGACCAGCGGGATCGCAAGGCTTTCGGCGGCATCGGCCACGCAGTACCGCGTGTCGAAATTGTCGGACCCGTCGAGAACGACGTCATGGCCTTCGAGAAGCGCATCGGCATTGTCCGGAACGATCCGGCTCCGCCATGTTTCGACATGGACATGCGGATTGAGCGCGGCGATCTGCGCTGCGGCGCTGTCGACCTTGAAGGCGCCGATGTCGCCGGTCGCGTGCAGCGTCTGCCGCTGGAGGTTGGAGAGCGAGACCACATCGTCGTCGATGATCGTCAGATGCCCGACGCCGGCGGCGGCCAGATAGGTCAGGACCGGCGAGCCGAGCCCGCCCGCGCCGACCATCGCCACCCGCGCGCGGGCCAGCGCATGCTGGCCGCGTCCGCCGATCTCGGGCAGCACGATATGGCGCGCATAGCGCTCGATCTCGTCGGGTCCGAGCGTGCGCGGTCCGTCAGCCATCCTCGCTCACCGTTCCTTCCGTGACGCGAAAATACTGGGCGCGCGGACCGAGCGCGTCAAACAGCGACCGGTCGGTGCCGGTCATGAAGGCCTGACCGCCCAGTTGATCGACCCGGTCGAACAGCGCCGCCCGCCGCTCGGGGTCCAGATGGGCGGCGATCTCGTCGAGCAGCAGGATCGGCGTCATCCCGCTCACCCGCGCCGTCAGGCCGGCATGGGCGAGGACGAGACCGGTCAGCAGCGCCTTCTGCTCGCCGGTCGAGCAAAGGCTCGCCTCGATGCCCTTCTGCGCGTGAAGGACATGCAGGTCGGCCCGGTGTGGGCCGGCCAGCGTTCGCCCGGCCGCGCGGTCGCGATGGCGCCCGGCGGCCAGTTCCCCGGCGAGCATGGTTTCGATCTCGCCGGCGCTCGCGCCGCGCGCGTGGGTTTGCTCGAGTTCGCCCGAAAGGACGATCGCCGCGCGCGCGAACGGGCCGTCATCGCCGCCGGCCGCGATCAGGTCCGAGAGCAGCGTCACCAGTTCCTGCCGGGCGGCGATCATCGCCGTTCCGAGCGCGGCGAGCTGCGCCTCGATCGCCGCGAACATCGCCTCGGCCTGCGCCCCGTGACCGGATTCCAGCAGCCGGTTGCGCTGGCGCATGGCCTGTTCGTAGTCGCGGGCCCGCTTGCCGTGGGCCGGATCGATGGCCAGCACCATGCGGTCGACGAACCGCCGGCGGTCTGCGGCCGGCCCCGTGAAAAGCCCGTCCATCGCCGGCGTGAGCCACAAGACGCGTGCCAGCCCGAGCAGTTCGTCGACGGAGCGGGCCGTCGTTCCGTTGATGCGTACCCGCCGCAGCCGCGCGCCGTCGTCGCCCGGTGTCCCGCCGGCCGTCCCGGTGCCGACCGCGAAACCGTCCTCGTCGCGGTTCAGGCGCATGAACACCGAAAAGCCGTCCGGCGCGCCCTTGCGCGTCATGTCGGAAAGCTGCGCCCTGCGCAGGCCGCGCCCCGGCGACAGCAGCGAAACCGCTTCGATCAGATTGGTCTTGCCGGCCCCGTTCGGCCCGGCCAGCACGACGTGCCGCCCGTCGAGCGTCGCCGAGGCCCGGCCGTAATTGCGGAAATCGGTCAGCGTGATTTCGGCGAGACGGACCCTGACGCTCATGACGGACCGTCTGCCCGGCGCGACCGCGTGATGCAAGCGCGCGCCCGGCGGCGATCACACGCGCATCGGCATGAGCACATAAAGCGCGTTCTTGTCGTCGGGGTTCTCGATCAGCGTCGGCGAGCCGGCGTCGGCGAACGAGAACTTGACGTCGCTGCTCGAAAGCTGGCTGGCGATGTCGAGCAGGTAGCGCGCGTTGAAGCCGATCTCGAGCGGATCGGACTCGTAGCCGGCCGGCAGTTCCTCGGTCGCCGAGCCCGAATCGGGATTGTTGACGGCAAGCGTGAGCTGTCCCTCGGCGAGCGCCAGCTTGACCGCCCGCCCGCGCTCCGAGGAGACGGTGGAAACCCGGTCGACGGCCTCGGTGAACACCTTGCGGTCGATCACCATGTCCTTGTCGTTGCCGGTCGGGATGACCCGCTCATAGTCCGGGAAGGTGCCGTCGATCAGCTTGGAGGTCAGCACCACCGAGCCGATCGTCAGGCGGATCTTGCTCTCGGACAGTTCGACCTGCACCGACACGTCCGGGTCGTCGACCAGCTTCTGCAGCTCGCCGACGGTCTTGCGCGGCACGATCACGCCCGGAATGCTCTCGGCCCCGTCCGGCGCCTTGGTCTCGGCGCGGGCCAGCCGGTGGCCGTCCGTTGCCACCGCGCGCAGGACGATGTCACCGTCGCGCTCGGCGGTGTGCAGATAGATGCCATTGAGATAGTAGCGCGTCTCCTCGGTGGAGATGGCGAACTGGGTGGCCTCGATCAGCCGGCGCAGCGTCTCGCTGTCGAGCCGGAAGGTGTGGGAGAATTCGCCGGCGGCCAGTTGCGGAAAATCGCTCTCGGGCAGGCATTGCAGCTTGAACTGCGACCGGCCGGTGATCACGGTCATCGTGGCGCCGTCCGGTTCGGTCGCCAGCATCACTTCCGATCCGTCCGGCAGCTTGCGGACGATGTCGTAGAGAAGGTGTGCCGGCACGGTCGTCGCGCCGCCCTGCTCGACATGGGCGGGCACCGCCTCGTTGATCTCCAGGTCGAGGTCGGTGGCGGTCATCGCCAGGCTGCCGCCATCGGCCCTGAGCAGCACGTTGGACAGGATCGGGATCGTGTTGCGGCGCTCCACCACGCGATGGACATGGTTGAGGGATTTCAGGAGGTTGGCTCGCTCGAGAGTAACGCGCATTGTGTGACAGATCCGGATCCGGCATTCGAGGGCCCGCCGGCAGACGGCGAACCCGGCGGTGACGGGTTGAGGCGTTGCGCCGGCGTGATCGCCGCGCAAATCGCCCGCCCCCTCGGGATCGCGAATGTGGCGGCTTGCCCGCCGAAAAGCAAGCCGAACGGCCGGCGCTCGCACGCCGGCCGTTTCATTGATTGGGGATAACGAAACCGTTGTCGGCGAAGCGCGCTATTCGCGGATCAGCCGGCGCAGCAGTTCGATCTCCTTGGCCAGTTTCGCATCGTCCTTGATGAGCTGTTCGACCTTGCGCACGGCGTGGAGCACTGTGGTGTGATCCTTGCCGCCGAAGCGCCGGCCGATCTCGGGCAGCGATCTGGGCGTCATCGTCTTGGACAGGAACATGGCGATCTGGCGCGGCCGCACGACCGAGCGCGTGCGACGGTTGGACAGAAGTTCCGACCGGGCGACGTTGTAATGGTTGGCGACCGCCTTTTGGATGTCCTCGATCCGGATCTTCTTTTCATCGTCCACCCGCACCAGATGGCCCAGGATGTCGTCGACCCGGTCGAGCGCGATGTTGGGCTCGAAGGAGTGGCGGAAGACGAGCTGGTTGAACGCGCCCTCGAGCTCGCGGAAGCTCGACGTGACGGTCCGCGCCACATGGGTCAGCACCTCGCTGGAGATGTCCAGCGACGTGTCGTCCTTGCGCGCGTCGGCCAGCCGGCGCTCCAGCATGGCGAGCCGCATGCCGAAGTCCGGCGACTGGATTTCCAGCGCCACGCCGCCCTGCAGCCGGGAGCGCACGCGCGGGTCGAGCGATTCAAGTTCCGAGGGCGGGCGGTCGCCGGCAACCACCACCTGCCGGGCACTGTCGAGCAGCGTGTTGATCAGGTGGCAGAACTCGGACTGGATCTTTTCGCCCTGCAGGAACTGCATGTCGTCGATAATAAGAAGGTCGATCTCGTGCAGGGTCTCCTTCAGGCGCAGCGCGCTCTGGTCGCGGATCGCGCTCGCAAAACGCCACATGAAGTACTCGGCCGTCAGGTAGACGACGCGCTTGGACGGATCCTTGGCCTTGGCGGCGTTGGCGATCGCCTGCAAGAGGTGGGTCTTGCCGAGCCCGACATTGGAATGAAAGAACAGCGGGTTGAAGCGGGCCGCGTTTGGCCCCTTCTCGACGGCTGCGCGCGCCGCCGCCAGGCACACCCGGTTCGACGGTCCCTCGACGAAGCTGTCGAACGTGTAGCGGCTGTCGACGGGCGAGCCGAGCATTTCGCCGTTCTTGCCGATCTCGGGCGTCGTGCGCCCCTGCGCCGGCGTCGCGGCGCGGTCGGTCTTGGCCAGCGCGTTCGCCTTGGCCCGCTCGGCGCTCGCCTTGGCCGCGTCGGCCGCCTGGCCGGCCCGCGCCGAAGCGCTCGCCGCCCCGCGCGCCGCGCTGCGCACCACGATCTCGACCTTGAGCACGTCGCCGTCCTCGGCCTGCCAGAGCGCGACGATCGTGTCGAGATAGTGGTTGTTGATCCAGTTGCGCAGGAACGGGGTGGGGACCGACAGCTGGACCACGGGGCCGTCCGCATCTTCCAGTTTGAGCCGTTTGAACCAGCTCTGATAGACCTCTCCGCCGAGCTTGGCCCGCAATTGCTGACAGATCTTCTCGAACGTCCTGCTTCCCGCCGACGCCTTCCTGGCGTCGCTGGGTGCGTCCTTGCCGTCTTCGTCCGGCTTCTTGTTGCTCATCGTTCCACCCTCTCCGATCGCTGCCTTGCTTCGTTCGATTGTCTGGCGCGTCTCGGATATGGCCGCTCGCCCGGCCATGGGGGTGTGTGCTGGCGGATGCGTCATTGCGTGCGCAACCCTTTCGACTTCCCCTCGCATATTGTGTTCTCGCCTCCTGTCGTTGGCCGGCCGGGCCCCGCACATCCCGCGCCGTGCATATCGTTGTCAGAGCGGATCCCGCTGGCCCTGTGCCCGACCGGCCGGCGCCAAACACAAACATGCGCCGGTGGTGATCCGCGATCGTTCTTCGATGTCGCCCCTTGGGCCTTTCTGTCGCTTCCGGCTTTCCGGGACCGGCATGCTCCTCCTTCCTGCCCCGGGCGCAGGGCGATCGATCCCGTCTGCCGGAATCGCCCGATTCCGGCACGCATTCAGCTACCCGACTGTTGAAGTGGTCCTGCCCCAGGACCGCGGGACATACGCACGCCTCACCGCATGCAACCATGGGTCGCAGCCGCCAATTCGACTTGCTTCTGGTGTGGGAGCGTCCGCCCGTCTTGTGGTCCTAAATTAGCCCCATCGCGGCCCGTCAGACAAGGCCCGCTAACGGTAAATTAACGCTTGTGCGGGCGCGAATCGGAGAACAAAAAGTGCCCGGTTTCGATCGCGAAAAGGTAAGCTTTTGGGATTCCACAGCTTCTTTTCGGGCGTCGAAAAACGCACCCGCCGTGAAAAAAAATCGGAAAAAATCGGTTGACTCGGAGGCCCTTATGGACAGGCGGGAAAACCGCGTTCCAATCCGGGTTCGTGACTCTTAAATATATGAAATATAAAGAAAAAATCCGATCAAGGCGGGCGACCGCGGATGCAGGGGCGATCGGCGGCCTCAAGCGGGAGCGGCTAAATCTTTGTGCCTCAAGGCAAATTTTTCATTAGCCGCGCAACAAAAAACCCGGCCGAGGCCGGGTTCCAATCATTGATGAGCCGACGAAGGAAATCAGGCGCCGATCGTCTTCACCCGATGGGCAAGCCGGGAAACCTTCCGCGCGGCGGTGTTCTTGTGCATCACGCCCTTGCTCGCTGCACGCATAAGTTCAGGCTGCGCGGCGCGCAGGGCGGCATCGGCCGCGCTCTTGTCGCCGGCGGCGATCGCCTCCTCGACCTTGCGGACGAACGTGCGCACGCGCGAACGGCGTGCCGTGTTGACCTGGGTGCGCGTTGCGATCTTGCGCGTTGCCTTCTTGGCCGACCTGGTATTGGCCATGGATGCCTCTCTCGATGTGATCCGGGAACCGGACAGGGGCCGTGCGGGGTCTGGTCGACCGGTCCACCGTGCCCATGAACAAGTGTGGCGGCCACACAGCCGCCAAGGTGGCGCCGCTATAGGCGCAAACGCCTTTCCAGTCAACGCCGGCCCGGCAGAAAGCGACAGTCGGGCGCCGCCCGGTCAGCGGTTGCGGAAGCTCGGCGTGCGTTTCTCGATGAACGCGGACATGCCCTCTTCCTGGTCGTCCAGCGCGAAGGCGGAATGGAACAGCCGCCGCTCGAAACGCAGCCCTTCGGAAAGACCGGTCTCGAAGGCGCGGTTGATCGCCTCCTTGGTCATCATCGCCGTGGGCAGCGAGTAGCCGGCGATCTTCTGCGCCGCGCTCAGCGCTTCCTCGATCAGTTCGGTGTCCGGGACGACGCGCGCCACCAGACCGCAGCGCTCGGCTTCCTCGGCGTCCATCTGCCGCCCGGTCAGGCACAGATCCATCGCCTTTGCCTTGCCTATCGAGCGGGCGAGCCTTTGCGTGCCGCCCATGCCGGGCAGGATGCCAAGTGAGATTTCCGGCTGGCCGAACTTGGCGCTTTCGGAGGCGATGATGAAGTCGCACATGCAGGCCAGTTCGCATCCGCCGCCCAGCGCGTAACCGCTGACCGCGGCGATCATCGGCTTGGGAAACGCGGCGATCCGCTCCCAGCCGCTCAGGGAATCGTGCATGTAGGCGCTTGCGAACTCGAACGCCTGCATTTCCTTGATGTCGGCGCCGGCCGCGAAGGCCTTCTGCGATCCGGTGATGACGACCGCGCCGATCTTGCCGTCCTCGCGCAGCGCGTCGAGCGCGGCGGTCAACTCGTCCAGCAGCTTTGCGTTGAGCGCGTTGAGCGCCTTGGGGCGGTTGAGCGTGACGAGCGCGACTTCGCCGCGTTTTTCGACATTGATCGTGTCGTAGGCCATGCGCTGAGTGCTCCGTGGCTTTCGGTTGAGGCGGCTATCTCTGGCACGCCGGACAATGGAAAGTCGACCGCCCGCTTTGCACGAAGCGGCGGATCGTTCCGCCGCACCCGTCGTGGCGGCACGGCTGGCCCTCGCGCCCGTAGGCCGCGAAGCTGTGCTGGAAGTAGCCGAGCGAGCCGTCGGTGTGGGAGTAGTCGCGCAGCGACGAGCCGCCGGCCGCGATCGCTTCGGCGATGACGGCACGGATCGCATCGGCAAGCGCGGTGCAGCGGGCCGTCGGTCGTCCCGCGCGGGTGACCAGGGTGCCCGCCCTGCGGCGCGGCGAGAGCCGCGCCCGCCACAGCGCCTCGCAGACATAGATGTTGCCGAGCCCGGCGATCAGGCGCTGGTCCAGAAGCGCGGCCTTGAGCGGCGCGGCCCTGCCGGCAAGCAGCAGCGCCAAATGATCGCCGTCGAGGGCGTTTCCGGTCGGCTCCAGCCCCAGTTCGCGCAGATACCGGTTGTCGGCGAGCGTCTCCACCCGGTCGAGATCGACGAAGCCGAACCGTCTGGGATCGTTGTAGGTGATCGCGCGACGCGTCCCGTCCGGCCCGGTCAGATGGAACACCAGATGGTCGTGCGCTTCCGCTTTCGACCGCGCATGGCGGAACGCGCCGGGCAGGGCGTCGCCGTCGGCGTCGGCGATGCGATAGGAGCCCGACATGCCAAGATGGCTGATCAGCACCGCGCCATTGTCGAAATGCATCGTCAGGTACTTCGCCCGGCGGCCGATCGCCGTCACGGTACGGCCCTCTATGGCGGTAGAAAGCCCGGCTGGAAGCGGAAATCTTAGGTCGGGCCGGCGCAGCTCGAGCCGGTCGAGACGCGCGCCCTCCATCGCGGGCGCCAGACCACGCCGCACCGTTTCGACCTCAGGAAGTTCAGGCACCGACCCTGATCTCGTCCAGAACCGAGGTGCCGTCGGCGCCGGCGGGCAAGCCGAGATGATCGGCGACCGTCTCGCCTATGTCCGCATAGGTCTTGCGGATGCCGATGCCGGTGGCGGTCAGCCCCGGCCCCCAGGCCAGAAAGGGCACGCGCTCGCGGGTATGGTCGGTCCCCGTCCAGGTCGGATCGCAGCCATGATCGGCCGTCACGATCAGCAGGTCGCCGGGCTTCATCTTCGCCTGGATCTCCGGAAGGAAACGGTCGAACGCCTCGAGCGCGGCGGCGTAGCCGGCCACGTTCCGCCGATGTCCGTAGAGCATGTCGAAGTCGACGAAGTTGGCGAACACCAGGTCGCCGTCCTCGGCATCGTCCATCGCCGCGAGCATGGTCGCTCCGATCGCCGCGTTGCCCGAGGCCTTGCGCACCTCGCTGACGCCCTGATGGGCGAAGATGTCGCCGATCTTGCCGACCGCGATCACCCGGCCGCCGGCCTCGACGGTGCGGTCGAGCAGGGTCGGCGCCGGCGGCAGGACCGAATAGTCGCGCCGGTTGCCGGTCCGCTCGAAGCTCTCCCGGTCCTCGCCGACGAAGGGCCGTGCGATGACGCGGCCGATGTTGAGCGGATCGACGAGGTCGCGCACCGTCTCGCACAGCGCATAGAGCCGGTCGAGGCCGAACCGGGTTTCGTGCGCGGCGATCTGGAAGACCGAATCGGCGGAGGTGTAGAAGATCGGCTGGCCCGTTCGCAGATGCTCCTCGCCCAGTTCGGCGATGATGTCGGTGCCCGAAGCGTGCTTGTTGCCGAGCGAACCGTCGAGCCCGGCCTTGGCGTAGATGGCGTCCAGCAGGTCCTGCGGAAACGCGGGCACCTCGTGCGGAAAATAGCCCCAGTCGAAGAGCACCGGCACGCCCGCGATCTCCCAGTGGCCCGACGGCGTGTCCTTGCCGTGCGAAACCTCTTCGGCGGCACCCCAGATGCCCTGCGCATCATCGGGCTTCAGCGCCGCCGCCCCGGCATGTGCGGAGGCCAGGTCGACGGCGTGGAACAGGCCCAGCGCCGCCAGGTTCGGCAGTCGCAGCGGCCCTTTCCGATCGGCATTGTCGGCTTCGCCTGCGGCCGCCGCATCGATGATGTGGCCGACCGTGTTCGCGCCGGCGTCGCCGAATTCCTCGGCGTCGGGCGCTCCGCCGATGCCGACCGAATCCAGCACGATGAGAAATGCACGCGCCATGACGTCCCTGCCTTCCCGGGCCGCCGTGGCGGGCCCGTACCCTGTTCCGGTGTTTTCGTTCGCGGCCGGATCGCCATATAAGCATGCGCGTGGTCAAGGTCCATCATGGTCGTCGGACCACCGAGGGCGACGCGACCTGGGAGGGCAATCATGCGCAGGCCGATACTCGCACTGCTGGCGGCGATCATAGCCACCGCGCCCGCGGCGGCCGACTGGCGCGCCGAGACCGGCGTGTTCCGGATCGGCGTGGTCGATCCGGGCCGGGGAACGACGTCTCCGGCCCGCTACGAGCCGTTTCGCGAGGCGGTCAGTGCTGCGATCGGCATGCCCGTCGAGGTCCTGGTGCTGCGCGACGCGCCCAGCCTGATCGACGCGCAGACCAGCGGCCGCATCGAATATGCGGTTCTGTCGGCGCTCGGTTACGCGGCCGCGCAGGAGATGTGCGCCTGTCTGGTGCCGCTGGTCGTGCCGCGCACCGCCGCCGGCGCCACCGGCGTGCGCTCGGTTCTGGTGGTCGATGCGGCCGCAGGCGAAGAGGCGCCCGGCTCGGGTCCGATCGGCTATGGCCCGGAAGGTTCGCTGACCGGCGCGCTCGCCCCGCAGGTCGCCTTCACGCACAAGGGACAGCCGCTCGGCGAGGCCGGGCTCGACCTCGTCGTTCAGCCGAGCTTCGAGGCTGCCCGTGACGCTTTCCTCGCCGGCGATCTCGCCGGCCTCTTTGCCTGGGACTATGCGGTGGCCGACCCGGAACGGGCGATCGGCGGCGGCCTGGGCGCGGCGCTGGTCGGCGACGCGGCGGTCGGCGCGTCGATCCTGTGGCGTTCCGAACATGTGCCGTTCGGTCCGCACGCGGTGCGCGACACCGTGCCGGCGGACGTCCGTACCGCGCTGCGCGAGGCGCTCGTCGCGCTCGGGGAGGCGGCGCCGGACGCATACGACGTCATCTCGCCGACGCTCGGTGGAGGGTTCGTGCCGGTGGAAGCGGCCGACTACGCATTCGCCGCGCGCATCGTGCAGGCGCTGGCTGAGACGCCCTGACGGACGTCAGCAGTTCGAGCAGGGGATGTGGTCGACGAGCCGGGGATGGAACCAGTAGGTTTCTTCCATGTCGATGCCGACAGCCGATCCGTCGGCGTTGCGCCCGGTCACCCAGGTGATGAGCGGCAGATACCGGATCTCGACCTGCACCATCACCACGAACGTCTCGTCGATCCGCAGCCGGTCGGGAACCCAGGTTTCGTCGCCGGCCGGCCAGCCGCCGTCGAACGAACCGTCCTTGTTCATTCGGCGCGACCAGACGATCTGGCCGCCAAGCGCGTGGTCGTCATCGACATCGATGCCGACGATGGTGATGCGCGGCGTGTCTGCCTGATAGGGAAACAGGATCGATTCGCCGACCTTCATGATCGCTTCGAGCCGGTCCTTGTCGACCACGCTCTGCTGCGTGACGAGGTCGGCCGTGGTCGATGCGACCCGCGCGACGCGCTTGTTCAGCGAGACACCCGACGAGATCTCCATCGTGCCCAGATAGAGCATCAGCAGCAGCGGAACGATCAGCGCGAACTCGACCGCGGCGACGCCCCGCCGGTCCGCCCGGTAGCGGCGCCACAGTCCGAACACCCCGCCGTGGCGCGGCCGGTTCGCGGAGTTGCCTGTCCGTCCGCCTGTGGGGGTGGTGACCATCAGAAGGGCTCGTTCTGCCAGGTGGTGGTGGTGTAGAGCAGCACGCGGCCATCATCGAGGCCGGCGATGCGGGACTTCATCAGGTCCGTGTAGACCGGCCACTCGTAGATGATCCGCAGATTGTTGATCGATCCTGCGCCTCCGGGCGCGTACTTGAAGCCGCTGGTGTCGATCTCGCCGGGGCCGGAGAACGGAATGGAGGTCGGCACGTCATCGAAGCTGGCATAGCTCTGCAGGTCGAAGTGCAGGTCCGGGCAGCCGGCGGCGACGAAGATGTCGATGTCCTCGCATATCATCTGCCGGAAGGCGGCCTGGTCCGTTTCCGCCGGAACGATCTGGCCGGTCCGGATCTGGCGGGCGAGCCGGTCCATCGAATTGGCCATGACCTGTTCGGCCGTGAACGAAACCGTCGTTTCCAGAACCGCGAAGATCAGCAGGAAGAAGGGAAGCGCAAGGATGGCGAACTCGATCGCGGTAGCCCCGCGCCGGTCGCGCAGGAGGCCCCATCGCCGTCTGCGGCAGGCCCATTTCCTTGTGCCGTGGGACACGCCTGAACTCCTGTCCGGAACTGAACCCGGTCAGAATAGGACACAGAAATTGACAATCGGTTTGCGCGATCGGTCGAACTTGCAACGCACCGGCGGCGCGGCCGCGGACGCGCTCAGAGAGCGGTCACGCCGTCCGGAGCGAGACCTCAGAACAGGTCGGCGTCGGCGTTCTCCTCGAACATCGCGTTGACGCGGGCGCGTTCGCGGGTCGATTCGATCTCGGCCGGGGTCTGATAGGCGGATTCGCAATAGGGGTCGCACGACAGCGTCTCGATGATCGAACGCCGGTAGATGCGCACGGTGGCGAGCTGGTCGCGGCTGACCGAGATCTGTTCGTCGAAGATCGGCGCGCCGCCCTGGTCGAGGACGACGATGTTGGTCCGCCCGAAGGCTTGGCCGGTGAGCACGATCGTGTTGGCATCGTGCACGGTGGCGTCGGCGACGGCGGGATTGCCGATGATCACCGTCGCCGCCGGCCGCGACATCTTCAGAATGCGGGCCTGGTTGAGGATGACCTCGATGCCGCCCTGCGCGGGCGGCTCTGCGTGAGCGGGCGCTGCGGTGAACGCAACGGCCATGAGCGGCAGGGCTGCAAGGAAGGCGGCGCGAAGGGCCATCGGCGGACTCCAGCGGTTCGGTGGTTACCGAACATTCAGCGAGATTGGTTGAGGAACGGTTAAGCGCGCCGGGCGGCTGCGGATCGGGGCGCTGCGCGGACAACCCGCCATTAACCATCGCGCGTGGAAAGGGCCGTTTACGATCGGGCAACCACGCCCGTTAAGGGCACCGCAATCGGCGCGGCGTAGGGTGAGCCCACTGACCGTGAAAGGACGACAAGCGGCAGGAGTGCTGTTCGCGAAAGAGTAAGGAGCTCACCAATGTTTGCACGTTTTCTGAAAGACGAGTCGGGCGCCACCGCCATCGAATATGGCCTGATCGCTGCTCTGATCGCCGTCGCCATCATCGCCGGCGCGACCACGCTGGGCGAGACGCTGAACACCCAGTTCCAGGAAATCTCCGACGAGATCTCCGGCTAGGGCGTCGATCGCCAGAACCCGATCACGGCCCGCCCGGCAACGGACGGGCCGTTTTCCTTGGCGCGATCGCGCGGCCTCGCCGCCAGGAGCGCAGCGCCCGCGCTCAGGAAGTCTTAACAGGGCCGGATTAGGCTCGGTTCCAACGCATCGCAGCGAGATACGGACCAGATCATGCTCTCAGCCATCATCTTTGTCGTCTTTCCGTTCGCCATGATCTATGCGGCCGTCTCGGACATGTTCACGATGACGATCGCCAACCGGGTTTCGCTGCTGCTGATCGTCACCTTCTGCGCCATCGCCCCGTTCATCGGTCTGACTTGGATGCAGTTCGCCATGCATCTGGCCGCCTTCGTGCTCGTGCTGACGGTGACCTTCGGCCTGTTCGCGCTCGGCGTGATGGGCGGCGGCGACGCCAAGCTGATGGCCTCGACGGCGCTGTGGTTCGGACTGGGGGCGGGGCTGATGAACTATCTGCTTCTGGCGACGATGGCCGGGGGTGCGCTGACGCTTGCGCTGCTCGTCTTCCGCAAGTCGCCCCTCGCCACCGTCGCAGGCGAGGTGCGCGTCCTGCGCCGGATCATCGACGAAAAGGACATACCGTACGGCATCGCCCTGGCGATCGGCGGGCTTGGCGCCTTTCAGCACTCCCCCGCCATGATCTGGGCGCTGAGCCAGGCCTGAAGCGCCCCGTCCGGGTTTACCGGCGGTTAAGCATACCGCTCCAGCCATCGTTAACCATAAGTACACCATTGCTCGCCGAATATGGGCCCCGTGGCGGAACAATCCGCCGGCAGATCGGGTGTGCCCATGTCGATGCGTATCGTAATCCTGGCTATAGCAATCGTGGCGGCTGGCGCCGCCGGCTACCTTGCCATGAACATGATGGGGTCCAGCGGCCCGACCCAGCAGGTCACCGTCGCTCCGCCCCCGCCCTCCATCGAACTCGACGAAGTGCTGGTGGCGACCGAGACCCTGACCACCGGTGCCCGCGTCGAGAACCGCATGCGCTGGCAGAAATGGCCGACCGACGCGCTGTCGCCCGATTTCATCACCCGCGAAAGCCGCCCCGACGCGATGGTCGAACTGTCCGAATCGGTGGTCCGCGCGACGATCGCCGAGGGCGAGCCGATCCGTCCGATCAAGCTTTTGGGCGCCGACCAGAGCTTCATGTCCTCCATCCTGCCCGCGGGAAAGCGCGCCGTTGCGACCGAGATCGCCGCCGACACCTCGGCGGGCGGCTTCATCCTGCCCGATGACTATGTCGACGTGATCATGGTCTCGCGCGGCCAGGACGGCGGCTTCGAGACCGAGACCATCCTCAACAACATCCGCGTTCTGGCGATCGACCAGACGATCCGCGAGGACGAGGAAGGCCGGCTGGTCCAGGTCGGCCAGACCGCCACGCTCGAACTGACCCCGCGTCAGGCCGAGATCATCACCGTCGCCCGCCAGATGGCGGACCGGCTGACCCTGTCGCTGCGCTCGGTCAAGGACGTCAATCCCGATGACGCCTCCAACGCCGCCGAACATCTCGTCGGCGCCGGCCCGGACGGCACGATCACCATCATCAAGGGCGGGCAGAGGAGCACGGCGGCGCAATGAACAAAGCAACCGTCAAGGCCCGCCCGTTCCCGATGGGCGGCGCAATCCCGACACGAACCCACGGGCATACCACCATGGTCGCCAAAACGTTCAAGACCCTGCTGGCGGCGGCCGCCGCCTTCGTCCTTCTCGCGGCCGCTCCCGGCGGATCGCATCTGGCCGGCGTTTCCGACGCGCAGGCCCAGAGCATCGTCAAGGTCGGCCGCAAGGGTGCGGGCACCGAACGGATCGTCCTGGGTCTCGACAAGTCGCTGGTCATCGACCTGCCGGCCGACGCCCACGACATCCTGGTCGCCAACCCCGAGGTCGCCGACGCCGTCAGCCGCACCTCGCGCCGCATCTACCTGTTCGGCAAGTCGGTCGGCGAAACGAACATCTTCGTGTTCGACCGCAGCGGCAACCAGCTCGTCAGCCTCGACCTTCAGGTCGAGCGCGACGTGGCCGGCCTCGACCGCTATCTGGCCCGCTTCATCGAAGGGTCCAACATCACCACCGAGATCATCAACGACAACATCGTGCTGACCGGCTCGGTCCTGACGCCGCAGGACGCGGCCAAGGCCGCCAAGCTGGCCGAGATCTTCGTCAAGGGCGGCGACGCGACCACCCAGGAGACCGGCTTCTTCTTCGGCCGGATCGGCGACAGCCAGATCGTCAATTTGCTCGAGATCACCGGCGGCGATCAGGTCATGCTCAAGGTGACGGTCGCCGAGATCCAGCGCTCGGTGATGAAGCAGCTCGGCACCAGCCTGAACGTCAGCGGCAACGCCAATGGCGGCGACATCACCTTCGGCGTGGTCAACGAGGGAAGCTTCGGCGCCCTTGGCAAGCGCATCAACAGCGGCAATGGCCTGTCGCTCGGCGCCAATCTCGGCAGCGTGAACCTCTCCGCCCAGTTCCGCGCCATGGAAGAGGCGGGCGTCATGAAGACGCTGGCCGAGCCGACCCTGACCGCCGTCTCCGGCGAAAAGGCGATCTTCCGCGCCGGTGGCGAATACAACATCGTCAACGGCTCCTCGGTCGACGACAACGGCCAGATCGTCGTCAACTACCGCGAGATCGAATACGGCGTCGGGCTGGAGTTCACGCCGGTCGTGCTGTCGCCGGGCCGGATCAGCCTGAAGGTGCGCACCTCGGTCTCCGAACCGACAGCCGAAGGCGCGGTGCCCGGATTTGTCGGCAACGTCTCGGTGCTGTCGCTGCGCAAGCGCCTTGCCGACACGACCGTCGAACTGCCGTCGGGCGGCTCGATGATGATCGCCGGGCTGTTGCGCGACGACGTACGCCAGGTGGTCTCGGGCTTCCCGGGCCTGTCCAAGGTGCCGGTTCTGGGCGCATTGTTCCGCAGCCAGGACTACGTGCGCAACGAGACCGAGCTTGTGATCGTCGTCACGCCCTATCTGGCCCGTCCCGTCGCGCCGGCCAAGCTCGCCAGGCCGACCGACAATTTCAATCCGCCCAGCGACGCGCAGGGTGCGCTGCTGAGCCGCGTCAACCGGATCTATGGCGGCCAGAGCGAGCAGCTCCCGCCCGGCCGGTACCACGGTGCAATCGGCTTCATCTACAAGTGACCGGAGTACAGCAAGCCATGTCAGCCTCCAAGTTCAAGACGGTGACCGGCCTTGTGGTCGCGGGCGGCCTGCTGGCCGGCTGCGCGTCCACCGACAAGATCGCTGTCGGTTCGGTTTCCGACGACTATCGGACCAACCATCCCATCATCGTCTCCGAGCAGGAACAGACGCTCGACGTGCCGGTGGCCTCGGGCGCGCGCACGCTGAACGGGCCGACCCGCAGCAACGTGACCGCCTTCGCCACCGCCTTCAGCGGATCGGGCACGAACGTGCTGCACATGCTGATGCCCGTCGGCTCGGCGAACGAACATGCCGCAAAGCGCGTTCGCGAGGACATACTGGTGGCGATCGAGCGCGGCGGCGTCAGCCGCCACGACGTGTCGGTCCAGCACTACGATGCCACCGCCCATGACGCCGTCGCGCCGGTCAGGCTCTCCTATCGCGGCGTGACCGCCACGCTGCCCCATGCGTGCGGCCAATGGACCGAGAACCTCGTCGACACGACGTCGAACAGACATCACCGCGACTATGGCTGCTCGACCCAGAACAATCTGGCCGCCCAGGTCGAGAACCCCGGCGACCTTCTGGGACCGCGCGCCATGTCCCCGATCGACGCGACCCAGCGCGGTGCCGTGATCGGCACCTACCAGCAGGGCCCGCAGCCCAAAGCCTCAGAGGTCAACTACTGATCCGGCGGCCGCCGATGCGCTGGCCCCAAAAACCGAAGCGGAAGCAAGTGACATGTCCGATACCGCTCTGAAGCACGAGTTCGATGACGGCCCCGCAGCGCCGACCGCCGACGAAGCGGCCGCGCTCCAGGAGGTCCGTCCCGTTCCGCGCATTTCCGTGCAGGCGTTCTGCGAGACACAGGCCGTCGCCTCGACGATCGAGCGCATGTCCGAGGACCGGCGCATGGCCAAGGCGCAGACCCGCGTCTACATGGGCGGCATGGCCGCGGCGATCGAGTTCTACCAGACCGCGCCGACCCCCAACCTGATCTTCGTGGAGATCACCTGCGGGCCGGACGAGCTTCTCGCCCGCCTGAACGATCTCGCCGAGGTGTGCGACCCCTCGAGCCGGGTCGTGATCATCGGCCACCACAACGACATCGCCCTTTACCGCGAACTGATTCGCACCGGCATCTCCGAATACATGGTCGCGCCGGTCACCATCGCCGATCTGATGAACACCATCTCGGGCCTGTTCGTCGATCCCGAGGCCGAGCCGCTCGGCCGCTCGATCGCCTTCATCGGCGCCAAGGGCGGCGTCGGCGCCTCGACCATCGCCCACAACGTGTCCTGGGCGATCTCGACCCTGTTCCAGAACGAGGTCATGGTCGTCGACATGGACCTGCCGTTCGGCACGGCCAACATCAATTTCGACCAGGATCCCGCCCAGGGCATCGCCGAGGCGGTCTTCTCGCCCGAGCGCCTCGACGAGGTCTATCTCGACCGGCTGCTCGCCAACTGCGCCGACCATCTGGCGCTGCTGGCCGCGCCCTCGACGCTCGATCGCGCCTACGATTTCGACGCATCCGCCTTTTCCAACCTGATCGACATCGCCCAGCGCACGGCCCCCGCCGTGATCCTCGATGTCCCGCACGTCTGGTCGGGATGGACCAAGGCCACGCTGACCCAGGCCGACGAGGTGGTCATCGTCGCGGCGCCGGAACTGGCCAACCTGCGCAACACCAAGAACCTGGTCGACACGCTGCGATCGCTGCGCCCCAACGACGCGCCGCCGCGTCTGGTGGTCAACCAGGTCGGCGTTCCCAAGCGGCCCGAGATCTCGGTCGGCGATTTCGTCGACCCGCTCGAACTCCAACCCGCCGCCGTCATCCCGTTCGATCCGCAGCTGTTCGGCAACGCCGCCAATTCGGGCCGCATGCTGGCCGAGACGGACGCAGGCAGCCCGGTCGTCGCCACGCTCGGCGAACTGGCCCATCTGGTGACCGGCCGGACCACGGTCGCACCAAAGCACAAGCCGGGACTGCAGGGCCTGCTGGCGCGGCTCAAGAAAGGCTAAGGACAGGACATGTTCGGCAAGAGAGGCACATCGGCAACGCCAGGCAATGCCGGGTTCGGCGGCGGCGAGAGCGCACCGGCGCCCGAGCCGGCCCAGTCCGCGCCGCCCGCGCCGACGGTGGAGCCGGCCGCGCCGAAGGCCGAGCCGGCGCCCGCGCCCGCGCCTGCAGCAAGGGCGCCCAAGCCGGCCGCCAAACCTGCTCCGATGCCTGCGCCGCAGCCGGCAGCGCCGACGCGGTCGATGTCGCAGCGCAACGAATCCTACTACGACACCAAGACGCAGGTCTTCTCGGCGCTGATCGAGACGATCGACCTGTCGCAGCTCGCCAAGCTCGACGCCGATTCGGCGCGCGAGGAAATTCGCGACATCGTCAACGACATCATCGCGATCAAGAACTATGCGATGTCGATCGCCGAGCAGGAGGAACTGCTCGAGGATATCTGCAACGACGTGCTCGGCTACGGCCCGCTCGAGCCGCTGCTCGCCCGTGACGACATCGCCGACATCATGATCAACGGCCCCGACAACGCCTACATCGAAGTCGGCGGCAAGGTGCAGCCGGCCGACATCAAGTTCCGCGACGCCCAGCAGCTTCTGTCGGTGTGCCAGCGCATCGTCAGCCAGGTCGGCCGCCGCGTCGACGAATCGAGCCCGATCTGCGACGCCCGCCTCGCTGACGGGTCCCGCGTCAACGTGATCGCGCCGCCGCTCGCCATCGACGGCACCGCGCTGACCATTCGTAAGTTCAAGAAGGACAAGCTGACCCTCGATCAGCTCGTCAATTTCGGCTCGATCTCGCCGGAGGGCGCGACTCTTCTTCAGATCATCGGACGGGTGCGCTGCAACGTCGTCATCTCCGGTGGTACCGGCTCGGGCAAGACGACCCTGCTGAACTGCCTGACGCGCTACATCGATGCCGACGAGCGCATCATCACCTGCGAGGACTCGGCCGAACTGCAGCTCCAGCAGCCGCACGTGGTCCGGCTCGAGACCCGCCCGCCGAACCTCGAGGGCGAGGGCCAGATCACCATGCGCGATCTGGTCAAGAACTGCCTGCGCATGCGGCCCGAACGGATCATCGTCGGCGAGGTGCGCGGCTCGGAGGTGTTCGACCTGCTGCAGGCGATGAACACCGGTCACGACGGTTCGATGGGCACCATCCACGCCAACTCGCCGCGCGAGTGCCTGTCGCGTATCGAATCGATGATCGCCATGGGCGGCTTCTCGCTGCCGCAACGGACGGTGCGCGAGATCATCGTCGGCTCGGTCGACGTGATCGTCCAGGCCGCCCGCCTGCGCGACGGCTCGCGCCGCATCACCCACATCACCGAGGTGGTCGGCATGGAGGGCGATGTGATCATCACCCAGGACCTGATGGTCTATGACATGCAGGGCGAGGACGCCAACGGCAAGATCATCGGCAAGCACCGCTCGACAGGCATCGGCCGGCCCGCAATGTGGGACCGGGCCCGCTACTACAACGAGGAGCAGCGCCTGGCGGCGGCCATGGACTCCATGGAAACGGTGCAGAACTGAGATGGGCGCCATTGACCGAAACGGGGTCCGGCCATGACGTTCCTGGGCATTCCGGTCATCGTCATCGCCATCTTCGCCCTCGCCGCGCTCGGCGTGGGCGGTGTGCTCTATGCGCTGTTCTTCAACCGCCTCGAACAGGAGGAAAAGGCCGGCAAGCGGCTCGCCGCGGTCAAGAGCGCGAGCACCGACGCCGGCAAGCGCAGCGCGGCCGCCGAGCGGCTCAGCGACAGCCAGAAACGGCGCAGGCAGGTCAGTGAATCGCTCGAGGACCTCGAGCAGCGCAACAAGGACCGCGAAAAGCACATCACCAAGCCGCCGCTGAAGATGCAGATCAAGCAGGCCGGGCTGACCCTGGACATGCGCACCTTCTACATGCTGTCGGCCGCCTCGGGCGTGGTGTTCGCGCTGCTCGGCTTCGTCGCCGGCATCGGCATGCTGGCGGTGCCGGCCCTGTTCTTCGCCGGCGCCTTCGGCGTGCCGCGCTGGGTGGTGTCGTTCCTGCGCAAGCGCCGCATGAAGCAGTTTCTCGACGAGTTCCCGAACGCGATCGACGTGATCGTGCGCGCCATCAAGTCCGGTCTGCCGCTCAATGACGGCATCCGCCTGATCGCCAACGAGGCCAAGGAGCCCGTGCGGACCGAGTTCCGCCGCATCGTCGAGGCCCAGCAATTGGGCGTGCCGACGCCGGAGGCGTGCCTGCGCATGTACAATCACATGCCGATACCGGAGGCGAACTTCTTCGCCATCGTCATCCAGATCCAGCAGCAGGCCGGCGGCAACCTCTCGGAGGCGCTGGGCAACCTGTCCAAGGTGCTGCGCGCCCGCAAGCAGATGAAGAACAAGGTCGCCGCCATGTCGATGGAGGCCAAGGCGTCCGCGGCGATCATCGGCGCCTTGCCGCCGATCGTCACGTTCCTGGTCTACCTGACCAGTCCCGAATACATCATGCTGCTGTTCACCACGAACACCGGCCTGTTCATCATCGGCGTGTCGCTGGTCTGGATGTCGATCGGCATCTTCGTGATGCGCCAGATGATCAATTTCGATGTGTGAGGTGGACCGATGATTGAAACGATCGTTCAGACGACCACCTCGCCCGAATTCATCTTCGCCGTCCTGGTGTCGGTCGCCGTGTTCGCCACGCTGCTGACGCTGCTCACCTCGGTGCTGGGCGGCAGCCAGCTCAAGAACCGCATGCGGCTCGTCGCCACCGAACGCGACGAGATCAGGGCCCGCGAGCGCGCCCGTATTGCCAGCGAGAAACAGAGCGGACGCGCGTCGCTGCGTGTCGACGAGAGCAAGTATTCCGGCATCAAGGGCATCGTCGACCGGCTCGACCTGCGCAAGGCGCTTGCCGACGACGACACGGTCAAGAAACTGCGCATGGCCGGCTTCCGCGGCCAGCAGCCGCTCAACCTGTTCCTGTTCGCCCGGTTCGCGCTGCCCTTCGGCTTCTTCCTGGTCGCCGTGTTCTACGTCTTCGGGCTCGGCAACTTCACCGACCACTCGACCATGATGCGCTGGTTCATGTGCATCGGTGCCGCCTATGCCGGCTTTTATGCGCCCAACCTCTACATCCGCAACCTGGCCAGCAAGCGCGGCGATTCCATTCGAAAGGCCTGGCCGGACGCGCTGGACCTGATGCTGATCTGCGTGGAATCGGGCATGTCGGTGGAAGCGGCGTTCCGGCGCGTTTCGGTGGAGATCGGCACGCAGTCGATCCCGCTCGCCGAGGAACTCGTTCTGGTCGGCGCCGAATTGTCCTATCTCAGCGAACGGCGCCAGGCCTACGAGAACCTCGCCGCGCGCACCGGGCTCGATTCGGTGCAGGCGGTTTCCCAGGCGCTGATCCAGGCCGAACGCTACGGCACGCCCGTGGGCGCCGCGCTCCGTGTGCTTGCCAACGAAAGCCGCGAGCAGCGCATGACCGAGGCCGAAAAGAAGGCCGCCGCGCTGCCGCCCAAGCTCACCGTGCCGATGATCGTGTTCTTCCTGCCGGTCCTGTTCGGCGTGATTCTGGGCCCGGCCGGCATCCAGGTCTCGCAGCAGGGCGGCATCTTCGGCGGCTGACGCCGCCTCCGGCCATGATCCGAACGACAGAAGGCCCGGCCTTGGCGCCGGGCCTTTCAATGTTTGGAACGGTGGCGGATCGACGCGGTCAGTTGGTCGCGCGCTGATCCTCTTCCTTGATCAGGTTCCAGGCGGCCTGCTGGGCCAGCATCTGCCGCAGATAGGCGATGTTGGTTTCGGCCTGCTGCGGCGACAGTTCGCGCCGGGCGATGTCCTCGGCTTCCTCGAAGCGTCCCTGAAGGCCGACGACCAGAGCGAGATTCTGACGCACGCGGCTGTCCGCGCCGGGCTGCTGCACCGCCTGGCGCAGATAGCTCTCGGCGGTCGAAAGGTCGCCCTGGAGCATATGGCTCATGGCCAGGTTGGACAGGATCGACGGCTCGTTCGGCGCAAGCTGGAGCGCCTTTTCGTAGCGCAGGCGGGCCTCCTCGGGGCGGCCCGTCTGGTCGTAGATCGCTCCCTCCGCCGACAGCAGTTCCCAGTCCGGCTGTGTCGGATCCTGGGCGCGCTGGATCGCATCGAGGGCGGCGGGGAACTGTCCCGCGCCGGCCAGCGCCTTGCCGTAGGCGGCGAGCACCTGCTTGTCGCGCGAATGAGTGATGGCCGCCTTGCGCATCACCGCAAGGGCCTGGTCGTTGTTGCCGTTCATCCGCAGGATCGAGGCATAGCGGATGGCCACGGCCTTGTCGTCGGGATTGCGCTCATAGCGCTGCCGGTAGCTTGCGAGCGCCCCCTGCAGTTCACCGCCCGACATCTGCGCGATCGGCTTTGACGAGGAGGGGTTGACCGAGCCCGTGGTCAGGCTGTTGTTGGCACAGCCGGCCAGGAGCGCGGTTGCGACCAGCGCCGCCGCCATCGCGGCGGGCCGGCACGGCCGAAGGGGGTGAGACAGGATGACCATAGCGACACTCCATGACTGGGGCGCCCGCGCGGATCGCGAAAATACCCCGCGTAACCCGACGTTAACCTCTGTTAACCATGGATAATCTGTTAACCCTAACGGTTGGTTAACCAGCCCGAACCGAGGACGAGATGGCGGAGACAATTCAAGTGCTGGCACCCGAAGAGGCGCGCGGGAAGGCGCGGCCCGTCTGGATCGTCGGTCCCGAAGGCGACGCGGCGGACGGCGCCGGCGTGCCCGCGGAGGTCACCCGATGGCTCGAGGCGATCGGCTTCGAGCGCGAGCCGGGCGCCGTCGCGCTCGTGCCCGGCGCGGACGCCTCCGGCCCGGCATCGGCGGCGATCGCGCTCGGAACGCCGGGCGATCCGCTCCCGGCCGGCGCCCTGGCCGGCCGGCTGCCGGAAGGCGACTGGTTCATCGCCAATCCCGAGGCGACCGACATCGAACTGGCAACGCTCGGCTTCTGCATGGGCGCCTATCGGTTCGACCGTTACCGTGCGCGGCCGGAAAAGCCGGTGCGGCTGGTTCCCGACGCCTCGCTCGACCGGCAACGGCTCGAAGCGATGGCCGGCGCGGTCGCGCTGACCCGCGACCTTGTCAACACGCCGGCCAACGACATGGGTCCCGACGCGATCGAGACAGCCCTGCGCACGCTCGGCGGGCAGCACAAGGCGGCCGTGCGGGCGATCGCCGGCGATGCCCTGATCGCCAAGAAACTGCCGATGATCCACGCGGTCGGCCGCGCCGCGGCGATCCCGCCGCGCCTGCTCGACATGTCGTGGGGGCGCAAGGATGCGCCGAAGGTCACGCTCGTCGGCAAGGGCGTGTCGTTCGATTCCGGCGGGCTGGGCATCAAGCCGTCGGGTTCGATGCGCAACATGAAAAAGGACATGGGCGGGGCGGCGAACGTGATCGGCCTTGCCAGCCTGATCATGGAACTGGGGCTCGACATCCGGCTGCGCGTTCTGATCCCGGCGGTCGAGAACGCCATCGCGGGCAATGCCTTTCGGCCCGGCGACGTCTATCCCACGCGCAAGGGAATTACGGTCGAGATCGGCCACACCGACGCCGAAGGGCGTCTCGTGCTGGCCGACGCACTGACCCTTGCCGACGAGGACGACCCCGACCTGATCGTCGACATGGCGACCCTGACGGGCGCCGCGCGCGTCGCGCTCGGCCCCGAGGTCGTGCCGTTCTTCACCGAGGACGACAAGCTGGCGTCGGCCCTTATGGCCGCTTCCGACGCGGTGCGCGATCCGGTCTGGCGCATGCCGCTGTGGCAGCCCTATGCGCGCAATCTCGCCTCCACCGTGGCCGACTGCGCCAACGTGACGACCGACGGCTTCGCCGGGTCGGTGACGGCGGCGCTGTTCCTGCAGAAGTTCGTCTCGGCCGACCGGCGCTGGGCGCATTTCGACCTGTTCGCATGGAACCCCAAGCCCAGGCCGCACGCCCCGGTGGGCGGCGAGGCGCAGGCGATCCGTGCGATCTACGCGGTGCTCGAGGAGCGCTATGGCGGCTCCTGAGCCGGCTTGCGCGCGACGCCGCACCGGGCCATATTGATACGGCTCCGAAACGTTCCCGCGCGGATCGCCGACCCATGACCGTCAATCTCAGGCCGAGCCAGGCGCTGTCGCTGTGGCACAAGGTGTCGCTTTCCGAGGTTCGCGACAGCGCGCCGGACCTGACCATGCGTCAGGCCGCGATCCTGCTGACGATCTATCTCGACCCGCCGCCGCACACGGTGCGCGGCCTTGCGGCGCATCTGGGCGTGACCAAGCCGGTGATCACCCGCGCGCTCGACACGATGGGAACGATGAAGCTCGTCACGCGTCACCGCGACCCGCGCGACCGGCGCAACGTGGTCATCGCGCGGACGGTCGAGGGCGCGCTCTATCTGGAACGGTTGGCCGACGTGATCATCGCCCGGGCGCGGGAGTTGCCGTCGTGAGCGCCGAACCGCTCGACCGGCGGCTGCACGCCTGGCGTGACGATCTCGCCGACGCGCGGCTGAAGGGCCGCGTGAAGGCCGCGGCCTTTGTTGAAGGCCGGCCGCACCGGATCGCCGTCCCGTTCTGCGATCTGCGGCGGACGCCCTCGGACGATGGCGGGGTCGACACGCAGCTTCTGATGGGCGAGGCGGTCCGCGTCTTCGACCGATCCGGCGGATGGGCCTGGGTTCAGGCGGCCTTCGACGGCTATGTGGGCTACCTGCCCGAAAGCGTCCTGACGCCCGACGATCGGGAAGAGGGCGAGCCGCCATTGCGGGTCGTCGCGCCATGGGCGTTCCTGTTCTCGGGGCCGGACATCAAGCGTCCCGTGATCGGCAGCCTGCCGATGGGCGCCCGGTTCCGGAGCGCCGAAACGGTCGAGCATGGCGGGCGCCGGTTCTTCGCCACCGGAACCGGCGGTCCGTTCGTGCTTGCCACGTCGGTTGGAGAAGCGGATGCGCCGGCGACCGACTACGTCTCGGTCGCCGAGACAATGCGCGGCACGCCCTATCTTTGGGGCGGCCGGACGCCGTTCGGGATCGACTGCTCGGGGATCGTGCAACTGGCGATGATGATGGCGGGCATGCGCGCGCCCCGCGACAGCGACATGCAGGAAGCCGGCCTCGGCCGGCCGCTCGCGCCGGACGCCCCGCTGCGACGCGGCGATCTGGTCTTCTGGAAAGGCCATGTCGGCATCATGCGCGACGGCGAAACCCTGCTGCACGCCAACGCCCACAGCATGGATGTTGCCAGCGAACCGCTCGCCCAGGCGATCGAGCGGATCGCAACGCTGTACGGCCAGCCGACCTCCCGCCGCCGGCCCGAGGGCGGGTCGCCTCAGTAGCCCGCCTGTCTGTCGACGAGGTTGGTCAGCGGTTCCCCGCGCTCGTACGCCTCCATCTGCGCGATCATCGGCGGGATCAGCGCCGCCGGCACCGAGGTCGCGGCCGCGTGCGGGGTGATCGTCACGCGCGGATGGGTCCACAAAGGGCTCGTCTCGGGCAGCGGTTCGGTCTGGAACACGTCGAGACTGGCGGCGCCGAGCCATCCGTTCTCTAGCGCGGCCAGAATGTCCGCCTCGTTCTGCAGGCCGCCGCGACCGGCATTGATCAGCGTCGCCGGCCCGAGCGGGCCGCGCCGCTTCATGCGCGCGAAGAGCGGCTTGGAGAGAATGCCCTCGGTCGCCGGCGTCAGCGGCAGCAGGCAGACCACGATGTCGCTGACCGCCAGAAACCCGTCCAGCCCTTCTTCGCCGGCATGGGTGTCGACGCCTTCGACGGTCTTCTCGGTGCGGCTCCAGCCGGCCACGTTGAAGCCCAGAAGCTGAAGCTTGCGCGCCGCATCGAGACCCAGAAGGCCAAGGCCCAGTATGCCGACGGTGACATCGCGCGCGGCCGGCTGCATCCGGTCCTCGCTCCAGACCCGGTCGGCCTGCTGGCGGCGATAGCGCGGCCCCTTGCGATGATGGTCGAGCACCTGCCAGACGATGTACTCGCTCATCCGCTCGGTCAGATCGTCGGCGACCGCGCGCACGATCGGCACGTCTGGCACTTCGGGGTCCTTGAAGATGTGGTCGACGCCTGCGCCGATCGAGAAGATGGCGGCAAGGTTCGGCAGCCGGTTCAGGATGCCGGGGCGCTGCTTCCACACCACGGCATAGCGGATCGACGGATCGCCGTCGCCGTCCGGTTCGGTGACGATCCGGCGGCCGGGGGCCTGGCGCTTGAGTTCATCGAGCCATACGGCGGGGTCGAAGCCCGTGACGGACAGGAGAATTGCGCCGGGTTCGGCCATCGTAGGTCCTCGCTTACCGAATGATTACTGGCTGACCGCGCCGGGCTTGCTCGTCTTGATGTCGAAGGCGGCGGCCATGAGGGCCTTTGTGTAGTCGGTTTCGGGCGCTTCGAAAATGGCCTGGGCCGACCCCTGTTCGACGATCCGGCCATCGCGCATGACGATGACGTGGTTGGCAAGCGCCCGCACCACCCGCAGATCGTGGCTGATGAACAGGTAGGCGAGATCGTGCCGCTTCTGCAGGTCGCGCAGAAGGTCGACCACCTGCGCCTGCACGCTCATGTCGAGCGCCGAGGTGGGCTCGTCCAGCATGATGAATTTCGGCTTGAGCACCATGGCGCGTGCGATCGCGATGCGCTGGCGCTGGCCGCCGGAGAACTCGTGCGGATAACGGAAGCGGGTCGAGGAATCGAGGCCGACCTCCTCGAGCGCGCCGACGACGCGTTCGTCTCGCTCGTCCGGCGACAGATCCGGCTCGTGGATCGCCAGCCCCTCGGCGATGATCTCGGCGACCGACATGCGCGGGCTGAGCGAGCCGTAGGGGTCCTGGAAGACGATCTGCAGGTCCTTGCGCAGCGGCCGCATCTCCCGGAACGAACGCGTGTCGATTGCGTCGCCGCCGAACCTTATGTGCCCGTCCGACGAGATCAGCCGGCTGAGCGCAAGCCCCAGCGTCGTCTTGCCAGAGCCGCTCTCGCCGACGACGCCGACCGTCTGGCCGGCGCGCACCCAGATATCGATGCCGTCGACGGCCTTCACATGGTCGACCGTGCGCCGCATGAAACCCTTCCGGATCGGGAACCAGACCTTGACGCCTTCGCCCTCCATGACGACGGGCGCATCGTCGTTGGCGGCCGGCGGCTGGCCCTTCGGCTCGGCCGCGAGAAGGTGGCGCGTGTAGGCGTGCCGGGGATCGGAGAAGATCGCCTCGGTCGGCCCGGCCTCGACGATCTCGCCCTTGGTCATCACGCAGACGCGGTCGGCGATGCGCCGCACGATCCCCAGATCGTGCGTGATGAACAGCATCGACATGTTGCGCGCCCGCTTGAGCTCGTCGAGCAGTTCGAGGATCTGCGCCTGCACGGTGACGTCGAGCGCCGTCGTCGGTTCGTCCGCGATCAGGAGCTTTGGCTTGTTGGCGAGCGACATCGCGATCATCACGCGCTGGCGCTGGCCGCCCGAAAGCTGATGCGGATAGGCGCCGAGCCGTTTTTCGGCATCCTGGATACCGACCTGGTCGAGCAGTTCGAGCGTGCGCGCCCGCTGCGCGCTCTCGCCCATGCCCTGATGCAGCCTGAGCACCTCGCCGATCTGCTTTTCGATCGGATGCAGCGGGTTCAGCGAGGTCATCGGCTCCTGGAAGATCATCGCGATCTGGTTGCCGCGCACCCGGCGCAGATCCGTCTCGCGAGCCGCGAGCAGGTCCTTGCCGCCGAAGATGATCTCGCCCGAAGGGTGGGAGGCGGGCGGATATTGCAGCAGCTTGAGCACGGACAGCGCCGACACGGACTTGCCCGATCCGCTCTCGCCGACCAGCGCCACGGTCTCGCGCTCGCCGATGTCGAACGAGATGTCGCGCACCGCATGGGTGGTCTCGCCGCCCTGGGTGAAGTCGACCGACAGGTTGCGCACGGAAAGAAGCGGTTCTGTCACAGCGCGGCCCGGACATCGGTGTGGCGGAAATCGTCGACCTTGAAGAGCAGAGGCTCGTTTCGGGTCTTGGCAAGCGCGTAGGCGAAGCAGTCGCCGAGATTGAGCCTGGCCGGGTGACCGCGACCTTTGCCGAAACGACGGAAGGCTTCGATGGCGGCGTTGGTTTGGTCTTTATCGATCGGCGCGAATTTCAGGCGCGTTCCGCGGTGAAAGAGTTGAAGTGATCGCGTGGCATCAGGCTGGTCATGCCGGATGACCCGCGCGTGCACCTCCCACCAATTGACGGCGGATATGAGCAGCGGAACCGTGTCGCTGAACAAGTAAGGCTCGTAGATGCTGCTGCCCTCTTCCTTCATCACAAACGCCACGACCGCCGACGCATCGACAATCATGCCGGAAAGCCGTCCTCGTCATAAAGGTCGTCGTGGTTGCTCGTGTAGCCCGCCGGCAGTTCTTTCATCGTATCGAGGTGTGCAAGAAACTCTTCTCGCGCCTTGATCCGCATCCGTTGGGCCGCATCCGAGCGAGCCTGATCTCGCTCCAACTCGCTTTCCAACGCATCGAGGATCACGGCTGTCATGGTGGATTTGCGTTTGAGCGCCAGCTCCTTGGCCAGTTCATGCACACGCTCGTTCTTGATGTTCAGGCCCATCGCGGCCTCCATGGTAGAATTCTACCCTCATATAGCATCGCGGCAGCCCCTACCCAAACGTCTTCCGGGGATCGAAGGCGTCGCGCGTCGCCTCGCCGATGAAGATCAGCAGCGACAGCATGATCGAAATGACGATGAAGCCGGAGAAACCGAGCCAAGGCGCCTGCAGATTGTTCTTGCCCTGCAGGATCAGTTCGCCGAGCGACGCAGAGCCTGGCGGCAGGCCGAAGCCGAGGAAGTCGAGCGAGGTGAGCGTGGTGATCGACCCGTTCAGGATGAACGGAAGGAAGGTCAGCGTCGCGACCATCGCGTTGGGCAGAAGGTGGCGGAACATGATCGTCCGGTTGGGCACGCCGAGCGCCCGGGCCGCATTGACATATTCGAAGTTGCGCGCGCGCAGGAACTCGGCCCGCACCACGCCGACGAAGCCGACCCAGGAGAAGATCAGCATGATCCCCAGCAGGATCCAGAATCCCGGCGGCAGCACGGCGGCCATGATCAGCAGCACGTAGAGCACCGGGATCGACGACCAGATCTCGATCACGCGCTGGAAGATCAGATCGGTCCAGCCGCCGAAATAGCCCTGGATCGCCCCGGCGGTGACGCCGATCACCGCCGAAGCGGCCGTCAGGATCAGCCCGAACAGCACCGAGATGCGGAACCCGTAGATGACGCGGGCGAGCACGTCGCGCGCCTGGTCGTCCGTGCCGAGCCAGTTGAAGTTGCCCCAGTGGCAGTTGGGATCGTCGACGCCGGCCGGATAGCGCGTGCACAGTTCCTCGCGGCTGTCGAACATGAACGCGGGTTTGGAGGGCGCGGTGGTCGGTACCTCCTTGTTGACGGTCCGGTAGGAGTAGCGCACCGGCGGCCAGATCATCCAGCCATTGGCGTTGATCTCGTCCTGGATGAACGGATCCGTGTAGTCGGTGCGGGCCAGGAAGCCGCCGAACTTCTCCTCGGGATAGTTGACGAAAACCGGCGTCAGGATCTCGCCCTTGTAGGAGACCAGGATCGGCTTGTCGTTGGCGATGAACTCGGCGCACAGCGACAGGCCGAACAGCACCAGGAAGATCCACAGCGACCAGTAGCCGCGCCGGTTTGCCTTGAAGTTCTGCCAACGACGCCGGTTGAGCGGCGACAGGGCCAGGCGCCGCCGCCGGCGCGGCAAGGCGCCGTCGCGGCCGAAGGTCGGGCTCTTGGCGCCGGTCTGCTGGAGTTGGTCCTGGACGCGCTGGTCCATCTCAGACCTCCCGGCTCTCGAAATCGATGCGCGGATCGATCCACGTGTACATCAGGTCCGAGAGCAGGCCGATCAGCAGGCCCATCAGCGAGAAGATGTAGAGCGTGGCGAAGACCACCGGATAGTCGCGGTTGACCACCGAGGTGAAGCCCAGAAGGCCGAGCCCGTCGAGCGAGAAGATGGTCTCGATCAGAAGCGAGCCGGTGAAGAAGGCCGAGATGAACGCCGCCGGAAAGCCGGCGATGATGATCAGCATCGCGTTCCGGAAGACGTGGCCGTAAAGCACCTGCCGGTCGGTCAAGCCCTTGGCGCGGGCGGTGACGACATATTGCTTGCGGATCTCGTCGAGGAACGAGTTCTTGGTCAGCAGCGTGGTGGTCGCGAACGCCGACAGAACCATGGCCGTCAGCGGCAGCGCCAGATGCCAGAAATAGTCGAGGATGCGTTCGGGCCAGGACAGTTCCGACCAATTGTCCGAGACCAGCCCGCGCAAGGGGAACCAGTCGAAGAACGAGCCCCCCGCGAACAGGACGATCAGCAGGATCGCGAACAGAAAACCCGGGATCGCATAGGCGACGATGATCACGCCCGAGGTCCACACATCAAAGCGCGAGCCGTCGCTGACCGCCTTGCGGATGCCGAGCGGAATGGAGATCGCATAGGAGATCAGCGTGATCCACAGGCCCAGCGACACCGACACCGGCATCTTCTCGAGGATCAGGTCGATCACGGTGATGTCGCGGAAGTAGCTCTCGCCGAAATCGAACCGCAGATAGTCCCAGATCATGTTGGCGAAGCGCACATGCGCCGGCTTGTCGAAGCCGAACTGGCGCTCGAGGTCGGCGATGAATTCCGGATCGAGGCCCTGCGCGCCGCGATAGCGCGAATTGGCGCCGCCCCCCTCGAGACTGTCGCCGAACTCGTCGCCGGTCCCGAGTTCGCTGCCGCCGCCGGTGAACCGGTCGGTGGCGTCGCCGCCCTGTCCGGTGAGTTGCGCGATCACCTGCTCGACCGGCCCGCCGGGCGCGAACTGCACCACGACGAACGAGATCAGCATGATCCCGAAGATGGTCGGGATCATCAGGATCAGCCGGCGTGCGATATAGGCGCCCATCGTTCAGCGCCCCCGGCGCTGGAGCGGCGTGGCTCCCGTTATCGTCGCGTCATGCCCTGCCAATCGCCTTTGCCCTGTCTTCGTCAAACCACCACAGCGCTTCGACCGGCCAGAAATAATCGGGCTTGGGATCGAAGCCGAACATGTCCCAGTGGGCGATGAACTGATTCGCCGAGCGCCAATTGGGTATCCAGTCCCGGCGCAAACGCAACACCCGGTCGAGCACGCGCATGGCGGTCTCGTGCCCGGCGCGGTTTTCGGCCGCGCCGACTTCGGCGATCAGCGCATCAATCAGCGGGTCGGCGACGCCCGGCCAGTTGCGCGAGCCGGGCAGATCGGCGGCGGCGGAACCGAACACGCCCTCGATGCTGCTTTCGGTCGGTGTCGGGGTCCAGCCGATGGCGAGCCCGGCCATGTCGAAATCGAACTCCGAGGTCCGCGCCTGGTACTGCGCCGGATCGACGAGCCGCAGGCCCGCATTGATGCCGACCATGCGCATCACCTCGACGAACGGACCGTAGATGCGTTCGAACACCGAAGAGCGGATCAGGAATTCGACATCGAGCGTCTCGCCGGCGGCATTGCGCAGCAGTCCCGCGCCATCGTCGGTCCAGCCCGCTTCGCCCAGAAGCCGGGTCGCCTCGCGCAGCCGGGCGCGATCACGGCCCGAACCGTCCGAGGCCGGCTGCAGCCAGGCTTCCTCCATGATGCCCTCGGGCAGGTCATGGTCGGCCGCCAGCCGTTCGATCAGCGCGGTCTCGGCCGCGTCGGGCGCGCCCCTGGCCTCGTATTGCGAGCCGGCGAACAGCGAATGGCTGCGCTCGTAGAGCCCGTAGAACAGGTTCTCGTTGGTCCACTCGAAATCGAAGCAGAGCCCGATCGCATCGCGCACCCGCCGGTCGCGGAACCGTTCGCGTCGCTGGTTCAGCGTCCAGGCTTGCATGCCCGGGCGCACATCCGCCGGAAACTCGTCCGTCACGACCTGGTCCTGCTCGATGGCGGGAAAATTGTACTCGGTCGCCCAGGTCTTGGAGGTGAATTCGCGCCGCCAGTGCACCTCGCCCTTCTTGAAGGCCTCGAACCCGGCCTGCCGTTCGGCATAGAACTCGATGCGGATGGCGCCAAAATGGTTCTGGCCGGCGCCGGTGCCGATCGCGCGCGCCCAATGGTCCTCCACGCGCTGAAATTCGATGAAACTGCCGGCGTTGAGGTCGCCCACACGGTAGGGGCCCGAGCCGAGCGGCGCGTCGAGCGTGGATTCGTCAAAGGTCCGGTCGGCATAGTATGCCGCCGAGAAGATCGGATAGTTGGCCGCCACCGACAGGATCGCCTGGGCCGACTGGGTGCCGTCGAAGACCAGCGTCACGGTGCGCTCGTCTTCTTCGATCACCTCGGTCAGCGGGTCGAGCGGCAGCGACAGCTGCGGATGGCCCACCGCCTTCAGCGTATCGTAGCTGAACTTGACGTCGGCGGCGGTGATCGGCGTTCCGTCGTGGAAGCGGGCGATGTCGCGAAGCCGGAACGTGAACCGGTCGCCGTCCTCGGAGATGGTCACGGTCTCGGCGACATGGCCATAGATCGCGTCGGGTTCGTCGTGGGCGCTCACCATCAGCGTGTCGAAGCAAAGCTCCATGCGCGGTGGCGCGTCGCCCCGGCGCACGAAGGCGTTGAGCGTGTTGAAGGTCTGGGTGTTCTGGTTGAAGTACCAGTACCAGGGCTGGAAGTTGAACGTGCCGCCGACCGGTGCGTCGGGGTTGGCATAGTCGAAGGCGGCAAAGCCCTCGGGATATTTCAGGTCGCCGAATGCGGACAGCCCGTGCCGGGCGACGCCGGTCGGATTGGCGGCCAGCGACAGTTTCGGACAGGCGGCCGAAGCGACATAGCCGCCCGCGGCGACGGCGAGGAACCGGCGGCGGTCGATGATCACCGGATCGCCTCCGCCTTTTCGGTGTCGTACCACCAGATCGTCGGAAAGCCGATCGAGTAGGTCGGCAGCGGATCGGGATGGTCGAACCTGTTCCAGTAGGCGATGCGCGAATTGCGCGCCGTGTAGGACGGGATCACGTACTGATTGGCCATCAGCACGCGGTCGAGGGCGCGCGTGGCGTCGATCAGCCGGTCCCGGTCCTCGGCGAACACGACCTCCTCGATCAGCGCGTCGATGGCCGGATCGGCGATGCCGCCGAAATTGCGCGAGGCCTCGCGGTCGGCGGCGCGCGAGCCGAAATAGTCGAACTGCTCGTTGCCCGGCGACAGCGACTGCGCCCAGCCCGAATAGATCATGTCGAAGTCGCGCGCCCTCAGCCGTGTGACGAACTGCGACGGCTCCACCGAGCGCACGTTCATCGTCACGCCGATCTTGCGCAGGTCCTCGGCATAGGGCAGGGCGACGCGCTCGATGATCGGCCCGTTCAGCAGCAGTTCGAACTCGAACGGCTCGCCGGTTTCGGCATCGACCATCCGTCCGTCGCGCAGCTCGTACCCCGCTTCCCGGAACAGCCCCACCGCCTCGCGCAGATTGGCGCGCAAAGCCTGCTGGTCGCCGGCGACCGGGTTGACATATTCGCCCTCGAACACTTCGGGCGGAACCTGATCGCGCACCTGTTCGAGAATCTCCAGCTCGCGCCCCTCCGGCGCGCCCTCATGGGCCAGCGGCGTGCCGTAGAAGAACGAGTCCACCCGTTCATACTGGCCAAAGAAGATCGTCTCGTTGAGCGTTTCGAAGTCGAACGCCATGTTCAGCGCCCGGCGCACACGCCGGTCCTGGAACATCTCGCGCCGCAGGTTCGGAACGAAGCCGACGAGGATGCCGCGCGTGCGATACTCGTTCTCGAGCACCTCGCGCTTGATCCTGCCTTCCTCCACCGCCGGGAAATCGTAGGCAGTCGCCCAGCGCTTGGCCTCGTTCTCGCTCCAGTAGTCGAACTCGCCCGCCTTGAACGCCTGGAACTCGACGTCCCGGTCGCGGAAATAGGTGTAGCTGATCTCGCCGAAGTTGAACTTTCCGACATTGACCGGAACCTCGGCGCCCCAATAGTCCTCGACCCGCGAGAAGGTCACGGTCGAGCCGGGGCTGACGTCGGTGATGCGGTAGGGCCCCGAGCCGAGCGGCGGCTCCAGCGTCGACGAGGCGATGTCGCGCTGATTGCCCTGGGCGTCCGTGCCGGTCCACCAGTGCTCGGGCATCACCAGCACCTGGCCGACGATGTGCGGCAGTTCCTTGTTGTTGAGCTCGTCGAAGGTGAACCGCACCGTGCGCGCGTCGACCGCTTCGGCCCCGACCACGTGCTGGTAGTAGAAGCGCTGGGTCGGGTTGAGTTCGACGAGCTGGTTGAACGACCAGACCACATCGTCGGCCGTGACGGGTTCGCCATCGTGCCAACGGGCGCCCTCGCGCAGCCTGTACTCGACCCAGGCATAATCGTCCGGATAGCGCAGCGCTTCGGCGAGCAGCCCATAGTCCGCCGAGATCTCGTCGAGCGACGAGGTGGTCAGGCTCTCATAGACGAGCCCGAGGCCGGTCGCCGTTTCGCCCTTGGGCAGGATCGGGTTGAGCGTGTCGAACGAGCCGGTCTCTGACAGGCGCAGCGTGCCGCCCTTGGGCGCGTCGACATTGACATAGTCGAAATGTGGGAAATCGGGTGGGTACTGCGGCTCGCCGACCAGCGCCGAGGCGTGCTTCCATTCGGGCTCGGCCTGCGCGGTGGGCGCCGCCAGCGCCAGGGCGCCGCTTGCAAACATGATGGCGAAGAAGGATCGGGCGAACCTCGTCGATGGCAATTGAGCACCTCCACTTGATGGATACCCCATCACAGTAGGGGCCTTTGCGGCGATTCAAAGCCCTAAACGGCAAACGGCCCGGCGAGAACCGGGCCGCATGCGTTCAAATCCGTGTCAGATCGCTATTCGGTGGTCGTTTCGGCGTCGTCTTCGGCCGGCTCGGAGCCATCCTCGGCGGTCTCGGCCGGCGCGTCGCCTTCGGCGCTCTCGTCCGCGGCGCCTTCGGCTGCCTCTTCGGTGGCGCCGTCCTCGGTCGCTTCGTCCGGCGAGGGCAGGGGCACCGGATTGTCGTTTTGGGTGGCGAGCCAGGCGATCAGGTCGGCGCGCTCACCGTCGCGGTTCAGCCCGGCAAAGCCCATCGACGTTCCGTCGATATAATCGCTCGGCGCGGCAAGGAACTTGTTCAGCGATTCAAAGTCCCACTCGGTGCCGCCCTCGGCATAGGCCTGCATCGCGGGCGAGTAGCGGAAGTCGTCGTAAAGCGCGACCTGCTTGCCGACGATGTTCCAGAGGTTCGGGCCGGTCTTGTGCGCGGCGCCTTCCTCGACATTGTGGCAGGACTGGCACTTGCGGAACACGCTCGGTCCGTTGCTCGGATCGGCGTTCGCGAGTAGCACGGCGATCGGGGTTTCCGCCTCTTCCTCGGCGGGTGCAGCGCCTTCGTCCTCGGCAACGACGATGGCGAAACCGGGCTCCTCGGGCGTCTCGGTGTGGAAGATCGCGTCGCTTGCGATTCCCACCGTCATGACGACGAACACCGTCGCCAGGAACGCGCCCGCATACATGGTGTAATTCATGAAAGGCCTCTACACGATCGGATTGGTCCGGAACGCGGTCCCCCGGCCGCGCGAAGTGGCCGTTTCCTATGTCTTTTGCCCCTTGCTTGCAACAGATATAAGGTCGAAGCCCATGAGACGTTTTGCCACTTCAACAAGCGCCCCGCTCCTTCGCCCATGAACCCCGTGATCATCGTTCCGGCCCGGATGGCGTCGACGCGTCTGCCGGGCAAGCCGCTCGCCGACATTGGCGGCAAGCCGATGATCGTCCACGTCGCCGACCGCGCGCGCCGGGCCGATGTGGGCGCGGTGATCGTCGCCGCCGCCGAGCGCGAGATCGTCGACGCGGTGGAGGCGCACGGCCACCGGGCGGTGATGACCGATCCCGACCATCCGTCCGGCTCGGACCGGGTGTTCGAGGCGCTGGGGCTGGTCGATCCGAAGGACGGGTTCGACACGGTGGTGAACCTTCAGGGCGATCTGCCCGCCATCGAGCCGGCGATGATCGCCGCCGCGCTCGCCCCGCTCGCCGATCCCGCCTGTGACATCGCAACGCTCGGCAATCCGATCGAGGACGAGGCCGAGAAGACCGATCCGAACGTCGTCAAGATCGTCGGCTCGCCGATCGGCGACGACACGCTCAACGCGCTCTATTTCACGCGTGCCACGGCCCCGTGGGGCGAGGGACCGCTTCATCATCACATCGGCATCTACGCCTGGCGGCGCGAGGCGCTGGCGCGCTTCGTCGCCCTGCCGCCGTCACCGCTCGAAAGGCGCGAGCGGCTCGAGCAGCTCCGCGCCCTCGAGGCCGGCATGACCATCCATGCCCGCCTTGTTGACACGGTGCCCTTCGGGGTCGATACACCGCGCGATCTGGAGCGGGCGCGCGCGCTGCTTGCGTGAGCGCCGAAGAAAGACCGTCCCATGAACGATGACGCCAGAACGCTGATCGCCTTCCAGGGCGAGCCGGGGGCCAATTCCGACACGGCCTGCCGCAACATGTACCCGGCGATGACGCCGATGCCGTGCCCGACCTTCGAGGACGCGTTCACCGCCGTCGACCGGGGCGAGGCCTCGCTCGCCATGATCCCGATCGAGAACACGATCGCCGGCCGGGTGGCGGACATCCATCACCTGCTGCCGGAGTCCGACCTGCACATCGTCGGCGAGTATTTCCTGCCCATCCATTTCCACCTGATGGCGCTGCCGGGCACGGACCGCTCGGCGATCCGGACCGTCCACAGCCATATTCATGCGCTCGGACAATGCCGGAAATATCTCAGGGCCAACGGCTGGGAGGGCATCATCGCCGGAGACACGGCCGGTGCGGCCAAGAAGGTCGCCGAAGCGGCCGACCCGTCGATGGCGGCCCTGGCGCCGGAACTGGCCGCGCAGTTGTACGGGCTCGACATCGTCGAGCGCGACGTCGAGGACCAGTCCAACAACATCACCCGCTTCGTCGTTCTGTCGAAGGCGCCGTTCATTCCGGCACGGCGTTCCGAGGACGAACTGATCATCACGACCTTCGTCTTCCGGGTGCGCAACATTCCCGCCGCGCTCTACAAGGCGATGGGCGGGTTCGCGACCAACTCGGTCAACATGACCAAGCTCGAAAGCTACCAGATCGGCGGCCTTTTCGTGGCGACCCAGTTCTACGCCGACATCGAGGGCCACCCGGACGACGCGAACGTCAAGCTCGCCTTCGAGGAGCTCAACTTCTTCTCCGACCATTTCCGTGTGGTGGGCGTCTATCGCGGCTCGGACGTGCGCAAGACCCACAGCGGGTCCTAGCCCGCCCGGGCCCAGTCGCGCACCAGCAACGATGCGATCGCGCCGCGCGGCGGCATGCGAAAGCCGGCCTCGTCGCCGTTCAGGACGGACCGCACCTCGGCCCGCGTGAACCAGCGCGCATCGTCCAGTTCGTCGTCGATGGCGATGTCCTCGCTCAGCGCCTCGGCATAGCAGCCGATCATCAGCGTGTGGGGAAACGGCCATGGCTGGCTGGCGTGATAGGCCACGCGCCCGATTGCGATGCCCGCTTCTTCTTCGGTCTCGCGGCGCACCGCGTTCTCCAGCGTTTCGCCCGGTTCGACGAAGCCGGCCAGGCACGAATACATGGACGGCGGGAAATGCGGGCTGCGGCCGAGCAGGCAGCGCTCGGTGTCGCCGCTCACCGCAAGCATGATGACGACCGGATCGGTGCGCGGGAAATGCTGCGCGCCGCAGGCGTCGCACACGCGCTTGTAGCCGCCGTCGGCCATCGTGCTCGGTGCGCCGCAGCGCGAGCAGAACCGGTGCGTGCGGTGCCAGGCGATCAGCGCGGCGGCCTGCGCGAGCGCGCCGAGCGTCGGTTCATCGAAAAGACCCTGGACGTAGATCGACCGGTAGTCGATCGCCTTCAGCCCGTCCGGAGCGTGGTCCGCATCGATCGAAACGGGCGCGGCGAGGATCGGCGTGCCGTCCGCCTGATAGCCGAGCAGCACGCTGTCGGAACCCTGCGCGCCAAGTCCGGTCGCCTGGTCGATCGTGAACCACGGATCGGCCGTCTCGCCGTTGGGCCGCAGCAGGGCCCGGCCCTCGCCGAGCAGCAACAGCCGCGCGCGCGGATCGGCCAGCGCGTCGGGCACCGACGTCTCGCTGCGCTTTTCGGAAAGCCGCACCAGCCTGTTTCCGGCGAACCCGGTCAGCGCCGAGGGCTCGGGGACGGTCCGGCTGGCGAAGAGGTCGGACATGAAGGCTCCGGCGTGTCGCTCGATGCTGTCCTACCCGGTCAGAAGGTGCTTGAGAACCGCTCGATGAAGGCCTTGGCGCCACCGTTCCTGTAGGGCGCGGCGTCGCCCGCACACCAGACCGGCCCCGGCCACGCCGGATCGGTCTTGAAGCGGGCGATGACATGGACGTGCAACTGCGAAACCTGGTTGCCGAGCGCGGCGACGTTGATCTTGTCGGCCCCGGTGAAATCCTTCAGTGCTTCGGCGATCTGCGCGGTCTCGAAGGTCAGCATGGTCTGATCGAGCGGGGTCAGTTCGTGCACTTCGGTCACACCTGTCCGGCGCGGCACCAGGATCAGCCACGGAAAGCGCGAATCGTTCATCAGCCGCACTTCGGTCAGGCCGATTTCGGCCACCGGGAAGCTGTCGCGTTCAAGGGTCGGGTCGAGCTCGAAGTCTGTCATGGGGCAACGATAGCAGGTTCTTGGGCCAATGCGACTTGCAAAAAAGAGCCATAGGGCCGATATGAGGCTTGGGAGGTTGGTGGCGGACGCGCCACTCGCCAACCGGGTCAGGTCCGGAAGGAAGCAGCCCTAACGAGCAAAGGCACGGGTCGCCGTGCCAGCCTCCCACCCTTTTCCCTTCCCCGTTTTGCGGATGCGCTTCTGGTCAAGCGCTTCGCATCTGCGCTACACCCGTTCCATGATCGACACCCCGTCCGGTTCGAACGACTATCGCGTGCTGGCGCGCAAATACCGTCCCGCCGACTTCACCGCGCTGATCGGCCAGGAGCCGATGGTGCGCACGCTGACCAACGCGTTCGCTACCGACCGCATCGCCCAGGCGTGGTTGCTGACCGGCGTGCGCGGCGTCGGCAAGACAACGACCGCCCGCATCCTTGCCCGCGCGCTCAATTACAGGACCGAAACCGTCGACCGGCCGACCATCGATCTGTCGGTGCCCGGCGAGCATTGCCAGGCGATCATGGAAGGCCGGCACATCGACGTCGTCGAGATGGACGCGGCCTCCCACACCGGCATCGAGGACGTCAAACAGATCATCGATTCGGTGCGCTACGCGCCGGTCTCGGCCCGCTACAAGGTCTACATCATCGACGAGATCCACATGCTGTCCGAGAAGGCGTTCAACGCGCTTCTGAAGACGCTGGAGGAGCCGCCCCCGCACGCGAAGTTCATCTTCGCGACCACCGAGATCCGCAAGGTGCCGATCACGGTGCTGTCGCGCTGTCAGCGGTTCGACCTGCGTCGCATCGAGATCGCCGAACTGACCGCGCACCTGCGCATGGTCGCCGAGAAGGAACAGGTCGCCGTCGACGACCGGTCGCTGGCGATGATCGCGCGCGCCGCCGAAGGCTCGGTGCGCGACGCGCTGTCGATCCTCGACCAGGCGATTGCCCATGGCGGCGGGACGGTCGACGAGGAGGCGGTCCGCGCCATGCTCGGCCTTGCCGATCGCACGCGCATCGTCGATCTGTTCGAGCACCTGATGGCCGGCCGGGTCACCGAGGCGCTGGACGGGTTCAAGGAACTGCATGATGTCGGCGCCGACCCGGTGGTCGTGCTCAACGATCTGGCCGCCTTCACCCATCTTGTGACCCGGCTGCGCTACGTGCCCGGCGCGGCGCACGACGACCCTTCCCTGTCGCCCGACGAGCGCGAGCGGGGCATCGCCTTCTCCGAGCAACTGCCCGTCACCGTTCTGGCCCGCGCCTGGCAGATGCTGCTCAGGGGCATTCCCGAATGCGAGACGGCCGCGCGCCCGTTCGCCGCCGCCGAGATGCTGCTGATCCGCCTGGCGCACGCCTCGACGCTGCCGACGCTCGACGAGGCGCTGAAGAAACTCGATACCGCGCCTTCGGGCCAGGCCATTGCCGGTGAGTCGGCGGGAGGACATGCGCAGGCCCCATCCGCGCCGGCGCCGTCGGCGCAGTCACACGGCGCTCCGCAGCCTCACCCGCAACGTTCCGAGCCCGCTTCGCCGCAACCGGCAACGACCATGGCCGCGCCGCAGCCGGGCGGCGGCGCCTCGGCCATGCGCCTTGTTGCCGACAATGCCGCGCCCGAACCGTCGCCGGCCCAGGCACCGCCCGTTGCCGCGCCGTCGCAACCGGCCGTGTCGATCAACGGACTGCAGGACCTGGCGGATCTCGCCGATCGCCACCGCGACCTGAAAATGAAGGTTGCGATCCGCAACTATGTGCGCCTCGTCTCCGTCGAGCCGGGGCGGCTTTCGATCAACCTGACCGACGGCGCCACGCCCGAACTGGTCGGCGAACTGTCGAACCGGCTTGGCGAGTGGACCGGCACGCGCTGGATCGTCTCGGTCAGCCGCGAACCCGGCGGGCCGACGCTCGACGAGGAAGACCGCGACCGTCGCAACGCCCTGTTCGCCGACGCCTCGCGCGATCCGGACGTCAAGGCGATCCTCGACACCTTTCCCGGCGCGAAGGTGGTCGATGTGAGGATCAACGAAATTGTGGACGAAGCCGGTCTCGATGCCGATATGAGCGGCGAGGAAGGCCTCGCCGATCCGGACGAGGCGACCGACACCGACTGACTGGGAGACCCGCCATGCGCGACATTATGGGCCTGATGAGCAAGGCCAAGGAAATGCAGGAAAAGATGCAGGCCATGCAGGCCGAGATCGAGACGATGACCGCCGATGGCACGGCCGGCGGCGGCATGGTCACGGTCACGCTCAACGGCAAGGGCCAGATGCAGGCGATCAAGATCGACCCGTCCGTCTTTTCCGAGGACGATGTGGAGATCCTCGAGGATCTGGTGATCGCCGCCCATGGCGACGCCAAGACCAAGATCGAGCAGCTCGTGCAGGAAAAGACCCAGGAAGTCACCGCCGGCCTGCCGCTGCCGCCCGGCATGAAACTGCCTTTCTAGGCGGGCGGCACCAGAATTGCAGCCGGCTTTGAATGGCACGCCGATCCGGCTAGACCGCCATCATGTCTGACAAGCGAATCGCAGGGCCGGAGATCGAGCGGCTGATCCAGCTTCTGGCCAAGGTGCCCGGGCTCGGTCCGCGCTCGGCCCGCCGCGCCGCGCTCGCCATGATCAAGAAGCGCGAGCAACTGCTCGAACCGCTTGCCGCCGCGATGAGCGAGGCGGCGGCCAAGGTGGTCGTCTGTTCCAATTGCGGCAATGTCGACACCGCCGACCCGTGCTCGATCTGCACCGATCCGCGCCGGGAGGATGCGACGATCATCGTCGTCGAGGATGTCGCCGACCTGTGGGCGCTCGAACGCGCCTCGGAGATGAGCGTGCGCTATCACGTGCTCGGCGGCACCCTGTCGCCGCTCGACGGCATCGGCCCCGATGACCTGACGATCAGGGCTCTGGTCGACCGCGTCTCGGCAGGCGCGGTGCGCGAACTGATCCTGGCGGTCAACGCCACCGTCGAGGGGCAGGCGACCGCCCACTACATCATGGGCCAGCTCGACGGTACCGAGATCAGGATCACGCGACTGGCGCACGGCGTGCCGGTCGGCGGGGAACTGGACTATCTCGACGAGGGAACGCTTTCGGCGGCGCTGCGCGCCCGCACGGGTTTCTGAGATGAAGCCCCGGCCACCACACCGGTGCAAGATGACGCGTCAGGACCGGATGCGGCGGTTGCCGAACGCAAGCGGTGCCCAGGCCCACCCTGTTCCATCCCGGAACGGAGCGATAAGGTAGCCCCCGAAGCACGCAGACGGAGAGCCCGATGGTCCGCCTCGCCATAGTGATGATTGTCTTCATGTTCGGCGCCTCGGGGTCCGCCCATGCCGACCTTCAGGGCCAGTACGAGACGTTCCTGGAGACGACGATCTGGCCAAAGGCGCGGAGCGCGGGCGTCTCGCGCGCCACCTTCGACCGCGCCATGGGGCAGAAGCGCTTGAACACGGACATTCCGGGCCTCGTACGCCCCGGTCAGTCGACGCCGCAGCGCATCCGCCAGGCCGAGTTCTCCGCGCCCGCCCGCTATTTCAACGAGAACAATGTCGGCGCCATCGTCAGCCAGGGACGCCGGCTCGCCGGTCAGCACGCCTCGACGCTCGCCGCGCTCGAACGCCGCTACGGCGTGCCCGGCCGCATCATTCTCGCCATCTGGGGCCGCGAGAGCGCCTTCGGCCGCGTCGACATTCCCCATGACGCGTTCCAGGTGCTCGGCACCAAGGCGTTCATGTCGACCCGGCCCGAACTCTTTCAGGGCGAACTCGTCGCCGCGCTTGCGATGGTCGAGCGCGGCATGGCGACGCCGGACCAGATGAAATCTTCCTGGGCAGGCGCGCTCGGCCAACCGCAGTTCCTGCCCACCTCCTATCTCGAACACGCCGCCGACGTGGACGGCGACCGCAGGCCGGACATCTGGACCTCGGTGCCCGACACGCTCGGCTCGATCGCCGCCTATCTGAACCATTTCGGCTGGCAGCCCGGCCGCGACTGGGGCTACGAGGTGACCGTGCCCGCCGAGATCTCCTGCAGTTTCGAGGGACCGGACCAGGGCCTGAAGATCCGCGACTGGGAGGCGATGGGCATCGCGCGCATTTCCGGGCGACCCTTTCCCGATGCCGAACGCGACCGCGAAGGCTACCTCCTGATGCCCGCCGGGCGCAGTGGGCCGGCCTTCATCGTCACGCCGAACTTCTACGTGCTCAAGCAGTACAATGAGAGCGACCTTTACGCCCTGTTCGTCGGTCATGCCGCCGACCGGATCGAATGGGGCACGGGGCGGTTCAAGGCGTCGTGGGGCCGGGTGGACACGCTCTACCGGTCCGAGATCGCGGCGATGCAGCGCGTGCTGGAAGGCAAGGGCTACGATGTCGGCGGCGCCGACGGACTGCCCGGCTTCAGGACGCGCCGCTCGATCGGCGACTGGCAGAAGAAGAACGGTCAGGCGCCGACCTGCTTTCCGTCCAAGGCCCTTGTCGGCGCGATCCGCTGACCGGCATCACGCGCGTTTGTCGGCCATCGCGCCGCACAATCCATGCTGCGGCGTGCTTAGACCAAAGGCTACTACCGGCGCGTCATTCTGTCAGGAAGAGTTGACACCGATCAAAGTGAACCCAGCCGGGCAGTCCCAGTCTGCATCCCCATGTCCAATCGCCTCGTCCATGCCGACAACCAGATCTGCTATCGCGCGCTGTGCGGCATGGAGGCCGAGCGCGCCGGGTCCGCGGACCGCCGGGCGGGGATAATCGCGCTGGCGATGCGTGCGCTGCGCCGCGTCTCGCGCAAGAAGGGCTCCTGCATCGACTGTCCCTATAATGGCCGCTGCGCCGAGCCCGACGCCGACCTCGTCGTCCATGCCGCGCTTGTCGACACGCATGTGACGCTCAACCCGGTTCGTCCCCGATCAGCTCACTGATCACCTGGCCCGCCTCGTGCGGCCGGACGGTCGCCGACCGGATGAGCTGGTCGAAATGCCGCGTCAGCGCCCCGATCGCCTCCTTGGCGTTCAGCACCAGATACATGTCGCCCATATAGACCGCCGCGCGGGTCTGCCCGAACACGGTGTAGGGCGCAGAAAAGGTCTTGCGGCCGTCGAACAGGAAGATGCGCAGGCCCGGATAGAGGTCGTCGGCCAGCCTCGCCATCTGCGCGATCTGCGCGCGGCGCGCTTCGGCATCGAGCGTCGCCCAGGGCCCCGAACCTTCCGCCAGTGCCTGCAGCGTCTGCAACGGCATGCACACTTCGGTGTCGTTCTCCGGCTTGCGGCTGTAGGCGAGCCGTTCGCGCGCATCGTCGATCTGGTATTCGACCGAAGGCTTGGTCGCGCGCGTCTCGAACGCGATCACCGCTTCGGTGCGCAGGAAATCGGGGATCGTGGCCGGGACGTAGCGGATCTTCGTGCCGGCCGCATCCTGGTGCCAGCGCCGGAGCGCGGCGTCGTTGCCCGCGTCCTGCGCTTCCTCCAGTTCGAGCGCCGGCTTGATCTCGGCCGACACGCCCTCGTCCTGGCTGATGCCGAGCAGCCAGTCCAGGCTCACCCCTTGCGTGGAGGCGATGCGGATCAGCGTTTCCGCACGCGGCAGGCGCGTCGTCTCGCCCGAGAGCAGTTGCGACAACGCCGACCGGTCGAGCCCGACAGCGGCGGCAAAGCGCGAACGGTTCATGCCGGACCGGTCGAGCAGCCGCGCCAGCCGCTCGCGGAAAAGGCGGGACGCGTCGCGCTTGTCAATCCGCTCGGTCTTTTCGTTGATGGTCATTTGCCGCAAATGCACCTGTTTGTTGATATTACACAACAGATGCGTGATTTGATGACCAAACGCAATGTTCAGTGCGCATTCCCTCCTTCATCCCGTCGGCCCGCCCTGACATAAACCTGTCAGGGGGTACGATTCGTGACGCAGATTCAGAAGGTTGAATGGCCAACCCTTGCCATGTTGGCCGCTTGCTACGGCATCTGGCTGGGCGCCGGACTATGGCTCTATCCGATTGCGCCGTGGGGCGCGCTGGCCATCATGGCCGTCATGGCGGGCTTTCATACCTCGCTGCAGCACGAGGCGCTGCACGGCCACCCGACGCGCAATGCCGATCTCAACGAACTGCTCGTCGCGCTGCCGCTGGCCGTCGCCTATCCCTATCGCCGGTTCAAGGCGCTGCATCTGCGCCACCACCGCGACGAGAGCCTGACCGACCCCTATGACGATCCCGAAAGCTGGTACGTGGCCGAGGGGGACCATGCCCGGCTCTCCGCGCCGATGCGCTGGCTGCTGGCGATCAACAACACTTTCCTCGGCCGGCTGGTGATCGGCCCGCCGCTCATGGTGTTCGGCTTCCTGCGCGACGAGGTTCGCAATCTCGTCGCCGGCAGTCGGGGCGTGCGGCGCGCCTGGGTCCATCACGGGCTGGGCCTCGGTGTTCTTTTCGCGATCGTCTGGGGCGTGATGGGCATCCACCCGCTCGTCTATGTCGGCGTGGTCGCCTGGGGCGGCATGTCGCTGATCGCGATCCGCACCTATTGCGAGCACCGCTGGCAGGAGACGCCGGACGGCCGCACCGTGATCGTCGAGAACAGCCGGATCCTGTCGTGGCTCTTCCTCAACAACAATCTGCATCTGGTCCACCACAAGCTGCCGCGCGCGCCCTGGTACGCGCTGCCGCGCCTTTACCGCGAACGGCGTGCGCAATGGATCGCCGCCAACCGGGCCTATGTCTATCGCAGCTACTGGGACATCGTCCGCGCCCACGCGCTTTCGCCGAAGGACCCCGTCATCCATCCGGCGCTGCGCCGGGCCGCCCGCGCGACCGACAGGCCTGCTTCGGTCGCGGGCGCGTTCCAGCCGGCGGTTCGCACACCAAGCGCTGGCCCGGCCGAGGCCTTGCCGGTCGCGGCCAGACCCGAACACTGAGCCGGCATGATCGCCGGCCTGCCCATGTATGACTGGCCCGAGCGCCGGGCCGAGACCGATGCGCTCTGGGCGCGGCTGCGCGACGCCCTGCGCGCCGCCGGCTTCGATGCGCCCGATGCGCTGACCCGCACCGACGATCCGCGCGATCTGTGGCTGAGCGAGGACCTTCTGCTCGGCGAGACCTGCACCTACCCACTCGAAACCATCCTTGCGGAGAAGGTCCGCTATGTGGCGACACCGGTGCATGACGCGCCCGGCTGCGGGCAGGGGACCTATCGCTCCGTCCTGGTCGCGCCGGGCGACGGTGAAGGCATGCCGCCACCCGCGGAGCCCGGCGCGCAATTGCCGGACCGGCTTGCCGGCACGCTCGCCGCCAACGAACCGAGCTCCATGTCCGGTTACATCGCCCTTGCCCGCGACTGCCAGCGTGCCGAACGCAATATGCCGGCGGACATCGTCTGGACGGGTTCGCATCGCGCCTCGGTCCGCGCCGTCGCCGCCGGAGGGGCGGACATCGCCGCCATCGACTGCGTGACATGGCGGATCGCGCGGGACCACGAACCCGCCGCCGCCGAAGTCCGCGTGGTCGGCTGGACGGCCGAACGTCCCGGCCTGCCGCTGATCACCAACGGCGCGATGACCGACGCAGACATCGCTCGGCTGCGCGAGGCCGTCGCCTCGGTCATGTCGGTGGTGGTCTTCGATCCGCCAACGGAGCGCTGATCACTCCGGCTCGCCGTCGACCACGCGCAGCCGCAGCCGGCCGGTCTCGCTTTCCGCGCCGGTTTCCGGCGCATCCTTGTCCGGTGCCCCCTGCGGCGTCTCGTCGAACTCGAGCCCTTCGATCTTCTGGCCGCGCTTGGTCAGCTTGCCGGTGGTGATCAGGATGTCGTCGACGTCCTTTGCCGTCTGGCCGAAATGGGTCTGCAGTTTGCGCACCCGGTCGTCGAGCCGGCCCAGATCCTCCATCAGCCGCATCACCTCGCCCTGGATCAGGTGCGCCTGCTCGCGCATGCGCGCATCCTTGAGCAGCGCCTGGATGACCTGGATCGACAGCATCAGCAGCGACGGCGAGACGATCACCACGCGCGCCCGGTGGGCCTTCTGGACGATCTGTTCGTGATGCTCGTGAATGTCGGCGAAGATGCTCTCGGAGGGCACGAACAGGAAGGCGGTGTCCTGCGTCTCGCCGGCGATCAGATATTTCTCCGAGATCGCCTTGATGTGCACGTCCATGTCCGACCGGAACCGTTTGGCGGCGGCGGTCTCGGTCGCCTCGTCCCTGGCCTCGCGCACCGCGTTCCAGGCTTCGAGCGGGAACTTGGCGTCGATGACGAGGTCCGGCGCGCCGTTCGGCATGGCGATGACGCAGTCGGGCATCGAGCCGTTCGACAGCTTGGTCTGGAACCGGTAGCCGCCCATCGGCAGCCCGTCCTCGATGATCGCCTCCATCCTGCTCTGGCCGAAGGCGCCGCGGGTCTGCTTGTTGGAAAGGATCGACTGCAGTTCCACCACCTGGCCGGCGAGCTGCTGGATGTTGGTCTGCGCGGTGTCGATCACCGCCAGCCGTTCGTGCAGCTTGGAAAGATTGTCGTGCGCGTTCTTCTGCTGCTCACTGATCGACTGGCCAATGCGCGAACTCATCGCGTCGAGCCGCTGCGACAGCGTCGTGCTCATTTCCGAGTGCCGGGCGCCGAACATGTCGGTCATCGCCGCCAGCCGCCCCTGAAGGTCGGTCTGCGCCTTCAGGATATCCTCGACCCGCGCTTCGGCACGGACCGCGCGCTCGCGCGCCGCCGCCAGATCGCGCCGCTGGTGCGTCGCGCTGCGCCAGACGGCGATCAGCGTCAGCAGCACCAGAAGGGCCAGCACGGTCCCGCCGATGAACAGCACATCGCCCAGAGCGAGGGCGCGTCCGCCGAGCGTCAGAACGGTCTGGTCGAGGTCAAAACCGGTTTCCATGTCGCCAGCATAGGTGATTCGCACCCGTCCTGCCGATTGACGCGGCGGGCGCGACTGCTTAACTCCAGCCCGTCATGGCAAAGCGGCCCATCATCGTCATTCCAGATCCGATCCTGCGCGAGACCTCCGCGCCGGTCGAGAGGGTCGACGACCAGGTGCGCGCCTTCGCCGACGACATGCTCGAGACGATGTACGAGGCGCCGGGCATCGGCCTTGCGGCGATCCAGGTGGGAGAGCCGATCCGCATGCTGGTCGCCGACGTATCCAAGGAAGACGAGGAGCGCGCGCCGCACGTGCTGATCAATCCCGAGATCGTCGCCCGCTCGGACGAGGCGAACGTCTACGAGGAAGGCTGCCTTTCGATCCCGGACTATTATGCCGACGTCGAACGGCCGGCCTCGGTCACCGTTTCCTACATCGACCGCGACGGCGAAAAGCGGACGCTCGACGCCGACGGCCTGCTCGCCACCTGCCTGCAGCACGAGATCGACCATCTTGACGGCATCCTGTTCGTCGACCACATCTCGCGGCTCAAGCGCGACATGGTCTTCAAGAAGTTCCGCAAGCTCGCCCGCCAGCGCGGCGACAGCCCCGTCGTCGCCTGACCGGCCTCAAGGCCCTCGTCCGCCATGCGCATCATCTTCATGGGAACGCCGGCCTTTTCCGTGCCGACACTGAAGGCGCTGCACGGGGCCGGCCACAAGATCGTTGCCTGTTACACGCAGCCGCCCCGCCCGGCCGGCCGGCGCGGCCTGACCCTCAGAAAATCGCCCGTGCACGAGACCGCCGAGGCGCTCGGCATTCCGGTTCGCACGCCCAAATCGCTCAAGGGTGCAGACGAACAGGCAAAGTTTGCAGCGCTCGATGCCGATGTGGCCGTGGTCGTCGCATACGGCCTGCTGCTGCCCGACCCGATCCTTCAGGGCACGCGGCTTGGCTGCTTCAACGGCCACGCTTCGCTTCTGCCGCGCTGGCGCGGCGCCGCGCCGATCCATCGGGCGATCATGGCCGGCGATGCCGAGACCGGCATGATGGTCATGAAGATGGACGAAGGGCTCGACACCGGCCCCGTCGCGATGACCGCGCGCGTGACGATCGGCCCGGACATGACCACCGGCGAACTCCACGACCGTCTCGCCGAAACCGGCGCCGCCCTGATGGTCGAGGCGATCGCCGCGCTCGAAGCGGACACGCTCGAACTGGTGCCGCAGGCAGGCGAGGGCGTCACCTACGCGGCCAAGATCGACAAGAGCGAGACCCGCGTCGACTGGTCCGGGTCGGCGCGCGCGGTGCACAACCACATCCGTGGGCTTGCCCCGTTTCCGGGCGCCTGGTGCGAGATGCGCCTTGGCGGCGACTGGCAGCGCGTCAAGCTGCTCGGCTCCGCGCTGGAAGATGGCGAAGGCGCGCCCGGCGCGATGATCGACGGCCCGCCGATCACGGTGGCCTGCGGCGACGGCGCGGTCCGCCTGACGCGGCTGCAGAAGGCCGGCGGCAAGGTGCTCGACGCCGAAGCGTTCCTGCGCGGCAATCCGCTCGGGCCCGACGACGTTCGTTGAACGGATCAGCCGCCGAACAGCGGCTGCTCGGGACGTTCCATGCGGTAAAGGTCGACCGCGCCGGCCGGCACACCGTCCGCGCCGGGGCGGATCAGGCGGGTGAACCATTGCGGTGCCGGCCTCATCCGGTCGAGCGTGGCGGGAGGCGCCGGTTGCCGGTCCGGATCCGATGGCACCGCCACCAGCACCGGCCATTCCACCGCATCGTCCGAGGCGGGCAGATCGACGAAGCCGTAGCGATGGAACTCGTCGAGCGGCAGCGCGCGATAGCCGTGCGCGCCAAACCGGCCATAGGTCTCAAGGTAGCCATAGAGGCCATAGTCGCGCACCAGGACCGTCTGCACGCCCGCGCGACGGCGCTCGGCCTCAAGTTCGGTTGCGATCGTGCGCCAGCCATGCATGCCCAGCGTATGGTCGGAGACGGGCAGGCGTACCGGCTGCCACAGCGCCTGGGCGAAGATGAGCGCCGCGAGCACGAGGCCGATCGGCACCTGCAGCCTGCGGGTCCAGCGCTGGAGCCAGCGCATCGGCGCCGAGGCGGGCTCCCATCGCAGCGCCGCCCACGCGCCGAGGATCGCCCATTGCGGATAGAGCGGCCATGTCCAGTTGCCCTGCGGCGCCGAATGCAGGCTGAACAGCAGGAAATAGGCGAGCGCCGGCACCGAGGTCCAGACGAGCAGCCCGAACGCGGCATCGGAACGATAGGCGTGCTTGGCGAAGAACAGGGCCAGAGCCGCCGTGGCGAGCACGAACAGCCCCGGCAGCAGCAGCGCCATCTGGCTGGCGAGGAACTCGGGCAGATGCCGCGTGTCGGTCCACTCGAACCATTGCAGCCCACGTGTCGACCGGCCCATCTGGAAGCTGAACGAGGACAGATCGTTGCCCAGGTTCCATGCGACCACCGGCGCGAAGATGGCAAGCGCCAGCATCCCGCCCGCATAGAGCCAGACCGAGGCGAACCAGCGCCGGTTGGGCCGATGCGCGATCAGCCACAGCACGATCCCCGCGCCGAGGAACAGGCCGGTATATTTCGCGGAAAGGCCGAGGCCTGCGAACAGGCCGAAGGCGAGCCACCAGCGCCCGTCGCCCGATCGCATCAGTTCGGCCGCCGCCCAGATCGACAGCGCCCAAAACAGCATCGACGGCGCGTCCGGCGTGATCACCAGAAGCCCGACCATCGCGCCGGGGGTCGAGGCGAAGAAATAGACCGAGAGCGCGGCGATCCGCCCGTCGCCGAAGGCGATCGACGCGGTGCGGTGGATCGCAAGGCAGACCGGGATCGTCGCAAGCACGGCGAGCAGCCGGGCAGCGAGTTCGCTCTGGCCCGCAAGGGCGTAGCCGGCCGCGATGAGCCAGGCGACCGCCGGCGGATGGTCGAAATAGCCGGCCGCCAGCGGATGCAGCGCCCACAGCGAGTAATAGGCCTCGTCCCGGATGAACGCGGTCGAGCCCGCAACGGCCAGCTTGACGATCACGAGCGCGGCGACGAACACTGCGACCGCTAGGGGCCGGGCCCATGCCGGATCTGCCGCCGGCGAGGCGACGGTTGCGCGGTCTGCGGCCGGGGCGGCACGTTCGTTCATGGCCGGGGCTCTTCGGCGATTTCGGCCGGCCCGTCAATTGCGGCGAAGGGGCCGCGTCTGGACATGGCCGGTGCCTGTGCATAGAGCGGGCGCGCCACGAGGAGCCCATGCCCCGCTATCGCCTGACGATCGAATATGACGGAACGCCCTATGTCGGCTGGCAGCGCCAGAAGAACGGCCATGCCGTGCAGGAGGCGGTCGAGAAGGCCATCTTGGAATTTTCCAAGCAGACGGTCACCTTGCAGGTGGCCGGCCGAACCGACACCGGCGTGCACGCCATCGCCCAGACCGCCCATGTCGACCTTGACCGCGACTGGGACCCTGTGCGCGTGCGCGAGGCGATCAACGCCTATCTGGTGCTCGACGAGGAACGCATCGCCGTGGTCGCGGCCGAAAAGGTCGGCGAGGACTTCCATGCCCGCTTTTCTGCGCAGGCGCGGCATTATCTCTACCGCATCCACAACCGGCCCGCGCCGCTGACGCTCGACCACCGCCGCGCCTGGTGGTGCAAGCGCCATCTCGATATCGATGCGATGAACGACGCCGCGCGCGTGCTGATCGGCACGCACGATTTCACGACGTTCCGTGCCGCGCAGTGCCAGTCGAAATCGCCGGTCAAGACGCTTGACGCGATCACGTTCGGCCGCGACGGGGAGTTCGTCATCGCGCACGTGTCGGCGCGCTCGTTCCTGCACAACCAGGTGCGTTCGCTGGTCGGCACGCTCAAGCTGGTCGGGGAGGGCCGCTGGACGAAGGACGATGTCCGCCGCGTTCTCGAAGCGCGCGACCACCAGAAATGCGGCGCGCTCGCCCCGCCGCACGGGCTCTATCTCTTGCGCGTCGACTATCCGGAGACGCCGGCCCCCGGGGCGACATAGAGGGCAAGGCCGACGCTGATGAGCAGTTCGGCCGCCACGAAGGCGATCGCGGTCGGCGGCGAACAGTCGAGCGCGGCCCGCATCAGCCGCACGGCGGCAACGAGCACCGCCACCAGCAGCACGATGGCCAGAAATCCGAGGACCGCATGGCCCTGGGGCAGGACCAGGTAGGGCACGAACAGCGCCGCCATCACGTAGCTGAAGAAGGCGTTCGCCCAGTTGCGCACGATGACCAGGTGGGCGAAGCGATGGCCGAGGCCCAGCGGCTTGAGGATGATCGCGAACACCGCCACCGGCAGGAACCAGCCGACCAGCGCGAGGATCGCTTCGGTCGCCACCAGCGCGCCTAGGTTCGACCCCGGCGCCGCTGCGACATTGGTGGTGGCGGTGATCACCCAGATGAAGAACAGCGCGGGCAGCGCCACGACGACCGCCGAGAACGAACGCCAGAACCCCTCCGCCGAGATGTCTATCCGGTCGAGCGCGCCCGGTCGCCCCACGATGATGCCGAAGACGCTCTCGAGGTGATGGAAGGCGTAGTCCAGACTGATCATTCTGCGCCTTGTCCGGCGAACCAGCGGGTGATGAAATCGGCGTAGATGGCGGTCAGGGTCTCCAGATCGTCGAGCGCGACATGCTCGTCGACCATGTGCATCGTCCTGCCGATCAGGCCGAATTCGACCACGGGGCAGTAATCCTTGATGTAGCGCGCATCCGACGTTCCGCCCGAGGTCGACAGCGCCGGCGTCCGGCCGGTGACCGCCGCCACGCTTTGCGCCAGCGCCTCGGTGAGCGCGGCATTGCGGGTCAGGAACACCGGGCTCACCGGCGCCATCCAGTCGAGCCTGTACTGCACGGGACCGTCCTTGCCGGGTCGCAGCGCCCCGTCCTCTGCGGCGCGCGCGAGCCGGCCCTCGATCTCGGCCTTCAGCGTCTGTTCGGTCCACCGGTCGTTGAACCGGATGTTGAAGGTCAGCGTGACGGTCGCCGGAATGACGTTGGTCGCCCGGTTGCCCGTATCGATCGTGGTGATCTCAAGGTTCGAGGGCTGGAATTCGGCGCTGCCATCGTCGAGCGGCGGTGCGACGAGCGCGGCCCCGAGCGCCAGGGCCCCGCGCAGCGGATTGTCCGCGCGATGCGGATAGGCCACATGGCCCTGCGTTCCGCTGACCGTGATCGTACCGGTCAGCGAGCCGCGCCGGCCGATCTTGATCATGTCGCCCATCGCGTCCGGGTTGGTCGGCTCGCCCAGAAGACAGGCGTCCCATGCTTCGCCGCGCTCGGTCGCCCATCGCAGCAGCTTGGCCGTTCCGTTGATCGCCGGGCCTTCCTCGTCGCCGGTGATCAGAAGCGACACCGCGCCGGCGGGCGCCTCGCCACGTTCGACCAGCCTTGCGAGGGCCGCGACGAAACAGGCGATGCCGCCCTTCATGTCCACCGCGCCGCGCCCGTACATGGCGCCGGCGTCGATCGCCGCGCCGAACGGGTCGTGGCTCCATGTCGACGCATCGCCCGGCGGCACCACGTCGGTGTGCCCGGCGAACATCAGATGCGGTCCGTCGCCGCCACGGCGCGCGTAAAGGTTCTCGATGTCGGCGGTGCCTTCCTGGGCAAAGACCGGCCGCTCGCTGACGAAGCCGAGCGGCGCGATCATCCGTTCGAGCGTTCCGAGCGCGCCGGCATCGTCCGGCGTGACGGACGGGCATCGGATCAGGGCGGCAAGGTTTTCGGCGGGGTCGGTCGGCAGCTTGGTCATGGAGCGCACTTAGCCAAAGGCAACGTTCCTGTCACGCGCGACGGCCGGTCCCAGGACGGCCGGTCCGATCACATCGCTCACGAAACGCGTGAGAACGGCCGCGTTCATCCCGCTGGTCGCGCTTCATCGCGATCCGATCCGGCGCCTCGGGGGTAACGACAAACCGGTTTGCGTTCACACATCGCTGAACGCAATGGCTCCGGTACGTGAACGCCGCCGCCCAAGTCACGTGACGCGTGATTGCCCCTTTTAATTCAAGTCGTTGGTATTGATAGGGAAAATTGAGCCGTAAGGCGCGCGTCGCAGCAGGTCAAGAACACATGGGCGTGAGCCGGCTTACGATTTCGTCATTGGCAGTTTGCCGACCCACCGCCCCATCTTCCGGTCAGCCAAGGCGAACAGACGAAACCTCGCCGAAGCGCCCCGAACGGGGATGAAACCAACCGAATGGAGATGAACATGAAAACGATCCTTCTCGCCGCAGCCGTTGCTCTGACCGCCACCACCGGCGCCTTCGCCCAGTCGTCCGCTCTGGACGTCTACATGCCCGCACCGAGCCAGTCCGGCATCGACTTCTCGGCAACCGCCTCGATCGGCGAAACGATGGACTATGTCGAACGTGGCCGCCTCGGCGATGGCTCGCCGGTCTATGTCAACCGCGACCGCGGCATCGACTTCACGCCGACCGCATCGATCGGTGGCGGCAATGTCGACGAGCCGTTCCGTGCACGCCTCGGCGACGGTTCGCCCGTCTACAACTGAACCAGGCACCTGAGCGTGCTTCGGACATCGACCCAACAGGAGAAATGACATGAAAACGATCCTTCTCGCGGCAGCCTTCGCTGTCACAGCCACCACCGGCGCGTTTGCCCAGTCTTCCGCTCTGGACGTGTACACGCCCGCACCGAGCCAGTCCGGCATCGACTTCTCGGCAACCGCCTCGATCGGCGAAACGATGGACTATGTCGAGCGTGGCCGCCTCGGTGACGGCTCGCCGGTCTATATCAACCGCGACCGCGGCATCGACTTCACGCCGACTGCCTCGATCGGTGGCGGCAATGCCGACCAGCCGTTCCGCGCACGCCTCGGCGACGGTTCGCCCGTCTACAACTGACGGTCCGCCCGGTGGGCCCTACAAGACGGGACCGCACGCCGTACGCCGGCGCGCGGTCCCGCAGTAAACTGAATTTGATTGGCTCCCGATGCCTTCGCGTCTCAAGGTGGACAATAACTGGATAAGGACCGCGACGCCCACACCGGGCGTCAGGTCATGGTGGGGTTGGGGCCATGTTGGTAAGGACCGGACTGTCGATCGCGCTGTTTCTGTCGCCCTTGGCTCTTTCGTCCGCGCTCGCCTCCTCATGGCTGACCACCGGCCGCAGCGCCTCGGTCCCCTACGGACACATGGAATACTGTCAGCGTCACCGCTATGATTGCGGCCGCCATGGCGGCGTCGGCGCACTGGCGGATGCGCGTCTTGCCACGCTCAAGCAGGTCAATCTGGCGGTGAACCGCTCCATCGAGCCGATGTCCGATCAGAAGGCGCACGGGACGCGCGAGATCTGGCTCGCGAGCACCCGCGCCGGTGATTGCGAGGATTATGTCCTTGCCAAGCGCAACAAGCTTCTGCGTCGCGGCTTCAAGCCCGGCCATCTGCGCATCGCGGTCGGCCGCAGCCGCGGCGAGGTGCATGCGGTGCTTGTCGTCAGGACCACGCAGGGTGATCTGGTGCTGGACAACAACACCGACGAGGTGCTTCCGGTAAACCGATCGCGCATGCGTTTCGCCAAGCTTCAGTCGGCGACCGACGCAGCGAAATGGGTGCGGGTGACGGGCCGCACGGGCGACCCCGATCGCGTCACGCTGCGCTGACGACGCATGAACGCGTTCAGGCGGCCACTGCCGTCTCGTCGCGGCTGATCAGCATGATCTTCTGCCAGATCTTGCGCGACAGGTTGGTTGCCAGCGCCTCGATGTCGTTGACCGCCTCCACGACGACGCTGTCGTTGAGCGCCTGTGCGTAGAGCGCGGCCAGCTTGCCCGCGATCGAGAGCATTTCCGAGCAATAATCGAGATAGCGTTCGAGTTCGCCCGGCGTCAGCACGCGCCTGGGGGAACTGGCCGTCGGCATGATGCCGGGCCTTGACGCTGCCGGATCCTTCGTCAGTTGGTGCATGTCGATGATGTGGATGACCGAACGCAGCGCGTGCAGGCTCTTGAGCGCCCGGCGCCGTTTCAACCGCTCCTCGAGCGAGATCAGCGTCCACAGCCCGATGCCGGCGAACACCGCCGTGTTGATCGCCGCCTCGAGCCCCTGGACGAAGTCGAACGCTTCACCGGGCGCGAGCAGGCGGTCGAACGAAAGAAACGTGCCGACGAAGGCGAACATCACCGCCGCGAGCGCGACGATGACGGCCACGGTTAGCCGGAGCCACATGAGGGGCTGTCCCAGCGTCTGCGCGTCCTCGCCCAGATCCTCCGAAAGGGAGACCAGTTCCTGCCCCACCTCGCGCAGGCTGGAGCGCGGAAAACGCTCGGCGATGCGGCGCTCGAGCCGTTCGGCGGTCTTGGAGATCTTGGCCCGGTCGAGCGTGCGGTAAGGCATCGCCCATCCTCGCACGCCGAGCTTAATCGCCGCTTACTGAGCGCGGGAAGGGCGGCGGGCCGTGCTCGTTGGTTTCCTGCGTCGACGGCCAGAACGCCAGCACCAGAAAGGCGATGTAGGAGACCGGCTGGATCAGCAGCACGACCGCGAGGATCGCCGGCAGGCCGATATCGTGCAGCCGCTTGACGGCGAGCGCGACCAGCACCCAGGCCGAGGCGATCCACACCGCCAGCAGCACCAGGCCCCACAGCGCCTGCCGGCCGCTGTCCTCGGGCGCGCCGAGGATCTGCGCGATCACCGCGCCCTGCAGGAGCAGCATGCCGAGCGCGCCCAGCCAGAACGACTTGCGCCCGATCCGGCCCCGGAAGCCGAACAGCACCCAGGGAACCGTGACGGGATGGTCGGGCGCGCCGCTCACGCCGGTCAGTCCCTGAGCAGTTCGTTGATGCCGGTCTTGGCGCGGGTGCGCTCGTCGACCTGCTTGACGATCACCGCGCAGTAGAGGTTCGGGCCCGGCTCGCCGTTCGGGAACGGCTTGCCCGGCATCGAGCCGGCGACGACGACCGAATAGGGCGGCACCTCGCCATAGGAGACGTCGCCGGTGGCGCGGTTGACGATCTTGGTCGACTTGCCGATGAACACGCCCATGCCGAGCACCGAGCCCTCGCGCACGATGCAGCCCTCGACCACTTCCGAACGCGCGCCGATGAAGCAATTGTCCTCGATGATGGTCGGGCCGGCCTGCATCGGTTCGAGCACGCCGCCGATGCCGACGCCGCCGGACAGGTGCACGTTCTTGCCGATCTGCGCGCAAGAGCCGACCGTCGCCCACGTGTCGACCATCGTGCCCTCGTCGACATAGGCGCCAAGATTGACAAACGACGGCATCAGCACCGCGCCCCTGGCGATGAAGGCCGACCGGCGCACGGTGCAGTTGGGCACCGCGCGGAAGCCGGCGCGCTCGAACTCGGCCGCCGACCAGCCGTCGAACTTGGAGGGCACCTTGTCCCACCAGGTCGCTTCGCCGGGCCCGCCCTTGATGATCTCCATCGGGTTGAGCCGGAACGACAGCAGAACCGCCTTCTTCAGCCATTGATGGACGGTCCAGGTGCCGTCGGCCTCGCGAGAGGCGACGCGCGCCTTGCCCGAATCGAGCAGGTTCAGCGCGGCCTCGACCGCCTCGCGCACCTCGCCGCGCGTTTCGGTGGTCACGCCCTCGCGTTCGTCGAAAGCGGTCTCGATGGTCTTTTCGAGGCTTGCATGGTCGTGGCTGGCGGCAGCGGACATGAACACATCCTTTGATTGTGGGAGGCCGTGCGCGGTGCTAACAGCTGCGCCCGGCGGCGGGCATGTCCTAGGCGAGGGCGGCCCGCAAGGTCAATCGAAAGCGGCGGGGTGCGCCGCGCCACGGTCAGGGAGGCACGCCGATGAGCGCTTACCGACGCGACGAGGTCTGGGATCCGCTGGTCCCCTCGCACCGCGACAAGGATCGCGCCCGCCAGGTGCCCGACACGCCGCAGACGCGCGCGCCGGCCTACCGGCTGGCCTTCGACGACACCGATTTCCTGTGCCGCGAGGAATTGCGCCCGGTGCGCCTGCAACTGGAACTGCTCAAGCCCGACATGCTGCTCGCCGAGCGCGGCATCCGCTCGACCGTGGTCATGTTCGGCGGCGCCCGCATTCCCGAGCCGGGCGGCGAAGCCTGGGCCGCCAAGAACGAAACGCAGAAGAAGAATCTCGAGGCGAACGCGGTCTATTATGACGAAGCGCGCGAATTCGCGCGGGTCTGCTCGCGCCATGCCGCCTCGACGCTCTACAAGGAGTTCGTCATCGTCACCGGCGGCGGGCCGGGCGTGATGGAAGCGGGCAATCGCGGCGCCGACGATGTCGGCGCGCCGTCGATCGGGCTGAACATCGTCCTGCCGCACGAGCAGGCGCCGAACGAGTATGTCACGCCCGAACTGTGCTTCAACTTCCACTATTTCGCGATCCGCAAGATGCACTTCCTCTTGCGCGCCAAGGCGGTCGCGGTGTTCCCCGGCGGCTTCGGCACGATGGACGAACTGTTTGAGTCGCTCACGCTGATCCAGACCGGCCGCATGGAGCGCGTGCCGTTCCTTCTGTTCGGCAAGGCGTTCTGGGAAGGCGCGATCAACCTCGATTTCCTCGCCGAACAGGGCACGATCTCGCCGGCCGATGTCGAACTGATCTCGTTCGTCGACACCGCCGCCGAGGCCTGGGCCGTGATCTCCGACTTCTACGCGCTGACATAGACGCTTGGGCGAGAGCGCCCGCTCGTCAGCTGCCCTGTCTGATCTCCTCCTGCAGGATCTCCGAGAAGTTCTGGGCGATCCGGCTCAGGGGCGTCTCGCGTGAGTGGACCAAATACGCCACGACCGGAACGACGGGCTCGAAGGGCCGCTTCTCCAGGTGCGCGAACTCGGTGGCGCGCGCGATGAACTCGTCGACCAGGGCAACACCGATGCCCATGCCCGCCATGCAGCACGCGGTATAGCCATACCGGGTCTCCACCGAGCACTTGTAGTCCACTTCCGAAGCCTTGAACGCCCGCGCCACCTTCAGGCCGAGCGGAGTGCCGCGCTCCATCGATATGATCGCATGCCCGTTCAGAAGCGGTGGCGTGACGACGGCCTCGGCGGCGAGCGGATGCCCCTTCGGCAGGACGGCGACGAAGCGGCCCTCGTGGATCGGCTCGGTGTGCATCGACGGATGTTCCTCGAACGACAGCGCGACGCCGACCTCGGCCTGGCGTGTCTGGATCTTGTCGATCAGGTTCTCCATGCGGCGAATGTCGAGCGTGACGCGGATGTTCGGCCAGCGCTCGAGGAAGCGCTTCAGGGCGTGCCCGACGATCGAAGACGCCATGCTGGGCGTGGCGACGACGCGCAAGGATCCCGCGTTCAGTTCACGCAGGTCCGAAATGCGCTGCTCGACGCCCTTGAGGAGCGAAAACACCGGCTCGAGATCCTGGTAGATCCGCTCGGCCTCGACCGTCGGGATCAGCCGGCCGCCGCGCCGGGCGAACAGTTCGATACCGATCTGGTCCTCCATGTGACGCACCAGGTTGCTGACATTGGGCTGCGACACGCCCAGCTCGTGGGCGGCTGCGGCGGTGGTTCCATTGCGGACCACCGCGTAGAAGGCCTCGAGCTGTCTCAACTTCATTGCCTGGCTTCCTCTCCGCGTCGCTCCGGGCTTATAATCGGATATTATATTATAGGGCCACTATTTCATACGACATAATAGGTCGGCGCCGCTAGTTTCCGCAAAAACGGTGGGACTGCGATGACGCGGATAATCAGGGTTGGCGGCGCCCAGATGGGCCCGGTGGCGAGATCGGACACGAAGGAACGCACGGTCGAACGACTGATCGCACTGCTGCGCGCCGCGCACGGGCGCGGCTGCGAACTGGTGGTCTTTCCCGAACTCGCCCTGACGACCTTCTTTCCGCGCTGGTATGCCGATCCGGGCGAGATGGACGGCTATTTCGAGACCGAGATGCCGGGGCCGGCCACGCGGCCGCTGTTCGAAGAAGCGCGCCGGCTCGGCGTCGGCTTCTATCTCGGCTATGCGGAACTGTCGGTGCAGGGAGCCGGCGCCAGGCGTTTCAACACCAGTATCCTCGTCGACGGGTCCGGCGTCATCGTCGGCAAGTACCGCAAGATCCATCTGCCCGGTCATTCCGACTATGAGAACGAGCGCCGGCACCAGCATCTCGAAAAGCGCTACTTCGAGGTCGGCGACACCGGCTTCCGCGTCTGGGACGCGTTCGGTGGCCGGGTGGGTATGGCGATCTGCAACGACAGACGCTGGGTCGAAACCTATCGCGTGATGGGTCTGCAGGATGTCGAGATGATCCTGATCGGCTACAACACGCCGGCCGCCGATTCCCTGTCGGACGAGCCTGAAGAACTGCGCATGTTCCACAATCACCTGACCATGCAGGCGGGCGCCTACCAGAACTCGACCTGGGTGGTCGGTGTCGCCAAGGCCGGCATCGAGGATGGCCACCGGCTGATCGGCGGCAGCGCGATCATCGCGCCGACCGGCGAGATCGTGGCTCAGGCCTCCACCGATGCAGACGAGCTAATTGTTGCCGATTGCGATCTCGATCGTTGCCACTACTACAGGGCCAACATCTTCAATTTCGCCAGGCATCGTCGCCCGGAATTCTATCAGCGCATCGTTTCGCAGGCCGGCGCCGACCGGTAACCCGCCCGAAGCCCCTGCGCGCCCATGCGCCAAACGATCTGGAGAAACGATGAGCGAGAAAATCTGCGTTCGCGGCGGACGGGTGCTCGAACCCGACGGGTCCTCCGCTCCCTATCGCGACCTGATCATCGACGACGGCGCGATCGTCGACATCGTCAGTCCCGAGGAGAGCCGTGGTGTGACGACACAGATCGTCAACGCGACCGACCGGCTGCTCATTCCCGGTCTCGTCAACGCGCACACGCACGGCCACGGCAGCCTTGGTCGCGGAATGGGCGACCGCTGGACGCTCGAACTGCTGCTCAACGCCGGACCCTGGCTTTCCGGCAAGCGCACGATGGAGCACAAATACATCGCCGCCGCGCTCAATGCTGCGGAGATGATCCTGAAGGGCTGCACGTCCGCCTACGATCTCTATTTCGAGTTTCCGGCGCCGACGCCCGAAGGCATGGGCACGGTCGCGCAAGCCTATCGCGACGTGGGTGCGCGCGTCGTGATCGCCCCCATGCTCGCCGACATGAGCCTTTATGAAGCCGTACCGGGCCTCTTGGACAGCCTGCCCGGGCCGCTGCGGCGGCAGGCCGGACAGTTCGCGCTGAACCCGTTCGAGGAGACGGCGGCGGCATGCCGGACCTTCCTCGAGAGTTGGTCGCATCCCGCCGACGAGGCCAAGCCCGCGCTCGCGCCGACCATACCCCTGCATTGCAGCGACCCGTTCCTGGAACGCTGCCGGGACCTTGCGAGGGCGCACGGGGTGGGGCTGCATACCCATCTTGCCGAGTCCAGAACCCAGGCCGTCTCGGCGCTCAAGCGATACGGCCGCACCCTGACCGCCCATCTGGACGCGCTGGGTGTGCTCGGGCCGAACTTTACCGCTGCACACGGTATCTGGCTCGATGATGACGACATCGCCCGTCTTGCCGCCAACGGATGCGCGGTGGCGCACAATCCGGGCAGCAACCTGCGCCTTGGAACCGGCGTTGCACCGGTCCGCAAACTGCTCGACGCGGGCGTCCGGGTCGGTGTCGGATCGGACGGCACCAACTCCTCGGACAATCAGAACATGTTCGAAGCGGTCCGCCTTGCGGCGAACGTGTCGCGCGTTGCCGATGTCGACCCGGACCGCTGGGTGTCGGCAGGCGAGGCCCTGAAGATGGCGACATCCGAGGGGGCCGCGATCCTCGACCTTGCCACGGCCACGGGGCGCATCGAGATCGGCGCAAGGGCGGACATCGTCTTTCTCGACCTCGACAACATCAATTTGGTGCCGTTCAACGACCCGGTGAACCTGCTGGTCTATTCCGAGGACGCAACCTCGGTGAAGAGCGTCATGGTCAACGGGCGCATGGTTCTCGATAATGGCCGTTTCACACGGTTCGACTACCGGAGCCTGGTCCGCAGGGCCCAGGATGCCGCCGAGGAGCTTCGTGCGCGAACGGCGGAGAACCGGCAGATTTCCGCGCAACTGGAACGCCATGTGGCAAAGCACTGCCTGTGCCTCTGCAGGGAACCCTATCCGGTCGAACGGCTCGTCTGCGATCCTGTCAGAGAATAGGTTTCTATTATAGATAGCGCCCCTGAATTTATTAGACATTATAGGAAAGCGGTTGCGATAGTGGTGCCGGACGCGCCTTGCGTCCGGCAATTCGGGTCAGGCCGACGCCGTCTTGGAGGCGGTTTCTCGCCCGGTCGCCGGAGCAAAGCAGCACACAACGGAGGAAGCGATGTCATTTGCAAACTGGAAATCGAAGGCGGCGGCGGTCGCCGCGAGCGTGGTCGTGGCTGTAGGGGCCGTCGGTCCGGCGGCTTCGGCCGAACGGATATTTTTCGGCATAGCCACGGGATCGACCGGAGGGGTCTACTATCCGCTCGGCGGCATGATCGCCCAGGTGATCTCCAACAACGCCCAGGTCGACGGCGCGCGCATCATCGCGACCGCCGAGACCGGCAACGCGTCGGTCGCCAATGCGCGCCTTCTGCAGGACGAGGCGATCGAGGCCGGCATGATGGGCGCCGACATTGCCGATCAGGCCTATCGCGGCACGGCCCAGTTCGATGACGGGGCGGTGACCAACCTGCGGGCCATCGGCGCGCTGTTCCCCGAAACGGTTCAGGTCGTCGTGCGCGCCGAATCCGGCATCGAGAGCTTCGAAGATCTCGCGGGCAAGACCGTTTCGTCCGGCCCCGCCGGCTCGGGCATGTATCAGCTCTTCGGCGACGTGCTCGACGTCTTCGGCATGGAGCGGGACGATGTCCGCGAAGACTTCTCCAGCTTCAGCCAGGCTGTGGACAAGCTCCGCGACGGCAACATCGACGCCTTCTTCGCGATCGGCGGTTTGCCGACCGTGGCGATCCAGGATCTGGCGAGCAGCCATGATATCCGCTTGCTTGCCCTGACCGACGACGAGATCGCCCGGATCCGCAAAGCCCAGCCCTATTACTCGTCCACCGTCGTGCCGGCCGGCACCTATGAAGGTCAGGACGAGGACATCCAGACGCTCGGATTGCGTGCCCTGCTGGTGGCGCATGACGGCCTGGAGGATGATGTCGTCTACGCGGTGACTAAGGCGATCTACGACAACACCGAGACGCTGGCGAAGGTGCATGTCCAGGGCCGGAATGTGGCCCTTGAGAGCGCGCTCGACTCTGTCTCCATCCCCGTCCATCCGGGCGCCGCGCGCTTCTTCGAAGAAGCCGGCATCGAGCTCGAGTGATCTCGACGACCCGCATCCGCCGCGGCTTGCCCATGCTTGCCGCGGCCATGCTGACCTCCCCGGTCCTGGGCGCGGCGTCCGAAAAGGCCGATTGCCGGTGGCAACTCGAACTCTTCGACCCGCGCTCGGACACGGTGGTCGGCATGGTGCCTCTCGCGGTTGGCGAACCGGGTTTCCGGCTTGCCTACACGCACTCGGTGTTCGGCACCGACGTTGTCAGCCGGTACCGGATCCGGGGCGGCGAGATCGTGCAGGTTGGCGAGGTCTTCACCGATCCCGGATACGGCATGGCCAGTTCAACGGTTGACGGTGAAGGCCGACTGACGCACGACGACGGGCGCCTGCATCTCGAACTTGATCGGCCGATCCCGGCGCTCACGGTTCGCGTGCAGAAGTCCCAGAACAACCGAATCGAAGGCGCCATGAGTGTCGACCTTGACGAAGCGGTCGGCGACGGGCCGATCGGCATACGGCCGGTTCGGACCTGCCGAGGCTGACCGGGCCTGCCAGCGCACAAAGCCAACAGCCAGGAGACCACCGTGTAATGAGCGGCGCGAGTTCGACACAAGGCCAGGCGCGGCCATCGGGTGACGATGTCGCCCATCTCCAGGAGATCGTCGATCCCGAGACGAACTTCCGTTCCGTCGTCGGGCTCACGGCAAGGTTCGTCACCGTGCTGGCGTTCGGACTGTCGGCATACCATTTCTATACGGCCGGCTTCGGCGTCCTCACCGAGGTGATCCACCGCTCGGTACACCTGGCCGTCTCGATGGCGCTCATCTTCCTGCTGTTCTCGCGCGCGGACAGCCTCTGGACCACACGCTCGACGATCGCCACGGCATTCTTCTCGGGCTGCTATCTCTGGATAAGCTGGAACGTGTGGACCGAGCTCGAGCTTGCGGCGGCGGCGCCCGAATCGATCCTGTTCTGGCTCGCCGTTGCCCTGATCGTGCTCCTGTCGCTGCCCAACCTGACCGGCAACCGGATCGCCGCGCGACGTGAAAGCGGAATCGGGCCGACCGACTATCTTCTGATGTTCGTGGCGGCCAGCTTCTCGCTCTACCTGATCGTCTTCTTCGACGAGATATTCATCGCTCGCGTCGGCCAGCCGATCGCCCGCGATTACCTCATGGGCGCGCTCGCCCTGATCCTCGTGGCCGAGGCGACGCGCCGCACGATCGGCTCGGCATTGCCGGCGATCGGCATGTTCTGCCTGTTCTATGCCGTGCTCGGGCCCGACCTGCCCGCCGAGATCGCACATCGCGGCTTCAGCATGCAGCGCATCATCAACCATCTGTATCTGGGCACCGAAGGCATCTATGGCGTTGCGACGGGCGTCGTCGCCACGTTCGTCTTCCATTTCATCCTGTTCGGCGTCGTCGCGCAGATCTCGGGTCTCGGCCAGCTCTTCATCGGCCTTTCCACGGCCATCGCGGGCCGATTCTCCGGCGGTCCGGCCAAGGTTTCGGTCGTCTCGTCGTCCATGTTCGGCATGATTTCCGGATCGACCGTAGCGAACACCGTCACCACCGGTTCGCTGACCATTCCGCTGATGAAGAAGACGGGCTTCCGCGCCCCGTTCGCGGGCGCCGTCGAGGCGTCGGCCAGCGCCGGCGGCCAGATGACCCCACCCATCATGGGTGCCGCTGCCTTCGTCATGGCCGAGTCGCTCGGCGTGCCTTATGTCGAACTGATCCTGATCGCCATCCTGCCGGCCGCCTTCCACTATCTGTCGGTGCTGCTGTCGGTGCACTTCGAGGCGAAACGGCTAGGGCTGGGCGCGTTGCCGGCCGACCAGATACCGAGCGCCCTGGCGGTTGCCCGCCAGTACTGGCACCTCGCCTTGCCACCGATCGCCATGGTGACGCTGCTTCTTATGCGCTTCACCCCGTTCACGGCCGCCTTCTGGGGCATCATCCTGGTGATCGTGGCGTCCTACATACCGCTGCTCGCCCGGTCCGTCGGCGTGCCGGCTCTGGCGGGCGGCGGTGATGGAAATGCGCTCACGCCGCGGCGGATCGTCGGCGCCTTCGAGGAAGGAGCGCGCTTCACGCTCGCCATCACGGCGACCTGCGCCTGCGTCGGCTTCATACTGGGCACGGTAACGTTGACCGGCATCGGCTTCAAACTGTCGGCGGCCGTCCTGTCGGCCGCCCAGATGGGGGCCGACCTGATCGCCCTGGTCGATCCGTTCGACCTGATCAGCGACCGTGGCGCGATCCTGTTCTGCGCGCTCGTCCTGACCGCGATGGCCTGCATTCTGATGGGCTGCGGCATGCCGACCGTGCCGCTCTACATCATCCTGTCGGCGATCGTCGCACCGGCGCTTCTGGAGTTCGGCGTTCCGCTGCTCGCGACCCATTTCGCCGTCTTCTATTTCGGCCTTCTGTCGGACCTGACGCCGCCGTTCGCGCTTGCCGCGTTCGTCGGTGCGGCGGTCGCTCAGGCGGACCCGATGCGAACCGCCTTCATCGGTTTCCGGCTGTCGATCGCCAAGCTGCTGGTGCCGTTCATGTTCGTCTACAGCCCGGCGCTGCTGCTGATCGACTTCGAGCCTGGCACCTTCGCGCTCGCGCTGGCGAGCGGCATCCTGTCCATTCTGTCGCTGGCAGTCGGCTTCACCGGTTTCGCATTCGCCCCGCTGGGCAAGGCCCGCTCGCGCATCCTCATGCTCTGCGGTCTCTGCCTGGTGTTCGATCACGTGCCGACGATCGCAGTGGCAGCCCTGGTTGCCATCGCGATCCTGGCCAGCAACTTCCGCGACGCACGGCGCGCGGCGACCGGGGAGGTCTGACATGGTCGTTCTCAGCAACGCGCGGGTATTGATCATCAACCCCAACTCCAATGCGGCGGTCACCGACGCCATGGCAAGGGCCGTCGCCGGCCTGTCAGGCTCGACGGGAGTGGACTTCGACACACGGTCCCTCGACGGCGCGCCGCTCGGGATCGAAAGCGACCTCGATGCCGCTGTCGTTGCGCCTCTTCTGGCTCAGATGGTTCGCGACGAGGACGACCGCTACGACGCCTTCATCATCGGATGCTTTCTCGATCCGGGCCTTCAAGCGTGCCGCACGGTGACCGACAAGCCCGTGTTCGGCATCGGTGAATGCGGTGTCTTCGCCGCTTTGACGCATGCCGACCAGTTCGGCGTGCTGGCATTGTCCGAGGCATCGGTGGGTCGCCACAGGCCGATCTTTCGCCGGCTCGGCGTGGCCGGCAGGCTGGCCGGCGAGCTGCCGCTGTCGATCAGTGTCGCCGACGCGGTCGGCAACGAGGCTGTCTATCCGAAACTAGGCGAGGCGGCACGGACACTGCGCGACACGCACGGCGCCGGCGCGGTCGTTCTGGGATGCGCGGGCATGGCCGGGCATCGCAGCCGGCTTCAGCGCGACACCGGCATGGTCGTGATCGATCCGGTCCAGGCCGCGGCGGCGCGGGCCCTCGGTGCGCTTCTGCCGACATGAACCCCCGCGAGGGGCAGATTTCTAGGGAAAGGTGAAACATGTTCGATCTTGTGGTGCGCGGTGACGTGGTGACGACGCAAGGGGTCCGGCGGGGACATTATCTGAGCGTCCTCAACGGCGAGGTCGTCGGTGTCACCGCCAGTGACCCGGGTTCGTCCCGGGAGCGGGTCGATGCCGATGGGGCCTATATCTTTCCCGGCGCCGTCGACGCGCAGGTGCATTCGCGCTCGCAAAAGGGCAGCGAAGGGCTCGCCGCGTGCACGCGTGCCGCGGCGGCGGGTGGCGTGACGACCATCGTCGAGATGCCCTATGATGAGGGTCTGCTCGTCTGCAGCGCTGACGCCGTCCGGTCCAAGGCCGATGATGCCGAACGACAGTCACATGTCGATGTGGCCATCTACGGCACCATTCATCCCGACGAAGGCACGGTGCGCATCCAGGAGCAGATCGAGGCCGGGGTCTGCGGCTTCAAGTTCTCGACCTTCGGCACAGATCCGGTCCGCTTTCCGCGCATCCCGCCGTGGCTGATGCGCGATGCGTTCGCCGCGATCGCGCCGTCGGGACTGGCGGCCGGCGTTCATAACGAAAACCACGAAACGGTCATGCACGACCTCGAAATGGTCAAGAAGGCGGGCCTCACCGACCATACCGCCCATGGCAAGAGCCATACTGACTTCGCCGAGGCCCTGGCGATGGCGGAAATATACGAGATCGGCGCATACACCGGCTGCCGCGCCCATGTCGTCCATTGCTCGATCGGGCGCGGCATCGAGATCTGCGAGGGCTATCGCCGTCAGGGGTTCGACGCCAGCGTCGAGGTTTGCATCCACTATTTCGTCTTCAGCGAGGACGAGGACGGCGCGCGCCTCGGCGGCAAGGCCAAGATCAATCCGCCCATCCGCCCGTCCAGTGAGCGCGAGGCCCTCTGGCGCCATCTTGCGGCGGGCAACATCGATCTCGTCTCGACAGACCATGTCGCCTGGTCGCTCGACCGCAAGAACGATCCGGACATGCTCAAGAACGCCTCGGGCGGACCCAGCATCGAGGTGATGGTGCCGCTGCTGGTCAAGGGATGCCTGGAGCGCGGTGTCGATCTGTCGATGGCCGCCCGGGTCCTGTCGGGCAATCCGGCCCGTCATTTCCGCCTGCAGCCGCGCAAGGGCGCCCTCTGGGCCGGCGCGGAGGCTGATTTCTCCATCATCGATCCGGCCGAGGCGCCATGGACCGTGGCGGCAAGCCAGACCGTTTCCGACTGGAGCCTCTACGACGGCATGTCGCTGCCACAGGTCAGGGCCACCTATGTGCGTGGCCAGAAGGTCTGGGACGGCAAGGATGTCGTCTCCGCCGAGGGTTTCGGCGGCTTCGTCAAACCCTTCGGCCGTGCTTGAGGGGACGAACGTGCATTCAGGTCAGACCCCATCCACGCTTTCGATCAATGCCGACCGGCTGTGGCAGCGCATCGAGGAACTCGCCGCGATCACGGACCCGGATCGGCCCTATAGCCGCGTCGCCTTCAGCCATCTCCACGCGGAGGGCAGGCAATGGCTGACCGGGCAGATGAAGCAGGCCGGCCTCGATGTGCGCGTCGACGCCGGCGCGAACCTGATCGGCCGGCTGGCCGGCTCGGAGAACGGGCGCGCCGCCATCGTCAGCGGTTCACACACCGACACGGTTCCCCGTGGTGGCCGCTTCGACGGCATCGCCGGTGTGCTCGTGGCACTGGAAGTGGCCCAGACGCTGGCAGAAAACGGCGAGCGGCTGCGTCATCCCTTCGAAGTGGTCGATTTTCTTGCCGAGGAGCCGAACAAGTATGGCTTCTCCTGCATCGGCAGCCGCGCGATTGCCGGCGTACTCACCGAGCAGCAGCTCGCCTACGTCGCCGCTGACGGAACGAGCACGGCCGAGGGCATTTCCGCCATGGGCGGCGACCCGGAACGTCTCGGCCCGCCGCTGCGCGACCGGGACGATCTGGCCGGGTTCTTCGAACTGCATATCGAACAGGGCGTGGTCCTTGAACAGGACGCGGTCGATATCGGCATCGTCACGGACATCGTCGGCATCACGCGCTACCGGATCAGGCTTACCGGGGAGGCGGCCCACGCGGGCACCACGCCCATGAACCGGCGCAAGGATGCGCTCGTCGCGGCGGCGATTCTGGTTCAGGAAGCCGAGACGCTGGCATCGACCCAGCAGACCGACGGAGCCTATCTGGTCGCCACCGTGGGCAAGCTGGATGTCGTTCCCAACGGATCGAATGTCGTGCCGGGCTTCGTCGATCTTGCGATCGAGGTCCGCTCCAACAGCAACGAACAGGTCGATCGCTTCTACGAGACATTTCTCGCCAGATGTCGGGAAGTCTGCAATCAGCGCGACATCGCGCTCCAGGCGGACAGGATCAGCGACGGCGCCGCGATCGGCTGCGATCAGGCCGTGCAATCGGCGCTGGTCGAGGCGGCCGAAATGAACCGGGCAAGCTATGTCCGGATGCCGAGCGGCGCGGGCCACGATGCGGCCTACATGGCGCGGATCGGCCCGAGCGGCATGATCTTCATTCCGTGCCTGAAAGGCCGCAGTCACTGCCCGGAAGAGTGGGCGGACAAGAAGGCCCTCGCCACGGGCGCGCAGGTCATGCTCGACGGCATACGTCTGTATGACCGGCAGCTCTGACCACCGCGCCGCGGCGGGTTGGCCGCTCGTCAGTCGAGCGCCACGGCGACCAGCGCAAGCGCCGCGATCGCGGCGAGGACCAGCCACCAGCGCGGCAGCGACACGGTGATCTCTTCTTTCAGCCACTCCATCGGGCGGCGCGGCTCTTTGCTGTTGGGGGTCACGTCGATCTGTTCCATCTGCGTCTCCATGGGATCCGGCGCCGCCGATCGGCGCCGGTGCGCGACCCGGATAGCAAGCCCGTGCTGACAGCCCGCTGACGAGAGACGTTGTCGCGCGCTACGATCCCGCCGCCGGCAGGACGAGGCGCGCCTCAAGCCCCTGCGGGCGGTTGGCGAGCGTGAGCCGGCCGCCGGCCGCCTCGGCGATGTCGGCGGCGATCGCAAGGCCCAGCCCGGTTCCGGTCTCGTCAAGGCGCATGCCGCGCGCGGTCACCTTCTCAAGAAGGTCCGGCGCGATCCCCGGCCCGTCGTCGCGCACCGCAACGCTCACCGCGCCGTCCGCGTGCCCCACAACGAGCGCGACCCGGTCGCGCGCATGGCGGGCCGCGTTCTCGACCAGCGCGCCGAGCGCCTCGGCAAGGTCCGCGGCGTCGATCGCCGCCATCGGAACCTGCGGACCGGCTTCCACGTGCCAGGTCAGCCCTTCGCCCGTCGCCGTCCGGCGGGCGACCTCGACGACCCGGCGGCCGACCTCGGCCGCATCGCAGCGGGAGGCGGCCGCCTCGGCGGCGACGCGCGTGCGCGCCAGTTCACGGTCGACATGGCGCTGCATGGCGCGGGCGATTGCCTCGATGCTCCGGGCATGCGCCGCGTCGCCCGCCTGCGACAGCCGCCCGGCCTCGCCCATCAGCGCCTGCAGCGGTGTCTTCAGTCCGTGCGCGAGATCGCCGGCGCGGGCGCGGGCGCGGACGATGTCGGCCTCGCGCGCGGCGAGAAGCCCGTCGAGTTCGGCGGCGAGCGGGCGCACTTCGGCGGGCCAGTCCTCGCCGATCCTGTCGGCGCGGCCCGAACGGATTTCGGCGACGCGCGCGCCGATCCGCCGCATCGGTCTGAGGCCGACGCCGACCTGGACCCAGCCGGCCGCGATCAGCACGACCGCGAGCAGACCCAGATAAGGCGCCAGATCGGCGAGAAAGGCGTTGCGCGCGGCGTCGAGCTCGGCCGCATCGAGAGCCACCGCCGCGCGCACGCGTCCGCCGCCGAGCGGCGCGGGCAGCGACACCATGCGTTCGAGTGCCAGCAGCGAAGCCCCGCCCGGCCCGCCGATCCTGTGGACATGGACGGCCCCGTCGGCGACCTCGTCCGCCGGCAGGTCGAGCCGGTAGTCCCACAGCGACCGCGATCGCAGCGTGTCGGTGGCGAGGTCGATCTGCCAGTAGAGCCCGCCATAGGGCAGTTGGAAGCGGGGATCGGCGGGCGGCGCGACGAGCAGCGTGCCGGTTTCGTCTCGCGTCAGCCCGGCCAGCACCTGATCCAGATGCACTTCCAGTTCGGCGATCGCGCGCCGTTCGACGTGGCCGGCGAACAGCGCCGCAAGCCCGGCGGCCGCAAGGCCGAGCGCGACGATGATCGCCGCCGCCCCGGCGACGACCAGCCGCCAGCGCAGCGACAGCCGCGTCAAGCCGCCGATCCTTCCAGGAAATAGCCGAAGCCGCGCCGCGTCCCGATGATCCCAGCGCCCAGCTTGCGGCGCAGCCGCGCGACGATGGCTTCGAGCGCGTTGGCCTCGCGCGCGTCGTCATCGCCGTAAAGATGTTCGAGCAGTTCGCCGGGCGGCACGACGCGGCCATTGCTGAGCGCCAGATAGGCCAGCAGCCGGTATTCGAGCGCGGTCACCCGCACCGGAACGCCGCGAACGGCGACGCTCATCCGGTTGGTGTCGACCGTCAGCGCGCCGATGTCGTGCACCGCCGCGCCCCGGCCCGCCGCGCGCCGGACCAGCGCGCGCGCCCTTGCGACCAGTTCCTCCATCCGAAACGGCTTTGGCAGATAGTCGTCGGCGCCCGCCTCGATGCCTTCGACGCGCTCCATCCACGCGCCCCGCGCGGTCAGCACGAGCACCGGCATGTCGCGCCCGTTCGCGCGCCAGCGCTTGAGCACGCTCAGCCCGTCCATTCCCGGAAGGCCCAGATCGAGCACGATCAGCGCGTAATCCTCCGTGTCGCCCAGGAACCAGGCGTCCTCGCCGTCCGCGCAGGTCTCGACGACGAACCCCGCCGCGCCGAGCGCGGCGTCGAGATCGGACGCGATCGCCTGATCATCCTCGACGACGAGTACCCGCATCAGTCCCGGTCGTCTTCATGGTCTTGGTAGTCTTCATAGTCGTCGTCATAGGCTTCGTCTTCGGCTTCCAGTTCGATGATCCGTCCGCTCGCGGCGTCCACATAGACCTCGTAGAGCCGGCCCTGCGCGCTGACCAGTTCCATCTCATAGACATAGAGGCCATCGTCCCGGTCCAGTTCGATCTCGATCACCCGGCCGCCGAACCGTTCGTCGACGATGGCGAGGATTTCGGCAAGCGGCAGGATCTCGCCGCGCTCGACGGCCTGAAGCGCGCGATCCTGGTCGTCGGCGCCGACCGTCCCGGGAACGACGAGCATCGCGACCAGCAATGGCAGAAGGGATTTGCGCATGACGCCTTCTAGGTGAGCGAGGCTGACAGTTCGCTGACAGGTCCCGTCAGGGGGCCATCAGCACCGGTGGTGCACAAGGGGACCGTCAACGCGGCGATCGCCGCCACCGAAGAAAGGATACCGACCATGAAACACGCAACCCTCATCGCAACCGCCGCCGCCCTCGCCATCGGCAGCTTCGCCATCACCGCACAGGCCTCCGATGGCAAGGTCCTCGAAGCCATCCCGGCGACCGGTGAAAGGATGAGCATGTCCGAAGTTATCGGCAAGCTCGAGGCGGAGGGCTACCGGGTCGACGAGATCGAGTTCGACGACGACGGCTACTACGATGTCGATCTGTACGATGCCAATGGCCGCGAGATCGATGTCGACATCCATCCCGTCACCGGGAAGGTCCTCCAGTGGAAGATCGATCGCTGACGCCATTCCCCTGCCGTCAGGGGCGGATTGGCGAAAGCGCTTCCGCCCCGCGACCGTGCGTGCATCCATCCGCTGATCACGCGGCTGGTCGACCCGGAGGCGCTGAAGAAGATGGGCGCGGCGCCGGTCGGCAAAGAGCCGCCGGCCGAAGAGACAGGGACCGCGGACCCAGTCGCGGCCGCCCGCAGCCCTCCGCAGGGGTGGCGCACGGAGCCAGGCCGTAATGCGGTCGGCGACCGTATGCAGGCCGGATGCCTGCGTCGGCCGTCGCGGCATGGCGCGTGCATAGATCATGCCTCTTAGCGACGAAAGCGTCTTGTATTTGACACAACCGCCGAAAATATCAGTATTGATAGTCACTTGACGTTTTTTGAGCGGGTCGAAATTGCTGACGGCAAGTTTTTCCTTGTGATTTGCAATTGTTTCTCGCGTTGAAGCCATCCTAATCTGGCCGCCAGGGGCAGGCGGCGCGATCGCGCGGCACGGCCCGAACCTGGGCGGCGCAAGGCCGCCAATGGCGGGGCAGGAGTGGACGCAAAGCGACATCAGGACAGGGCAGATCACGCGGCCGCCGCTGCGGGTGGTGTTCGCGCGTACGTCTCGAATCCGGTGCCGATGGGGCGGGCAATATGGCCTTCAAGCAGGCGCGGTCCGTCGAGAGTTACTCGGTCCGCTGATGGACGCCAAAATGGCCGGAGACTGGTCGGCCTCTGCTTGCTGCTCGGCGGTGTTCTTGCCTTGGCCGGCTGCGGCGAAAAGGTGGCCTGGAAGCAGAAGCTGACGGTCACGGTCGAAACGCCCGACGGACCCAGGACCGGGTCGGCCGTGCAGCGTGTGCGGATTTTCGACCAAGCCGGCCTTTTGGAGCCGATCACACCGATCGAGGCGCGCGGCGTTGCCATTGAGTTGAGGGGCGAGGCGGTGGCGGTCGATCTTGGCGATGGCCGGTATGTGTTCATGCTGATCGGCGGCGCCTCGCATCTGACCCAGCGCGTTCTGGAGTGGCCCGAACCGTGGTTTCCCGACGGCGCGCGGGCCGTCGCGCGCTTTGACGGGACTGCCGAAGTGCCCTTCGACAAGGCGCCGCTGCTCGTCACCTTCGAAGACATGGACGATCCGGCGAGCGTCAAGCGCGTCGATCCGGGCAGTCTCGCCGATACTTTCGGAGCCGGCTACCGGCTCCAGTCGATCACGCTGGGAATCACCGATGAGCCGGTGACGGAAGGGCGCGTGGAAGCGGTGTTGGATTGGCTGGGTTCGTTGGACGGCGGCTATCTGCACGGTGGATTTACGTCCAAGGGCGCCCCTTTAGGCCTAACAGGATTAGATTTTGTAAGGGATCGATGAAATGCCCGTCTCGAAAGATCTGTTGCTCTCGATTCTAGCGATGGACGCCTACAACCAAGGCTATGGCAGGGGCGTCGAACACGGCGAAACGTCAATTGGCCTAGCTGATTTTGATCAAGACAAAGGCGACAGCGAAGCTCAAGACGCCGGCTTCTACGCGGTGGCCTATGAGGTCCAGGCGGGCGCGTGGGAGGGGCTGGCCGAGGACACGACGGTCATTTCATTTCGCGGCACGGACCGGGCATTCGGCTGGACCGGGTCCGACGCCTGGAATGGCTGGGGCATTGGCGTCGGCGCGTTTGAAGGGGATCAGGCGCGGCTCGGGCAGGAGTTCTTTCAGGCCGTAACGGGTACCACGGACGGTGAGGCAAGAGACGGCAACGCATTGCTGACCGGCCACTCACTGGGCGGCGGTCTGGCCGGCTTCCTTGCCAGTCTGCATGGGCATGAGGCGCACATTTTCGATTGGATGACGTTCAAGCTGGCGTCGGACAATGCATACGCCGATGCCGACGCTATCTCTGGTCTTTATGCCCGCGACACCTTCTACGCCGGTGGTGAGCCTTGGGAGATCGATCGCAGCCAGATAAGCGGCACTTACGTCGATGGCGAGGCTTTGGAAGGACTGCGTCAGTTCCCTCAGCCGGTGCAGGAAGAAGTTCTCGACCCCCACACCGAGTTATTGGACTGTGTTCAATTGCACTCGATGAGCTTTCTGATCTGGCTCGAGTTCGCTGAATCGGAGAAACACACAGACTGGCAGACCGTCGCCAACCAACTGGCGGGTGCTGCATTCAGTGAGACAATTGCCGTGTCGGCCGGGTTTGAGGAAGCCGGCACCAATGGCCGGTATGCAGCCGAATACAAGCAGTTAGCCGCAATCGCCTATTCGGCGCTCGACGAAGGCAATCTCGTGTTCGGCGATACGGGCATCCGGGCGATGTTCGATGATCTGGACGCGCTTGGCCATGTCTATAACACGAGCTTCGACGGCGAGGCGATCGGGCTATGACCTCATGGAGCTCAGCCAACGACAACAAGCTCACTCCGAGGAATTTGGCAGAATGAGTAAAAAAGTAGAAGACAGGCTTTCCGGTCCCCATCGCGAGAAATACTTGGAACTGTGCCGCCGTCACCCTTGGTTTTCCGAGGCAAGCGAGCTTCAGGAAGAGTGGAGCAAGAAAGTCGAAAAAATACGCGCAATGCCGGGCGATATGGAAGAGAACATCAAGGTACTCTACACCAATGATCGCCCCTTGACGGTCGATGACGACATCGCTTTTGCGAAAGCGGTACAGGCTAACCCTGATGTTTGGTGGTATTTTGAAGATCAGGAACGACGACTGCAAGATGACCCTGATACGCAGGAAATACATCCAGATAGCGTGAGAGTGCTGGGCGCATTCAAGGACTGGTTCTTCTTCAAGCAAGGCCTGCCCTATCAGAGGGGTGAAACCATGCATCCCGCAAAAGCAATTATCCACAAGTATTTGCGTGGCGATTTTTCCTCTGTCGATGGTCCGGAAGCCCAAGAGTACGCTCTGAGCACTTTCGCGTCGCGATACAAGGTCCAAGCCATGAAAACCGCATCGGGGAAAAGCCAATGACACAGGAAGTCGTCAATGTTGTCGATGCCGGTTCACTGGCTCATCTGGCACAGTCAGACATACTGGATCGCGCCGGCCACTCCGACATCAAGCATATCGCCATCAACGCCAGCGATCCCAAGTTCGCCAATGCAGCCGAGGTATCGGCTCACAATGAGAGCATCTGTGACTCGTACAACAAGGCGAACCTGCAGGAGACTGATCTTTACGAGCAGAACCGGATTCTGGTCGATGCGGAGTTCGATGCGGTCTTGCGGCATGGTTCTGGAATGGAAGATCGACGACTGACGCCATTCCTCCGCCGTCACGGGCGGATCGGCGAAAGCCCTTCCGCCCCGCGGCCGTGCGCCCGGAGCTGCCGAACGCCGGCCTGCTACTCGGCGGGCTCGGGGCTTTCGAGCGCTTGGCCCAGTTCCTCCTCGAGCCGGCTTTCTTCGGTCGCGCGGGGGCGGGTGAAGCGGGCGAGCAGCAGGAACGCGACCGGCGTCAGGTAGAGCGTCGCCACCGTCGCAAGGCCGAGGCCGCCGACGATGACCCAGCCCAGCGCCTCGCGCGCCTCCGCCCCGGCACCCGTCGACAGGATCAGCGGCACGCCGCCGAACACGGTCGAGGTCATCGTCATCATCACCGGCCGCAGGCGGATCGTCGCAGCGTCGGTGATCGCCGAGCGCACGTCCTGTCCAGCGTCGCGAAGCTGGTTGGCGAACTCGACGATCAGAATGCCGTTCTTGGCCATGATCCCGATCAGCATCACGAAGCCGATCTGGCTGTAGACGTTCAGCGACAGGCCCGTCAGCAGCAGGGCGAAGATCGCGCAGGCGATGCCGATCGGCACGGTCACCATGACGACGATCGCCGAAACGAAGCTTTCGAACTGCGCCGACAGCACGAGGAAGACGACGACGATCGCAAAGCCGAACGTCAGAAGCAGCCCGGAACTGGTCTGGTCGAGCGTCGCCGCTTCGGCCAGCGGCACGATCCGGTTCTCCTCGGCGAGAACGCCGTCGGCCAGCGTGCGCACCTCGGCAAGCGCGTCGCCGAGCGCGAACTCCGGCGTCAGCGAGGCCGATATCTCGACCGACCGGTTCTGCCCCTCGCGCGCCAGTTCCGGCGCCACGGCCCGTTCCTCAAGCGTGACGAACGTCGCCATCGGCACCATCGTGCCGTCGCCCGCCCGCACGAAGATGTTCCGAAGGTCAGCGGGATCGTCCACCCGGTCCGAGGTCGACACCATCTGGATGTCGTAGCTGAGATCGTTGATGAAGACCGAGCCGACCGTGCGGCCGTCGAGCACCGCGCCGAGCGCTTCGCCGAGGCCGGATATGTCGACGCCGAGGTCCGAGGCGCGCTCCCGATCGATCTCGATGAAAAGCTGCGGCTGGGTCAGCTCGTATTCGAGCCGCACCTGGCCGAAGGAAGGGTTCTCCTGCATCCGTGCGACCAGATCCTGGGCGACCGTGGCGAGCTGCTCGTAGCTGTTGCCGGTGACCGCGAAGCTCAGCCCCCGCCCGGCGCCGCGAATGCCGAGCGAATTGGGCTGGATCGCAAAGGCGCGCACGCCGATCACGCTGCCGAGCGCGCGATTGATGTCGCCGACGATCTCGTTCTGGCTGCGCGCGCGCTCGTCCCAGTCGGCCAGCGTGAACACCATGAAGCCGCGATTGCCCGAGCCGAAGCCGGCGATCGAGAACGTGTTGGTGATCTCCCCGCTTTGCTGGAGCGGCGCGACCAGTTCCTCGATCTGGCGCATCTTCGACGTCGTGTATTCGAGCGAGACGCCCTGCGGCGCCGACACCGACAGCAGCGCCACGGCGCGATCCTCGCGCGGCGTCAGTTCCTGGCGGATCGTGCCGAAGACCATCGCCGCGGTGGCCGCAAAAAGCAGCGAGGCGACGATGACGACCAGCGGATAGGACAGCGCCGCCGACAGCGAGCCGCGATAGAGCGCGGCCAGCCGTGCGCCCAGCCAGATCATCGGCCCGCGCCGTTCCGCATCGCTCTCGGTCGTCAGCAGCCGGCTCGCAAGCATCGGCGCCAGCGACAGCGCGACGAACGATGAGATCAGCACCGCGATCGCCAGCGTGAAGCCGAACTCGCGGAACAGCCCGCCGGCCTGTCCGGGCAGGAAGGAAAGCGGCACGAAAACCGCCGCCAGCGTCGCCGTCGTCGTGACGACCGCAAAGAACACCTGCCGCGTGCCGAGCACGGCGGCCGCGCGCGGGCCCATCCCCTCGTTGCGCCGCCGCACGATGTTTTCGAGCACGACGATCGCATCGTCGACGACAAGCCCGGTGGCGAGCACCAGCGCGAGCAGGGTCAGGATGTTGACCGAGAACCCGACCAGATAGATCGCCGCCAGCGTTCCGATCAGCGCGACCGGGATGGTCAGGGCGGGGATCAGCGTGGCGCGCCAGTCGCGCAGGAAGACGAAGATGACGACGACCACGATCGCCACCGCCAGGCCCAGCGTCCTGAGCACTTCGCGGATCGAGCCGTTGATGAAGGTGGCGTCGTCGGAGGTCACGAAGATCGAGATGTCGTCGGGCAGCGACGCATCGAGTTCGGCGACGACCGCGCGCACGTCGGCCGAGATCTCGAGCGTGTTCGAGGTCGCCTGCCGGATCACGCCGATGCCGAGCCCGGTCTGGCCGTTGGTGCGTAGCAGCGTCTCGTTGGTTGCCGGCCCGAGCAGCACGTTGGCGACATCGCCAAGGCGGACATCTTCGGTCAGCTCGAGCGCCTCGAACGCTTCCTCGGTGGCGACGGTCGCCGTGGTCCTGACGTTGATCGACTGCCGGTCGCCGGCCAGATCGCCCGCCGGCGCGTCATAGGCGACGTCGGCGAGCGCGGTTCGCACATTGCCGAGCGTCAGCCCGCGGCTGGCCAGCCGGTCGAGGTCGATGTCGACGCGGAACACGGGCTGGCGATCGCCATAGACCTGAAGGTCCGCCACGCCCTCGATCGAGATCAGCCGGTCCTCGACCCGCTCCTCGACGATCCGGGTCAGATCCTGCGGCGAGCGCAGGGTCGAGGTCACGCCGATGCGGATCACCGGCTGGGCGTTGGCGTCGGCCTTGACCACGCGCGGCGTCTCGGCGCCCTCCGGCAACTGGTTGGCGATGCGGGCGACCGCGTCGCGCGCGTCGGTGGCCGCAACGTCAAGGTCCGCGCTGTCCTCGAACTCCAGCGTCACGCGGCTGCGGCCGAAGCGCGAGTTCGACGAGATCGTGCGCACGCCGGGCACGCGCCCGAGCGCCCCCTCGATGCGGCTGGTCAGTTCCTGGTCGACGCTTTCGGGCGAAGCGCCCGAATATTCGGTGGTGACGGTGATGACGGGGCGGTCGACATTGGGCAGTTCGCGAATCTCGACGCCGAACAGAGAGGCAAGACCGGCCAGCACGATCAGCGCGCTGATGACGAGCGTGACGATCGGCCGTCGCACGAAGAAGGCCGTGCCCGACCCCGCTATCGCCGAAAGGTCCCTGTCGCGCGCCATGGCCGGTCTATCCCTGTCGTGCGGCGGTGTCGCCGCTTTCGGCCACCGGCCCGTCGGGCACGTCGACCTCGGCGCCGGGGCGCAGGTTCTGGACGCCTTCGGTGACCACGAGTTCGCCCGGCGACAGGTCCGCCGCCACGATCACGCTGTCGGAGTTGCGCTGACGGATGGTCACCGGGACCCGGACGGCCTTGCCCTCGCGGACGGCCCATACGAACGAGCCCTCGTCGGACCATTGCACCGCGAGCGGGTCGACCGAGGGAAGGCTCTCGCCGGGAAAGCTCATCGTCACCGTGAAGGCCATGCCGGCGCGCAGCCGGTCGCCGCTGTTGTCGACCTCGCCCTGAACGCGCAGCGTCCGGCTCTCGCGGTCGACGATGTTGTCGATGGCGCGCACCGTGCCCTGAAGCTCGACGCCCGGCAGGCTGAGAGGCCTGACCGTGATCGGCATGCCGTCCTCGATGAAGGCGACGGCGCGTTCGGGAACCTGGAAGTCGATCAGGATCTTCGAGCGGTCGGTCAAGGTGGCAACCACGTCCTGGCTGTTGAGCCGGTCGCCGACGGCGAGATCCAGAACGCCCATCCAGCCCGAAAGCGGGGCGCGCAGGGTGCGCTGTTCGAGTTCGTATTCGGCCTCGCGCAGGGCCAGTTCGGCGGTCTGGACGGCGAGCCGCGCCTCGCGCAGGCTGACTTCCGTCACCGCGCCCGAATCGCTGAGACGCGACAGGCGTTCGGCGTCCTCGGTCGCGCTCTGAAGGTTCAGCCGCGCCCGCTCGACGGCGATCTGTCGGGCCTGGTCATCGAGGCGCAGCACGACGTCGCCCTGTTCGACGAAGCTGCCGCCCGAAACGGCGATCTCGACGATCACGCCGGTGACGTCCGAGCGCAGCGTGACCGTGTGCAGCGCCCGCCCGTCGCCGATCGCCTCGAGCCTGTCGTCGATCTTGCCCTCGGCGACCGGCGCGACCACGACCGAGGTCGGACCGCCGCCGCCCCAGCCGCCGCGTCCGGCGGTTTGCGTTGCCGGCTCGGCGGCCTCGAGACCCAGCCGCTCGGCGAGCCCGAACCGCTCGAGATACCCCGCCGCCGACGGAACCTGGGTGATCCAGACGTAGAGCGCGACCGCGACGAGACCGAGGGACAACAGCACCTGGCTGAGAAGTTTCATGGACGGGCCTGCGAGAAATGGAACGTCGCCGAACATAGGGCGGCGAGCCCCAAAAGAGTAGGGCGAAGTTGCCGGGCCCCGACCGCGACGGGCGGTCGAAGGGCCGGGCCGAACGGCCAACGGTCGCGCCAATTCTACGCCGGCGCATGTCGGAAGAGGTGGCTGGGGCGGCAGGATTCGAACCTGCGCATGGCGGTACCAAAAACCGCTGCCTTACCGCTTGGCTACGCCCCAACGCGCTGTTGCCGCGGCCCGAAGAGAACATAGGGCCGGGTGGAGGCGGGATAAACCCGCATCGGTCCGGCCTGTCAACGGTGGGCCGACGTTTTTCCCGCCACGAGCGCCGCCGGCGGCGGCCCGGTGCTGGAACCCTGCACCAGTTCGGCTTCCAGCAGCATCTGCGACGGCGTCGCCTTGCCCTCGATCCGGTCGATCAGCATCATCGCACAGTGCCGGCCCGCCTCGCGGATGCCCGAACGCATGACGGTCAGGCCCATGCCGCCCGGCCCGATGTCCAGAAACGACAGATTGTCGTCATAGCAGATGATCGACATGCCGGTTCCGGGCATCAGGTCGAATTCGCGTGCCGCGCCCATCACGCCCAGCGCGGGCAGGGCGCTCGAGCATATCACCGCCGTGGGCGGATCGGGCAGCAGCAGGAAGCGCTTCATCGCCTCGTAGCCGGCCGGCTCGATCATCTCGTTGCTGGACATCAGCGCCGGATCGGGCTCCAGCCCGGCCTCGCGCAGCGCCTCCTCGTAGCCTTCACGCCGGCGCTGGGCAAACACCATGTGCTCCCAGCCATTGACCAGGCCGATCCGCCGATGGCCGAGCGCGATCAGGTGGCGCGCCGCTTCACGGAAGGCGCGGCGATTGTTGACGTCGACCCAGCTGTAGCTGTCCTCGGCCTGCAGGGTGCGGCCATGCACAAGGAACGGCAGTCCGATCTCGGCGAGCAGCGGCAGCCGCTCGTCATGCGCCATCGGCCCGTGCACGATCACCCCGTCCACGCGGCGGTTGCGGCTGAGCGCCCGGTAGGTCTCCGCCTCCTTGTCGCCGTCGACCACCGAGATGAGCATGTCGTAGCCGCGCTGGCTGTAGACCGCGCCCGCCCCGGCGATGAAGTCGGTGAAGTGCGGGTTGATCATGTCGTGCTTGGCGACGGGAATCACATGCCCGATCGTGCGCGCCTTGCCCGTCGCCAGACGCCTTGCGCTGGAGTTGGGTTCGTAGTCATATTGACGGGCCGCTTCGATCACGCGCTGGCGCGTCGCCTCGCTGACTTCCGGATAGCCGTTCAGGGCCCGGCTGATGGTGGTCTGCGAAAGCCCCAGCTTTTCCGAAAGCTGTCTGAGGTTGGCCAATATTCCCTCCCGCACGTCCGCTCAAAGGGCTTTGAACGGCATATCAAGCCGCACAAAGGGCCCGCTGGCAAGCCCCGGCATCGCTATCGCCTTTTTCGCGCCGCAGCGAAACCCGGGACCGCGCACGGTGTGGACAAAGCGCTTGACTCGGACCGTCCGCATGCTCAATGTCCGCGAAGCCAAAGCGCTTTGACCGCGCCTGGTTTGAGGCAACGTTCAGTGAGCGTAACAATCGATCTGGGAGGATCACCGATGAAAAGAACTCTTCTGGCCGGCGTGGCCGGCCTTGCAGTGCTGGCTCCCGGCAGCGTCCATGCTCAGGATCTCGTTTTCCCCGTCGGCGAAGGAGATTTCAGCTGGGACAGCTACAATGAATGGGCCGAGTCGGCACCCGACCTGAGCGGCCAGACCGTGACGATCACCGGACCCTGGCTGCAGCCCGAAGACGGCGTCTTCCGCTCGGTGATCGCCTATTTCGCCGAAGCCACGGGCGCCGAAGTCATCTACACCGGCTCGGACTCGTTCGAGCAGCAGATCGTCATCGACGCCGAAGCGGGCTCGGCACCCAATGTGGCGGTCTTCCCGCAGCCCGGCCTTGCCGCCGACATGGCGAGCAGGGGGCTGCTACATCCCCTGCCCGAGGGCATGGGCGACTGGGTTGCCGAGAACTATGGCGCCGGCGAATCGTGGGTCGATCTGGGCACGTATCCGGACGAGGACGGCAACGAGCAGCTCTTCGGCTTCTTCTACAACGTCAACGTCAAGAGCCTGGTCTGGTATGTCCCCGAGAACTTCGAGGACGCCGGCTACGAAGTGCCCGAAACCATGGAAGAGCTGAAGGCGCTGACCGAACAGATCGCGGCCGAAGGCGAAACACCGTGGTGTATCGGCCTTGGTTCGGGTGCCGCCACGGGCTGGCCGGCCACCGACTGGGTCGAGGACATCATGCTTCGCACCCAGCCCGCCGATGTCTATGACGACTGGACGACGAACGATATCCCCTTCAACGACGAACGCGTCGTTGCGGCCATCGAGGAGTTCGGCTGGTTCGCCCGCAACGACGACTACGTGTCGGGCGGCGCCGGCCAGGTGGCTTCGACCGACTTCCGCGACTCGCCCAAGGGCCTGTTTGCGTCGCCGCCGCAGTGCTACATGCACCGCCAGGCATCGTTCGTGCCCGCCTTCTTCCCCGAAGGCATCGAGTTCGGCGAGGATGTGGACTTCTTCTACTTCCCGTCCTTTGCCGAGAAGGATCTGGGCAATCCGGTCCTTGGCGGCGGCACGCTGATGTCGATCACCGATCCGTCGGACGCGACCGATGAGTTCTTCGAGTTCCTGAAACTGCCGCTGGCCCATGAGGTCTTCGGGGCGCAGTCGGGCTTCCTGACGCCGCTCAAGACGGTCAATCCCGACACCTATCTCAACGACGCGCTGCGTGGTCAGGCAGAGATTCTCGTCAACGCCACCACGTTCCGGTTCGACGGATCCGACCTGATGCCCGGCGGTGTCGGTGCGGGCACCTTCTGGACCGGCATGGTCGACTATACGGGCGGCAAGGACGCCCAGGCCGTGGCCGACGAGATCCAGGCAAGCTGGGATGCGCTGAAGTAAGCGTCGCATCCGCTTGAGTTGCGCGGGAGGCGGTCTGCCGCCTCCCGAAATCCCAGGACAATGAGCGCACGCCGGCCATCGTGCCGGTCGTCCGGCGCCGGGAGGGCACCATGAACCCAGCATTGCAGGGTCTCATCACGGTATTGTTAGGCGTTGGCGGCTGCGTCGGATATTTCTACTTCTCCAACCAGATCCTCGACAGGGTGATCTTTCCCGCCAGGGGACCGAACGCCGGCGACAACATCAATCGCGCAAATCAGGTGCGCCCCTGGCTTTTCCTGTTTCCGGCCATCTTCGCGCTCGGTCTCTATCTCGGCTATCCCGTGCTCGAGACGCTGCGCCTGTCGCTGACCGACCGTTCCCAGGGCGGCGCTTTCGTCGGGCTGGCCAACTACAGCCAGATGATGGCGGAGCCGAAGTTCTGGGAGGCCATCCGCAACAACATGCTGTGGCTGATCGTCGTTCCGGCCGCATCGACGGCGTTCGGCCTTCTCGCCGCCCAGCTCACGGACAGGATCGCCTGGGGAAACATCGCCAAGTCGCTGATCTTCATGCCCATGGCGATCTCGTTCGTCGGCGCGTCGGTGATCTTCAAGCTGATCTACGACGCCCGTCCGGCCGACGTGCCGCAGATCGGCGTCATGAACGCCATCTGGATGAGCTTTGAGGGCGGGCCGATGTCGATCCTCATGCTCAGGATCCTGCCGACGATCATTCTTGCGGCCTTTGCCGGCATCGTCGGCTACGTCGTCTATCTGTCCGCACGCGCCATCATCGAGCCCGGCCGGCAGAAGTCGGTGGGGATGTCGCTGCTGCGCGCCGTGGTCGTCGTGGGCGGTGCCTGGCTGGTCTGGCTGTCGCTCAAGTCGATCTTTGGCGTATGGACCGTCGAACTGGCTTATGGCGTGCCGCAGCAATGGCTGACCATTCCGTTCTGGAACAGCTTCTTCCTGATGGTCGTCCTGATCTGGATCCAGACCGGCTTTGCCATGGTCATCCTGTCGGCGGCTCTGCGCGGCATTCCCGAAGAGACGATCGAGGCGGCCGTCATCGACGGCGCCAATCCGTTCGATATCTTCTTCAGGATCAAGGTCCCGCAGATCATGGGTACGATCATGGTGGTCTGGACGACGATCACGCTGGTCGTGCTCAAGGTGTTCGACATCGTCTTCGCAATGACCAACGGCCAGTGGGAGACCCAGGTGCTGGCCAACTACATGTACGACAAGCTGTTCCGCGCCAATGATTGGGGGGTCGGATCGGCCAGCGCGATTGTCATCATGCTGCTGGTGACGCCGATCCTTGTCTGGAATGTCTATCAAGCCCGCAAGGAGATGCGCTGATGGCCGATCAAGATGTCGACCGCGGTCAGATCCAGTCATCGGCCGCTTCCTTCATCCGGGGCTGGTTCCGGGACCGTTCCAAGACCTCGGAGGGCGCGGCCGGGGGCAAGTCCAGCCTGATGTGGGCCGTGCACATCTCCGTCGCTGCCCTGGTGCTCCTGTGGCTCTTCCCAACGGTCGGCCTGTTCGTTTCGTCCTTCCGGACCGCCGACCAGATCTCCGCATCGGGCTGGTGGGCTTCCCTGTCGACGTCCGAGCAGGTCCTGCAGCTGCGAACCGGTGGCCGTGACGACGCCCGCGAGGAGGATGGCGTCTTCGTCGTCGAAGGCAACATCCTCACCGATGGCGAGGATGCGCCCGGCGTCGTCGAGATGCGCGATTTCGGCATCTCCTCACGTGACATCGGCGCCTACCAGATCGGCGAGACGGCGGAGTTTGGCGACGGGGAAACGCTGACCCTGAATGCCGATGGCTCCTATCTCTACACCAGCCTCGAGGAGCCGGGCCGGCGCGGCCAGCGCGTCTTTGTCACCGCGTTGCTGCCGCCTGACTTCACGCTCGAGAACTACCAGACCGTCCTGTTCTCCGGCAGCGGCCAGGACAACATGGCCAAGGCGTTCTACAACACGCTGACCGTGGTGATCCCGGCGACGATCATCCCGATCCTGATCGCCGCGTTCGCCGCATACGCGCTCGCCTGGATGGAGTTTCCCGGCCGGGCGCTGCTGATCGCGGCCGTCGTCGCCCTGCTTGTCGTGCCGTTGCAGCTCGCGCTCATTCCGCTGTTGCAGTTTCACAACAATATCGGCATCGGCAAGGGCTATCTGGGCGTCTGGCTGGCCCATACCGGCTTCGGCCTGCCGCTGGCGATCTACCTGTTGCGCAACTACATGGTCGGCCTGCCGCGCGACATCATCGAGAACGCCCGCGTCGACGGCGCCACCGATTTCCAGATCTTCGTGCGCATCATCCTGCCGCTGTCGTTCCCGGCGCTGGCCTCGTTCGCGATCTTCCAGTTCCTGTGGACCTGGAACGATCTGCTCGTTGCGCTGGTCTTCCTGATCGACGCCACCGGCGAGACGACCGTGATGACCCGGCAGATCGTCGAACTGCTCGGCACGCGCGGCGGCAACTGGGAGATCCTGGCGACGGCGGCCTTCGTGTCGATCGCCGTTCCGCTGGTCGTCTTCTTCGCCATGCAACGTTATCTCGTGCGCGGCCTGCTGGCCGGCTCCGTCAAATAGCAAAGAGGCGTTCGTGAACGTGATCTACGACATGGCCGACCAGGCTCCCGGCCTGGTCACCAGCCACGAAACCGACCGCGACTGGTGGCGGGGCGCAGTGATCTACCAGATCTATCCGCGCTCGTTCCAGGACACCAACAATGACGGCATCGGCGATCTGCGCGGCATCACGCGCCGGCTGCCCTATGTAGCCGCCCTTGGCGTCGACGCGATCTGGGTGTCCCCCTTCTTCAAGTCGCCGATGGAGGATTTCGGCTACGACGTCTCCGACTACCGGGCGGTGGACCCGATGTTCGGAACGCTGGCCGATTTCGACGCGATGATCGCCGAGGCGCACCGGCTGGGGCTGAAGGTGATGATCGACCAGGTGATCTCGCACACCTCCAACAAGCACGAATGGTTCGTCGAAAGCCGTTCGTCGCGCGAGAACCCGCGCGCCGACTGGTACGTCTGGGCCGACGCCAAGCCGGACGGCACGCCGCCCAACAACTGGCTGTCGGTGTTCGGCGGATCGGCGTGGGAGTGGGACACCTCGCGCCGGCAGTATTATCTGCACAATTTCCTCGCCAGCCAGCCGGACCTGAACTTCCACAATCCGGCCGTGCAGGACGCGCTGCTCGACGAGGTCCGTTTCTGGCTCGACCGGGGCGTCGACGGCTTCCGGCTCGACACGATCAATTTCTACGTCCATTCGGCCGGCCTCGAGGACAACCCGCCGCTGGCGCCCGAACACCGCAACGCCTCGATCGCACCCGAGGTCAATCCCTACAACTACCAGGATCACATCCACGACCGGAACCAGCCCGAGAACATCGCCTTCCTCAAGCGGTTCCGGGCGCTTCTGGACAAGTACCCGGCGGCCGCCGCGGTCGGCGAGGTGGGCGACGCGCAGCGCGGTCTGGAGATCATCTCCGAATACACCTCCGGCAACGACCGCATCCACATGTGCTATTCGTTCGACTTCCTGGCCGGCACCTCGCTGACGGCAAGGCGCGTGCGCGAGGTGGTCGAGCGGTTCGAGCGCGTCGCGCCCAACGGCTGGTCCTGCTGGGCGTTCTCCAACCATGATGTGGTGCGCCACGCCAGCCGCTGGGCCGATCATGTCGTCGACCGCAACGGCTTTCTGAAGATGGCGGCCACGCTGATCATGACGCTGCGCGGCTCGGTCTGCCTCTATCAGGGCGAGGAACTGGGCCTGACCGAAGCGGTGCTCGACTTCGAGGACTTGCAGGACCCCTACGGCATCCAGTTCTGGCCCACGTTCAAGGGGCGGGACGGCTGCCGCACGCCGATGGTCTGGAGCCACAACGAGCACAATGGCGGCTTCACCGAGGGCAAGCCGTGGCTGCCGGTGCCCTACGAGCATCTGACCGGCGCGGTCGACCTGCAGGCCGGCCGCGAGGGCACCATGCTCGAACATTACCGCCGGATGCTCGCCTTCCGCCAGCGCTACCAGGCGTTCGCCAAGGGCACGATCGCGTTCTTCGACGCGCCCGACAACATCCTGATGTTCGAGCGGCACCACGAGGACATGCGCATTCTCGTCGTCATCAACACGGGCGACCGGGCGCAGACGGTGGAACTGGAGGGCGACGCGTGGCGGACGCTGGAGGACAGTCCCCATGAGGACGGCGAACGCGAGGGACGCCGGCTGACGCTGTCCGGCTTCGGTGCCTGGTTCGCGATGATGGACAACTGAAAGGCCGCGCGCTTAACTGGCGGTCGGGAGGAGACTATGGCTGATTTGAAACTGACAAAGATCGTCAAGGCCTATGGCGATGTGGAGGTGCTGCACGGCATCGACCTCGACATCAAGCGCGGCGAATTCGTCGTCTTCGTCGGCCCTTCGGGCTGCGGCAAGTCGACCCTTCTGCGCACCATTGCCGGGCTCGAGCGGATCACCGCCGGCACGATGGAGATCGACGGGCAGGTGGTCAACAACATCCCGCCGTCCGAGCGCGGCATCGCGATGGTGTTCCAGACCTACGCGCTCTATCCGCACATGACGGTCTACGACAACATGGCCTTCGGCATGCGGCTGGCCAAGAAGTCCAAGGACGAGATCGAGGAGCGGGTCAAGAACGCCGCCGACATCCTCCAGCTCGGCCCCTATCTGGACCGGCTGCCCAAGGCGCTGTCGGGCGGCCAGCGCCAGCGCGTGGCGATCGGCCGGGCGATCTGCCGCGATCCGAAGGTGTTCCTGTTCGACGAACCGCTGTCGAACCTCGACGCGGCGCTGCGCGTGGCCACCCGCATCGAGATCGCCAAGCTCAACGAATCCATGCCCGACACGACGATGATCTACGTCACCCACGACCAGGTCGAGGCGATGACGCTCGCCGACCGGATCGTCGTGCTGCGCGCCGGCTATGTCGAGCAGGTCGGCGCGCCGATGGAGCTCTACCACCGTCCGGCCAACCTGTTCGTCGCCCAGTTCATCGGTTCGCCGGCCATGAACATCATGGACGCGACGGTTACCACGGCCTCGTCGAGCGGTATCGACGTCGACGTGCAGAGCGGCGGCAAGGCGACCGTGCCGATCGCCGGCGCCGCGTCGCTGAAGGGCAACGCGGTCAAGCTCGGCGCCCGTCCCGAGGATCTGCGCATCGCCGGCGAAGGCGAGGAGGCGATCATCAACGGCAAGATCGACATCGTCGAGGCGCTCGGCGAGGTCACGCTGCTCTATGTGGACGTGGAAGGCCATGAAGAGCACGTGCTGGCCAAGCTGTCGGGCTATCACGAGGTCGAGCGCGGCACCGAGGTTCACCTGACCGCTGATGCCGAACAGCTGCATCTGTTCGACGCCGACGGCCAGTCGATGCGCGAGAGCGCCGAGGCCAAGAAGGCCGCTTAATTGGGTCCGTAAGGAGAAGGCCGAACCGGCTACCGTGAACCAACGTGGTAGCCGGCTCGCCAGAACGGCCCGAACAGTTGCCGAAGCGCGTCAACACTTGCTGGCCGGCCCATTACACGAAAACGCGATAGGTGCGGCAGCCCGACAATCGTACCGCCCGAGAATTGGCCACGAGATCCTCGCACCGAGCCCCATTGTAGTTGAACGAAATCAGTGGTTATCCCGTCCAGCAATGTATTCATCGCGTCAGTGGTGATCGCGCCCATAGTAATCACAAGTCTCGGACGAGCATGATCGATTAGGTCGCGCCACAAGCTGCAGCTGAATTGCAATGACTCCGCTTGGCGTGGAAGAGCGTCCCAAGTGGGTGAGCGAAAGGGCACGAGATTGCCGGCCAAGACGGTGTCCGGCTCGACGCCCAAGTTCTCGAACATCAACCTGATTTGCCTTTGTAGGGGGCTCTTACCCGCCTGATGACCGCCCCACTCCTCGTCAACGTAAGCGCTGCCCTTTGAGGGAGCCAACTTGGGGTGTCCCAAGGGCGCCGTTGTGCCGGCAGGATTAAGTCCGATAAAGGCGATGTCTGATTGGCCCAATGTCGTAACGGGACTTGCCAACAATCGCCAGCCCAAGCTGTGGCCTAAGCGGCTGTATTCGTCCTCAATCCGAGCCGTCAAGTTCGTGGTCAATTCCGATAGCGAACTGTTCATTCAATCCTCAATGGCTGTCGCGCGGCAGGCCCTTCGACTGGGCGATGGCCCGATATCTTTCGGCCGGCTCGAGCACCATGCCCTCGTCGAGCTGGCCCACCATGGCGCGCTGGATCTCCTGCCAGGGCGTCTGCGCCTCGGGGAACGGGTAGCCGCCCTTTTCGGCGAGCGCGGCGCGCCGGCTTTCGAGTTCGGCCTCGTCGAGCAGCACGTCGACCCGGCCGGCCTTCAGATCGACCCTGAGCCGGTCGCCGTTCTCGAGCAGCGCCAGCCCGCCGCCGGCCGCCGCCTCGGGCGAGGCGTTCAGGATCGACGGCGAACCGGACGTGCCCGACTGGCGACCGTCGCCGATGCAGGGCAGGGAGGTGATGCCGCGTTTGATCAGCGCGTCCGGCGGACGCATGTTGACCACTTCGGCGCCGCCCGGATAGCCGATCGGCCCCGCCCCGCGCATGACAAGGATCGTGTTCTCGTCGATCCCCTCGGCCGGATCGTCGATGCGTGCATGATAGTCCTCCGGCCCGTCGAAGACGGCGACCGTGCCCTCGAACGCGTCCGGATCGTCCGGGTTGGAAAGGTAGCGCTTGCGGAACGCATCCGAGATCACCGAGGTCTTCATGATCGCCGAGCGGAACAGATTGCCGCTCAGGTCGATGAATCCCGCCTCGGCCTTCAGCGCCTTGCCGAGCGGCCGGATCACGTCCTCGTTCAGGTTCGCCGCATCGGCGCAGTTCTCGGCGATGGTCCTGCCGTTGATCGTCGGCGCGTCCGGATGCGGCAGAAGATCGTTGCGGATCAGTTCGGCGATCACCGCCGGCACGCCGCCGGCGCGGTGATAGTCCTCGCCCAGATAGGCCCCGGCCGGCTGCAGGTTGACCAGCAGCGGGATCGTGTGACCCAGGCGCTGCCAGTCCGCCGGCGTCAGTTCGATCCCCAGATGCCGGGCGAGACCGTTCAGATGGATCGGCGCGTTCGACGAGCCGCCGATCGCCGAATTGACGACGATCGCGTTCTCGAAGGCGCGCCGCGTCATAATCGCCGCTGGCGCGCGGTCCTCCAGCACCGCCTCGACCGCCATCCGGCCGGTCTCGAAGGCCATCTGGCCGCGCTCGCGATAGGGCGCGGGGATCGCGGCCGATCCAGGAAGCTGCATGCCGAGCGCCTCGGCCAGCGAGTTCATGGTCGTCGCCGTGCCCATCGTGTTGCAATAGCCGACAGACGGCGCCGAGGCCGCGGCCGCGTCCATGAACTGGTCGTAGTCGATCTCGCCGGCGGCGAGCTTTTCGCGATATTCCCAGATGATCGTGCCCGACCCGGCGCGCTTGCCCCGGTGCCAGCCATTGAGCATCGGGCCGACCGAAAGCGCGATCGCCGGAATGTTGACGGTGGCGGCGGCCATCAGCAGCGCCGGCGTGGTCTTGTCGCAGCCAATCGTCAGCACCGCGCCGTCGATCGGATAGCCGTACAGCACCTCGACACAGGACAGATACTGCAGGTTGCGGTCGAGCGCGGCGGTCGGCCGCTTACCGGTCTCCTGGATGGGATGGACGGGAAACTCCAGCGGCACGCCGCCGGCCGCGATGATGCCGTCACGCACGCGCTTGGCCAGTTCCACATGGTGCCGGTTGCAGGGCGCCAGATCGGAGCCGGTCTGGGCGATGCCGATGATCGGCTTGCCCGACTGCAGCTCCTCGCGCGTGATGCCGTAGTTCAGATAGCGCTCCAGATAGAGCGCGGTCATGTCCGGATTGTCGGGATTGTCGAACCAGGCCTGGCTGCGCAGCCTGGTGGTTTGCTTGATCGTCATGGCGTTTCCCCTTCGGCCTACGGGTAGGCACAAAGGGGACGCCGATCAAGCGTCCCCGGTCCGGTATTCAAGGATGTCGCCGGGCTGGCAGTCGAGCGCGGCGCAGATCCTGTCGAGCGTCTCGAAGCGCACGCCCTTCACCTTGCCCGACTTTAGCAGCGACACGTTCTGTTCGGTGATGCCGACGCGCTCGGCCAGCTCCTTCGAGCGCATCTTCCGCCGGGCCAGCATGACGTCGAGATTGACGATGATCGCCATGGTCACACGAACGCCCGGTTTTCCGCCTCGATCGCCGCGGCGACCGAAAGCACGTGGCCGATCGCGAACAGCACGCCGGCCAGGAGTAGCGGGAAAAGCTGGTCGCTCGAAAGGCCGATCGTCAGCACCCGCTCGCCGACCGGATTGTTGAGCGTCAGCAGAAGGGTGCTGAGCGTGTGCGCGATTGCGCCCCAGACCGCGGCCAGAACGAACGCGCCGCCGGCCCGCCGCATCAGGTCGGCGGTGCGCGGCGAGACGAGATCGCCCTTCCTGAACGCGCCGAACAGCGCCCGGAGGGCATAGAGCGCATAGGCGATCAACGCGATCGTCGGCGCGTTGACGAGAACCGCCAGGACGGCCTGCGTCATGGTGATCCGCTCGGCATGGACATTGCCGCCGTCGAAGAAGGTGGCGAGGGCGCCCGGATCGGCCATGACGCGCATCGCCGCATCGGCCGCGCCGATCAGCACCAGCACGATCGCTCCGACGCAGAACCACTGCATGGTCCGGCTGACGCGCACGAGTTTTCGGGGAGGTTCCTGTTGCATGTGAATTCCTGACAAGGCTTGCATTAATTATCGCAAAACAATAATTATTGGCGGAATCTCATGAACGCAAGAGGATTTTTCACCGTGCCACCGAAACCGTCCCGATCCCTGAGCGCCATAGCCCTTGGCGGGCTCGTCGCGCTTGCCGGCTGCCTGACGACGCCGCCCTCGACCATGCTCGAACTGTCGCGGCTGAGCCCGCTCGAAGCTGATCCCGGCGCGATCCGGCTTGCGGCGCGCCTGCCCCAGCCGCTGCTGGTCCGCGACGGCGACATAAGGCTGCGCATCAGCTTTGACGGCGGCACCGACGCGACCCGTCTGGTCGAGGAGTATGCCGCGATCATCGTCGATGCGCCGGCGGGCACGCCCGGCATCGCGCCGGGCTCCGCCGGGGAGCGGACCTATGTCGCAGCGCTCAGTGGCGAGGATGCGGAGAGCCTGCGCGCCGTCCAGCGGCGCATCCGGGATTGGCGGGCAGGCGGCGTGGAAGGAGAGGGGCAACTCGCCGTGAGCGCGACCGCCTGCGCGGCGGGACCGTTGTCGGACGGGCCGATCCGCCTGACGACATGGATGCGCACCGAGCCCGACGCGCCGTTCTTCGTGCTGACCCGGGGCGTCGATCTGCGCCGGCAGATCGAACGCCGCGGCGCGCCGGCTGACGCGATCGAGCGGTGCGCTTCCGGCTAACCGTCCTTGCGCAGCGCGCGGACATGGGCAACCAGCGCGGCAGTCGAGCCGTCCCGCTCTCCGGCGCCTTCGCCGCTCTCGACCACCGGCAGCAGCGCGGTGGCGAGTTCCTTGCCCAGTTCGACGCCCCACTGGTCGAACGCGTTGATGCCGAACAGTTGCGCCTCGACGAAGACGCGATGCTCGTAGAGCGCGATGATCCGGCCGAGCGTGAAGGGATCGAGCTGGTCGTAGACGAGCGTCGTCGAGGGCCGGTTGCCGGAAAACACCTTGTGCGGTGCGAGCGCCGCGGCCGCCGCCTCGTCCATGCCCCCGTCGACGAGCTGCTCGGTCGCCTCGGCGAGCGTGCGGCCCTTCATCAGCGCTTCGGACTGGGCGAGGCAGTTGGCGAGCAGAAGCTGGTGGTGATGGGCAAGATCCGGCTCGTGCCCGTTCGCCGCGACGAGGAACTCGACCGGAACCACATCGGTGCCCTGGTGCAGAAGCTGGAAGAAGGCGTGCTGGCCGTTGGTGCCCGGCTCGCCCCAGACGATCGGGCCGGAAACGCCGGCGACGGGCGAGCCGTCGAGCCGCACGCCCTTGCCGTTACTCTCCATGTCGAGCTGCTGCAGATAGGCCGGAAGCCGCGCCAGCCGCTCGTCATAGGGAATGATCGCGCGCGACGGATAACCGCAGATCGCCCGGTGCCAGTAGCCGATCAGGCCGGCCATGACCGGAAGGTTTTCGCACATCGGCGCAGTTCTGAAATGGATGTCCATCGCATGGCCGCCATCGAGGAACCGGCCGAAGTCCGCAGGTCCGATCGCCATCATGATCGGCAGGCCGATCGCGCCCCACAGCGAATAGCGCCCGCCGACCCAGTCCCAGAACCCGAAGGTGCGCTCGGCGCCGATGCCGAATTCGGCGACCTTGTCGAGCGCGGTGGAGACGGCGCAGAAATGGGCGCCCACCGCCGCTTCGCCGAGCTTGTCGACGAGCCAGGCCCGCGCGGTTGCCGCATTGGTCATCGTCTCGATCGTCGTGAAGGTCTTCGAAGCGACGACGAACAGCGTGCGGGCCGGGTCGAGACCGGCGAGCGTGTCGGCGATGTCGGCCGCATCGACATTGGAGACGAAGTGACAGCGCGGCCCGTCATGGTACGGCGCAAGCGCCCGAACGGCCATCGCGGGTCCGAGGTCCGAGCCGCCGATGCCGATATTGACGACATCGGTGAACGCCGCGCCGGTCGCGCCCTTCAGCGTGCCGTCGCGCACGCCATGGCAGAAATCGGCCATCGCGGCGAGCACCGCGCGCACGTCCTCCATCACGTCGTGACCGTCGACCGGCACCGGCGCGTCGGAACGGTTGCGCAATGCCGTGTGCAGCACGGCCCGGTTCTCGGTCGTGTTGATCGCCTCGCCCGCGAACATCGCATCGCGCCGCGTCTCCAGCCGGCAGGCCTGCGCCAGACCCGTGAGCAGGTCGAGCGTCTGCCCGTTCACCCGGCATTTCGACCAGTCGAGCAGCATGTCATCGAGCCGCGCCGAATGGGTCCGCGCCCGATCCGGATCGGCGGCGAAGGCGGCGCACATGTCGGCCGGCGCATCGTTGGCGGCATGTTCGCGCAGGGCGAGCTTGGCGGTCTGCTTGTCGGTCATCGGCGGGCCCCGTTGCTGGAGCCCGCCCAATATCAGACGGGGCCGGTCAGGTCATCGGCCAATGCGGCGATCGGCTCCGTCAGCGCAGTTCGCGGCGCAGGATCTTGCCGACATTGGTCTTCGGCAACTCGTCCCGGAACTCGATGTGCTTGGGCCGCTTGTAGTTGGTCAGGTGCTGGGCGCAGTGGTCCTTGACGTCCTTTTCGGTCACGCCGTCATGGGAGCGCACGACGAACAGCTTGACCGCTTCGCCCGAATGCTCGTCCGGAACGCCGACCGCGGCCGCCTCGACCACGCCCTCGCACCCGGCCGCCACTTCCTCGATCTCGTTGGGATAGACGTTGAAGCCCGACACCAGGATCATGTCCTTCTTGCGGTCGACGATCTTGGTATAGCCCTCCTCGTTCATGAAGCCCATGTCGCCCGAGCGGAAGAAGCCGTCATGGGTCATCACCTTTTCGGTCTCGTCGGGCCTGTTCCAGTAGCCGGCCATCACCTGCGGCCCGCGGATGCAGATTTCGCCCACCTCGCCGACGGGCAGGACGTTGCCGTCATCGTCGCGGATCGAGATGTCGGTCGACGGCATCGGCAGGCCGATCGTGCCGGTGAATTCGGTCGCGTCGAGCCGGTTTCCGGTGGCCACCGGCGAGGTTTCCGAAAGGCCGTAGCCCTCGGTGATCATGCAGCCGGTCAGGTCGTACCAGCGGTCGGCGACCGGCTTCTGCACGGCCATGCCGCCGCCGAAGGTCATGCGCAGGTGCGAGAAGTCGAGCTTCCTGAAATCCTCGTTGTTGAGCAGCGCGTTGAACAGCGTGTTCAGGCCGGGGAAGAAGTGGAACTGGTGGTTGCCCAGTTCCTTGACGAAGGCCGGGATGTCGCGCGGGTTCGGGATCAGGATGTTGTGCCCGCCCTCCTTGATGCCGACGAACGCGTTCACCGTCAGCGCGAAGATGTGATACAGCGGCAGCGCGCAGATATAGTTGATTTCGTTCGGCTTTCCCTTGGCGCGATAGCCGACGTCCAGCCAGGTCGAGCACTGCTCGATGTTGGCGAGGATGTTGGCGTGGGTCAGCGTCGCCCCCTTGGAGACGCCCGTCGTGCCGCCGGTATATTGCAGGAACGCCACGTCCTCGTGGCCGAGTTCGGGCCGGCTCGGGCGCTTGCCCTGCGCGGCGGCCAGCGCCGCCTTGAACTTGTGGTGGCCGTCGATGTGCCAGGCCGGCACCATCTTCTTGACCCGCCGCACCACCAGATTGACGATATGGCCCTTCAGCCCCATCAGGTCGCCCATGGCGGTCACGAAGACATGTTCGACCTGGGTGCGCTTGACCACCTGCTGCAGCGTGTTGGCGAAGTTCTCCAGGATCACGATCGCCTTGGCGCCCGAATCGTTGAGCTGATGTTCGAGTTCGCGCGGCGTGTAGAGCGGGTTGACGTTGACCACCGTGAGCCCGGCCCGCAGCACGCCGGCCATCGCCACCGGATATTGCAGGATGTTGGGCATCATCAGCGCCACGCGGTCGCCCTTTTGGAGGCCGAGCGACTGCAGATGCGCGGCGAACGCGTTCGAGGCCGCGTCCAGTTCGCCGTAGGTGATCGACTTGCCCATGCACGAGAAGGCTGCCCGATCGGCATAGTGCGCAAAGGACGCATCGAGCAGGTCGGCGATCGAGGCGTGCGCCAGCGGGCCGATCTCGGCCGGCGTGCCCTCGGGATAGGATTTCAGCCAGATGCGGTCGAGGCCGGAGCCGCCCGTGTCCTGTTCGGGTTCTGCGGTCTCGGCGGCACGGGTAGCGGCGGTTTCTGCCATAGTTTCCTCCCAACTATGATGTGACGCGCACCGAACCGATGCCGGACCACATGGCAAGCGGCCGGCCGCTCGAACCGCGCCGGCCTTCCCGCGAGGGCGGGATTGTCATCGATCAGTCATAGTGGGATTAGCCGAAAGTCGCAAGCAATTCTGACGTAAACGTCAATGGCGCTCGGCTGGGGCGGGACACACCCCGTCAGAACCCGCCATGCTCGTCCAGATGCGCCTTTTCGGCCTCGGTCGTCTGCCGGCCGAGCACCGCGTTGCGATGCGGAAACCGGCCGAACCGGGCAATGACGTCGCGATGCAGCTTGGCGTATTTGATGCCCTGTTCCTTGCCCAGGGCCTCGAACAGGGCAACGCACCGTTCCTGGTGCGCAAGGTCCTCGGAATGCATGAACGGCATGTAGAGAAAGTGCCGTTCGTCCTCGGACAGCGCCGCGTCATGGCCCGCCGAAAGCGCCGCCTCGGCGACCGCGAGCGCCTTGGCGTCGCTTTCGAAGGCGCGCGGGCTGTCGCGGAACATGTTGCGGGGAAACTGGTCGAGCACGATCACGGCGGCCAGCGCCGCCTTCGGCGATGCGGCGAGCGCTGCGACGGGCTCGGCGCGCACGGTCTGATAGGTCGCCATGAAGCGCGTCGTGATCGCCGCGTCGACGGCGGCGTCCTTCTTGAACCACTGCTCCTGCGTCAGTTCGCCGAACCAGAAGTCCAGCACGGTCTCGGACCAGTGCGCCACCATCATCGTTCTCCCGCCGCAAGGCCAATCGTCACCGCACGCCCCGGCCGCGTGCCTCGGTCGCGCGATGATTGAAGACCGTGGCGCGCAAAAGCAAGCGCCGCACGCACGAAAGATGGCGGGGAGGGCGGCTTTGAGCGGCGCGCGTCTGAGCTTCCCGAGACATAGGTGACGCTTCATTCCGGAAACATGGGTAACACTTTTCGGCATTTTGGGAGGTTCCCCGGATGCCTTGGAAGGAGTGTGACCGCATGGATGAACGTGTGCGTTTTGTGGCGCGGCTTCTCGATGGAGAGAAGATGGCGCCGCTATGCCGGGCCTTCGGGATTTCGCGCAAGACCGGCTACAAGATATTCAGCCTCTACAAGGAGATGGGGATCGAGGGCTGACCGACCGGTCCCGCCGCCCCTACCGTCACGCCAATCAGCTGCCGTTCCAGATCGAGACGCTGAAGAAGGAACAGCCCAGTTGGGGGGCGCCGAAGATCCGCGAGAAGCTCATGCGGCTGTATCCGGACCTGCACGCGCCGGCCGTCTCAACCGTGCATGCGGTGCTCGACCGCCACGGCCTGGTCCAGCGCCGCAAGCCGCGCCGGGCGCGGGCGCAAGGCACCGCCCTGTCCCGGCCGGGCCATCCCAACGATCTGTGGTGTGCTGACTACAAGGGCGAGTTCATGCTCGCCGACCGGCGCTACTGCTACCCGCTGACGGTGACCGATCACGAGAGCCGCTATCTGTTCGCCTGCGAAGCGTTGCGTTCGACCAAGGAGGCCTTCGCCTTCCCGGTGTTCGAGCGATTGTTCAAGGAGTTCGGCCTGCCCGCAGCGATCCGCACCGACAACGGTGTGCCCTTCGCAAGCCCCAACGCGCTTTACAAACTCTCGCGTCTGTCAGTGTGGTGGCTGCGCCTGGGCATTGCGATCGAACGCATCAAGCCGGGCCATCCCCAGCAAAATGGCCGTCACGAACGCATGCATCTGACGCTGAAGCGCGAAACAACCAAGCCCGCGGGCGAGAACGTCCTGCAGCAGCAGGGCCGTTTCGATGACTTCATCGAGTATTACAACACCGAACGTCCGCATCAGGGCCTCGGCATGGCGACCCCCGCCGAGCGCTACGAAGAAAACACGCGGCCCTATCGCGGGCTGCCGGAGATCGACTACCCCTTCCACGACAAGACTGTCACCGTCACCAGCTGCGGCCGCATCTGCGTCAGGCGCAAAAAGGTCAACCTGTCGACTGTCTTTGCAGGACAGAAGGTCGGCATCCGTCAGGTCGAAGACCGCCTCTGGCTCGCCAGCTTCATGAGCTACGATCTGGGATACCTTGACGAGGACACCTGCCGACTGGAACCGATCAAAGACCCCTTCGGACAAAATGTGTTACCTATGTCTCGCCAATAAACTGTAACCCATGTGTCCGGAATGGACCGGCCGGAGACTGGCGCACCCGACAGGATTCGAACCTGTGACCTCTGCCTTCTGAGGGCGAAGGATTGAAATGTCTTGGCTTTTCTTCGGTCAACTCAGCATCACCATAGGCATTTGATTTTTCTGATAAAATAGTGTTTCTTGTAGGGGCGATGCCAAAATCGCCGTTACCCGAAATGACCTCATTTTACCCAATCCGTGCTTCCTATGTGCTTCCTGTAAATCGAAATGAGCGAAACCCGCCTGACCAAGACAGTTGTCGACCGCCTCGAGCCACGCGAGAAGGAATACTTCGCGTGGTGCGGTAAACTGGCTGGTTTCGGCGTCAGGGTTTGGCCCAACGGGAAGAAGGTTTTCATCGTCCAATACCGAACTGGCGGGCGCGGCACCCCAACCCGGCGCAAGTCGCTGGGAACCTACGGCGTGGTGACGGTCGATCAAGCGCGAAAAGCCGCTGAAGATTATCTGGCTTCTGCACATCTCGGAAACGATCTGGTCGGTGCGGAACGAAAGGCCCGCTCGGAGATGACCGTCTCGCAGCTTTGCGACGAATATCTTGAGCATGGTGTCGGCTTGAAGAAGACCAGTACCATCAAGACCGATGTCGGACGCATCAACGGCCATATTCGCCCTCTGCTCGGCAAGAAGAAGATCAGCGCCGTGACCCGGCAGGATATTGAGCGGTTTTTGAATGACATTGCCAAGGGCAAGACCGCGCACGATAAGCGCACCGGCAAGAAAGGCCGCTCGATCATCAGAGGTGGCAAGGGTACCGCGACCCGCACGGTGCGCCTGCTCGGCGGCATCTTCACCTACGCCGTGAACCAAGGCTACCTCGAAACCAATCCCCGTACTGGCGTGAAGCTTTTCAAGGATGGCGCGAAGGAACGCTTCCTTTCGGAAGAAGAGTTGGCCCGCTTGGGTAAGGCGCTGGAAGAAGCCGAAACAATCGGCTTGCCGTGGACCTTCCGCGAGGATGCCAAAGCCAAGCATCGTCCGAAGTCGGAAGAGAAGCAGCGCGAAATCCTCTCTCCGCACGTCACCGGAGCGATCCGGCTGCTTTTGCTGACCGGCTGTCGTTTGCGGGAAATCCTGCACTTGAGATGGACTGAAGTGGATTGCGAGCGTGGGCTCTTGCTCCTCCCCGACAGTAAAACAGGCCGCAAAACCGTGTTCCTCTCCGATGCGGCGCTTGAGGTGTTGCAGAACCTGCCGCGTGTCGGGCGCTTTGTGATCGCGGGAGGCAACCCAGACAAGCCTCGCGCCGATTTGAAACGCCCTTGGCAGCGGATCGCGCAACACGCCGAGCTTGAAGATGTGCGTTTGCACGATCTGCGGCACACCTTCGCATCCATCGGCGCGGCGCAGGGTATGAGCCTACAAATGATCGGTGCTTTGCTCGGGCACAAGTCGCCGGAGACGACCGCGCGGTATGCGCACCTCACAGAAGACCCTTTGCGCCAGGCATTGAATCGCATGTCGGATGCCATTCCGGTTCGGTCACCCCAAACCCGCGACCAACAATAACCTTCTGATTTGTATATCTATTTTGTTTTCCTTCGCCGGAGGGCGGAGGATTTTGCGATTTTTTTGTATATAATGGGGCGATACAGCCCTGTGTCGCACTCTGAAACCCAATCAACGGAGTGCAAAAATGCAGACCGAACACCTCACGCCCGAAGAAGCCGTCAACTACCTCATTCGGACTTACGGCATCCGCTACAGCCCGAAATATTTCGCCAAGTTGCGCCACACCGGCGATGGCGCTGAACACGTCAAGTTTCCCGCGCGTGTCTATTACACGCCGGAGCAGCTTGACGAATGGGTACAGTCACGCCGCCAGGTCCGCCGGACAACCTCGGAGCCGTCCGTCCTAACGGCCAGCGACAAAGCGGAAACGCCCTCTATCCCGTCCCGGCGATCCAATCGCAAACCCGCGAAGCGTCCGAGCGTGAAACCGGAAATCGAGATCAGCCGAGACTTGGATGTTTTTGAGCTTCTGTCGAAATTTCAGGAGCTGGGCGCAGACGAAATAGCGAAGTAATTACAATGGCTTGTATCAACTCAAAAGTTGACACCCTTGGTGGGTCTGGTTCTATTATTAAGGTGAAGGTCGCTGTGCCTCACCATGACACCAACCCATTGAAAGGACACATGTCATGGAACGCGAAACCAACGATTTCATTCTCATTCCGGCCAAAGGTGGCGGCGCTCTGGTTCGCCGCAGCGAGATTGCCGGAGGCCGCCCCAATGGCGCGGAGGGCGGCATCGTCTATCTCAAGTCCGGCCCCTCGGTTTACACGACCGCGACTATCCCGCAGATCGCGGGATATCTGGAGGCCGAAGTGGCGGAAGTCCGCTAACCTCTCCCACATCGAAGCTTGCGGGGCGTGAGCGATGATGCCCCGCAAGCACCCCACCGACAAACAGCTCTTGCTACGCAAGCAGCAGGAGCCAATCGGGCCGCACGATCCGCGCGCCCGCAATGATGCCTATTGGGCGTTGCGCCATCAGGGCTATTCCGACGCCTTCGCCCGGAGAGCATTCCGGGACATGCTGCCGCGCTTCTATCGGGAGAAGGTCGAACTCTCCGGCGAGTACATTGACGATGTCGATCCCGAAGACCTGCTTTTCGTGCCCAAGATGGACGCGGAAGTGCAAAAGCTCGCTGTTGTGGTGCGGCCCGACCTCACGGAAGAGAGCGTTGTCACTGCCCCACCCCGGTCAACCGAGTACACAATCTGGTCCGAGGGCACGCCCGGTTTCGGTCTGCGCGTCCGGCCAACAGGCGTGAAAACCTACATTGTGATGTTCAGGATCAGCGGGCGCAGTACGCAGGGCAAAATCACCTTAGGCAAGCCCGGCAATCTGCCGCTGGACTTGGCAAGGCGCTTGGCCCGAGAAGCACGCATTGAAGCAATGGCGGGGAACGACCCGCGCCCGATGCACAAGAGCGGTGAGTTGCTGAAACGCGTCAAATGAATCAGGTCCCGTCTCGGCCCGGTTCCCCCATGTTACCCCCAGAGAAACAGGGAAGCACGCCGCCCGCTTTCGGTCCATGCCGTCGAGTCGGTGCCGACCCACAAGCCATTGCGGCGCTGAAACAGGCGAACGAAACACGCGAACCAAACAGGAAACAGAGAAAGAAACGTCGAAACATCGCAGTCGCCCACCACTGAATCGCGTTTTCGATCTTTGCTGGCGAGTCTGTATGTCAATGCAGCGAACGGAAAGAGCCGCGAGGTTCTGCCGAAAGCTCTCTTCGCCGGGGTTGTAGCCGGGCTCAGTCATCGGGAAGAGTATAAGGGTAAAGCACCGGCCCCCCCCCGTTTCGCCTACGGTTATCATCATACCGTGAATGATGAATTGGACAGGAAACAGGAACAAGCAGAGCAAACTTACAGGACTACTGACATATCATAGGACAGTGAAAGTTATTGGTCTCCTCAAAGGTTTGATGCCTCTGAGGAGACCTTCAATCCTCCGGCCCACCCCATTCTCCGGTCTCATAGCGTCGCCAAAGTTCCCGGCGCACCCGATGCCACTTGCCCTGCTCGAAAGTCTCGGAATAGCGCCAAGCCCGATCTTCCTCGGCAAATGCTAGTTCCTCGGCACGCGGTCCATGCTTGGCGATCATCTCGTCAGCCAAGGCATTGATGTCACCTACAGGGATCAGCCGGGGCCGGATGCTCAGCTCCCATGTGTGCCAGAGCAACGCGCCCCAGATGGGGGAAAGTACGGCAGCAATGCCGATCCACTTCAACGCGGCTGCAACTTCGATAGCCATAACCACAGGATTTGTTCATTTAACACAGAACATATTATACATAGACCGATTCCGAGTGTCAGGAACAATTTGTTCCTATGGACACATTGGCAAAAAGTCTCAGGAAACGAGCGGAGGAGCTGGGCCTATCTCACGCAGAGATTGCGCGACGCGTCGGTCTAAGTGAGCGTCGCTACGCTCATTACGTCGCTGGGAGAAACGAGCCGGATTTGGCAACCCTTGTTCGAATCGCGACGATACTTGAATCCACACCTAACGAGTTGTTGGGGTTCGGGAGCGAAATGAAGCGATCTGGGCGAGACCGGCTGACGGACCGACTCAACATAGCAGCCAAGAGTATGGATGACCGGGAGTTGGAAATCACCGTCATTCAGGCCGAGGCGGTGGCCGCAAAATGACTCATTTGCGATAACATCGCATAATTATTCGTCCGATTCTCGATTGCGCCAAAGATGTCGAAGACAAATCTAGTTCGCCCTAGCCGCGACGGAGATCAATTTCATTACTTGTGGGCGGCGCGGCGCTGCCTAAGACTCCTATCGGCAGACAGCGATTTAGTCGCTATCAGCATCGAAGGGCCATCTCCAAAAGAGCGAGAAGGTGACTCTTCTACCGATGCCGGTGAAGAAGTTATCGACATCGCCGAATATTTTGACAGCGAACACATCCAAGACGCTCGTCTTATACGATACATGCAGCTCAAGCATTCGACGCTGCATGCAGCCGAGGCTTGGACCGCTAGCGGCCTTCAAAAAACTATCGAGGGTTTTGCAGAGCGTTATCGAGACCTACTGAAAGCATTTTCAGCTGATGCACTCGCGGCAAAGCTTCAATTTTGGTTTGTCACCAATAGGCCAATCGGTTCGGACTTCACAGAAGCCGTAGCTGACGCCGCGGCTGGAGTGGCGGCACGTCATCCGGATGAACTCAAGAAGCTAGAACGCTTCGTTGGTTTGAACGGTGACGCACTGGCTGCGTTTTCGAAGCTGCTGCACTTCGAAGGCAGGCAAGATAATTACTGGGACCAGCGGAACATTCTGTTTCAGGAGGTGAGCGGCTATCTGCCCGATGCCGATGTTGATGCTCCCACACAATTGAAAGAGCTTGTCACCCGAAGGGCGCTTTCAGAGGGAGAAAGCAATCCCATCATCACGAAGATAGATGTTCTGAGGGCACTAAAAACCGATGAGAGCCTTCTCTTTCCAGCCAATTGCCTGATTGAAATACTCGATACCGCAGTGCCGCGCGCTCAGGAAGCAAACCTGATACGCGAAATAATCGAGGCACAAGCCCCGGTGATCGTTCATGCTTCGGCTGGGGTCGGCAAGACCGTGTTCGCGACTCGCATCACGCGCGGTCTTCCCGACGGCTCTACGGGCATTTTATATGACTGTTTCGGCAACGGCCAATACCGCAATGCATCCGGCTATCGTCATAGGCATAGAGATGCCCTCGTGCAAATCGCAAATGAGCTTGCTGCAAAGGGCCTCTGCCATCTGCTGATTCCTACCCCTCACGCCGATGTCTCGTCCTATATGCGAGCATTCATTCACCGGCTTGACCAGGCGGCGACTCTGGTGAGGCTTGCTAATCCTGATGGACTTCTGTGCGTCGTGGTCGACGCTGCCGACAACGCGCAAATGGCGGCAGAAGAAATCGGTGAGTCCCGATCTTTCGTTCGCGACCTCATCCGAGCCAAGTTGCCAGACAATGTTCGTCTGGTTTTCCTTTGCCGGTCGCATCGTCAGGACGCCCTCGATCCACCGGTGGAGTCGATACGCCGCGAGCTGGAGTCGTTCAGCCTAGAGGAAACGGCAGCCCACCTTCGGCGGACATTCGCGGATGCAAGCAAACACGATATTGGGGAATTTCATCGCCTAAGTTCGCGCAACCCACGTGTTCAAGCGCTTGCTCTATCCCGCAATAACACTCTTTCCGAGACGCTGCGCCTGCTTGGACCGAATCCCAAAACCGTCGAAGACACCATTGGAAGCTTATTGGAAGGTGCCATTGCAAAGCTAAAGGACAATGCGGGCTCCGTTGAAAAGGCCCAGGTTGACACAATCTGCGCAGGTTTGGCTGTTCTTCGCCCCCTAATCCCGATTCCGATCTTATCTCAAATGTCAGGCGTAGATGAGGGAGCTATCAAAAGCTTCGCTATCGACCTTGGTCGTCCGTTGCTATTGGCTGGCGAAACAATTCAGTTTTTTGATGAACCTGCCGAAACGTGGTTTCGGGCGAAGTTCAAACCATCGGCCAGCGCCATGGACGGGTTTATCTCAGGTCTCACGCCCCTCGCGACGACGAGCGCCTACGTAGCGTCTGTGCTACCGCAATTGATGTTAGAAGCCGGGCGGTTTTCGGAGCTTGTCGAACTAGCTCTCACCTCGGCAGCGCTTCCAGAAACAAGTCCTTTGGAAAAGCGTGACGTTGAATTGCAGCGGTTACAGTTCGCCCTGAAAGCGTGCCTCCGCACTAAGCGCTACCTCGATGCCGCGAAATTGGCCTTGAAGGCTGGTGGCGAGATGGCTGGAGACGACCGGCAGCGGAAAATTCTACAAGCTAATACCGATCTCGCGGCGGTGTTTTTAGAGCCGGAACTCCTTCAAGAACTGGTATCGCGCCGGACATTTGGATCAGGCTGGCTCGGGTCTCATCACGCTTATGAAGCCGCTTTGTTGTCGGGCCGCCGCGAGCTTTTGGGCGATGCACGAAGTCGATTGCGCATGGCCTATGAGTGGTTGCGCAACTGGAGTCGCCTACCACCGGATGAACGAAGAGATGAACAGATAACGGATGAGGATATCGTCCAACTTACACTAGCTGATATCAACATTCACGGCCCCGAAAGCGGGGCGCATAGCCTTGGACGCTGGACACCGCGCGACGCGTCGTTCCGCGTCGGCAAAGCAGTTACAAGACTTCTCATCGACCATGGCCGTTTTGAAGATTTGGAAGCTCTTGCAAAGGCCGCTGGCAACAATCTTTGCCTCGTGCTTGCCATTGCAGTCGAGATGCGGGAGGTCCAGCGCACCCCGCCAACTGATGTAACGCGGCGCGCCCTCCGGTTAGTTGCAAACTCGCGAATCAAACTCACCGATGGCCATGCTTGGGATGACCGGGAATCCGCTCTGAATGCTGTAACCGCAATCGTTGAAGCTGGTCTGCTGCTTAAGGCTTGCCCCCCTATCGAAGCAGCCAAGATTCTTTCTCGCTACTTGCCTGCTGAGCCGCCTCGGGGTCTGTCATCGCGTTTCTCGAAAGCCCGGGCGCCGATATTACGAGCGTATTGTCTGCGGGCTGCCTTGCAAGATCATGTGCTAGAACTCCGTGATTTGGCCCATCCTGAACTGCTGGCCGAAATGGACAAGAAGAACCAGCATTCGATGTCACGTGATCTCCAGGAATTTCAAGAGGACATTGGCGCACTGCTTCCCTGGCACCAACTGTGGGCGTCAACCCTTGTCGGCCGTGTGACGAAAGCATCGCTGAAAGACGAACTAGAACGAACGCGCAAGGCATCTAGCAGTGCGGGTAAAGTCTACTATCGAGACGATTTCCACACTTCGAATGAAATCGCCTTGCTGTGGTTGGATATTCTGCACCGGCTTGACGCAGCAGACACGACGAAACTCGCCGCACTTACTAAATGGAAGAGCTGCCTCAAAAGACCTCTCTTTACACCCACGCTAACCGCTCTTGCTCGCCTGTGCGGTCAGAAAGAGGATACCAAGACAGCAGCTCTCGATTTTGCGCTTGAGGCATTTTGCCTTACGAAGGAGGAGCGGTCAGATGCCGAAAGCAAATCCGAGGGTTACATCGATGCAGCCCGCGCCATCTTATTGGTGAGTCAGTCGGATGCATCTGCGTATTTCAATGAAGCTGTTGAGGTTGCCAGCAAAATTGGCGACGAGAATCTAGCGCGATGGGACTCCCTTTTGGACCTAGCGGATCGTGCTACTCGTAGTGACCGCCCGTCACCAGAGACCGCTTATCATTTCGCGCGTTGTGCCGAGTTGACTTACGACTATGTCGACCGAGACAAGCACTTCAATTGGAAAGCAACTATTGAGGCTCTCTGTGGCCTTTGCCCGGCATCAACCTTAGCCATTCTGAGCCGCTGGCGAGAGCGAAATTTCGGATGGTCCGAGCGCATACTTCCTATTGCGATAACCCAACTCATCGAGCGCAGGAAGTTAGGCGCGCGCGATGCGCTGCCCCTGATCGGATTTCGCGCGCACTGGAATTACGATCAATTGCTCGAAAGCGCGCTATCGGAATGCGCGACGAGTAATGAGAAAGCTGCCGCAGCAGCATACCTTTTTCGCTACATGCAGTTTAGCGGAGGAGGCTTTTCAGCAGTAAAGAAGAGTGCGGCGAACCATGGCTTAGAACTAGATGGCCTAGATGAGATCATTCGGTTTGAAGAGGCGAAGAAGACTGCTGCCCAACGGCGGGCCCCCGAGCCGGCAAATGATCCGACGAACAACATGCGAACAAAGCCGGCACGGAGCTGGGACGCTGTTTTCTCCGACCATAATGTAGCCGAACCTGAGGGGTTGGCCGAGGCGTATAGAGCTTTCAAAAGCACCGAACCGCCTTGGGAACACGATACGTTTTTTAAGGAAGCCATTGCGCGCGTACCGGCTGGTTCCGAGGCCCTCTTTATTGGAGCAATCGCTGGCGTTCCTGAGTTCGACCTGTACCATTTCCGCAGTCTTCTAGAGGGGGCGCCCAACGGATGGAAGGATCGGCCAGCTACTCGACACGCACTAGAGACTACACTCAAGGCCTTTTGCCGTCGCTACTGCATGGGAATTGCAAGAAACCGATACTATGAAGTACTGCCCTTCAAGACCGCTTGCACACTGGCGGGGATAGACGAAAGCGAAATAGTCGGAGTTGTGCTCGATGCCGTCGGGCAAGCGCCCGACCTGGCAGACTCAGACAGGCTCTTCTCGTTAGTCAGTCTTCTCGCGATTGAGCTATCGGAAGATGAGGCGCTTGAAGCACTAGATTTTGGCCTCCACCTTTTTAATCCAGTCTTGGAGGATCGAGATGGTGATGGCCCTTGGTCGAAAGAACTCCTGCCCCCAAATGACACAGAGGTTGCGCTCGCAGGCTACATTTGGGCATCGATGGCAGCGCCGGAAGCCGTTCTGCGATGGGAAGGCGCGCATGTTGTTTTCGGGTTGGCTGCGCTGGGACGGCAGGATCTTCTCACCTGTATCTTTAGGTTTGCAGTTGAAAAGAAGGGCGGTCCCTTTGTGGACGCAAGGCTACCCTTTTATGTCCTGCATGCTTTCCAGTGGCTCCTGATAGGCCTAGCGCGTGCTGCGACTGAGTTCCCGGAAGTGCTCGCGCCGTTCACAGATCAAATCGTGGATTGGGCGCTCAAAGATCAGCCTCATGTTCTAATTCGGCAGTTCGCCGCGCGCGCGGCCCTCGCGCTCATGAACAATGATGCTCTGGCTGACAAGGATGGCCTTAAGGACCGCCTCGTTAGCGTCAACAAATCCCCCTATCCCGTTGTCGATTCAAAGTCCTATGACCGCATCAGGGCTAACGCAAAAGTTCAGATGCCCACCAATGACGATGATCGTTTTTACTTTGGCATCGACATCGGGCCTTACTGGTATGCACCTCTTGGTCGAGTCTTCGCGTTGTCTCAAGACGAGATCGAATCCGACGCGTTGAAGATAATCAGGAACGCCTTTGGTTCTACAGCGAGCGGACGCTGGGATGACGACGAGCGCGGCAAGCGTCGGCTTTATGAAGAAGACCACACGCATCATTCTCACGGCTCGTATCCGCGTGCCGACACGCTGCATTTCTATCATGCCTATCACGCGATGATGATCGTCGCGGGGAACCTATTGACTAGTACTCCGACGCATTGCGATTCCGAGTATGGCGAGGAAGATGAGTTCGCCGACTGGCTTGACCGCCATGATTTATCGCGACGTGATGGGCGCTGGCTTTGGGATCGACGCGACCGGGCACCACTGGAACGTTATTCTTGGCAGAATCGAAAGAAAGATGACGATGAAGAGCATCGCATCACGGCAGACGATTTTAGTGAAGCTCTTATTGCGGAAAACATGCTCAACGTATGGGGACACTGGACAAATGCCGATTCCAAATACGAGCAATCAACTCACGTCTACAGCGCATTGGTCGCGCCGGATAAGTCGCACTCACTTCTCAGAGCCCTTGCGACGGCCGGGAGCGTCTATGACTACGCCATACCGAGTGCGGGAAGCGATATGGAAATCGATGAGCTTGGCTACTTGCTCAAGGGGTGGGTAGTTGACCATAGCCGCGACCGGGGATTGGATGGCATGGACCGTTGGGCCGGCGGAATCAGTTTTCCACCACCCAAGCCTGCACGGTACGTAATTGATTCGATGTCTCTTACTACTGACCTAGACGATAGACTTTGGAAAAATTCGGAAGAATCGATTGCGATGGCCTCGCAAGTATGGGGCCACTACGATGAAGCAAAGCGTCACGAAAGCAGCGATCCGGAACGTGGCAGCCGACTGCAAGCAACCTTAGGCTTCGTAGCTAAGCTGCTGACCAAGCTTGATCGAGATTTGATTATTGAGGTGCAGATAGATCGTCGGCGTCGGTATCGACCATACGAAAGCAGCGTCACAGATGACAAGGAACGAATCCCCACCACCGCAAAACTCTATCTCTTCAGCGCAGACGGACGATTCCGAACGCTCTGACGCTATCTTAGCTCTCGGGCGCAAACTAGTAGATGAGCTTGGGCTGGAACCGTCAGTTGATACTCTTGGTCGCTGGATGGCCCACCACGTGGCCGATCTTATCACCAAATGTGAAGCGGAGGACAGGGAGGACAAGGAATCAGCGCAAAGGGAATGCTTCGATGCCATTCTGACGCTTTGGAGGCATCGCAGCGAATTGCCAAATGGCAAGCGACCTTTTGAAGATTTGGAGCCGATTGTCAGGGCCGTTGCGAGCTTGGACCCGGAAGACGAAACCCCGCGCTATTTCCGGCAGGCCTGGCCTCCCAAAGGAGCGACGGATGAGGAGTCTGAAGCAGAGTCCTGGCTGAAATTGGTGGATGGCTTCGATTACTCTGCAAAACTGCTAATTGGATTTTGTTTAGCACAGGCGGCTGAATCTGCTGTCGACAAGTCCAAAGAGTGGGTCGAACATGCCAAAGCTGCCGGCCTAGATGATGGCCCATCCGAAATTGTGATCAGACTTGTTGCGCCAGATGACGAACTTAGCAAGGAGCCCGACCACAACGCGAAACTTCGCGAGCAAATAGAAGGGCGGATACGGCGACTTAAAGGCTTTGTGAAAATGGCTGATGCCTTGGCCAATGATCTGCAGGCGCAGCTAGAGTCATTGTCTAATGATATTGAGGGTGCTTCCGATCCAAAGCAACAGAGCTAGCGAATATCAACCGGCTGGGTGGGGTTGCTCCTGCTCACCAAGGAAAACCCGCTTGCTCTCCTCGGACCCGCCTTCCTCCGCTTTGTGCGAAGGCGGCTCCGAGGAAAACAAACTCTCTTAGGTATCTAGCTCTACCTATCTATTGAGGAGAGGTAGGCGCGCAGAGGCGCCGCGAATTGACCCGGATTTACCTTCGCGGTGCTTCCTATGTGCTTCCTGTAAGAAAACACCAGCCCGACAAAATCATCTAACCCATTGAAAACATTGGCGCACCCGACAGGATTCGAACCTGTGACCTCTGCCTTCGGAGGGCAGCGCTCTATCCAGCTGAGCTACGGGTGCTTCGCGCAGCTCGTCCCATACCAAAGCGGTGCGTGCGCGTCCAACCCAAATTGACCGCACCCGCCCTGTCGGGAACGCGGCGGCCGGTTGCGGGTTATCCCCCGAACGAAGGGGCAATCCATGACCGAAACAGACACAGACGGGTTTCTCGACTGGCTTGCCGCGCGCAATGCCGGCGAGGATGAGTTCCTGGAGGCGGTGCGCTCGGTGCACCGGGACATCGCGCCCGTGCTCGACGCCAATGAGGCCTATCGCGAGGCGGCGATCCTCGAACGGCTCAGCGAGCCGGACCGGATCATCAGCTTCCGCGTCACCTGGCAGGACGATGACGGCGCCATTCGCGTCAATCGCGGCTGGCGCATCCAGCATTCCAGCGCCATCGGTCCCTACAAGGGGGGCCTGCGCTTCGCGCCTTCGGTCGACCAGTCGGTGCTGAAGTTCCTCGCCTTCGAACAGACCTTCAAGAACGCGCTGACCGGCCTGCCGATGGGCAGCGCCAAGGGCGGCGCCGACTTCGACCCGCGCGGCCGCTCCGAGGGCGAGGTGATGCGCTTCTGCCAGGCGTTCATGCAGGAGCTTTACCGCCACATCGGACCGAACACCGACATTCCGGCCGGCGATATTAATGTCGGCGAGCGCGAGATCGGCTTCCTGTTCGGCCAATACAAGAAGATCACCAACACCTTCTCCGGCGCCATGACCGGCAAGGGGCTCGAATATGGCGGTGCGCCGATGCGCCCCGAGGCGACCGGCTTTGGCCTCGCCTATTTCGTCGACCGCATGCTCGAGGAGCACGACCGCTCGATCGAAGGCCGGGCGATCGCCCTGTCGGGTGCCGGCAACGTGGCCATGCACGCCGCGCGCAAGGCGCTCGAGCTCGGCGGCCGGCCGGTGACCCTGTCGAACTCGGACGGGTTCCTGCATGCCGAAAACGGCCTCACGAGCGACGATCTCGATCTGATCGAGCGGTCCGATGCGCGGCTCGAAGCGCTGGCCGACCGGCTCGACGCCACCTGGCACGGCGGCGACAAGCCCTGGGGCGTCGAGTGCGACATCGCCTTGCCGTGCGCCACGCAGAACGAGCTCGATGGCGACGATGCCCGCGCGCTCGTCGGCAATGGCGTCGTCGCCGTCGCCGAAGGCGCCAACATGCCATGCACGGCCGATGCGATCGAATGCTTCCAGTCCAGCGATGTCATCTTCGGACCGGCCAAGGCGGCCAATGCCGGCGGCGTCGCGCTTTCCGGGCTGGAAATGAGCCAGAACGCGGCGTTCCAGTCAGGCGACCGCGAACATCTCGGCGAACGTCTCAAGGCGATCATGTGCCGGATCCACGACCGGTGCCTTGAACATTGCGGGGAGGGGGACGTGGTCGACTATGCGCGCGGCGCCAACATCGCCGGCTTCCGCAAGGTTGCCGACGCGATGCTCTCGTTCGGCGTGTCGTGAGACGCGTCCCGCCTGGCGACGCGTTCGGACGATCAGATCGCGATGAGCAGAAGGCCGATCAGCACGACGGCGGCCCCGATCGCGACCGCAAGACGCCACCACGTACCGCCCGGTGAACGCGGCGGCACCTGGGATTCAAGCTCCGTATCGGTCTGCGCGTCCTGCGCGATCTCACGGTTGCGCAGATCGGTGTTGGAAATGTCGGGGCTGGCGGTCGGTTGTCTGCTCATGTCGGTCTCCATCGCCTCGCGGGCGCTTACAACAAAGCGCTTCGAACGCCGAATGGTTCCGAAAGGGCCGTCGGGAACGCCGGGCGCGCTGCCGCGTTCGGCCCACACAAGGCAGGAGTGATCCATCACCATGAACAACAATGACAACCCCATCGACCCGATCGACGTGCAGGTCGGCGGCGACGCCGATCCGGGCGGAATCGCCCAGACGATCACCTCCGAGGACATTCAGGCGCTGCTGCTCTCGCCCGATCCGGTCGACAGGCGCCTTGAGGCGCTCAAGCAGATGCGCGCGGAGCTGGAAGCGCGCGCCGCAGCGGATCGGGGCGAGGAATTCGCGCCGCTGATCGCCGAGATCGATGATGCGATCGCGCAGCTCTCCGCCGGCGATGCCGAGGGCCTCGCCTGAGCAGCGCCCCGCGAAGACTCCGACCCGCATTACCTTGCGGAACCCGATGACGTGACCGCGCGTTGGGCCGGGAGAAGCGCCGTTTTCCGCGCGCTTCCGTCCGGCCCAATGCCCCATGGGGACCGGACAGGCGAGGCGCGCGTCGATCACAAGCGGCGCGTCGCCTCGCTGTCCCCCTTTCCTACACGCCGGCGTCCCGCCCCATCCGCGTGCGGATTTCCGACCTGTCGATGGTCAGCCGGTAGCGCAGACGGTCGTGGTCGATCGCAAGCTGCGCCTCGCCCTTCACCGCGCCCGGAACCACCCGTTCGAGCACCGCCCGGCTGAAGCCGTCGGGTTCCTGTGCCAGGCCGCCGCGGGGACCGAACACTTCCTCCCACTGCATGCTGGCGAAGGGCAGGCCGGCCTCGTTGCGTGCGAGCACGCAACTGATCGCGACCGCGCCGCCGGGTCCGGTCAGCGTGCCGTTCCGCCAGGCGCGGGCGATCAATTCATGAAGGGCAAGCCCCACATGGATCGCCGCGCTCGGCGAGAACAGGAGATCGTCTCCGCTGACCGTCACACCGCGCGTATCGGAGGGCACGCGGTCGATGACCTGCACGCGCACCAGTTCGCGAAAGGGCGCGCCGCGCCATTCGCTGTCGGTGATCACGTTCTGGGACATGGCCAGCGACTGCACCCGGCCGGTGAGCGTGCGCGAGAAGCCCGCCACCGAGGCGGAGGTGCGCGCCGTCTGCGATGCGAGGCTGAGCACCATGGACAGCATGTTCTTGGAGCGGTGCGTCACCTCCTGCATCAGCGCCCGCAGCGTCTGCTCGCGCAGATACTCCTCGGTGATGTCGACACAGGAGCACAGATAGCCGCCGACGGCGCCGTCGCGACCGGCAAGCGCGCGCACGGTCGCCTTGACGAAACGGCCGTGTCGTTCGAGACCGACGGCAGGCAGGGCCTGAAGCTCGACGGTGACGGCACGGCCCTCGCGTGCGGCCTCGTTCCGGGCATCGCGGAGAACCGCGACGCTTCCCGGCTCGAGGACGTTGTCGTCGCGCAGCCCTACCAGATCGCCCCGTGCCCAGACCGACTGCTCGTTCTCGAACCAGCGGAACCGTCCGTCGGCATCCTGAAGAAAGATGGTGACGGGCGTGCCCTGAAGGGCGGTCGACAGGCTCTGGCGATCGGGGGCGCGCTCATTCATCTGGGGAAACGGAATCGGCGGGCGGGATGGTCCCGCCCGCCGCAATCATGGTGTTCGGGCCTCAGGTCCGGCGAAAGAGCCGGAACGCCAGGCTGATGACGAACAGCACCAGAAACAGGATGAACAGGATCTGGGCGATGCCCGCCGAAGCGCCGGCGATGCCGCTGAAGCCGAGGACGCCGGCAATCAGCGCGACGACCAGAAACAGAAGTGCCCAACCGAGCATGATCTTCCTCCATCGTTGTGATCGTGACCTGAACGGTTTGCGGGCCCTGGCGGTTCCCTGCCATGCGGACGAAAGGCGTGATATCAATGGCAAATCGGCATGCGCGCGGCCGGCTTCGCCCCGGTTCACGCGCCATGCTTGAGCCGTGCGATCGCCGCCTCGAGCCTGTCGCGCTGACCGATCAGCGTCGATCGCTCGGAATCCGACCACAGGTCCTGCGCAAGCACCTTGCGGGCCTGCTCGAGCACCCGCTTTTCGCCGTCGATGAGGCCGGGCAGGGCATCCTTGTCGACACCGTCGAACAGGCCGCGCGCGGCCATCACGCCCTCGTGGACCCAGGACATCCAGCTTCCGTCGGGATCGGGCTCGCCGCCATGGTCGGCGAGAATGCGGGCGGACTGATCGGCCATCGTTTCGTGCATCTCGACGAGTTCCGCCAGCATCGGCGCGACTTCCGGCTTGGCGCGGTCGAGGCCGGTCTTCATGCCGTTGGCGGCGTCGACGTGGCGCACCTGCAGGGTCGCCAGTTCGCTCAGCGATCCGTCGGCCTTCAACGAGGACGGGATGAGGTCGTCGCGGTTCATGACATTTCCTTTCGGAGCGGGTTCGCGCTGTCGCGCATGCATCGGCACCGCAACGCGCGGTCATCGCCGCCGGTTGCATCGGCGCGGACGGGCTCCGCGTCGCCGGAACCGACCGGCCGGTCGCGCGTTCAGGCTCAATGACAGTGCAGGAACGGCCGCCAGAAGGTCAGGACGCCGAAGTGCGCGACGTCGTCGAGGACGCGCGTCACAAATCCGTCGAGCAGGCAGCCAAGCTGTCGCCACGGCTCATCCACGAAGTCATCCGCTACGACGGCGAGGAGGAACTCGACCGGCCGTTCCGGTCGCTGTTCTGGTCCGGGATCGCGGCCGGCGTGCTGATCAGCTTTTCGGTGATCGGCAAGGGCGTGTTCCGCACCTATCTGCCCGAAACGGACTGGCGCCCGCTCGTCGAGAATTTCGGCTACAGCTTCGGCTTCCTGCTCGTCATTCTGGGGCGAATGCAGCTCTTCACCGAAAACACGATCGTCACCGTGCTGCCGGTTGTCGCGCAGCGCACGTTCGACTGCCTGCGGCGTCTGACGCGGCTATGGCTGATCGTACTGGTCGCCAACGTGATCGGCTGCTTCATCGCGGCCACCGCGCTCGCCTACGGCAACATGATGCCGCCCGAACTGGCCGCCGAGTTGCGGGAGATCTCGGTCAAGGCCATGGCGATGCCGGCCGGCGAGCAGCTGGCGCGCGGCATTCCGGCCGGCATCCTGATCGCCGCGCTGGTGTGGATGCTGCCGCAATCGGGCGCTTCGAGCTTCTGGGTGATCCTGCTGTTCACCTGGCTGATCGGCGCCGCCGGCTTCACCCACATCATCGCCGGCTCGGTCGAAATGGCCTATCTGGCGGTTCAGGCCTCGATCGGCCCGTGGGAGGCGTTTGCGGGGTTCTTCGCGCCGGTGCTGATCGGCAACATCGTCGGCGGCACCGCCATATTCGCCTTTCTCGCCTGGGCCCAGGTGCGCGACGAAATCGTCGGGCCGGACGGGGAAGGCGGCAACCGCGCGTCCAGCCTGCACGACTGAACGGAACTGGCCCCTACTCCTCGAAGACCAGCCCGTCGGCATCGGCGCCCAGTTCCTTGAGCGCGTCGTTGATGTCGTCGACCATTTCGGGCGGCCCGCACACGTAGAACTTCTGGTCGAAATCGTCGATCCGGTCGCGCAGGAAGTCCTTGTCGATGCGGCCGTGCTCGTAGGGCGCCTTGTGTTCGTCACTGAGTATGTGCACCACGTCGAGCCCCGCCATCGAATCGAGTTCGTTGGCGCAGAAGATGTCGCGTTCGCTCCTGTTGGCGAAGAACAGCCGGTGGCCGGGCAGGTCGCCCTTGCGTTCCAGATCGCGCAGGATCGCGATGAAGGGCGTCATGCCGGCGCCGCCGGCGATGAACGTGCCCTTGCCCTTGTACTGGATGGTGCCCCACGGCTCCTCGATGATCAGTTCGTCCCCGACCAGAAGGTGCGCGAGCTGTTCGGTCACCCCGTCATGGTCGGGATAGCTCTTGATCGTGAACTGCAGGCGCTCCCAGCCGGGCAGGGAGGTGAAGGTGAAGGGCCGCTTCTCCTGCTCCCAGCCTTCCTTGGCGATCGCCACCTCGGTCGCCTGGCCGGGTTCGAAGTCGAAGCCTTCAGGCTTTTCGAGATCGTATTGGTAGACATTGTGCGCCAGCGGCGTGATCGCCCGTATCGCCAGACGATGTTCCATGCGGTTCTCCCTGGTTCTGATGCGGTCCGGTGCCCCGGGTCAGGCGTTGCCCTTGCCGAGATCGCGCTTGGCGCGTTCTTCCTTGTCGAGCTTCTCGAAGCTTTCGATCACATCGTCGGGCTCCTGCTTGACCTCGGGCACGGCCTTGCGCTGGTTGCGGACCTTTTCCTGGTCGTCGCCCTGCAGCTTGTTGTTGCCCATCTCGTCGGACGCCAGATCGCTGCGATGAAGCTTGCCCGGCTTGTTGTCGGTCTTGCTCATGGCTTGACACTCCTTTGCCTGTCGTTGGTTTCGTCGCCGTCGCGCGGTGGCCGTTTCATCGGCACGACGACATCGTCGGCCACGGTGTCGGCCACATACGCCCTGCGTTCGCCCATCGGCCGGTCGGGCCCGACCGTCGTGTCGCGGCGCGTGCGCCATTCAAGCTCGGCATTGAGCGTCGCGCCCGAAACCAGCACGATCGCCGAGAAATAGAGCCACAGCATGAGGATGGCGGCCGCCGCGATCGATCCGAAGGTCGCGTCGTACCGGCCGAAATTCTCGATGAAGAACGAAAGGGCGGCCGAGCCCAGAAGCCACAGAAGCGTCGCCAGGGCGGCGCCCGGAAACACCCATCGGGTACGCGGCGAGCGCCGGTGGGGCGCGTGACGGTAGAGCAGCACGACGGCCACCCAGAGCACGGCCGCGACGACCGGCCAGCGAAGCCACAGGATCGCGTCCTCGCGCGATTGCGGGAAAGGCCAGATCATCGCGATGGTCGGCAGCACCGTCACGGCGGTCAGGATGATGGCGAGCGTGACGAAGGCGCTGACCGTTGCCAGCAGCGAGGTCACGATGCCCGCCAGAAAGCCGCGCTCGTCGCTTTCCTTGTGGGCCCGCGTGATCGCGAAAACCAGCGCGTTCATGCCGCGCGACCCGGTCCACAGCGCAATCAGCAGGCTGACCCCGAGGCCGATCCCGAGCTTGGTCTCGCGTTCGGAGAAGGCGATCACCTGTTCGGTGATGACGACGGTCATGTCCTCGGGCAGCGCGTCGGTCAGCGGCAGGTCGCCCACCGCGATGGCGGTGGGATCGGCGACGAGCCCGAAAAGCGACACCGCCGCACTGAGCGCGGGAAACAGGGAAAGAAAGCCGAAAAAGGCGACGCCGGCGCATCGAAGGCTCGTGTCGAGCGCAAGGGCCTGTCCGATGGTGTTGCGCCCGGCCGACAGCCACGCCCGCCAGTCGAGCGCGGTCGGAACGCGCGCGCCGGGCGCCTCATGAGGCTCCGGCGTGGACGCGTTCGCCGCGTCGGCGGATTGACGTGTGTCCTGCTGCATCTGGCTGAACGGCTCCCGTTCAGATTACGCGCCCGATGCGCCTCGGTTCCCTTTCGATTTCCTGTCGTGTGGTTTCCGGAACAGGCGCGGGTAGTAGGCGCTGCGCACTCGGAGCCGCGGAGCCAGCTTCCATGCCAGCGGAATTGTCAGCGCGGCCGCCGTGACGATGACGACGGGCAGGATGATTTCGCGCCAGGGCTCGAGCGCCGGGATGGCCAGAACCGTCGTGACGGCGACGCCGAAAAGGACGGCGTTGAGCGGCAGGGCGATCATGCCGGTCATGAGTGTGCGGGTGCGCATGGCGTTCCTCCGTTCGTGTCTGAACGTTTCGGATCAGGAACGCGCGCCCACGCCCGGATGTTCCGGGCGGTTGTCGCGATATGCGCCGGCGGTCAGGCCGGAACCGGTATCTCGCAGCGGAACGTGTAGCCGCGACCCGTCTCCACGGTGATCGCGCCGCCCCATTTCTGCTCGATCAGCGCCCGCTTGAGGCGGCTGCCGAACCCGCGCCCGGTCCCCTGACTGGAATCGGAGGGATGTCCGTCGCGCCATTCCAGCATGAAGGCGCGTTTGCCGTCCTTCGGCTGGCCCAGCGACCATCGCAGTTCGACCGTGCCCGTTTCACCGGCGAGCGCGCCGTACTTGGCCGAATTGGTCGCCAGTTCGTGCAGCACCAGGCCCATGTCGAAGCACAGATCCGGCGGCAGAAGGATGTCGCGGCCGGAAACCTCGACGCGGCTGGAGAACGTCTGAAGCGTTTGATCGACGATGTCGCGCAGCCGCGTCGGCGACCAGCCGCTGCGGGTGATCAGGTCGTTGGCGCGCGACAGGGCGGCGAGGCGCTCGCGGAACGCCTCCTGCGCCGATTTGGGATCGGCCATCGCCCCGAAGGTCTGGTTGGCGATGGCGCTTACCAGTTGCAGCAGATTGCCGGCCCGGTGCGCCATCTCGCTCATCAGCAGCTGGTTCTGCGCGCGGGCTTCTGCCTGGCGGGCGCTGTTGGCGACGATGTTGGCCAGCGCGGTCAGCGTCTCGACGTCGAGTTCGTCGAACACCCGCACGTCGGTGGCGTGGATGCCGAACACGCCGAACGGGCGGGTACCCACGCCGGCGATGATCACGCTCATGCCGCTGCGCACGCCGTGCTCGTGCAGGAGCGGCGGACCGTCGAAGCGGGTTTCCGTCCTGAGGTCGTCGACGATGATCGGATGGTCGCTGGCGAGCGTGTAGCCGGCCTGCGACTCCATCTCGACACCGACGCGCGCCTTGCCGACGAGGCCTTCTGCCCAGCCGACACCGGCCTTCAGCGTCAGCGCGTCGGCGGCGCCTTCAAATTGCAGGATCTTGGTCAGGGGAACATCGAAGATGTCGGCCGCAATCGCCACCGCCCGGTCCATCACCTCCTGCAGATCGTCCTGCCTGAGCGCGAAGGTGCCCAGTTCCTCGACACCCTTGTGCTGGGCGATGCGGCGGCGCAGATCACGTTCTGTTCTGACCCGATCGGTGATGCGACGGCAGCTTCCATGGCAGGCCGCGCCGGCGCTATCGGCAGGGTGACCGGCGCTCGTCAGTTCGATCCATTCGGACCGGGCGTCGCCGCCACCGGTCCGGTAGCGCAGCGAAAACGGCGTGCCGGACCGCAGGCCGTTTCCGAGCGCGGTCTTGACCGCATCGCGGTCATCGGGATGGATCGCCGCGCAGAACGATTTGAGCGCGATGCGTGGAGCAGCCGAAGGCAGGCCGTGCAGGTTGAGCGCGGCTTCCGAAAGGTTCAGTGTCGGGCCGCGTTTTTCGAGGACCCAGAGACCGATATCGGTTCGGTCCGCAGCGTCCAGCAGCCGGCGATCGGTATCAGGCAATGCACGAAACGAAGACTCGACGACGGCCATGGGCGGTTCCCCCGTCAGCAATGTCACACCCCCAGATTGCAGAAATTCTGCCGCAAGGGAAGTGGCAAAATTAAGGCCTTGGCGTTCCGGCGGCGCGCGGCCGCCGGAGCACGGGTTTGGGGCACAACGCTCTGTTGTCGGTTACGCTATTCATCGCCGTCTTCGTCACCATCGCCTAAGAGCTGCCGTGCAAGGAACGCGCCGCCCACCAACGCCGCAATCGGCAGCGCCGCCGTTCCCGAGCGGCGCAGGCTCACCAGCGCCGTCGCGATGGCGGCGCTGCGAACCGCCGAGTTGCGACGGATTCTGCGTCTGGCGCGCGCCTGCAGCACGGCGTTGACGATAAGCGCGATTGCGGCCAGCGCCAGGAACAGGCTGGCCGTGATCACCAGTGCGATCAGGAGATCATAGGTCCGCGCGATCGCCAGCGTCAGCGCGGTGGCGCCGAAGCCGAGCGCGAACAGAAGGCAGATCCCGCCGATCCCGTACAGCACCGCCGCCATCACGAGCCGCCGTTTGCGGCTCTGCAGGTCAGTGGCGGTAAGCTGGGCGAATGCCGTAAGCGGTGTCAGCATCTCAGCGGCGCAGCAGGATCGCCGCCAGGAAGCCGGCGCCCGCGGCGAGAGCGAGGGTCTGCAGCGGGTTGCGACGCACCGCCTTGCCTGCGCGCCGCTCGATGTCCTCGAGCTGCGTCGTCAGATCGTCGATCAGCGCGTCGGACTTCTCGCGGACCGTCAGGGCGGCATCGTCGCGATGAGAACGCGCGGTCTTCGCGCCGACCGTGGCGATCTTGCTGAGCCGTTCGGTCACGGCACCGACATCGGCGCGCAATGCCTCGATTTCCGCTGCGAGATCGTCGTTCTTGCTGCGCGAAGTGCTGTTGCGCGTCTTGGCGCCGGTCGTCGTCTTCTCGGAAGCTGCTGACATGTGTGTCTCCTTTCAAGCGTCAAATGCGGTCGGGGGGTATCGGGTTCCTGGCGTCAGTGCCGGGCCCTCGGGCTGAGCATGCGGTGCAGCGCCGCAAGGCTGCGCGTCTTCTCGGCCGTCGCCTTGAGCACGACGAGCATCGGCACCGAGATGAACAGGCCTGCAAAGCCCCACATCCAGCCCCACACGAGCAGGGACAGGATGATCGCCAGGGGTGCGATGTTGGTGCGCCGGCCGACAAGGTTCGGGGTGACGAAGTTGGCCTCGACGAAGTTCACCACCATGTAGGCGGCCGCCGGTGCGAGCACCTGCCAGAGCGTGTCGAACTGGACGATCGAGACGGCAAGAAGCAGGCCGACGCCGATCGTCGGCCCGACAAAGGGCATGTAGTTGAGAAAGGCCACCACGGCGCCCCAGAAGATCGGCATCGGAACGTCGAGCTGCCATAGGATGATGCCGACGATCACGCCAAGCGCGATGTTGATCAGCGTCGTCACCAGCAGATAGTGGCTGACCTGCGCCTCGACCGCCTTCCACACGCGTGCGGCATGAAGCTTGCCGCCCATCGTGCCGTGCGGGATCGTCGCGATCGTCAGGAACGGCCGCCGCATGGCGAGGATGAAGCCGGCGATCGTCACGGTGATGACGATCGTGGTCAGCGACGATGCGAAGTTGGAGGCGGCGCGAACGAGGAAGTTCGGCTCGCGCACGACCACTTCCTCGACATTCTCGTCCTCCAGCGCCCGGCTGACTTCCTCGCCCACATCGGAGATCGCCTTGCCCACCTCCTGGGCCTCCTCGAGCGAAAGCTGCAGCGTGAAGATCTTCTGGCGAAGCTGCCGCACCATGTCGGGATAGTTCTCGATCATCCGCTCGGTGGGACCGGACAGGAAATAGATAAGCGCGGCGATGGCGCTCGCGACCGTAAGCGTCAGTATCAGCGCCGACAGAAGCCGCGGCACACCGGCCTTCTGCATCGCGGCGAGCGGCAGATGCAGCACGATCGCCAGGAACAGCGCGATGAAGATGGGCACGAACACGGCCCGGGCGAGCACGAGTGCCGCCACCACCGCGAAAATCAGCGCGAGCGCCGCCAGCGTTCGAAATAACAGGCTGTCGAATGCGATCATGGGCGCCGGGGTTCTTCCTGCCGAGGTAACGCGTGCGTGCGCGCCCCCGGATGAGGCGCGATATTCCGCCTTTAAACGCGCTGACCCCGCATTGGTTCCCTCAGACCGGCAGCATTCCGTTCGGGAACCGTCGCGCCCGTTCCGGCATTTATTGGGCGAAAGGAAATCATTATGGAACCGATCGTCTTTGCCATGTTCATTATGGGTTGCGGCCATAATCTGGATGTCTGCCGACCCGTCGACACATCCGCCCAGCATTTCGAGACACGCGCCGCGTGCGAGGAGGCGATCCCCGCCGCCGCGCGCGACGTGACCGGTTTCCCGACCGCCATCGGCGCCTGCGTCGGCCTGAGCGCCACCCAGGCGGGCACGCGCCCCGACTATCTGTGGTACTTCGCCGCCGACGGCCGGCTTATCGTCGAGCCGAAGGACGAGGCGATCCAGCTCGCCGGCGGCACCGGCGGCTAGGTCGCCGATCCTAGTGCGGCGTCCGGATGGGAAAGCTCAACTCGACCCGGTAGGCGCCATCGGTCGCCTTGCGTTCGATGGTGCCCCGCTCCGAGCGGATGAGCCGGTCGATCAGCCGGGTGCCGAAGCCCGAACTCTGCGAGGCGACGGCGATCTGCTCGCCGTCGTGCCGTTCGTCCCAGAGCACGTCCAGATGCCGGCCTTCCTCTCCGATCCGGTTGGAAACGCGGATCGATCCGTCCTGGTAGATCAGCGCGCCATATTTGATGGCGTTGGTCGCCAGTTCATGGATCGCAAGCGCGACCGCCTGACCCAGCGACGGAGCGATCGGGACGTCCTCGATCTCGATCTCGATGCGCCGCTGCCAGTCGCGCGTCGCAAGAAACGGCGCCAGCGCCCCCTCCACGGCATCGCGCAGATTGACCAGCGTCGTGTCGCCGGTGGTTCCGATCGTCCGTTGCGCCCCGGCGAGGGCGTCGATGCGTCCGCGCAGCTTGTCGGCATAGTCGTCGATATCGTCCGCCTCGCGCGCGGTCGCGGTCACGAGCGCGCTGACCATGGCGAGCGAATTCTTGATCCGGTGGCGCATCTCGCCGACGACGGCGATGAGCCGTTCCTCGCCATTGACGAGGTCGGACACATCCATGTTGACCCCGATCACCGTCTCGGCGTCGCCATTGGGGGCGGTCGCGTGCACTTCGCCGATCCCGCGCAGCCACCGGATATGGCCGTCACGGTCGACGACGCGGAAGCGCTGGTCGAACGGTTCGCCCGTCGCCACGGACCGGGCGAGCGCCTCGGCCGTCCGGATCCGGTCGTCGGTGTGGATCTGCTCGAGCAGCATCTTGCTGGTGATTGGTATCAGCGGCGGCAGGCCGAAAAGGGCGTTGAGGCCCGGATCGGCGTCGACCCGGTCGGACGCCACGTCCCACGCCCACGTCGCCACCTTGGCGTATCTCAGCGCCAGCGCGTGCCGCGCCTGGATCGTCATGTCGCCGAACGGCCCCCCGTTCGGCGCGTCGATCATGTCTTCGCCGGCCTCGGCGCGCCACTCGGCCTCGCCGGGTCGGATCGTCTCGGGATATGGTATCGAACGACCCATGTGTGCGACTCCGCCTCATTGCGTTGGCGTGATCGCCAGCATTTGCAGAAATTCCGGAACTGTCCTGCAAGGACTACCGTACCAAAGCTGATCGCGACGCGAAAGATGGCCTGCCGTGGCGCAGAATAACGAATCACTACGTCATTTCATTACCGCCGAGGAGGCGTTTCCGGAGATGGAAGCGCTCGTCCTGTCGGCGACGGAGCGACTGTGCTGCGGCCTGCACATCTTCTCGCCGCGCACCAAGATGCGCTCGCGGCAGGCGCACCGGTCAGGCATCGTCGACTGGGGCGGGCTTCTGGCGGATGCGCTGTCGCGCGGCGTCCACATCCGTATCTTGCTCAACGATTTCGACCCGGTCGGCGCAGCGGGCATGCACGCCAGCGTCTGGGAGCGCATCGGCCTGTTCGGCGAGGCGCTGGCCGATCTCGATGCGTCGGCGCGCGGCCGGCTCGAAATGCTGGTCGCCCATCCCGGCGGGCAGGCGGGCTTCGTGCTGCGTGCGGCGATCTGGCCCAAGGTGCGCGCCATGATGCGATCGACCCGGCGCCAGTTCGCCGAGGAGGGACGGCCCCTGCCGCCCGGTCTCAGACCCGATCTTCCCGGCGACGCGACCATTGCCTGGTGGCCGCCCCGGCCCAATTTCACCCAGACCATGCACCAGAAGTTCCTGGTCGCGGACGGCCGGCGCGCCGTGCTTGGCGGGCTCGACATCGACGAACGCCGCTATGACGACCCCGGTCACAGGCGCAAGGCGGACCAGACCTGGCACGATGTCAGCGTCTCGTTCGAAGGCGACCCGGCGGCCGATCTTCAGGCCCATTTCGACGCATGCTGGCAGGCCGTGCGGCGCGAGGGAGCCTCGCACGCCGGTGCCTATCGCCGGGAGTACCCCGAGAGTCCGATCAAGTTCGTCGAGACCGACCCGGGCTCAAAGGGCGAAACCGGGCCGCCAGCACTGCCGGATCGGAACGGGCTGCGGATCGCGGTCACGCGCCCCGCCATGGGGCGCAGCCCGCTGCGTTTCGGCCCCACGCCCCGCCAGTGCTCTCTGGAGCGGGTCCACGTCGACCTGATCGGGTCGGCCCGCCGGCTGCTCTACATCGAGACGCAGTTCTTCCGGTCCTCGGTCATTCGCGATGCCCTTGCCGCCGCGCTGGGCGAGAACGAGGGTCTTCACGTGATCATGCTGCTGCCGGGCGCGCCCGATGTGGTCGCCTATGACGGCAAGAAGAGCGGCGTGCAACGTTACGGCGAATGGCTGCAGATGCGGGCGCTGAACCGGCTCAGCAGCCGGTTCCCCGACCGGTTCGGCGCGTTCTCGCTGACCAACGACCGCAGCCGGTCCGAACAGCACGAACGCGACGCGCTGCACGGCAAGGCGATGGTCTACGTCCATTCCAAGCTCGCCGTCGCCGACGACCGCAGCGCGATCGTCTCCTCGGCCAACCTGAACGCCAGGTCGATGCAATGGGACATCGAGGCCGGCATCGCCGTCGACGATGCCCGGTTCGCAGCCACCCTGCGTACCGACCTATGGCGCAGCCATCTGGGCGAGGTGGCCATGACGCTCGATCCGAACGACGACCCCGCCGGGGCGCTCGCGGTCTGGCGCGAGCAGGCCGCCGAACGCCGCGCAGCCGGCAGCGCGCCGGCGAAGGCGGGAGTGGTTCCGTTCCCGCTCGAACGCACGAGGCGCTTCGCCAAACGGCACATCTTCCTACCCGAACAGCTCGTCTGAGCGTTCCCCGCCGGTCGGAACCGAACGCGCGCTGACGCGTTGAGGCCCCGATATCGGACGGAGCAAGGAGGCAAGATGACCACCGAAGTGAGAACCGACCAGGCACGGCAGGGCCGCCGCGGAAGGCGCGTCCTGATCATTCTGCTTGCCGGTCTGGCGCTCGCCGTCGTGGGCGCCGTGTTGATGGAATTCATCGATGACGACACGGCGACCGACAATATCGGCGCGCCCGGCGTGGAGCCCGTCCCCGAGCAAACCGAAACCAACTGACTGGGAGACCCTTGATGAGCCAGGCCGTTCTGAAACCGGAACTGACCGCAGAGAACCCCTCGACGGGGATCGACGACGAATCGCGTCGCAAGATCGCCGAGGCGCTGTCGGCGGTACTGACCGACACCTACTACCTCGTGATCAAGACGCACATCTATCACTGGAACGTGGTCGGACCGCTCTTTCACGCCGTCCACGAGATGACCGAAGAGCAGTACCAGAACCTGTTCGAGGCCGCCGACGAGATTGCCGAGCGCATCCGCGCACTGGGCCACAAGGCTCCGATCGCCGATTCCGCCGGTCCGGGCGAAGCCGTCGTTTCGACGGCCGCTTCGGCCAAGTCCGCCCACGACATGATCGCCGACCTGATCGCCGACCACGAGGCGGCGATCCGCAAGATGCGCGAAGCGGCCGAGATGGCCGAAGAGCACCGCGATCTGGTCACGCACGACATGCTGACGGCCCGGCTGACCTACCACGAGCAGGTCGTCTGGATGCTGCGCGCACTGGCTACGGAGTAAGACGATGGGTGTTGAAGTCGGAGGCCTTCTGGGCCTGCTGCTGCTGATCGCCATGGTCTGGGCGATCTACAGCATCTTTCAATCGGCCGCCTCGACGGGCGCCAAGGTGCTCTGGACGGTGCTGATCATCGTCGTGCCCGTCGTCGGTCTCATCATCTGGCTGATCTTCGGGCCGAAGGGCAAGAGCAGCCACGCGGTCTGACCGACTGCGACCAAGCGAAAGGAGTTCGCCATGTCGACCAATCGCAGCCCCGGCATCATCAACCAGGCGCTCGGTGTCGAAAAGGACTACACGCCCGAGGAGATCGCAGCCCATGACGAGTGGAGCGATCAGCAGAAGCTGGAGCGTCTTCAGAAGATGAAGACCGACGCCATCGCGCTCCAGCGTGCCGAATCCGAGGGCATGGAAGGCGGCGAGAAGATGGACCTTCAATCGATCGAACGCGCCATCGAGGCCGTCAAGAAGAGCCAGAGCCAGGCCGACCCCGGCGACGGCAAGAAGGTGCGGCCCGAATGGACGTCCGGCGTCCAGTAGGGTGTTCGACGCGGTTTTGAACGAAACTGAGCGCATCCGGCGCAGCGCGCCGGGTGCGTTTTTTCGCGTGGCGTTTCGTTGCGTGGCCGGAAGGCGCGTGCGTTCAGATGAACGGGCGCTTCTCGTCGGGCAGGCCGTCCCAGCCGGCGATCTCGCAGAGCTGGTCGAGGTCGGTGATCGAAAAGCCCGATTCGCGCCAGCCGATGACGCCGAGCTTCTGCAGCTTCTTGAGGGTCTTGTTGGTGTGGACCAGCGACAGGCCGAGCGTGTCGGCGACGTGCTGCTGGGTCAGTGGCGCGATCACGGGCCTCTTGCCGAACAGGCCGACGCCCTTGGCGCGCTCCTGCAGATAGGCCAGCAGATAGGCCGACCGCTCGAGCGCCGACCGGCGGCCGATGCTTAGCAGATGCTCGTCGAGGATCTGCTCCTCGCGCGCGGCGAGCCATGTGATGTCGTAGGCAAGCGCCGGAAACTTCCGGTACAGTTCCGTCAGCCTGTCGCGTTCAAACAGGCACAGATGCATGTCCGACAGGCATTCGACCGAATGCTGCATCTCGGCCAGCAGCGAGCCCTGCAGGCCGACGAAATCGCCCGGCATGACATAGTTCAGGATCTGCCGCCGGCCATCCTCGAGCATCTTGTAGCGGAAGCCCCATCCCGAAATGACCGTGTAGAGGTGCGGGCTGTTGGCGCCCTCCACGAACAGGGTCGAGCGGGCCTCGGCGAACAGTTCGCCGCGCTTGAAGCCCGAAACGTAGTTCACCTCGTTGTCGGTGAACTCGCGGAAGAAGCCGCTCGCACGCAGCGGGCACTCCTCGCACGGGATGGCGCGTGTCTTCGACGGCGGTGTGGTGTCGGGGCGCTTGTTCATCGCGCCGATGGTCCGTCGATCGGGTATGTCAAAGTTAAATGATCCCCTTTTGAGACTTTCGTATGAGCGGTGCGGCGCACGAATAAGAACTGGGGATCGCGTTGCCTGCCACTTTCAACGTTCTGATCATCGAGGACGAACTGCTCATCGCGGTCAGCATCGAACAGGTCGCGCTCGAGATGGGCGCCAGCGAGGTGGCGATCCTTCGGCGACAGGAAGCGCTGCGCTTCGTCCCCGGCAGCGATTTCACGGCCAACATCGCCATCGTCGACGAGCGCACCGCGAACCAGCATCTGCATGCCATCGTGGATCTGGTCGTGGAGACCGAGGCGGTGCTGATCGTCATGACCACCGACAGCGAGCCGGCCGGAGACGGTCTTCTGGAATCGGCGGCGGCGCTGCTCAGGAAGCCGTTCGGTGACGAGGACATCCGGCGTGCGCTCAACGCCGCCCTCCAGCGCATAAGGTCCTGATCGCCCGCCACGCGGCCCGCTCATTTCGATCCGCCGGCCTTCTCGCTGCGCTCGAGTTCCTCGAGCAGGGCCGTGAACCGGTCCGGCACCGCCTCGCTGGCGGTCTCGTCATAGGTCTGGCGCAGCCGTTCGCCGATCTTGCGGACGATATCCTCGTCCACGCGGCTCCCTTGCGCCGGATTCGTTTTCTTGTCAGTCTTCGATGTCATCACGTCTGGCCCTGTCCCGATCGCTGTTCAACGCAGCCGCCGCAAAAAAGTTCCGGGCAGGGGAACCTAATCGCGCAACAGTCGTTGAACGCTTGAATCTATGTTGTGTTCCGGAGGGAAACCAAATGCCGCTTGCCTCGCAAATTGCCCCGCATATTCCGCTTTTGCGCCGATTTGCCCGTGCCCTGACAGGTTCGCAACGCGCCGGCGACCGCTATGTGACGGCCCTGCTCGAGGCGCTCGTCGCCGATACAAGCATATTTCCCGCTCAGGACAATCCCAAGGTCGGCCTTTATCAGGCTTTTCTCGCGCTGTGGTCGTCGCTCGACGTCAATCTGAAGGCCGACGAGCCGGGCGGCGGCGTCCTGCAGCCGGCCGAGCGCAATCTTCAGGCGATCGCGCCATTGCCGCGCCAGGCGTTCCTGCTCACCTCGGTCGAGGGCTTCAGCCGTGATGAGGCCGGCGAGATTCTCGGCGTCCCGGCCGGCGAGGTCGACACGCTGATCGACCAGGCGTCCAAGGACATCGCCAGCCAGGTCGCGACCAGCGTCCTGATCATCGAGGACGAGCCGCTGATCGCCATGGACATCGAGGCGATGGTCGAGGATCTCGGCCACCGGGTGACCGGCATCGCGCGCACCCACGAGGAGGCGATCGGCCTGTGCCGCAAGGAACGTCCCGGCATCGTTCTGGCCGACATCCAGCTTGCCGACGGCAGCTCCGGACTTGAGGCGGTCAACGAGATTCTTCAGTCGATGAGCGTGCCGGTCGTCTTCATCACCGCCTTCCCAGAACGTCTTTTGACGGGTGAACGGCCCGAGCCCGCCTATCTGGTCACCAAACCCTTCCAGCCGCAGACGGTGGCCGCGCTGATCAGCCAGGCCCTGTTCTTCGAGCAGGGGGCGGAAAAGGCCGCCTGACCTTGCGCGGCCTCAATGCATCGGCGGACATCCGCTCAAGGCCGGCCCGTACGTCGGCGGTCCCCGATGCGAGTACCAATGGAGTAATACGGCTTGGCGCAGCCAATGGCCTCGCTTGAACCGATAGCGGCCTTCGACCGGCCCGATCTCGACATGCTCTCGACGGCATTGGAGGGATCGCCGGTCACTGTGTTCTATCAGGATGCCGACGACCGGTTCGTGTGGATCGAGAACCAGCAGTCGATCTGGGCGAGCGACAATCTGGTGGGCCTTACCGATTCCGAAGTCTTCACGCCCGAAAGCACCGAGCGCCTTGCCGACGTCAAGAAGCGGGCGCTCGAGGCCGAGGCCAAGCAGACGGTCGAGCTGACCCCGCTCGAGAAGGTCGTGGCGGACGGCTCCGAATGCCGGCTCAAGGTGACGGTTCAGGCGATGCGCGGCGCCGATGGCGCGCTGCGCGGATATCTGTGCGCCTCGCTCGACATCACGCTGGAGATGCAGCGCGAACGCACGCTCAAGAGCCTGCTGCGCGAGGTCGCGCACCGGTCCAAGAACATGCTCGCCATGGTGTTGAGCCTGTCGGCGCAGACCGCGCGATCGGCAAGGACCACCGACGGGTTCCTGCGGTCGTTCACGGGCCGGGTGCAGTCGCTCGCCAAGTCCCAGGACGTCATCACCGAGCGCAACTGGACCGGCGCGGGCTTTCGCGATCTCGTCGACCAGCAGGTCTTCAAGGTCGTTCAGCTCGGCGGCGCCCGCATCGAGGTCACCGGCTCCAACCCGAACTTCACGCCCTCGGCGGCCCTCCATGTCGGCCTGGCGTTGCACGAACTGGTCACCAACGCGCTCGTGCACGGCGCGCTGATCCAGCCGCAGGGGCGCATCGTCATCGATTGCACGATCGTCGAGGAGGCGGGCCATTCTCCCACCGCGCGTCTGACCTGGAAGGAAACGACGCCGGAGGAACTGGCTGTCCCGCCGGCGAGCGAGCGCAGTTTCGGCCGGACGATGCTCGAGCGTGTGGTCCCCGCCGCCGTCAACGGCACGGGGACGCTGTCGTTCAGCACCGATGGCGTACTCTACACGCTGACCATCGCCTCGACGGAGTTTTACTGAAGCGATCGGGGTGGCGATCGCCGTCAGGCGACCGACACCGTCTTTGCGTTGACGAAGGCGAGGATCCCCTCGCGCGACAGTTCGCGGCCATAGCCGGAGTTCCTCACGCCGCCGAACGGCAGGCGCGGATCGGACGCGACCATCTGGTTGACGAACACCGATCCGGCTTCGACCTCGTCGATGAACCTTTCGATCTCGGCCTCGTCGCGGCTCCAGACCGAACTTCCAAGACCGAACGGCGTCTCGTTGGCGATCGCGATCGCCTCGTCGATGTCGCCGACCCGGTGCAGCATGGCGACCGGGCCGAACAGCTCCTCGTAACGGCCGGGCGCGTCCGCCGGAACGTCCGTGACGATCGTCGGTGCGAAGAAATAGCCCTGCCGCTGCACGGGCTTGCCGCCGAGCATGATCGTCGCGCCGGCCCTCGCCAGCGCGTCGACCTGCTCGGTCAGCGTGTCGAGCGCATCGGCGCTCGAAAGCGGGCCCAGTTCGGTGTCCTCGTCCATCGGATCGCCGATCGCCAGGTCGCCGAACCGCTTGGCCATCGCCTCGGCGAACCGGTCGTGAATGTCGGCGTGGACGATGAACCGCTTGGCCGCGATGCACGACTGGCCGTTGTTGATCATGCGGGCCTTCACCGCCGTCTCGACGGCCGCCTCGATGTCGGCGCTGGGCATGACGATGAAAGGGTCGGAACCGCCGAGTTCCAGAAGGCTGGGCTTGATCCTGTCGCCGGCCGTCGCCGCGACGGCCCGTCCGGCGCCCTCGCTGCCGGTCAGGGTCACCGCCCTGACGCGGTCGTCCTCTATGATCGCCTCGACCTGGTCCGATCCGATCAGAAGCGAGGCGAAGACGCCTTGCGGAAAGTCGGCGTCCAGGAACAGGTCCTCGATCGCCTGGGCGCATTGCGGCACGTTGCTGGCATGCTTGAGCAGGCCGACATTGCCGACCATCAGCGTCGGCGCGGCGAACCTGAAGACCTGCCAGTAGGGGAAGTTCCACGGCATGACGGCCAGCACGATGCCGAGCGGCCGATACCGCACGAACGCCCGTGACGCACTCGACTCGCGCGGGCTGTCGGCGAGGAAGTCCTCGGCATTGTCGGCATAGTAGCGGCACACCCAGGCGCATTTTTCGACTTCCGAGCGCGCCTCGGCGATGCGCTTGCCCATTTCCTCGGTGGCAAGGCGCGCCAGCGTCTCGCGGCGCGCGTCGAGAAGATCGGCGGCGGCGTGCATCAGCCTGGCGCGCTCGCCGATCGGGCGAGATCGCCAGTCTCCAAAGGCGCGCGCGCCATTGTCGATGGCGTGACGCACGGCGGTATCGTCATGACGGGTGAAGGCCTTGCGGGTTTCCGCAGTGGCCGGATTGACGCTGTCGGGCATGTCCTGCTCCAGAAAAAGTGGGAGAGAGGCCTTAGCGGGGGGCTTGGGGGAGGTAAGGCCTCTCTCCTACCGTCCGAAGCGTGGGACGGAGCCGGACGGCGATCCAGCGGATCATCGCCTTAACGCACCGTTCACCAGATCGTTCCTGACCGTGCGCAACAAAATCAGTGGTTGCGCAGGGCCGTGATCAGATCATCCTTCGACATATCGGACCGCCCCTCGATGCCGATCTCCTGGGCGCGCTCGTACAGTTCGTCGCGCGTCCATTCCTCATAGGCATCGGCCTTGCCACCCTTCTTCGACGGGTGCTGGCTCTGGTTGGCCTGCGCGTTGGCGATCCGGGCCGCCTTTTCCTTCGACATGCCCTTGTCGCGCAACTCGTCATAGGTGTCGTCGTTCTTGATCTGAGGACCGTGGTCTTTTCCGGGCATGGGTTGCCTCCTTGTCTGTTTGTCTGTCTCGGGTCTCAGGCGGCGATCATCGTGAAGCGCCAGAACAGCCAGAGCCACAACGGGCACAGCACCCAGCCGACAAGCGCACTGAGCCCGTCGCGGGCGATGATCGCCACGGCGAACAGCAAAATGATCAGGCTGGGCATGATGACCGCCCAGGGAATGAGGATGACGGGAAGAAACGACAGCGCCAGCAGCACCGATGCCGCCGCCATCAGCCGGTTGGCCGGACCCGACACGAACATTTCCAGCCGGCGGTGAAGCCAGCGGTCGATGCGCTCCGACCAGCGTCGCATGAAGGTCGTTCCGCGGTCGACGCGGTCGGCGGATACGGTCCGGTCGCGCAGAAAGCCGGGCAGCCAGGGGTTCTTGCGGCCGGCGGCAAGCTGCGCGCCGACGAGGACGAGCAGGACGGCGATGATCAGCGATGCACCGGGAATGGCGCCGAGCGGCGAGATCGAGATCAGGGCGGGCACGCCGAGCAGCGCGCCGAACCCGCGATGTCCGAACGCGTCGACGATCTCGCCGACGCTCATCGTCTGTCCGTCATTGGCCTCGCTGAGGTCGTCGACGATCGATGTCAGGCTCGTCGTCCCGCTCATGGTCAGCTCCGGTCGCCATTAGGCGGCGGTCAGCCGACCGCCGGCTGGGCAAGCACGTGGATCGACACCGAATCCGGGCCATAATCGCTGCTGTCGTCGACCTTGAGAATTTCGGCAAGCTTGGTGCGGGCGCGCGAGACGCGGCTCTTGACCGTGCCGATCGCGCAGCCGCAAACGGCCGCCGCTTCCTCGTAGCTCATGCCAGAGGCGCCGACCAGAATGATCGCTTCGCGCTGATCGTCCGGCAGAAGCTGCAAGGCCTTCTTCATGTCTTCCAGATCGAGCATGCCCGACTGCTCGGGATGCGTTGCCAGCCCTTCGGTGAGCGCGCCGTCGGCGTCGGACACCTCGCGGCCTTTCTTGCGCATCTGCGAATAGAACTCGTTGCGCAGGATGGTGAACAGCCAGGCGCGGATGTTGGTGCCGGGCATGAAGGTGCTCTGCTTGTGCCACGCCTTGACCAGCGTTTCCTGCACCAGATCGTCGGCGCGATCGGCGTTGCCGGCCAGCGACATCGCAAATGCCCGCAGGCTGGGAATGGATTGCAGAAGATCCGCCTTGAACTCTGCGCGTTCTGTCATTGACGGTGTTCCCTGTTGGAGGACGGCATGCCATCGATCGAAGAGGCGCCCCCATTGGTGGCCGATTGGGTTTCGACCTGTTCCAGCTGCTCAAGCAGTTCGGCGAAGCGATCCGGCACGGGCTCGAGGGCCACCTCTTCATAGGCGGCCTTCAGGCGCTGGCTGATGCGATCAAGCGACTGCCAGTTCAGCCCGAGGGGCGGATCGGTCCGATATTCGAAGGGATCGGTACTCATGGACCTCTCATTTGCGTTCGCATTCGGTTCATAACGCCGCAAAGGCGCTCTGGTTCCGGGCGCCCGGACGGGCTTCAGGACTGCGGCTGCTGGCTGCCCAGATGCTTGATCGCCTGGTCGATTTCCTTGGCGATCGGCTCGAGGTCGTGGTCGGGATCGGCCCGCATGCGCGCATCCACCTCCCGCTTCATCGCCTCCAGCTCGGCGAGCTTTTCCGATGCGGGGGTCGCCGAAACCATCACCGCGCGCACGTCGCGCGGCGTGATCACGAGCGCGGTCTGTGCGACGTCGGTCTCGTCACCCACATCGGCCTTGACCGGCTTGTCCGTCTGACTGGCTTTGGCATTCATCGTTCTCTCCTTCCGGTCAGGCGCGGCAGCCTTGTGAAACGCCTCGGAAACGGATCGCCTGGCCGGAACCCGGGACCATCCGAGGCCGTTGTCGATCCACCATAGGACGACAAGAAAGGCGCATTATGACCGACCCCGAACAACGCGACGATGTGGACCGTTACCACGATATCGAGGCGCGCAAGCGCGGCGTTCCCAAGCAGGCGGGCGATCTGGCCGATCTGCAGTCGGTGACGCCGCCGACCTGGGGGCCGGGCATGTGGTGGCGCATCGGTCTTGGCGCGCTGGCCGTTCTCATTCTGGTCCTGCTCGTCATTCGCCTTGTCTAGCCGCCCGACAGAACAGGGTCGTCCGCTGCCGGACGACCCTTCATTGTGATGGGCGCAACCGCGCTCAGAGGCGGGCGGCCCATTCGTCGACTTCGCGCTGGGCCTCTTCCTTCGACTTGCCGTAGCGCTGGCGGACCTTGCCGGCCAGTTCCTCGCGGTCGCCGCGAGCCTCGGCGATATCGTCGTCGGTCAACTCGCCCCACTGCTGACGGGCCTGACCCTGAAGCTCGGTCCATTTGCCTTTGACTTGGTCCCAGTTCATTGCGTGCGCTCCTTTCTGAAGTGTGACGGCCAATCAACGCCGGCGACGGCCGATCGTTCCTTTCCGAAAGAGGCCGGTGACCGATCGAGCGGGTATGTCCGCATGGAACCAATTGGAGCGCGTCGCGCTTGACGATTGACCACCCAAAACGACAATCGGAGCGAACCATGTTGCGAACCATCACGGCGACCATGCTGGCGACGAGCCTTGCATGCCTCCCCGTTACGGCCACCGCCCAGACCGGGACGGGCGGCCAGGCGTCCTACGCAGCCCTGACCATGACTGCCGGCGCGCAACTCGACAGCATCCTTCTGGCGATGGCGCAGCGCAAGTTCGGGCGCACCGAGGAGGCGATCAAGCTGACGGACGATGCGATCGAATATGCCGAGCAGCTCAACGCGTCGCTTAAGCGGCTCGCCTCCGATCGCTCGGGCGACGAGGCAACGCTCTATGGCGAGGCCGAGCAGCTCTCCACCGAGATCCTCGAGCTGCTGCGCGAACAGCGCACGGCGCTCGAGCAGGGCGACCGTCAGGCGTTCGGCCGGACCCGTGTCGCCATCTATCAGCGGGTGTCCGATCTGCCGGATCCGGTCTTCGTCGGCCCCGAGGGCCAGTCGGAAAATGAGCGCTGAAGCCGGGCGAGCGTCCATGTCGCAAGAGGAACGGGCCGGGCAGGATGATGGTGACGAACTTCGGTCGCTGACCCAGATCGTCGACCGGACGCTGCGGGAGACGCGGCGCGATCAGGTGGCCGTCGCCGACGTGCTCGACGCGTTCGGCCATGCCAGCTTCGCGCCGCTGTTGCTCGTGCCCGCGATCGCCGTGGTCACACCCTTGAGCGGCATTCCCGCCTTCTCCGCGTTCAGCGGCATTTTGATCTTTCTGATCGCCAGCCAGTGGCTGGTCGGACGCGACCATATCTGGTTGCCGCAATGGGTCTCGCGCCGCCATGTCGCCGGAGACCGGCTTGCCGCCGCGATGCGCAGGATCCGCCCATGGGCCCAGCGCGTCGACCGGCACACGAGGCCGCGGCTGCGGTTCCTCTTTCACAGGCCCTTCCGCTTCCTGCCGCCGCTGGCCTGCACCCTGTTCGGCGCGATGATGCCGTTTCTCGAGCTGGTTCCGTTTTCCTCGTCGCTGCTCGGTGCGGCCGTCGTGCTTCTGTCCCTGTCCATGCTGACCCGGGACGGCCTGTTCGCGCTGGTCGCCCTGGTGCCTGTCGGCGGCGCCGGCTGGGCGATCGCCACGCTGATCAGCTAGAACGTTCGATCTCATCACAGAATGCCCTGAAGACCTGACCCGAAGGCATCATTGGCACGGCCGGCCGCCCGCCTTAGTGTGGCGGAGAGAAAAGAGGCGGGAGTTGCCGCATGGCGCGCAGCGACGAACCGGAAGGCCTTGGGCGTGCGGGGCAGGGCGGTGCCGATGCGCCGTCGCCGGCCGTTGGGACGCCCGACCCCGAGCCGGTCTTCGGCGGCCAGTTGCCGACGGTCGGCGACGCGACCGCCGTGCCAGCCGTCCGTTTCAATCCGCTGTCGACGAAGCCGGTGCGAACCGTTTTCATTCACGGCGTTCTCGCATCGACTTCCATGTGGAAATCCGTCGTCGCGGGGGACCTTGCCGATGAGGCGGCCGCCCTGCCGCTGCCCGGCCATTTTCCCTGGGCAATTGATGCCGAGGCGGCAGGCCGCGCCTTCGACGATCTGCGGTTTCTTCAAGCCTACCGCGACTGGCTGGCCGATGCCGCCGCCGGGCCCGTCCACATCGTTGCGCATTCCGCGGGATCGGTCGCCGCGCTCAAGTTCGCCGCGCTCTATCCCGACCGTGTCGGTCACCTGACATTGCTGGGCACGTTCGGCGACGGCCCCTCGGCGGTCGCCGCCAGCCTTATGGCCCGCACGGTCACGCTGCCGCTCGTCGGGCGTCCGCTGTTCGAGCGCCTACACCGGCTCTGGCTGCAATCGGCGGACTGGTACAATGCCGGTCTGGCGACCGCAAAGCCGCCGCCGCCCGGTCCGTCCGACCAGCCGGTACGGCCGCCCTCGCGCGCCGAACGCGCGATGCTGGCCGATCTGCGGCGCAGCGATCCCGAAGCGTTGCGGCGTGCCGTGTTATGGCTGCAGCAAACTTCGGTCCGCGAGGAACTGGCCGGCATCACGACGCCGGCCACGGTGCTGGTGTGCCAGGACGATCCCGTCGTCAGCCTCGACAAGCAGATGGATATCGTGCGCTCGCTACCGAACGCGACGGCCGTAGTCTCGCATGTCGGCCATCTGCCGATGTTCGAGGCACCGGACGTGCTCCGCCGCATCATCGAAGGCCAGAACGAGGCGATGTTCGGAGCGGCGGCGGGAAGATCGTAAGCCGCAGCGGCGGCAAAAGGCGCAAAAAAAGGGGGCCGGTCAGCCCCCTTTCCAGGTCTTGCAGGATCACGCGGCGACGTTAGCCGTCCCAACGTTCCATGTTTTCCAGTTCTTCCTCGGTCGCATCGACATAGACGGCCGTTGCGCCACCCAGGCCTTCGCCGCCACGGCGAATGTCGACCTGGTCGAAGTTCAGCGCCACCGGCTTTTCGCCGATACCCAGGAAGCCGCCAAAGTCGACGACGACATGGGTGATGTTGCCGTTCTCGTCGATGACCAGATCGCCGATCTCGCCGACCCAGTTGGAGTCGCCGGCATAGACGCGGGCGTCTTCAAGGTCTTCGGCGGTCAGCGAGGCGACGTCGACCGGGTCGAGCGTGTCGCGCTCGGGACGCGTCATATCGCCTTCACCTTCGGCCATCATCTGGTCGTCGGTGGCGGCTTCGCCTTCGGCGGCGGTGCCTTCACCTTCGGCCATCATCTGGTCGTCGGAACCTTCACCGGTCGCCATATCATCCTGCGCCTCGGCATAGACTTCGCGCGTCGACAGTTCCTCGCCACCTTCGGTATCGGTGGCTTCGGCGGTCTGGTCGCCGCTCATATACTCTTCGCTGTCTTCCAGCAGCTGACGGTCGCCGGTGAAGACGACGAAATATTCACCTTCGTCATCATCGTCCGGGACGAAGCGCAGATTGTCGAGCGAGACGCGGGTCCGCTTCTCGCCGATACCGAGGAAGCCGCCGGCATCGATCACCACGGCGGTGATTTCGCCTTCCGGCGTGATCAGGACGTCTTCAACGTCGGCGATGTTCTCCCAGCTGTTCGGCGCATCCGTATAGGGCGTCTCGAACATCGATTCCTCGGCGCCGCCTTCGGGCAGGAAGACCGCGCGGTTCATCAGGTCGGTCACGCGGATGGTCATGTCGCCGCTGGCATATTGCGCGGCGGATGTCTGCTCGGCGTCGGCGGTGTTCATGGAGTGGTTGTCGGCCATGGCCGGCATCGCCATGACGGCGACAAGCGCTGTCGTTGCAAGCAAGCGTTTCATTTGTTCACGTCTCCTTTGTTCATGCGGGCACTCGGCCCGGCTGGCAAATGAACGTGCCAAATCGCGAAACGTTGCCGTGGGTGCGACAAAAAAAATCGGCAAATACCGGGGAACCGGGACGGTTCTCTGGGCGTATTCTTTCTTCTCACCAGAACGACTGCACGGCGATCGCGCCAAGATAGACGAGCACGATGCCGGCGCTCTCGAAGCCGATGCCGCCTGGGCCCCGCCGTTCGCGCACGATCAGGCCGAGCAGCAGGATCGCCGTCATGACGAGGCCCGTCGCCAGCCAGAAGAAATCGTCCGGCCCGAGCGCGTGATAGAGCGAGCCGTCGCGATAGGCGACATCCGATAGCGTCAGGAACAGCGTGTCGAACGTGTTGCCGCCGATGATGCCGCCGACCGCCAGTTGCAGCGCACCGCGCCTGACTGCGGCAAGCGTGGTGACGAGTTCGGGCAGAGAGGTGACGACCGCCGTCATCAGCGCGCCGACCAGCGAGGCCGACAGGTCGAACCGGTCGACCAGCTCGCTGGCCACCTGCGCGATCGTCCATCCGGCAGCGCCCATCAGCAGCAGGAGCACGCCGAACACCGCGAACAGGCCGGCATTGCCGCGCGCGTCCTGTGGCTCCTCGTCAGGTTCGTCCTGCTGCGTCAGCCGTGTGCCGACCGGCTTCCACATCGGATCGTCGCGCACCCGCTTGGAGGCGACGACACCGGCCAGATAGACCGCGATCAGCGCGATCGAGGCCGGATGGATCGCAAGAATGGTCACGTCCGGTCCGGTGTAGGCCAGAACGGGGATTGCCAGCAGCAGGATCAGCAGCGCGCCCTGAAAGACGTTCGCCAGTTCGGCAGCGGCATGTTCGAGATTGGCGCGGCGGTAGATCATGTCGGCCAGCGCGAGGAACGCGGTCTGCGCCGCGATGCCGCCGACGCCGTTGGAGAAGGCGAGCGATGCCCGCCCGTCGAGCGCCGAGGTGATCGAGACAACGGTCCCCGACAAGGAGGTCGCCGCGCCGAGCAGCACGCCGCCGATCAACGCTTCGCCGAGCCCGGTCCTGTCGGCGATCCGGTCGGCAAGGCCCGTCATGCGTATGCCGCAGGCCAGCACGATCAGGCCGGCCACCGTGAAGATCGCAAGCAGAACCGGCAATGAGAATGCGGAAAATGACATCGAGAGCGCCCCTGAATGTCATTTCAATGTGCGGCGGCGCGATTGGTTCAAACCGGCATGGACACCGGCCGGGCGCTCAGGCCGTCAGCGCAACGAAGCCGCCAAGGCCGGCCAGCAGAACCGCGCCGAGCATCAGGAAACGACGGCGCATCCGTCGGTCGAGCCGCGAGGCGCCTTCCGAATAGTCGAAGCGCTCGTAGATCACGCGGTCCATCGGCATGCCCAGATCGATCAGCGTATCCGAGACCGCCGTCACCATCGGTCCCGGTCCGCACATCAGCGCCACGGTGCGCGCCGGGTCGAGCCCGTCGAGCATCGTCGCCAGCCTGTCCCGGTCGATCAGGCCGGTCTCTCCCTGCCAGTCGGAAGACGCAGCCTCGCTCAGCAGAAGCGTGCGCAGATCGAGCGTCTTTCCGGCCGCCGCGATTTCGGGCAGGCAGACGAAATTGTCCGGCGCTCCGGCCGCATAGGCGAGGCGCACAGGCCCTTCATGGCCCCGCGCGACGAGGTCGCGCAGAATGCCGATGATGGGTGCGATGCCGACGCCGCCGGCGATCAGCAGCAACCCGTCGCTCTTGTGTGCCTCGAGCGTGAAATGGCCGAACGGCCCGTCGATGCCGATCGGCGTGCCGGGCTCGAGCGTGCCGATCCCGTTGGTGAAGTCGCCAGCTTCCTTGATGATCAGCCTGACGCCGGGGCGCGCCGGGCTGCCCGCAATCGAGAACGGATGGTCGAACAGCGGAAAGCGCCGCGCACCCTCGGTCATCCACACGAACTGGCCGGCATGGTAGCGCAGCGGCGGTGTGCCCGGCGCGGGTTCGATGTCGAGTTCCCAGAGCCTGTCGGCAAGTTTGGTGACCGAGGCGAGCCGCCATGACCGCAGGTGCAGCCGCGCCCAGCGCAGACCGTAAAGCACCAGGACCACGGCACAGACGGCCGCGCCGACGATCCACCAATAGATGCTGACGGGTCCGGTCGCGCTGAACCGGCCCACCGAAACGGCGTGGTGAAGGCCGCCACCGAGCGCGACGATCGCCAGGATGATGTGCGCGGCGCGCCAGATTTCGTAGCGCAGCCGCAGCCGGTTCCGGAGCGCCGATCCGACGACCAGCAGCGCGAGCGCGGCGAGCGCGATGACGCCGGTCCGGTAGTGCGGCAGCGTCAGGTAGGCCACCAGCCGTTCGCGGCCGAGTTCGGGGTCGGCGAGCCATGTCGGGACGGTATAGGCGACCGGGTGGAACAGAAGCGCCAGCAAGGCCCACCAGGCCGCGGTCTTGTGGAACGCCATGACCCTGTCGATGCCGAGCCGCCCCGATACGATCTCGAAGCGGCCGGACGTGACGAACTGAACGGCGATGACGGCGAGGCCGACGAGCCCGAGCCCAGCCGCAAGGATTTCCCACGGCGCCGGAGGCGCCACGTCGCGCATCACCGCCAGCACCAGCGGCGCAAGACAGACCACCGGATACAGCACTGCCACCGCCGTGGCGGACAGGCGCAGTCGCGAGCCCTCCGTTTGCGAGGACGTCTCTGGCCCCGGCATGTCGCCTCCCCGTGAGTTTATCGGCGCCAGCATGGTGATAGAGATGCCTGGCGCCGGATGTCGTTGATCGGAGTCAATGCGCGGCGATCCCGTCGCGTCCATAGAAAAATGGCGCGGTTCCGGACACGCGAGTTTGCCGAGACGAGCGCGCAAACCTTTGCGATGGGAAACGTCATGCGCATAGCACGCCTGCTGCTCTTGCTCCTCGTGGCCGTATTTGCCGGCACTGCACCCCTTGCCGCGCAGGAGGACGGAACCGAACCGTCCGGCGCCGAGGCCCTCGAAAGCCTGTCCGACTTCGCCGAGGCCTGGCTGTCTGGACCGCATGCCAGCTATCGCTCCCCGTCCTTCACCCACTGGAACGAGGATGGCGAGATCCCGCCGCGATGCGCCGCCTGCCATTCCGAGACCGGCTTTCTCGACTGGCTCGGCGCCGACGGCAGCGCGCCGCTCGCCGTCGATCATCCGGCCACCATCAACACGGTCATCGGCTGCGCCTCGTGCCACGTCACCGAAGCCGAAGCGCTCGATGCGACCCCGTTTCCCTCCGGCGAGACGGTGACCGGCCTTGGCACCTCGGCAACGTGTACCGTGTGCCACCAGGGCCTGGCCTCGACCGACACGGTCGTCTCGGCGACCGAGGGCCTCGATCCCGACGCGGTCTCGGGCGACCTGTCCTTCATCAATGTCCATTACGGTATCGCAGCGGCCGTGATGCACGGCGCCGAGGTTCGGGGCGGCTTTCAGTATGAGGGCCGCAGCTATGCGGGTCGCTTCACCCATGTGCCGAGCGCCAACAGTTGCGTCGCCTGCCACGAACCGCACACGACCGAGGTCGCGACCGAAGGCTGCCTTGCCTGCCACCAGGGCGTCACCGAGATCAGTGCGATCCGCACGCGGCACGCCGACTTCGACGGCGACGGCAACACCGCCGGCGGCATCGCCGACGAGATCGCCGGCCTGCATGCCCGTCTCTACGACGCGATAAGGGCCTACGGCCGAGACGTCGCCGGCATGCCGATCGGCTACCATTCGGACAGCTATCCCTACTTCTTCGCCGACGGAAACGACGATGGCGCGATCGGCGCGGACGAAGCGATCTATCCCAACCGCTACCAGAGCTGGACGCCGCGCCTCGTCAGGGCCGCCTACAACTATCAGGTGGTCGCCAAGGACAAGGGCGCATGGGTTCACCATCCGCAATATGCGCTGCAACTGCTCCATGACAGTCTCGAGAGCCTGTCCGAAAGCGTCGACATCGACATGACCGGTCTGGTTCGGCCGTAGCGGCACCGGCGGGCGGACATCAGCACCATGGAACAAGGCACGCTGCTCGTCGCGCTCGGCATCCTGTTCCTTGCAGGCCTGGCGCTCGATGCGGTCGGACGCATCGTGCACATACCGCGCGTCACCCTGCTGATCCTGCTCGGCGCGCTGCTCGGTCCGCCCGTGCTCGACATGCTGCCGGCGCCGCTGGCCACCGCCGACGGCATCTATGCCGATGCCGCCCTGACCATGGTCGCCTTCCTTCTGGGCGGCTCGCTCAAGCCGGAAACCCTGCGCGCCCAGGGACGCGAAATACTCGTCGTCTCGCTGACCGTCGTCATCGTCTCCGTCGCTCTGGTCGCCGGCGGGCTCTATCTTGCGGGCGTACCGGCCGCATTGGCCATCCTTCTGGGGGGCATCTCGTCTGCGACAGCGCCGGCCGCGACGCTCGACGTGATCCGCCAGTCCGGCAGCACGGGCCGGTTCGCCCGGAACATTCTGGGGATCGTGGCCATCGACGATGCCTGGGGCCTTCTGGCCTTCAGCGGCGCTCTGACGCTCGCCGGCACGATGGCCGCCGCCGGCATGCTGTCGGGCGCGGGCGCCGGCACGCTCGCCCATGGCGCCATCGAGGTCGGCGGCGCGATCGTTCTCGGTGTCGCCATCGGCCTGCCGGCGAGCTACCTGACCGGCCGGCTCAAGAAGGGCGAACCGACGCTGCTCGAAGCGCTCGGCGTCGTCTTCCTTTGTGCCGGCCTGGCGCTCTATTTCGAGGTCTCGTTCCTGCTGACGGGCATGGTCTGCGGCGCCGTCGTCGTCAATCTCGCCCGCCACCACGACCAGCCCTTCCATGAGATCGAGCGGATCGAATGGCCGTTCCTGCTGCTGTTTTTCGTCATGGCCGGCGCGTCGCTCAACGTGTCCATGCTCGAACAGATCGGCGGGATCGGTCTTGCCTATGTCGGGCTGCGCATCGTCGCCCGGATGATCGGCGGTCTCGCCGGCGGCGCGCTGGCCGGCCTGCCGCCGCGCGAAGGGGCGCTGACGGGATTGGCGCTGATGCCGCAGGCAGGGGTTGCGATCGGCATGGCGCTGGTGGCGAGCGAACGCCTGCCGCAATATGCGCCCCAGATCCTGGCGATCACCATCGCCAGCACGATCATCTTCGAGATCATCGGCCCGTTCTTCACACAGTTCGCGATTGCGAAGGCCGATCGTGATGCGGCCGTCGGCAGGTCCGGCGTTGCCCCTTAGCGCGGGGTCCCGATCAACCTCGCGCGCGCCGGCGGGAGGTCGCATTTTGGTATTATAAAGGTATTGTTCCCTCCCGCGATCTGTGGTGGAGTGCCGGGCATATCGGACGGGCCGCGCAGCGCAAGATGATACCACACGCGCAAGGGGCGGGGCCCGGCTCGATTGTTCCGCCGCGTCACGTTCGCAAGCGCGACACACCCGCGTTGACCAAGGAGACATTCGCCATGCAGCCTGCCTGGGCCATCGGTCTGATGACCGGAACCGTACTCGACGGTTTCATCGACATCGCGATGATCCGCACCGATGGCGAGACGATCGAGGATTTCGGCCCCTGGGAACTGGCGCCCTATCCGAGCGAGATCAGGCCGCTGCTGCGAAAGGCGTTCGAGGCCGCGAAACAATGGCGCTTCACGGGACCCGATCCCGACATCTTCCGCGAGGCCGAGGTCGCGCTGACGAGGGCCCAGTCCGAAGCGGTCAACCGCTTTCTCGACAAGCACGGCTTTTCGGCCTCCGATATCGCCGCCGTCGGATTCCACGGCCAGACGGTCCTGCACGCCGCCCCGCAGAACGGCCACCGGGGCCACACCCGACAGTTGGGCGACGGCGCTATGATGGCCGAAATCATCGGCACCGACGTCGTCTACGACTTCCGCGCCGCCGACATGGAGGCGGGCGGGCAGGGGGCGCCATTGTCGGCGATCTACCACAAGGCCATGCTCGACAAGATCGGCGCCGGCCCCGACACCGTGATTCTCAATCTCGGCGGCGTCGCCAACATAAGCTGGTACGACGGCGACCGGCTGATGGCCTTCGACACCGGCCCCGCCAACGCGCCCGTGAACGACTGGGTCAACGCCCACTCGGGCGCCGACATGGATGTCGACGGCGCCATCGCGGCGCGGGGAACCGTCGACGAGGCGCGCCTGGCCGAGATGTTGCGGCATCCGTACCTGTCGGCGGCGTTCCCGAAATCTCTCGACCGGTTCGACTTCTCCGCCTCGATGGCCGACGGGCTCGGGCTGGAGGACGGAGCGGCGACGCTCACCGCCTTCACCGCCGCAGCGGTCGGACGGGCGCTCGACCTGCTGCCGCAGCGGCCCGAGCGGATCGTCGTGTGCGGCGGCGGACGCAAGAACCCCACCATGATGCGCGAACTGGCGCGCCGCACCGGTGCGCGGATCATGCCGGCCGAGGATGCCGGTCTGCGCGGCGACGCCGTCGAGGCCGAGTGCTTTGCGTTTCTCGCCATCCGGGCGATGCGTGCGATGCCCTACAGCTATCCGCTGACCACCGGCGTCAGCGAGCCGCAGACCGGCGGCCGCATCGCGCGCCACGCGACCGCCTGAACCGCCGGGACCCGATCGTCCGCGCCCGGGCTCAGCTCTGCCGCAGCCTCGGATCGAGATTGTCGCGCAGCGCGTCGCCGAACAGGTTCAGCGCGAAGGCGACGATCAGGATGGCGAGCCCCGAAAAGATCGCCGCCCAGGGCGCCAGGAACAGGAAGTTCCGTCCCTCCGACAGCATCATGCCCAGCGAGGGCAGCGGCGGCTGCGTGCCAAGACCGAGAAACGACAGCGACGCCTCCACCAGGATCGCCGACGACAGGAGCAGGCTGACCTGCACCAGGATCACGCTCGCCAGGTTCGGCAGGATGTGGAAGACGATGATGCGCAGGTCCGACGCGCCGATCGACCGCGCATTGAGAACATAGTCGCTCGAGGCGATGACCAGCGCCGGCGCGCGCAGCAGGCGCGCGAAGATGGGCGTGTAGACGATGGCGATCGCCGCTGCCGTCGGAAAGCTGCCGGGACCGAGCAGCGCGATCACGCCGATGGCCAGCAGCATGACCGGGAAGGCGAACAGGACGTCCATCAGCCGCATGATGATGCGGTCGGTCCAGCCCCGGTAGTAGGCGGCCAGAAGACCCAGAATGCTGCCGAAGAGCAGCGCGACGGCGACCGCACCCGCCGAGATCGCCAGCGAGGCGCGCAGCCCGTGCATGATCCGGGAGAGCAGGTCACGACCGAGCTGGTCGGTGCCCAGCCAGTGCGCCGCCGACGGTCCCTGAAGGCGCGCCAGGATATCCTGTTCGAGCGGCCCGTACGGCGCGATCCAGGGGGCGGCGATGGCGACGAAGGCGATGATGACGATCATGCCGAGCGACAGATTGTAAAGGCTCGGCTCGGGCAGGGCGAACCGGCGCGCGCGCCCGTGCTGCCGTTTCGGCTCGGCGGGCTTTTCGGCGGTGCGCGCGCTCATTCGCTGATCCTCGGATCGATGATCGTGTAGATGACGTCGACCAGGAAGTTGACGAGCACGAAGCAGCAGGTGACCAGCAGGATCGCGGCCTGCAGCAGCGGGTAGTTGCGCTCGGCGATCGCACCGAGGATCAGGCGCCCGAGGCCCGGAATGGCGAACACCTGCTCGATCACGATGGCGCCGCCAAGCAGATAGCCCGCCATGATGCCGACGCTGGTGACGAACGGGATGATGGCGTTGCGCAGCGCATGGCGATAGAGGATCCGCCGGGCCGGCACACCCTTGGCGCGGGCGGTGCGGATATAGTCCTGCTGCAGCGCCTCGAGCAGCGTCGAGCGCAACAGCCGCGCCAGATTGGCCATGATCGGCAGGCTCAGCGCGAAGGCCGGCAGAAGCAGCCGCTGGATGTTGCCGATCGGGTCCTCGGAGAACGGCACGTAACCGAGCATCTGTAGGCTCGGCGCCAGCGTCGACAGCAGCAGGATCATGATGATCCCCAGCCAGAAGGGCGGCACGGTCAGGCCGATCACCGAGCCGGCCTGGACGAACGCCTCGCCGCGCCGGCCGCGAATGCGCGCCATCAGGATGCCGAGCGGTATGGCCAGCACGATGGCGGTCAGCAGCGCCAGAAAGGTCAGTTGCAGGGTCGGCCAGACATGGTTGCCGATCTCCTCGATCACCGGCTTGCCCGTCCAGATCGACACGCCGAAATCGCCGCGCAGGACGTTCGACAGCCAGTCGAGATATTGTTCATGGATGGGCAGGTCGAGGCCGAGCCGGTTGCGGATGGCGTCGATGCGCTCTTCGGTCACCTCGGCGTTGGCGCCAAGCATGATCGCCACCGCGTCGCCGGGAATCATGCGGATGAAGCCGAAGACGAGGATCGACACGCCGAACATGACGATCGCCAGATCGATCAGGCGTCCGCGGAGGCGTCTGAGAAGGACCATCGTTTGCCTTCACCCGGTCGGGTGTCTTGAAGGATTGACGGGCGGGACGCCGTTGGTGTCCCGCCCGTCGCGAGTTTCCATCCTATTCGGCGATGGAGGTGTCGGCCAGCGACCGCATCGACCGGTTCGGGCTGATCGTATAGCCCTCCACGTTCTCGCGCATCGCGGTGTAGAGCTGGCCGTAGGACAGGAACGCGACCGGTCCGTCGCACGCCAGTTCCTCCTGTACGTCGGCGTAGATCTGCTGGCGCTGTTCGGTGTCGGTCTCCTGGCGTCCCGCATCGAGCAGCGCGTCCAGATCCTCGTTCGAATACTGGAACACGTTGGTCGAGCCGCCGCTGCGGAACGTGCGGTAGAAATAGTCGTCCGGCTCGATCGTGCCCGAGTTCAGCGAGACGAACATGTCGAAGTCCGAGTTGCGCCAGTCCTGCACGAACTTGCCGATCTCGGGAATGTCGAGCGTCAGTTCGATGCCGACCGCCGCGAGCTGCTGCTGCACCACCTGCGCGATGCCGCGCGTGGAATCCCGCGGCAGGACCAGCAGCGTCGCCTCGATCGGCGTTTCCACGCCCGCCTCCTCGATGAGCTGCCGGGCGGTGTCGGCCGATGTGCCGAAGCACGGAAACTCGCTGACCGGGGTCGCATAGTTGGTCAGCGCCGGCGACAGCGGTCCGCCCGGAACGCCCGCGCCGAACAGGGCGGCGGCGACGATGTCGTCGCGATTGATCGCGTAGTTGATCGCCTCGCGCACTTTCTCGTTGTCGAACGGCGGCCGCGTGACGTTGATGCCGATCAGCGAATAGGCAAGTTCGAGCGTATCCTGCAGCTTGACGCCGGGCCGGCCCTGGAACTGCTGCGCGGTGACACCGTCGATGTTGGGCAGCATCTGGTACTGGCCCGATGTCAGACCGACCTGGCGCGTGGCCGCTTCCGGCACGATGTTGAAGACGACCCCGTCCAGTTCCGGCTTGCCCTCCTGCCAGTAGTCGGCATTGGCCTCGAGCGTGATCGCGACGTCCGGCTGCCAGGACACGAAGGTGAACGGACCGGTGCCGTCCGGCGCGCGCTGCAGCGATTCCGTGTCGCCTTCATACTTCGCCGGCACGATGGCGATCGAGGTCAGCGAGGACAGAAGCGGCGCCGAGGGCGCCGAGAGATTCAGCACCACGGTCTGCTCGTCCGGCGTCTCGATGCTTTCGACGGCCGCAAGGCGGCTGGCCAGCGGCGAACCGGTCGCCTCGGCAAGCACGCGGTTGAGGCTCGCGGCCACATCGGCCGACGTCATCGTCCCGCCGCCGTGGAACTGCACGCCCTCGCGCAGGGTGAAGGTGTAGGTCTTCTTGTCCTCGGAAATCTCCCAGTCCGTTGCGAGGCCGGGCACGATGTTGAGCCCGGCATCGAGCGCGGTCAGCCCCTCATAGACGGTGCCGTCGATGATCTGGAACGACGAGAAGGCGGTGACGATGTGCGGATCGAGACCGGAGGGCGACTGCTCGACGGCGATGTCCAGCGTCGCCGCCATGGCCGGAACGGCCAGCATGCCGGCCACGGAAACGCCGCAGGCCAGAGTGAAGGTGCGAAGGCATTTCATGTTATGACGTTCTCCCAAAAATCGTTTCGCCGGTGACACGCGTGTTGACAATCCGCAGCCAAGCTGATGACCTAGTCCACCTCAATACCATTTCCCATGTCCTGACCGTTGTCAATATAACCAGTAAAGTACGAATTGGCGGTTCGGCGTGGCGAAAATCCCCCCTGACGAGGCCAGTCCCGGAGCGTACGGTTTCGTGAAGCAGAGTTCAAACGAGCAGTCCGAGACCGCGCCATTGCTGGCGATCGAGGAGCTTCGCCTGTCGACCCGTTCGGCCGAGCTGGTCGAGGGCATCAGCCTCAGCGTCGGGCGCGGCGAGATGCTGGGGCTGCTCGGCGAGTCGGGCTGCGGCAAGACGATCACGGCGCTGTCGGTGCTCGGCCTCCTGCCCAAACATGCCGTTCGCGTCACCGGCGGCCGGATCCTGTTCGAGGGCAGGGACATCGCCGACCTTGGCGAGGACGAACTCAACCGCATCCGCGGCAACCGCATCGCCATGATCTTCCAGGAGCCGATGACCTCGCTCAATCCGATCATGACGATCGGCGCGCAGATCGGCGAGGCGCTGCAGATCCACCGGCGCATGCCCGCCACGAGCCGCAGGGCCGAGATCAAGCGGCTGCTGGGACTGGTCGGCCTGCCGAGCGAGGACGCGCAACTGGACCGCTATCCGTTCCAGCTTTCGGGCGGACAGCGCCAACGCGTGATGATCGCGATCGCGCTCGCCTGCGAGCCGGCCCTTCTGATCGCCGACGAGCCGACGACCGCGCTCGACGTGACGATCCAGGCGCAGATCCTCGACCTGATCGCCGAGATGCGGCAGCGCTTCGGGATGGCCTGCGTGATGGTCACCCATGACCTCGGCGTCGTCGCCGAGACCTGCGACCGCGCGATCGTCATGTATGCCGGCCGCGTCGCCGAGGAGGGCCCGGTGGACGAACTGTTCGGCACGCCGATCCACCGCTACACCGAGGCGCTGGTCGGCACCATTCCCGCCGCCAATCCGCCCGGCGCGCGCCTGCCGGCGATCCCGGGCGCCGTGCCGCCTCCGGGCGACCGGCCGGCCGGCTGCGCTTTCGCCGGCCGCTGCGAGCACGCGCTCGATGTCTGCGCCAGCCGGCCGCCGCCGGAAGTGCGCCGTGGCGCCCATGTCGGCTATTGCTGGAATCCCGCGTCATGAGCACGCTTCTGTCGGTCCGCGATCTGGTCAAGCACTACCCCGCCGGCGGTGGCGGCAAGGTGCTGGCGCTCGACGGCATCTCGTTTGATCTCGACGAGGGCGAGATCCTCGGCATCGTGGGCGAATCGGGTTGCGGCAAGAGCACGCTCGGCCGCACCATCATGCGCCTTGACGATCCGACCAGCGGGCAGATCGTCTATGACGGCCGCGACATCGCCACGATCGGCAGGCGCGAACTCAAGCAGGCGCGGCGCGACATCCAGATGGTCTTTCAGGACCCGTTCGGATCGCTCAACCCGCGCCATACCGTCGGCACCATCGTCGGCGAGCCGCTCGTCGTGCATGGCATTGCGAACCGCAGGGCGCGCATCACCGAACTTCTCGATCTGGTCGGACTGCCGCAGAGCGCGGCCGACCGGCTACCGCACCAGTTCTCGGGCGGCCAGCGCCAGCGCATCGCCATCGCCCGCGCGCTTGCGATCAACCCCAGGATCATCGTCGCCGACGAGGCCGTCTCCGCGCTCGATGTCTCCATCCAGTCCCAGATCATCAACCTTCTTGCCGACCTGCGGCGGGAACTCGGTCTCTCGATCATCTTCATCAGCCATGACCTGTCGGTGGTACGCCACGTCAGCGACCGGATCGGCGTGATGTATTTCGGCCGGCTCGTCGAATACGGGCCCGCCCAGGCGATCTTCGAGGCACCGCGCCATCCCTATACGCGCGCGCTTCTTTCGGCGGTGCCGCGCATTCCCGGAAGGGAACTGGCGCAGGCCGCCGTCGCCGAGCGGATCGTGCTGACCGGCGATGTCCCCAACATCGCGCACCGGCCGCAAGGGTGCCTGTTCCACCCGCGCTGCTACTGGAAGCAGCCGCGCTGCGAGACCGAGGCGCCCGCGCTGCGCCGGCTGGAGGACGACCGGTTCGACGCGCGGACATGCGCCTGCCATTTCGCCGACGACCGTGCGGTGACCGAACCGGCCTGACAGATCGGCGCCGACGGCTTTCGGCGCGGCCGCGTCCTTACATGCAGGGCGTGCCGGCGAGAAACATCGCCTCGATCCGCAGGTCCGCGCCGAGCGCGACGATGTCCGCCCGCGCGCCCCGGCTGAACGTGCCGTGCGCCTTAAGCCCGAGCATGCGCGCCGGGGCCGATGTCGCCATCCGCAGCGCGTCGACCGGAGCGACGCCGCAGGCCTGCACGCACAGGCGGATCGCCGAGATCATGTCGAGATCGGAGCCCGCCAGCGTGCCGTCCTCGAGCGTCAGCCGCCCCTCGGCGCGCTTCACCGTGCGACCGTTCAGCGTGAAACTGTCCGACCGGTCGCCGACCGACGACATGGCGTCGGTGACGAGGGACAGCCTGTCGCGCGGTCCGTTCGCAAAGACCATCGACAGGACCGATGGGTGGACGTGGTGGCCGTCCGCGATCAGGCCGATATGGACCGACGGGTTCTCGAGCGCCGCACCGATCAGGCCCGGCTCGCGATGGTGCAGCGGCTCCATCGCGTTGAACAGGTGCGTCACCGCCCGCGCGCCGGCCGCGAAATAGCGCCGGGCGGTATCATGATCGGCGGCGGTGTGGCCAAGGCTGACGATCACCCCGGCATCGTCGAGCGCGGCGACGTCCTTCGGCGTGGCGTTCTCCGGCGCGATCGTCGCGACCACCCGGCCAAGACCGCCCCGGCATAGCATGGCGCGATCGGCCTCCTCCATCGGGCGGATGAACTGCGGCGCGTGCACGCCCTTGCGGGCGACGGAGATGTGCGGACCCTCGAAATGGATGCCGATGATGCCCCGACTGCCGCGTGCGATCGCCGCCGCGGCGGCATCGGCGGCCGCGCGCGTGACCGCGACCTCGTCGGTGATGACCGTGGGCACCAATGCGGTGGTGCCGTGGGGCCGGTGCGCATCGGCGATCCGCTCGAGGCCTTCGGGGCTCGGATCGTCGTTGAACAGCACGCCGCCGCCGCCATTGACCTGCCAGTCGACAAAGCCCGGCGAGAGCAGGTCGGCCTGGGTGTCGACGATCCGCGCGCCGGCGGGCGCATCGTCGAGATGCGCCAGACCCGTGACGATACCGTCCTCGACGACGAGCTGGCGGTCGCGGTGGACGACCCAGCCGTCGAAGATCGTGCGTGCCCTGAAGACGGTGGCCGAACTCATACCGTCTCGGTGACCTTGCGGAGCAGTTTCGGCTGGTCCGGATCGAGGTTGAGATGCCCCGCATAGCGCTCCGCAAAGACGTAGAACGTCGTGATCTGGCTGATGCCGTCGAGCATCGCATCGGGCGCCGGCGCGCAGGGCAGGTAGGTGATGCCGGGACGGTCGACCGGCCGTTCGGCGGCCGGATCGGCGACGAAGACCTTCATGCCCGTGTCGGCCATGCGCGCCACGGCATCGATCAGCCCCTGGCGCGCCGCGTCGCGGGTCAGGAAGACGAGCGCGGCAAGGCCGCCCGCGGCAAGCTGGATCGGGCCATGCAGCACCTCTGCTGAACTGTAGCTCTCGGCGTGCACCTCGCAGGCTTCCTTGAACTTCAGTGCCGCCTCCTGGGCGATCGCGAGCCCGGGACCACGGCCGATCACATAGAGCGACTGCCCCGGTTCAAGCGCTTCGACCAGCGGCTGCCAGTCGCAGCCAAGGGCCTCGTCAAGCGCGGCGGGCAGGGCATCCAGCGCGGACAGCAGGCGGTCGTCGCCGGCGAAATGGCCGGTCAGCGCCGCGAGCGCGGTCAGCGACAGCACGAACGACTTGGTTGCGGCCACCGCCTTTTCCTCGCCCGATGCGACCGGAAGCAGGCACTCGGCGCCCTCGGCGAGCGGGCTGTCGAGCGTGTTGACGAGGGCGAGGTTCAGCGCCTTCTGCGTGCGCGCCATGGTCTGGAACGCGACGAGGTCGGGGCTTCGTCCCGACTGGGAGATGGAAAGGCATGCGGCGCGGTCGAGCCGCATCGACCGGCCATAGACCGAGGCGACCGACGGGCCGACCGATGCGACCGGAATGCCCGCGATCAGTTCGAACAGGTATTTGAAGTAGAGCGCCGCGTTGTCCGACGAGCCGCGCGCCATGGTGACGACCAGCGCGGGATCGAAATCGGCCATCCGGCGCGCGGCGTCGCGATAGGTGGCCGAATTGTCGCGAAGCTGCGCGGCGACCAGCGAGGGGATCTGCCGTGTCTCGCGGTGCATCAGGCTTGCCATCATGTCTCTCCTTTCGATGTCCTGGCGTGCGCGCCCGGCAGCGTCAGTTCGGCGAGGAAGTCGTAGCGGTCGCCGCGATAATAGGACCGCGTGAACTCGATCGCGCGGCCGCTTTCCAGCCGGGACAGGCGCTCGATGTAGAGCGCGGGCTCGCCTTCCTCGCATTCCAGAAGCTGCGCCTCGAACGCCGGAAGCCGGCAGGCGTGCATGCGCTGCAGCGCCTTTTCGGGCAGGACGTTCTTGGCTTCCAGCGTCTTGTAGAGCGATTCCCGCATCCGCTCGACATCGGGCAGGATGCTGGCCGGGACCACCGCCATCTCGACGGCAAGGGGCTCGCCGTCGGCCAGCCGCAGCCGGTGGAGGCGGGCGACCTGTTCGCCCGGCGAAAGGCCGAGCATCATCGTTTCCTCCATCGAGGGGTTGCCGATCGACCGTTCGATCCAGCGGGCGCTCGGCACGTGCCCGAGCGAGTGCATGTCCTCGCTGAAGCCGGTCAGCGTGCCCAGCGACTGTTCGATGCGATCGCTTTCCTCGCTGACATAGGTGCCTGAGCCGTGCCGCTGCTGCAGCAGGCCCTCCTTGACGAGAAGCTCGAGCGCCTTGCGGATCGTCACCCGTGACAGGCTGGTCGCCTCGACGATGCTGCGCTCGGACGGCAGTGCCTCGCCCGCCTTCCAGCTCCCGTCCCGGATCAGCTCGCGGATGCGGTTGGCGAGCTGGATGTAGCGCGGCGTCGGATTGTTCTCGTCGATCGGATTTTGTTCCTGGAACATCTTGTCGAGTGAGATCGGTTGTGCCCTCAAAACGTGCCACCTCTTGTCGAGCTTCGCGCGGCCGGCGCGGCGCCGCATCCATGTGCGATGATGCTGTTGCCGCCCCGCCGCATCATTCCACCGTCGCGGGTCGTCCGGCGAGAATCGCCGCGCCATCGAGACTGTCACCGAGTTGCGGGCTCAGTCGCCGGCGCAGGTCCGGCGCCAGCCAGCTCTCGATCACGCTCGCCAGTCCGCCGATCAGCGACAGCCGTTCCGCCCCCCGTTCGAACAGCGTCCGCCCGATCGTCTCGATCGCGGCGGCGGCATCCTGCATGATCCGGCGCGCGGCCGGATCGCCCTCGTCGGCATGCCGCACCACGATCGGGGCGAAGGCCGCGTAGTCGGTCGCCGTCGCCCGGTCCATCCACTGCACCGCCTGGCCCGGATCGTCGCCGAACCGCCCCATGATCTCGCCCAGAAGCGCGGTTCTGGCGATCCGTCCGTCATGGGCCATCATGGCCGCGCGCACCACGCGCAGGCCCAGATAGGCACCGCTTCCCTCGTCCGAGATCGGAAAGCCGTAACCGCCGATCTTGATCGTTTCGCCGGCAAGGCGCGCCAGACCGCAGCTGCCGGTGCCGACGATGACGATCGCGCCATCCCGGCCGCCATGGGCGCCAAGGCAGGCGATCTCGCCGTCGCTTGCGAACCGCACCGAAGCGAACGGGTGCGCCCTGGCCTCGAGCGCTTCGCGCGCGCCCTGCCGCGAGAGGCCGGCAACGCCGATGCCGGCACGGATATGGCCGGCCGCGTCCTGGGCGATCCCGGCCTCGGCGAGCGCGTTGCCGAACGCGGTCGAAATCGCCGCCCAGGACGCGTCGATGCCGATCCGGGTCGCCGCCGGGCCGGCGAGACCGCCGCCCAGAACCTTCCCGTCCACTGTTTCGAGGCGGGCCCGGCAGCCGGTGCCGCCGCCGTCGACCGCCATGAACAGCGCCTCGCCGTCGCCTGCCGCCATCGTCATTCGGTGACCCGCTCGATCACCGCCCCGCAGCGGCGCAGCTTGCCTTCGATGTCCTCGAACCCCCGGTCGAGATGATAGACCCGATGCACGATCGTCTCGCCGCGCGCGACCAGGCCGGCAAGGACCAGTGACATGGAAGCGCGCAGGTCGGTGGCCATGACCTCGGCGCCGTGCAGTTCGCTGACGCCTGTGACGATCGCCGTCGCGCCGTCCTGGCGGATCTGCGCGCCCATGCGCTGCAGTTCGGGCACATGCATGAAGCGCTGTTCGAACACCCGTTCGCGGATCGTCGAGACACCGTCGGCTTGGCACATCAGCGCCATGAACTGCGCCTGCAGATCGGTCGGAAAGCCGGGGAAGGGCTCGGTCGTCGCGTCGACGCTCCTGAGCGCGCCCCCGCGCCGGGCGATCAGTCCGCGATCGGAGGGGTATATGACGATGCCGGCCTGTTCGAGAATGTCGCAGGCCGCGCCCAGATGTTCGAGGCGCCCGCCGATGATCTCCAGTTCACCGCCGGTCATTGCCGCGGCGATCAGATAGCTCGCCGCCTCGATCCGGTCGGGCACGATCGTGTGGGAGACATCGTTCCAGCTTCCGGCACCCTCGATCTGCACCTTGTAGGTTCCCGCGCCCTCCACCCGCGCGCCCATCGCGGTCAGGAACGCGGCCAGATCGGCGACTTCGGGTTCGCGCGCGGCATTGACGATCTCGGTGGCGCCGCGCGCGCCCGCCGCCGCCATCATCGCCGTGTGGGTCGCCCCGACCGAGGCGATCGGCAGCACGATGCGCGCGCCCCTGAGCCCGTTCGGCGCGCGCACGTCATAGACGCCGCCGGCAAAGTCGACCTCGGCGCCCAGCGCCTCGAGCGCCTTCAGATGCAGATCGACCGGACGCGTTCCGATCGCGCAGCCGCCCGGCCGCGAGATGCGGGCCCGGCCGAACCGCACCAGAAGCGGTGCAAGCACCAGGAACGAGGCGCGCATGCGGCGCATGATGTCGTAGGGCGCATCGGCGGGACGCAGCCGGTCTGTGGAAAAGGCCAGTCGGCCATGCACCGGGGCCGGCGTCTCGATGCCGCAAAGGGCGAGAAGGCCGAGCATGGAGCGGACATCCGTGACGTCGGGTACGTTGGAAAGGCGCACCTGCCCGTCACCGAGCATGGCGGCGGCGAGGATCGGGAGGGCGGCGTTCTTGGCGCCGGCCACCTGCATGGAGCCGGCGAAAGGTTGACCGCCCCTGATGATCAGCTTGTCCAACACGACCCCGCTTTGTGACGACCGCCGGTGTCCATTATCGGATAAATCCAATCATTGTCCACTTCAAACCGCCTTGTCGGCGGCGGAGCACGCTTTCCGCGCGGGATCGCCAATTGTGGCTTGAAATCCAACGGTCGCGCGGTACAAATCGTCGCCGACGCATGGCAAATTGGTCATGTTTTGGTATTACAAGGAGCGCTGATCGTGACCGGAGCCGCAGAGGGTGCCGACCGTCCGGGGACCGAAACGCTGGAGCACGACGCGCCGTATCTCGACACGCTCGACGACGAGGCGCTGTTTGCCACCCTGCTTGGCAGCCAGGCCAAGGCCATCGGCGCGGTCGAGCGCGCCCGGCCGGCCCTGATCGGCGCCACCGTCGCCGCCGCCGAGGCGCTGCGGGAGCCGGGCTCGCGGCTGATCTATTGCGGCGCCGGGACCTCCGGCCGGGTCGCGCTGCTCGACGGGGTCGAGCTCAATCCCACGTTCAACTGGCCCGAGGCGCGGCTGCACATTCTGGTCGCCGGCGGTTCGGCCAGCATCGTCGAGGCGCAGGAGGGCGCCGAGGATGACGGCGCCTCGGCCACGCGTGCGCTCGATGAACTGCGGCTGGGCGCCGGCGATGTCGTCGTCGGCCTCGCCGCCAGCGGCACGACGCCGTTCGTGGTGGCGGCCCTCGAGGCCGGAAACAGGGCCGGCGCGCTGACGATCGGCATGGCCAACAATGCCGGCACGCCGGTGCTTGCAAAGGCGCGCTGCCCGGTTCTGCTCGAGACCGGAGCCGAAGCGCTGGCCGGCTCGACCCGGCTTGCCGCCGGCACCAGCCAGAAGATCGCGCTCAACATCTTCTCGACCGCGCTCATGGTGCGGCTGGGCAAGGTCTATCGCGGCCGGATGATCGACATGCGCGTGACCAACCGCAAGCTGCAGGGCCGCGCGGTCGCGATCGTGCGCGATATCGTCGGCTGCGACGAGGCCCGCGCCCGAAAGGCGCTCGCCGCCTGCGAATTCGACGTCAGGCAGGCGATCCTCGTCGCACGGGGCGCAACGCGCGCCCAGGCGCTGGCCTTGCTCGAACGGCACGGCGGCCGGATCGCCGACGCCGACCGGGACCTGACGCAGCAGGGCTGATCAAGCGCGGACGGGATGAGAGTCGCCGACGCCGGTCAATCCGGCAGGACGTCTGCAATGGATCTAGGGAAATGGCGCACCCGGGAAGATTCGAACTCCCGACCCCCAGATTCGTAGTCTGGTGCTCTATCCAGCTGAGCTACGGGTGCTTTGCGCCGGCAACCCTCAGGCCCGGCAAGGCGGCTTGGTAGTCCGTGCCGCCGCAAATTGCAAGCGCCGCCAGGGCGATTTTTGGCGTGCCATGTCTGTCAGATGGGGACGCCGCAGCGGCTTGCCAAGCGTAGCTGGAGGCAGGGCGTGTGACGGGTCGGATTCGCGTGACCAAACGCAACGCGCGGCAACAGGGCGGCTCGTCCGAACGATCCTCTCGCGCGCCTGGCCGCTCAGCGGCGATCGGCGGCCTTGCCGTCGCTCGCGGCGACGCGCAGTTCGGGACGGCGCGGCGTGCCCGGCCGGACGGTGTCGGGCGAAGCGTCGGGCAGCCGGATCTCGAAACGGGTTCCGACGGCGCGGTCCTCGCGCAATTCCAGCGTGCCGCCATGGGCGCTAACCAGTTCGTGCGCGATCGCGAGCCCCAGCCCCGTGCCGCCCCTGCGGCCCGATCCGGAGAACGGGGCGAAAAGATGCTCGCGCGCCTGCGCGGGAAGGCCCGGCCCCGTGTCCTCGACCGAGATGATCGTCGTCGCGCCCATCCGGCCGGCCGAGATCGACACGCGCTTGACGGTCGCCGGATCGTCGTCGCCGCGCAGCGCTTCGACCGCGTTGCGCACAAGGTTCATCAGGACCCGGAACAGCTGTTCGGGATCGGCATCGACCTCGAGATCGTCCGGCACGTCGGTCGCGAACTGCACGCCGCCGTCGGGCTCGAGGCCGAGCAGGTCCTCGACGTCGGCGACGATGCGCGCCAGCCGCACCCGCCGGCGCACCGGCGCCTTCTCCTGGGCCTTGCCGTAGGACAGGACGTCTGAGGTGTAGTTGGCGGCCCGGTCGAGCGCGCGGATCAGCTTGGGCGCAAAGCGCTGCACCGCCGGATCGTCGGTCTCGGTCAGCCGGTCGCCGAGCAGCTGCGCCGAAGCGAGGATGTTGCGCATGTCGTGATTGATCTTGGAGACGGCGAGACCCAGATCGGCCAGCCGCTTCTGGCTGCGCAGGGTCGACTGAAGCTGCGCCTGCATGCTCGCCAGTTCGCGCTCGGCGAGCCCAAGTTCGTCCGATCGCGCCTCGGGCACGATCACCGCATCGGCGTCGGACGGGTTCTCGGCAAAGCGCAGCATCGACCGGGTCATCCGCTCGATCGGCCTGATCATGATCCGGTTGATGGCGAGGAAGACCAGCGTGGCGCTGATCAGCGCGATGATGATCGACAGAATCGCGATGTTGCGCGCATAGATCAGCATCGCCGTGCGCAGATAGTCGTCGCTCATCACCAGTTCGATCCGGCCGTCGCTGTCGCCGATCGGCCCGGTCACGCGCAGCGACTTGTCGCCGCCGAAGAACAGCGTGGCGAACGCGTCGCGGATCGCGCCGAACGGCGAGAAGTCGGCGACGTCGACATGCTGGTCGACCTCGTCCGGCATCTCGCTGACCACGAGCAGGTGCGAGCGGCCCTCCATGCGCAGCGCGATCGTCTTGGCGCCGATCGCCATCAGCACGTCGTTCTGCACCTGTTGCGGCAGGTTCGCGGTCGCCTCGGCCGTAATCAGAACGCTGGCCGCCGCGGCCGTGTTCAGCCGCTGCTCGAGCCAGGTGATGCGGAAATTGGCGACCGAGGGCACAAAGATCAGCACCTCGGCGATCATCACGAACAGGATGGTCAGCACCAGCAGCTTGGCCGAAAGCCGCCGCCGCGGGCGGGCCGCGGCCGGCGAGCGTGGGTCGGGTCTGTCGTGTCCGGCCGTCTCGTTCATGCGGTCAAGATAGAGCGTTGCGCGCCGATCCGCCACGGCGCGGGACGAACATGGTCAATGCCGCCCCCGCCGCCATCTCAGCCGAACCGGCGCAGGAAGCCGATCAGCCGGCGCACGGCCTGTTTCCGGGTCAACGGCGCAGAAAAGCTGGTGCCGGCGCGCTTTGCGATTTCGGTCATGGTCGGGTAGGGCGCGATGAAGCCGCGCAGGTCGGACGCCTTCATCTTCCTGGAGATCGCCAGCGAGAACAGGTTGATCATCTCGCCCGCATTGGCGCCGACGATGCTGGCGCCAAGGATCCGACCCTTGCGGTCGGTGACCATCTTGACCAGCCCGTCGGTCTTTCGCTCGGTCTGGGCGCGGTCGTTCTCCGCATAGGGCCAGCGAAGGATCGTGATGTCGCCCTTGGCCTCTCGCGCCTCGTCCTCGGGCATGCCGACATGGGCGAGTTCGGGATCGGTATAGGTCGCCCAGGGCACGAGATCGCGCCGTTCCTTGCCGGGCACGCGGAACAGGATCGACTGCACGACGAGCCCGGCATGATAGCCGGCGACATGGGTGAACTGCAGCCCGCCGGCGACATCGCCGATCGCGTAGACCCGGCGGTTCGACGTACGCAGCGCCCTGTCGACCCTGATGCCCTTCCTGTCGTGATCGATGCCGGCTTCGTCGAGGCCAAGGCCGTCGACATTGGCGGCCCGGCCGGTCGCAACCAGAATGTGCGTGCCGTCGACGTGCGATTGCATGCCGTCCTTTTCGACCGTCACGCGCACGCCCGACTTGCCCTTCGGCTCGACCGAGACGACCTTGGTTTCCTCACGAATGTCGACGCCGTCGGCGCTCACCTTGTCGAGCACGATGGCGGCCAGTTCGGGATCGTCCTTGCCCATCGCCTTCATCGCCTCGATGACGGTCACGTTCGAGCCGAGCCGCCGGTGCGCCTGCGCCATCTCCATGCCGATCGGCCCACCACCGATGACGATAAGGTGGCCGGGACGTCGCGTCTGGTCGAACAGCGTCTCGTTGGTCAGGTAGGGCACCTGGTCGAGGCCCGCGATCGGTGGCACGAAGGCGCGGCTGCCGGTGGCGATGACGAAACGGCGCGCCTTGATCGTATGGTCGCCGGCGACGACGGTGTTCCTGTCGGTGAACGCGCCGCGCGCCTGGATCACCTTCACGCCGAGCGCGGTGAAGCGCTCCACCGAATCGTTGGGCGCGATCGAGGCGATCACGTCATGGACATGGTCGTGCACGCGGCCGAAATTGACCTCCGGCTCGACCGCCTTGATGCCGAACCGGTCGGCGTGGCGCATGGTCTGCGCGGTCTTGGCGGCGGCGATCATCGCCTTGGAGGGAACGCAGCCATAATTGAGGCAGTCGCCGCCCATCTTGCCGGCCTCGATCAGCACCACCGACACGCCGAACGCGGCGGCGGCGGCGGCGACCGTCAGGCCGCCCGAGCCCGCCCCGATGACGCAGATGTCCGGCTTCAAGACCTCGCTCATGGTGATGTCGTCCCCTCGTTCCCTGCTTTGTGGTTATGTGGTCCGGCCTGTTGTGCCTCAGTTTTCCGGAGCGGCGTTGCGCCGGCGCCATTTCTTGATCGCCACCGGCACGGCGGCGACGATGGCGAGCGCGACGAAGGCCAGCGTGATCTCGGTGGTGATCAGATCGCCGACCGTCGCGCTGGTGCCGGCCGCCTCGGCCGCGTCCAGCACCGAGCCGATGCCCTGGCCGAGCCAGGAATAGGCGATGACGCCGGGAAGAATGCCGAAGAAGGTGGCGATGACGTAGGTGCGTACCGGTACGTTGAACAGCGCCGGCGCGACGTTCATGATGAAGAACGGAAAGATCGGCGCGATGCGCAGCACCAGAAGATAGCTGAACGCGTCCTCCTCGAACCCTTCGGCGAGTTTCTTGACGCGCCCGCGTCCGACCCGGTCGCGCAGGCTTTCGCCGAACGCCGAACGGGCCACCATGAAGATTGCCGTCGCCCCGGCCGTCGCGCCGACGGCGACCACCACCGTCGCGGTCAGCCAGCCGAACAGGAACCCGGCGAAGATCGTCAGGATCGAGGCGGCCGGAAACGAGAAGGCGACCGCGACGGCGTAGAGCGCGGTGAAGCCGAGCGTCGACAGCCAGAAGTTCGCATCGACGAATGCGGTCAGGCTGTCGCGGCTTTCGGCGAGGAACTCCAGCGTGAAGAAGCGCTGCCATCCCATCAGATAGGCGAATGTCAGCCCTGCCGCGATGACGATCAGCGGCGCGAACCGCCGGGCTTTTGCTGCGAGGCCGCCGTTGCGGGGCATCTCGGCGTCCTTTGTCATGGTCGTGGTCGATGTATCAGTCATCGCGGGCGTTTCCAATGCGGGTAAGCGGCGGCGTCCGGGCCGGCCTGCGGCGTGTAGGGATGCGCTTGAGATGACGGTCGCGGCATTCAAGAACAACTCACATCGGGGTGAGACCACAATCCGTGATGGTCATCGCCGCAAAGCTCACGCGCCGGTGAACCGACTGTCGGCCCCCGGTCGCCGGGCGATGATTGACTTTGCCGGCCCGTTCGCCCATAAGCCGGCCAACGTTCGGACAGCCGCGTCCGGCGACGGCTTGCCGTTGTCGCGCCGCAGTCCAATGGCCCAGACATGCACGAACGAGAAGGCCGCCCGGAGCGGCGGGTGATCCCATGACCAAACGCACCTATCAACCCTCGCGCCTGGTTCGCAAGCGTAGGCACGGCTTCCGCGCCCGCATGGCGACCGCAGGCGGCCGCAAGGTTCTGGCCCGCCGTCGCGCGCGCGGCCGCAAGAAGCTGTCGGCCTGACGTCCGCGTCGGCCCGGCGCGGGCTGACCGGCCGTGTCGAGCGGGACCAGGCCCTATGCGATGATGCGCAAGCGGGCCGAGTTCCTTGCCGCGCGCAACGGAACGCGGATCAACGGACGAACCGTGCGGCTCGAGATGCGGCGCCGCGATCCGGGCGAAGCGGGCGAGACGCCGCGCGTCGGTTTCACCGTGACCAGAAAGATCGGCGGCGCGGTCGTGCGCAACCGCGCCAAGCGGCGTCTGCGCGAGGCGGTGCGGCTGGCTGCCGCGCGTGACATGCGCCCCCTTCATGACTATGTGATCATTTCCAAGCCTGATGTGTTGACTGCCCCGTTCAGCGCATTATGCGAGGATTTGCGTCAGGTGATTGCGCGTGCCCACGGCAGGGCGGCGCGCACCGGCCCCGAACAGACACCCGGACACCGAGGGCAACCGAGCCCGAAGCGGAGCCATGGATAACAACAACCGCAACCTGTTCCTGACGATTGCCCTGTCGGTGCTGATCCTGACGCTGTGGCAGATCTTCTACGTCAATCCGCAGATCGAGGCCGAGCGCCAGGCGCAGATCGAGCAGCAGGCCCAGATCGAGGCGCAGGCGCCAGAGGCGCCCGAAGACACCGCCGCGCCGGCCACCTCCGGTGGCGAAGGCGACATTCCGCAGGCGACCGTTTCCGGCTCCGCGCCCGAAGCCGGTGCGGCTGGCGCCGGCGCGGCCGACCGCGATACGGCGGTTGCAGCGGCCGAGCGGCGCGTGCCGATCGAAACGCCGACGCTCACCGGCTCGATCAACCTGACCGGCGCGCGCTTCGACGACCTTTCGCTGAAGAACTATCACGTCGAGGTCGACGAGGATTCGCCGATCGTCGATCTTCTGTCACCGGTGACCGGGCCCGATCCCTATTTCGCCGAGTTCGGCTATACCGGCATCGACGGCGCGCCGGGTCCGACCGCCGAATGGCAGGTCGACGGCAACGCGGTGCTGACGCCCGATTCGCCGGTCACGCTGACCTATTCGGCGCCGAACGGGCTCGATTTCACCCGACAGATCGCGGTCGATGACAGCTACATGTTCTCGATTACCGACGAGATCGCCAACGCCGGCACCGGCGCGGTGGCGCTGCAGAACTACGGGCGCACGACCCGCTACACCATCCCGGCCACGCCGCCGATCTTCATCCTGCACGAGGGCATGATCGGCGTCACCGGCGAGGAGGGGCTGACCGAACTGACCTTCGGCGAGATGCGCGATGACGGCCAGGTGGTTCCGGGCAAATCGAGCGACGGCTGGCTCGGCATCACCGACAAGTACTGGGCCACGGCGATCGTGCCCCGCAACACGACCTACCAGCCGCGCTATTCGTTCTTCACCGACGGTTCGTCGCGCTATCAGGCCGACTTCCTGTCGGACGCGGTGACGATCAATGCCGGACAGTCGGCGACCGTCGAGAACCTGTTCTTCGCCGGCGCAAAGAAGACCCGCATCATCGACGCCTACGAGGCCGATCGCGACATCCGCCAGTTCGAGCTGATGATCGACTGGGGCTGGTTCCACTTCATCACCAAGCCGCTGTTCCACCTGCTGTACTGGCTGAACTCGGTGTTCGGCAATTTCGGCGTCGCGATCCTGATCGCGACCGTGCTGATCAAGCTCGTCTTCTTCCCGCTCGCCAACAAGTCCTACGCTTCCATGGCCCGCATGAAGGTGGTCCAGCCAAAGATGGCCGAGATCAAGGAACGCTACGGCGACGATCGCGAGAAGATGCAGAAGGCGATGATGGAGCTGTACAAGAAGGAGAAGATCAATCCGATCGCCGGCTGCTGGCCCGTTCTGATCCAGATCCCGGTCTTCTTCGCGCTCTACAAGGTGCTGTACGTAACCATCGAGATGCGCCACGCGCCCTTCTTCGGCTGGATCCGGGACCTTTCCGCGCCCGATCCGACCTCGATCTTCAACCTGTTCGGTCTTCTGCCCTACGATCCGTCCGCCGTGCCGCTGTTCGGCGCGTTCCTGATGCTCGGCGTCTGGCCGCTGATCATGGGAGTGACCATGTTCGTCCAGATGCAGATGAATCCGCCGCCGCCCGATCCGACCACGGCGATGATCTTCAAGTGGATGCCGGTCGTCTTCACCTTCATGCTGGCGACGTTCCCGGCCGGCCTCGTCATCTACTGGGCCTGGAACAACTTCCTGTCGATCATCCAGCAGGGCGTGATCATGAAGCGCAACGGCGCCAAGATCGAACTGTGGGACAATCTCAGAAGCCTGTTTGGCGGCGGCAAGGCCAACAAGCCGGCCGAATAGCCCCGGCCCGATGGCCGACACGAACTGAAGGACCGCATGCGATGAACAATTGAGCTCCGATCCGCCACGCCGCGCCGTCGGCAGGGGTGGGTCTTCACCGACAGATCAACGCCCTTCGGAGCTCAATCATGCATGCCCGCAACACCGGACCCGATCCTCTCAACCCGTTTCCCATGGCCGGCCAGAGCCGCGTCGGCCTCCTGAAGCCGCTGGTCGACGATCCGCTGATCGAGATCGGCGAGTTCACCTATTACGACGACCCGGACGGCCCCGAGCACTTCGCCGAGCGATGCGTGCTCTATCACTACCCGTTCGTCGGCGACCGCCTGGTGATCGGCCGGTTCTGCGCACTGGCGACCGGCGTCACCTTCATCATGAACGGCGCCAACCACGCGATGGACGGTCTCTCGACGTTCCCGTTCAACATCTTCGGCCATGGCTGGGAGGAAGGGTTCGACCCGGCCTCCTGGGCGGCCGCGATCCGTGGCGACACGGTCGTCGGAAACGATGTGTGGATCGGTCGCGAGGCGATGGTCATGCCTGGCGTGACGATCGGCGACGGCGCCATCGTGGCGGCGCGCTCGGTCGTCGCCTCCGATGTGCCGCCCTATGCGATCGTCGCCGGCAACCCGGCCCGCACCGTGCGCATGCGCTTTTCCGACGCGGACATCGCGCGCCTGGTGCGCCTTGCATGGTGGGACTGGCCCGTCGAGCGGATCGGTGAGGCGCTCGGTCCGATCCGGGCCGGCGATCTCGCTGCGCTCGAAGCGCTCGCCGAACGGCCCCGCTGAACGGGAAGCGGCGCGTTGGTGAGGCCGGCGGGCACCTGTCCGCCGGCGCGGCCGGGCGTCGTCGTGCCGTACGATTTGCAGCCGGGTGAAACTTTTCCTGCGGCCCCTCCGTGTCTTCGAACGAGGCAAACACAGGAGGACCTCGCAATGAAGTTCATGACCAAGAAACTGCTCATGTCGGGCGCTGCCATCTTCGCCATGGCGGGAATCGCCACGGCCCAGGACAACCCGATGGTCGGCGGCGCGGCGATGTTCGCCGAGCGCAACATCGTCGAGAACGCGGTCAACTCGGCCGACCACACCACGCTCGTCGCCGCCGTCAAGGCCGCCGGGCTCGTCGAGACGCTGCAGGGCGAAGGCCCGTTCACGGTCTTCGCGCCGACGAATGCCGCCTTCGACAAGCTGCCGGACGGCACCGTCGAGACGCTGCTGATGGAAGACAACCGTGACCAGCTCGCCGATGTTCTCAAGTGCCACGTCGTCGGAGCGGAGGCCATGTCCGGCGCGATCGTCGGCATGGTCGACGATGATGGCGGCGCCCATCCGGTGCCCACGCTCGGCTCGTGCACGCTCACGGCCACCTATCAGGGCGACACCATCATGCTTGAGGACGAGAACGGCACGATGGCAACCGTGACGATCGCCGACGTCAAGCAGTCCAACGGCGTCATCCATGTCATCGATGCGGTGATGACACCGGCCGCGTCCGCCGAAGGCATGCAGGGGAGCATGGAAACGGACGGCATGGCTTCCGACGACATGGCCTCCGATGACATGGCCATGGCCGAGGGCGACAACCCGATGGTCGGCGGCGCGGCAATGTTCGCCGAGCGCAACATCATAGAGAACGCGGTGAATTCGGCCGACCACACCACGCTCGTCGCCGCCGTCAAGGCCGCCGGCCTCGTCGAGACGCTGCAGGGCGAGGGCCCGTTCACGGTCTTCGCGCCGACCAACGCGGCCTTCGACAAACTGCCGGACGGCACCGTCGAGACGCTGCTGATGGACGAGAACAAGGACCAGCTCACCAAGGTTCTGACCGCACATGTGGTGGCGGGCGATCTGTCCGGTGCCGAACTGATGGAACGCACCCGGGCCAATGGCGGCCGATACAACATGGAAACGGTCAGCGGTGACGCGATCACCGCGGACCTCGCCGGCGGCAAGCTCTACATCATCGACGAAAGCGGTGATGCGGCCGAGGTGACGATCGCCGACGTCGACCAGTCGAACGGCGTCATCCATGTCGTCGACAGCGTTCTTGTTCCCCGGTAAGCGGGACACGAACGTGGCGCCGCCCCGCCCGGTTTGGGCGGCGTCCGGACGACAGGCCCCGCCATGGTCTCCTGTGGCGGGGCCGTTTCATGACGGCGATCCGCACCGCGCCGAACGCGCTTGAAGCGCCCGGCGCCATCGCCGATAAGCGGGCCATGACCGAACCGGCAGAACTCCCCGTCGATGAAACCTCCCCCGTCTGGGCCGCGCTGAAGGCGACGGGCGCCTGGAGCTTCGTGCGCGGCGTGCCCGCGATGCGACATCTGCCGCCCGAAGGGCCGCCCGAGATCGCCTTCGCGGGCCGTTCCAATGTCGGCAAGTCCTCGCTGATCAACGCCCTGACCGGCAAGAACGGGCTGGCGCGCACGTCGAACACGCCCGGCCGCACGCAGGAGCTCAACTTCTTCGTGCCCGATGGGTTTTCCGGCGCGCTCGACGACCTGCCGCCCCTGGCGATCGTTGACATGCCCGGCTACGGCTTCGCCAAGGCCCCCAAGGAGACGGTGGACCGCTGGACCGAACTGGTCTTCGACTATCTGCGCGGCCGCACCACCCTCAAACGCGTCTTCGTGCTGATCGACGCGCGCCACGGCATCAAGACCAACGACGCCGAAGTGCTCGACCTGCTCGACCGCGCGGCGGTCTCCTACCAGATCGTCCTGACCAAGACCGACAAGATCAAGCCTCCGGCGATCGCAAGGCTCGCGGCGGAAACTGCGCAGAAGACCGCGCGACGCCCGGCCGCCTTTCCCGGCGTGATCGCCACGTCGGCCGACAAGGGAAAGGGTCTCGACGACTTGCGGCGGGCCATCGCCTTTGCCGTGGCGCCGCAGTAAAGGCCGGGTTGCGGCAGTTAACCCTGGGTTGAACTTCACAACGATTTCCGGAATGCTTCCGGCTATACCGCCTGCATGGGTGCAGGAACGGCAACGCGATATCCCGAATACAGGACCTTCGCGGTCTGGCGGCTGATGGCGGCGATGCTCGTCATGAGCTACCATTTCTCGTTCGCCGCGCCCCACGCCGATGCGCTGACGCGATGGTTCGAGCACATGAACCCGCTGCTCGACATGTTCTTCGTGCTGTCGGGCTTTCTCGTCTACGAGCGCTACGGGCATCGTGTCTCCACCGGCCCCGACTATGCGTTCTTCCTGTTGCGCCGGCTGTCGCGGCTCTATCCCCTCCACATCGTCACGCTCGGCTTCTTCGTGGCGGTCGGTCTGGCCGGCCATGCCGGGCTGATCGAGGCGGGGGGACTGCACGACCGCTACGACATGGGCCAGCTCTGGACGAACCTGCTGCTGCTCCAGGCCTGGGGCGTGCACGACCAACTCACATTCAACTATGTTTCCTGGTCGCTCTCGGGCGAATGGTTCGCCTATCTGTTCCTGCCCGTCCTGGCCTTCGCCGGTCTGCGCATGGGCCTTGCCGGGCTGATCCTCGTTCTGGCGGTGACGCTGGCCGGGCTCGAATGGGCCAGCCGCGACGCGGTGGACTATTCGCAGACCTGGTACGACGCCAAGAGCTGGGGCGCCTGGCGCATCTTCGCCGACTTCACCTTCGGCGCGATCCTCTACCGCATCGCCCGGCGCATGCCGGCCTCGATGGGGTCGCGCCCGGCCGGCTGGCTTCTGCTGGGGCTTTCGCTCGCCTCGATGTTCGCCGGCTGGGGCACCTATGCCGCGCTCGCCCTGATCGGCGGTGCGGTGGTCTTCATGGCCGTCGCAGAGCGCGAAACGCCGAGTGCTGGCGGACCGATGGCCGTGCTCGCGCCCGTGGCGGCCCTCTCCTATGGCGTCTACATGTGGCACCCGGTGATGGAGACCATCTTCTTCTCCGGCGTCTGGAAGCTCGTCATCGGCGCGCCGCAGACCAACTGGATCTATGCGTTCGCCATACTGCCGATGCTCGCCACCGTGCTCGTCGCCGCCCTGTCCCTGCGCATGATCGAGAACCCCGCCGCCCGCGCCATCATGGCGCTGGGTCAGCGACGCGGCATCGTCCGGCCCGCCACGGTCAGCCCGGCGTAAGGGGGCTTGCCCACAATCATTGGTGCACGCGGGTGGAATTTCTTTCCGGCACCGACTATCTGCATCGCACGAAAGGGTGCATTCGTTCGTTCGAGCGCCCGCATTGGTATGCGCGCATGTGAACTGGACAAATATGAAGGCCGATTTCTACGAGACATTGGGCGTATCCCGCGATGCCGACGAGAAGGCGCTCAAGAGCGCCTATCGCAAGCTGGCGATGAAGTACCACCCCGATCGCAATCCGGGCGACGCGGCCGCCGAGCAGCGGTTCAAGGAAGCCGCCGAGGCCTATGAAACGCTCAAGGACCCGCAAAAGCGAGCCGCCTATGACCGCTTCGGACACGCCGCCTTCGAAAATGGCGGCATGGGCGGTGCCGGCGGCTTTGGCGGCGCGGGCGCGGCGGGCTTCGCCGACATTTTCGAGGACATCTTCGGCGAGATGATGGGCGGCGCCCGGGCACGGCGCGGTCCCGGCGGCCGCGAGCGTGGCGCCGATCTGCGCTACAATCTCGAAATCACTCTGGAAGAGGCCTTCGCCGGGAAGACCGCCCAGATCCGGGTTCCCACCTCGGCCACCTGCGAGACCTGCTCGGGTTCCGGCGCCAAGCCGGGCACCAGCCCGACCACCTGTTCGACCTGCCATGGGGCCGGCCGCGTCCGCGCCGCGCAGGGCTTCTTCTCGATCGAGCGCACATGCCCGGCCTGCAACGGGCGCGGCGAGCAGATCACCGACCCGTGCGAGACCTGTCACGGCCAGGGCCGGGTGACGCAGGAACGGTCGCTGTCGGTCAACATTCCCGCCGGCATCGAGGACGGCACCCGCATACGGCTGGCCGGCGAGGGCGAGGCGGGCTTCCGGGCCGGACCGGCCGGCGACCTCTACATCTTCATCTCGGTGACCCCGCACGAATTCTTCCAGCGCGACGGCGCCGACCTCTATTGCAAGGTGCCGATCTCGATGACCACCGCGGCCCTTGGGGGGCAATTCGAGGTGGGCACGCTCGACGGCACGCAGACGCGTGTGAAGGTTCCCGAGGGCACCCAGTCGGGCAAGCAGTTCCGGCTGCGGGGCAAGGGCATGCCGGTCATGCGCCAGGCCACGATGGGCGACCTCTACATTCAGATCGCCGTCGAGACGCCGCAGAACCTGTCCAAGCGTCAGCGCGAATTGCTGGCCGAGTTCGAGGACATCTCGGCCAAGGAAAACAGTCCGCAATCGACCGGGTTCTTCAACCGCATGAAGGATTTCTTCGACCTTGGCGATTGATCCCGACCTCGACCCGCGACGCAAGGACGATCGCGATGACACCTCCGGTGGCCGGGGCGGCGAGTTCGCCGACCGGCTGAGGTTCCTTGCCGCGATGGTGCGCGCGCCGCGCCATGTCTCGGCGGTCACCCCGACCTCGCGCCAGACGGCGATCGAGATGGCCCGTCCTGTCGACCCCGGCTCGGGCCTGCCGGTGCTTGAACTGGGGCCGGGCACGGGTCCGATCACACGCGCGATCCTCGATCGCGGCGTTCCGCCCGAGAACCTTTACGCCATCGAGCATTCGGCCGAACTGTGCGCCCATCTTGAAAAGGCCTTTCCGGGCGTCAACGTCATCAATGGTGATGCCTTCGACCTCGACGCGACCCTGAACGGCCATGACGTGCCGCTGTTCGATTGCGTCATTTCCGGGATTCCGCTGCTCAGCTTCGGTGCCAAACGCAGCAATGCGCTCGTTTCGGGCGCCCTCGACCGCGTGCCCGCCGGCCGGCCGCTCGTGCAGATCACCTACTCCTCCAAGGCGCCGCTCGAGCCCGACGATGCCGGCATCCGCTGGCACCGAGCCGCGCGCGTGATGCGCAATCTGCCGCCCGCGAGCGTCTGGCTCTATACCCGTCCGGATTGATCGCGGGCCCGGATTGGGATTTATTGCGCCGCACCATCACAGCCGCAACCAACCGTCAGGCCATCATGCCCGCCAAGATCCTCATCATGCCCGGCTCCGTGCGGACCGGTTCCTACAACGTCTCGCTCGCACAGGCGGCCAACAAGGTTCTCGCCGAAATGGGCGCCGAAACGACGATGATCTCGCTGGGCGACTATCCGCTGCCGCTGGTCGACGAGGACCTGAAGAAGGACAAGGGGGTGCCGGACAACGCGATCAAGCTGGCGCGGCAGTTCGCGGCCCATGACGGCTTGTTCATCGCCTCGCCGGAATACAATTCGTCGATCCCGCCGCTCGTCAAGAACGCGCTCGACTGGGTCAGCCTGGCGCCAAAGGACATCAAGGCCTATTCCGGGCTGACCGTGGCGCTTGGCGCGGCCTCCAACGGGGCGCTCGGCGGCATTCGCGGGCTCTATCATCTCCGCTCGGTGCTGATGAATGTCGGCGCGCAGATCGTCACCGAACAGGCGGGCATTTCCCGTGCCGCCACCGCCTTCGGTGAAGACGGTCTGCCGACGGACGAGCGGCAGCGAACCCTTCTTGAGAAGACGTGCCGGTCGCTGCTCGACCACCTTGTCGAGGGAAGGGGCCGCGCATGACCGGACCCGCCCCCCGCGACCGGCTCATCGTCGCGCTCGACCTGCCTTCGGTCGCCGACGCCGAACGCCTGATTTCCATGCTCGGCGACACGGTCGGCTTCTATAAGGTCGGTTACCAGCTCGCGTTCGCCGGCGGCCTCGATCTTGCCCGTGAACTGAAGGCCGCCGGCAAGTCGGTGTTCCTCGACATGAAGCTTCTCGACATCGACAACACGGTCGCCAAGGGCGTCGAGAGCGTCGCGGCCATGGGCGTCGACATGCTGACCGTGCACGCCTACCCCAAGGCGATGGCGGCTGCGGCCGAAGCCGCGCGGGGCTCGGCGCTGACGCTGCTGGGTGTGACCGTGCTGACCTCGATGGACGACCTCGACCTGTCCGACGCCGGCTATCACGACAGCGCCGATGCCCTGGTGCTGAAGCGGGCGCGGCAGGCGCGCGAGGCGGGCATGGGCGGCATCGTCTGCTCGGCGGCCGAAGCCGAGGCGGTCCGCGACGTGATCGGCCAGGACATGGCCGTCGTCACGCCCGGCATCCGCCCCGCCGGCGCCGATACCGGCGATCAGAAGCGCGTGGTCACGCCGGCCGATGCCATTGCCGCCGGCGCCAGCCATCTCGTCGTCGGCCGGCCCATCAGCGCCGCATCCGATCCGCAGGCCGCCGCGGCCGCGATCGCTGCCGACATCGCCGGCGCGTTCACGGCATCGTGACCGCAAAGGCGCCTGCCACCGGCTTCTCGCTCTCTCTTTCTTGGAACCTCGTCGACCGGGCCGCGTTCGTTGGGCAGGTTCACGGTCTATGCCGTGCCTTGAGACACGAGTGAAAAGAAGAGGAACTTATGATTAAGACCTTTGCCACAACGATCGCCGCAAGCGCCCTGATGATGGGTGCAGCCTTTGCTCAGTCGACCGCCCTCGACCCGGAACCGTGGCCGATGATGGACGACATGGAAATGAGCGATGACGCGATGGGCATCTTTGCCGATGACGAAGGCATGGTTCGCGATTTCGACGATTTCGCCATGCGTTACTCGGATGCTGACGATGACATGCGCGCAGAAGCCAAGCGCATCTGCGAGGCCTATGCGGAAGACGATACCGTGACCAGCACGCGTGTGCGCAACCGCTGCCTGAGCGTCATCGACCAGTAAGGCTTTGAGCGTTTCGCTTTCGGAAAGGGGTGCGGCCATGCCGTGCCCCTTTTCTCATGCCCGCTCGACCAAAGCGCATCACGCCGATGGACCGGGACGGTCGCGACGCTGACCGGCGTGACGGCTCGTCGGGGATGCGCTCTCGCAATCCGCGCCGCCGTGCTGTAGGCCTCGTTCCGAGGGAACCGACGGGGAAAGCCGATGCCGAAAGGATACTGGGTCGCGCGCGTGACCGTGCATGATGCCGACCGATACAAGGACTATGTCGCCGCCGCGACACCTGCCTATCAGGAGTATGGCGCGACATTTCTGGTGCGCGGGGGCGAGATCGGCGCTTCTGAGGGAGAACCACGGCCGCGCAACGTGGTCATCGAGTTTCCGACCTATGAGGCCGCGCTTGCCTGCTACGATTCGCCGACCTATGCGAAGGCCCGGGCCATTCGCCAGGAGATATCGGACGGCGAGATCGTCGTGGTCGCCGGGCACGAGGGCTGAGTGGGGGCTTCATGGTTAACGGCGCGTTAAGCCGTCCATACCGATACTGGCAGCAAGGTTTGGCGCAACCGGCGGGGGAACACCCTAGACAATAGCACCATTTTGCAGCCGCGAAGCTGGTGCTAGCCTGCCAATCGATTTATGTTGCCTTGCACAACAAGCGCGCCGGACCGGCGAGGCGCCTCGAACGCCGCCGGACGGACCGCAAGGAAGGGGACGGCACATGTTCTACCATCTCTATGAGCTCAACCATGCTGCCGTGCAGCCATGGCGCGCCGTGGCCGATGCGACCAAACTGTTCTACCAGAACCCGCTGAACCCGGTGTCCCACACCCGCTTCGGGCGCACCGTTGCTGCATGGGCCGAAGTGTTCGAGCGCACCACGCGCCGCTATGGCAAGCCCTCCTTCGACCTGCACGAAACCACGATCGACGCCAAACCCGTCCCGGTGGTCGAGAACGTGGTCTGGTCGAAACCGTTCTGCAACCTGATCCACTTCCAGCGCGATCTCGCCCGGCCGCGGCCGGCTGACCCGCGCGTCTTGCTGGTCGCGCCCATGTCGGGCCACTACGCGACGCTGCTGCGCGGCACCGTCGAGCGGTTCCTGCCGGAGGCCGAGGTCTACATCACCGACTGGGTGGATGCGCGCAACGTGCCGGTCTCCGAAGGCCATTTCGACCTCGACGACTACATCGACTACCTCATCGAGATGCTGAACTTCCTTGGGCCGGACGTGCACATCGTCGGCGTCTGTCAGCCTTCGGTGCCGGTGCTCGCGGCGGTATCGGTCATGGAGCAGCACAACAGCCCCAACGCGCCCACCACCATGACGCTGATGGGCGGGCCGATCGATACGCGCATCAACCCCACCGCGGTCAATGAACTGGCCGAGGAGAAGGACCTCGACTGGTTTCGCGACAACGTCATCATGCACGTGCCGTTTCCGAACCCCGGGTTCGGCCGGCCTGTCTATCCGGGCTTTCTGCAGCTCACCGGCTTCATGTCGATGAACATGGACCGGCACATGATCGCGCAGAAGGACTTCTTCATGCACCTGGTGCGTGACGATGGCGATTCGGCCGAAAAGCACCGTGAGTTCTACGACGAATATCTCGCCGTGATGGACCTGACCGCCGAATTCTACCTCCAGACGGTCAAGACCGTGTTCATCGAACACGCGCTGCCCAAGGGCACGATGACCCATCGCGGCGAGCCGGTCGATCCGGGCGCGATCAGCCGCGTCGCCCTGTTCACAGTGGAAGGCGAGAACGACGACATCACCGGTCGTGGCCAGACAAGGGCGGCGCACGCGCTCTGCACCGGCATTGCCGACAACATGAAGGTGCATTACGAGCAGCCGCGCGTCGGCCATTACGGCGTCTTCAACGGCTCGCGCTTTCGCACCGAGGTCGCCCCGCGCATGCTCAATTTCATGCGCGCGCAGTCGCGCGTGACCAGCCGCAGCCGGATTCGTGCCGTCGCGTGAACCGTCCGGCGACGATCGGCCCCGGCCCGTCTCGATAGGCCCGGATGTCATCGTCCGGGCCGGCGCGCCGGAGGATCGTCAGGCGATCGAGGCGCTCTATCCGCTCGTTTTTCCCGACGACGACCTGCTCCCGCTCGTGCGGTAATTGCTTGACATGTCCGACGCAACCGTTTCGCTCGTGGCCGTGGCGGGGGACAATGTGGTCGGCCACGTCCTCTTCACCCGATGCGATCTTGATGGGCGCAAGGTGGCGCTGCTCGGCCCGCTCGGCATCGATCCGGCCCGGCAGCGCAAGGGGCTCGGCGTCGCGCTGGTGCGCGCCGGCCACGACCGATTGCGCGACGCCGCCTGCGAGCACGTCTTCGTGCTTGGCGATCCGGCCTACTACGGTCGCTTCGGCTTCCGCTCAGAACCAGGCGTTGCGACGCCCTGTCCGATCCCGGACGAATGGCGTGCCGCGTGGCAGTCGTTGGACCTGACCGGCCACGGCCGGGCGCCGCGCGGCAGGCTCGCCGTCCCCGAACCGTGGCGCGATCCGGCCCTCTGGAGCCCCTGAAAGACGCTTTGCGCGCCGTCATCCACAGGTCTTGACCGCCGTTAACCACGTCCCGCAGACGTGAACGCCGTGCCATTGTGCGCCATCGCCACGCGTGATTAACTTTTCGTTAACCGGTGAGACCCCGCCGGGGACGGACAAAGGGAGTGGGGCGCGTGCGCGTATCAGTGATGCTGGCGGCCGTGACGGCCGCGGCGACGGGCGTCGTCGCCGGACCGGCCATGGCCGGGGCGATGAAGACCGGCGGGCTGACCTCCCAGCCGATCGGCCACTACGAGTTCTGCCGGACCTATCGCGACCAGTGCATGCCCAAGCGCGGCAGCTACGAGCCGATCGCCATCGACCGTGGCGTCTGGGCCGACATTCTCGATGTCAATTCGTCCGTCAACATGGTGATCGAGCCGCGCAGCGACCTGGAGATCTACGGCCGCGAGGAGGTCTGGACCTTTCCGGATGCGGCCGGTGACTGCGAGGACTACGTGCTGCTCAAGCGGCAGATGCTGATCAGCAAGGGGCTGCCGCCATCCGGCCTGCTGATCACCGTGGTGCGCAAGCCCGATGGCGAAGGCCATGCCGTCCTGACCGTGCGCACCGACAGGGGCGATTTCGTGCTCGACAACCTGCGCACCGACGTGCGCCTCTGGACCGACACCGAATACACCTACCTCAAGCGCCAGTCCGAGCGCCATGCCGGCCTCTGGGTGTCGATCGAAATGCCCGACCGGGTGGTCGTCGGTTCCGTGAAATAGCGTTCCGGCCCTGCCGTCCGTATGCCGCTGCGGGCAACCGGCCTATCCGGCGTCGACCAGATTGATGCCGCCGCGCCGCGCGCAGGCCGGGCCCGGCCCGCGCATATAGTGGCGTTCCGGCTGGTAGCTCGGCCAGATGAATTCGCGGATCGACCGGATCTGATTATGAATGGCACGCATTGTTCCTGTCCCGTATGCGCGGCGCCCCTGCCGCTTCGTGTGGGTCCGAGACTAGCGCGCCACAGATGAATTCGGCGTGAACGAACGGGCCGATTCGGTGCCGCAGGGGCCGGCGGATGATGCAGTGCAAGCATCATCGCGCGACATGGTTAACGCCGGCTTAACCTTTGGCCGGCCGACCGGCCGAAGGTCTACGCGTTGCCGATCAGCATGCCCGCCGCGAACACCAGCGCGCCGCCCAGCACCACCTGGAAGATCGCCCGGTTCCACGGCGTGTCCATGTAGCGGTTCTGGATCCACGTGATCGACCACAGTTCGATGAACACGACGATGATCGCCACGGTCGTGGCGGTCCAGAAATGCGGGATCAGATAGGGCAGGGCATGGCCGAGGCCGCCCACGGTGGTCATGATCCCGGTGGCCAGCCCCCGCTTGATCGGCGAGCCGCGCCCGGAGATGACGCCGTCGTCCGATGCGACCTCCGTGAAGCCCATCGAGATGCCCGCGCCGATCGAGGCGGCAAGCCCGACCAGGAACGTCGTCCACGTATCCTGGGTGGCGAACGCCGTCGCGAAGATCGGCGCCAGGGTCGACACCGACCCGTCCATCAGTCCGGCAAGGCCCGGCTGGACGTAGGTCAGGATGAACTGCCGCCGCTCGGTGTGGTCCTCCTCGGCGCGCGCCTCCTCGGTCAGGTGCTCGGCCGCAAGTGCCTCGGCCGTCTTCTCGTGGCCGCTTTCGGCGAGCGCCAGTTCGCCCAGCAGGGCACGCGTGTCGGCGTCCTGCGCCTGCTGCGCCGCCTTCAGATAGAAACGATGCGCCTGCGCCTCCATCGCCGCCGCCTGGGCGCGAACCTTCTCGAGTCCGAGCGGACGCACCAGCCAGTCCGGCTTGCGCTCGTAATAGCCGCGCACATGCTCGCGCCGGATCAGCGGAATGCGGTCGCCGAAGCGCTTCTTGTGCAGCGCGATCAGCCGGGCCCGATGCTCGTTCTCCTCTTCCGCCATGCCCTCGAAGACCTTGGCCGATTGCGGATACGCCTCGCGCAGCCCGTCGGCATAGGCCAGATAGATGCGCGCATCGTCTTCTTCCGAAGAGATGGCGAGGGCCAGAACCTCCTGCTCCGAAAGGGACGAAAAGTCCCGGCGCCCACCGCTGAAAAAGCGCGAAATCATGACTGTTTCCCACATGAATTAGAACAGTTCTAAAATAGCTGGCCGACATCGCGCCGGCAAGGCGACAATGCGCCGCTTGACGCCGGCTGCCGGGCAAACGAATTTCGGCCGATGGCCAGGGAGATCGAACGCAAGTTCCTCGTCGTGTCGGACGGTTGGCGTGCCGGCGCCAGAGCCGTCGGTCGGCTGCGGCAGGGCTATCTGACCGAAGGCTCGCCCTCGCTTCGCGTCCGCGTGAAGGATGAAGACAAAGCGCAACTGACGGTCAAGCTCGGTCAGGGGCTGACGCGTGACGAGTACGAATACGAGATCCCAATCGGCGACGGCGAGGAGTTGCTGGCAGCATGCGAGGGCCGTCTCGTCGACAAGACGCGTCATCTGTACGATGCAGGCGAAGATCGCGCCTGGGAGATCGATGTCTATCACGGCCCGCTCGACGGGCTGGTGACCGCCGAACTGGAGCTTTCCGGCGAGGACGAGCCCGTGCCGGACGCCGATTGGCTGGGCACGGAACTGACCGGAGACCCGCGCTGGTCGAACGCGGAACTGGCAACCAAGGGAGCGCCGGTGCGTTTGCCGCCCAAAGGCAAGGACCAGCCATGACCTATCACATCGAACTGGACGCTCCGCTCGACCGGCAGGTGGCGCTGATCGCCTCCGACCAGGCGGGCAAGGCGCGCCACGCGCTGCTCGGCGGGATCGACGATCGCGACGAGGCGATCCACGAGGCCCGCAAGCGCTTCAAGAAGCTGCGCGGGCTCTATCGCCTCGTGCGCCCCTGCGCCGGCGATTTCTACGATGCCGAGAACGCGCGCCTGCGCGATGCGGCCCGCAACCTGTCGGTGATCCGCGATGCCGCCGCGCTGGTCGAGACGATCGACCGGCTTCGCGACGATCCTGCCCACGAGGGCGTCGTCGACGATCTCGAACATGTGCGCGCACGCCTCGTCGAACGGCGCGACGCCATCGCCGAGCAGGGCGGCGGCCTCGACGACGCGATGGCCGATGCGGTCGCCGCGTGCGAGGCGACGATGGAGGCGGCCGGCGCGCTCGACCTCAAGCTCGATCCGGACGAGGCGGCCGCCTGCCTCGCCGACGGCATGACAAAGACCTACAAGCGCGGGCGCAAGGCGCTCGGTAAGGCGCGGAAGTCCGGCGATCCCGAACAGTGGCACGAGGCGCGCAAGCGCATGAAGTACCATGCCATGCACTGCCGATTGCTGCGCCACGCCTGGCCGGGCTCGATGCGCCTGCGCGCACGCCAGGCCAAGACGATCGCCGACCTTCTGGGCGACGACCACGATCTGGCCGTGCTCGCCGCTCTCGCCGATGACGAACCCGATCAGGTCGGAGACAAGGGCCCCCGCGCCAGCCTGACCCACGCCATCGGGCTGACATCGGAGCGGCTCCGGTCCGAGGCGGTCGCGCTGGCCGAGCCGATGCTGGCCGACAAGCCCAAACGGCTGCGCGCCGCCGTCGCCGCGCTGTGCCGGCTGGCCGCATGACGGACGCCTCACGCGCTGTTTAATCGGTCTTTCACCGCCGCACGGTTACAATGCGGGCGGGGACCATGCCGCCGGGGACGCGATGACCGAGCAGCGCGACACGATACTGGATCGACTGGGCCGCTGGCTGGCCGGCAGGCTGGAAGCCGAATCATCCGGCTATCAGCCCTATACGCCGTCCGACCCCGCCACGCTCTACCGCGCGCTCGAACCGGGCGATGTCCTGCTGGTCGAAGGCAACCGGCAGATCTCCGCCGCCATCAAGTATCTGACCCAGTCCACCTGGAGCCATTCGGCGCTCTATGTCGGCGATGCGCTCGACGAGGAGGACGAAAACGGCCACCGCAAGCGGCTGGTCGAGGTCAATCTGGGCACCGGCTGCACCGCCGAGCCGCTGGAGAAATACACCACCTACAACACCCGCATCTGCCGCCCGGTCGGGCTGACCCCCTCCGACCGGCAGGCCGTGGTCGATTTCATGGTCGGCAAGATCGGCCTGAAATACGACAACAAGAACATCGTCGACATGCTGCGCTATTTTCTGCCGACGCCGCCGGTGCCGGTGCGCTGGCGCCGCCGGCTGATCCAGTTCGGTTCGGGCGATCCGACCCGCGCGATCTGCTCGACGCTGATCGCCGAGGCCTTCCAGCAGATCCGCTATCCGATCCTGCCCGAGATCACCCGGGCGCCGGGCCGGGCCCGCGCGGTCTCGGACTATTCGCGCCGCGAGATCCTGCACATCCGCCATCATTCGCTCTATACGCCGCGCGACTTCGACGCCTCGCCCTATTTCGAGATCGTCAAGCCGACCCTGCGCTTCGGCTTCGACTACAAGCGGCTGACCTGGCATCGGCCGGCGCCCGAACACGAGGCCGAGGCGGCAGAGCCGGCCGAACCGGTGGCGATGAAGGGGTGATCTTCACCGCACGCCACGGCACTTCGCGCTTTCCCGCCATGGTATTGGCCTCTATATCAGCGCCATGACACAGACCCCGCGCAGCCACATCCGCAACTTCTCCATCGTCGCCCATATCGACCACGGCAAGTCGACGCTCGCCGACCGGCTCATCCAGATGACCGGATCGCTCGAGGAGCGCGAGATGAAGGAGCAGATCCTCGATGCGATGGACATCGAGCGCGAGCGTGGCATCACCATCAAGGCCAACACCGTCCGGCTCGAATATGATGCGGCCGACGGCGAGCACTATGTGCTCAACCTGATCGACACGCCCGGACATGTCGATTTCGCCTACGAGGTTTCCCGGTCTCTCGCCGCCTGCGAGGGTTCGCTGCTGGTGGTCGATGCATCGCAAGGCGTCGAGGCGCAGACGCTCGCCAACGTCTACCAGGCGATCGACAACGACCATGAGATCGTCACCGTCCTCAACAAGGTCGACCTGCCGGCCGCCGACGTCGACCGCGTCAAAGCGCAGGTCGAGGAGGTGATCGGGCTCGACGCGTCCGACGCCATCGAGATTTCCGCCAAGACCGGGCAGGGCGTCGACCAGGTGCTCGAGGCGATCGTCAGGCATCTGCCGCCGCCGGCCGAGGGCGAGCGCGACGCGCCGCTCAAGGCGCTGCTGGTCGATTCGTGGTACGATGCCTATCTGGGCGTGGTCGTCCTTGTGCGCATCGTCGACGGCCAGATGAAGAAGGGCCAGACCATCCGCATGATGGGCACCGGCGCGAAGTACCAGGTCGATCGCGTCGCCGCGCTGACGCCCAAGCTGGTGGTCATTCCCGAACTCGGCCCCGGCGAGATCGGCGTCTTCACCGCCTCGATCAAGGAGGTCGCCGACACGCGCGTCGGCGACACGATCACCGAGGACAAGCGCCCGACCGACAAGATGCTGCCCGGCTTCAAGCCGGCTCAGCCGGTCGTCTTCTGCGGGCTGTTCCCGGTCGATGCGGCGGATTTCGAGGATCTGCGCGCCGCGATCGGCAAGCTCAGGCTCAACGATGCGAGCTTTTCCTACGAGATGGAGACGTCCGCGGCGCTCGGCTTCGGCTTCCGCTGCGGTTTTCTGGGCCTTCTGCACCTCGAAATCATCCAGGAGCGTCTGGCGCGCGAATTCGATCTCGACCTGATCGCCACCGCGCCCTCGGTCGTCTACCGCATGACGCTGACCGATGGCAGCGAGACCGAACTGCACAATCCCGCCGACATGCCCGACGTGGTCAAGATCGCCGCCATCGAGGAGCCGTGGATCAAGGCGACGATCATGACGCCGGACGACTATCTCGGCGCCATCCTGCAGCTCTGTCAGGAGCGGCGCGGCATCCAGACCGAGCTGACCTATGTCGGAAGCCGCGCCATGGTCACATACGAACTGCCGCTCAACGAGGTCGTGTTCGACTTCTACGACCGGCTCAAGTCAATCTCCAAGGGATATGCAAGCTTCGACTACCAGCTTGCCGGCTACCGGGAGGGCGATCTGGTCAAGATGCAGATCCTGGTCAACGAGGAGCCGGTCGACGCGCTGTCCATGCTGGTGCACCGCTCCGCTGCCGAAAAGCGCGGCCGCGTGATGTGCGAAAAGCTCAAGGACCTGATCCCGCGCCACATGTTCAGGATCCCGATCCAGGCGGCGATCGGCGGCAAGGTGATCGCCCGCGAGACGATCTCGGCGATGCGCAAGGACGTGACCGCCAAATGCTATGGCGGCGATGTCACCCGAAAACGCAAGCTTCTGGAGAAGCAGAAGGAGGGGAAGAAGAAGATGCGCCAGTTCGGCCGCGTCGAGATTCCCCAGGAAGCGTTCATCCAGGTGCTGAAGGTCGACGGCTAGCACCGCGAGCCGATGCCTGCATCGGCAGACGCGGCCTGTTCACCGGGAGTTTTGGGAACGCCAGCAACGCGTTCCGCCGACGTGCGATCGATACGGCCGGCGATTGGCCCGCCCGATCGGACAGACCGGCAGCGACGCCGACAATGCCTGCACCACGATAAACTGGACTGATCGGTCGATGCCTTTTTGAGGGCTTAACCGGTGCCGGAGGCCGATTGTAGAAACGACGGGCACAGGCCTTGCCGGCGGATGCTTTCCAGAAGCGCATGGTCGCGACGGGTCGGGCAAGGCCTGGTATGGAACGGTTCGCCGCGCGGCCGCAGGGCCCGATTGGACCGCCTCGGTCACGACCGGGCCTGTCTTGTGCGGCGGCGGATGGTCCCATACCAAGGTCGTTCGAGGTGGCAGCACGTTGCAGAAAGGTCGGCCGCATTGACCATGGAATATCTGAGGGCACAGAGCGCACCGGATGTTTGCCGGGCGCTGGCGACGGCGGAGAAGGCGCATGTGATCGCCGGGGGGACCGACCTCATCGTGCAGATGAAGTCGCGCCGCCTGCAGCCGGGGCTGGTCGTCGACATCAAGCATCTGCCGGGGATCGCCGACATCAACGAGGCTGACGGCGCGTTCACGATCGGTGCGGCGGTGACCGGCGCGATGATCGGCGAGGCGGACGCGTTGGTCAGGGCGTGGCCGGGCGTCTGCGAGGCCGCCCAACTCATCGGATCGAGCCAGGTGCAGGGACGCGCGACGGTCGTCGGCAATCTCTGCAACGCCTCGCCGGCCGCCGACACGGTCCCCGCCCTCATCGCCGCCGATGCCGTGGCCATCGTCGAAGGCCCCGATGCCAGCCGCGAGGTCCGGGTTGCCGACATCCCGTCCGGACCGGGCGTGACCACGCTTGCGCGCGGTGAGTTCGTCACCGCGGTCAGGCTGCCGGCGCGTCCGGTCCGCGCCGCCGATGCCTATCTGCGCTTCATTCCCCGCACGGAGATGGATATCGCCGCCGCCTCGGCCGGTGTCGATCTGGTCCTCGACGCCGAGGGTACGGTGACCGGCGCGCGCGTCGCGCTCGGTGCCGTTGCTGCGGTGCCGTATCTGGCGCGCGAGGCCGGCGACAGCCTCGTCGGCACCAGGCTCGAGGACGCCGCGCTCGAACGCCTCGCCCGGCTCTGTTCGGAATCATGCGATCCGATCGACGACAAGCGGGGCACCGTCGCATTCCGCCGCCACGTGGTCGGCGTGCTCGCGAGAAGGGCGGCGCGGATCGCCTATGACCGGGCCATGGAAAGGAACTGACCGTGCATGTCGTAACCGAAATCAACGGCGATCGCGCCGAATTCGTCTGCGAGCCGCATGAGACGCTGCTCGACGCGTTGCGCGACCGGCTGGCTCTGACCGGTTCCAAGGAGGGCTGCGGCACGGGCGACTGCGGCGCATGCAGCGTGACGCTGAACGGACGCCTCGTCTGCGCCTGCCTCGTGCTCGCCGCCGAGGCGGACGGAGCCCGGGTCGGTACGATCGAGGGTCTCGCCGATGAAGGCCGGCTTCATCCGCTGCAGACGGCCTTCCTGGACAACGCGGCGCTGCAATGCGGCGTCTGCACACCGGGCATTCTCGTCGCCGCCAAGGCGCTTCTGGACCGCAATCCCGAGCCGACCGACGAGGAAGTCCGCTACTGGCTGGCCGGCAATCTGTGCCGGTGCACCGGCTACGACAAGATCATCCGCGCCGTTCAGGAAGCGGCCGGCACGATGAGGGAGCAGGCCGATGGGCGTGGTTGACACCAAGCGGCGCGACTTCAAGGTCGTTGGCACCCGGCCGCAGCGGCCGGACGGTTACGACAAGGTGACCGGTCGCGCGCAGTACGGCGCCGACTATTCGGTCCCCGGCATGCTGTTCGGCGCCGTTCTGCGCAGCCCGCATGCCCATGCGCGCATCGTCGGGATCGACACCGATGCGGCGCGTGCGCTGCCGGGCGTCAAGGCAATCGTCACCAACGATGCGTTTGCCGATCCGGGCGACGACGCGCTGCGCGATATCGGCGACAATGCGCTCGCCCGCGACAAGGCGCTCTATGACGGTCATGCCGTGGCCGCCGTGGCCGCGACGACATCGGCGATCGCCCGCAAGGCGCTCGATCTGATCGAGGTCACTTACGAGCCGCTGCCGCATGTCACCGATGTCGACGCGGCCATGCGCGCTGACGCACCGGTGGTTCAGGCCGGCCGCGTCGGCGAGACGGTTCCAGCCGGCTTTTCGGAGAACGTGACCGGCTATTTCGAGTTCGGCCATGGCGACCCCGAGGCGCTGCTCGCCGACGCCGACCTCGTGATCGAGCGCAGCTTCCGCACCGCCGCGACCCATCAGGGCTATATCGAACCGCACGCCTGCGTGGCTTCGATGACCCGCGACGGCAAGGGCGAACTGTGGTGCTGTACCCAGGGCCAGTTCCTGGTGCGGGACACCTGTGCCGCTTTGCTCGGCATCGAAGCGAGCCAGCTGCGCGTGACCGCCTCGGAGATCGGCGGCGGGTTCGGCGGCAAGACGACGGTGTTCATCGAACCGGTCGCGCTTGCCCTTTCGCGCGCCTGCGGTCGCCCGGTGAAGATGGTGATGTCGCGCGAGGACGTGTTCCGGGCCTCCGGTCCGACGGGCTCGGCCTCCATCGACGTTCGCATCGGCGCCAAGCGCGACGGACGCATCGTCGCCGGCACGGCGACCCTGCGCTACCAGGGCGGCGCCTTCCCCAGCGACGAACTCGTCCAGTACGGCGCACAGGCCGCCTTCGCCGCCTACGATCTCGAAGCGGTCAGGACCCGGGGCTACGCGGTCATGACCAACCGGCCCAAGCAGGCCGCCTACCGGGCGCCGGGCGCGCCCATGGCCGTCTACGCCGTCGAGAGCACGGTCGACGAATTGTGCCAGAAGCTCGACCTCGACCCGCTCGAGGTCCGGCTGAAGAACGCCGCGCGCAAGGGAACCCTTTCCTCCTACGGCCCCACCTTCAACGAGATCGGGCTCGTGCAGACGCTGGAGGCGGCCAGGGACCACCCGCATTACGCCGCGCCGCTCGGCCCCAACCAGGGGCGCGGCATCTCCTGCGGCTTCTGGTTCAATTTCGGCGGCAACACCTGCGTGTCGCTGAACATCAACGCCGATGGAACGGTCGGCGTGACCGAGGGCAATCCCGACATCGGCGGCTCGCGCGCCTCGATCTCGATGATGGCGGCCGAGGAACTCGGCATCCCCTACGAGAAGGTGCGCACCGTCGTCACCGACACCAATTCGCTGGGTTACAACGACACCACCGACGGAAGCCGGGTCACCTTCGCGGTCGGCCTTGCCACGATCGAGGCCGCCCGCGCCGCCAAGCGCGAAATGTGCCGTCGCGTCGCCACGCTCTGGGGCATCGACGCCGATGCGGTCAGATGGGAGAACGGCGCCGTCGTGCCGGCCGGACCGAACGCGGGCGACCACGAGCCGATGACGCTGGCCCGGATCGCCGCCCAGGCCGATGCCACGGGCGGTCCCATCGCCGGCCATCACGAGGTCAACGCGGACGGCGCCGGTGTCAGCTTCGGCGTTCACATCGCCGACGTCGAGGTCGATCCCGATACCGGCGCGGCCAAGGTGCTGCGCTACACCGTGTTCCAGGACGCGGGCTGCGCGGTCCATCCCGACTATGTCGAGGGCCAGATGCAGGGCGGGGCGGCGCAGGGAATAGGCTGGGCGCTGAACGAGGAATATGTCTATGGCGAGGACGGCCGGCTGCAGAATCCGGGCTTTCTCGACTACCGCATTCCGGTCGCGTCCGACCTTCCGCCGATCGACACGGTGATCCTCGAGATCCCCAATCCGGGCCATCCCTACGGCGTGCGCGGTGTCGGCGAGACACCGATCGTGCCGCCGCTGGCGGCCTTGTCGAATGCCGTCGCGCGGGCGACCGGGGTTCGCCTGTTCGAATTGCCCATGTCGCCGCCCAAAGTGCTTGCCGCGCTCGGGAACCGCGCTTGAAGGTCCGCGTCCGGCTCTGGGGCTCCCTGCAGTCGCTGGCGGGCGGCAAGGAAGAACTGGAGGTCGAGGCGGGCACGCTCGGCGAGGCCGTTCGCGCGATCGCGCGGCAGGAACCGGGACTGGCCGGCCAGCTCGACCGGGGCGTTTCGTTTGCCGTCGACGGCGTGATCTATCGCGACGCGCTGCTGGTCGAACTGACCGGCGAAGAGGAGATCGTGATGCTGCCGCGCATGGTCGGCGGCTAGGCCGCCCCGGAGAAGAACGCCGCCTGGCGGTGTGGGGTTCGCGTTGCATGACGAGCAGGTGGAGGGCGCAAGCCATGAACGTGCAGTTGCGGGACATTGCCGAACTGGGAGCCGGAGACAGCCACTTCTGTTTCCTGCTGGTGCCGCAGTTCGCGCTGCTGTCTCTGGCGTGCGCCGTGGAGCCGCTCGACAACGCCAACGCGGCGATCGGCGACAGGGTCTTTCACTGGTCGACCTGCAGCCTCGACGGCGAACCCGTCGCCGATGCGTCCGGCGCGCTGCACCCGGTCGACGGTCCGTGTTCGGCCTACAGGACGCGAGCGACGGTGATCGTGATCGGCGGCGAGCGGGCCGTCGGGGTCGATCGCGCCGAGCTCAAGGCCTGGCTGCGACACCATTCCGCGTTCGGCTCCCTGATCGGCGGGGTCGGATCGGGCGTCTACGCGATGGCGGCGGCCGGGCTTCTGGAGCGCAGACGCGCCACCATATCGGGGCCGATCGTCGACGTGTTCACCGAACGGTTTCCCCAGACCGAGGTCTCGCGCGCGCTCGTCGTCGAGGAAAAGGACCGGTTCACCTGCGCCGGGGGCGTCGCCACGATCGAGATGATGCTGGCGATCATGGCCCGCAGCGTCAGCGTGGAGACGGCCGAGGAACTGGCGCGAAGCTGCGGCTATTCGCCGATACGCAGGCTCGTGCGGACCATGAGTGTCGGCCACACATGGAGCTTCGACATCCGCGATCCGAAGCTGAGAAAGGCGATCGAGGTGCTCGAACGCGACATCGAAAAGCCGCTGACCTCGACGCGGGTCGCCGCCGAAGTGGGCCTTTCGACCCGGCAGATGGAGCGTATCTTCAAGAAGGAACTGGGGACCTCGCCGAAACGCTTTCTCGATCGCATGCGTCTGTCGCGCGCCAGGACGCTGCTGCTCGAGACCGACATGACGATCACCGCGATCCAGATCGCGTGCGGATTCCAGTCGCATTCGCACTTTTCCAACCGGTTCAGGCGAATGTACGGGACGTCCCCGCGTGCGCTGCGGATCGCCGCGCTCGGCCCCGCCGAACGTCAGGCCGGATAGACGCCGTTGCCGCGCAGACCGGTCGGTCAGCCCGCCTCTGCGACCGGCTCCGATGGAGGGCCGCCTGTCCGCGCGGGCTCGGATATCTCCAGCAGCCATTGCTTGAAGTCCTGCGCCGCCTGAGACAGTTCCAGCGAGCGCGGCGCGACCAGATAGAAGGCCCGGTCCGTGCGGACCTCAAGTTCGGTCGGCCTGATCAGCGCCTTGCGCTCGACCAGATTGTCGGTCGTCCCCAGCCATCCGAGCGCGAACCCGTGCCCGTCGATCGCCGCTTCCATCAGCGGCTGCTGGTCGGAAAAGCTCAGATGCTCCTCGATCTCGACGGCATGCCCGAGCACCGCCTCGAAGAAGTCCTCCCAGCCCATCCGGTGGCGGTAGGGCTCATGCAGATGCAGCAGATCGCGTTCCAGCAAGCCCTCGGCCGAGATCGGCAGGGTTTCGGAGGCGACATGCCATGGCGAGCACAGCGGAAAGACCACCTCGTCATAGAGCTTCCAGGCCTGGAACTCCGGCCAGTCGCCATCGCCGAGCAGCACCGAGAAATGGGCGTTCTCGGTGATCGGATTGGTGTCGCGCGAGACGATCTTCATGCTCAGATCGATGCCGGGAAACCGTTGCCTGAGATCGGGCAGCTTCGGCATGATGAAGTAGGACGCGAACGGCGCGGAGATGCATACGCTGACCAGATTCTTGCGCTGGTCCTGCTCGATGTGCGTCAGGCTGTCCTGGATCGTCTGAAACGCGTCCGATATCCCCTTGAAGAGGGTCTCGCCGGCATCGGTCAGCTCGACGTTGCGGCCGCTGCGGCGAAACAGCTTCGTGCCCAGGTGCTTTTCCAGATTGCGGATCTGGTAGGAGACCGATGGCTGCGTGACGTTCAGCTCCTGCGCGGCGCGGTGGAAGTTGCCCAGCCGCGCCGCCGCCTCGAACACGAAAAGCGCGGCGGGCGAGGAGATGCGTCGCCTGAGATTCTCGGGCAAGAGCTGGGTTCTCCTTGCGGTTCGTCCGATAGACAGCTTCTATCAAAATATCGAGTTTTCCAAGTCCGATCAAGTCACTGCTCTGTTCTCAGTTGATGGAAAAACGGCTAGCTTCGGGACATCGGAGCTCGTCGTCTCGGCGCAATCGGGCTCTTCTTTCTTGGGCCGGCGCCGGGGTGCGCGGCGCAATTCCGCACGTTGGGGGAGGGCGAGATGGTGGACCTTGGCGGCATCAACCTGGCGGTTCAGACCCCTTTTCACGCCGATGGCTCGATCGATTTCGCGTGCTGGGACCGGCTGCTGGACCGGTATGCCGACAGCGGCGTTCACGGCATTCTGCTCAGTTCGGGCACCGGGCAGCACGCCTATCTGACCGAAGCCGAGTGCACGGACCTGTTCAAGACGGGCGTGCGCCGCATCGACGGGCGGACGCGCATCCTGTGCCAGACCTCGGCCCTGAACATGGACGAGGTGATCCGCAGGTCGAAGACGGCGCAGGATCTGGGCGCCGATGCTGTCCTCGTGCTGCCGCCCTTCTTCGAGGGGCCGACGCACGATGATGGCATCCTGGCATTCTACGAGCGGCTCGACCGCGCGGTCTCGATCGATATCATCGGCTACAACATTCCCCAGGCGACGGGCATCGCCATTTCGCCCGACCTGTTCGCGCGGCTTCTCGAACTCGATCATTTCACGCACATCAAGGAGAGCTCGGGCGATCTGGCCCGTCAGCAGGCCCTTATCGCGACCGGCGGCAAGGTGCTTAACGGCGCCGATCCGAACACGGTCTTCTCGCTGATGGCCGGCTGCCCGGGCGTGATCTGGGGCGGCGCCAACATCTTCCCCGCCGAGGCCGCACGGCTGCATGAACTCGTGCGCGACGGCAACCATGGCGAGGCGCTCGAGATGTGGCGTCTCATGTTCCCGGTACTGAACTATTGCTGGGAGAACGACTACATCCCCGCGATCAAGGCCGCGGCCGGCCTGATGGGCTATGATGGCGGCGCCGTGCGCGCGCCCGTCTGCCCGGTCGGTGAACAGACCGTGGCCGACCTTTCCGCTCATTTGGCGGCCTTCAGGGAGCGCTACGGACGATGAGTACCCAGGCTCGCCTGGCGAACGAAAGCCGGCCTTCGATGCGTGCCGTCCGGGTCGTCGAGGGGCGTGGCGACTTCGCCTTCGACGCCATCCCCGTGCCGCGCCTGCGGCCGGGCGCGGCCCGCGTGCGGGTCGAAGCGGCGTTCCTGCCGCCCTTCTTTGGCGCCCTGCCGTCGGGGGGCTGGGCGACGCCGCCGCGACCGTTCACGCCGGGCCAGTGCGCGATCGGGATCGTCGAGGAGGCCGCCGACGATTCCGCCCTTGTCGGCGGCCAGCGTGTCTACTGCAACATGTACATTGAAGGACCCGGTTCGAGACGCCGGACTGAGTACGGCTTCATAGGCTGTTTCGGGGTCGGGCCGGGGACCGGCCGGCTCCTGGCCCGATGGCCCGACGGCACCTTCGCAGAGACCGTCGTCCTGCCCGATCGTTGCCTTGTCCCGGTGCCCGACAGCATCGATGTCGAACCGGCGATCCTGTGCCGCGCCGGCTGGTTCGCAACCGCGCTGGCCGGTTTCGAGCGCGGCGGTTTCGCGCCGGGGATGCGGCTGGCGATCAACGGCGCGACGGGCCTTCTGGGAACGTCGGCGGCCTTCGTCGCGCTCGCGCTGGGCGCCGCCGAGGTCCGGCTGTTCGGCCGCCGTCAGGACATCCTCGACCAGGTTGCCAGGACCGATCCGCGCTTGCGCGCCGACGCCGATGCGGACGAGCCAGGGCTCGATTTCGTGCTCGATTGCAGTGGCGGCGATAGCGCCGGGACGACGATGCGGCTCGTCGGTGCGCTCGAACGGTTCGGTCGGTGCGTGGTCGTCGGCGCGCCACAGTCGCCCTTTTCGATCGACGCGAGCCTCCTGATGCGCAAGGGCATCGGGCTGCAGGGCTCGTTCTGGTTTCCGGACGAGACCGCCGAACGCTGTCTGGCGATGATCGGCGCCGGCACGCTCGACCTTTCGGCGTTCCGGGCGCAGACCTTCGCGCTCGCCGATATCGGCGAGGCCATGGCGCGCAGTGTCGCCGCGTCGGGCGGATTGCGGCAAGTGGCGCTCGCGCCAGGCTTGGAGGCGACCCATGGCTGACGTGCCGTCCGAGGCGCAGATCGTCATCATCGGGGGCGGGATCGGCGGAGCGTCGATCGCCTACCATTTGGCCGCGCGCGGTGTTTCCGATGTGGTGCTGGTCGAGCGCGACCGGCTGACCTGCGGCACCACCTGGCACGCCGCCGGCCTGGTTGGCACCTTGTGGCCGACCAAGAACATGACGCAGCTCGGCGCCTACACGCACGAACTCTACCAGCGGCTCGAGGCCGAGACCGGCCAGGCGACCGGCTACAAGCGCAACGGATCGATCTCGCTTGCTCAGAATGCCGACCGCATGGAGGAGTTGACCCGCACCGCCGAGATGGCGCGCGCCTTCGGCGTCGCGGTCGACATTGTCGGCCCGGCAACGCTGGCCGAACTCTACCCGGGCATGGTCACCGACGACATTGTCGGCGGCCTGCATTTGCCCCGGGACGGACAGACCAACCCGATCGACACGACGATGGCGCTGGCCAGGGGCGCGCGGTTGAACGGTGCGCGCGTCATTGAAGGCGTCACCGTCTCGCGCATCCTCACCGAGGGCGGTCGCGCGGTCGGCGTTCAAACGGATGCCGGCACGATCCGCGCGCGCAAGGTCGTGCTGACCGGCGGGTTGTGGTCGCGCGATCTCGCCCGCCAGGTCGGCGTGGTGCTGCCGCTCTATGCGTGCGAGCACTATTATGTGGTGACCGAGGCGATCGCCGATCTGCCGAGGTCGCTGCCGATCATGCGGGACTTCGACCACGGCGTCTACTTCAAGGAAGATGCCGGCAAGCTGCTGATCGGCTTCTTCGAGGACAATGCCAAGCCGCTGCCGACCTCGGCCCTTCCGGCCGATTTCAGCTTCGGCGAATTGCCCTACGAGTTCGAGCATTTCGAGAAATATCTCGAACGCGCGATGGTGCGCTATCCGGCGCTGGAATCGGTCGGGATCGGGACGTTCTTCAACGGACCGGAATCGTTCACCGTCGACAACCAGCATCTGATGGGAGCCGCCCCCGGCGTCGACGGACTGTTCGTCGCCTGCGGGTTCAATTCGCGCGGCATCGGCGGCGCCGGCGGGATCGGCAAGGTGATGGCCGAGTGGATCGATCTGGGCTATCCGCCGATGGATGTCTGGGAAAGCGACTGCCGCAGGGTGATGCCCGCGCAGGGCGACGAGACGTATCTGAAGGCGCGTGTCGCCGAAGCGCTTGAGCGGTCCTATGCGATGCACTGGCCCTACTACCAGTACCGCACCGGCCGCGGCATCCGGAAATCGCCGTTCCACGACCGGCTGAAGGAACTGGGCGCCGTCCATGGCGAGGTCGCCGGCTGGGAGCGGCCGAACTGGTACGCGCCGACCGGCCAGCCGGCCGAATATGTCTACAGCTACGGCCGCCAGAACTGGTTCGCCCTGGCCGCCGAGGAACATCGCGCGGTCCGGGAGAATGTGGGCTTTTACGATCTCAGCTCGCTGGCGAAGTTCCAGGTTTCCGGGCCGGACGCCGAACGGCTGCTGCAGCGGCTGTGCTGCGCCGATGTCGGCGTGCCCGTCGGCAAGCTCGTCTATACGCAATGGCTCAACGCGCGCGGGGGTATCGAGGCCGATCTCACCGTCGCGCGCATCGGTGAGCAGACCTTCCTCGTCAGCACGCCCTGTGCGAGCCACACCAAGGACTGGTGGTGGCTGCAGGACCATCGCGGCGAGGGCGAGGATGTGACGATCGAGGATGTCACGGACGATTTCGCCGTGCTCTCGCTGCAGGGGCCGCAGGCGCGAACGGTCCTGGCCGCGATGACCGATCACCCGCTCGCCGCCGATGTCTTTCCCTTCGGAACCGGCGCCTGGATCGATGCGGCCGGCGTCCGCGTGTGGGCACAGCGCCTTTCCTATGTCGGCGAACTGGGCTGGGAAATCTTCATCCCGGTCGAGGATGCCACGGACTTTCTCGAGGCCCTGCTCGACGCGGGACGCCCGCACGGGCTAAGGCCGGTCGGCATGCACGCGGTCGATGCGCTGCGCATGGAGAAGGGCTTTCGCCACTGGGGCCACGACATCGTCTATGAGGACAATCTCGTGCAGGCGGGCCTGGGTTTCACCGCAAGGCCCGACAAGACGATCCCCTTCATCGGTCGCGATGCCTTCGTCGAACAGAAGGCGGCCGGCGCGCCCGGGCGGCGCATGGTCTGCTTCCTACTCGAGGATCCCGAACCGCTCCTATTCCACAACGAGCCGATCCTGCGGGACGGGGTCACGGTCGGCTATCTGACCTCGGGTGGCTACGCCCATTGGCTCGATGCGGCGATCGGGATGGGCTACGTCTCGGCCGACGAACCGGTGACGGCCGATTATCTGCGCGCCGGCCGCTTCGCGATCCAGGTCAACGGCCGGCCGGTGCCGGCGCGTGCCAGCCTCAAACCCTTCTACGACCCGACATCGGAACGCATGCGGGCCTGACGCGCCCCTCAACGACAGCGAGTGCGACATGAAACTTCGAAGCGGCCTGCAGTACCGGGGACCCGAGCGCTCGCTCCAGCGCGCATGGGCCAAGGGCGCAGGATTGATCGACGAGGAATTCCACCAGCCGATGATCGCGGTGGTCAACACCTATCAGGACTTCTCGCCCGAGAACTTCCATTTGCGCCAGGTGGCAGAGGCGGTGAAGGCCGGCGTCCGCATGGGTGGCGGCACGCCGTGCGAGTTCAATACGTTCCACGTCACCGATTCCGAGACCTTCGCCTCGGCGGGCATGCGCTATGTGCTGCCGTCCCGCGATCTTGTCGCCGACATGATCGAATTGATGGTCGAGGGCCATCGCTTCGATGCCATGGTCCTGATCGGGTCGGGCGACAAGGTCATGCCGGGCATGGTGATGGCCGCCGCGCGGCTCGACCTGCCCGCGATCATGATCTATGGCGGCCCGACCAAGGCCGGTCTCTACAAGGGCCGCAAGGTCTTCCTGGAGACCGTCTACGACGCGGTCGGCGAATACTATCGCGGCGAGATGTCGGCCGAGGACCTCAAGGGACTGGAGGACAACCATTTCCCCTTCTCGGGGGCCTGCGACACGGCGACCTCGGGCAACACCGCCGGCATCTACACCGAGGCGCTCGGCCTCGCCCTTCCGCATTCGGGCACGCTGCCCGCCGGTTCGAACTACCAGCTTCGTGCCGCCAAGCGGACGGGCATGCGCATCATGGAGCTCCTGCGCGACGACATCCGGCCCTCGCAGATCCTCACGCAGTCCGCCTTCGAGAACGCGATGCGGGTCGGCATGGCGGTCGGCGGGTCGACCAACATGGTGCTGCACTCGATGGCGATGGCCGCCGAGGCGGGCGTCGTGATGGATTTCGGCACCTGGGACCGCCTGTCCCGCGACACGCCGACCCTGGTCAAGCTCGCCCCGTCGGGGCCCTGGGGCGTGACCGAGCTTGGCGAGGCCGGCGGCGTACCGGCGCTCCTGAAGGCGCTCGGCGACAGGATCGACGGTTCGGCCCTGACGGTCTCCGGCCGGACGATCGGCGAGATCGCCGACAAGGCGCAGAACCAAAATCCCGACTGCATCACCTCGGCCGAAAGGCCGGTGGACCGGGAAGGGTCGATCTACATCCTCAAGGGAAGCCTTGCGCCCGGCGGCGCGGTGGTCAAGGCGTCGGGTGTCGCCCGGGCCATGTGGGACGTCACGCTCGAGGCGCGCGTGTTCGAGGACGAGGAGGCGGCGATCGATGCCTTGCGCGCCGGCGATGTGGGGCATGGTACCTGCATCATCATCCGCAATGAGGGCACCAAAGGCGGCCCCGGCATGCGTGAGATGCTGGGCGCCACCTCGGCGGTGATCGGCGCGGGGCTTGGCGAAACCTGCGCGCTTGTGACGGACGGCCGTTTTTCGGGGGCGACGCACGGCCCCGCGATCGGCTATGTCACGCCGGAGGCGGCACGCGGCGGCCCGATCGCCATCGTCGCCGACGGCGACCGTATCGCGATCAACCTCGAGCAAAGGCGGCTCGACCTGGTCGTCGATCAGGACGAAATCGACCGCCGGTTCGCGGCCTACCGGGCGCCGGAGCCTCGGGTGAAGCGCGGCTATCTGAAGTTCTACGCCGACCATGTCGCGCCCGCCTCGGAAGGCGCGACCATGCCCCGCCTTTGAGCGAACGCGGAGAGACGACCATGACGGAGCCGGCAAGAAAGCGGCGTGGCCGCGCCGAACGGCGCACCGACAGATCGGAACGGAAGGCGTCCCTGCGCCTGCCGCATCTGTCGAACGTGCTCCATCCTATCGAGGTGCTCGACGAGGCCGCCTTCGAGCGGGTGCACGAGGCGGCGATGACCATCCTCGAGGAGGTCGGCATCGCGTTCCGGTGCGACAAGGCCCGCGCGCAATGGAAGAAGGCGGGCGCCAGGATCGACGGTGAACTGGTCTATATCGGCCGGGAGATGATCGCCGAGCTTGTCGCAAAGGCGCCGAGCGAATGGGAGTTCGCCTCGCGCAACCCGGCAAGGCGGACCAAATTCGGCGGCCGGAACACGGTCTTCACCACCATGCAGGGCGCGCCCTATGTGCGTGACCTTGACGGGGTGCGGCGCGGCTCGACGCTCGAGGATGTCGACAATTTCAACAAGCTGATCCAGATGTCGCCCTGCTACCAGATCGCGCCGGGCTTCGTGGCCGAGCCGATGGACCTTCCGGTCCCGCATCGGCATCTGGAATGGGTGCGCAGTTCGCTCGTCTATACCGATCTGCCGTTCTTCGGGGTCCCCAACATCCCCGAATATTGCCGCGATTCGCTGGAGATGACGCGGATCGTGCACGGCCGCGATTTCGTCGACGACAATGCGGTCACGATCAACCACATCAACTGCGTCTCGCCGCGCCTCTGGGACGATGTCCTTTTGGAATGCGCGCGCACCTATGCCGATGCCGGCCAGGTCTGTCTGATGTCGCCGTTCGTCTTGGCCACGGCCAACGCGCCCGCCGACATCGGCGCGACCGTCGCCCAGCTGACCGCCGAGGCGCTTTCGGGCATCGCCTACATGCAGCTCTACAAGCCCGGCACCAAGTGCATCTTCGGCCAGTTCACCGTATCCACCTCGCTGAAGTCGGGCGCGCCGATGGCGGGCGTGCCGGAGATCTCGCTGATCCAGTTCTGCGTCGGCCAGATGGCCCGCCGTTACGGCCTGCCGTGGCGGACAACGGCCGCGCAGGCCAGTTCGAAGCTGTTCGACGCGCAGTCGGGATACGAGGCGGCGATGGCGTTCTTCACCGGCATCACCGCCGGCGCCAACCTGATGCTGCATGCCGGCGGCTGGGACGAGGCCGGCCTCGTCAACTGCTACGCCAAGCTGATCGTCGACGCCGAACAGTGCACGCTCTATCACCGGCTTGGCCGCGGCGTGTCGCTGGACCGTCTCGACGACGCCATGGAGGCGGTCCGGCGCATCGCGCCCCAGGGCCATTATCTGGGCGATCCGTTCACGCTCGAAGTGTTCGAGGACAGTTTCATGATGCCGTCATTGTTCGACTACGACAGCCATCCCCAGTGGGAGGCGGCCGGCGCCAAGGATCTGGCGCAGCGCGCCCGCGAGCGCGCCCGGCAGATGCTCGCCGACTATCAGGCGCCGGCACTCGATGTGGCCGTGCGCGAGGAACTCGATGCTTTCGTCGAACGGCGCCGGGCGGAAATCTCGCCCGCCGTCGCCTGAGGGAGGGCGCCATGACCGAGCTTTTCTCGCTGCGCGACAAGGTGGTTCTGGTGACCGGATCGACCCGCGGCCTCGGCTGGCACATGGCGCTCGCCGTCGCCCGGGCCGGAGGTCGGCTGGTGCTGCACGGGCGGACCGAGCAGGCGTGCAAGACGGCGCGAGAAACGCTCGGCGAAATGGGCTTCGATGTCGACTACGTGCACTTCCCGATGGAGGACCATGACGCCGTCGGCGGCGCGATCGACACGATCGTCGAGCGTCACGGCGCGATCTGGGGCGTGGTCAACAATGCCGGCATGGGCCTGCACAGGCCCATCGAGGACGAGACCGTCGACATCTACGGCCAGATCCTGGCGGTCCACGCGGTTTCGCCGTTCCAGCTCACCCAGCACGCCGCCCGCCACATGAAGGCGGCTCCGGGGCCCGATCGCGGCCGCATCGTCAACGTCTCCTCGATCGCCTTTTCGAGCCCGCGCGCCGGCATCTGCAACTACGCGACCGCCAAGGCGGCCATCGTCGGTTTCACGCGGGCGGCGGGGGCGGAGCTGGGCCCGCACGGCATCTGCTGCAACGCGGTGGCGCCCGGCTACTTCCGCACCGAGAACACCGAGTTCCTGCACAAGGACCCCAGGTTCCGCGACAAGGTCAACGGGCGCACGCCGGCCGGTCGCTGGGGCGATCCGGCCGAACTGGCCGCGGTCGTGCAGTTCCTGCTCTCTCCGGCCTCGTCCTACGTGAACGCGCAATGCCTCGGCGTCGATGGCGGTATGTCGCATTACCTGCATGCCATCGACCACATCCCGCAAAACTGAACCCGGAAGTGGAGGCGATCATGAGCGGACGACTGCAGGACAAGGTGGCGATCGTCGTCGGAGCGGGCTCGCTCGGACCCGGTTGGGGCAACGGCAAGGCGACAGCGGCGCTGTTTGCACGCGAGGGCGCGCGCGTCCTGTGCGTCGACCGCAACGAGGCGGCGGCCGAGGAGACCCGCGACATCATCCGCGGCGAGGGCCACGTCGCCGAGGCGCATCGATGCGATGCGACCGACGAGGCCGAGGTCGTCGCCATGGTCGAGGCGGCGCGCGACCATTTCGGGCCGGTCGACATCCTGCACAACAATGTCGGCATCCTGCGGGCCGGAACGCCCATCGACACCACCGTCGAGGACTGGGACATGGTCATGAACGTCAACTGCAAGTCGGTGTTCCTGCCCTGCAAGCACGTCCTGCCCATGATGATCGACCGGGGCGGCGGCGCGATCGTGAACATGTCGTCCATCACCGGCTTCCGGAACCTCGGCGCTCCCTACATCGCCTACAACACATCGAAGGGTTCGATCGTCTCGTTCACCCGAAACCTCGCGGCCACCTACGCGGCCTCGGGCGTGCGCGCCAACTGCATCCTGCCGGGCAACATCGATACGCCCATGGCCCGCAACGCGATCTCGCAGACCTCCGGCAAGCCCAAAGCGGAAATCGATTTCGCCACGCTGGCCGAGGAACGCGGCGCCCGCGTGCCGATGAAGCGGACCGGAACCGCATGGGACGTCGCCAAGGCGGCCCTGTTCCTGGCGAGCGATGATGCCGCCTACATCACCGGCAGCGAGATCTACGTCGATGGCGGCCTGAACTGCCGGGCATGACGGCTGGCTCGGACCCCGCGCACGATAGACTGAACCTATCATTGAGCGGCACTTTTTTGCGCGGTTGCCCAATAGAAATGACGTTAGGGTGCGACCGCAAGGCGGATTTTCGGGGCGGCGATGGTGTCAGAACTTCACAACGGGCAGATGATCGACGCGGGTGAAAGCGAAATCTACGCGCTGCGGGTGACCGACATTCATGTGGGCGGCGACGTCCACCGGATCGTCACCGACGGTCTTCTGGACATTCCGGGCGCAACCGTGCTCGAAAAGACCCGGTTCCTGGAGCGCAACGCGGACGGTCTGCGCAAGACGCTGCTGGACGAGCCGCGCGGCGGCCATCCCGCACTCTTCGCCGACGTCATCGTCGAGCCCTCTCACCCCGACGCGCAGGCGGGCCTGATCATCATGGAGAACAACGGCTATCCGATGTTCTCGGGCACCAACATCATGAGCACGGCCATCGCGCTGGTCGAGCGCAAGGGGCTGCCGATCGGTGAAGGGCGCAACCGCCTCCTGCTCGAGGCGCCCGGCGGGCTGGTCAACGTCGATGTCGAGTGTCGCAACGGCCGCGTGCTCAGCGTCGCCTGTCAGCCCTCAAAGCCGGTGTTCTGCTACGACCGGGACCTGCACGTGGACGTCCCTTCGATCGGGCGAGTCGCCTTCGATCTTTACTGGTCCGGCGAGTTCTTTCCCGTCATCGATGCGTCCAGCCACGGCTTCGCGTTCGAGCCGCGCGAGGAGTACGAACTGGGCGCGTTCGCCAAGGCGTTTCTCGATCAGGCCATTCCGCGCTTCAAGCCGGTCCACCCCGAGATCGACGATCGGCGCGACCTTGCCTCGGTGGTCTTCACGATGCCGCTGCAGACCGCACCCGATGGGTGGCTTGAACGGCGGGTCGTGCCCTACGTCTATCCGAACCATCAGGTCGGCCGTTGCGCCGCCGGCATGCCGTCTTCGATCGCCCTTGCACAGCTCTATTTCGAGGGCCGGCTTACCAAAGACGATGTGCTGCGCACGCGTTCGCCGCGCGGCGGCACGCTCGAGGTGCGCATCGTCGAGGATCGCAGGAGCGGGCCCCATGACGGCGTCATCGTCTCGGTGGAAGGCCGCGGCTGGACCATTGCCGACGGCCACATCATCCTCGATATGTCCGACCCGATGACGCCCACCGACGGTTTCGAACGACTGATTTCACGCGGCTCGGCGGCCGCCCTGTCCAGTTCAACCCTAAGCGCACAGGTACGCCATGGCGACGGAGACGCGAAAGTCGAACGACAATATTGAGCTGTGCTGCCGTGGGCTGTGGAAGGTCTTCGGCGCCGATCCGGGCCGGTTCTTCCGGCCGGGCGCTCCGGGACGCGACGATCCCGAGGAACTGTTCAACGCGATCCGCGAGCAGGGCCACGTTCCGGCGGTGTGCGATGTCGATCTCGAGTTTCGCAGGGGCGAGATTTCGGTCGTGATGGGATTGTCGGGGTCGGGGAAATCGACCCTGGTGCGCTGTCTGTCCAGGCTGGTCGAGCCGACCGCCGGCGAACTTCTGCTCGGCGATGTCGACATGATGGCGATGAACGAAAAGCAGCTGCTTGCCGTGCGACGCCAGAAGATGGGCAAGGTGTTCCAGAACTTCGGATTGCTCCCGCACCTGACCGCGCGGGAGAACATCGCCTTTCCGCTGGAATTGCAGGGCGTTTCCAAGGAAGAGCAGGTCGAACGCGCCGACAAGGTCATAGACCTCGTGCGCCTCTGGGGCCGCGAGGACAGCCTGCCCTCGCAGATGTCGGGCGGCCAGCAGCAGCGCGTCGGCATCGCGCGCAGCCTGATCGTCGATCCCGAGATATGGTTTCTCGACGAGCCCTTCTCGGCGCTTGATCCGCTGATCCGCAAGGAGTTGCAGGACGAGCTTCTCAGGCTGCAGGACAGCCTCAGGAAGACGATCGTGTTCATCACCCATGACTTCGACGAGGCGGTGAAGCTTGCCGACCGGATTGCGATCATGCGCGACGGTTTCGTCGTGCAGGCCGGCACGCCCGCCGAGATCGTCTTCTCGCCGGCGGACGACTATGTCGCCGAGTTCGTCAAGGACGTGCGCCGCGATGCCCTTCTGACCTGCGGTCAGGCGATCGGTCCGGCTTCCGGCTTGGGCGCTGGGGACGGGCCGACGATTTCGGCCGACGCTCCCATGAGCGAGGGAATCGCCCTGATGCTGCGGTCGGGCCGGTCGATCGAGGTCGTCGACGGCGCCGGCAATGTGACGGGCGTCGCGACGCCTGAGAGCATGCTCAGGGCGATGTTCGCGGAGACACCGGTCCAGTGAGCGGCCCGGACACAAAGGGAGCCTCGCAGATCGCCACGGCAAAGCCACCCGTCCACGCCCTCCGCAAGGCCATCGATGCCGGCACCACGGCAACCTTACCCGTCCGGCCCATTGTCCTGGCCTGGGGGCTGATCGCGGCGGTCTTTGCGGTGACTGCCCTGACCAACGCGGCGCCGGCCTGGTTCGTCGTGGCGCCCGGCGAGCCGCTCGTACCCCTCAATCAGTGGCTCAACCAGGCGATGGACGCCTTCATCGCATGGTTCAGGTGGCTGTTCAGGGCGATCGCCTTCCTCCTCGAACAGCCGCTGAACGGCCTGCAATATCTGTTCAGCGTCCTGCCATGGCCCGTGGTCTTTGCGTTCTTCGGCTTTCTCGGCCTTCTGGCGGGCGGCGTCAGCGCCGCCTTGTTCAACCTGTGCGTTCTCACCTACATCCTGGTGATGGGCTACTGGGAGCCCAGCATGAACTCGCTGGCGCTGGTGGCGATCTCGGTTCCGCTGGCGCTGTCGGCCGGTTTCGTCCTGGGCGCGATCGCCTTCCACTCCAGACGCGGTGAGCGGATCATCGTTCCGCTGATGGATCTGATGCAGACCATCCCGACCTTCGCCTACCTCGTCCCGATCCTGCTTCTGTTCGGCTTCGGTCCGGTGGTCGGCATGATCGCCGGCGCCATCTACGCCTGCCCGCCGATGGTCAAGAACACCCATCTGGCGCTGTCGCGGGTGCCGCAGTCGGTGGTCGAATCGGCCCGCATGTCGGGCGCGACCGGGCGCCAGCTCTTCTGGCGCGTGCGTGTTCCCACGGGGATGGGTCAGATCTTGCTCGGGGTCAATCAGGCGACGCTCGCCGCGTTCAGCATGATCATCATCGCCTCGGTCATCGGTGGCTTCCGGGACATTGGCTGGGAAGTGCTGAGCACGGTGCGCAAGGCACAGTTCGGCGAAAGCCTGCTGTCGGGCCTGGTGATCGCCCTCATGGCCATGGCGATGGACCGCAGCACGGCGAGCTATGCGCGGCGGCGGATTTCGCCCTCCTTCGAGGCCGATTTCGACATCAGGCGCGCCTGGGCGTGGTTCGCGGTCGGCGTGATCGGCCTTTATGCGGCGGCCCAGGCTCTGCCGTTCCTCGCCGCCTATCCCGACGCCTGGCGTCTTGACCTTGCCAGCCCGCTCAACGCCTTCATCGACCTGCTTCTGACCGAGTTCCCCGGCTTCTTCGTCGGGATCAAGAATTCGGCGCTGATCTTCGTCATGCTTCCGCTGAAGATCGGCTGGGAGAACACGGTTGGCCTCAGGACATGGGGCTTCGAGCTGACGCCGGTGGCGATCGCCGCCTATGCCGTTTTTGTGCTGCTTGCGGTCTTCGCCATGAACCGGGTCTTCGGCCGGGGCGCGGCGTGCGCGACGGCGGCCATCGCCGCGATCTTCTATTTCGGGCTGACCAACATCGCCTGGCCGGTGATCATCGCGGCGATCACGCTGCTGGCCTTCCAGGTCGGCGGGATCGGCGTTGCGGCGTTCGCCGGCGGTGCGACCGCCTTCATGCTGCTGACCGGCGTCTGGCTGCCAGCCATGGTGTCGGTCTATCTGTGCGCCACGGCGGTGCTGATATGCGTCATCGTCGGAGGTGGTCTGGGCATCCTCGCGAGCGAAAACGACACGGTCTCGAAGATCGTCCGTCCGATCAACGATTCGCTTCAGACGATCCCGATGTTCGTATTCCTCATTCCGATCATCATGCTGTTCAAGGTCGGCGAATTCTCGGCGGTCCTCGCCATCGTCGCCTACGCGATCGTGCCGATGGTCCGCTATACGGAGCACGGGCTCAGGAACGTCCGCATCGAGGTGATCGAGGCCAGCCGCATGATGGGGGCCACGCGCAGCCAGATCCTGTGGCGGGTGAAGCTGCCGCTTGCCATGCCCGAGATCATGCTCGGCCTCAACCAGACGATCCTCTACGCGCTGGCGATGCTGGCGGTGACCGCGCTGGTCGGCACCAAGGACCTTGGACAGGTCATCTACATCTCGCTGACCTCGGCCGACTTCGGCGCGGGCATGATCGCCGGCTTCAGCATGGCCTTCATCGCCATGATCGCCGACCGCATCCTGCAGGCCAAGGTCAATGCCGACAAGAAGAGGCTCGGCCTGCAATGAGCGTCAGGCCGGCCAAATCCGATAAGCTCGGTTTACCGGTCAGGCTGGATTTTCGCCCGCTTCGGCCGCTGTTCGGCATCGCGGCTTCGATCGGCGCGGTTATGATGATCTGGCCCGAGTGCAACCAACGGAGGCCCAGGGCCGTGGCGGTCCGGGAACGAGGGAGAGCAAGATGAACATCAAATCAAGGCAAGGAACACGCGCGTTGATCGCGGCGGTCGCGACGATCGGCCTGCCGGTCGCCGCATTGGCCGAGGTTCCCGAATCGTCCGATCCGATCAAGATGGCGATCAACGACTGGACCGGTCAGCACCTGTCGACGATGATCGCCGGCGAAATCCTGGAGCGGATGGGCTACAATGTCGAATACGCCGTCGCCGGGGTCCAGCCGCAATTCATCGCCATCTCGGAAGGTGAAATCCATGCCAACATGGAGGTGTGGAGCAACAATCTGGGCGAGGTGCTGCCGCAGGCGCTCGAGGACGGAAGGGTCATCGATCTGGGCGAGAGCGGTCTGAAGCCGGCCGAAGGGTGGAGCTATCCGACCTATGTCGCCGAAATGTGTCCGGGCCTGCCGGACTGGGAGGCGCTCAACGAGTGCGCCGACCTGTTCATGACGCCCGAAACGCTGCCCAAGGGCCGCATCGTCGACGTGCCGGCGGACTGGGGCACGCGCTCGCCGAAGATCATCGAAGCGCTCGGGCTCGACTACGAGGCGGTACCGGCCGGCAGCGAGGGCGCGCTGATCGCCGAGATGAAGGCCGCCCAGCAGGGCCGGCAGCCGCTTCTGATCTGGTTCTGGACGCCGCACTGGATTCACGGGGAAATCCCGGTCGACTGGGTGCAGCTGCCCGCCTACGACCCGGCGTGCCTCGAGGATCCGTCCTGGGGCGTCAACCCGGACGCGACCTGGGACTGCGGCATCGAGGCGCCGGGCACCATCAAGATCGCATGGTCGGGCATGGCCGACAAATGGCCCGCCGCCTACCGGTTGCTGGAGCTCTATCAGATCACCAATGACGTCCAGATCCCGCTCATGAAGGCGGTCGATGTCGACGGGGCCGACCTCGACGAGACCGTTTCGCAATGGGTCGACGACAATGAGGATGTCTGGCGCCCCTGGGTCGACGAGGCGATGGCCGCTCAGTAGGCCGTCCGCGCTCTGCATGCGTTCCTCCCGGCGGCGGGCGGCGATCGACGTTGCCCGCCGCATCCGTTCCGTCGGCGCGGGAGCCGGCCAACCATCCAACACCAGACCCGGCCTTCGCTCATGAGTTCGCGTTCTTCCTATGATTTCATCGTCGTGGGTGCCGGTTCGGCCGGGTGCGCGGTCGCCGCGCGGCTGTCGGAACAGGCCGATGTGCGGGTGCTGCTGATCGAAGCGGGACCCCGCGACAACAGCCTGTTCATCCACATGCCGGCCGGCTTCGAACAGCTCATGGGGCACCGCACCTACGACTGGCGTTACGAGAGCGAGCCCGAGCCCTATCTGGACGGCCGCCGGATCAGGCATCCGCGCGGCCGCGTGCTCGGAGGCTCCTCCTCGATCAACGGCATGGCGTTCGTTCGCGGCAACCCCAGGGACTTCGAGGCCTGGGGTGATCTTCCGGGCTGCCAGGGCTGGCGCTATGCGGACGTGCTTCCCTATTTCAAGAGAATGGAGACCTATTCGGGCGGCGAGAGCGCCTATCGGGGCGGCAGCGGCCCGGTCGGGGTCCAGCGGCCCGCGCGGTTCAGCACCCCGCTGCCCGAGGCGTTCCTGCAAGCCGGCGAGCAGGCCGGATACAGGTTCACCGAGGACATGAACGGCCCGCAGCAGGAGGGCTTTGCGCGGTTCGATAGGAATACCGCCAACGGACGCCGCATGAGTTCGGCCCAGGCCTATCTGAAACCCGCTTCGGGGCGGGCCAATCTCGCCGTCAGGGTCGGCTGTCGCGTCATCGGCCTCGAGCTGACCGGCAACCGCGTCCGCGGCGTGATCATCTCGGGGGCAAATGGGACCGAGACGATCCAGGCCGAACGCGAGGTGATCATGTGCGCGGGCGCGATCGACACGCCGCGCCTGATGATGCTGTCGGGCATCGGCGACGCCGACGCCCTGAAGCGGCACGGCATCGCATCGCGGCACCATCTGCCGGGCGTGGGCGCGAACCTGCAGGACCACACTGACTTCTACGTCCAGTATGCGTGCCGCGAACCCGTCACGCTCTACAGTAGCAAGTCGATCGTCAACAAGGCGCTGATTGGCGCCCGCTGGCTGATCGCCCGGTCCGGTTGGGGCGCGACCAACCATTTCGAGGCCGTCAGCCTCATCGAGAGCCATCCGGGCGTCGACTATGCCGACGTGCAGAACACCTTCATTCCGATTGCGGTCTCCTATGACGGCACGCAGGCCGTCAAGGGCCACGGGTTTGCGCTCGGCATCGGTCCCATGCGTCCCACCAGCGTCGGCACGCTGTCTTTGCGGTCGGACAGTCCGATGGCCCCGGCCGTCATGCAGTTCAACTACATGCAGATCGAGCATGACCGCATCGTCGCCCGCGAGAGCCTGCGGCGCGCCCGGGAGATCGTCGCGCAGCCGGCCTTCGACCGGTTCCGCGGCACGGAGGCCTTTCCGGGGGCGGACGCGACCTCGGACGGCGATCTGGACGCCTTCGTGCGCGCGCACGCCGAAAGCGGCTATCATCCGTGCGGCACCTGCCGGATGGGCGATGACGATCTGGCGGTGGTTGACGCGAAGGGCAGGGTGCGGGGTCTCGAAGGGCTTCGCGTCGGCGACGTGTCGATACTGCCGCGCGTGCTCAGCGCCAACCTGAACGCCCCGGCGATGATGATCGGCGAACGGATGGCCGATTTCGCGCTCGGTCGCGCCCTGCCGCCGGCCGCGAACGCGACCTTCTTCAAGGGCACCTCACGCTAGGGTGCGCCGGACTTCGTCCCGTCGCGATCGATGCAAGTCCTGGTCTGCGGAAGCCGCAGGGCAGGCAAGCCGATCTATCAGCGCTCCACGGGAGACGGATTGTCGGGAGACGGGGATGGCTGGGGAACCTGGATTCGAACCAGGACTAACGGAGTCAGAGTCCGCGGGTCTACCGTTAACCTATTCCCCAGCAGGCCGGCCGAACCGGGCGGCGGTCCGGCCCGCGACCGACCATATATGGCCTCCGGCCGCGCGATGCAATCGGGGCGGCGCTTTTTGCCTTTGCGAAATGTGACACCGCTGTTACGCTTCTGGCAACTGCAGATAGCGCGCGTGCTGCGCCCATCGGGCTGCGCCGCGCGGGAAAGAAGATGTGACGATGCCTGGACCGGACACGCTCGTGTCCCCGGCGGGCCCGTCGGCCCGCGATGAGGGCGAACCACGCTCGGGACGGGGCGAAAGGGGCCTGACGGACGGCGATCGGCAGCGCCCTTCGCCGACCGGCGAGGCCGCGCGCCCGACCCGCGACAGGATTGCCCGCGGCGAAGACGTCCGTGAGCCCGACGGAAGCCGAACGGGTGGCGCCCACGCCGATGGCGCCTCGGGCGGTGCCGGGAGCGATGCGGGCCCCTTCGCCAAGCGGCCCTCCAAGCGCGGTCGTCGCCGCCGGCGCCGGTCGACGAGCGCCGAGGCCCCGCCCACCGACAAGCCCGCGCCGCAGCGCAAGGGACGCCGGCGCAAGCCGCGCGGCACGGTCGTTGGCCCCGCCCGCAACGAGGCCGGCGTTGCGGCCGAAACGGAGACCGGGCCCGCCGAGCGCGCGCCCGCGCCTTCGGCGCCGCCGCAGGCCCCCGCCCTTGCCAACCGGACGCGCCCGTCCCAGGCCTATGCGGCGCTCGATCTGGGCACGAACAATTGCCGCCTTCTGGTCGCCGTGCCGGCCCGGCCCGGCGCGTTCCGCGTGGTCGATGCGTTCTCGCGGATCGTGCGTCTCGGCGAGGGGCTCGGCGCGAGCGGGCGCCTGTCCGATGCGGCCATGGACCGCGCGGTCGAGGCGCTTGCGGTGTGCCGCGACAAACTGATCGCCCGGCCGGTCGAACGCACCCGGCTGATCGCCACCGAGGCCTGCCGGTCGGCCGACAACGGCGCGGCCTTCCTCGAGCGGGTCTATCGCGAGACCGGGCTGAAGCTGGAAGTCGTCGACCGCGAGACCGAGGCGCGCCTTGCCGTGGCGGGCTGCGGCTCGCTGGTCGACCGGACCGCGCGCTCGACTGTGCTGTTCGACATCGGCGGCGGATCGTCCGAGATCGCGGTGATCGATCTGGATCGGGGCGGCGGCCGCAACCTGTCCGACAACATCGTCGGCTGGACCTCGCTGCCGATCGGCGTCGTCACGCTCGCTGAGCGGTTCGGCGGTACCCATGTCGATCGGGAGAGCTTCGCGGCGATGGTCGCCCACGCCGAGGAGCTGCTCGCCGATTTCGCCGCGCGCCATCGCCGGTCCGGCGGCGGCCGCGACGATGCGTTCCACCTGATCGGCACGTCGGGCACGGTGACGACGCTCGCCGGCATTCATCTGGGCCTGAAGCGCTACGACCGGCGCCGCGTCGACGGGCTGTGGATGGCCGACCACGAGGTCGACCGGATCAACGACCGGCTCCTGTCCTGGTCGTTCGACGAGCGGGTGGCCAACCCGTGCATCGGCCGCGACCGGGCCGATCTGGTGCTGGCGGGCTGCGCGATCCTGCAGGCGATCCGCAACGTCTGGCCGGCGCGGCGGCTGCGCGTCGCCGATCGCGGCCTGCGCGAGGGCCTTCTGACCGAGATGATGGCCGCCGACGGGGTCTGGCGCCGCAGCCGCTACCGGCGCGGCCGGGCGCGCGGCCAGTCCGCCCCCAAACCCGGAGGGCGCTAGGATGGCGCGCAAGCCGGCCCGGCCCGGCGGCCGGTCGATCAACCAGCATGTGCGACGCAAGCAGAAGCTCAAGCCGTCCTCGCGCCGCTGGATCGAGCGGCAGCTCAACGATCCATACGTGCAGCGCGCCAAGCGCGAGGGCATGCGCTCGCGCGCGGCCTACAAGCTCAGCGAAATCGACGACAGGCACGCCATCCTGACCCGTGGCGCGCGCGTGATCGATCTGGGCGCGGCGCCCGGCGGCTGGTGCCAGGTGGCGGTGGAGCGGACCGGCTCGACGCCCGAAGAGCCGCTGGTGGCGGCGATCGACTATCTGGGCATGGATCCGGTCCCGGGCGTCACCGTGCTGGAGATGGATTTTCTGGACGACGACGCGCCGGACCGGCTGATCGAGGCGCTCGGCGGCGCGCCGGACGTGGTTTTGTCCGACATGGCCGCGCCGACGGTCGGTCACCGCCAGACCGATCACATGCGCACCATGCATCTGGTCGAGGTGGCGGCCGAGTTCGCCATCGAGGTGCTGGAGCCGGGCGGCCATTTCCTCGCCAAGACCTTCCAGGGCGGCACCGAAAAGGCGCTGCTCGACCGGCTCAAGCACCACTTCGGAAAGGTGATCCACGTCAAGCCCGACGCCAGCCGCGCCGAATCGGTGGAGCTCTATTTGCTGGCGAAAGGGTTCAAGGGCAGGGGGTGAGGCCGGACGCCCGCTGCCGGTGCCGCGATGGGGGCCATGGGCCGAGTATCCGCGATGGGCGGGTCTGGGACAATTCTATGCTCGCGAACGAATGTCGAGTCTGCGGATAGAACCGACTTCTGACGCCTCTTCGCAACTGGTTGCCAATGCAAAGCGCTCAAGTTAATGGCAGGTAATTCTTAAGGAGTATGCCGTGCCTTCCATTGACGAACTACGCCCCTTGCTGGCCGAGCCGCGTGAGGATTTAGCTGCGGAATACAAAGATTGGCTCAACCTTAGTGAGAACAGCCAAAAGGCGATTCTCGCAAAGGCAGCCATTGCCATTGCTAATCACGGCGGGGGCTACATCGTTATCGGCATGCGGGATAATCGGTCACAATTGGTATCTGTGCCACGCCCTGACGGGATTCCGGATACAGAGCAAGATGCAGTGAATGCCGCAATCCAGCGGTTTGCGACGCCGGAGTTTCATTGCGAGGTTTACGCCGTTCCGCATCCAGAAACCGCCGTCGTCCATCCCGTGATCGTTGTACCCGGTGGCATGATCGTGCCTGTAATGAGCAAGCGAAACTGCCAAGATATCATCGCGCAGCATCGCGTATATATCCGAAAGCCGGGTCCACGCAGCGAGGAGCCCCAGACCGGTGAAGAATGGCGCACTCTGCTGCACCGCTGTGTTCAAAATGGGCGTGAAGATATGCTGGGCTCTATTCGAGCCATTGTGTCGGGTCGCCTCGAGCCGGCGGCCCTGGTGCCCGACGCAGCTGACGAATTACACCGCTTTGCAGAAGGCGGACGCGTCCGTTGGCAGGAGCTGGTCGCCGAACTTCCCGAAAACGATGAGGCGCGGTTTCCCCACGGCTACTACGACATGGCGTTCAAACTGATTGGAGCTGAGCCTGCGCCAACATTAAATGAGCTGCGCAACCGCCTTCAGGCAGCGCAGCGTATCCGCTTAACCGGCTGGACGACATTTCTCCACATGAACCGCCCTGAATGGACACCATACATACACGAGAATTTCATCGAAGCCTGGGTGGGCAGGGAGGTCGATCAGAGATGGCTCCGCACGCCGGCACATTGCGACTTTTGGCGGGCGGCGCGGGAAGGCAAGCTCTACACCATCCGCGGTTATTCTGAGGACGGCATCGATAGCGTGCCGGCAGGTGCAGCCATTGACCTTACAATGCCCGTCTGGCGCATTGGAGAAGGGTTGTTGTTCGCGAGCCGTTTTGCCGAGACTTTTGATGGTGTTGAATCCATTGCTGTCGAATGCACCTTCACCGGACTGCAGGATCGTTATCTGACCAGTGTTGATGGAACACGTGCCATGTTCGGTGACCTGCACTCCCGCACAGACACAGTCACACTAGTCGGCCAACCCACCATATTGCAGGTGCAGGACAATCTTGCCGAGGTGATGCAAGCACTGCTTTCACCTCTCTACGAGCGCTTTGATTTTTTTGAGGCACCATTTGAGTTGTTCGACACGGAACTCAGCAGATTGCGAGGCGGGCGTTTTTGAGCTGCTAGTTGAATTCGATACCTCCTGCCGCAAGATATGTGGATTGCTGGGAGCAAGGGTCTGGCAAGGTCCGTAATGGGCTGGAACTCACCTCGGTTGCACCATGTTTGAACGGCAGCTTTGGCCCGCAACCCGCCTTACGCCTCCGACCTCACACCACCATTTGAAAAATCACGCCCGAGACGATCGCGCCGGTCACGCCGAGCGCCAGATAGGTCGCAAAGACCGGCGCGCGCACCAGCGACCAGACCGCAGCCATGGCCGGGATCGAACTGACCGCCCCGGCGATCAGGAACGCCATCGCCGCGCCGTCGCTCATGCCCTGTTCGGTCAGGCCCGCCAGGAGTGGCGGCGCGACATAGGAGTTGAGGTAGGCAGGCATGCCGACCAGCGCCGAGACGACGATCGGGCCGAGCCCCTCGCCGCCGACGAGCCCTGCGATCAGCGAGGCGGGCACGTAGGTGACCAGCAGCGCCTCGAGCACGTAGGCCAGCGCCAGCCATTGCGCCAGGAACGCGGCGTTGGCGCGCAGTTCGGCGCTGAAGATGTCGGTGCGGTGCCCCTCGGCCCAGAACCGCCAGACGGGGCGGCCGTCGAACGGCGAGGGGCCGCAGCCGCAGCCCTTGCGCACGGTGCCGCGCGAGACCGACGTGAACAGGCCGCCCGCCGTCAGCGCCCTGACGATGAACCCGCCGGCGAGCCCGAGGCCGACGGCGGCGACGGCCTTGCCGATCGCGAACGGCCAGCCGAGCGCGGCGGCGGTGATCAGCAGCGTCGGCGGGTCGATCAGCGGCGAGGCCAGCCAGAACGCCATGATCGCCGACAGCGGCGCGCCGACCGCGAGCAGCCCGGCGATGAACGGGATCACCTCGCACGAGCAGAACGGGGCCAGCCCGCCGAACAGCGCGGCCAGCACGATGGCGCGGGTCTCGCGGCCCTCGAAGGCCCGGCCGATGGCCGCCTCGGCGCCGGCCGCCTTCAGCCAGGCGATCAGGATCACCGCGAACGCGATGTAGGGCAGAGTGCTGAGGAACGCGTTCGCGGCAAAGCCGACGATCGCCTCGAACCGGGAAGGGTCGAGGAACGAGATGATCAGCGGGACCGCGATGACGATCGCCCAGGGCGTCGCCAGCACGGCGAGCGGATTGGTCGTGCGCTCCGGCGTTGCCTGCGCGCTTCCTGTCTCGACGGTGCTCATGCGGCGTCCTCCCGATCGGAGGCGCTGTCGGCGCAGCATTCCTCGAGCAGATAGCCGCCCAGGCGCTCGAGATGATCGAACCGGGCGCGGTTGAAGACCGAGCGGCCCCGGCGCTCCTGTTCGATGAGCCCGGCCGAGGCCAGGAAGCGCAGATGGTGGGCGAGCGTCGAGGCGGCCATCGCCGTGCGCGCCTGAATGTCGCCGACGGTCAGGCCTTCCGGGCCCGCCTTGACGAGCAGCAACAGCACTTCAAGGCGCGGTTCCGAGCCGATCGCCGCGAACCCCTGGGCGGCCTGTTCGATGTCCATCACACTCTCCTATAGAACTAGATTTCTAGTTATATCGTGATGAAACCCGTGTCAATCGGTGCGATGGGCCTTTTGCGATCGTGCCGGCCGTGATACGGGCCACTGCCAACGTGACCGGGCGGCGCGGCACTTCGCGCCCCGACAGGCGGGATTTTCGCGATGGCAAGGATCATTGAAACGGCAAGCGGGCCCTATGCCCTGACCTTCGACGACGTGCTGCTGCAGCCCGCCGCGTCCGAGGTGCTGCCGGCCGAGACACGCATCGGCACGACGATCGCACGCGACATCGAACTGTCGCTGCCGATCCTGTCGGCGGCGATGGACACGGTGACCGAATCGCGCCTCGCCATCGCGATGGCGCAGGCCGGTGGCCTCGGCATCATCCACCGCAACCTCAATCCCGAGGAGCAGGCCGAGGAGGTCCGCCAGGTCAAGAAGTTCGAAAGCGGCATGGTGGTCAACCCGGTGGTGATCGGCCCGGGCGCGACGCTCGCCGACGCCAAGGCGCTGATGCGCGCCCATCGCATTTCCGGCATTCCGGTCGTCGAGGATGGCGGCATCGGCAGCCAGCGGCCGGGCCGGCTGGTCGGCATCCTGACCAACCGCGACGTGCGCTTTGCCTCCGACCCGGACCAGAAGGTCCACGAACTGATGACGCGCGAAGGCCTCGTCACCGTCCGCGAGAGCGTCGATCAGGAAGAAGCCAAGCGGCTGCTGCACCAGCACCGGATCGAGAAGCTGCTCGTCGTCGACGGGCGCGGTTTCTGTGTCGGCCTGATCACCGTCAAGGACATGGAAAAAGCCCAGCTCAACCCGCACGCGGCCAAGGACGCCCAGGGGCGGCTGCGCACCGGTGCTGCGGTCAGCGTCGGCGCCGACGCGCTCGAACGCGCCGAACGGCTGATGGACGCCGGCGTCGACGTGATCGTGGTCGATACCGCGCACGGCCACTCCGCGCGCGTGCTCGAAGCGGTCGGCGCGGTCAAGAAGCGCTCGAACGCCGTGCGCATCATCGCCGGCAACGTCGCCACCGCCGATGGCACGAAGGCGCTGATCGATGCGGGCGCCGATGCGGTCAAGGTCGGCATCGGGCCGGGCTCGATCTGCACCACGCGCATGGTCGCCGGCGTCGGCATGCCGCAGCTTGCCGCCGTGATGGGCGCGGCGGAAGTGGCGCACAAGCACGGCGTGCCGGTGATCGCCGATGGCGGCATCAAGCTGTCGGGCGATCTGGCCAAGGCCCTGGCGGCGGGCGCCGACGCGGCCATGGTCGGCTCGGTTCTCGCCGGCACCGATGAGAGCCCCGGCGAGGTCTATCTGCACCAGGGCCGTTCCTACAAGGCCTATCGCGGCATGGGCTCGGTCGGCGCGATGGCGCGCGGCTCGGCCGACCGCTACTTCCAGGCCGAGGTGCGCGACACGCTCAAGCTGGTGCCCGAGGGCATCGAGGGCCAGGTGCCCTACAAGGGACCCGTCGCCGGCGTCCTGCACCAGCTCGCCGGCGGCCTGCGCGCGGCGATGGGCTATGTCGGCGCGCGCGATCTGGCCGAACTGCACGAAAAGGCGCATTTCGTGCGCATCACCAATTCGGGCCTGCGCGAAAGCCACGCCCACGGCGTGCAGATCACCCGCGAAAGCCCGAACTATCCCGGCGGCGGGTGAGGGGCGGGCGGACCGTCTACCCGTTCGCGTTCACGGTTACCTCTCGTCGGCACCGACGGATTTCAGGAAGTCCTCGCGGGGCTCGCAAGCAGCCGTCGTCTCGAGGACCGACCGGTAATCACCGGTTTCGACCGCCGCCATCACCGCCGCACGGCGCTTGGGCGGCAGGCTGTCAAGATAGAGCCCGTCGCTCGTTTCGGTGTCCTCGAACGTGAACGCCGGCAAAGGCAGGCCGGCATCCACCTGTCGCTTGCGGCGCTCGACGAGGTAGAGCGCGACGTCCGGGTTGAGCGCGACGAACGCATCGATGCCGATGGTTCGGTGCTGCCGCGTCGCGGCGATAAACCGGTCGACAAGCCCCGGCATTTCATGGCGCATTGCAAGCGGGACCATCTCGGCGATGAGCTCCCTGAGCTCGGGGTCCGCCTCCCGGCTCGACCATCGTCCGCACCAGACCGGCAGGCCGCTGTGAAGGTCAAGCCAATGCAGCGGCGCCTGTACCATCCGTGTGAGCAGCGGATCGGCGAAATGGCATTTGACTTCGACGATGTAGGTCGAGAGCCCGACACCGCGAAGCCATGCCTGCCGCCATGCCGGGTCGTTCCGAAAACGCGCGAAACGCGGATATTTCTCGACATAGGCGTCGATCAGAACGTCGATCCGGCTTCCGCAACCGTCGGCCTGTTCGGCGTCCCAATAGCGCTCCCGGACATCGGGCTCCAGCTCCGGATAGGGCGTCGCGGGGAACGCCGCAAACTGCTGGGGGCCGTGAGCGGGGCTCGCAACGTAGGCGGCCGCCCCGGCCGGTTCGGCAATCCATGCCGTGACCAGCGCGACGAGACCGAGGCGGAAAGACTTAATCCAACAGGGCAAATCCAATGAGATCATCGGTGCATGTATAGGAGATGACCGATGAAAAATAGCACAAACGAATTGAAATCCAACCGATGCCGCTTCCTCGCTGGGAAAGACCTGCTGAGCGGATTATTTACGACAAGGCGAAGAATTGTCAGATGACTAGTCTATTGATGATTCCCGTTCTTCGAGAGCCCGCATCGTCGACGCTCCTGATGGCGTCCGCACATGGATGACGGCGTCGGCGTCCGCGTGAAGCCGCGTCCAGCCGTCGAGCCCGTCCATCACGGCAAGGTTCGGGTCGGCAGGCTTGAGCAACGTCCAGCCTATTTCGTGCGCGTCGAGCAGCCGTTCGATTTCCTCCGGCTTGCCGGCCATGGCGATGGTTTCGGCGATGAACGCGCCATTGTTGAAAAGGCGGTCGGCGCGGCCGTCGATGAAGGTCGGGATGCCCGCGCGGATCAGCGCGCCGCCGAAATCGTAGCTGTTCATGACATTGCCTTCGAGACCCGCCGCGCGCGCCGCCGCGATGGCACTGGCAGGATGGACCGCGCCGACTGGGCGCAGACGGTCCGTCGTCAGGGCCGAGGCGACGAGCGCAATGCCGAGCGCCGCCATTGCCGTGCGGACCGTGCGTGACCTGCGCCCGGCAAGGCGCTGCAGCCCGTCGAAGTCGCCGCGCTTCTCCCATGCGCGGCGCGCCATATGGGGTATGCAGCGGGCGATCTCGCGCGCCAGAAGCGACGCGGTCAGCAGGTAGAAGAACGGCGCAAAGCGCGCATGCGTGACGAACATGTAGAGCATCAGCCCGACGAACGCCGCCTTGGCCAGCGGTGCGCGCAGCGGCGTGGCGAGGAACGCGACGATGATCGCGATCAGGCTGAACGCGGCAAGCGGGTCGGCGCCGAAATCGAGCGGCTGCCATTCGGCGATGTGGGCCAGCGCGGCATTGTCGACCATCACGAATGTCGACGCGATCGCCTGCCATCCGTACGGATGGACCATCGCCGCGACGGGGCACAGGGTGCCGAAGACGATCCAGCCGCGCAAAGGGCGGTGGCGCCGGAGCGCGGCGACCGACCAAGTGCCAGGCCGGGCCAGCAGATCGTCGCGGGCGGCGAAATGAACGAACGCCGCGCCGGCAGCGAGGAAACCGAGCGTGAAGCTTCCGTGCAGGTTGGCCCACAGCATCATCGCGCCGAGCGCAAGCAGGTTCGGGGCGCGCCGGTCGTCGGCTGCGTTCCACACGTGGGTGACGAACCAGATGGCGAAAGGCAGCGCCAGCATGTGCGGCCGGGCGACGAAGACGCTGCTCGACATGGCGAACGCCCACAGCGCGACCGCAAGGGCCGGCAGCGGCGCCAGATGGCGCGCGAGTTGGCCGTGCACGAGGGCAAACGACGCGACGACCGCCGCGATCGTGATCGCGACGACGCCGGCCCAGCCGCCCAGATCATGCGCCAGCGACACGATGACACCCGAAAGCCACTGCTTGGCGATCCATGGTGCGCCGGTGAAGGTGTGCGAATAGCTGTCGGCGACAGGAAACGCGCCATTTGCCCTGATGTCCTGGCCGATGCGGATGTGCCAGAGCGTGTCCGGATCGTTCAGAAGGTTCGGCGCGACAAGGCACACCATCGCTGTCGCGAGCAGCAGGCCGAACGCGCGAACGCTCAGCGCGATCGCCGCGGGCCGCACGTCTCTGCCCGCCGCCGGTGCTGCGCCTGAAATCTGGCTCGTCGTGTCGGACATGGCTCACCGGACCGCTGCAAACCGGTCCAGCCTATCGGGCAAGCGCTTAAGAACGGCCTAAGCGGACGCCTTGCCGCTGCCAGAGCGGCGCGGGGCCGGCTTTGCCCCCTTCTTCGTGCGGGCGTGGGCGGGCTTGGCGCGCATCGGCCGGCGCTTTGGCGGTGCGCCGGCGGCGAAGTCTGTGCGGCGGTCGTGCGGGTAGAGGTAGTCGCGCACCAGCGGCACCGCGTCCTGGCGCCTTGCAAGCTGCAACTGGAAGACCACGTGCTCGCCGTAGCGGAACGACAGTTCGCTCGAGGCGAGATAGAAGTCCCACATCCGCACGAAGCGCTCGTCATAGAGTGCGGCCGCCCGGTCGGCATTGGCCAGGAACCGTTCGCGCCAGGCACGCAGCGTTTCGGCGTAGTGCAGCCGCAGGATCTCGGCGTCGAGCAGGTATAGCCCCTGCGCCTCGATGTGCGGGACGAGTTCGGAAAGCGCCGGAATATAGCCGCCCGGAAAGATGTACTTGTCGATGAAAGGGTTGGTGGTCGCAGGCGGTCCCGTGCGGCCGATCGTGTGGATCAGCGCGACGCCGTCCTCGGCCAGGAGCCGGCGGACCTGCGCGAAGAATTCGCCATAGCCGTTGATGCCGACATGTTCGAGCATGCCGACCGAAACGATCCTGTCGAAGGTCTCATCGAGGCTGCGGTAGTCGGTCAGTTCGAACCGGGCCCTGTCGCCAAGGCCCGCTTCGGCGGCCCGTTCGCGGGCCGAGGCGAACTGCTCTGTCGACAGCGTCACGCCGAAAACCTCGGCATCGGCGTGACGGGCGAGATCGACGGCGAGCCCGCCCCAGCCCGATCCGATATCGAGCACGCGCTGGCCCGGCTCGATGAAAAGCTTGCGGGCGATGTGGCGCATCTTGGCCGTTTGCGCCTCGTCGAGCGACATGCCGGGCTCGGCGAAATAGGCGCACGAATACTGCATGTTCTCGTCGAGAAAGAGCCGGTACAGATCGTTGCCCAGATCATAGTGATGGGCGACGTTCCGGCGCGCGCGCGCCGGCGGGTGCGCCCGCTTGAGTGCGCGGCGGAGCCTGCGCATCGGCGATGTTCCGGCGACCGGCCGCTCGCCCGTGCCGTAAAGGTCCCGCCATAGCAGATCGAGCAGGGGGTAGATGCCGGCGTCCTCGGGCACCAGCGCCCCTTCCATGTAGGCTTCGCCGAACCTCAGGTCGGGATTGCGCAGGATACGGCCGATCCACCGCTCGTCCGTCAGCCGTACTGCCAATGCGGGCCCGGATGGACTGCCGTAATCTCTGGTGTGACCGTCTGGGAAGCGCACCCGCAGATGCGCCGATCGGATGTTCCGGCCAAGGAAGCGATCGAGTTGTCGGCCGTAGAAACCCATGTCCTTTCCGCCCGTTCTGCTCGGCCCGAAAGACACGCCCCGCCAACAGATTAAGCCAATTTCGGCGCAATGCCAATCGGCCGCGTCCGGTTGTCGCCGCGCGGCCGGCCGGAGAGGCCCTTTCGCCCGGTCCGCCGTTCGGCTAATGCGGCGCCGACGCGAACGAAGCGGAAGCGAAAACCATGCGCCTTGGCGGACGGGTGGCGGCGGCGATCGAGGTGCTCGCCGACATCGAAGACAACAGGAGACCGGCTTCGGTCGCGCTCGCCGACTGGGGCAAGACGCACCGTTTCGCAGGCTCGGGCGACCGTGCCGCGATCGGCAACATCGTCTATGACGCTTTGCGCCGCCGCGCATCGCTCGCCTTCCGCATGGACGAGGACGATCCGGCCGCGCTGGCGCTCGGCGTCCTCGCATTTTCGTGGGCGATGAGCACCGAAAAGATCGCCGAAGCGTTCACCGACGACAAGTTCGCCCCCGCCGTCCCGCTCGAACAACTCGAAGCGGCCGGAACGCGCGATCTGACCTTCGCCGATCCGCACATCGAGGCCGACGTCCCGCCATGGTGCGGCGACCTGCTTGCCGAAGGTTTCGGCGAGGAATGGGTCGAGGAAGCGAAAGCCCTCGCCGAGCGCCCGCCGCTCGATTTGCGCGTCAACACGCTGGCCGCAAGCCGTGACAAGGTGCTCAAGGCGCTGTCGAAAACCGGCGCCAGGCCGACGACGATCGCAAGGCACGGCGTGCGCATCAAGGCGCCCCGCCGCGAGGGCCGGCTGCCGAACGTGCAGGCCGAACCGGCCTTCCAGAAGGGCTGGTTCGAGGTGCAGGACGAAGGCAGCCAGATCGTCGCCGACCTGGTCTTCGCCCAGCCCGGCGAGCAGGTGTTCGATTTCTGCGCCGGTGCGGGCGGCAAGACGCTCGCGCTCGCCGCTGCGATGCAGAACAAGGGCCAGGTACACGCCTTCGATGCCGACAAGCAACGCCTGGCGCCGATCTTCGACCGTCTGAGGCGCGCCGGCACGCGCAACGTTCAGGTGCACGCGGCCGACGAGGACCTTGCGCCGCTCGAGGGTCGTTTCGACAGGGTCGTGGTCGACGCGCCGTGCACCGGCTCGGGAACCTGGCGCCGCCATCCCGATGCGAAATGGCGCCTGACGCAGCCGCAGCTCCAACAGCGGTGCGCCGAGCAGGCCGCCATACTCGACGATGCGAAGCGCTTCGTCCGGCCCGGCGGCTATCTTTGCTACATCACCTGTTCGGTCTTCGCCGAGGAAAACGAGGCTCAGATCTATGGCTTCGGCGACCGGCATCCGGGCTGGTCGCTGCTTTCGGCCGGCGAGGTCTGGCAGGACCTTTACGGCTTCGACAAGCCGCAACCCTGGTCGGCGGATTTGAACTGCATCACGCTGACGCCGCGTTCGACCGGCACGGACGGCTTTTTCTTCGCGGTCATGCAGCGCGAGACCGGCTGACCGGAACCGGCGCCACTTGCCTCCGTTGGTCCTGGTACCGATATCCCGATGAACGACTGGAGTGGCCGGCCATGGGCAAGGACAACACGCTTGACGATCTGACCGGCGGACAGCACCGCCGCACCGACGAAACGAAGAGCAGCCTGCGGCGCTGGCTCGTGCTGGCCGCCTTCATCGTGCTCGCCTGGGGCGGGGGCACGCTGATCGGCGTGGCGACGCCACCCGGACAATGGTACGCCGACCTGCAGAAGCCGTTCTTCAATCCGCCGGCCTGGGTCTTCGGCCCCGTCTGGACGGTGCTCTACGTGCTCGTGGCGATCGCCGGCTGGCGCACCTGGATGCGGAACTATCGCGGCCTGACAATGCAGGTCTGGTTCGCCCAGCTTGCCGTCAACTTCATCTGGTCCCCGGCGTTTTTCGTCATGCAGCGTCCGGGCTACGCCCTGCTGGTCATCGCCGTCATGATCGTTCTCACCGTTCTCTTCATGCGCCTTTCGGTGCGCGATGACGACAGGGCGAGTGCCTGGCTGATGGCGCCCTATCTTGCCTGGATCAGCTTCGCCGCGCTGCTGAATGCGGCCATCTGGTGGCTGAACTGACGCCGTGAAAAACCCCGGCACCGGGCCGGGGTTCCTCGTTTCGTATCGCGGCTTGAGTGGTCCGCGCCTGCGTCAGGCCGCCTTCTTGTTGAGGCGATCCTCGGCGATGTCGGTGAGCTTGCCGTCGGCGCTCTTCTCCTCGGCGAGCGTGTCGCCAAGCAGCTTGACGGCCTCGTCGTTGCCCAGAAGCTTGGCCCAGGTGATCAGCGTGCCGTAGCGCGTGATCTCGTAGTGTTCCACTGCCTGGGCGGCCGCCGTCAGGGCCGCGTCGAGCGTCTCGGCGTCGTCGATCTCGCCGATAAGCTCCTCGGCTTCCTGCACGATGCCTTCGATCGCCGGGCATTCCTCGCCGGCCGGCTTCTTGTCGATCGTGCCGAAGACGCGCTCGAGCCGCGTGATGTGGTTGGCGGTCTCCTCGCGGTGCGTCTGGAACAGTTCCTTGAGCTTGTCGCTGCTGGCCTTCTCGACCATCTTGGGCAGGCTCTTGTGGATGTGCCGCTCGGCGAAATAGATGTCCTTGAGCGTGTGTTCGAAAAGGTCCGAAAGATCGGTAACAGACATGGTCGTCTCCTTTTGTCTGGGGCGCGCCGGACCTTGGCGTCCGGCTTGTCTGGCAAACGGTCGGTTCACCTTCGCCGTTCCCTCGGCCGTGGCAAAAATATCCGCAGGCCGCCGTAGCGCGTGATCAACCCGGGCGCCGGCCGGCTTGCCGATTGCGTCGGGGGCCGTGCTGGCGTAAGCGCGGACATATCGGCATCAATGGCAGGGAGCTTGAAAATGGCGGAGACCATGCGAACCGGCCGATGTCTGTGCGGCTCGGTCCGGTTCGCCGCCGAACCCCGCAAACCGCACATCGCCGCCTGCCATTGCGGCATGTGCCGGCGCTGGGCCTCCGGTCCGTTCATGGCCGTTCACTGCCGCAACGTGCGCTTCGAGAGCGACCGGCATGTCCGCCGTTTCCGGTCCTCGGACTGGGCCGAGCGGGGCTTTTGTGACAGGTGCGGCAGCACGCTCTTCTACCACATGGTCGGCTCGGACCAGTACGGAATGGCCGCCGGGCTCTTCGACGATCTGGGCGGGCTTCAATTCGCGCTGCAGCTCTATATCGACCACAAGCCGGACTTCTACGCCTTCGCCCAGCAGACCCGAACCCTGACCGAGGCGGACATCGTCGCTCGAAACCCCGGATCCAAATGACCGAGACATCCCATCCCGAAACCGTGCTGATCGTCGACTTCGGCAGCCAGGTGACCCAGCTCATCGCCCGGCGCGTGCGCGAAGCCGGCGTCTATTCCGAGATCGTGCCGTTCCAGTCGGCGGACGAAGGCTTCGCCCGCCTTGCGCCGAAGGCGGTGATCCTGTCGGGCGGGCCGGCCTCGACCGTCGACACCGGTTCGCCGCGCGCCCCGCAGGCGATCTTCGAGGCCGGCGTGCCGGTCCTCGGCATCTGCTATGGCCAGCAGACCATGTGCGCCCAGCTCGGCGGCGCGGTCGAGGGCGGCCATCACCGCGAGTTCGGCCGCGCCTTCGTCAGCGTCGAACGCCGCAGCCCGCTGTTCGAGGGGGTCTGGTCGGACGGCGAGCGGCACCAGGTCTGGATGAGCCATGGCGACCGGGTGACCGCGCTGCCCGAGGGCTTTGCGGTGATCGGCACCTCGCCGAACGCGCCCTTCGCCGCCATCGCCGACGAGACCCGCCGCTACTATGGCGTCCAGTTCCATCCCGAGGTCGTGCACACACCCGACGGCGCCCGGCTGATCGCCAATTTCGTGCACAGGATCGCCGGGCTGAAGGGCGACTGGACGATGGCCGCCTACAAGGACCAGGCGATCGCCGCCATCCGCGAGCAGGTCGGCGACGGCAAGGTCATCTGCGGGCTTTCGGGCGGCGTCGATTCCTCGGTCGCTGCGCTGCTGATCCACGAGGCGATCGGCGACCAGCTCACCTGCATCCTGGTCGATCATGGCCTGATGCGCCTGAACGAGGCGGCCGAGGTCGCCGAGATGTTCCGCCAGCACTACAACATCCCGCTCGTCCATGCCGACGCGTCGGACGCGTTCCTTGACGCGCTCGACGGCGTTTCCGACCCCGAGCTCAAGCGCAAGACGATCGGCAGGCTGTTCATCGACGTGTTCGAGGCCGAGGCGAGAAAGCTCGGCGGCGCCGACTTCCTCGCCCAGGGCACGCTCTATCCCGACGTGATCGAGAGCGTCTCGTTCACCGGCGGCCCGTCGGTGACGATCAAGAGCCACCACAATGTCGGCGGCCTGCCCGAGCGCATGGACATGAAGCTGGTCGAACCGCTGCGCGAACTGTTCAAGGACGAGGTGCGCGAACTGGGGCGCGAACTGGGCCTGCCCGACGGCTTCATCGGCCGTCATCCCTTCCCGGGGCCCGGCCTTGCGCTGCGCTGTCCCGGCGCGGTGACGCGCGACCGGCTCGACATTCTGCGCCAGGCCGATGCGATCTATCTCGACGAGATCAGGAAGGCCGGCCTCTACGACGCGATCTGGCAGGCCTTCGCGGTGCTGCTGCCGGTGCAGACGGTCGGTGTGATGGGCGACGGGCGCACCTACGAATATGTCTGCGCCCTGCGCGCGGTGACCTCGGTCGACGGCATGACCGCCGATTTCTATCCCTTCGACATGGGCTTTCTGGGCGAGGCCGCCACCCGCATCATCAACGAGGTCCGCGGCATCAACCGCGTGGTCTACGACGTCACGTCCAAGCCGCCCGGCACGATCGAGTGGGAATGATCCGCAAGTGCGATGGCGCGCGTGACGGTTGACCCAGCCCCCTGGTTCCGGGTCATTGCGGCGCGGATACGGGCGTCAAGCTCGTCGCGTTCGCCCTTGTCATCGTCATCGTGAACACGGCCTGGCTGGCCTTCGGTGCGGGCTTTTCGCGGCTCCTGCGCCATCGGAGGATCGGTCGCGCGGCCAATCGCGTTCGCGCTGATGCTGCTGGCCTCGGTCGGGCTGGCGCTGGTCGGCGCATGAGGAGGACCGCCGACCGCCCCCACGTCCACGCCTGGCCGTCATCGGGGTGCCGCGCCCGGCAAAGGCGGAAGGCGGCGCTTCACCGGCGAGGACTGGATGATCGAGGTGTTGGTCATCGCGTGCGGGATGATCCGGTCGATGATCCGCTCCATCTCGGCGACGGAGGCCAAATGCGCGCGGGCGAGAAAGCAGTCCTCGCCCGTCACCCGGTCGCATTCGGTGATTTCCGGGATGTCCCGGATGATCTCGACGACCTTTTCCAACTGGCCCGGTACGGGACGGATGCGCAGCCAGACCGAGATCGGCAGGCCGATGGCCTCCGGCGCAATCTCGGCGGTGTAGCCGCCGATCACGCCGGCCTCTTCGAGGCGACGGACCCGCTCGGCGACGCTCGGCGCCGACAGCCCCACCGCGCGCGCCAGCTCGGCTGTCGTGGTGCGGGCATTGGCGACGAGCCTCTTCAGGATCGTCCGGTCGACTGCGTCGAGCGCGCCGTTTTGATATCCAAGGCGTCTCACGATCTTGGCCTTTGATTGCTGCGATAGAACGCCACAATGGCATCCTTCGATGCTATGAACGGATGCAGATACCCTTCATACTTCATGAAATGAAAGGTTTGCGCGCGGCATCCGCGCTGTCAATGTCCCCCGGGCTCGACCGCGCCGCCAATGCGGTGCCGCCGCACGCATGGTTCGGCGTCGGCGCGGTCTCGCGCTATCTCGGTCCCGCCTTCGCCGTGCTTCTGTTCCCCGTCGTCGGCGTGCTCGGCATCGCCTGGTTCCGGATCGCGACGGCGACGCTCGTCCTCGCGCCTGTCACCCGGCCGTGGCGGACTTTGCGCGACGCGGATGGACGCACGCGGCTCCTGCTCCTGGGCCTCGGCGTCTGCCTCGCCGCGATGAACACCGCCTTCTACCTGGCGCTCGACCGGCTGCCCATGAGCCTCGTCGCAGCGATGGAGTTTCTCGGAACGCTCATCGTCGCGCTTTGCGGCCTCAGAACCGGTCGGAACCTTCTGGCGCTCGCGCTCGCCGCGTTCGGCATCGTCCTGCTGATCGACGTCACATGGGCGGCCGACCCGCTCGGCCTGTTCTGGGCGGCGCTGAACGCCGCACTCTTTGCCGGCTATATCGTCCTCGGGCACAGAGCCGCCGAAGCGGGCGCGGGCGGCGGCGTCGAGCGGCTCGGCGCGGCCATGGCGATCGCCTTCGTCCTTCTGATGCCGATCGGCTTTCTGGAAGCGGCCCGCGCCTTCGGCATGCCGCTGTTCGTGCTGGCGGGCATCGGCGTCGGCCTGGCGTCTTCCGTCATCCCCTACGTTTGCGACCAACTCGCCATGGCGCGGCTGCCGCGCGCCTCCTTTGCGCTGCTTCTGGCGCTCCTGCCGGCGACCGCCACCGTGATCGGGGCCATCGTGCTGGCCCAGTTCCCAAGCCCCCGGGATCTGGTCGGGATCGCGCTCGTGATGGCCGGCATCGCCCTTCATCGGCAAGCCGCCGGATGAGTGCGCGACCCGCCCCCTGGACTGTCGGCGTCCTCTTCGGGTTTGTCGGCATGCTCGGTTTCAGCGGAACCCACGCCGCGACCCGCGTCGCGGTCGCCGATTTCTCGCCGCTCGCCATCACCTGCGCGCGCATCGTGCTCGCCGGCCTTCTCGGTGGCGTCACGCTCTATCTCACGCGCAGGACCGCGCTGCCGGAACGAAGGCATCTCGTCGCCATCGCCGTGATGGGGCTCGGGCTCGCGGTGGGATATCCGTTCTTCCTGGCGGTGGCGCTGCAATCGGTTCCGGCGGTGCATGGCGCCGTGGTGACGGGTCTTGCGCCGGCGGCGACCGCGATCATCGCCGTCCTGCGCGCCGGCGAACGCCCGCCGCTGGTCTTCTGGCTGGCCTGCGCCGCCGGCATCGCGGCCGTTCTCGCCTATGCTTACGATACCGGTGGCGGCCAGTTCAGCGCCGCCGACGGCTGGCTTCTTCTCGCGCTCCTGTGCCTCGGCGTGGCCTATGTGGAAGGCGGGCGCGTCTCGGCCGAACTCGGCGGCACGACGACCCTCAGCTGGGCGATGCTGTTCCTGACGCCGTTCGCCGCCGGCCCGCTCGTCTGGTCGCTGCGCGACGTCGACCTTGCCTCGGTGGCGACGTGGAGCTGGGTGTCGATCGCCTATCTCGGCGTCGTCAGCATGTTTCTTGCGGCGATCTTCTGGTATCGCGGCCTGGCGGCCGGCGGCATCGCCCGGATCGGGCAGATCAATCTCCTGCTGCCTCTGGCGGCGCTCGTCTGGCCGGCGCTCTTTCTCGGCGAGACGATCACGCCGACCGCGCTCGCTTGCGCCATCGTCGTCTTCGCGGCGATGATGGTGTGCCTGAAGGCGCGCGTGCGGAGGCGGGCATGAGCGGGCGTGAGACAATGGCAGCGCCAGGCGCGACCACAGCCACGGGTGACGCACATGGCGATGGGCGAGGGGCAACCTGGCCGGCCGGAAGACGACGGCGCCGAGACCGCTGTCGGCCTAGCTGCTCTGATGCAGCGCGATTCGGTTGCCCTCGCTGTCCTCGATTTCGGCGACGAAGCCCTGATCGCCGATGTGCTTCTTCGGATAGAGCACCTGCGCGCCGTTCTTCGTCGCCAGGGTCAGTGCCCTGTCGATGTCGGCCACGGAGAGATAGACGATCGCGCCGGTCTTCGACGGCTCGTAGACATCGCCCTTGACCAGTGCGCCGCTCGCACCGGGGCGGCCATCGGCATGCGGGAACAGCGCCATCTCATAGCCGTCGATCGTCGCCCGTTCGAGTTCGAAGCCGAAGACGGCACTGTAGAAGGTCATCGCGCGGTCGAGGTCATGGACGGGAATCTCGATGTACGAAACGGGGTTTGCGACCATGGCCGGATCCTTGCTGTGGCGCCTTCGGTTCGGCGTGCGGGCCGGCCGGTCGTCGGAGGCACGGCCATTACGGAAGCGTCGGGCTAAAGGACAAGCTGGGTCTGAACCGATAGCGCGATCGCCCGTCCGGCCTCGTCTTCGATGCTCGTCTGCCACACCGAAACGCGCTTGCCCACCGCAACCGGCAACGCGGTTCCCAAAAGGCGCGTGCCGCTCGCGGCGCGTGCCAGAAAGTTCGTCTTGCTCTCGATGGTGATCGTGCCGGCCGCCCCCTCTGGCCGGTCGAGATGGGCGCCGATCGCGGCAAGACAGTCGGCGAAGGCCATCAGCGTGCCGCCATGGGCGCTCTCGCCGATGGTGCACAGCTCCGCCCTGACGGTGATCGTGCCGACCACCTTTTCCGGCGTCGCATCGGTCACCTCGAGCCCGAGCAGTCGGGCGAACGGCATGGCACGGGCGAAGTCCGACTTGTCGAAGTTCGAATCGGCGAAGTTCGACATGGCGACCTCCCAACCGTTGTGGTGGCGGTCAATGCATGCGATCGAAGTGCTGGAATCAATAACGTCGCAAGTTATGGTTTCCGAGAAGCGACGGCTCGGCGACTCTGGGATCGGAAGGCGAGCTCCCTGACAGCGTTCGGACCGACACTGAGGGCCTGGCGAACAAGCCGGCGGATGAGCCAGATGGCGCTGGCGCTCGCCGCCGACGTTTCCACGCGGCACATCTCCTACCTCGAGACCGCCAAGGCGGCGCCGAGCCGGGACATGGTGCTGCGCCTGGCGGACGCGCTGAACGTCCCGGCCCATGCCCGCAACGATTGGCTGACGGCGGCGGGCTTCGCGCCGATCTACGAAAGCCGGCCGCTCGACAGCGCGGAGCTCGCGCCGTTCATGGAGGCCGTTACCCGCCTTCTGGATCGGCACGATCCCTATCCGGGCTGGGCGCTCGATCCGGACTGGCGGATCGTGCTGTGCAATCGCGTCGGCGAAAAGCTGCTGCGCCGGGTCGGCATCACGTCGGGCGACAGCCTCGTTGCCGCCCTGGTTGGCGACCCGACGCTCGGCGGCGCCCTTCTCAACTGGCGGGAGGCGACGCTGCCACTGGCCCACCGGCTCGGCGCCGAGGCAAGACGGCGCAACGACGCCGAGACGGCAAAAGCGGCGGAAACGCTCGCAGCGCTCAGCGGTCAGAGCCCGCTGGCCGCACCGGCTTCGGCCGCCGTCACCACAAGGCTCGGGATCGACGGGCGGACGATCGAACTCGTCTCGATCCAGGCCGCCTTCAACACGGCGAACGATCTGACCCTCGCGGATCTCAGGACGGAACTTTTCTTTCCCGTCGGCGCCGACAGCGAGCGCAACCTCGCCGAGGCGTTCCCGCGATAATCCTTCATCCCGATCGGGCCGCGCGCTTGCGCGCCTCGAAATAGTTGTTCTGGCCCTCATCGACATGTTCGGCGATCAGGTCCAGTCCCGCCGCTTCGAGGATGCGGCCATATTCCTCCGCGCCCAGCGACGCCGACCGCCGGCCGGTCAGCACATCGTCCCAGGCGCAGACCTGGCGCGGCGCGGTGAACAGGAACCGCCCGCCGGGGTTGAGCGCCTCAGCGACGTTCCCGATCAAGGTGCGCTGGGCTTTCTCTGGCAGAAGGAACATCAGGCCGATCGCGACCGCGCCATCGAAGCTGTGGCCGAAGAACCGGCTGCGCTCGGCCGGCTCGCACGCCACGTCGACATCGGGGAAGCGCTGGCGGAATGCCGCAACCAGCGCCGGCGAGGCATCGAGGGCGGAGACCGTTAGTCCGGCGTCGATCAGCGCGACGGTGACCGGCTCGCCCGACCCGCAGCCGATGTCGATGACCGTTCCTCCGGCCGGCAGCGACGCCGCCCATTGGCGGATGATCGCAAGCCCGGTCGTCGAGCCCGATCGCGCCGCCACGAACGCATCGGCGACCGCTTCATAACCGTTGGACGTATCGTCGATCATCAGGTCCTTCCAATATCGGCAACCGGGGCACGCGCGGTTCCTTGGCGATTCAACCAGTGAGCAGGTAAAGCGCCCACAAATCCCGAACAATAACCTTCGACGTTATTGTCCTTCGCGCAACTGCCTTGCCAAGTGGCGACAGATGATTTGGCCAAGCCGATGGAGAACAGCCGCTATGGTCCGCTTTCGCAAGACGACGCCGATCCTGCTCGCCGATGACGTCAAGGCGTGCGTCGAATTCTGGACCGCGTTTGGACTTCAGGCGTCGGTCACCGTGCCCGAGGGTGACGGCATCGGCTTTGCCATCATCGCCGGCGACGGCGTCGAAATGATGTACCAGTCGTTCTCCTCGGCCCGCGCGCAAAGGCCGGAGGCGGTCGAGCGGGTCAACCGCTCCATCGTCTTCCTCGAGGTCGCATCGCTCGACGCGGTGGTCGCCGCGCTGCCGCGAACCGAGATCGTCGTACCCGATCACGTCACCGACTATGGCGCGCGCGAGATCTATGTGCGCGATCCGGCCGGCAATCTGATCGGCTTTTCGCAATTCGGCTGGCAGGAGTGAGGCAGGAGACCGGCGCCGGGACACCGTCTCGCCCTCATCATCGGCGCATCTGCGCCCGACGATCCGATCCGAACCCCTCCCACGAGAAACGACAATGACAATCCTGCGTGTCCTGCTGGCGATATTCGTCACCACCGCTCTGGGGCTCTATCTCAACAACGCGTCCTGGCTGGCGCCTGCCCCCGAGGGCGAAGCGAAGCTCTATGCCCATCGCGGCGTGCATCAGCCCTATGAGCGCGCCGGGCTGACCAACGACACTTGCACGGCCGAGCGCATGCTGCCGCCAGCCCACGACTATCTGGAGAACACGATCGCCAGCATGGAAGCCGCGTTTGCTCATGGTGCCGACCGGGTGGAGATGGACATCTACCGCACGGCCGACGGCGACTGGGCCGTCTTCCACGATTACGGGCTTGCCTGCCGCACCGACGGTGAGGGCCGCATCCGCGACCACACCATGGCGACGCTCAGGACGCTCGATATCGGCCATGGCTATACCGCCGATGGCGGACAGACCTTTCCGTTCCGGGGCCGCTTCGTCGGCGCGATGCCGTCGCTGGCCGACGTGCTGATCCGTTTCCCCGATGGGGCCTTCGAACTGCATGCGAAGGGCGCCACTGCCGAGGAGGCCGACGCGCTCTGGGCCTATCTGCGAGAGATCGACGGCGTGAATGTCGCGCGCCTGACGGTCTTCGCGCTTCCGGCCTTCGACGCACGCTGGAGCGAACTCGACACGGGCGTGCCGGTGATCGGCAAGCATCGGGCGGCGGCGTGCGTTCGATCCTATCTGCTCACCGGCTGGACCGGGCGCCTGCCGGCTGCCTGCGAAAGCGGGATCGTCGTTCCGCAGGACATCGCCTGGCTGTTCTGGGGCTGGCCGGACCGCCTGCAGCAGCGCTTTGCCGAAACGCCGGGTGGAGTCATGCTCATCGGCCCGGCGCTCAAGGAAGACGGATCACGCGCGATCGACAGCCTCGAGGAACTGGCGCGCGTGCCCGACGGCTTTGCCGGCTGGATCTACACCAACCGCATCGAACTGATCGGTCCGGCCGTGGAGGCGCGCGCAGGCATCGAAACGGCGAGCGGTCCGTCGCGGTGACCCCAGTGAGCGCCGCAATCCGAAGCACTTGCCACCCAGGCCGGCCTCCATGGCTGACGGCTTTCTGTGAAGGCCTTTGAATACTTCCGTCCCTTCTTTCGAATGCTGTCCGGCGCGGGCATAGAAAACGTCAGATGAACTCCTTTTCGATACGAAGGTGAATCATGCTTGAGACATTGCTGGTTGTGGCCATCGGTTTTGCCGGCGGCATCGCCGTCGGGACCCAGGCGCCGATTGCCGGCGCGATGGGCCACCGCATCGGCGGCGCCGCCGGCAGCCTGATCGTCCACCTGGGCGGTGCGGTCGCCTCGCTCGCGCTGCTGGTGGCGCGCGGCGGGGAGGGCATCGGCCAGTGGCGCAGCCTGCCCTGGTACATGCTCGGCAGCGGCGTGTTCGGGCTGATCCTCTATTTGTCACTCAGCCAGACGATCCCGAGACTCGGCGCCACAACGGCGATCACGCTCGTCGTTGTCGGCCAGTTGGTTGCCGGCATGGTCATCGATCATTTCGGCTTGTTCGAGGTGCAGGTGCGAAGCGTCGATCTGCAAAGGATCGCGGCGGCAGCACTGCTGCTCATCGGCGCCTATCTGATGTTGCGCTGATGCGACCTGCCGCGCAGGACCGGTGCGGGGCCCATCGATCGCCGGTTCAACGCGTCGACACGTGCGATCGAACGGTCGCTGGAGCGCTCGCGCTGTCCTCGCGGAAGCCCGCACCTCTGAAGGATCAAAGCCGTCGAGTAATTTCAGTTTTCAGGTACGCGAACCCGGACCCCAGAGGTCAGCCAGTCAAGGAACCGCATGGCCATTTTGAACCCGGGCGATCTTGTGCGTCTTGTGTCACCGGCGAGCACCCCGGAGACGGCGGGCGTCGAGCGCCGTGCGGAGATGCTGAAGTCATGGGGTCTACGCGTGGAAGTTGCGGCCCACGCCTTTGACAAGGTCAGCTATCTTGCCGGAACTGACGATGATCGTCTGTCCGACCTCGAAGACGCCTTGCTCGATCGCGACGTCCGGGCCGTGTTTGCAACGCGCGGCGGCAAAGGCTCTTACCGCATCGCCCATCGGCTGGCCTTCGATCGAATCCGTTTGGACCCCAAGCCGCTGATCGGGTTCAGCGACATCACCCTCCTGCACCTTGTTCTTCTTCGGGAGTGCGCCGCGATCGGAGTGCATGGGGCCTTGACCAGCGACGCAGACGACAACCTCAGTGGTGAGGCGGGCGCTTCTCTGCACGCGCTCCTCATGGGGAATGATCGTCACCTTGTCCGCTCCGACGCGACGCTTCCTTCCGCCGCGCTCTCGACGAGCGGCAGGGCGAAGGGACCGCTCGTCGGCGGCAACCTCGACATGATTGCCACCGCAGCCGGCTGGGCGCTGCCATCGCTGCGAGGCGCAGTCCTCCTGATCGAGTCGGCGGGCCTCGGCATCGGTCAGTTCGACAGAGCGCTGACCATGTTGACGCGTGCCGGCCACTTCGACGGAGTCGCCGGTATCGCCATAGGTCACATCACGCGGACGCCTGCCAATCCGCCTCTCGATGCGATCGAGCTGTTACGCCAGCATCTTTCAGGCTTTGGCGTGCCCGTGCTCGGCGGCCTTCCCATTGGGCATGACGCGGACGCGAGGTCTGTCCTGATCGGAGCTCAAACGGAGATTGACGCAACTGCCGGGCTGTTGATGCAATAGCGACCGGTGTCTCCGTCCGATCGATCGTCTATAGACCTGCCGGTCCCTCTATCGGCCGACGTTGGCGAGCGTTTTCTGGGCGTCCGCCTCGTCCCGCTCATCCGACTCTGACGCCTCCGCTCCGCCGCAGTTGCCATTGCGGGCCACATCACGACTGCGCCGTTACCCCTTTCGATCGGCGCCCAACAGCGGCATTACTCGTCGATCCCGCAAGCAAATGCGGGGGTACGAATGACTGTCTAACTCTTCCGGGGAGAGCCGATCGCGCGCGGCGCTCGCATGCTTCGTACCGGCCTGGTACACGATGCGGCTGACGGCGCTCGGCGAGGATCGCGCGCCGGACGGCACGCCCGACGCGCATGCCGCACTCGCCGCCTACGAGGCTCGCGATGCGGAACGGGTGCCGGTCTGGAACGCGCGGTTTGCGGGATGAGAAAAAGGGGCGACCCGACCGATCGCCACCGGTCAGGCTTGGTGTGCACATGGCGGCAATGCAAGGAAGATGGCTGTGAACAGACTGGATCATATCACTGTCGTGGCTCCGGACCTGACCGAGGGCGTCAACCACGTGCGCGAGTGCCTGGACATCGATATCCCCTTTGGAACACGCCACAGCTACATGGGTACGCATAATCACAGGCTTCAGCTTGGTGATCGGACCTATCTGGAAATCATCGCCTTGGACCCCGAAGGAACCAATACTGGCGTCCCAAAGTGGTTCGGTCTCGACAACCAGGCACAGGTCCGCGCTGACTGGGATGCCGGTCGTCGGCTACGGGGATGGGTTGCCAGCACCGATGAGATGGACCGCATTCTGTCCGATCATGCGAGGACCTTCGGGGAAGCCGTGGAGCTTCCACAACATGAGCCCGAGTTTGCGTTCTCCATTCCGGCGGGTGGTCTATTGCCGCTTGACGGGGCGGCTCCGTCTCTCATCGATCACCGGGGCGTTCCTACATCGATGGATGACATCCCCGACATGGGTGCTCGGCTTGTGTCCTTTGAACTGGAGCATCCCGATCCTGCAGCGATCGAGGCGCTTTATCGTGCCGTATGTGTCGAGGGATGCCCATCCTTGGTTCATGGACCGGAACTAAGATACGTTGCTTCGATCCAAGTTCCGACCGGGCTCAGGGTGTTGACCTGATCCGATCACGTGCAGCTTCGCGCCCAGTCGTGCAGGCGCGCGATCGGCGCGGCGCCCCGGTCAGCGCGGCGCGTCACCAGATGATAGGTGGCACCTCCCGGCGCTGGTCGTCGGGCCAGCACGCGCAGCGCCGGGCGATCGCCGACATTGCAGGCGCGCACGCTGGCGATGCCGTGGCCGAGTTCGGCCGCCCGCAGGCTCGCCGCATCGTCGCTTACCCTTGGCCCCCACGCGACGGCCTCAGGCGAGACGGTCAGTGCCTCAAGCCAGACCGGCCACTCGTCGAGGCCCGGCTGACGGATCAGCGGCTGGCTGCGCAGCAATGCGGCTGGGTTGTCGGTGGTCCGTGCGGTCGCCACGACCAGCGCGATCCCGGAAGGCACCAGCGGCGTCGCCATCAGGTCATCGCCAAACGACGCGCCATAGCGGATGGCGATGTCGGACGCCGTCCAGCCGCGCGTCTCCTCGAAGGGCGTTGCCGCCGTGACGAGGTCGACCGCGAAAGGTTCGGCCAGCGCCCGGATCGTATTCATTCTCGGCATCAGCCAGGCATCGGCGAAGGCGGGCGTGGCATGAAGGCGCAGGGCCCGATCGCGCTGGCCGGGCGTCAGCACGTCCTCGATCGCGTCGAGATGCGGACGCACCCGCACATAGAGGGCGAGGCCATTGCTCGTCGGCACGAGCTTGCGGCCGCGCCGCGTCACAAGTCTGCGGCCCAGATGCGCCTCAAGGGCCGCAATGCGCTGGCTGACCGCGCCGGGCGTGACGTTCAGCCGCTCGGCGGCCTCGGCCGCGCTCGCTCCGCGTGCGATCTCCGCGAAGGTTCTGAGCGCGTCGACGGGCAGGCGTGAGGTCATGCCACCAATTTAGCTCAGCTAAATCCGGCGTCGAGTGTTCTCGCTTGTACGGGGCCGGATCGCAGCCGAGATGGGACGCATGCCCGACCCGCGCACACCACTCACGCTGTCCTCCACGCTCCTGCTTGTTCTCATCTTCGCCGCCTTCGGCGCGCAGCAGACGGCCGTCAAGCTCGCCGTCGCCGATATCGGCCCGATCGCGCAGGCGGCAATTCGCTCGGCCGGCGGCGCGGCACTGCTCGCGCTCTGGTTCGTGCTGCGCCGGACCAATCCCTTCGCCGCGCCCTTTGCGCTGTCGGTCCTGCTCGGCGTGCTGTTCGCGGTGGATTTCGGCCTGCTTTATGTCGGCATCGCGCTGACGTCTGCCAGCCATGCGACGGTGCTCTATTACACCGCGCCGATGATGATCGCGCTCGCGGCCATGACCGCCATCGCCGACGAGCCCTTCGATGGGGGCAAGATCGCCGGGATCGCCATCGCCTTTGCGGGCGTGGCCATCGTCGCGCTGGTGCGCCCGGCCGGGGGTGCGGGCGGCGCGACGCTTGCCGGCGATTTGCTATGTCTTGGCGCGGCGGCGGCCTGGGCGCTGACCGTGCTCACCATCCGGGCAACCAGGCTCAAGACCGTCGATGCCTCGGTCGTGCTGTTCCATCAGCTCTTCTGGTCGGTCCCGCTGCTGGGGGCGACGGCTTTTATCTCGGGCGATGCGACCATCCGCTGGAGCGCCACGGCGCTCGGCTCGCTCGCCTTCCAGACCGTCGCCGTGGCCTTCATCGGCTATCTGGTCTTCTTCCGGCTGATCCAGCTTCATCCGGCATCGCAGGTGTCGGCGATGAGCTTCCTGGCGCCGCTGTTCGGCGTGCTGACCGCTTGGGCGATCCTCGGCGAAACGCTGACGCCGGGCTTTGCCGCCGGCGCCGGGGCCATCCTGGTCGGGCTTTACCTGACGAACCGCAAAAGAGCGGCAGGCGCAGCCCGCAAGGCGTGTTCCTAGCGACGATCAAATCGGCCCGCCTGCGCGATGAGCCAGTCGCGCACGCGGCTCACGGGTCGGGACAGTTGCCGCGTGTCCGGCACCAGCATGAAGTAGCGCTCGCGGCTGGTCAGGGCCGGCCCGGGCAGCCGGACGAGCGCGCCCGCACGCAGCGCCTCGTCGCAGATCACATTGTCGCCGATGGCAAGGCCGGCGCCGCGCATCGCCGCGTCGATGCACAGATGCGAGCGGTTGAAGTAGAGATGGCCGGCCGCATCGTCGAGCGACAGGCCGAGCGCATCGAAACAGCGTCGCCACCAGTAGATGCCGCGCTCGTGGATCAGCCGGTGCGCCAGAAAGAAGGCCGGATCGTCCGACGTCGGCCCGTCGTCGATCAGCGCAGGCGCGGCAACGGGGAACCCTTCGAAATCGAGGAACGGTTCGGTGCGGAACCCGGTGCATTGCGCCGCGCCCCAGGTCAGCGCCAGATCGGCATCGCCGAGGACCGCGCGCGGCGGGTCGGGCCGCACGCGAATGTCGAGATGCACGTCGAGATCGTTCAGTGCCGCGTTGGTGAGAAGCGGCATCAGCCATCGCGTGGCGAGATCGGATTCAACGTCCAGCACCACGGTGCGCCGGCCGACACCGCGCCTGAGGCGCCCCGTGTCGATCTCGAGTGCCGAAAGGGAATCGGCGACCGTCCGCGCGAACAGGCTGCCCTCGCCGGTCAGCACCACATGGCGTGCATGACGCTCGAACAGGGCGACGCCGAGTTCGGTCTCAAGATTGCGCACATGGCGGCTGACGGCGGCATGGCTGACGCCCAGTTCGTCGGCGGCGCGGGCGAAGCTGCCCTGGCGGGCGGCGGCGTCGAAGGCGCGCAGGGCATTCAGATTGGGCAGCTTGCGCATGGCTCAAGCGTAACAAAAACGCACGCTGGAGCAAGAATTGATCGTTTGAGCCCCAGCCCCGTCTTCGCTTGGCTGCGCCCGAACCATCGGAGCCAGCCATGAACGCATCCACCTTGCAGGCCACCAAGGTCATCGCCGCCCTTATCGTCGGCGTGCTGATCTACGGGCTCGCCATGGGCACGACCTACCCGCTGCTTGGCGTCGTGCTGTCGGGACAGGTCTCGGACGCGCTCAACGGGCTCAATGCCGCGGCCACGGGTCTGGGGCTCATCGTCGGCGTCCTCGTCATGCCGCAGGTGGCGCGGCGCGCCGGCGCCGGCACCACCGCGCTGATCGGCGTCGGCGTGATGGCGGCGGCGCTGCTGGTCCTCGCTTTCGTGCGCGAGTTCTGGCTGGTCTTCGCCGCGCGCATGGCGCTCGGGATCGGCGCCAACCTTCTGTTCATCGTCGCCGAAACCGCGCTCAACACCTTCGCCGACCCGGCGCGGCGCGGCCGCGTGATGGGGCTCTACAGCACCGCCGTGGCGGTGGGCTTCGTGCTTGGCCCTGCGGTCGTCGCGGCGCTGCCGGACCGGCCGCTGCCGATCCTTGTCGCCTGCGCGGCCATCACCGCCTTCGCCGCGCTGCCGCTTTTGCGCGCGCGGGGGCCGGTCGATACGGCCGTGCGGCCCGCCTCGGCGCGCGCCGTGCTTCCGGCGATCATCGGCTATCCGTCCGCATTCGTTTTCGTCTTCATCGGCTCGTGCATGGATGCGGTGGCGATCAGCCTTTTGCCGGTGATCTCGCGCGGGCAGAGCTTTTCGCTGCAGGAGGGGGCGCTGTTCGTCACCGTCTTTCATGTCGGCCTGCTCGCCGGCCAGCCGCTGATCGGCGTGGCGCTCGACCGGATCGGCCGGCGGCGAACGGTGCTGGGCTGCGGGGCGATCTCGCTCGTCTGCACGCTTGTCATCGCGTTCGGCGGGCCGCTCGGCTTCTGGCCGGTCGCCGCGCTGATGCTGGTCTGGGGCGGGGCCAATTACGGGCTCTACACGGGCGGGCTCGCGCTGATCGGCGACCGCTTCGCCGGCGAGGCGCTCACGGCGGCGACGATCGCCTTTGCCGCCGTCTATGCCATCGCGTCGGCGATCGCCCCGGCGCTCGCCGGCGCCGCCACGGTGCTCCTCGGTGCCACCGGCTTCTACGCCTTGGCGGCCGGCGTCTATCTGGCGGCGACGTTCATCGGCGCCATCGCCTTCCGGCCGGCCGAGCCGACGCTTGCGACCCCGTCATCCGGGGCACGGTGCGATTGAACGGCGCCGCGTGTGTCCGCGGCTCAGGCGACGACGCGGAAGACGCTGCGTCCGAGACCGGCGGGGTCGAACCTCCGGCTCCGGTTGCCAAGCCGCCGGTTTCAATTTAGTTGTATAGTACAACTGAATGGAGACTCTTCGTGACGGCAGATGCGGACACGACCGGGCGGATTCGCGACGCCTCGCGCCGGTTGGTGCGCGAACTGGGCTTCATGCAGGCAACGCTCGCCGGCACGGACCTGTCGCCATCGGCCGTGCACGCCATCATCGAGGTCGGGCTCGGACGCAGTGTCAGCGCGCGCGATCTGGTCGCGGCACTGCGGCTGGAAAAGTCGACGGTCAGCCGGCTGGTCGGCGCGCTCGTCGCCGATGGCTATCTGAGCGAAACGCGCGATGCAGACGATACGCGCCGCAAGCGGCTGGCGCTGACCGACTGGGGCCGGCAGGCGTATGCGGCCATCAACACCTTCGCCGACTTGCAGGTGCGCGGCGCCGTCGACCGGCTCGACGGGCTGAGCGCGTCCGATCTCGCCCGCGCGCTCGACCTCTATGCCAGGGCGCTCGGTGATGAGGCGGTCGAGCGGCCCGCGACGGAAATCGTCGAGGGCTATGCACCCGGGCTGATCGGACGGGCGGTCGCCATGCACGCAGCCTATTACAGCCGCGCGGCCGGGTTCGGAGCGCCGTTCGAGGCGACGGTCGCCGGCGGCATGGCCGTTTTCGTGCCGCGGCTCGGCCGTGACGGCAACGCCATCTGGAGCGCCCGGAGCGGCGGCGCGATCGTCGGCACCATCGCCATCGATGGCGAGGATCTCGAACCGGGCGTTGCGCATTTGCGCTGGTTCATCGTCGCCGACGGCCTGCGCGGCGCGGGCATCGGCCGGGCGCTGATGGACGCCGCGATGGAGTTCGTCGACGGCCACGGCTTTGCCGAAACCCGGCTGTGGACCTTTTCGGGCCTCGACGCGGCCCGGGTGCTCTACGAGCGCGCCGGCTTCCGCCTCGTCGAGGAGAAGCCGGGCCGGCAATGGGGCGAACGGGTGCGCGAGCAGCAGTTCGTGCGCTTCCACCCCGAACGCACCGCCGACAATCACGATTGCTGATTCCACGCATAACGAGAATTGGCTTCTCTGATTGTCCGGATGCGTCCATCACGCGCCCGACGGCAATCGGACGACAAGCGGAGCGGCTCCATGCAGATCGATCTCACCGGCAGAACCGCCATCGTGACCGGCTCGACCAAGGGCATCGGCCTTGCCGCTGCGACCGGCCTCGCGCGTGCCGGCGCGCGGGTGGTCGTCAATGGGCGCAAACAGGCAAGTGTCGACGCGGCGCTGGCCGCCGTGAAGCAGGCGGTGCCGGACGCGCCGACGTCGGGATACGCGCTCGATCTGGCGACGGCGGAAGGCTGCGCTGCACTGGTCGAGGCCGAGCCGCACGGCGATATCCTTGTCAACAATCTGGGCCTTTACGGTCCGCAGGACTTCTTCGATACGCCCGATGAGGTCTGGCGGCACTATTTCGAGGCCAACGTGATGTCGGGCGTGCGCCTGTCGCGCGCCTATCTGCCGGGCATGGAGAGGGCCGGTTGGGGCCGGGTGATCTTCGTGTCCTCGGAATCGGCACTGAACATCCCCGTCGACATGATCCACTACGGGTTCACCAAGACCGCCAACCTGTCGGTGGCGCGCGGGCTCGCCAAGCGCATGGCCGGCACAGGCGTGACCGTCAATGCCGTGCTGCCGGGCCCGACCCTGTCCGAAGGGCTCGAGGCGATGCTCGCCGAAGCGGCGGCGCACGATGACCGGCCGCTCGAGGAGATCGCCGCAGAATTCGTCGTCGCCGACCGGCCGACGACGATCATCCGCCGTGCCGCCAGCGTCGAGGAGGTGGCCAACATGATCGTCTATGTGGCCTCGCCGCAGGCCTCCGCGACGACCGGGGCGGCGCTCAGGGTCGATGGCGGCGTCGTCGACACGATCGCCTGACCGAAACCGCCGGAGATCCCGATATGCGGAGCACCAAGCACGGCAGACGGCCGCTCGCCGACGACACCGACCGCTTCACCGTCATCTCGGGATGCTCGGGCGGCGGCAAATCGGCCCTGCTCGACGAACTGCGCCGGCGCGGCCACCATGTCATGGCGGAGCCGGGCCGGCAGATCGTGCGCGAACAGCTTGCCGCAGGTGGGGATGGCTTGCCATGGGCCGACCCGGCCACGTTCGCGCGCCTTTGTGCGGAGCGGGCCGGTGATACATATACGATGGCGCAGCGCCTGCACGGGCCGGTCTTCTTCGACCGATCGGTGATCGATGCGGCCAATGTCTTCCGGCAGCGCGGCTGGCCGATCCCCCGCGCGATCGAGCGGATACGGCGTCGGTGCCGTTACGGCCCCACGGTGTTCATGACGCCGCCCTGGCGGGCGCTGTTTGCTCGCGATGGCGAGCGCCGGCATTCGTTCAAGGACGCCGTTGCCGAACATGAGGCGCTCACGACGATCTACGCCGCCGAAGGCTATGCCTTGGTTCATCTGCCGAAGGTTTCGATCGCCGAGCGTGCCGACTTCGTCGAGGCAACGCTCGGCCTGCACGAGCGCGCGCAGAGAACGACACAAGGAGTTGCCACATGTTGAAAGCCGACCGCATCAACCCCTACGAGGCCGCCCCGGACGCCATGAAGGCGTTCTGGAATGTCGACAAATACATCCGCCAGTGCGGCCTCGACGCTTCGCTGGTTGAACTCGTCAAGATGCGCGCTTCGCAGATCAATGGCTGCGCCTTCTGCCTCGACCTGCATTCGAAGGACGCGCGCAAGGCCGGCGAGAGCGAGCAGCGCCTCTATCTGCTGAGCGGCTGGCGCGAGGCGCATGTCTATTCGGATCGCGAGCGCGCCGCGCTCGCCTGGACCGATGCGCTGACGATGATTGCCGACGATCATGCGCCGGACACGGTCTATGACGCTGTGCGTCCGCACTTCACGGACAAGGAACTGGCCGACCTGTCGGCCCTGATCGGGCTGATCAATGCCTGGAACCGGCTCGCCACCGGCTTTCGCTACCGGCACGGCTGACGCCGGCGAGGCAGAACACACCAGGGATCCTGATCATGACCGACCCGGTTTCCGAGGCGCCCGCCGCCCCGTCCGCCGAGGCGGAGGCGCATTTCGCCGACAAGTTCCGCTTCATGACCGATTGCTGGGATGTCCACCACGCGCTCGAAACCGGCACGGCGCGCTTCGTGCTGCTCGATGTGCGCAGCCCGGCGCTCTACTAGGCCGGCCACGGGCCGGGCGCGCTGTCGCTGCCGCACGGCAAGATCACAGCGGCGGATGGACGAGAAGCCGGCTGAGCATTATCCAATCGCGGCGAGCAGCAGGGCCGTCACATAGAGCCCGACGCCGAAGGACAGGTGCGCGGACACGCTGCGCACACGGGCGACGTCGGGCGCGGGCGTCCTGCGTGCGGCGATGCCGACGCCCATGCCCGGCTGCATGACGAGGAACGGCGCGGCGAGGCTGACAAGGCCAACCGCGATGGCCGGGCCGGGGGTTGGAGCCTCAGCCCAGCCCGGGCCCCAGACGGCCAGCAACACGGCGGCGAAGCCAATGCCGATCGCGTAGTGGGCGATCCAGCCGATCGCCGGTTCGCCGGCGATCGGCGGTGCGTTGCCGATGGCGTCATGCGCAAACCGGCCGCGCGCGCAATGGCCGAGCCAGCGCCCGACCATCCGATAGCTGAGCGAGGGCACGCCGAAGGCGGCCTTCAGAAACAGCGCCCACAGATCCATGAAGGCCGTGGCGCCGATACCGAGGACGAAGCTGTACCTTACCAACCCCATAGTGCGGTCACTCCAGTGCCGGCAGATCGGCCGAGTCGGTGACCACGACGATCTTGCCGGACGCTTCGCCCGCTTCGAGCACGCCGTGCGCTTCGGCGATCCGGTCCAGCGTGAAGACGGGGCCGAGCGGCAGGTGAAGATCGCCGCGTGCGACGTCATCGATGATCGCCTGAAGCGGCATCGCCATGAACTCGGCGACATCGCCCAGATAGCCGCTCAGACAGACCCCGTTGGGAATGTCAGGGATCGGCGCGAAATCTTCCAGCGTCCAGCCGCCGCCGGCCATGCCCGTCATGCAGACACGGCCCCGCCGCACGGTCTTGAGCGTGTCCGCCAGCACCGTCGTGCCGACGAGATCGAGCGCGGCGTCCTGATCGGAGACGCGGCCGGCAAGCGCCCCGTCATCGATCAAGATCTCGCTCGCGCCGGCGCGTTTCAGCGGTTGCGACTTGCCCGGATCGCGCGTCGTGGCCGTCACCCACGCGCCCATGCGCGCGGCGAGCGCGATTGCCGCAAGGCCGACACTGGTGGTACCACCGCGCACGAGCAGCCGGTCGCCAGGCTTGAGATCGAGGCCGATGGTCAGGCTTCCCCACGCGGTCTGGAACATTTCCGGGATCGCGCCAAGCCGGTGCCAGGGCAGGTTCGGCGCGATGGCGCGGAGCTGGCTGTCGGGCACCAGGACGTAGTCCGCATAGGACCCGTCGAAGGCGCGCCCCATTCCGCCCATGCAGGTGGCAACGGCCGTGCCCGGCGCGAATGCGCCGGACGGGCTGGCCGCGACCACGCCGACCGCCTCGATGCCGAGCACGCGCGGCAACGTGACCAATGGAGAAAGGCCCAGCCGCGTCATCAGTTCGGAGCGGTTCAGACCGAACGCCCTGACGCGCATCAGCGTCCAGCCCTGAACCGGTGCGGGGACGGGCCTTGTCGTCGCGGTCAGGGCCTCGGGTCCGCCCGGCGCGCGCAGATCGACCGCGCGCATGGAGGCCCGGATGGCGATGGTCATGACGATGTCTCCGCCGGCGCGCCGGCCTGCGCGTCCCGACGCGTCAGCCAGCGTTCGAGGCCGTCGCTCAGCGTTCGCGATCCGACCAGCCCGCCGAACGCCTCGCGTTCCATGCGCAAGCCCTCATCGATCGGCACGTTGATGCCGCGCGTCGTCGCCGTCAGGATCGCCGCGACGGCATCGGGTGCTTGCGCGGCGATCGTCTCGGCCAGCGCGCGGGCGCGCTCCATAAGCTTGCCGCGCGGGGCGACCTGATTGACGAGACCCATCCGGTGCGCTTCGAGCGCATCGAAGGTCTCCCCGGTCAGCAGCAATTGCAGCGCCCGCTTGCGGCCGGCCTGTCGCGCCAGCCGCTGCGTGCCGCCGAAGGTGGGCGGCATGCCGAGCAGGATCTCAGGCTTGGCGAACATGGCGTCTTCGGATGCGATGGCGAGTGGCGCGGCCTCGGTGATCTCGCAGCCGCCGCCATAGGCAAGCCCGTTGACCGCGACGATCACGGGTGTCGTCAACGCCTCGATCTGGCCGGTCAGGCGCTGGCCGCGACGAACGAAGTCCTGGACCGCCTGCGCACGGCCTCCGGCTACCGAGCCGGCGAATTGCGGGATATCGGCGCCGGCGCAGAAGGCCCGATCGCCCGCCCCGGTCAGGATGATCGCGCCGATGTCGGCGCGCGCCTCAATCGTGTCGAGGGTGGCAGACAGCGCATCGGCCAGCGCGTAGCTGATGGCGTTGAGCTTGCCGGGTCGGTTGAGCGTCAGCGTGGCGATCGGGCCATCGATATCGGTGAGGATGAGGTCGGTCATGGTTGGCCTCGCAAGGGTCAGAGGAAATCGGCCCAGACGGGCACGATGGAGACGATGAGCAGGGCGGCCAGCGTGAGATTGAGCGCCCGCCACTGGCGCGGCGTCGACAGGGTGCGCGCCAGAAACGCCCCGCCAAGGCACCAGGCGGTGAGCGCGGCGGTCGAGAAGAGGAGGAACACGCCGCCCAGAATGACCGCCAGCCGCAGCGGGTCGGGCGCCAGCGCGCCGAACGAGGCGGCCGCGCCGAGCGTCATCGTCCAAGCCTTGGGGTTCAGCCAGAGCAGGAGAAGGCCGGCGAAGAAGCCGAGCGGCGCATTGCGGCCCGCGTCGAGATCAGGCGCGCCGCTGCGGGCGATCATCAGCGCCAGCCAGAGGAAATAGGCCGTCCCGAGCGCCGCCAGCGCCAGCCGCAGCGGCGGGTACGCGGCCATCAGATTGCCCAGACCGAAAGCGGAAGCGGCGGCGAGCGAGGTGGTGCCGGCGATCAGCCCGGACAGCACCGGCACACTGCCCGAAAGCCCGTGCCGCATGCCCGACGAGGCGGCCAGCGCCGTCGCCCCGCCCGGTGTGAAGGCGGTGACGGCGACAAACAGCAAAAGCGAAGCGAAAAGGCCCATTGTCCCGGCGGTCACGTTGATGATGCGGCGAAGATGGGCTGACAGGTTGAATAAGGAAAACTATTTTGCGCAATAGTCGAGATTAGACAATGTGATAGCCATGTCCCGCAATTCCACACCCAAGCAGTGCGAATCGGGGAAGCCGTGTGTGATCCGGGTCGGCGTTTCCGAACGCTCCTCCTTCTCGTTCGCTCGTCAACGCACGACAATCAACGGTCGGCAATTCCGAGCGCCTGGGCCAGGGCGGTCTGTCGGCTGCCGAAATAGTCCAGAACGGCCCGCACGCGAGCGGTGTGGCGCAGGTCGGGATGGGTCAGCAACCACAGATCCACGGTCAGCGGCTCGATCGCGCCGCCGATCCGCTGCAGATCGCCGTCGGTTTCGGCCAGGTAGCATGGCAGAACCGTGAGCCCGATGCCGGCTCGGACGGCCGCGCGCATCCCGAGGACGCTGTCCATACGGCATACACAAGCGTCGTCGCAGCCGTTGTCGCGCATCCAGGCATGAAGCTGACCGTAGGCCATTGACCGGCTTGGACCGATCCACGGCAAGCTGGCCCAGGGCTTTCCTTCGATCTTGCTCCGGTCGAACGAACGGCACGCATAGACGGCCTGCTCGATGCGGCCGAGTCGCCGGCCGACCAGGTGCTCGTCGGGGGTCGAGGCGGGCCGGATCGCGATGTCCGCCTCGCGGGCAGAAAGGTCCGATATCCGGTTCGACACGGCCAGATCGAGCGTGATCTCGGGCTCGATAGCCCTCAGGGATGCGATTTCCGGCGCCAGCAACCCGACAAGCAGGGAGTCGGTGGTCGCCAGCCGCACCGTCCCCGAAGGCCGCAGATCACGGCCCGCAACGCGTCTTTCTGTTTCGTTGATCCGTTCTTCGATCTCCCGGGCGGCCGCGGCGACCTCCTCGCCGGCGGTCGACAGCCGGTAGCCGGTGCGGAAGCGGTCGAAGAGCCGGACGCCGAGCTTTTCTTCCACGCGGTTGATCTTCCGGAACACCGTTGGATGGCTCAGTCCCATCCGGTGCGCGGCGCCGGAAAGCGATCCGGCCTCGGCGATCCGCAGGACGATCTCATAGTCGTTCCAGTCGAGCCTTTCGTTCATTCTTGCAAACTCGCCTTGCCAATTCTTGGGCAGACATAACAGGAGCGAACAACCAGTTTAAGGCCTCGCCGCAACAGACACGCAAGGCCCGCCCATGCATACGCATATCGTTCACGCCCACCCGGAGCCCCAGTCCTACAATGGCGCGCTGACCAGGACCGCCGAGCGCGCACTGACCCGAAACGGGGACACCGTCACCGTAACCGACCTCTATCGGACCGGTTTTGATCCCGTTGAAGGGCCACGACATTACTCATCGCGAACGAAACCGGACGCGTTCGCCGCCCTGGCCGAACAGCGCCACGCATGGACCGGCGGGACCCTGCCGGAAGACGTGGCCGCCGAGATCGGCAATCTCGAGCGGGCCGATCTCGTCATCTTGCAGTTTCCGCTGTGGTGGCACGGCCCGCCGGCCATCCTGAAGGGCTGGATGGACCGCGTCTTCGTCAATGGCGGCCTCTACACCAGCACGATGCGTTACGACACCGGCTACTTCCGGGGTCGGCGCGCCCTGGTGTCGGTGACGACCGGCGCTCCGCGCGCGGCCTTCGTTCCGGGCGGGCGGGGCGGCGAGTTCGGCACCATGCTTTGGCCGGTCCACTATTCGATGCACTATATGGGCTTTTCGGTCCTGCCGCCCTTCGTGTCCTACGGCGTCCAGGGGCATGGCTTCAGCTATGAGGAAGAAAGCGTCGTGGCCGAACGCCTCAAGGGCAATCTGGCCGATTGGCATCAGTTGCTGACGACCGTGGACCAGGCCGAGCCGCTATGGTTTCCCGGTTGGGCTGACTGGGACGCCGATGGTGGCCCGCTTGACCGGGATAAAGCGTGCGGCAACGCCGTGGCCGCGGGGAAATGAGGTTCAGACCCGCCTCAGCGTCCTCGCGCAGGAGCGCAGTTTAGCGACGCTCACGTCCGAATGGCCCGGCATGCCGGCCGATACCGATCCCGGATCGAACGGGTGCGGCCATCAATGCTCCGGCAGTCCGGGCTCGGTCGCAACAAGGCTTGGCCGGGCGGCAACCGATGACCACCAGTCCGAAAGCGCCGAACGGCTCCGCAAGGCATCGGCACCTTCCGGCGCCATGGCGAAACAGGCGATCATCGGGGCCAGGTGACAGTCCGCGAGCGTGAACGTGGTTCCGTTCAGAACCAGCCCTTCCGTGGCCAGTCGATCCAGGGCATCGAGTACGATCGACGAGGCTTTCAGGCCGCCTGCGATCTCGGCTTGGTCGGCTTTCTCCCCGGCCGCCGGTCGAAAGACCGCCTGCTCGAACACCTGACGTATCAGCGGACGATAGGCGTAACTGTCGACGATCGAGATCACCTGCATCATCCGCCCGATCGAGGGGGCTGCCGCCGGCGTGAGTTCGGGCCCCGGGAAGGCCGCGTCGATGTAACGGGCGATGGCGACCGTCTCGTAGATGTCGTACGCACCGTGGCTGAGAACGGGCACGCGACCGAATGGATGTCTTTGAAGAAACGAGGCGGGCAGGCTCGCATCGAAGGGGTTCACGTCCTCGATCTGGCAGTCGACACCCTTCTCGAACAGGACGATGCGTGCGATGCGGTGGTAAACGCTGAACCGATAGCCGCGAAGCACGACGGATTTTGCCATTACGCTGTGTATCAATCGCTATGCGAGGCGCGCAAGCGGTACGACAAATGACGTCCCGTCGCGAAGATGGTCTGATGGGTGAAATTAGGAAGACTATTTTGCGCAATGACCGGGATTAGGCTATGTGATGGCCATGCCCCGCAATCTCGACACCCAGGCCCTGCGCACCTTCATCACCGTCGCCGAGACGGCCAGCATGACGCGCGCCGCCGAACAGCTTCACCTGACGCAAGGCGCGATCAGCCAGCAGGTCAGAAAGCTCGAGGACCAGCTCCAGACACCGCTGTTCGTGCGCGCGCGTGAGGGCCTGACGCTGACCGAGGCTGGCGAGCGCCTGTTCGGCAAGGCGCGGCGGATGCTGTCGCTGAACGATGCGATCTGGTGCGAGATGACCGTTACCGGTTGCGGCGGCAAGGTTGCGATCGGCGTACCGCTCGACCTGATCGCCGCCGACGCCATCCCGCGCCTGCTGCGCTCGTTCGCCGAACGCTACCCCGAGGTGGAACTGTCGATCCGCTGTGCGCCCACCGCGACGCTCAGGCAGGACGTGGCATCGGGACAAGTGGATCTCGCCGTGCTCGAAGAGCATGGCGTCGGCCAGACGGGAGAGACGCTCTATGCCGACCGGCTGATCTGGGTCGGCGCCAAGGGCGGGCGGGCCGTTTCGACCGATCCGCTGCCGCTGTCGATGATCACCTCGGCCTGCGTCTTCCGTCCCTTCGTCTTCGATGCCCTCGACGAGGCGGGCCGATCCTGGAGAAGCGTCTTCGAGAGCGACAACCGGGACGCCACGCTCGCCATGATCCGCATGGACATGGCGGTCGGCGCGCTTCTGGCGTCGACCGCGCCGTCCGATCTCGCCGCGGTGCCGGCCGAAGCGGCCCTGCCGCAATTGCCCAGCTTCAACGTGACACTTGCGCTCAAGCGCAATCCTTCGCGTCAGGCCGTAACGCTCGCCGAACACGTCCGCCGCGGCTTTGGCACCGGTTCCGGCGACAGACCGGCGGGCCGCCCCCGGCTCGAAGCTGTGTAGGCGGCCCATCTGGTCCTGTTCGCCTGAGCGCGGGGCCGACGCGTCGACCGCTGGATGGCCGCATGCGTGGGAAGCCAAGCCGATCTTGTCGCGGCCATTTGGGGCGCCGTACGACGGGCTCACGGACGATCCGCAGACGCATTGCACGCCATGACGACACGGCAGCATTGACGCTGCCCGGGCCGACAGTGCCAATCGCCCGGTCTCGTCACCCTAGTGTCGGGATGGCGAACTGGGGCGCGTTGGCGGCGCTGGTTGGCCAGCGCGTCGTCGTGGTCTTCATGCGCGTATAGAAGCGTATGCCTTCCATGCCGTGCATGTTGTGATCGCCGAAGTTGGACGCCTTCCACCCGCCAAAGGAATGGAACGCCATCGGCACCGGGATCGGAACGTTGACGCCGACCATGCCGACCTCGATGTCCTGGCTGAACCGGCGCGCCGTGTCGCCATTGGACGTGAAGACCGCCGTGCCGTTCGCGTAGCTGTGACGATGGATCAGTTCGACGGCCTCTTCATAGGACCGGCGCCGAACGACCGACAGGACCGGGCCGAAGATTTCGTCCTTCCACACATCCATGTCCGGCGTGACGTGATCGAGAAGCGTCGCGCCCATGAAGAAGCCGTTCTCGTAGCCCTGCCTGTCCTGGCGGAAATCGCGGCCATCGACGACGAGCCTCGCGCCTTCCTCCTGGCCGCGGCCGACATAGCCTCGCACCCGGTCCAGATGCGCGCCGGTGATCAAGGGCCCCATCTCGGAGGGCGGGTCGCTGGCCGGGCCGATCTTGAGCGCCTTAATCTTCGGCACGAGACGCTCGATCAGCGCGTCGGCGACGGCATCGGTGACCGGAACGGCGACCGAGATCGCCATGCACCGTTCGCCGGCCGACCCGAAGGCCGCACCCATCAGCGCGTCCGCCGTCATGTCCATGTCCGCATCCGGCATGATGACGGCATGGTTCTTGGCGCCGCCGAGCGCCTGGACGCGCTTGCCGTTGGCCATGGCCGTGCGGTGGATGGACTCGGCCACCGCGGTCGAGCCCACGAAGCTCACCGCGCGCACATCGGGATGGTTAAGCAGCGCGTCGACGGCCTGCCTGTCCCCCTGGACGACATTGAAGACACCGTCCGGAAGGCCGCATTCGGCCAGCCACGCCGCCAGCTTCAGCGCCGGCGACGGCACCCGTTCGGAAGGCTTGAGGACGAAGGTGTTGCCGCAGGCCAGCGCGACCGGGAACATCCACAAGGGCACCATGGCCGGGAAGTTGAACGGTGTGATACCGGCGCACACGCCAAGCGATTGCCGGACGCTGTGGCTGTCGACGTCCGAGCCGACATTTTCCGAGAACTCGCCCTTGAGCAGGTGCGGCGCGCCCACGGCGAACTCGACCACCTCGATGCCGCGCGTCACCTCGCCGAGCGCGTCGGCATGGGTCTTGCCGTGCTCGGCCGAAATCGTCTCGGCAAGCTCGTCGGCGCGCTCCCACAGCAGCGTCTTGAAACGGTCGAGAACGCGGGCGCGGCGCAACGGCGGCGTTTTCGACCAGTCCGGCCAGGCTTTTCGGGCCGCGGCGACAGCGGCTTCAACCTCGCTGCCATCGGCCAGTGCGACCGACGTGTCCGACGCTCCCACAGCCGGGTTGAATACCGGCGCCGTGCACCCGGACGCGCCGTCACGCATCGCTCCATCGATGAAATGGCCGATCACCGTCATTGCCTTGCTCCTCCATCCTGATCGGCTGGCGGGCTATCATTTCCGGTCATCCGCAAATATAGACAATGGGAGCGAACCGTTATCTGAATTCGGATACCAGATGGATTGGGACGATCTCCGCCATTTCCTCGCAGCCGCGCGGGCCGGCCAGATCCTCGGCGCCGCGCGCCGCATGGGCGTCAGCCAGTCGACGCTCAACCGGCGCATATCGGCGCTCGAGGCCGATCTGGGCACGCGCCTGTTCGAACGCTCGACCAGCGGCAGCGCGCTGACCGAGGCCGGATCGCGGCTTCTCGAACACGCCGAGCGCATGGAAGCCGAAGCGTTGCGGATCAGGGCAGGGCTTGCCGGTCCCGACACGCCGCTGACCGGAACCGTGCGGATCGGCGCACCGGACGGGTTCGGCGTGGCCTTCCTCGCCGGACGCATCGGGACGTTTGCCGCGCGGCATCCGCAGCTGACCGTTCAGATCGTGCCGGCCGCGCGCAACTTCTCGCTGTCGCGGCGCGAAGCCGATGTGGCCGTGACCGTTGGCCGGCCGTCCAAGGGACGGCTGCGCGCCAGGAAGCTGACCGACTACACTCTGGGCCTCTATGCGTCGGCCGACTATCTGGCCCGGATGTCGACACCCCGCACGCGGGACGATCTTCGCAACCATACGCTGATCGGCTATGTCGACGACCTGATCTTCGCCCCGCAGCTGGATTTCGCCGTCGACCTACCGGTGAAATGGCAATCGCGGATCGAGGTGTCCGGCGCCACCGGCCAGTTGGAGGTCGCGCGCGCAGGCGCCGGCATCGGCATTTTGCACCGTTTCATGGCAGAGGACGATCCGGCCCTTGTCCAGGTCCTTCCGGAGATCGCGCTGACGCGCAGCTACTGGGCCGTCTGGCACGAAAGCCATCATGGCAGCCGCCGGGTGCGCGCCGTCGTCGACTTCCTCGACGAAGCGGTGCGCGATGCCAAGAGCCGTTTCTGACGCGCCCTGCCTCGGCCTTGGCGCGCCTGTCAGCCGGGCACGTAGGAACTGACCCGCTTCAGACAGCGCAGCGAAAAGCTCGACTTGGAATGACGCAGGCCCGCGACCTTGAAGAGCCGCTCGCGCAGGAACTCCTCGACGCCGCGCGTTCCGTCGGCGACGATCTTGACGTGAAAATCGTGATCGCCCGCCATCAGGTGAACCTCGAGCACCTCGGGGAACTCGGCCATCGCCTTGCCGAACGCCTCGAGCACGCCGGGTTCGTGCTGATCGAGCGACACTTCGACCATGACGGTTTCACCGACGCCGAGCGCCTCGTGGTCGAGCACGGCCGTGTAGCCGGCGATGACGCCCTTTTCCTCGAGCCGCTTGACGCGCTGCCAGCACGGGCTCGCCGACAGGCCGACCGCCTTGGCCAGTTCGGCATTGGTCAGGCGGCCGTTCGCGACCAGCGCCTTCAGAATGCGGCGATCGATTTCGTCAATCGGTTTGGGCACGGTTGATTCTCACGCATTATTCGTTCTTGGACGAAGATAATTCTGCGAAACCGCCGAATTGGCAAGCGATTAAGGAGCACTTTCTGCATGGACTGAGCTAGAATCCCTCGTGGGAGGCCCTGCGGGGCACGCAAGTGGAGCAGCAGTTTGGACTTCGCGCTATCCGAGGGGCAGCAGATGCTCTTCGACACCGCTTTCGACTTCGGTCAGGAACAGATCGCGCCGCATGCCCGAACCTGGGAGCGGGCGGGTACGATCCCGCGAGACCTGCTCCGGAATGCTGGCGCGCTCGGCTTTGGCGCCCTCTATGTGCCCGAGCAGATGGGCGGCTCGGGCCTGTCGCGCCTTGACGCGACGCTCGTGTTCGAAGCGCTCTCCGCCGCCTGCCCGTCCGTGGCGGCGTTCATCTCGATCCACAACATGTGCACGCACATGATCGCGCGCCACGCCACGCAAGCATTCCGGGATGAATGGCTCAAGCGCATGGTGACCATGGAGGCGGTCGCCTCCTACTGCCTGACCGAGCCTGGTTCAGGCTCCGATGCGGCGGCGCTGCGTACGAAGGCGGTCAAGTCCGGCGGCTCCTATGTGCTGAACGGCACCAAGGCCTTCATCTCCGGCGGCGGGTATTCCGACCTCTATCTGGTCATGTGCCGGACGGGCGAGGACGGCGCGCGCGGCATTTCGGCGGTCGTCGTACCTGATGGCACGGACGGGCTCAGCTTCGGAGCTGCCGAGCGCAAGATGGGCTGGCGCGCCCAGCCGACGGCGCAGGTGCAGCTTGACGATTGCGCGGTCGATGCAAGCCACCTTCTGGGCGCCGAGGGGCAGGGTTTTGCCATTGCCATGGCGGGCCTCGATGGCGGACGGCTCAACATTGCGGCCTGCGCGCTTGGCGGTGCGCAGGCCGCCTTGCGCATGGCACTTGACTATGTCGGCGAGCGTCAGGCCTTCGGCCGGACCATCGACCAGTTCCAGGGGCTGCAGTTCCACCTCGCCGACATGGAAACCGAACTGCAGGCCGCGCGGGTCTTCCTGCGGCAGGCCGCCTGGAAGCTCGACACCGGGAGCCATGATGCGACGGTCCACTGCGCCATGGCCAAGCGCTTCGTCACCGACACCGCCTTCCGGGCCGCCAACGATGCTTTGCAGCTCCTGGGCGGCTACGGCTATCTGGAGGATTACGGCATCGAGAAGATCGTCCGCGACCTGCGCGTCCACCAGATCCTCGAAGGCACCAACGAGATCATGCGCGTCATCACCGCCCGGTCGCTTCTGCGGGAGCGTGGAAGCCGATGACCGAGGAGCCCGAAGTCCTGATCCGGCGGCAGGGCCGCGTCGGCCACATCACGCTGAACCGGCCGCAGGTCCTCAACGCGCTGTCGCCGGCCATGATCGACGCCGTTTCGAACGCGCTGTCCGAATGGGCGCGCGACCGCGACATCGCGATGGTGCTGATCGATGCGGCGGGCGAGCGCGCCTTTTGCGCCGGCGGCGACATCAATGTGCTCTATGAACGCGCCCTCGCCGGCGATCACGAGTTCGGCCGCGCGTTCTGGCGCGCCGAATACCGGATGAACGCTCAGATCGCGCACTTTCCCAAGCCGTTCGTCGCCCTTGTCCATGGCATCGTCATGGGCGGCGGCGTTGGCGTGTCGCTGCACGGCTCGCACCGCATCGTCACCGACACGGTCAGGTTCGCCATGCCCGAATGCGCGATCGGCCTGATCCCGGATGTCGGCGCGTCGCTTCTGCTCGGTCGCACGCCGGGGCACTTCGGTGAGTTTCTCGGCCTGACAGGACGGCGTCTGGACGCCTCCGAAATGGTGTACTGCGGTCTGGCCGATCAGATCGTTCCGGCCGGCGCGATGGATGATCTGCGCGCGGCCTTGCTTCAGAGCGGCGATCCGGGCACGGCACGGCAGTTCGCGACAGAGCCCGGCCCTGCGGCCATCGCCGGTGAAAGGGCCTCGATCAATGCCGTGTTCGGCCTCGACACGATCGAACTGATCTTGGAGGCGTCGCGGGCGCTCGACAATGGCTGGGGCGAGGAGGTGCAACGTCTGCTGCGTGCAGGCTCGGTGCTGTCGCAGCAGATTGCCCTGTCGACGATTCGCAAGGCCCGCCGCCACGGCTCTGTCGTCGCCGCGCTCCGGGACGAATTCCGGTTCACCGCGCGGGCCACCGAACGCGCCGAACTGCTCGAAGGCATTCGCGCCGCCGTCATCGACAAGGACCGCAATCCGCAGTGGCGCTACCGGACGCCGGACGACGTGCCGGACACGCTGCTGGCCGAGTTCGGCGAGAAGGCACCCGGCGGCGACTTCGCCTATCTGGAGAAACGCCCATGAGGATCGCATTCATCGGACTGGGAAACATGGGCGCGCCGATGGCGCGCAACCTCGTCGCCGCCGGACATGACGTGACCGGTTTCGATGCCCAGCTCACCTCTGTCGATGGCATAAACCTTGCTTCATCGGCCACCGAGGCCGTCGCCCAAGCCGAGGCGATCATCACCATGCTGCCCAACGGCGAAATCCTGCGCCAGGTCTATGCACAGATCGTGCCGGCGGCGCCGGCCGGGAGCCTGTTTGTCGACTGCACGACCGCCGATGTGGACAGTTCGGTCGCGGCAGCCCGGGACGCCGAACAGGCCGGGCATCTGGCGCTCGATGCTCCGGTGTCGGGCGGGGTTGCCGGGGCGCAGGCGGGCACGCTGACATTCATGGTCGGCGGTTCGCCCGAGGCGCTCGAGCGGGCGGCTGGCCTGTTCGATGTGATGGGCCAGCGCGCCATTGCCTGCGGCCCATCCGGATCGGGCCAGGCGGCGAAGATCTGCAACAATATGCTGCTCGGCATCACCATGGCCGGCACCTGCGAAGCGATCGCGCTGGCCGACAGTCTCGGGCTCGACCGGCAGGCCTTCTTCGACGTCGTTTCGACCTCGTCGGGACAGTGCTGGTCGGTCAACACCTACTGCCCGATGCCTGGCATCGGTCCCCTCTCGCCCGCCGACAACGATTACCGGCCGGGCTTTGCCGCCGAACTGATGCACAAGGATCTCGACCTCAGCCAGAAGGCGGCCGAGGCCTCCGGAACGGCGACGCCATTGGGTGCGAAGGCGACCGATCTCTATCGCGCGTTCGTGGAGGGCACGGGCGCGGGCAAGGATTTCTCCGCGATCCTCAAGCACATCGCAGCCCTGAAGAGGTCCTCATGAGCGAGCCCGCAATCGTCACGGAGAGGCGCGACCGCGTTCTCCTGATCACCCTCAACCGTCCCCGGCAGCTCAACGCGCTCAGCGCGGACACGATTGCCGAGCTCAACGCGCTGCTGGTGCCCGCCGACAAGGACCCGTCGCTGGGGTGTATCGTCATCACCGGCAGCGAAAAGGCATTCGCCGCCGGCGCGGACATCAAGGAGATGCAGGACAAGTCCTATCAGGCGATGGCGCGAGAGGACCATTTCGCCGAGTGGGAGACGTTCGCCCGGCTGCGCACGCCGCGCATCGCCGCCGTCAACGGCTATGCGCTGGGGGGCGGCTGCGAACTCATGCTGATGTGCGACTTCGCCATCGCCGGCCGCTCGGCGAAGTTCGGCCTGCCGGAGATCAAGCTCGGCGTCATGCCGGGCATGGGCGGCACGCAGCGGCTGCCCCGGCTGGTCGGGCGCGCGTTGGCGATGGATCTGATCCTCACCGGACGGACGATGCAGGCCGACGAGGCGCTCGCCGCCGGTCTGGTCGCGCGACTCGTCGAGGATGATGCCGTCGTGGAAACGGCCTTGCAGGCGGCGCAGACCATCGCCGGCTATTCGAAACCGGCGACGCTTCTGGCCCGCGATGCCGTCAACAGGGCCGACGAGGTCTCGCTGTCGGAGGGCGCGCTGTTCGAGCGGCGCGTGTTCCATTCCCTGTTTGCCACGAGCGATCAACGCGAAGGCATGACGGCGTTCGTCGAAAAGCGCCCGCCGGTCTTTGCCGGAAACTGACACGGCGCCTCGACAGCGCAGGAGGTTAGGGATGGACATCGGAGCAGACACACCCGTCGTCGTTGCCGGAGGAGCGTCGGGCCTGGGGGCGGCCGTCGTGAGGCATTTCGCCGGGCTCGGCGCACCGGTCGGCTTTCTGGATCGCGACGAGGTGGCCGGGCAGAAACGCGCCGAAGAGCTGGACGCGGCGTTCGCGCCGGCCGACGTGTCCGACTGGGACAGCGTGAAGGCCGCGCTGTCGACCTTGCGCGACAGGAACGGTCAGGAGCGGATCTGCGTCAACTGCGCCGGCATCGCACCGGCCGCGCGAACCGTCTCGCGCAGCGGCGCGCACGATCCGGCGCTGTTCGCCAAGGTCGTCGCGGTCAACCTCGGCGGGACGTTCAATGTGGCAACGCTCAGTGCAACGGGGATGAGCACGCTCGAACCGGCCAATGATGACGGCGAGCGCGGCATCATCATCAACACGGCCTCCGTCGCCGCCTTTGAGGGGCAGATCGGCCAGATCGCCTACGCAGCTTCCAAGGGTGGTGTGGCGGCGATGACGCTGCCGATGGCTCGCGATCTCGCCGGGCTCGGCATCCGGGTCGTCACGCTCGCTCCGGGCATTTTCGCGACGCCGATGGTCTCGGCCTTTTCGACCGAGGTGCAGGACGCGCTGGCCCGAAGCGTGCCGTTCCCGCGCCGGCTCGGCCAGCCCGAGGAATTCGCCCGCATGGCCGCCGCGCTTGTCGAAACGACGATGATGAATGGCGAGGTCGTGCGCATCGACGGCGCCATCAGGATGCAGCCGAGCTAGAAACGCGATGACCGATCTTCCCCTCAGCCTGCATGTGCCCGAGCCGGGTTGCCGCCCCGGCGGCGAGCCCGATTTCTCCGATTTCGAGGTGCCCAAAGCCGGTGCGATCCGCCGGCCGGCGATCGACGAGGCGCCCGAGAACATGCGCGACATGGCCTTCTCGATCGTGCGCGTCCTCAATCGAAAGGGCGAAGCGGTCGGCCCGTGGGCCGGCACGCTGACCGAGGACGAGCTCAAGGCCGGGCTCCGGGACATGATGACGCTGCGGCATTTCGATGACCGAATGCTCAAGGCGCAGCGTCAGGGCAAGACGAGCTTCTACGCGCAGCACCTGGGTGAGGAGGCGGTCGCCTGCGCCTTTCGCCGGGCGCTCGAAGACGGCGACATGAACTTTCCCACCTACCGGCAGGCGGGGCTTCTGATCGCCGGCGGCTACCCGCTCGAGACGATGATGAACCAGATCTTCTCCAACGCCCGCGACCCGCTCGAGGGCCGGCAGCTGCCGATCTTCTATTCGTCAAAGGACCACGGCTTCTTCACCATCTCGGGCAATCTGGGCACCCAGTTCATCCAGGCCGTGGGCTGGGCGATGGCGTCGGCGATCTCGGGCGACACGCGCATTGCGGCGGGCTGGATCGGCGACGGGTCCACGTCCGAAAGCGACTTCCATGCGGCCATGGTGTTCGCGTCGACCTACAAGGCGCCCGTCGTGCTCAACGTCGTCAACAATCAGTGGGCGATCTCCACCTTCCAGGGCATGGCGCGGGGCAATGCCGGCACGTTCGCGGCGCGCGGACACGGCTTCGGCATTCCGGCGATCCGCGTCGACGGCAACGACTTTCTGGCCGTTCACGCCGTCGCGAAATGGGCGGCGGAGCGGGCCCGGGCCGGCCATGGGCCGACCCTGATCGAGCATGTGACCTATCGCGCCGGCGCGCATTCGACCTCCGACGATCCCGGCGCCTACCGGATCAAGCACGAATTCGATGCCTGGCCGCTGGGCGATCCCGTCGCAAGGCTCAAGGAGCATCTCGTCACGCTGGGCATCTGGTCGGACGAGCGTCACACCCAGGCCGACGCGGAAATCCTCGATGAGGTCAAGGCGGCACAGAAGGCGGCCGAGGCGTCGGGCACCATGATCTCGGGCCCCACGCCTTCGCCGCGCAGCATGTTCGAGGGCGTGTATGCCCAGATACCTGACCACCTGCAGCGGCAGCGCCAGGAGGCGGGGTACTGACATGGCCCGGATGACGATGATCGAGGCCATCCAGAACGCCCATGACGTGGCCATGGAGCGGGACGCGAGCGTCGTCGTATTCGGCGAGGATGTCGGCTATTTCGGCGGGGTCTTCCGCTGCACGGCCGGGCTGCAGAAGAAGTACGGCAGCCACCGCTGCTTCGATGCGCCGATCAACGAGAGCGGCATCGTCGGCGCGGCGATCGGGATGGCCGCCTATGGCCTCAAGCCCGTCGTCGAGATCCAGTTCGCCGACTACATGTACCCCGCCTACGACCAGATCGTCAGCGAGGCGGCCCGCATTCGCCACCGTTCCAATGGAGACTTCACCTGTCCGCTTGTCATCCGCATGCCCACCGGCGGCGGCATCTTCGGCGGCCAGACGCACAGCCAGAGCCCCGAAGCGCTTCTCACCCATGTCTCGGGCCTGAAGGTCGTCATCCCGTCCAATCCGCGCGACGCGAAGGGCCTGCTGACGGCGGCGATCGAGGATCCCGATCCGGTGATCGTTCTTGAACCCAAGCGCCTCTACAACGGTCCGTTCGACGGCCATTACGACCGCCCGATCGCCGCCTGGAAGAAGCATCCGCTCGGCGAGGTCGATGACGGCCACTTCACCACGCCGCTCGGCAAGGCCGCCATTTACCGGCCCGGCTCGGATCTGACCGTGCTGACCTATGGCACGATGGTCTATGTCGCCGAAGCGGCCGCCCGCGAAACCGGCATCGATGCCGAGATCATCGATCTGCGGACGCTTCTGCCGCTCGACATGGGTGCGATCGAGGCGTCGGTCGCCAGGACGGGCCGGTGCGTGATCATCCATGAAGCGACGCGGACATCGGGCTTCGGCGCGGAGCTGAGCGCCGTCGTCCAGGAACTGTGCTTCTACGCGCTCGAGGCGCCGGTCACACGCGTGTGCGGGTGGGATACGCCCTATCCGCATGCGCAGGAGTGGGCCTACTTCCCCGGTCCCGATCGGGTCGCCGCGGCGTTCCGCACCGTCATGGAGGCCTGATCATGGGCGTCTACACCATCGTGCTGCCCGACGTGGGCGAGGGGATCGCAGAGGCCGAACTCGTCGAATGGAACGTCGCCGTCGGCGACACGGTCCGCGAGGACGACGTGCTCGGCACGGTGATGACCGACAAGGCCGCCGTCGAGGTCCCGTCCACGGTGACCGGCCGCGTCGTCTGGCTCGCCGGCGAGCCCGGCGACACGCTGGCCATCGGGTCGAAGTTCATCCAGCTCGACGTCGACGGCCAAGGCAACGACGCTTCGGCCGGCGATGGTGTGGCTTCGGCTGAGCCGGCCGCCGAAGAGCCCCAACCCGTGGCCGAAACGGTTCCGGCCATGCCGTCCGATCAATCGCCGCCGACTGCCCGGCCCGACAGTTCCTCCCCGGATCCCGAGGAGTTCCTCCAGCGGACATCCGTGGGCCAAAAGAAGCCTCTTGCCTCGCCGGCAGTCCGAAAACGGGCGCGCGAAGCGGGTGTCGACCTCAGGCAGGTTACGGGCACAGGACCGGCCGGCCGGATCGGCCATGACGATCTCGATGCCTTCATCGCCGGCGGCGGGCGCCCGGTTGCCGGAGGAGGACGCCAGGCTGCCACGGGCACGACGACCCGCAAGGTCGTCGGCATGCGCCGCCGCATCGCCGAGAAGATGGCGCTGTCCAAGAGCCGCATTCCGCACATCACGATCGTCGAGGAGGTCGATGTTACCGAACTCGAAGCGCTGCGCGCCCAGCTCAACGCCCGACACGCGCCCGAGCGCGGCAAGCTGACCGTGCTTCCCTTCATCGCGACCGCGCTCGTGCGCGGCATCCAATCCCATCCGGGCATGAACGCCCGCTTCGACGATGAGGCCGGCGAGGTCGAAGAACATGCCGCAGTCCACATCGGGATCGCCACCCAGACTGAAGCAGGCCTCGCCGTTCCCGTCGTCAACCACGCCGAGGCGCGGAACCTGTGGGACCTCGCCGCCGAGATCGACCGGCTGGCGACCATGACCCGTGACGGCAAGGCGACCCGCGACGAGCTGACCGGATCGACGATCACGATCACCTCGCTGGGCCCGCTCGGCGCGATTGCGACGACCCCGATCATCAACCACCCCGAGGTTGCGATCGTCGGCGTCAACAAGATGGCGATGCGCCCGATGTGGGACGGCGCCGCGTTTCAGCCGCGCATGATGATGAACCTGTCCTGCTCGTTCGATCACCGCGTGATCGATGGCTGGGATGCCGCCACGTTCGTCCGCACGCTCAAGACGCATCTGGAGACGCCGGCGCTCCTGTTCCTGGAGGCGGACCGATGAGTATCGTCAAGTGCGGCCTGCTGGTGCTGGGTGCGGGGCCGGGCGGATATGTCTGTGCGATCCGGGCCGGGCAAATGGGGATCGACACCGTCATCATCGATGAAACGGCGCCGGGCGGAACGTGCCTGAATGTCGGCTGCATCCCCTCCAAGGCGCTCATTCACGCGGCCAACGAGTTCCACAAGATCACTCTTGCATCGGACCAGTCCGCCCTTGGAATCAAGGTGGCGGCGCCGACCATCGACCTGGGCACGACGGTCGGGTGGAAGGATGCGATCGTGCGGCGTCTCAATGGGGGCGTCGAGGGCCTTTTCAGGAAGGCCGGCGTGCGCCTAATCCGCGGACGCGGCGAGGTCCTTGACGGCAAGACCGTGCGGGTCGTCCGGGATGGCGGCGAAGAAACGATCCGGACCGATGCGCTGGTTCTGGCCACCGGATCGACGCCGGCAGAGCTGCCCATCCTGCCCGTTGGCGGCAAGGTGATCAGTTCGACCGAAGCGCTGTCGTTGAGCGAGCCACCGGCCGCGCTGGCGGTCGTCGGGGGCGGCTATATCGGCCTCGAACTGGGGACGGCCTATGCGAAGCTCGGTTCACGCGTCACGGTCATCGAGGCCGAACGGCGCATTCTGCCGCAATACGATGCAGCGCTCACCCGACCGGTGGAACAGAGCCTCGAACGTCTCGGTGTGACCGTGCTGACACGAACCAGAGCGCTGGAGCTCTCGGACAAGGGGCTTCGCATCCAGCACGCCGACGATGGCCCAAGCGACATCGAGGCGGACCGGATCCTCGTGACGACCGGCCGCACGCCGCGCATTCGCGAGGCGGGCATCGAAGGGCTGGCGCTGACGATGACGCAGGATGGTTTCATCGCGGTCGACGACCGCTGCGCCACGTCCATGCGTGGCGTCTACGCGATCGGCGACATCACCGGCGACCCGATGCTGGCCCACAAGGCGATGGCGCAGGGCGAGCTTGTCGCCGAGGTCGTCGCCGGTCACCGCTTGCGCTGGGACAGGACCTGCATACCGGCGGTGTGCTTCACCGATCCCGAGATCGTGACCTGCGGACTGCTTCCCGATGAAGCGGCCGGGCAGGGCTTCGATGTATCCGTCGGCCAGTTCCCGCTCGCGGCCAGCGGACGCGCGATGACCATGGAGGCGGCGTCGGGCTTCGTGCGGGCCGTCGCCGAGCGCGGCACCGGCCGCATCCTGGGCCTGCAGGCGGTCGGCCGCGACATTTCCGAACTGTCGACGGCGTTCGCGGTCGCCATCGAGATGGGCGCGGTAGTCGATGACATTGCCGGCGTCATCCATGCTCACCCCACGCTTGGCGAGGGGCTGCAGGAAGCCTGCTTCGCAATCGGCGGCAAGACGATCCACGTCTGATCCGCGAGCGCCGATCTTGCGGGCGCCGCGTGCGGGACGGCGCCCTGTGCGTCAGTTGAAGAGCTGGTTCGGCAACCACAGCGCCAGGTTCGGAAACTCCAGCACCAGCGCGAGCGCGACCAGTTGCAGCACGACGAACGGGATAATGCCGCGATAGATGTCGCCGATCGTGACCAGATCGCGCGCCGTCCCCTTTGTGTAGAACAACGCAAAGCCGAAGGGTGGCGTCAGGAAACTCGTCTGCAGATTGATCGCGACGAGGATGGCGAACCAGTAGACGGCGTCCACGGAAGCAACGTGATCGCCGAAATCAAGCAGCTGGACGATCGGCGCGAAGATCGGCAACACGATCAGCGTGATCTCGATCCAGTCGAAGAAGAAGCCCATCACGAAGACCATCAGCATCAGGATGGCAAGGATGCTCCACGGCCCGAGCACGCCCGTGTCGACCAGCGACAGGACGAGTTCCTCGCCGCCGAAGCGCCGGAACAGGTAGCTGAACGCGGTCGCGCCGACGAAGATGAAGAAGATCATCGAGACCGTCGTCAGCGAGCGGCCGAGAACATGGTTGAGGCCGGGCAGGGTCAGGCGACGCCGGAAGACGGCCAGGGCGAGCGCGCCGAGTGCGCCGACCCCGGCTGCCTCGGTCGGCGTTGCCCAGCCGCCCAGGATCGAGCCGAGCACCAGGCCGATCAGCAGCGCGGGCGGTATGAACCCGGAGGCCAGCTTGCGGGCAAGCGCGCGTTTCTCGTCAGCCGTCAGGGGAGTCGATGCGCGGGGCGCCAGTTTCGGCCGCATGAAGCTGATCGCAACGATGTAGACCAGATAGAGCCCCGACAGGATCAGGCCCGGAACGAGCGCGGCCATGAAGAGCTTGCCGACCGAGATCGTCAACAGGTCGCCCATGATCACGAGCATGATCGAGGGCGGGATAAGAATCCCGAGCGTTCCCGATGCGGCGATCGTTCCCGTCGCCAGAGACGGCGCGTAATTGTTGCGCAGCATCATCGGCAGGGCCAGCAGGGTCAGCATGGCGATCGAAGCGCCGATGATCCCGGTCGAGGCGGCGAGGATGGTCCCCATCAGCGTGACCGACAGGGCGAGACCTCCGGGCACCCGGCGCATCAGGGTCTGCAGACCTTCGAGCAGGTCCTCGCCGATCCCGCTCTTTTCCAGGAGCGTGCCCATCACGACGAACATCGGCACCGCGACCATGACCGGGTTGGCGACGATCCCGCTGAATATCCGGTTGATCAGCAAGGGCAGGTGAACGAACCGGATCTCGCCCATCGCCAATCCGATTCCGGCAAAGACCAGCGACACGCCACCCAGGACGACCGCGACCGGCAAGCCCGAGAAGATGAACAGCGCAAGGCTGACGAACATGATGATGGGGAGCCATTCAGCGAACATGCCAAAGTCCTCAAACGGGCCGGGCGGCCACTACGGGTCTGGAAAGAACGGGGTGTCGTGCGCTTTGCCGCCGGTTCTGAGCGCATCGATGCAGCGCGCCAGGATCGACAGGGCCGACAGGATGACGAGTGCGAAGCCGATCGCCAGGAACGACTTGATGATCCAGCGATTTGGCAGGCCGCCACCGCCGACCGACCCCTCGCCGGTCGCCCAGGCGCGCAGCGCATAGTCGATCGAGAAATGGAACAGGAATCCCAGATACGGGATCAGGAACAAGATGATCCCGAGCACCTCGAGCCAGATCTTGGCCCTCGGCGGAAAGCTCCCGCGCAGAAGGTCGACGCGGACATGCGCGTCCTTGAGGTAGGTCGCGCCGAAGCCCAGCAGCATGGCCGCGCCGTGCAGGTGCCATTGCAGCTCCTGCAGCATGGTCGACCCGGTGTTGAAGAACTTCCGGCCGACGACGTCGTATCCGATGACGAAGGCGAGGCAGAACAACAGCCAGCCGCCAACGAAATGGCCCGCCCGCGGGAGAGCCGCACACAGGTTTGCAAATGATTGCAGCATGAGTCCGTCCGGTCGCTGGGGCCCACCCCGGCCTTGCGGTCGGGGTGGGCGAGCTTCGGTTCGGTCGCCGATCAGCGCAGATAGCCCAGTTCGCGCCAGATCTCGTAATTGTCGCGGAACTCGGTGTAGGACGCCCAGGTCCGTGCGAAGTCGGCGTCTTCGGTCAACTCGTCGACCACCTCAAGCCACGCCGCCTGCATCGCTTCCAGGATCTCCGGCGACCAGGTGTGCAGCGTCACGCCCTGTTCTTGAAGCTGTGCCAGGGCATCGAACTGGATCGCTTCGCCCCATGCAATGGACTCGGCGACAGCCGAACGGCACACTTCGTTGACGATCGCCTGATTGCGTTCGCCCAGATCGTTCCAGACATCGAGATTGATCAGCAGGGAGAACAGCGAGGTCTGCTGGTGCCAGCCCGGGAAGTAGTAGTGGCCGGCATAGTTGTTCATGCCCAGCGCGAGATCGAGCGCGGGCATCGAGATTTCCGCCGCGTCGATCGTGCCCAGTTCCAGCGCCGGCACGGTGTCGCCGACTGGCAGGGTCTGTGCCGACACGCCCAGCTTCTCCATCACGCGCGCGCCAAGGCCGAAGAAGCGCATCTTCTTGCCCTTCAGGTCATCGAGCGTTTCGATCGGCTCGCGGAACCAGCCCGACGCTTCCGGCGGGATCGTCGAGCACAGGATCGGCTTGATGTTGTGGCCGGCCGAGATCTCGTCCCAGATCTCCTGACCGCCGCCATGGTAGTACCAGGCAAGATATTCCGGCGCCTCCGGCCCGAACGGCACCGAGGTGAACATGGCCGCCGACGGGATGATGCCCTGCGCGAAGCCCGGCGAATACCAGGCGGCGTCGACCGCGCCGGTCGACACCGCGTCCCATGCCTCGGGGGCCGGCACCAGCGCGCCGGGTTCGTTGAAGTTGAGCGACAGTTCACCGCCGCTGATCAGCTCCATGCGCTTGCCGATTTCCTGACCGATCTCGCCGATGATCGGGAACGTGCCCGGATAGACGCTGGTCATTTCCAGCGTCTGCGCATGCGCCGTCGTCGAAGCGAACAGAGCAGCGCCGATCGCCACGACCGCGACGGAGTTGTTAGATGCCTTCATGGTATTCCTCCCTTTTGTGGAATGCTCTTTCGGTGGCAATGACACCGGCCGAAAGGAATCCGCCGTCGGCCGCGAGCACCTGCCCGCAAACGAAACCGGATGACGGCGAAACGAGAAAGCCGATCACGTCGGCGATTTCCTCGGGCGAGGCGTATCGTCCGATCGGCATGCGGGCGATCCAGGCCTCCCTGGCTCCCGGCGACGCGGTGACGCCCCGCACCATCGGTGTGTCGACGGGGCCCGGCGCGACGGCGTTCACGCGAATGCCCAACGGAGCCAGTTCGGTCGCCATGGTGCGGGTGAGCTGGTGAACGGCGCCCTTGGAGGCGCCGTAGGCGCAACGCCCCGAATTGCCGGTCAGGCCGGAGACCGAACCGATATTGACGATGGCCGCAGGCCCCCCGTTGGCGCTTTGATGGGCGTCCACGAACCGGCGTGAGGCCATGAACGTGCCCATGACGTTGACCTCGAACATGGTGCGCATCAGTTCGTCGGTCGTGTCGAGGAAGTGGCGGTTTCGCGCGATGCCGGCCGCATTGATCAGGCCGCCTGGCCGCCCGCCGAGTTGTCGCAGGGCGGCCCTGAAGGCCGCGTCGAGTGCCTCGCCGTCGCATATGTCGACACAGGCCGCCATCGCCCGGTCCGGCCGCCACCAGGGCTCGTCGCAAAGCGAGCCAAGAGCCGCCTCGTCGCGGTCGAGCAGTGCGACCTGCGCGTCCCGCTCAAGGAGCCATGCGGCACAGGCGCGGCCAATGCCGGAGGCAGCGCCGGTGACGAAGCAGATGGTGCCAGCGAATGGGCCGGTCATGGCCGCAGCTCCGCAGCATTGTCGGGCGTCTCCGCAACGAGCCATTCCTCGATGGCCAGTTCGAACGTCACGCAGACGAGATTCTTGCCGCGCACGAACCGGCCGCCGCCGATGCGGCCGTCAGGGCCCGCGATCATGCCGTGCAGGACGGCCACCGGTTTCTCGCCGGCGGCCGTCCGGACCTCACCCGCAAGGCCGACCACTTCGACGGCAGGGCCGTAGACCACGGTCTCCGACCCGTCGCCGCAATCCACGCAGGCGTCCGTCAGGCTGCCAAGGCTGCCACGGATGAAGCCGTTGAGAACGCCGGCCCCGTCGCAGATCGTTTCGATGGCGGTGACCAGGTCTTCGTTCGGCCGTACGCGGCCATAGACCACGCGCCCGACCGAACCCGCCTCCGCGCGTACCAGTTCCCCCATCACGCCGCCTCCACCTTGGTGGCCGGCGCGAACACGGCATGGTTGGTTTCCATGTCGGGCGACTGGCGCACGTCGATCTGCTCGAAGAAGGTCGCGCGCAGGCGCAGCCCCTCGCGGCCGACGATGCAGCGAGCCGGGTCGAGATGGCCGCCTCCAAGCGTGCCGCTTGCCGGCAGCGCAAACCATGCATGGCTGTGAACCATCCGCGCGCCGTCGACGGACCATCCGATCGTCGCCGAGCCTCCGAGCACCATGGCGTCGGTGAAGCACATCCAGTCCGTATAGGTCGCAACGGTCCGCCCGGTCCCATCGGGCCCGGCAAGACAGTGGACGCACCGGGAAAGCTCGCCCGACAGGAGCGTGAAGACGGCGGCAGGCGCCTCGCCGGCGGCGTCGACCAGACCGGACAGCAGATCGACTCCGGCAGGCAGCGCGACAAGGGCGGCCCGGGCCGACGGCTCGCTGGCGGTCACGAGCCGCAACGTTGCGGCAGGACCGGGGTGGCGCATGGAGCGCGGCTCAAAGCGCGTGGCGACATCGGCGGTCATCGCGCCTCCTCCGCCAGATCGTCCTCGGCCTGCAGCCGCTCGAGGATCGCCTGCCTGACGAGGTTCTTCGTCACCTTTCCGTAGCCCGACCGCGGCAGCTGCTCGAAGCGCTCGAACCGCTTGGGGATCTTGTAGGATGCGATCTTGCCGGACAGGTGGGATTTCAGGTCGGGCAGCGGGGCATCAGGGCTGCGCAACACGATCGCCGCCACGCCCATTTCGCCCCATTTGTTGTCCGGGATCCCGACGACGCTGACCTCGCAGACATCGGGATGGGCGGCTAGCTTCTCCTCGATTTCGAGCGGATGGATGTTCGAGCCGCCCGAGATGAACATGTCGGACTGGCGCCCTGTGATGTACAGGAAGCCTTCGTCATCGAGATGGCCGACATCGCCGGTGCGGAACCACCCGTTCCGGAAGGCGGCGGCATTGGCGGCGTCATTGTTGTAGTAGCCGCTGAACACGGCCGGCCCGATGACGCATATCTCGCCGGTTTCGAACGGGCCGAGACTGCGTCCTTCCGCATCCTGGATCGCGATCTGCATGCATGTCCGTGTGTAGCCGCAGGTCCCGATCCGCGCCTCAGGACCGTCCTCGACCGCGTGCAGGTGCGGCGGCAGGACCGTGATGTTGCCGGTAACCTCGCCCAATCCGAAATACTGGACGAGACAGGGGCCCAGCTTGCGCAGTGCCTGTTTCTGATGCGCCCGCAGCATCGGCGCGCCCGCATAGATGACGTGGCGCAGGCTGGTGTGGTCGAACCGGTCGGCCGCCTCGTGCTCGGCCAATGCGGAGAGGATGCTTGGCACGGTGAAGATGTTGGTTATGCGGTACTTCTCGATCAGTGCGAACACGGCAGCCGGATCGAGGCTGCCGGGATCGGACAGGACCGTGCCGACGCAGCGCGCCACCTGAACCAGCTGATGGATTCCGGCCCCGTGCGAGAGCGGCGCCACCACCAGCGAACGGTCCGTCTCGGTCATGCCCGGCATCAGATCGGCAAGGTGGTTGTTGATCACGAATGCCATCTGGCCGTGAGTGAGGACGCCCGCCTTCGGGCTTCCCGTCGTGCCCGAGGTCAGAAAGAACCAGCAGGGATCGTCCCGCTCGACAGGAGCCGCATGGAACCTGTTGCCGTGACCCGCGCGCACCAGATCGCCATAGCGGTACTCGCCCGGCCGCGGCTTGCCGATGCAGATGGCCAGCCTGGCACCGGCCGCGAGCGCCGCATCGGCGTGCTCGGCAAAGCCCTCCTCATAGATGACGGCCGAGGCGTCCGTGGTCGCGGCGATATAGGCCACGTCATCGGGCACCACGCGGTAGTTCGTGGGCACCCAGACGGCGCCGATCTTGAAGATGGCGAACATCGTCTCGAACATCTCGTTCGAGTTGCGCGCGTGAACGAGCACCTTGTCACCGCGGCCGATGCCGAGCTTGCACAGCGAGTTCGCCGCGCCGTCGACGCGGGCGTTCATCTCCGCCCATGTCCAGACGCGATCTCCGCTGACGATCGCCTGGCCCGTCGGGTATCGGCGTGCGGCCTCGGTGAGCAGGTCGCCCAGGTTCATCACCCTGTTTGAGATACGCTGCATGGCCGGCGCCCTAGCGAAGACGCTCGAGGATGGAGACGTAGTTGGCGACCGCCGCGCCGCCCATGTTGAAGACACCGGCCAGTTCCGGCGCGTCGAGCTGCATCTCTCCGGCTTCGCCGCAAAGCTGCATCGCTGCCATGACATGCTGCGACACGCCGGTCGCACCGATCGGATGGCCCTTGGACTTGAGGCCGCCGGACGGGTTGACCGGCAAGCGCCCGTCGCGCGCCGAAATGCCTTCGTCGATGACACGGGCTCCGTCACCCGGCTCGGCCAGGCCCATCGCCTCATATTCGATCAGTTCGGCGATGGTGAAACAGTCGTGGGTCTCGACGAACGAGAGATCGTCGTTCGTGACGCCGGCGGCGCTGCGGGCCGCCGACCATGCGCGTGCCGCGCCCTCGAATGCGGTTGCCGTCCTGAGGCTTAGCGGAAGATAGTCGTTGACCTGTTCGGCCGCGCGGAAATGGACCGCCTTCCTGGCCGTGCGCAGTGCCGTTTCGGTGTCGGTCAGCACGACCGCGGCGGCGCCGTCCGAAATCAGCGAGCAGTCGCTGCGCCTGAGCGGGTCGGCGACGAGCGGGTTCTTGTCGGACACCTGCCGGCAGAACTCGTAATCCAGCGCCTTGCGCATGTGCGCATAGGGGTTCTTCGCACCATTGTGATGGTTCTTGGCCGCGATCCGCGCCAGACTGTCGGTCTTGTCGCCATGTTTCTGGAAGTAGGCGCGGGCGATCCCGGCAAAGACGCCGGCAAACCCGCCTTCGACGTCCGCTTCCTGCTTGTGGTACGAGGCGCCGAGCAGGATTTCGCCGACCTCCGAGGTCGGGGTCGCCGTCATCTTCTCGACGCCGACGACGAGAACGTGCCGCGCCGACCTGCTTTCCAGCGCGCGCAGGCCGGCATGAATGGCGGCCGAGCCGGTGGCGCAGGCATTTTCCACGCGAACAGCCGGCACGTGACGCAATTCTGGAACCGCCAGCGCGACCAGGGCGCCCAGGAAATCCTGCCGTCCGAAGCCATTGTTGAAAGCGCCGACGATGACCGCGTCCATGTCAGCCGGCTCAAGGCCTGCATCCGCGATCGCCGGCCCGGCAATCTCCGCGATCAGCGCTTCGGCGTCGACCGCCTCCGACCTGCCGAACCGTGTGTGTGCCCACCCGGTGATGCATGCTGACATTCTTGCCCTCCCGTTCGCCGGACGCATACTATGTCCGTGCTGGAGCAAATTCTTGTCTGATTATCTTGATCTGCATACATTCTGGACATAGAAATAGCGGAGTGACCCAGTAATGAGCATGAATCATGCCCTCTATTGATGACACGGACCGGCGCATTCTGCGCGTGATGCAGGAGGATGGATCCTTGACCGTCTCGGAGATCGCCGAGCGGGTCGGGCTGTCACAATCACCCTGTTCGAGGCGCATCAGCCGGCTGACCGAGGAGGGGGTCATCCGGGGCAAGGTCGTCCAGCTCGACCGCAAGAAGCTCGGCTTCGACGTCATCGTGCTGGTCCGGATCAAGTTGACCGAGCATGGCCGCCAGGCGCTGAACGTCTTTCAGGAAGCGGCAATGCTCATTCCCGAAGTGCAGGTGATCCAGCTCATGCTGGGCGAGTTCGACTTCAACGTCCGCGTGGTGGTGCGAGACATGGACCATTTCCAGACGCTTCTGCGCGAGAAGCTGGTCATGCTGCCGGGTGTCCAGGAGATTCAGAGCACGGTCATTCTCGAGGAAATGAGATACACGACAGCGCTGCCGCTATGACGGGGCGCACGTTCGCGGTCGGCCTCGGGGGGCGAGGATCGTGTTCACGCTCGCGTCGTCGAGCGAGGTTCTGAGCGCCCGCGTTTCTCGTTCTGCGAGATAGGATGACGGGAGATGCCGTTCGATCGCGGTTGTGATCGCGACATCGATCGTATCCGAACAGCCGAGCGGGAGGAGGGGTTTGCGAAGCGGCCGCTGGGCGCCCTTGCCGCAATTCGCCGAACGAGGGCCCGACTGCGCCGACAATGCGCAAAGCAGCGCGGCCCGCATCGATGTTCAACGCGAATGCTCCCCAAGTACAGAAGGGTAATTCCTTGCGGTTGACCGCGCTCGAAAGCGGGCCTTTACTCGCCCCAATCGGTCGCCGCGGCCATCGCCCGGACGTCCACCATCGCGGCCCGCTTCGGGTCGCCACCCGACAACCCGTTTTGGGAAAGGCATCATCCATGCTGCTCAACAGGAACCTCACGGCTGCGGCAGCGGCCACGGCGATCGCGCTGCTCATGGCCGCGCCCGCCGACGCGCGCGTTCTGAACATGCACAATGGCGGCGACGTCACCTCGCTCGATCCGCACAAGGTCTCCGGCGACTGGGAGAACCGCGTCGTCGGCGACATCTTCGAGGGGCTCGTCACCGAGGACGTCAATGCCGAGCCGATCCCCGGCATGGCCGAAAGCTGGGAAATCTCCGACGACGGGCTGGTCTACACCTTCACGCTGCGCGAGGACGCGGTCTGGTCCGACGGCGAACCGGTGACGGCGGACGATTTCGTGTTCGCATTCCAGCGCCTGATGGACCCCGAAACGGCGGCCGACTACGCCTATCTGCAATACACGATCAAGAATGCCGAGGCGATCAACACCGGCGAGAACGAGGCGCTCGACAGTCTCGGCGTCAGGGCGGTCGACGAACGCACGCTCGAGATCACGCTGGAAAACCCGACGCCCTACCTTCTGAGCGCGCTGACGCACTACACCGCCTATCCGATCCCGCGCCATGCGGTCGAAGCCAATGGCGACGAATGGGTGCGCGTCGAGAACATCGTCGTCAACGGCCCCTACAAGCCGACCGAATGGGTGCCCGGCTCGCATGTTCTCACCGAGATCAACGAGAACTATTACGACGCCGGAAACCTGGCGATCGAAGGCGTGAAGTTCTTCACGCTGGAAGATGAATCGGCCGCGCTGAAACGCTACCGCGCCGGCGAATTCGACATCCTGACCGAGTTCCCGACCGACCAGTATCAGTGGATGCAGGAGAACCTGCCGGGCGAGGCGCGTGTGGCGCCGTTCGCGGGCCTTTACTACTACGCGGTCAACACCCAGCAGGAGCCGTTCACCGACCCCAAAGTGCGCAAGGCGCTGTCGATGTCGATCAACCGCGAGGTGATCGGTCCGCAGATCCTGGGCACCGGCGAACTGCCGGCCTATTCCTGGGTCCCGCCGGGCATGGCCAATTACGGCGATCCTGCGCGCGTCGACTGGGCCGACATGGACTATGGCGCCAAGGTCGAGGAGGCCAAGCGGCTGCTCGAGGAGGCCGGCTTCAACGAGGACAACCCGCTGTCGCTGCAGCTGCGCTACAACACCAACGAGAACCACAAGCGCATCGCAGTGGCGGTCGCCGCCATGTGGAAGCCGCTCGGCATCGAGGTTGAACTCTACAACACCGAAACCAAGGTGCACTATGACGAGTTGACCAAGGGCATCCTCGACGTGGCGCGCGCAGGCTGGCTGGCCGACTACAACGACGCCTTCAACTTCCTGCAGCTTCTGGAAACCGGCGTTCCGTTCAACTACGGCCGCTGGTCGAACGAGGACTATGACGCGCTGCTGGACGAACAGGCGACCATCACAGATCTGGAAGAGCGCGCGGCGGTCATGAAGGAAGCCGAGCAGATCGCGCTCGACCAGTCCGCCTCCATTCCGATCTACTACTATATCTCGCGCAACGTCGTGAAACCCTACATCGAGGGGTTCGAGGACAATGTGTTCGACATCCACCGCACCCGCTGGATGTCGATCAACGAGTAGGACGAAACGTGTGACCCTGTCCGGCGGCCCGCCCGGCCGCCGGATATCTCCGGAGTGTCGCCATGCTCGGCTATGTCCTGCGTCGCCTCGCGACGATGGTCCCGGTTCTGTTCATCGCCGTCACGGCGTGCTTCTTCATCCTGAGGCTGGCGCCCGGCGGGCCCTTCGACGGTGAGCGCCCGCTGCCGCCGGCGATCCTCGAAAACCTCGCCGCGCACTACAATCTCGACAAGCCGCTGATCGAGCAATACCTCATCTATGTCGGCAACGTGCTGCGCGGCGATCTCGGCCCGTCCTTCATCAACGAGGACTTTTCGGTCGCCGAGCAGATCGCCATCGGCCTTCCCTACACGATGATCCTCGGCGGACTGGCCTTCATCGTCGCCATCGTGGTGGGCGTGATCTCCGGTGTTCTCGGCGCGCTCTATCAGAACCGCCTGCCGGACTATCTGTCCGCCGCGATCATCCTGATCGGGCTGATCCTGCCCAACTTCCTGATCGCGCCGATCCTGCAGCTCATCTTCGGCGTCGAACTGGACTGGCTGCCGGTCGGCGGCTGGGGCGACGGCTCGTGGGAGTATCTGGTCCTTCCCGTCGTCGTGCTCGCCTGGAGCCATGCAGCGCGCATCTCGCGGCTGATGCGTGGCTCGATGATCGAGATCCTCAATGCCAACTTCATCCGCACAGCGCGCGCCAAGGGCATCGGTCCGCGCCTGATGATCACCCGTCACGCGATCCGGCCGGCGCTGATGCCGGTCGTCAGCTATCTGGGCCCGGCCGCCGGCTACCTCTTGACGGGCTCGCTCGTCGTCGAGCAGATCTTCGGCATTCCCGGCATCGGTCGCTTCTTCATCAACGCCGCGCTGAACCGCGACTACGGCATGGTTCTGGGCACCGTGATCTTCTACATGGTGCTGATTGTCATCCTGAACCTGCTCGTCGACATCGCCTATGCCTGGCTCGATCCCAAGGTCCGGACCCGATGATCCTTTATTCCGCGCTGCGCGAGAACGCCGTCGACGATCTGGCCAACCATGTCGCCAAGGCGCCCAAGGGCCGCTCGCTGACCCAGGACGCGATGCGCCGGCTGCGCAAGAACCACGCGGCCGTCGCCTCGCTGTTCCTGCTCGCCTTCATCGTCATCGCCGCGCTGATCGGCCCCTATCTGGTGCCCTACGACTACGAGACGCCCGACTGGAACGCGTTCCGCGCGCCGCCTTCGTTCGAAACGGGCCACTATTTCGGCACCGACCAGAACGGCCGCGACCTGCTCGCGCGCACACTCTACGGCACGCGCGTCTCGCTGCTGGTGGCGCTGGTCGCAACCGCCGTCTCGATGATCATCGGCGTGCTCTATGGAGCGGTGGCCGGCTATATGGGCGGGCGCGTCGACCAGGCCATGATGCGCTTCGTCGACATCATGTACGCGCTTCCCTACATCCTGTTCGTCATCCTCCTGATGGTGATGTTCGGGCGCAACGTCTATCTGCTGTTCGCCGCCATCGGCATGATCGAATGGCTGACCATGGCGCGCATCGTGCGGGGCCAGACGATCGCGCTGAAGGAGCGCGAGTTCGTCGAGGCGGCGCGCGCGTCGGGCCAGCCCGCCTTCAGGATCATCACCCGCCACATCATCCCCAACCTTACCGGCCCGGTGATCATCTACGCGGCGCTCACCGTCCCCGAGATCATCGTCACCGAGAGCTTTTTGTCCTATCTGGGCTTTGGCGTTCAGGAGCCGCTGACCTCGCTTGGCACGCTCATCTCCGAGGGCGCCGACGTCATGGAGGTGATGCCCTGGCTGCTCCTGTTCCCCTCCATCTTCCTCGTCGCGCTGCTGCTGAGCCTTCTGTTCATCGGCGACGGCCTGCGCGATGCCTTCGATCCCAAGGACCGCTGACCTCGTGACGGCACAGCTCACACTGACCGACTATTCCGTGCGCTTCGACACGCCCGACGGCACCGTCAAGGCGGTCACGGAGATGAACCTGACGCTGCAGCAGGGCGAAAAGCTCGCCGTGGTTGGCGAGAGCGGGTCGGGCAAGAGCCAGTGCTGGCTCGGGGTGATGGGGCTTCTGGCCCACAATGCCCGCGTCACCGGCCGCGCCGAGTTCGCCGGGCGCAACCTGCTCGAGATGTCCTCGCGCCAGCTCGACCGGATCAGGGGCCGCGAGATGTCGATGGTCTTTCAGGACCCGATGACCGCGCTCAACCCGACGTTGCGCATCTCGCGCCAGCTCACCGAGCCGCTCGAGGTGCATTTCGGCATGGGCCGGGCGGCGGCCGAAAAGCGCGCCATCGCCATGCTCGAACGCGTCGGCATTCCCGATCCGGTCAAGCGCTTCCGGCTCTATCCGCACGAACTGTCCGGCGGCATGCGCCAGCGCGTGGTCATCGCCATGGCGCTGCTGGCCGAGCCCAAGGTGCTGATCGCCGACGAGCCGACCACAGCGCTCGACGTGACGATCCAGGCGCAGATCCTCGAACTGTTCCAGGAACTGGTCACCCAGATGGGCACGACGCTGGTGATCATCAGTCACGATCTTGGCGTCGTCGCCGGGCTCGCCGACCGGGTCGCGGTCATGTATGGCGGCCGCATCGTCGAGAACGCGCCGGTGGACGACCTCTTTGCACGGCCCGCCCATCCCTATGCGGAGGCGCTCCTGCACTCCATTCCGCGCGTCGACCGCGCCGAAAGCGAGATAAGGCCGATCGCCGGTCGCCCGCCGAGCCTCGTCGATCTGCCCGCCGGCTGCAGCTTTCATCCGCGCTGCGCCTATGCCGAGGAGGCCTGCCAGACGGCCGTGCCGCCGCTTGCCGATGTCGGACGGAACCGCACGGCGGCCTGCATCAAGCCGCTGAACGCGCCGCGCAAGCAGGAGGCGATGGCCGATGAATGAAGCGCCGAGCCCGTCGGGCGATGGCAAGGACGGCCCTCTGCTCGACGTTCAGGGGCTCGTTACCGAATTCGAGGTCTCGCAGGGCCTGTTCGCGCGCCCGGCGCGGCTGCGCGCGGTCAACCATGTCGACCTGACGCTGGAGCCCGGCGAGACGCTGGGCATCGTCGGCGAGAGCGGCTGCGGAAAGTCGACGCTCGGCCGTTCCATCATGCGGCTGATCGAGCCGACCGAGGGCCGCATTCTCTGGCAGGGCCGGTCGCTGACCGACTTGACCGACGAGCAGATGCGCCTTGCGCGACGCGACATGCAGATCATCTTCCAGGACCCGATCGCCTCGCTCGATCCGCGCATGACCGTCGGCCAGATCGTCGCCGAGCCGCTGACCGTCTTCGAAAAGGGGCTGAGCCGCGCCGAGCGCACCGCGCGCGTGGTGGAGACCATGGACGCGGTCGGCCTTGCCCCTGAGATGATCAACCGCTTCCCGCACGAGTTCTCGGGCGGCCAGGCGCAGCGTATCGGCATCGCCCGCGCCATCGTCACGCGGCCGAAGCTCGTCGTCTGCGACGAGCCGGTCTCGGCGCTCGACGTGTCGATCCAGGCGCAGATCGTCACGCTGCTCAAGCGGCTGCAGGAGGAATTCAACCTCGCCTATCTGTTCATCAGCCACGATCTGTCGATCGTCCGGCTGATTTCGGACCGTATCCTCGTGCTCTATCTGGGCCAGGTGGTCGAGATCGGCGACGAGGACGCGGTGTTCGACAGTCCCGCCCATCCCTATACGCAGGCGCTGCTGGCGGCCGCGCCGATCCCCGACCCGGTGATCGCGCGTCAACGCCAAAGCCATCCGCTGATCGGCGATCCGCCGTCGCCGCTCGATCCGCCGCCCGGATGCGTGTTTTCGAGCCGCTGCCCGCACGTGCACGACGCCTGCCGCAAGGCTCAGCCCGACCTGCGCACGGCCCCGACGGGACAGAAAGCGGCCTGCGTTCTGGTCGACGAGACCAGCGTGCCGAAACTGCCGGAAGGAGAGTAGGGCAGGGTGCTCAGGAGATGAGCGACCAGAGCCCCGCGCCGATCAGCCACAGCGCCAGGCCGAACGTCGCCAGCGCGGCGACGCCGAAGCCGACGAAGCGCTGCCACAGCGGCGCCCGCTTCCGGATGAAGTGCCAGGCGTGCAGGGCCCGGCCGATCACGAAGGCCAGCCCGAGCCCGTGCACGGCGACGAGGGGCACGACCGTCAAGGCGCCGATTGCCAGCATGATCAGGAAAAGCGGCATGTTCTCGGCGGCGTTGGCCTGCCCGCGCATGATGCGCGCCAGATGCTTGTTACCGCCATCGCCGACGGCGATCATATGGGCGCGTCGCAGCGTGCCGATGGCGTTTGCGAGCCAGAACATGATCAGCATGCAAAGGCCGGCGTAAAGGCCAACGGCCGTGAGCGCGGGATCGGTCATCATGTTTCTCTTGCGGCGGTTGGTGGGCGCGATTGCATAGCCTGCTTTGACCTGGTGCACACGACGAATTGAGACCGGATTGATCGCTGGCCCTGTTTTTCAACGTCAATTGGCCTACAACCCCTCACAAACACTTTTCCGTTGACCGTCCGCAAGAGGACCGCCGGTGTTCAAATCCTTCTTCCCACAGCCCAAGCCCTTTTTCCTTTCCGCCCTGATCTGGACCGCGATCGTCATGGTCGGCTGGTACGCCGGCCTTGGCCGGCTCGGCGCCTCGCTGGGTCTCGGCGTCACCGCCGAAGGCGAGGACCCGGTCATCGGCCTTGGCCATTTCCTGACGCCCGAGTTTCTCTGGTTCTACGTCTATTACGGGATCGCCGTCGCCCTGTTTGCGGCCTATTGGCACCGGCGCGCGCACCATCCCTGGGAGATGTGGTCGATCCTCGGCTCGGCCCTGATCCTGTTCGTGACCTATTTCAACGTGCAGGTCTCGGTCGCCATCAACAACTGGCGCCGGCCCTTCTTCGACGGCGTCCAGGAGGCGCTGACCGAGGGCTCGACTGTCACGGCGGCCGACCTGTTCGGCCTGATCCTGATCTTCGCCCAGCTCGCCTTCCTGTTCATCGCGGTGATCGTCGTCTTCCGCTTCTATGTCAGCCACTGGATCTTTCGCTGGCGCACCGCGATGAACGACTATTACATGGCCCGCTGGAAGCAGGTCCGGCACATCGAGGGCGCCTCCCAGCGCGTGCAGGAAGACACGATGCGCTTCGCCGGCATCATGGAGGGTCTGGGCGTTTCCGCCGTCGACGCGGTGATGACGCTGATCGCCTTTTTGCCGGTCCTTTGGACCCTTTCGCAATACGTCACCGAACTGCCGATCGTCGGCGATATCCCCGCGCCGCTGTTCACCGCGGCGATCGTCTGGTCCGTGTTCGGGACCGGCATGCTGGCGCTGGCCGGCATCCGCCTGCCGGGTCTTGAGTTCAAGAACCAGCGTGTCGAGGCGGCCTATCGGAAGGAGCTGGTCTATGGCGAGGATCGGGAGGAACGGGCCCAGCCGCCGACCGTCCGCGACCTGTTCGGCGATGTCCGCCGCAACTATTTCCGGCTCTATCTGGAATACATGTATTTCAACGTGTTCCGCTTCGCCTACCTTCAGGCGGACAACATCTTCGTCTATATCCTGCTGATCCCGACGATCGTCGTCGGTGCGTCGGTCGGCTTCACCTTCGGCATCCTCCAGCAGATCCTGACCGCCTTCAACCAGGTGTCGAACTCGTTCCAGTATCTGGTCAATTCGTGGACGACGATCGTCGAGCTTCTGTCGATCTACAAGCGCCTGCAGTCGTTCGAAGCGGCGATCGACGACAAGGACCTGCCGGATATCGATCGCGAGTGGCTCGAGATCCACGGCGCCGGCGGCGGCGAGGCCGATGTCGAGACGGTGGGCAGCGGGGTGTAGGCGGGCTTCGAGCTGTTGCGGCTGGCCCGGCGGCTCTCACACTTGCGGCGCTACGGGTTGGTTCGAGCCTGGCTCGAAAGCCAGTGAACGGGGCCGCGGCTCACGTCCCCTCCCACATTCATGGGGGGAGCGACTGTGTTGGCAGTCAAGCGGTTTGCCATGGTTTTTGGTCCCTGACGATAGCGTTGAGTATGGTGAGCAGTTTGCGCATGACGGCGATGAGCGCGACCTTTCTGGGCTTGCCGTTTGCGACGAGGCGGTCCCGAAAGGCCTTGAGGACGCGGTTGTGCCTGACGGCCGCCATGGCGGCCATGAACAGGGCCGACCGCACTGCGGCCCTGCCGCCCCCGATGAAGCTCCTGCCACGCCATTTGCCCGATTGGCGTGTCCATGGCGCAAGTCCTGCCAGCGCCGCGATCGCGCGTCGGTCGAGCCTTCCCAATTCGGGCATCTCGGCGATCAGCGTGCGCGCCAGGCCGGGTCCGACGCCCGGCACCGAAGTCAGGAGCTTCTCGCGCACCCGCCACAGGGGCGACTTGCGGATATGATCGTCGATGTCGTGATCGATGGTGTCCAGTTCGCGGCGCAGCGCGGCCAACAGACGTCTGATGCTCTTTTGCGCCCCGCGCTCACGGGCCTGGCCGGCGCGGTTCTCCTCGGCAACGATCATCGCCACGATCTGGCGGCGCCGGGCCACAAGCTGCGACAGCGCCTCGGTTTGCGCATCGCGCAGCCTCCTGAGCCGGGGTTGTGTCGCCCGAACAAAATCGGCGATCACCGTTGCATCGACGAGATCGGTCTTGGCGTGGCGGCCGGTCGCCCTGGCATAGGCGCGCACCTGCGCCGGGTTGACGATCAGCACGGCAAAACCGCCAGCGGCCAGTTCGGCCGCCGCCAGACGTTCATGGCCGCCGGTCGCCTCAAGCGCCACCGCATCGGGCCGGGCGCCAGACAGCCTGTCGACCAGTGCCTGAAGACCTGCCGCGTCATTGCCGACGCGAAACGCCTCGCCGCAGGGCAGGATGCAAACGTCCAGCCAACCCTTCGAGACATCGATCCCCGCGACAGTTTCCATCTTCTCCCCTCCTTGCCTAATCGGGCTCGCTTGGCGGCCCCGGCGACTGTTCGGGTTCGATGGAAGCACGGATGCAGACCCACGCTCCCCCGCGGGCTCGAAGCCGGCCCCAGGGATAATCGGTCTTGCATCCGCCGCCGCCCCTGCATTCATAACAGACCCGGCCGGTTTATTCTTACAAGGGGTGGGGCTTGCGCGACAAGGTAAGTGGCTATCGCGACTCCTACCCCCCACCCTTCATCTCTCCCCCGCAAGCGTGGGAGGGCGGACGTGAACATCGCATCTTGCTTCCGATTGAGGTGCCAGGCGCCGGCTTCTCAGGTGAAGCTGATGATCGACGTCCCCCTCCCACATTTATGGGGTAGGGGTGGGGGCTACACTCGTGAGCCAGTCGTCGGCCGTGCCGTCACCCCCGCCGACGGCCGCGCCGCTCGCGCTTGGGCGCCGCGTCGGCGTCGGCAGCCGGGCTGTTGACCAGCGGTCCGATCCGCTCGACGATGATCTCGCGGGTCAGCGCGCCGTTCTTCCGGTGTTCGTCCAGCGCCGTGCGCATCGCCTTCAGATGTTCGAACGAGGTGCCGCAGCAGCCGCCGATGATCTGCGCGCCGCCATCGATCGCCAGCCGCACATAGTCGGCCATCAGTTCGGGCGTGCCCGAATAGACGATGTTCTCGCCCTGGAACTCCGGGATGCCGCAATTGCCCTTGACGATGATCGTCGCGTCCGGGGCGCCCTCGCGCATGTCGATGAGCGAGGACAGGATGTCCGAGGCGCCGACCCCGCAATTGGCGCCGACCGCCGCCGGCTTCTCCGAAACCGGGTCGAACACGTGCGCGATATTCTTCGGATGCAGCCCCATCATCGACTTGCCGGCTGTGTCGAACGAGGCGGTGCAGGTATATGGCATGGCCTCGGCGCCGGCCGCTTCGGCGGCCGCGCGCATCTCGTCGGGCGCCGACATGGTCTCGATCCAGATCACGTCCGCGCCGCCTGCCTTCAGTCCGGCGACCTGCTCGCGGAACGCCTCGACCGCGTCGTCATAGGTAAGCTTGCCGAGCGGAACCAGCAGTTCGCCGGTCGGGCCGACCGAACCGGCGACGATCACCTTTCGCGGGGCGGCGTCGGCCACCTTGCGGGCGATCTCGGCGGCCGCCTTGTTGAGTTCGTGCACACGGTCCTGCGCATGGTGCAGCTTGAGCCGGTGGCGCGTGCCGCCGAACGAATTGGTCAGGATGATGTCGGAGCCGGCGTCGACGAAACCCTGATGCAGCGCCACGATCTTCTCGGGCGCCTCTGTGTTCCACAGTTCCGGGGCGTCGCCGGATTCGAGCCCCATGGCGAACAGGTTCGTGCCGGTCGCGCCATCGGCGAGCAGCACGCCCTTTTCGGCGATCAGGGCGGCGAGAGGATTGTCGGCGGTCATGGACGGCTCCGGTCACGCTGGAAATCGCATAACCACATAAAGAAGTCTTTATGTCATTGCAATCGCGATCCTGCGATCAGGACGTGGCCGTGGCGGGCCGCACGATCCGGCCGTAGCGCGCATAGTCCCGATAGAGCGATCTGAAATGCGCCTGCGCCCCGTGCGCGGCGGCGACCTCGGCCATGACGGCTTCGAGATCGGCGCGCGGGGCGACGTGGAACCTGGCCAGCCAGCCATGCAGCGCCTTTCCGAACCAGCGAGGCAATCGGTCCTGCTGACCGAAGTCGACCACATGCAGCTCGCCCCCCGGCGCCACCACCTCCATCGCGTGGGCGATCGCTTCCTTCCAGACCGGGATCATCGACACCGAATAGGAGATGAAGACGCGGTCGAAGCTTTCCACGCCGAACAGCGTTTCGGGATCGAAATCGGTCGCATCGCCCTCGGCGAGCGTGACCCGGTCCTGAAGGCCCCTGCGAGCGATGGTCGTCTGCGCCGACTTGAGCATCTGGGCCGAGATGTCGAACCCGTAGAGCCGGGCATGAGGATAGTGGCGCGCTGCCAGCGCCAGGTTGCGGCCGGTGCCGCACGCCACCTCGAGCACGGTGCCGCCCTCGGGCACGTTGAGCTGGCCGATCATGTGGTCGCGGCCGAGCAGATAGTATTTGCGCGTCAGATCATAGATGTGGCGCTGGTTGCGGTAGACCGCATCCATCAGCCGGGAGTGGCTGGCGGTGTCCGTGCGCGTCACCGATCAATTCCTCAGCGTGTAGAGATGGAATCCGCCATAGATCGCCGAGCGGTCCTTGCCGTGCAGGTCGGCCGAACGTTCGGCGTGGTAATCCCAGCGGCCGAGCAGGCTGTCCGAAACCCGGCCGGGCAGGATCGTCTCGATACCGGCCGTGCGGAAGATGACCCGCGCGCCGGGGCGGGCGGTGCGGGTGATCTGCGTCCACAGATCGTTGAGCTGGGCGTCCGTCATCCAGTCCTGCGCGTCGAGCAGCACGTAGCAATCCTTCGACGCGGCGGGCGCGTCGCTCAGGAAGTCGGTCAGCGTCCGATTGTGGATGGCGGCCTTGTGCGCATTGGCGCGCACCGTCTCGAAGTTCTCCCGCTGCAGGTAGGGCGGCAGCGGCCCTTCCCCGGAAGGGTCATAGCCGCGGTTGAAGGCGGCCCATGCGAAGTAGTTCTCGCTGACAGGGAAATCGCACATCAGCGCGCGAGTCCGTTCGGTCAGCACGGCGTGCATGTCGCCGTCGGCCGCGCTTGCCAGCGCCTCGTACTGCTGAGGCGGAATACCGAGGCCGAACAGCGAGGCGCGGTTGAGCGTGATCCAGCGGATGACACGGCTGTCGATGGCCGGCTTCACCTTGTCTTCGAAGAAGCGCTTCTGCTCGTCGAGATCACGGCAGCGCACGAACCCGGTCAGGTCGACCCCGTTCAGCCGGGCGATCCGGTGCGCCCACGAAATGAAAAGGCCGAGTGCGCCGTAGCGGTAGAAGCCGCGCTCGAACATGGCGATGCGCCGGCCCGTCACCCCCATCCGGCCGTTCCAGTAATCGACGGTGGCGACGTCGAGATGCGGTGCCAGATGGCGGTCGAACAGGGCTGCGTTGCCGGCCACGTCGGCCCGGCCGAACATCCGGAAGAAGGCCTCGTAGTTCGGCAGGTGGACCGGTGCGGCATATTTGAGCCGGTTGAGCGCGATATGGGCGGGCGACAGATCGACCGCCTCCACCGAGGCCGGCTCGGCGGTCAGATAGCTCATCACGTTGCAGCCGCCCGAGGCGATGGCGACGATCGCATCGTCCGGACCGATCTCGAGCGCCTCCATGTCGACCACCGGGTCTTCCCAGATCTGCGCGTAGACGAGCCCGGTGAAGGTGTGCGCGAAGAGCCGTTCGAGCAGCCCGGTGACGCTCAGCGCGCTGTTCTGCTGGACGGCACCCCCGAGTTGGGTGCGGACGGTCGGGTTTGCGGAAGGCGAGCCCATCTTGGTCGGGTTCCTCTGGGTTGCGCGTGTCGATGAGGGCTGGCGGCCCCGGTCCGGCAGGTCAGGCGGCGCGCGGCTTGACCTTTGCGGGCTTGCCGGCCTTGGCCGCCCGCAGATCGATGAGCTTCGCCCGGCGGCGGGCGCGGGCGATCTCGACCCAGTCGATCAGCACCATTTCGCCCGTCTCGGTCTCGGCGATCGCCGTGCAGCTTTCCACCCAGTCGCCCGTGTTCACGTAGCGGATGCCCGCCTGCGACTTGATGGCGGCGTGGTGGATATGGCCGCAGATGACGCCGTCCACCCGGCTGCGCCGCGCTTCGGCGGCGAGCGCCTCCTCGAACGCGCCGATGAAGTTGACTGCCTGCTTGACCTTCAGCTTGAGCCATTTCGACAGCGACCAGTACTGACCGCCCCACAGGCGCTTGGCGCGGTTGAACCAGCCGTTGAACCAAAGCGCCGCCGTGTAGGCCCAGTCGCCGATATGGGCGAGCCACTTGGCGTTGCGCACCACCATGTCGAACTGGTCGCCATGGATGACCAGATACCGCGTGCCGTCGGCCGTCTCGTGGATGTCGCGGTCCCGAACGTCGATCCCGCCGAAGTGCGAACCCAGATAGGAGCGCATCACCTCGTCGTGATTGCCGGGAATGTAGATGATCTCTGTGCCCTTGCGCGCCTTGCGCAAAAGCTTCTGGACGACGTCGTTGTGGGTCTGCGGCCAGTACCAGCCCTTCTTCAGGCGCCAGCCGTCGAAGATGTCCCCGACCAGATAGATGCGATCGGCATCATGTTCGCGCAGGAAATCGATGAGCATTTCGGCCTGGCAGCCGCGTGTTCCAAGATGGATGTCGGACAGAAACAGCGTCCGGAACCGCTGCGGCTCGTTCATGGTCAGTCCCACCAAAGCTCGTTTGACATCGCTGAATCAGATTCGTGTGTCAGCCATGTGACCCACACCGTTGATCCCTCTACGCAAATTGTGGAAAGTCGGATCGCACGGGCGATGCGGGAGCGTTGTCCCTGCGATGCCCGATCCCCTCCGGCTTGTCAAAGATGATCCGCCGCGTTTCCGGACGCGGCGGGGGAGTGGACGACGGTGCGACCGCGTCGGCGTCAGGCGACGCCGCGCATGCGCTTGCCTTCCGGATCGAAGGGCGGTTCGACCGCGATCACCGCCGGACGGCGCACGCCCAGCACCTCGATCTCGAACAGGCCCGCATCGCCATGCTCGGAGAGCGGAGCGGGCACATAGCCCTGCGCCATCGACTTGCCGACGCCGTGCGCGAAGCCGCCCGATGTCACCCAGCCGACGACGCGCCAGTCGCCGTCGGTGATCGTCGCCATGCCGGGCGGCTCGATCGTCTCACCCGAGCCGTTGAAGCGGCGCGGGCCGACCTCGTGCGGCGGCGCGACGGTGCCGTAGTCTGTTTCACCGACCTTCGCCCAGATCGGCTCGTCATGCATCACGTCGGCGGTGTCGGCATCGATCATGAAGGACACGCGGCGCAGCTTCGGCCCCTGTTCCTTTTCGCGGGCGGCGGCCTCGCGGCCGATGAAATCGTTCTTGGACAGCTTGACGAACCGGTCCATCGATCCCTCGAACGGCCCGTAGATCGGCCGCAGCTCGTGGCCCCAGGTCGGGAAGTTCTTCTCGAGCCGCATCGACAGAAGCGCCCGCATGCCGAAGTCGCGGATACCGAACTCGGCGCCGGCCTGCTTGATGTCGGTGTAGAGCTTGCGCAGATAGGCCGGCTCGCACCACAATTCGAAGCCCAGATCGCCGGTGTAGGAGATGCGGCTGACGATGCAGGGCGAGCCCTGCACATCGATCTCGCGGCTGTCCATGAAGCGGAACGCCTCGTTCGACACATCGGTGTCGGTGAGCTTCTGCAGGACGGCGCGGCTGTTGGGTCCGGCGATCGAAAGGCCCATCAGCGTCATGCCGAAGCGCTTGACGGCGACCGAGCCGTCCCCTGGCAGGTGCTTTTCGAACCAGCGCATGTGATAGACCTGCGCGGCCGACGAGCCCCAGATCATGAAGCGGTTCTCGCCCAGCTTGGCGATGGTGAAGTCGCCGATCAGCTTGCCGAACTCGTTCAGCATCGGCGTCAGCACCATGCGCCCGGTCTTCGGCATGGTGTTGGTCATCAGGTGCGACAGGAAGGCCTCGGCGCCCTCGCCGGTCACCTCGTACTTGGCGAAGTTCGACACCTCCGTGATGCCGACATTATCGCGGACGTTTTTCACCTCAGCGCTCACATGGTCGAAATCGTTCGACCGGTGGAAGCTGAGGACATCGTGCGCTTCATCGGCCGATGGCGCGTACCAGAGCGGGGTCTCCAGCGCCCATGAATCGCCCATCACGGCGTGGTTCTGGGCGACCTGGATGTCGTAGATCGGCGTTGTCTGGTGCGGCCGTGCGGCGGGCAGTTCCTCGTTCGGATAGCGGATGCGGAAGCGGCGCGAATAGTTCTCGCGCACCTTGGCGTTGGTGTAACGCAGCGTCGCCCAGTCGCCGAAGCGCGCCACATCCATGCCCCACACGTCGGCGCCCGGATCGCCATGCACCATCCAGTTGGCGAGCGTCAGCCCGACGCCGCCGCCCTGCGAAAAGCCGGCCATCACCGCACAGGCCGACCAGTAGTTGGTCAGGCCCCGCACCGGGCCGACCAGCGGATTGCCGTCGGGGGCAAACGTGAAGGGCCCGTTGATGATCTGCTTGATGCCGGCCTTCTCGAACGGCGGGAAATGCGCAAAGCCGATCTCCAGCGACGGCGCGATGCGGTCGAGGTCCGGCGCCAGCAGCTCGTGGCCGAAATCCCACGGCGTCGTCACTGGCGACCAGGGTCGGCAGGCCTGCTCGTAGGTGCCCAGCAGCATGCCGTTGCGTTCCTGGCGCGTGTAGATCTCGCCGGCGAAATCGACCGCATGGATCAGTTCGCGCCCGTAGCGCTCGTTGAATTCGAGCACCTCGGGCATGTCCTCGGTCAGAAGATACATGTGCTCCATGGCGAGCAGCGGCAGTTCGAGCCCGACCATGCGGCCGACCTCGCGCGCCCAAAGACCGCCCGCATTGACCACATGCTCGGCGCGCACCGTGCCCTGCTCGGTGATCACGTTCCACGTGCCGTCGACGTCCTGAGTCAGCTCCTTGACCGGATTGCGCAGCACGATCTCGGCGCCAAGGTTCCGTGCGGCGCGCGCGTAGGCGTGGGTGGTGCCGGACGGATCGAGGTGGCCCTCGACCGGGTCCCACAGCGCGCCGACGAACTGGCTCTCGTCCATCAGCGGGAACATCGCTTTCGCTTCGGACGGCGTGATCAGCTCGGTCTGCATGCCCAGATGCCGGCCCTTGGCGTGCAGCGTGCGCAGGAAATCCATCCGCTCGGGGCTTTCGGCGAGCATCACGCCGCCCGTCAGATGCAGCCCGCAGGACTGGCCGGAGACCTTTTCGAGTTCGTCATAGAGCCCGACCGTGTAGGCCTGCAGCTTGGCGACGTTCGGGTCGCCGTTGAGCGTATGAAAACCGCCCGCCGCGTGCCAGGACGAGCCCGATGTCAGTTCGGAGCGCTCGATCAGCATGATGTCGGTCCAGCCGGCTTTCGCCAGATGATAGAGAACCGAGCAGCCGACGACCCCGCCTCCGATGACGACGACACGCGTGGATGTTTTCATGATGACTTCCTTGTCAGGCGCATTTGTTCACGATATATTCCATTCCGAAAGAGGAATGGCGTCGATGACCGAAGACCAGTTTCAGAGCCTGAAGTCGATGATCGAGGCGATGAGCGCCCGCATGGAGGCGCGCTTCGAACAGGTGGACAGGCGTTTCGAGCAGGTCGACCGTGGTTTCGAGCAGGTCGACAAGCGCTTCGAACACGTCGACGAACGCCTCACGGGGATCGACAAGGATCTGATGCGCATCGATGCCGTTCTGGCGACGAAGCCGGATACCGGCGCGATCTACGCGGTCGCCTTCACGATGATGGTCGGCACGGTCGGCATGGTCTTCGGCGCCGTGCTTGTCGCCAATGCGCTGGGCTGGCTGAACTGACCGTTCGCACGTCATCTCAAAAATCCGTCGGCGCGCCGCCTTCCTGTTTGCGGCGGGCGACGAAGTCCTCCAGTTCCTCGCGGATCGCCGCGTCCATCGGTGGCGGCTCGAATTCGGCGAGTATCTGCTTCCAGATCCGGTTGGCCCGCTCGACGGTCTGAACCGCGCCGCGGTCGCGCCAGTTCTCGTAATTGCTCCAGTCGGACAGAAACGGCGCGTAGAAGGCGGTCTCGTAGCGGTCCTGCGTGTGCTGGATGCCGAAGAAGTGCCCGCCCTGGCCGACTTCGGCGATCGCCTCGAGCGCGATCTCGTCGGCATCCCATTTCACCGGCTTCATGTAGGCGACGAGCTGCTGGACCTGCTCGCAGTCGATGATGAATTTCTCGTAGGAGGCGCACAGCCCGCCCTCCAGCCATCCGGCGGCGTGGTAGACCACGTTCGTGCCCGAGGTGATGGCCGCGAACAGCGAATGGGCGCTCTCCCAGGTCGCCTGGTTGTCGGGGGCGTTCGAAACGCACGTGTTCGACGAGCGCAGCGGCAGGCCGTAATGGCGGGCCATCTGCCCTGTCATCTGCGTCGTCCGGATGTAATCGGGCGTGCCGAAAGCCGGCGCGCCGGTCTTCATGTCGACGTTGGACGAGAACGTGCCGATCGCGCACGGGCAGCCGGGATTGATCGTCTGGATCAGCGCGATGGCGCACAGCGATTCCGCCAGTGACTGGGCGACCGTGCCGGCAAGCGTGATCGGGCTCATCGCGCCGGCCAGCGTGAACGGGGTGACGATGGTCGGCTGGCCGCGCCGCGCCAGCCGCATCAGCCCGTCGATCATCGGCCAGTCATGCTTGAGCGGCGAGGTCGAATTGATGTTGGTGTACATGCGCGGCGCGGCATCGAACTCGTCATGGGTCAGCCCGCCGGCGATGCGCACCATCTCCATGACGTCCTCGACCCGCTCGGAGCCGAGCGAATAGGCGTGCACGACCTTGTCGGTCAGCGTCAGCTTGTCATAGAGGCAGTCCAGATGCCGGATCGAGGGGTGCAGGTCCATCGGCTCGACCGGATAGCCGCCGGCGAAATGCAGACAGTTGAAATACTGCGTCAGCTTGATGAGGTCCTGATAGGCCGCGCGATCGCCGGTGCGGCGACCCCGGTCGAGGTCCGAGCAGCTCGGCGGCGAGGAGACGTTGCCGAACACGATATGGTCGCCGCCGATGGTGATCCGGCGCGCTTCGTTGCGCGGCGTCAGCGTGAAGGCGCCCGGCGCCAGAGCGATCTTCTCCATGATGAAGTCGCGGCCGAACCGCACGCGCGCGCTGTCGGGCGTCTCCCTGTCGATCAGGCAGCCCTCGCTGCGGAAGATCTCGACCGCCTCGCGGTTGAGGAACTCGACGCCGACCTCCTCGAGAATGCGCATCGTGCCGTCATGGATCGCCTCGACGCCTTCGGGCGGCAGCGGTTCGATCGGCCCGTCGCTGTTGACGGGGACTTCCCATGGCATCTGCCGGATCGCAGCACCGCCGCGCCGCTGGTTGCCCGCGCGGCCGCCGCGCTTGAGGCGCTTTGGCGGCTCCGGAACGGCTTCGCTGATCAAGGTGTCCATGCGGGTCTCCCTGACCCGACACTGTCGCCCCGGCCTGCAACCATCACGATCAATTCTTCGACCTACAGGGCTGGCAATGCGACATCGGGGCCGCGCCGCCATGGTGATCACGACGCGCGGTTGACGCTTCAAGGAAAGTCATCTTGTTTGCGCCGCGTTAGCGTGCCGGGCATCAGGAGCCGACCAGACAGATGAACCAGATCGAACCCGCCCGCCGCCGCAAGGCGCATCTGCCCAAGGGCCGCCAGCTCGACGATGTGGCGCTCGACGAGGTGCGCCTGGTTCTCGGAGCGGCGCCGCGCCGGCGCGACCTGCTGATCGAGCACCTGCACCTTATTCAGGACACCTATGGCTGCCTCGAGGCGCGCCATCTGCGCGCGCTCGCCGAGGAAATGCGTCTCAGCCAGGCCGAGATCTACGAGGTTGCCTCGTTCTACGACCATTTCGATGTGGTCAGGGAGGGCGAGGCAAAGCCCGCGCCGCTGACGGTTCGCGTCTGCGATTCGGTCTCCTGCATGCTGGCCGGCGCCGAAGCCCTGATCGGCGAACTCGAAGCGGCCGCCGACCCCGCGCTGATCCGTGTGATGCGCGCGCCCTGCATGGGCCGCTGCGCGACCGCGCCGGCCGCCCGCATCGGCAACCGCGAGGTCGATGATGCCAGCGCCGCCGAGCTCGTCGAAATGGCCGAGACCGGCGCCTTCGACGTCGCCGTGCCCGACTACATCGCCTTGCACGCCTATCTCGAATTCGGCGGCTATCAGGTCCTCGAACGGGTCCGCGCCGGCGATATCGGCGCCGACACGCTGATCGAGATGCTGTCGGGCGCCAGCCTGAAAGGGCTTGGCGGGGCCGGCTTTCCGGCCGGCAGGAAATGGGGGTTCGTGCGCTCATATCCTGGCCCGCGCCTGATGACGATCAATGGCGACGAGGGCGAGCCGGGCACGTTCAAGGACCGCCACTATCTGGAAACCGATCCGCACCGCATGCTCGAGGGCGCGCTGGTCGCCGCGCACATCGTCGAGGCGACACGCATCTACCTTTACATGCGCGACGAATATCCGGCCGTGCTGGAAATCCTGCGCGCCGAGATCGCCGCGCTCGAGGAGGCCGGCCTGTGCGAGCCGGGCTTCATCGAGCTGCGCCGCGGGGCAGGGGCGTATATCTGCGGCGAGGAGTCGGCGATGATCGAATCGATCGAGGGCAAGCGCGGCCTGCCGCGCCATCGCCCGCCCTACATCGCCGAGGTCGGCCTGTTCGGCCGGCCGACGCTCAACCACAATGTCGAGACGCTGTGGTGGATCAGGGACATCGTCGAGAACGGGGCGGACTGGTTCGCAGCCCAGGGCAATGAAGGCCATCCGGGCCCGCGCTCATGGTCCGTCTCGGGGCGGGTGAAGGAACCCGGCGTCAAGCTGGCCCCGGCCGGCGTCACCGTGCGCGAACTGATCGACGACTATTGCGGCGGCATGGCGGACGGTCACACCTTCAAGGCCTATCTTCCCGGCGGCGCCTCGGGCGGCATCCTGCCGGCGTCGATGGACGACATCCCGCTCGATTTCGGCGACACGCTGTTCCGGCACGGCGCGTTCGTCGGCAGCCATGCGGTCGTCATCCTGTCCGACAGGGACAATATCCGCGACGTGACGCTGAACCTGATGCGGTTTTTCGCCCATGAGAGTTGCGGCCAGTGCACGCCCTGCCGCGGCGGCACCGAAAAGCTGGTGAAACTTCTTGAGAAGGACGGCCCCCTGGACGAACCCACCATCCGCGATCTGGAGCAGGTGATGCGCGATGCGTCGATCTGCGGCCTCGGACAGGCGGCACCGAACCCGGTCAATCACCTGCTGACGCACTTCCGGGAGGACCTTTGACCGATGGAGATACGCCACGCGACCGCTGCCGACCTGCCGTCACTTGCCAAGGTGATGGACGAGGAGAACATCCATTATGAGGGCTCGGATGCTCTGCCGGCCGATCGCGTGCTGCCCAAACTCGAGCGTTGGTTCTCCGCCAACAACGATACGCGGCTCCTCGTGGCCGTCGACGGCGAGAGCGTATTGGGCTTTGCAACGCTCGTGCCTCTGTTCCCGGCGGGCAACCTCAATGTGTCCATGTTCATCAAGGACCTTTACGTCGCGGCCGATGCACGTGGTCGCGGCATTGGTGAAGCGCTCATGCGACGGAGTGCAGCCGAGGCGCGCCGGCTTGGTGCGACACGGCTCGAACTGACGGTTGACGGTGACAACACCCGTGCCAAGGCGCTTTACGAAATGCTCGGCGGTTCTGATACGCACAAGAGCTACCTGCGCTGGGAAGGCGGCGCGATGGCCATGCTTGCAGGGGAGATCGAGAATGCTTGAAGCCTATATGATCACGCTGACCGGGGTCGTTCTGGCGCAGGCCGCGCCCGGACCCAATCTTCTGGCCGTCGCGAGCGCCGGGCTGGGGCAGGGGCGCAGGGCGGCGCTGATGACCGTGATGGGCGTTGCGACCGGCATGATGATCTGGGCTGTCGCCGTGGCGTTCGGCCTTGCGGCGGTGCTTGCGATCTATCCGAAGCTGCTGACCGCGATGAAGATCGCCGGCGGCGCCTATCTGCTCTGGCTTGCCCTGCGCGCGCTCCTGTCGGCCTGGCGCGGCGGCCAGCCGAGCATCCGCGCGCAGCGTGCGACCCTGACGGCGGGCGCCGCGTGGCGACGCGGCCTTCTGGTCGTGCTCACCAACCCCAAGGCCGCCCTGATGTGGACGGCGGTGGGCACGTTCCTGTTCGGCTCGGGACTGGCTGCCTGGCAGGTGGTCGTCTTCGGCCCGCTCGCCGCCCTGTCGGCGATGGCGGTCTATGGCAGTTATGCGTTCCTGTTCTCGTCGGGCTTCGCCGGACGCGCCTATGCGCGCTTCGCCCGCTGGATCGAGGCCGCGTTCGGGCTGGCATTCGGCGCGCTCGGCGGCCGGCTGCTGTTTGATGGCGTAAGGGAGATGCGTGCGCCATGAACGCTGCTGCCACGAACGCCGACCCCCACGAGCGCATCTTCGCGCTGAACAACGCGATACGCTATGTGGCCATCTATCGGGCCGGGACGCTGCAAAGCCGGCAAAGGGAAGGCCTTGCCGGAGCATCTTCCGGTGAGAGCGACCGCTACGAGGAACTGCTCGTCAATCCGACACTCCTGACGCTTGCCCGCCAGCGCGGCAACATCGACTGCGGCGGCGCCGAATTCGTGATCGTCGGGTATGGCAATTTTCTCCAGCTCGTGGTCGCTTTGCCCGACGGACACGTTTCGGTCTGCTTCGACCGCGCCGCCGACCCGCTGGCCCATGTCGACGCGATCAGGAAGGTCTTCGCACCATGAGCAGGACCGTTTCGTTCACCCTCGACGGCAGGATGGTTTGCGCCTTTCGGGTGGCCGTCTTCGGCGCGCCTGCCGGCGGATTGCTGGTCGACGGCATTCGGGAGATGCGGTCGTGATCGTGCGCTTCTGGCAGACGCGGTTCGATGCAAGCCAGCTTGAAGCGCTGAAGACCTATGCCAACGAGGTCTCCCTGCCGGTTCTGGCGACCCGACCGGGCAACGCCGGTGTCTTCTTCTTTTCGCAGGACGATCGCTGGACGACGATGACCTTCTGGGACTCGCAAGCTTCGATCGACGGCCTTGCGAACGATGACGACTATGCCCGGATCGTCGCCGGGATCATGGAACTCGGTGTGCTGGGCGACGAGCAGCAGACCACCACCCATGTCGTTCATGGTTTCACGATGGCAGGGCAATGAGCGAGCAAATCACCTTCACCCTCGACGGCAGGACCGTCACCGCCGAACCGGGCGAGACGATCTGGACGGTCGCCAGGCGCGAAGGCACGCGCATTCCGCATCTGTGCCATCTCGACAAGCCCGGCTACCGGCCCGACGGCAACTGCCGCGCCTGCATGGTCGAGATCGAGGGCGAGCGCACGCTGGCCGCCTCCTGCATCCGCAAGCCCGCCGAAGGCATGGCCGTGCGCACCGATACCGACCGCGCCGACAAGGCGCGCCGCATGGTGTTCGAGATGCTCGCCGCCGACATGCCCGCCCGCGCCGAAAGCCCGGACGACCGCAGCGCCTTCTGGCAATGGGCCGAGACGATGGGCATTGCCGGCTCGGAGCGGTTGCCGTCGAAGTTCGGTCAGACCGCCCCTCACCCTTACCCTCTCCCCGCACGCGGGGAGAGGGAGGCCTCGGCATCGGGGCTCGCGTCCCCATCTCCCCGCGTGCGGGGAGAGGGTAAGGGTGAGGGGCAAACTCCCCGCGTGAGGGGAGACGGTGAGGGGCAAATGGCCAATGGCTCGGGTCAGGACGGGCAGGCCCCGCTCCATGACCTCACCAACCCGGCCATCGCGGTCAATCTCGACAGCTGCATCGCCTGCGGGCTGTGCGTGCGCGCCTGCCGCGAGGTTCAGGTCAACGATGTGATCGGAATGGGCGAACGCGGCCATCATGCCGTGCCGGTCTTCGACATCCACGATCCGATGGGGCTTTCGACCTGCGTGACCTGCGGCGAGTGCGTGCAGGCGTGCCCGACGGGCGCGCTCTATGAGAAGACGCTGATGGACGTGGCCGGCCGCACCCGCGCCATCCACGACTTCGATAGGACGGTTGATTCCGTCTGCCCCTTCTGCGGCGTCGGCTGCCAGACCACGATCAACGTCAAGGACGACCGCATCGTCCAGGTTGATGGCCGCGACGGGCCGGCCAACGAGAACCGGCTCTGCGTCAAGGGCCGGTTCGGCTATGACTATGTGATGAGCCCCGAGCGGCTGACCAAACCGCTGATCCGCCGCGACGACGCGCCCAAGGCCGGCGACATCGACATGCGCTTCATGAAGGTGACCGACATCTTCCGCGAGGCGTCATGGGAGGAGGCGCTGGACCGCGCCGCCAACGGCCTCGCGAAGATCCGCGATGAACGCGGCGGCGGCGCGCTCGCCGGCTTCGGCTCGGCCAAGGGCTCCAATGAAGAGGCCTACCTGTTCCAGAAGCTGATCCGGCAGGGCTTCGGCACGAACAATGTCGATCATTGCACCCGGCTGTGCCACGCATCGTCCGTGGCCGCGCTTCTGGAAGGGGTCGGCTCGGGCGCGGTCTCGGCGCCGTTCACCGACGCGCTCAAGGCCGACTGCATCGTCGTCATCGGCGCGCGTCCGGCGACCAACCATCCGGTCGCGGCCACCTATTTCAAGCAGGCCGCGAAGGAAGGAAGAAAGCTCGTCGTCATCGACCCGCGCCGGCAGGAGCTGATGCGCCATGCCTCCCATCCGGTCCAGTTTACGCCCGGTTCCGATGTGGCGCTGCTGAACGCGCTGCTGCACGTGATCATCGACGAAAAACTCTATGACGAGCAGTACATCCAGGCCCATGTCGACGGGTTCGACGCGCTGCGCGACAAGGTCAGGGACTTCTCGCCCGAGGCGATGGCGGAGATCTGCGGCGTGCCCGCCGAAACGATCCGCGATGTCGCCCGCACCTATGCCACCGCCGAGCGCTCGATCATCTTCTGGGGCATGGGCATCTCCCAGCACACGCACGGCACCGACAATTCGCGCGGACTGATCGCGCTGGCGCTGATCACCGGCCATGTCGGCCGCCCCGGCACCGGCCTTCATCCGTTGCGCGGGCAGAACAATGTGCAGGGCGCCTCCGACGCCGGGCTGATCCCGATGATGTATCCGGACTACCGGCTCGTCGAGAACGCCGACGTGCGCGCCTCGATGGAGGATTTCTGGGGCCGGACGCTCGATCCGAAGCGCGGCCTGACCGTGGTCGAGATCATGGACGCGATCCATGCCGGGGACATCAGCGGCATGTACATCATGGGCGAGAACCCGGCCATGTCAGACCCCGACCAGACGCACGCCCGCGCAGCGCTGGCCAGGCTCGATCATCTGGTCGTCCAGGACATCTTCCTGACCGAGACCTGCTGGCATGCGGACGTGGTTTTCCCCGCCTCGGCCCAGGCGGAAAAATGGGGCACCTACACCAACACCAACCGGCAGGTGCAGATCGGCCGACCGGCGCTCGACCCGCCCGGCGAGGCGCGTCAGGACTGGGAACTGATCGTCGAGCTTGCCAGGCGCATCGGCCTTGACTGGAATTATGACGGTGTCGGCGCGGTTTACACCGAGATGGCCTCGGTGATGCCCTCGCTGAAGCACATCTCGTGGGAGCGGCTGCTCGCCGAGGACTCGGTCACCTATCCGGTCTCCGGGCCCGGCGGCCTCGGCAACGAGGTGATCTTCACGGACGGCTTCCCGACCGCCGACGGCCGCGGCAGGCTCGTGCCCGCCGATCTGCGTCCGCCCGACGAGGTGCCCGACGAGGACTATCCGCTGGTGCTGACCACCGGCCGGTTGCTCGAGCACTGGCACACCGGCGCAATGACGCGCCGCGCCACCGTGCTCGACGACATCGAGCCCGAGGGCATCGCCGCCATGAACCCGCGCGAGATCGGCCGGCACGGCTTCAGGCCTGGCCAGATGATCGCCGTCGAGACCCGGCGCGGCACGATCCAGGCCGTGCTGCGCGCCGACCGGGAGGTGGCCGACGGCATGATCTTCATGCCGTTCTGCTTCAACGAGAGCCCGGCGAACGTGCTGACCAACCCGCAGCTCGACCCGTTCGGCAAGATCCCAGAGTTCAAGTACTGCGCCGCGCGCGTCAGCCGCGTCGGGCAGGCCGAGGCGGCCGAATAGGCCGGCCGCCTTTGTCGCCGCCACGGAAAAGATAAACGGCGCTCGCAAGTTTGACTTGGGGCGGGCCCGCCTTATGATCCTTTTGGTCAGGGCCGGACGGCGATGTACTCCCATCGGGCCCGCAATGACACCCGCTTGAAGAGCGTCCGGCGGAAGAACGGGGCGCGCAGATCAATCCGAAAACCGAACCCATTCGATTGCCCCGAAGGAGCAATGCATCCATGCGCGTACCCGCAAGAACGCACACCGAATACATCCATCCGGCTGCCCGTAACGCCGCCGACGAGGCGCGTGCCGGAACGCTGTCGCGCCGCGAATTCTTCGCCCGCGCGACATCGCTCGGTGTCGGCGTCGCCGCCGCCTATGCGATGATCGGCCTGCCGGCGCCCAAGGCCCGCGCGGCGACGCCGCAGCAGGGCGGGACGCTGCGCATCCAGTCCGAGGTGCGCCCGCTCAAGGACCCGCGCACCTATGACTGGCCGCAAATGTCGAACTACACGCGCGGATGGCTCGAATATCTGGTCGAGTACAACCGTGACGGCACGATCCGGCCGATGCTGCTGGAGGACTGGTCGGTCAGCGACGACGCGACCGAATATGTGCTCAACCTGCGCCGCGGCGTGAAATGGAACAATGGCGACGATTTCGTCGCCGAGGATGTCGCCTTCAACATCGAGCGCTGGTGCGAGCGCGAGGTCGAGGGCAATTCCATGGCCGCCCGGCTCGATGCGCTGATCGACCCCGACACGGGCACCGCGCGCGAGGGCGCCATCGAGGTGGTCGACGATCACACGGTGCGGCTTAACCTGCCGCGCCCCGACATTACGCTGATCGCCGGCATGTCCGACTATCCGGCGCAGATCGTCCCGCGCGGCTTCGGCGGCGACCCGCTTGCCGATCCGGTCGGCACCGGCCCCTATCTGCCCGGCGAATATGCGGTCGGCGATCGCGGTGAACTGGTGAAGAACGAGGACCATGAATGGTGGGGCGAGGGCGCCTTCCTCGACCGCATCGTCTATGTCGACTACGGCACCGAGCAGGCCGCCGTCGTTTCGGCCGTCGAGTCCGACGAGGTCGACATGGTCTACGAATCGATCGGCGATTTCGTCGCCATCATGGACCAGTTCGGTTGGGCCAAGTCCGAAGCGGTGACCGCGAACACGCTGGTCGTGCGGCCGAACCAGCAGGCCGAGGTGGACGGCGCGACGCCTTATGCCGATGCGCGCGTGCGCCGCGCGCTGGCTCTCGCCGTCGACAATCAGGTCTGCCTGCAGCTTGGCTATGCCGGGCTCGGCACGGTGGCCGAGAACCATCACGTCTGCCCGATCCATCCCGAATACGCCGATATCGGCCCGGCCGAGTTCGACCCCGAAGCGGCGATGGCGCTGATGGAGGAGGCCGGCATGGCCGACTTCGAGCACGATCTGATCTCGATCGACGATTCGTGGCGCAAGCCGACCGCCGACGCGGTGGCGGCGCAGCTTCGCGATGCCGGCATCAAGGTCAAGCGCACGGTGCTGCCGGGCTCGACCTTCTGGAACGACTGGACCAAGTATCCCTACAGCGTGACCGACTGGGCCCAGCGCCCGCTCGGCGTGCAGGTCCTGTCGCTCGCCTACCGGACCGGCGAGGCGTGGAACGAGTCGGGCTTTGCCAACGACGAGTTCGACCGGCTTCTGAACGATGCGATGGCCGTGCCCGATCCCGATCAGCGTCGCGAACTGATGGCGCAGATCCAGACGATCCTGCGCGAGGAAGGCGTGATCATCCAGCCCTACTGGCGGTCGACCTACCGGCACGCCAAGCCCGACGTGATCGGTGCCGAACAGCACCCGACCTTCGAGATTCACGTCTACAAGCTGGCCTGGGCCGCCTGACGCGTCCGCAAACGATGACGGGCCGGCGCCTTCGGGCGCCGGCCTTTTTTGTCCGTCAAAGGCCCTTGTGCGCGATCACGCTCTTTGCCGCATCGACCGCCGCCTGATCGACCGGGCGGAATTCGATGCCGAGTTCCCGTCGCGCCCGCTCGCCGGAGACCTTCTTGCGGACATCGAGAAGCGGCACGATCGTTTTGATCTCCTTGTCGAACAGCCCGAGCATCCGGATCACGAAATTCGGCGCGCGGCGCGTCGTGATCTTCCGTTCCGGCAGACCGGCATCGATCGCCCGGGCCATGTCGGGGAACCACATGAAGCCGGCCGCGCCGATGAAGCGCTTGCCTGCCGATTCGGGCACCGAGAGCGCCTTGACATGCATGTCGGCGATGTCGCGGACATCGACGCAGGTGAAGCCGAAGTTCGGCAGCATCGGGTCCTTGGACCGCACGATCCGCTCGATCACCTGCAGCGACGTGCCGTAGTTGGCGTCGAGCGCCGGGCCGATCACGAAGCCGGGATTGATGACCGTCAGCGCCATCTCGGGCGCCTCCTTCTCGACGAAATCCCATGCCGCCTTCTCGGCGAGCGTCTTCGACTTGCCGTAGGGGTTGATCTGCGGATCGTCGACGTCGCTCCAGTCATCCTCCGTGAAGACGTCGCCCGAGGCTGGCCTGCTCTTTTCGGCGACCGCCACGACCGACGAGGTGAGCACCACGCGGTCGACGCCAGCCGCCTTGGCGGCCCTGAGCGCGCGCAGCGTGCCGTCCACCGCCGGACCGATCACCTCGTCCTCGTTCTCGGGCTGGACCAGCGGGAACGGCGAGGCCGTGTGCAGCAGCGCGTCGGCGCCTTCCAGCGCTTCCGCCCATCCCTGGTCCTGCGTCAGGTCGAGTTCGGCGAAGCTCAGATGGCTGTCGGCGACAGCCGGATCATCGAGATGCGGCCGGACCGCCGCCCGCACCTCATCGGCACGCTTGGCCGACCGCACCGTGCCGCGGACCTGGTATCCCTGCCGCAGCAGCGCCAGAACGATATGCTTGGCGATGAAGCCGGACGCGCCCGTCAGGACGATGAGTTGGGACATGATTGGCGTCCTTTCGTGTTGACAATGTCAAGACAGCTAAGCGCGATGTTGACAATATCAAGATGCGTGCCCGCATCCATCTCGCCGGGGGGGGTATCCCGGTAATTCGGGCCTTCAGCGCGCGCAGCGCACGCACCGTTCGGCCATCGGATCGATGGCCAGGCGCTTGTCGGCGATCTCTTCGCCGCATTCTTCGCAATATCCGTACTCGCCCTCGGCGATGCGTCGTTCGGCCATGTCGATACGCACCAGATCGCGGCGGCGGGCACGCGCGGCCGCCTGCGCCATCGCCTGCTGCTGCATGGCGTCCATGCGCGACAGTCGGCCGACGGCGACCTGGTCGAGTTCGACCGGCGCGCCCGCTTCCTCGCCGAGCGCAAGGAAACGCTCGATTTCGGCGCGTGCTGCGGCAAGGCGCGTCTTGGCCTTTTCGGTATCGGCTGTCATAGGGGCAGGTTAGAAAGCGCCGGCGGGCGGCGCAAGGCAAGCGGGGAGCAAGATGGTCTGGCTGATCCTGGGACTGGCGCTTTTTCTTGGCATTCACTCGGTGCGCATGGTGGCGCCCGGGTTTCGCGATCGTCTGATCGCCGAACGCGGTGAGGGCGCCTGGAAGGGCATCTATTCGGTGGTCGCGCTGATCGGCCTGGTGCTGCTGGTCTGGGGTTTCGGCCAGGCCCGGCAGGACGCGCCGGTGCTTTGGGTGCCGCCAACCTTCTTGGCGCACATCAACCTTCTGCTGATGCTGCCGGCGCTGATCCTGCTGGTCGCCTCGCAGCTTCCGGCCGGCTACATGAAGCGCGCGGTCAAGCATCCGATGATCCTGGCGGTGAAGATCTGGGCGTTCGGCCATCTTCTCGCCAATGGCGATCTGGCGTCCCTTCTTCTGTTCGGCGCGTTCCTGGCGTGGGGCGTGTGGAACCGCATCGCGGTCAAACGGCGCGGCGATCCGGTCTTTGGCGAACCGAAAGCGATGTACGACGGCATCGCCGCCGTCGTCGGCACCTTGATCTATCTGTGGCTGATCCTGCAGGGTCATCTGTGGCTGTTCGGCGTGCCGCCCATTGCGGTCGCCTGAGGTCGCCACCACTTACATTGCGCGCCGTTTGCAGCTAAAGCGGCGCACACTTTCGACTGTTTCAGGTAGGCGTGATGTCCGACGACGGGTTTTTCCGCGAGGTAGAAGAAGAGCTACGCTCCGACAAGCTCAAGAGCCTTTGGGAGCGGTTCGGCATCCTCATCATCGGCGCGGCGGTGCTGATCGTGGTCGGCACGGCCGGCTATCTGGCCTGGGACCGCTATTCGGCGAGCCGTGCCTCGGCATCGGGCGACCGGTTTCTGGAAGCGCTCAACCTCGCCAACGCCGGAAACTATGACGCGGCGATGGTCGAACTCGAGGCGCTCGAAGCGGACGGCTTCGGCCAGTATCCCGTGCTCGCCCGGATGCGTTCTGCGACCGTTCAGGCCAGCAGCGGCGAGCCCGACGCCGCCGTCGCCAGCTTCGATGCGATCGCCGCCGACCGTTCGGTGCCCGACCCGCTGCGCGACATTGCCCGCCTGCGCGCCGCCTATATCCTTGTCGACCATGGCGACTACACCGAGGTCGCCGCCCGCGCCGAGCAGCTCACCGGCCCGGAGCATCCGCTGCGTCACTCCGCGCGCGAGGCGATGGGCCTGGCCGCTTACCGCGATGGCCGGCTCGCCGACGCCCAGCGCCTCTTCAACGACATCCTCGGCGAGGAGTTCGCGCCCCAGGGCGTTGCCGGACGCGCCCGGCTCATGATCGAACTGATCCAGGCCAGCGGCGCGGTCGCCGAGGGCTGAGCGATGGCCTTCACCGTCGCCATCGTCGGCCGGCCCAATGTCGGCAAGTCGACCCTGTTCAATCGCCTGGTCGGCCGCAAGCTGGCGCTGGTCCATGACGAGCCTGGCGTCACCCGCGACCGTCGCCGCCACGAAGCGCGGCTGGTAGACCTCAAGTTCGATGTAATCGACACGGCCGGCCTCGAGGAAGGCGGCGCGGACACGCTGCCCGGCCGCATGCGCGCCCAGACCGAGATCGCGCTCGCCGAAGCCGATCTCGCGCTTTTCCTCGTCGACGCCAAGCACGGCCTGACCGCCGACGATCGGACCTTCGCCGACATTCTGCGCCGGTCCGGCAGGCCGGTGGTTCTGGTCGCCAACAAGGCCGAGGCGCGCGGTGCCGAGGCGGGCCTTTACGATGCCTACGCGCTCGGTCTGGGTGAGGCGGTTCCGGTTTCGGCCGAGCATGGCCAGGGACTGATCGATCTGCGCGATGCGATCGTCGAGGCGCTCGGCGAAGACCGGGCGCTGGCCGGCGAGACCGCCGGCGGCGAGGGCGAGGAAGCCGAAACCGATGTCGCGATAAGCGAGACCGAAGAGGACGCGCCCGACAGCTACGACGAGACCCGGCCGATCCGCATCGCGATCGTCGGGCGGCCCAATGCGGGCAAGTCGACGCTGATCAATGCGCTGATCGGCGAGGACCGGCTTCTGACCGGCCCCGAAGCGGGTATCACGCGCGATTCGATCTCCGTGGACTGGCAATGGCGCGGCCGCGGCGTGCGCCTGTTCGACACGGCCGGCATGCGCCGCAAGGCGCGCGTTCAGGAAAAGCTCGAAAAGCTCTCGGTCGGCGACGCGCTGCGCGCCATCCGGTTCGCCGAAGTCGTCGTGATCGTCTTCGACGCGCTCGTGCCGTTCGAGAAGCAGGACCTGCAGATCGTCGATCTGATCGCCCGCGAGGGCAGGGCGCCGGTGATCGCCTTCAACAAGTGGGATTTGGTCGAGGATCGGCAGTCGCATCTGGCCGACCTGCACGAGCGCACCGCACGACTGCTGCCGCAAATCAGGGGCGTGCGCGCCGTGCCGGTCTCGGCCGAGACGGGCTACGGGCTCGACCGGCTGATGGAGGAGATCGTCGCCACGCACCGTGTCTGGAACCGGCGCGTGCCGACCGCGCGGCTCAACCGCTGGCTGGACGCGGTGGCCCAGCACCATCCGCCGCCGGCCGTATCGGGCCGGCGCATCAAGCTCAAATATATCACGCAGGCCAAGACGCGGCCGCCGGGTTTCGTGCTGTCCTGCTCGCGTCCCGAGGCGCTGCCGGCCTCCTACGTGCGCTACCTGACCAATGCGCTCAGGGACGATTTCGAACTGCCGGGCGTGCCGCTCCGGCTGATGCTGCGCTCGCCGGACAACCCCTTCGCCCACAAGGCCAAGCGCCGCCGCTGACCGGTTCTCGCCGGGCCGTGGGCCGCGTTAACGAAACGTGACCGCTCACTTAACGGGCCGTCAAGGTTAATCCTCCATTGTGCCGCTCTGTTCGCCCTGCGACCCTTGGCTTTGTGGAGTTGGCCCTGTGCGTTTGTTGCGTTTTTTTGGCACGCGGATTTTCGTGCCTGTTGCGTTCGCCGTCACCGTTCTCGTCACCAATCCCGCCCAGACATCGCTTCAGGACATGTCCAGCCTGATCTCCGGGCTCGACACCGCGTCCGAGGACCGCTGGCTGATGCACGTCAGCCGCGCCGGCGTCGGATCGATCCATTCGGCCGAGGTGAAGTTCGGTGTCGATGCCGGTGTGACCGGCTCGATCCGCAAGCCCTCCGGCGCCGATACGGGGCTCGGCGAGATCGCGGTGATGACGGGCAAGACGGTGCTGCCCGAAACGCCCGACGAGGCGCGCGTCAACCGCGCCGACAAGGCCGGCCGCATCGCCGCCGTGGTGCCGTCGGCGCCGCCCAAGGATTTCTCCGCCGGCTCGATCTTCGAACGGCAGTCGAACCTGCTGCGCCCGACCATCGAGGACGGCATCCAGATGGCGTTCGTCAAGCCGGATCTCGACGGCAACGAACTGCGCATCGCCGCCGCCTTCCACGTGCGCAAGCCCGCGCCCGAACCGAAGGTGCCGGCAATGATCGCCAGCCTGGTCACCAACACCACGCCCGATATCCTCGCGACGGCTTATGCGCCGCCCGAGCCGGACTTCGCCACCCAGTCACCGTTCGCGAGCCTTCTGCGCGAGGAGCCCGAGACCGCACGCGGACGGTTCATCCCGCCCGTTCCGCGCGATGACCATGACTGGGCCGACAATCCGCTGCCGGCGCGCGTCTTTTCCGCGCGCGAGCAGAAGTGCCTCGCCGAGGGCATCTATTTCGAGGCGCGCGGCGAAAGCGCCCGCGGCCAGGCGGCGGTCGCCCAGGTGATTCTCAACCGGGTCCGCAACCCCACCTTCCCCGGCTCCATCTGCGGCGTCGTCTATCAGAACCGCACCTGGCGCAATCGCTGCCAGTTCTCGTTTGCCTGCGATGGCATCCGCGACCGGATCACCGAGCCGCACATGTGGCAGAAGGCCAAGGACATCGCCATGGCGACGACGGCCGGCAAGATCTGGCTCGACGAGGTCGGCTCGTCCACCCACTACCACGCCACCTACGTCAATCCGCGCTGGGCGCGGTCGATGAAACGGCTCACGCGCATCGGACTGCATGTGTTCTACCGCACCTATGGCGGCGGCTGGAGCTGAGCCGGATCGGCCTTTGGCCGTAGCTGCGGCGATTTGGCATTTTGAGGCGTAAATCTTTGTAATAAAAACAGATTTCGGCGCGTGCTGCGCTGCCCAATCCGCCTTGACGAATGTCCGGGCCGAAACTATGTTGCGCGCAAATTTGAGGGGGCCGGGGGCTCGTCTCGCGCAATTCGGTCAGAGGCATGGCAGCATCAAAGCCACCATCCACTCCGGCCGGCGGCGAAGAGACCGGGCAGCAAGTCCGCTCAGGCCATGATGCCGATCTCGAACAGCGGCGCCGGGTGCTCAACGAAGCGCTGGCGGAGCGGGACCACAAGAGGTCTCCGGCAGGTTCGGATCGGCAAAATGGTGCCGGGTCCGGAATCGGCGCGGCGCTCAAGATGTCCAGCGAATTCGTCGCGGGCGTTCTCGTGGGTGCCGGTTTGGGATACCTGCTCGACCAGTTTGCCGGCACGAGCCCGTGGGGATTGATTGTCTTCCTCATGCTCGGTTTCGCCGCCGGTGTGCTGAACGTGCTGCGCGCGGCCGGGGTGGTCGCAGAACCCGCAGCGGGCGTTCGCGCGGAGCGGCCGGGCGACGACGACACGACATGACGCGGCGTGCCGCGCAACGATAGACAGGGTCCGGCCCGCGCCATGCGGTGCCGTGGCGGACAGGACGGAGACAGGCGCGTTGGCGAACGACCCGATCAAGCAGTTCGAGATCAGCCCGATCGTTCCGCTCGAAAACGTTGCCGGGCTCGATCTGTCCTTCACCAACTCCTCGCTCTTCATGGTGGCGACCGTCGCCACGGCATCGGCCTTTCTCTATTTCGGCAGCGCCAACCGGGGCCTGGTGCCCAGCCGGCTGCAGTCGATGGCCGAAATGTCCTACGAGTTCGTCGCCTCGATGCTGCGCGACGCCGCCGGCAGCGGCGGCATGCGCTTCTTCCCGTTCGTCTTCTCGCTGTTCATGTTCGTGCTTGTCGCCAACCTGTTCGGCATGTTCCCCTACTTCTTCACCGTCACCAGCCACATCATCGTCACCTTCGCGCTGGCGATGCTGGTGATGGGCACCGTGATCATCTACGGCTTCATGAAGCACGGGCTCAAGTTCCTGGGCCTGTTCGTGCCCGAGGGCGTGCCCGGCGTGCTCGTGCCGCTGGTGGTCGCCATCGAGGTGATCTCGTTCCTGTCGCGACCCATCAGCCTGTCGGTGCGTCTGTTCGCCAACATGCTGGCCGGACACATCACGCTGAAGGTGTTCGCGGGCTTCGTCGTCTCGCTGAGCGCGCTCGGCGGGGTCGGCATCGTCGGGGCGATCCTGCCGCTGATCATGGTAATCGCCATGACGGCACTCGAATTCCTGGTCTCGTTCCTCCAGGCCTACGTCTTCGCGGTTCTGACCTGCATGTATCTCAACGACGCATTGCATCCGAGCCACTGATCCCACACGGCGGTCCGCCGCCCAGTCCCATCCGCCAATTCACCGTTCAAAGGAGCTCGACAATGGAAGCGGAAGCAGCAAAGTTCATCGGCGCCGGTATCGCATGCCTCGGCATGGGTGGCGCGGCCATCGGCCTCGGCCAGATCTTCGGCAACTATCTGGGCGGCGCGCTGCGCAACCCTTCGGCCGCCGACGGCCAGTTCGGCCGCCTGATCTTCGGCTTCGCCGTGACCGAAGCTCTCGGCATCTTCTCGCTGCTGGTCGCCCTGCTGCTGCTCTTCGCAGTCTGATCGACCACACCCAACGGGATGCGCCGGCGCCGCCGGCGCGTCCGGGCGCCGCATCGGCGGCGCCTGAACCCACCGTCCGTGGAAACCTGCCATGTTCGTGACCACCGCATTGGCCGCCACCACCGAAGCCGCCCAGGAGGGCAGCGGCGCCTTTCCGCCGTTCGACTCCTCCACCTACGCTTCGCAGCTCTTCTGGCTGGCGATCACCTTCGGTATCTTCTACTGGTTCATCGCCCGGGTGATCTCGCCGCGTATCGGCGAGATACTGGAAACCCGGCAGGACCGGATCGCCGGCGACCTCGACATGGCCCGCGACCTGCAGCGGCAGGCCGACGAGGCCCATGCCGCCTACGAGCAGGAACTCGCACAGGCCCGCTCGACGGCCGGCGAGATCGGCCAGAAGGCGCGCGACAAGGCCAAGGCGGAAGCCGAGGCCGAGCGCCAGAAGGTCGAGGCCGAGCTGGCCAAAAAGCTCGACGAAGCCGAAAAGCGGATCGCCTCGATCCGCGAGAAGGCGATGGCCGAGGTCGGCACGATCGCCGGCGACACGACCGGCGAGATCGTGGACCGACTCGTCGGTGCGAAGGTGAGCAAGGACGAACTGGCCAAGGCTATCGAAACGGCGCGCCGGTAAGCGAACCGAAGGGATCACACACATGCTCGATTCAAGCTTCTGGGCGCTCGTCGGCCTGATCCTGTTCTTCGGGATCGTCTACTACTTCAAGGTGCCGGGCATGGTCACCGGCGCGCTCGACAAGCGCGGCGACCGGATCCGCAACGAGCTCGAGGAAGCCCGCCGTCTGCGCGAGGAGGCCCAGCAGCTGCTGGCCGAATACCAGCGCAAGCGCAAGGAAGCCGAAAGGGAAGCCGAGGCGATCGTCGAGGCGGCCAGGGGCGAGGCCGAGCAGATCACCGCCGAGGCCAAGGAAAAGACCGAGGAATATGTCGCCCGGCGCACGCAGCTTGCCGAACAGAAGATCGCGCAGGCCGAGATCGATGCCGTGAATGCGGTGCGCGCATCGGCCGTCGACGTCTCGATCGCGGCCGCCGAGAAACTGATCGGCGAGAAGATGACGGCCAAGACGCGCGGCGATCTGTTCAAGTCCTCGCTGGACCAGGTCAAGAGCCACATGAACTGATCGTAGGCCCGGCGGGCTGAAGGTTCGGGCCGCGCTTCCGGGCGCGGCCTTTTCTTTGGCCGGGGTGTCAGCCCCGGGCGAGCGGCCGGAAGGTGAAGCGGTGCACCCGCATGATGCCGCCGGCCCGCACGATAGCCGCCCGATGCGCATCGGACCCGTATCCCTTGTGCGCCGAAAGACCGTAGTCGGGATGGGCCTGACAGAGCCGCGCCAGCATGCGGTCGCGCGTCACCTTTGCGACGATCGAGGCCGCGGCGATTGACACCGAGCGGGCATCGCCCTTGATCACCGACCGTGTACGGACGTGGCCGACGATGCCGTCGGGCACATCGCGCCCATCGAACAGGGCGCCGTCGGCCTCGGTCGCCAGCGCGGCCAAACAGGCGCGCATCGCGGTCAACGTGGCCTTGCGGATGTCGGTGCGGTCGATCGTGCCGGCGCAGCATGAGGCGATGCCCACTGCCCGGGCCGCGCCCATGATCGCATCAAAGAGCCCCTCGCGCCGGCCGGCCGTCAGGGCCTTGGAATCGTTGAGGCCGGCGATCGGCACGGCGCGGTCGAGCACGACGGCGGCGGCGACCACGGGCCCGGCCAGCGGTCCGCGCCCGGCCTCGTCGACCCCGGCCACGCACAGGCAGCCATCGTCGACAAGCGCGCATTCGAGCGCATCGTCCGGCACGGCCGGGACGGGTTCGAAGAGAAGCGGAGAATCGGCGACACGGGTTGCCATGACTTCGACATCCCATGCCGTCCGATTCTCCGCAAGGGTCCGCCGGGGCCGCACGTTCGGCAGGTCGGGCGGCGGCGGTTCGGCAGGAAACCGCGGGCTTTGGCGGACCATGGCTCCGCAAGGGCCGGCCGGCGGGGGACGGGCCTGTGCCGGATCGGCGGAGCCAATGTCGAGGATGCTCGGTTACAGGAGTTCGAGCTGCTCCCCTGCCGGTTTCGGCCTGACGAACAGGTCGGTGCGCAGCGGCTTGCCGCGCGCCGACAGGCCCAGGCGCTTGCAGGCCATCTCCATACGCCGGGCGATCTGCCACGCATAGGGGCCGGTGCCGCTCATGCGCTTGCTCCACTCGGAATCGTAGTCCTTGCCACCGCGCATCGACCGGATCAGGCTCATCACGTGCCGGTAGCGCTCCGGATAGTGCCGCAGCAGCCACTCCTTGAAGACGGGCGCCACCTCGAGCGGAAGCCGCAGCAGCACGTAACCGGCCTGTGTCGCGCCCATCGAGGCGGCCGCGTCGAGGATCTTCTCGATCTCGTGATCGTTGAGGCCCGGGATGATCGGCGCGACCATCACCGAGCACGGCACGCCGACGGCCGACAGGGCCTTGATCGCCTCGAGCCGCTTGGTCGGCGTCGAGGCGCGCGGCTCCATCGTCCGCGCCAGCATGCGGTCCGTGGTCGTCACCGACAGCGCCACTTTCGCCAGCCCCTTTTCGGCCATGCGCGCCAGGATATCGGCATCGCGCACCACGAGCGCCGACTTGGTGACGATGCCGACCGGGTGATTATGGCGTTCGAGCACTTCCAGGATCGACCGCATCACCATCCATTCGCGCTCGATCGGCTGATAGGGATCGGTGTTGGTGCCGATCGCGATGGTCCGGGGCTCGTAGCCCGCGCGCGTGATCTCCCTTTCGAGCAATCTGGCCGCGTCCGGCTTCACGAACAGGCGCGATTCGAAGTCGACGCCCGCCGAAAGCCCCGCATAGGCGTGCGTGGGCCGCGCGAAGCAGTAGACGCAGCCATGCTCGCAGCCCCGATAGGGGTTGATCGACCGGTCGAACGAGATGTCCGGGGACTGGTTGCGCGTGATCACGGTTCGCGCCCGTTCCACCTGCACCTCGGTCTTGAACGGCGGCAAATCCTCAAGGCTCTGCCAGCCATCGTCCACCTCGACCCGCGCCAGCGCCTCGAACCGGCCGGCCGGATTGATCGCGCTCGCCCGGCCGCGCACCCGGCGCCGGTCGACCCGCATGCCCGACGCGTCGATGTGCTGGTTGGCCGCCGCCGCACCGTCGGCGGCGCCCAGGCTTCCGGCAAACTGATCGGCTTCGGCGATCGCCTTCATGGCGCGCTCCCTTCGACTTGCTTCGGTTTCGATGACTATTTTCCTAGCGCACGAAAAAGAACAAGACAAGAACATTTGTGCGGGATTTTGCGTTGCGCCGCAACATGGGATAGGCGACTGCGATGCTCACGGTGCTGGTTCCGACCCGCAATGACGAGGATGCGCTGGCCCGCATGCTGCCGGCGCTGGTGCCGCATGCCGTCAGCGGCAACATCGTCGATGTCATCGTCATCGATGCCGCTTCGCAGGACGGAACGCGCCGGGTCGCCGAGATCGCCGGATGCACGATCGTCGATGCCGATGGCGTCGAGGTGCCCGCCCTCATCGAACTCGCGCGCGGTCCGTGGCTTCTCATACTCGAGCCGGGCGCTCGCCCGATCGGCGACTGGATCGGCGCGGTTGAAACCCATGTGAACAGCGCGGCCGGCAAGGGCGCCGCGCGGTTTTCCATCGCGCGCGATCCGGACGCGCCATGGTGGCGGCGCATGTTCGCACCGGGCAGGGCGACGGGCGCGTTCCACCGGGGGCTGCTGATCTCGCGATCCCAGGCGGCCGCCCTTGCGCGGCCCGGCATGGCCCTCGCCGACCTGCCGCGCGGGCTCGCCGTGCGCACGCTGCGCGCCGCCGTCCGGCCGCCGTCAGCCTGAGCCGGCCTTGCCCCGCTTCAGGTGCTCGTCGAGCCGCGGCATGATCTCAACGAAGTTGCACGGCATGTGGCGGTAGTCGAGCTGCCAATTCAGGATGCCGTCCCAGCCATCCTTGCAGGCACCCGGCGAGCCGGGCAGCACGAACACGAACGTCGTGCCGACAAGGCCGGCGGTGGCCCGCGACTGGATCGTCGACGTGCCGATCTTGTCATACGAGATGCGGTGAAAGACCTGCGAAAAGCCGTCCATGTGCTTGTCGAACATCGGTTCCAGCGCGTCCGGCGTGACGTCCCGTCCGGTAAAGCCCGTCCCGCCCGTGGTGATGACCACGTCGACACCGTCGTCGGCCGCCCAGGCGCGCACCTGCCCGGTGATCGCGTCGTGTTCGTCGGGTACGATCGCATAGCCGGCCACGACGTGACCAGCCGCCTCGATCCGGTCGATCAGCGTGCGGCCGGAGCGGTCGTCGTCAGCCGTCCGGGTGTCCGACACCGTCATGACGGCGATGTTCAGCGCGATGAAGGGGCGGCTTTCGTCAAGCCCGGACACGGAACGCGCCCTCGCTTGCCAGTGGCACCTCGGCCTGCGGGTTGAGCAGCGCCGGACGCACCCACCAATCGTCGTGCACCGCCGACAGTTCCTCGGCCGCAGCCCGCGCGGCGTCCATATCCCCGTAAAGGGCGAAGCAGGTGGCGCCGGAACCGGACATACGGGCCAGCGCCGGCCTCGTTTCGGCAAGCGCGTCGAGCACCGCGTCGATCGTCGGCGCCAGCATCCGCGCCGGCTCTTCGAGGTCGTTGCGTGTGTTCGTGGCGAGCCACCGCGCGAGCGCGCCGGCGCCGGCGAAGCCCGCCTCCGGCAGCGCCGGCATGGCCGCGTTGGTGCGGCTGCGCAGCGCGCCGAATACCGCGGGCGTTGCAAGCGGAACGCCCGGATTGACCAGCACCGCCGGCAGCGGCGGAAGGCCGTCGACCAGCGTCAGATCCTCGCCGATGCCGCGCGCGATCAGGGCGCGGCTTTCGATGCACATGGCGATGTCCGCGCCCAGTTCGGCGCAGATCGCTTCGCGCGCCCGCGCCGTGATGGCGTCGGGGGCGCCCCACAGGCGCGCAAGAAGACGCAGCGTGGCCCCCGCATCGGCCGAACCACCGCCCAATCCCGAGGCGACGGGCAGATGCTTTTCAAGCGTGATCGCGGCCGGCGAATGCGCATCGACACGCGTCTGGAGCCAGTCGCGCGCCCGAAGGACCAGATTGTCGTCGGCATCGTCGAGTTCGCCGGCGGCCGGCCCTTCCACCACGAAGCGGTCGCGGCCGGCATGGTCGGCGCTCAGCCGGTCGGCGGCGGCCTCGTCGGCGAAGACGACCAGCGTTTCCAGAAGATGGTAGCCATCGGGACGGCGGCCCGTGACGTGCAGGCACAGATTGACCTTCGCCGGCGCAAGGGCGCTGATCGGCCCCGTGGTCACCGGAACGCCGGTCGAAGCCCGCACCGATCAGCCATCATTGCCGGATGCGGTGCCGCTGGCCTGTTCGGCCGCGCCATTGTCGATCCGGCTCGTCGCGATCATCGGTTCGCGGCCCGCATTGGCATCGGCCAGCTTTTGTCGGATCTCCGCCAGATCCTCTTCCTCCCCCTCCATGGCGAGCGCGCGCGACCATTGATAGGTCGCCTCGAGCTGCCGTCCGACCCGCCAGTAGGCGTCGCCCAGATGATCGTTGATGATCATGTCCCGCGGGCGCAGTTCCGTCGCCGTCTCGAGCTGCTCGACCGCCTTTTCGAACTCGCCCAGCCGGTAGTAGGCCCAACCGAGCGAATCGACGATGTACCCGTCCCGGGGGCGCTGGGCGACCGCGGTGCGGATCATCTCGATGCCCTCGTCGAGGTTCATGTTCATGTCGATCCACGAATAGCCCAGATAGTTCAGCACGTCCGGCTGGTCGGGCACGAGAGTCAGCGTGTGCTTGAACACGCGCTCGGCCTCCGGCCAGCGGTCGGTGCGCTCATAGGCAATGCCGAGACGGTAGTGCACCTGCCAGAAGCGCGGCTCGTCGAGGTCGAGCTGCTCGATCGCGGCCGCATAGACGTCGGCCGCCTCGTCGAATTCCTTCAGCGACGAATGCACGCCGCCGAGCGCGAGATAACCCCTGAAATCGTTCGGGTCGGCATCGATCAGCGCGCGAAGCTGCGCCTTGGCCTCGTCGTTCCGGTCGAGATCGGACAGCGCCAGACCGCGCTGCAGCGCCGAAATGTGCGCCAGCGGCGAATCGGACGGAACCGCGGCGTAGTAGCGGATCGCCTTGTCCGTCTGACCGAGCGCCTCGGCGATGCCGCCGAGTTCGAACAGGATCTGCGCATTGTTCGGCCAGAGGGCGCGGCCCAGTTCAAGATAGAGGGCCGCGAAATCCTCGGCGCCGTCGCGGTTGATGGCCGAACCCAGATTGAGCAGGATTTCCGCCGCGCCGCGCTGTGGCGTGGCGATGATGCTGCGCGAGCCGGCCGGGGTGTCGATCGTTTCGGCGACGGCCAGCATGTCGGGATTGTTCGGCGCGATCTCGAGCCCCCGCGCGATCGCCTCGCGCGCCTCGGCCAGGTTGCCGTTGCGCGCAAGGAACCGCGCATTGGCCTCGGCCAGCCGCAGATAGGTCAGCGGCGATGCGCTGCCGCCGGCCTGGTCATCCACACCGGCCGCATAGCGCGCCTCGGCATCCTCGTTCATGCCGGCCGCATCGGCGATCAGCGCGCCGTGATAGCTTGCAAACAGGGCATACCAGTCCGGCCCGTCCAGCGCATCGATCAGCGCCAGCGCGCCTTCCGTGTCGCCCGAACCGTGCAGCGCCCAGGCGCGCATGATGCCCGACATGAGCGTTTCAAGGTCGTTGCTGGCGCCCGACGACAGCAGCGCGTTCGCGTCCAGATAGCGGCTTTCGCGGACCGCATCGACGCCGAGCAGGAGCCGTGCGAGCCGCGCCGCGCCCGTATCGTCCTTGAGTGCCTCGCCATGCGGCACGGCCGCCTCGATCTGTCCGTCGGTGACGAGCGCGATCATCAGGTCGCGGCGCAGGCCCTGGTTGCCGGGATCGAAGCGCAACGCCTCGTCGAAGAAGCGTGCCGCCGCCGTGAAGTCGTAACGCTCGCGCGCGGCGTTCGCGGCAAGGAAGGCGCCGGCGAACGTGCGGGTCGGTGCATGAAAGCCGCTGGTGGCGGCGCTGGCCGGGTTTGGCAGCGTGGTGACCATCATCGTGCCGGCGAGGGCGGCCGCGGCAAGGATGTGGGAAAATCGTATCGCGGATGTCGATTGGGGCAATATCAGGTCCATTGGCAGCGATTCACCCGCCAGCATGGCGCTTTTGTGGCTCTGCGGCAATCGCCGCTTACGGCAAAACCGCTAAGGGCTCGTCACCGCAAACGCGCGGGCCGGTCAGTTCAGCCGCGATATACAGAAGTCGACGACCTCCAGAAGCGCCGCCTTCTGCGGGCCGGCCGGCATCGGCGCCAGCGCGTCGCGGGCGATCGCGCCGAAATGGCGGGCCCGCCCGATCGTGTCGGCAAGCGCGCCGTGACGGGACATCAGGCCGCGCGCCCGCTCGAGGCGTTCGTCGCCATTGTCGCCGTCCTCGAGGCTCTCGCGCCAGAAGATGCGCTCCTCGTCCGAGCCGCGCCGGTAGGCCAGAAGGACGGGCAGGGTGATCTTGCCCTCGCGGAAGTCGTCGCCGACGTTCTTGCCCAGATCGTTGGCGTTGCCACCATAGTCGAGCACGTCGTCCACGAGCTGGAAGGCAAGGCCCAGATTGAGCCCGTAGGACCGCAGCGCGGCACGTTCGTCGGCACCCATGCCGGCGACGATCGGCCCGACCTCGCAGGCGGCCAGGAACAGCGCGGCGGTCTTGGCCTTGATGACGGCCAGATAGTCGTCCTCGGTGGTCGACAGTTTCTTGGCCGCCGAAAGCTGCATCACCTCGCCTTCGGCGATGATCGCCGAGGCCGTCGAAAGCACGTCGAGCGCGTCCATTTCGCCGACGTCGACCATCATGCGGAAGGCCTGGCCGAGCAGGAAGTCGCCGACCAGCACACTCGCCTGATTGCCCCAGATCATCCGCGCGGTCGGCTTGGACCGGCGCCGGTCGCTCTCGTCGACGACATCGTCGTGCAGCAACGTCGCGGTGTGCATGAACTCGACGCTGGCGGCCAGCTTGATGTGCCCGTCGCCCTCGTAGCCGAACATCTCGGCACTGGCGATCGTCAGCATCGGCCGCAGCCGCTTGCCACCGGAATTGATCAAATGGTTGGCGACCTCGGGGATCATCTTCACGTCCGAGCCGGCCTTGTCGAGGATGAGCTGGTTCACCCGCTCCATGCCGGGCCGCGCGAGCCCGATCAGACCGTCGATTCCGTTGTTTCTGGGCTGCTCGTCAAGCGAGACAACGACACCCATGGGACCCCTCCATTTTGGCCGGCACCCTATGGACTGGGCGACCGGCCGGCAAGCGGCGAATTGGCACGGGGCATGCCGCGATCGTCGCACGGATGCTTGCCGCGCGGCGGCCATCGGCGTAACCAGAGCCGATGAAAGAACTGATGCGGTCCAACGACGTCGTCACGCTCTCCTTCGTCGAGGCCCTGATGCGCGACGCCGGGATCGGCGTGATGATCGCCGACCAGGCGATGTCGATCATGGAGGGCTCGATCGGCGCGATTCCGCGCCGCGTGCTCGTCGAAAGTGACCGCATCGAGCAGGCGCGGCGGGTCATGCGCGACGCAGGCTTGGGCCATGAGCTCTCCGGCTGACCGGTCGTTCCCGGCGACGATCGACGCGTTCCACTGCGGCCGTTTCATGATCGTGCAGCCGGCCGAAGGTCATCATCGCGCCGGTCTCGACGCGATGCTGCTCGCGGCCACCGTGCCGGACGACTTCTCGGGCCATCTTGTCGATCTGGGCGCGGGCGCGGGGGCGGCCGGCCTTGCGGTTCTGAGCCGCTGCGCCGATGCCACGGCCACGCTGGTCGAGAACGACCCGGCGATGATCGCCTGCGCCCGTGAAACGCTCGCCCATCGGGACAATGCGGACTTCGCCGGACGCGCCGAAATCCTCGACGCCGACGTCACCCTTGCGGGGCGGGTCCGGACGGCAGCCGGGCTTGCGCCCGACATGGTCGACCATGCGATCGCCAACCCACCGTTCAACGACGCACGCGACCGGCAAACGCCGAAGGCCGGACGCGCGGCGGCCCATGTCATCGACGCCGAAACCCTGACTGCCTGGATCAGGACCGCCGCCGCGATCGTGCGCCCGGGCGGACGGTTCGGCCTGATCGCCCGACCGGCGATGCTCGGCGACATGCTCGTGGCGATGGAGGGCCGGTTCGGTGGCCTCGCCCTCAGGCCGGTCCATCCCCGGCCCGACGCGCCCGCGATCAGGGTCCTTGTCGAAGGCGTCAAGGGCAGTCGGGCGCGGTTGACCATGCTGCCGCCGGTCGTCCTGCATCCGCCCGGATCGGACGCCGGCTTCACCGATGAGGCCGACGCGCTGATCAATGGTCGCGCGCACCTTCGGATGCGACCGTGATCATTCCTCGCGTTCGAGTGCGCGCCATCCGATGTCGGAACGGCGGAACCCTTCCGGCCAGTCGATGGCCGCCACCGCTTCGTAGGCGCGCGCCTGCGCTTCGCGCACCGAATTGCCCAGGGCCGTGACGTTGAGGACGCGGCCGCCATTGGCGATCAGGTCACCGCCCCTGCGCGCCGTGCCGGCGTGGAAGACGAGCACTTCATCCATCGACGCGGCCTTGCCGAGACCGCCGATCACCGATCCCTTCTCGGGACTTTCGGGGTAGCCGGGCGCGCACATGACGACGGTGAGCGCGGCCTTGTCGGTCCAGTGCGCGTCCATCGACGCAAGATCGCCGTCCGCCGCCGCTTTCAGGAGCGGCAGCAGGTCCGAGGTCAGGCGCGGCATCAGCACCTGGCATTCGGGGTCGCCGAAGCGGACATTGTATTCGATCAGCTTGGGCCCGTCGGCGGTCACCATCAGCCCGGCATAGAGGACGCCCGTGAACGGACAGCCCATCTCGGCCATGCCGGCCAGCGTCGGCTCGATGATCTCGGCCATCACCCGGCGCTGCATCGCCTCATCGAAGATCGGCGCGGGCGAATAGGCGCCCATGCCGCCCGTGTTCGGACCCGTGTCGCCGTCGCCCACCCGCTTGTGATCCTGCGCCGAGGTCAGCGGCAGCGCGGTCTTGCCGTCGCACAGGCAGAAGAAGCTGACTTCCTCGCCTTCGAGGAATTCCTCGATCACCACCTCCGCGCCGGCATCGCCGAAAGCGCCCTCGAAGCAATCGTCGATCGCCGCCATCGCCTCTTCGGTCGTCATGGCGACGGTCACGCCCTTGCCGGCGGCAAGCCCGTCCGCCTTGACGACGATCGGCGCACCCTGCGCGCGCGCATACATCTTCGCCTTGGGCGCGTTGTTGAAGCGCTGATAGGCGGCGGTCGGAATCGAGAAGCGCGCACACAGATCCTTGGTGAAGCCCTTCGAGCCCTCAAGTTGCGCAGCGGCCGCCGAGGGCCCGAACACCGAAATTCCCGCCGCGCGCAGATCGTCGCCGAGGCCGGCGACAAGCGGCGCCTCGGGGCCGATTATCACCAGATCGACCGACTGCAGCCGGCAGAAATCGATCACCGCGCGATGGTCGGCCACGTCGATCACCGCATTGGTGGCGATCTCTTCTGTGCCCGGATTGCCCGGTGCGCAGATCAGCGCCGTGAGCGCCGGCGATGTCGCAAGCTTCCAGGCCAGCGCATGCTCGCGTCCGCCGCCGCCGATCAACAGAACGCGCATGTCGGTTCGTCTCCGCTCGATTGCCGTGGCCCGGCGCTACGCGGCGCTGTGGCACGGGTCAAGATCGGCGCACGGCGCTTGATTTTTGCCCACAGGGTTGCCACGAGGCGGCAATGGAAGATGTTCAGTCCAAGGGACGCCAGGGACGCGTTGCCGACGCGCCGTCTGGGCACTGGGTCTACGCCGCCCTGCCGCGCGCCGCCTGGCCCTATGCGCAGCTTGCCCGGTCGGACCGGCCGATCGGCTGGTGGCTGCTGCTGTGGCCGTGCTGGTGGGCGGCCGCGCTCGCCCCGTTCGGTCACGGCACCGCGACGCTGCCCGTGGCTGCGCAACTGCCCGATCCGTGGCACATGGCCCTCTTTCTGGTCGGCGCGATCGCCATGCGCGGCGCCGGCTGCACCTACAACGATCTGGTCGACCGCAATATCGACGATCAGGTCGCACGCACGCGCTCTCGGCCGCTGCCGTCCGGCCAGGTCACGCCGTTCCAGGCAAAGGCGTTCCTCGTCGCCCAGGCGCTGGTCGGCTTCCTGGTGCTGATCCAGTTCAACCTCACGGCGATCTGGGTCGGCATCGCCTCGCTCGCGGTGGTGGCGATCTATCCGTTCGCCAAGCGCTTCACCGACTGGCCACAGCTCTTCCTGGGTCTTGCCTTCTCCTGGGGCGCCTTCATGGGCTGGGTCGCCGTGCACGCCTCGCTCGGCGTGACGCCCTTCCTGCTCTATGCCGGCTGCATCCTGTGGACGATCGGCTACGACACGATCTACGCCCATCAGGACAAGGAGGACGACGCGCTCGTCGGCGTGCGCTCGACGGCGCGCCTGTTCGGCGAGAAGACCAAACCGGCGCTCCTGATCCTCTATGGCGGGATGGTGATCCTGCTGGCGGCGAGTTTCGCCAGCACGCAGGTGCCAGTCATCGCCTATGCCGGCCTGATCGCGGCCGGGCTGCACATGGCCAACCAGATCCGCGTTCTCGACATCGACGACGCGGACCAGTGCCTGGCCCTGTTCAAGTCCAACACGGTCGTCGGCTGGCTGATCTTCGGCGGGCTCGTCGCCGGCTCGCTCTGGATGCTGGCGACCTGACCGGTCAGATCGTCGGGTCGCGGGCGATGATCTCCTCGCCGTGCACCATCAGCCGGCAGCCCAGATTGCCCAGCCGCCGCCGCGCCAGAAAGCGCGGACGCCGTTCGGCGAACATCGAATGATGCCGACGCGGCTGCGGTTCATCGGAGACGAGACCGCGGGCGCTTTCCTCGAGCGTGCGGGCGACGCCGTCCGCCTCGATCATCATCATCGGCAGGCCGAGCAGTTCCGACCAGACCTGCCAGTCCTTGGCGATGCCCGGCAGGTCGTAGCCGACGCTCAGCGGAACGCACAGTTCGGCATCCTCATGCAGCAGTTCGAGCGTCACGAGCGCATGCTCGGGGCCGGTCTCGGTGGCCCGGACCGCGACGCCCCGGAAGGCGCGCGCGGGAAGGGCGACATGCAGCGGAAGGCCGGACTGCCTGAGCGTCCGCTTCATCGTTGCGCCGCGCCGGTTGACGGTGATCGTCGTCTCGTCCCGGTCGTCGCGCGCCGCGTAGGACAGCTCCTGCGGAAGCCGGGCCGGGTCGAGCCGAAACTCGTGGCCTGCCCAGGCCGGTTGTGCACCCATGCTCATGGTTGACGCCTCACCTGCTTGTCCTGAGAGCCGCCGGGCCTTTTTGGCCTCTTGCGATCTCGGTCCCTGTTTGCCGGACGGCTTGTTTCTCCGTCTCGACTGCGGCCACACTAGCCCAGCCCGGCCAAGCAAGCGCTAACAAGCGCGGTTAAGAAAAGATCGACGCGTCCGATGGTTAGCGGAATCCCACCGCCGTTCACCGGCTGGAAGGATTTGGCACAGCTTGACCGTTCCGGTCGCCCGTGCGAGGGCAGCAGCGTCTTCTCCGCACCCTGTCCCGACATGCCATGACCGCCCACACGACGATCGATGCGCAGCATCCGACCCGCTCCTTCCAGGGGCTGATCCTAACCCTGCACGACTACTGGGCCCGCCAGGGCTGCGCGATCCTGCAGCCCTACGACATGGAGGTCGGCGCCGGCACCTTCCATCCGGCGACGACCTTGCGCTCGCTCGGTCCGAAACCATGGAAGGCGGCCTATGTGCAGCCCTCGCGGAGACCGACCGACGGCCGCTATGGCGAGAACCCCAACCGGCTGCAGCACTACTACCAGTATCAGGTGCTGCTGAAGCCATCGCCGCCTGACCTGCAGGAGCTTTATCTCGGTTCGCTCAAGGCGATCGGCATCGACCCGCTGCTGCACGACATCCGTTTCGTCGAGGACGACTGGGAAAGCCCGACGCTCGGCGCATGGGGCCTCGGCTGGGAGTGCTGGTGCGACGGCATGGAAGTGTCCCAGTTCACCTATTTCCAGCAGGTCTGCGGCATCGAGTGCGCGCCGGTCTCGGGCGAACTGACCTACGGGCTCGAGCGGCTCGCCATGTATGTCCAGAACGTCGACAACGTCTACGATCTGAACTTCAACGGCGGCGAGGGTGACGACAAGATCAGCTATGGCGACGTGTTCCTGCAGGCCGAGCAGGAATATTCAAGGCACAATTTCGAGTATGCCGACACCGCCATGCTGATGCGCCATTTCGAAGACGCCGAAAAGGAGTGCCTGGCGCTGCTCGCCGCTGGCGCGCCCGGCGAAGGGTCCAACGATCGCCTGCACAAATGCGTGCTGCCGGCCTACGACCAGACCATCAAGGCGTCCCACGTCTTCAACCTGCTCGATGCGCGCGGCGTGATCTCGGTGACCGAGCGTCAGAGCTATATTCTGCGGGTGCGCGATCTCGCCAAGGCGTGCGGCGAGGCGTTCCTGAAGACGAGGGCCGGCGGCGCGAGCTGAGCGCCGCCTACGCCCGATTTCCCGATCGGATCACCAACAAAGGTGTGAACCGATGTGATCGGGCCGCGATCATCCGTCCCGACCCGCCTTCGTAAACGCTCGCATCGGCACGGGCTCGCCGCGCCGTCGCGATCACACACGGAGGACTACACCATGCGCAAGGTTCTGATTGGCGCCGCCGTTTCCATGGGCCTTCTGGCCGCACCGGCCCAGGCCGACAACATCGTCGAGGTCGCCCAGGGCGCCGGCACCTTCAACACGCTGCTCGCCGCCGCCGAAGCGGCAGGTCTTGCCGGCGCGCTGGCCGAAGGCGACAATCTGACGGTCTTCGCGCCCACCGATGACGCGTTCGCCGCGCTTCCCGAGGGCACCGTCGAAAGCCTGCTTCAGCCCGAGAACAAGGACCAGCTCGCCGCGATCCTGTCCTATCACGTGCTGCCGCGCGAACTGGCCTCCAACCAGCTTCCGGGCCGCCAGATTCACATCCGCACGATCAAGTCCGGCGGCGACCGCCTCCTGGCGATCGAAAAGGACGCGCACACCGGCGCGGTCGTCGTCGATGGCGCCAACGTGGTCTCCGCCGACATCCGCGCCGACAACGGCATCATCCACGTCATCGACAAGGTCATGCTCCCGTCGAGCTGACCGCCTCGAGCATCCGCCGCATGACACCCCGTCCGGTTCGCCGGGCGGGGTTTGTCGTGCACAAGCGGCGTGACTTGGACGCCGGCTTTGGCTAGTTTGCCACCGAAATCGGGGCGAACCACCGGGGAGACGCGCCATGTTCGGCGGCGGCACCATCACCGCAATCATCATCGTTGCGGTCGCGATCTATGCGATCGTCATCTACAACGCGCTCGTGCGGGCGCGGCAGATGGTCCAGGAGGCCTGGAGCGGCATCGACGTGCAACTCAAGCGTCGGGCGGACCTGATCCCGAACCTGGTCGAGACGGTCAAGGGCTATGCCGGCCACGAAAAGGAGACGCTCGAGCGCGTCACCGAAATGCGCACCCGCGCCCAGAACGTGCCCTCCGACGACGTCGCCGGCCGCGCGGCCGCCGAGGGGCTGCTGAGCCAGGCGCTGGGCCGGCTGTTCGCGGTCGCGGAGAGCTACCCGGACCTGAAGGCCAACCAGAACTTCGCCGAGCTGCAGGAGGCGCTGGAGACGGTCGAGCGCGAAATCCAGATGGCGCGCCGCTACTATAACGGCTCGGCCCGGGAGCTGAACGTCAAGGTCGAGAGCTTTCCCTCCAACCTGGTGGCCAAGTCGTTCAATTTCGTCCAGGCCGACTATTTCGAGCTTGAAGACCCGGGCGACCGCGCCGTGCCGCAGGTCGCCTTCGGCAACTGACAGATGGCCGCCGCGCCATTCGCTCCGGGCCGCGCCGCCGCGCGCGTGTTCGCCGCGCTCGTCCTGTGGCTGTCGTTCGCGTGCGTTGCTGCGGCGCAGGAACGCATCCTCCTTTATGCGAGCGACGTGACGATAAACGCCGACGGTTCGCTCGATGTCACAGAGACGATCCGCGTCAACGCCGAGGGCAACCAGATCCGGCGCGGCATCTTTCGCGACTTCCCTTTGCGGGTCGAGGATCCGGACGGCCGCGAGGTGCTGGTAGGCTTCGAGGTGACCGGTGTCACGCGCAATGGTCGGCCCGAGCCCTACCGCGTCGAGCGCAGCGGGCGCGTCGCGCGCACCTATATCGGCCAGTCCGAAGTGTGGCTGGAGCCGGGCGTTCACACCTATGAGCTCAGCTACCGCACCGACCGGCAGCTTCGCTTCTTTGCGGATTATGACGAACTCTTCTGGAACGTGACGGGCAATGCCTGGGCGTTCCCGATCGAACGCGCCCGCGCCACCGTGCGCCTGCCCGGCGACGCGCAGATCGACGACATCGTCTGGTTCACGGGACCCTTCGACTCCACCGAGCGCAACGCGCGCGGCGCGATCGTCGGCGACGGCTCTGTCGCCGAATTCGAGACAACCGCCCCGCTCGGTCGCTATGAAGGGCTGACCGTGGGCGTCGCCTTCGACAAGGGCGTCGTGCCCGAGCCGGCCGCCAGCGCCTACTTCTTTCGCGACTACGCCGGCGAGGTGATCGCCGTCATTGGCCTTGCCGGCGTGCTCGGCTTTCTCTTGTGGGCCTGGAACCGCGTCGGTCGCGATCCGCCGCGCGACATCGTCGTGCCGCGCTGGGACCTGCCCAACGACGTCTCGCCGGCGCTGACCCACTATATCGCCAACCGGGGCCTGCGCGGGCAGGGCTTCACCGCCCTTTCGGCGGCCGCGCTCAATCTCGGCGTGAAGGGTTATCTCGAACTCGACAATGTCGACGGCACCATGACGATGCGGCGCACCGACCGGCCGCTGATGGGATCGCGCCTGCCGGTCGGCGAGCGGGCGCTGGCCGAACGCGTCTCGGCCGAGGGCGGCGCGCTGACCATCGACCGGGACAATGGCGAACGGGTCAAGACCATGGCGGACCGGTTCCGCAGCGCGATCGAGGGCGAGCACCGTTCGGTCTTCTATCGCGCCAATGTCGGCTATGTGATCGGCGGCATCGTCCTGTCCGTGATCGTCATCGTCGCCGCGCTGGCGATGAGCGGGCTGCCCGAGCCGGTGATCGCATCGCTGATCCCGGTCGCCTTCGTCGGTGTCGTGCTGACCATTCTTGGCGCGCAGGCCGCGCGCAGCTCCAGCCGCGGCGTGTCCGGCCGGATCGCGCTCGCCGTGTTCGGGTTCGTCGCCATCGCGGTCACGGGCAATATCGGCGTGACGCTGGCCGCCGACCTCGGCTCGTTCATCACGCGTCCACTTCTGGTGGGCGCGCTGGCGACGATCGTGATGGCCAACGTGCTGTTCTTCTTCCTGATGGGTGCGCCGACCGAACTGGGCCAGAAACGGTCGGCCGAGGTCGAGGGGCTCAAGCGCTATCTGTCGGTGGCCGAGGAGGACCGGATGAACATGCTCGGCTCGCCCGACATGTCGCCGCAGCACTACGAGACGCTGCTGCCCTATGCGGTGGCGCTGGGCGTCGAAAAACCCTGGTCGCGCGCGTTCCAGAAGTGGCTGGCGACGGCCGCGGCGGCGGGCGTCGCCTCGGCCGTCGCCTACAGCGGGCCGCGCTGGTATCGCGGCGATACCTTCCGCGCCGACCGGATCGGCGACCAGATGAGTTCGATCGCCGGCGATCTGTCCAGTTCGATGACCGCCGCGATGCCCGCGCCCAAATCGTCCTCGTCCGGCTTTTCCGGTGGCGGCGGCTTTTCCGGCGGTGGCGGCGGCGGCGGTGGTGGCGGCGGCTGGTGACAAGGCCGGTGCGGCTTGCTAATGCGCCGCACACAAACCGATCCGCAAAGCCTCACCCATGCCCGATCTTCTGCTCGAACTGTTCTGCGAGGAAATCCCCGCGCGCATGCAGCGCCGCGCCGCCACCCATCTGCGCGAGGCGGTCACCGGGGCGCTCGTCGATGCCGGGCTGACCTATGAGGGCGCGCGCGAATACTGGACGCCGCGCCGGCTGACGCTGGACGTGCGCGGGCTGACCGCGCGGTCGGCCGACCAGACCGAGGAGCGCAAGGGTCCGCGCGTCGATGCGCCCGAAAAGGCGATCGCCGGCTTCCTGCGCGGGGCGGGACTAGGCTCGGTCGACGAGGCCGAAATGCGCTCCGACCCCAAGAAGGGCGACTTCTACGTCGCCGTCATCCGCAAGCCGGGCCGCGACGCCGAGGCGATCATCGCCGAGGCGATGCCGAAGATCATCCGCGACTTTCCCTGGCCCAAATCGATGCGCTGGGGCGCGGGCTCCGCCGAGCCGGGCTCGCTGCGCTGGGTGCGGCCGCTGCAGTCGATCCTGTGCACCTTCGGCCCCGAGACCGAGGAGCCGACGGTCATCGACTTCGCTGTCGACGGGCTGCGCGCGGGCAATGTCACGCGCGGCCACCGGTTCCATGCGGGCGAAGCCTTCGCCGTGCGCCGGTTCGACGACTATGCCGCCGAACTCGAAAAGCGCTTCGTCATCCTCGATGCCGAACGGCGCAAGCAGATCATCGCCACCGACGCGCAGAATCTTGCCTTCGCCAATGGCATCGAACTGGTCGAGGACGACGCGCTGCTCGACGAGGTGGCCGGGCTTGTCGAATGGCCGGTCGTGCTGATGGGCGAGTTCGAGGAGGAGTTCCTCGAGATCCCCGACGAGGTCGTCCGCCTGACGATCAAGGCCAACCAGAAGTGCTTCGTGTGCCGCGACCCTTCGAGGCTCGCTTCGCTCGCACCTCAGGGTGAGGGCGAAAATCCGCCTCATCCTGAGGTGCGGCCGCAGGCCGCCTCGAAGGGCGAGGCGGGTCTGACCAACAGGTTCATCCTCGTCGCCAACATCGCAGCCAGCGATGGCGGCGCCGAGATCGCGCGCGGCAACGGCAAGGTGGTGCGCGCGCGCCTGTCGGACGCGCTGCATTTCTGGCGCACCGACCAGGCGAACCTGCCCGACCTCGAAAAGTACCGTCCCTCGGCCGAGAGGTTCGGGCTCGACCTTGCAAAGCCGCTCGACCAGCGCATGGCCAAGCTCGACCATCTGGGCGTCACCTTCCATGCCAAGCTGGGCACGCAGGGCGAGCGCGTGGCCCGCATCGCCGCGCTGGCCGAGGAACTGGTCGACGTGGTGGTGAGCCAGCACCCTCATCCTGAGGTGCGCGGCGACCTTCACCCTGACCCTTCGAGGCTCGCTGCGCTCGCACCTCAGGATGAGGGTGAAGGTCGGCAAGCCTCGAAGGGCGAGGGTGCGGCCCTGCATGTCCGCCATCTCGCACGCCGCGCCGCGCATCTCGCCAAGGCCGACCTGACCACCGAGATCGTCGGCGAGTTCCCCGAGGTGCAGGGCGCAATGGGCGCGATCTATGCCGAACGGCAGGGCGAGCATCCCTCCGTCTGCATTGCCATTGAGGATCATTACAAGCCGCTCGGCCCGACCGACACGGTGCCGACCGATCCGGTCGCGATCGCGGTCGCGCTGGCCGACAAGCTCGACACGCTCACCGGTTTCTGGGCGATCGACGAAAAGCCGACCGGCTCCAAGGATCCCTACGCGCTCAGACGTGCGGCGCTCGGCGTGATCCGGATCGTGCTGGAAAACGGGATCAGGCTGACTCTTTCGTCGCATTTAGCGACCGCGTTTGCCCGCAACCTGGGATCGATTGTTGGCAGTAGGCATGCAGATGAGGCGCAGAAAGCAATCGATGCTTTGGAAGCGATCGGCAAGCAGGATTTGGCGGTGGAAGTCTACGATAGCGTGAAAGAGAGAATAATGAGCGAGGCATTGCGAGAAGACGCATACGCGTTCTTCGTCCGTATGCGGGCCGACCTCCTCTCCTTCTTCCATGACCGGCTCAAGGTCTGGCTGCGCGATCAGGGCGCGCGGCATGATCTGATCGACGCAGTGCTGGCGGCCGCTCCACTCTCCCCCCTTGAGGGGGAGATGTCGGCGCAGCCGACAGAGGGGGGTACCGGCGGCGATGGTGGAACACCCCCCTCTGTCCCTGACGGGACATCTCCCCCTCAAGGGGGGAGAGGGGAGCGTGCCAACGACGACCTTCTCATCATCGTGCGCAAGGTCGAGGCGTTGCAGAAGCTGCTCGACAGCGAGACCGGCGCGAACCTGCGGGTTGGCACCGAACGGGCGCTCAACATCCTCGCCGCCGAGGAGAAGAAGGACGGGGCAGGGGCGTTCGATGGCCCCGTCGACCGGTCGCTTCTGTCAGAGCCGGCCGAAAGGGAACTGGCCCATGTGATCGAAGCGGTCGGCGGCCATGTCGACGACCACGTCGCCCGCGAGGATTACGAGGGCGCCTTCGCCGCGCTCGCCGAACTCAGACCGGCGGTCGACGCCTTCTTCGATCATGTGATGGTCAACGCCGACGATGCGGCCGTGCGCGCCAACCGGCTGGCGCTGCTGGCCGGCCTGCGCGCGGTCACCCGCAAGCTCGCCGACTTCTCGAAGATCGCCGGATAAGACAACGCCCGGCGGGCGAACCGGCCGGGCGCGATCGCGTCGGGGTCGGTGTCATTCAGCGCAGTTCGATGTCTCGGAAGATCTCCTCGCGCACTGCGTCCTCGACGAGGTTCTGCGGCGTCGGCGCCAGATCGAGCTCGCCGGACCGGGTCTCCTCTTCTTCCCGGCGGCCTTCCTCCATGCCCTGGTCGGACATGGCGGGCGGGCCGGACAGGCCGAAATCGGCGCCCGGCCCGGTGATGACGACCGGCGCAGGGGCAGCCGCCGCGGTCTCCTCTGGCATTTCGCCTTCCGGCGGCGCGTCGAACTCGACGAACAGGACCGACGGCAGCGCGCTGTCCACATAGACGGTGTAGCCGGCGGCGGCCGGAGCGGCCGCGAAGGCGCCCAGCACGGTCCCGGCGACGAGAGCACAAAGACGGTTTTTCATGGAGCGCGGTCCCGGTTTTCGTGTATCACCCGGCCGCAGACTATGTGCATGTGGTTGAGATGGTGTTGCCCCGCGTGGCTAACGAAGCGTTAACGAACCGGCCGCCCACCTCCGCTTCCGCGCCGATCGTGCCCGCCGACGCCGATGGCGTCGCCAGCGCGGCGCGGCTTCTGGCGCGCGGCGGCCTCGTCGCCCTGCCGACCGAGACGGTTTACGGCCTTGCCGCCGACGCGACCAATGGTGCGGCCGTCGCGGCGATCTTCGAAGCCAAGGGCCGTCCACGCTTCAATCCGCTGATCTGTCACGTCGACGGACGCGCCATGGCGCGCACGATCGGCCGTTTCACGCCGCTGGCCGAACGGCTCGCCGAAGCATTCTGGCCCGGACCGCTGACGCTGGTGCTGCCGCTGGCGGCCGAGGCGCGCATCCATCCGCTGGTCACCGCCGGTCTCGACACGGTCGCCGTCCGCATGCCCGCCGGGGTCGCGCGCGACGTGATCGCCGCGCTCGGTCGGCCGCTCGCGGCCCCGAGCGCCAACCGGTCGGGCCGGATCAGCCCGACGACGGCGCGCGCCGTCGCCGAAAGCCTGGGCGAGCGGGTCGACCTGATCGTCGATGCCGGGCCGGCGCGCGTCGGCCTTGAATCGACGATCGTGCGCATCGGGGACGACGCGCTGATCTGCCTGCGTCCGGGCGGCGTCCCGCTCGCCGAGATCGAGGCCGTCGCCGGCATGCCGGTCGAACGAGCCGCCGCCGACGCGGAGATCGCCGCGCCCGGCATGCTGCGCTCGCACTACGCACCCGACATGCCGGTGCGGCTGAACGCGGCCGACGTCCGGGCCGGCGAGGCGCTGCTCGCCTTCGGGCCCGGGGCGATCGATGGCGCGGACCGGGCCGTCGCCGTCGCCAACCTCTCGCCGGCCGGCGATCCGGCCGAAGCGGCCGCCAACCTTTTCGCCATGATGGCGGAACTGAACGCCGCCCGGCCTTCGGCCATCGCGGTGATGCCGATCCCTTCGGACGGGCTCGGCGAGGCGATCAACGATCGGCTCGCCCGGGCGGCCGCGCCGCGCAACGCGTCATGAACGAGGCGCTGCGCGACCGGTTCATCGCCATTGTCGGCGAAAAGAACGCGCTCGTCGCCGAGGCCGACGTCGCCCCGCATCTGCGCGAATGGCGCGGCTACTGGACCGGCCGGACGGCCGCGGTCCTCAAGCCCGCTTCGACCGCCGAGGTTTCCGCGATCCTCGCGCTTGCCAGCGAAACCGGAACGCCGGTCGTGCCCCAGGGCGGCAATACCGGCCTCGTCGGCGGCCAGATTCCCGACGATACGGGCCGCGCGATCGTGCTGTCGACGAGCCGGCTCGACCGCATCCGCGACATCGACACCGACGGCAACACGCTCACTGTGGAGGCGGGCGCCGTGCTGCAGACGATCCAGCAGGCTGCCGACGAGCAGGACCGGCTGTTCCCGCTGTCGCTCGGCGCGCAGGGCTCGTGCCAGATCGGCGGCAATCTGTCCTCCAACGCCGGCGGCACCGGCGCGCTCGCCTATGGCGTGGCCCGCGACCTGTGCCTGGGGCTCGAGGTCGTCCTGCCCACCGGCGAGGTGCTGGACGATCTCAACCGTCTCAAGAAGAACAACACCGGCTACGATCTGCGCGACCTTTTCATCGGCGCCGAGGGCACGCTGGGCGTGATCACCGCCGGCGTCCTCAAGCTGTTCCCGAAGCCGAGGGGCCGCGCCGCCGCGTTCGTCGCCGTGCCGTCGCCCGAAGCCGCGCTCGCCCTGTTCCGCGCCGCCCGCGCTGCGGCCGGACCGTCGCTGACCGCGTTCGAACTGATGGCGCGCATGGGCATCGCCTTCACCCTGCGGCACGTTGTCGGCACGCGAGATCCGCTCGCCGCCCCGCATGACTGGTATGTGCTCATGGAGATTTCCTCGGGCCGGTCGGAGGAGGATGCGCGCGCCCAACTCGACGCTCTGGTCGAGGCCGGTTTCGAACAGGGCCTCGTCCTCGACGGCACGATCGCCGAAAGCGAGGCGCAGCGGCTCGCGCTCTGGCATTTGCGGGAGTCCATGTCCGAGAGCCAGATTCCCGAGGGCGGCTCGATCAAGCACGATATCTCGGTACCGGTGGCCTCGATCCCGGCCTTCCTTCAAAGGGCCGACCGCGCCGTGCTCGACATCGTGCCCGCCGCCCGTCTTTGCCCGTTCGGGCACATGGGCGACGGCAATCTGCACTACAATGTCAGCCAGCCCGAGGGCTGGGACAGGCAGCGGTTCCTGGCGATGACCGGCGAGGTGACCGCAGCGGTGCACGCAATCGTCACCGAGATGGACGGATCGATCTCGGCCGAGCACGGCGTCGGTCAAATGAAGCGCGACAAGCTGGTCGAGGTGAAATCGCCGGTGGCGCTCGACCTGATGCGGCGCATCAAGACCGCCTTCGACCCGGCCGGGATCATGAACCCAGGCAAGATGCTGTAGGGCTGCGGGACTATTCGTCCTCGCGCGCGGGCCGGTATTCGCCCGTCACCGGGTCCTTGACCAGCGTGCCGACCGCCTTGGTGCTGGCTTCCTTCTCGGCCCGTCGCACGCGCGCGGAGACCTTTTCGGCCTCGCGCACGAAGGCGCGGTAGCCCAGGTAGCCGACCACGGCCACGGCGGCGAAGAACAGCAATTGGGGCATTGTCACCTCCGTCGGGCGGCTCACAGCCCGTACCGGTTCCAAAGAGCACGTTCCTCGAGGGCCGACAAGAGCCCACCGGCGGCCTGCGCGGCGATCAGCCCCGGATCGGCACTGCCGAAGCCCGTCACGCCGGGCTGCGGCCGCCGCCCGAACAGGCCGCGCGGCAAGGTCACGAGCTTGAGCTGCGCCTTGTCGCCGAACCGCTCGCGCACGAAGCCGCGCATGTCGCCGACATGGTCGATGAGACCGAGCGCCTTCGCCTTCTCGCCGGCCCAGAAGCGTCCGGTGAACAGGTCAGGGTCGTCGGCGAGCTTGCCGTCGCGGCGCTGCTTGACCAGATCGATGAACGTCTCGTGCACGTCGAGCTGCAGCGCCTTAAGGTGCTCGACATCCTCTTCCTTCTCCGGCTGGAACGGATCGAGTGTCGACTTGTTCTGGCCGGCCGTATAGACGCGCCGCTCGACGCCGATCTTGCCGATCGCCTCGTGAAACCCGAACCCGGCCGCGATGACGCCGATCGAGCCGATGATCGAGGAGGGGTCGGCGATGATCTCGTCGCCGGCGAGCGCGATCATGTAGCCGCCGGAGGCGGCAACGTCCTCGGCGAACACGAGCACCGGCTTGTTCTTTTCCTCGGCCAGGTCGCGGATGCGCTTGTAGATCAGCCGCGACTGGACCGGCGAGCCGCCCGGCGAATTCACGCTGATCGCCACGGCCGGCGCCCTCTTGATGGAAAAGGCGCGCTCCAGCGCGGTGGAGACGGCCGCCAGCGACAGGGCCGGCTGCAGCGGCGAACCGCCGGCCGAGATCATGCCGCGCAGACGCACGACGGGAATGAGCGGTGTCGACTTCCGGTATCGCGCCGGCACGAGGCGCGTCAGCATGTTGGTCACGGCAGGCCCCATTTGAGGATCGACCGTTTATGTAAGCGGTGCGACCGCCAGTGCAATGGGCCGATTGCCTCGCGCCGCCGGACGGCGCACAATCGTTCTGCCGGCGCGTGGAAGTGTCTCGGGGCCAGCCGGGAAATTGACGTTTACGTAAAAAGCATGTAGCGGATCGGAAACGCGCCGGCATCGCCGGTTCTCAGGGAGGCAGACATGTATCGCGCACCAGTCGACGACATCACCCATGCCCTCAAGGCCGTTTCGGGGCTCGGCGAGGCGATGGCCGCCGGCCGCGCCGGCGATCTCGGCGAGGACCTTATCGACGCGATCATGGAAGAGGCCGGACGCTTCGCTACCGACCGGGTCGCGCCGCTGCATCTGCCCGGCGACCGGCAGGGGGCCCGGCTCGACGATGGCGACGTGACCATGCCCGACGGCTGGGCGCAGGCCTATCGCGACTGGATCGAAGGCGGCTGGAACGCGCTTCCGGGACCCGAGGACCATGGCGGCCAGGGTCTGCCCATGTCGCTCGCCATGGCGGCCATGGAAATGTGGAACTCCGGCTCCATCGCCTTCGCCCTTTGCCCCACGCTGACGATGGGCGCGGTCGAGGCGCTCGAAAAGCACGCCACCGACGAACTGCGGGTGACATACCTGCAGAAGCTCGTGTCCGGCGAGTGGACCGGCACGATGAACCTGACCGAGCCGCAGGCCGGTTCGGATCTGGGCGCGCTCAAGACGCGGGCCGAACCGGTCGGCGACGGCACCTATCGCCTGTTCGGCCAGAAGATCTACATCACCTTCGGCGAGCATGACATGACGGACAACATCGTCCATCTCGTGCTCGCCCGCCTGCCAGACGCGCCGGCCGGCACGCGCGGCATCTCGCTGTTCCTGGTGCCGAAGTTCCTGGTCAATGACGACGGCACGCCCGGCGCCCGCAACGACGTGTTCTGCAACGGGCTCGAGCACAAGATGGGCATTCATGCCTCGCCCACCTGCACGATGATCTATGGCGACGGCAAACATGGCGACACGCCCGGCGCGATCGGCTGGCTCGTCGGCGAGGAGAACCGCGGCCTTGCCTGCATGTTCACGATGATGAACAACGCCCGCCTGGCCGTCGGCATTCAGGGCGTCGCCGTTGCCGAGGCCGCCACCCAGAAGGCGGTTGCCTACGCCAACGAACGCACCCAGGGCCGCGCGCCCGGATGGGATGGCGAGGGCATGAGCCCGATCGTTCATCACCCCGACGTGCAGCGCAACCTTCTGACCATGAAGGCGCTGACCGGCGCCGCCCGCGCCATCTGCTATGCCTGCGCCCATGCGCTCGACATGGCGCGGACCGGGACCGAGGAGGAGCAGCGCTTCTGGCATGAGCGCGCCAGCCTGCTGACCCCGATCGCCAAGGCGTTCTCCACCGACATCGGCTCCGAGGTCGCCTCTCTGGGCGTGCAGGTGCACGGCGGCATGGGCTATATCGAGGAGGCCGGCGCCGCCATCTTCATGCGCGACGCGCGCATCGCCCAGATCTATGAGGGCACCAACGGCATTCAGGCGATCGATCTGGTCCAGCGCAAGCTGCCCCTGTCCGACGGCGCCTGCGTCGAGGCCTATCTCGAAGAACTCGACGGCGTGCTGGCGATGCTGCGCACCTCCAACGACACACGCTTCGGCGACGCCGGTCAATATCTCGAGACGGCGATGGCCGATCTGCGCGCGGCGACCGAATGGCTCGTCGGCAAGATGGCCGAAGGCGACAAGCAGGCCGTGCTCGCGGGCGCGACGCCCTACCAGCACCTGTTCGGCCTGACCGCCGGTGGGGTCTATCTGGTCAAGGGCGCGCTCGGCGCGGCCAACGGCGTCGACCGTGCTTCGATCGCGCGCTTTTACGCCGAAAACCTCGTCGGTCAGTCGGGCGCGCTGCGCGACCGGGTCGAAAGGGGCGCGGCGAGCCTTGCAGCGGCCGGCGAAGCGCTGGTGGCTTAAGATGAGCGCGCAACCCGACACGTCCGACGCGCACATCCTCGTTTCGCGCGAGGGCGCGATCCAGATCGCCCGCTTCAACCGCCCCGACAAGAAGAACGCCATCACGCGGGCCATGTATGCCGACCTGACCAGGGCGCTTGGCGACGGCGAGGCTGACGATGCGGTGCGCTGCCACGTCATCCTCGGTCAGCCGGGTGCGTTCACCGCGGGCAACGATCTGGCCGATTTCCTCGCCTTCGCGACCACCGGGGAGATGGGCACCGAGGTGCTGGACCTGCTGCGATTGCTGCCGAGGCTGAAAAAGCCGCTCGTCTCTGGCGTCGACGGCCTTGCCATCGGCATCGGCACGACGCTGCACATGCATTGCGATCTGACCCTTGCGACCGAACGGTCGGTGTTCAATACGCCGTTCGTCGATCTCGGCCTCGTCGCCGAAGCCGGATCGAGCCTTCTCGCCCCTGCGATGATGGGCCATCAGCGCGCCTTCGCGTTGCTTGCCATGGGCGAGGACTTCACCGCCCGTCAGGCGGCCGATGCCGGGCTGATCTGGAAGATCGTGGGCGAGGCCACGCTCGAGGGCGAGGTGATGGCAACGGCCGAACGGCTCGCCGCCAAGCCGCCCGAAGCGCTGGCGCTGACCAAGCGGCTGCTGAAGGGCGATCGCGGTCCGCTGGACGCCCGCATCGCCGAGGAGGCCGAACTGTTCGCCGACCGGCTGAAATCGGACGAGGCCCGCGCCGCGTTCATGGCCTTCATGGCGCGCAAGGGTTCGTAATCAACGGCGTCGTCAGCCGGCCCGCTCCAATAGCGCCACCACCTCCACATGCGGCGACCACAGAAACTGGTCGAACGGCGTGAGCGAAACGATCCGATGGCCGCCATCGACGAGGATGCGCAGGTCGCGCGCCAGCGTGGCGGGTTCGCACGAGACCGCGACCACCCTGTCGACCGACGAGGCGGCGATCTGCCTTGCCTGCGCCTCGGCGCCGGCGCGCGGCGGGTCGAAGACGAGCCCGTCGAACCGGCCCAGTTCGCGCACCGTGACCGGGCGCACGAAAAGATCGCGCCGTTCCGTCGTCACCGCGCGCATCCGTTCGCCGGCCGCCATGCGCCAGCCCGCATCAAGCGCTGCGAGCGCGGCCGCGTCCGCCTCGACGGCATGCACCACGGCATGGCGGGAAAGCGGCAGGGCGAAGGTCCCGCAGCCGGAAAAAAGGTCCGCGATCGCCTTGGCCCCGGACAGTTGCGCGATGACCCGCTCGCGCATCGCCGCCTCCGCCGCCACGCTCGCCTGCAGGAAACCGCCGGGCGGCAGCGGCACGGCGATGCCGTCGAAGCGGACGGTCGGCTTGCGCGTCTCGGCCAGCACTTCCCCCTGCACCGTCAGGCGCGCCAGATTGGCCTTGAGGGCGATGCCGATCGCCGCCTGACGCCCTTCATCGGTCAGCCGGAAGCCGGAGCCGACCGCGACATCGAGCCCGGTTTCAGTGACCGTGACGGTGACCGGCACCGGCCTGGCGCGCGCGCCCATCACCGGCAGCAGGGCCCGGCCCAGCGCCTTGAGCGCCCCGCGCGCCCGGATCAGGACCGGAACGACCACATGGCATTCGGCGATATCCACGACGGCATGGCTGCCGGCCTGCTGGAAACCGAACAGGACGCCCTCGGGTCGCCGCAGCATCGAGAACGTCGCCCGGCGCCGGCTGCCCGGTGCGCCCGGCACGAGCGCGTCCACGGCGTCATCGAGGCCGCATCGCGCGAGCGCGTCGACGACCCTCTGGCGCTTCCAGGCGCGATAGGGCTCGTCCGCCCAGTGCTGCAGCTTGCAGCCGCCGCAGACCGCAAAATGCCGGCAGGGCGGGACGACCCGCTCGGGCGAGGGCGTGAGAACCTCGACGTCGACCGCGCGGGACCCGACCACGTCGGCGCGCACGGTCTCGCCGGGCAGCGCGCCGGGCACATGGACGGGCTGGCCGTGACGGTCGGCGACCCCATCGCCCTGTGCGCCCATGGCGGCGATCGTCAGCGTCTCATCCATCCTTGACGCCCCAGAGCAGGAACTCGGCATTGCCGTCGCCGCCCCTGATCGGCGAGGGCACGAGCGCCCGGCGGCGCCAGCCGGGCTGCGCATCGAGCCATGCGCCCAGATCGTCGGCGGCGGCCGCCGCGTCATCTGCTGAGACCAGCCCGCCCTTGCCGATCCGGTCGCGCCCGACCTCGAACTGCGGCTTGACCAGCGCGACCAGATGCGCGCCCTGTGCGGCAAGATCGAGCGCCGGCGGCAGGGCGAGCTTGAGCGAGATGAAGCTGACATCGCTGACGATCACGCCTGGGGCATCGCCACCAAGGTGCGCGGCGGTCAGGTCGCGGGCGTTGAGCCCTTCGGTCAGATGCACGCGCGCATCGGCGCGGAGCGTGGCGTCCATCTGGCCGTGGCCGACATCGATCGCGTGAACCTTCGCCGCGCCGGCTTCGACAAGCACCTGCGTGAACCCGCCCGTCGACGCGCCGATATCGAGGCAGGCCGCCCCGGCCACCGGCACGGCCCAGAAATCGAGCGCAGTCTTCAGCTTGAGCGCCGCCCGCGACACATAGCCGGAGGCGGGATCGTCGACGGCGATGACGGCGCCTGAATCGCAGATCAGTCCCGGCTTGGTCGCCGGCGCGCCGTCGACCCGTACCGCCCCGCGCAGGATCGCATCGCGCGCCCGGGCCCGCGTCGGAAAGGCGCCGCGCGCCACCAGAAGCCGGTCGAGCCGGTCGCGTCGGTCATGGTCGGTGTTGATCATGCCGCCTCATTGCCGAGACGGCCGGTCAAGGCAAGCGCTACCAGCGTTCGCCATTGTCGGCGAGAACGGTGCCCTGATAGACGATGCGGACAGGCCTGTCCGGCATCGCTCGCGCGATCGGCTCGCCGATCAGCGCGAACAGCGGCCCGCTGAACGGCTCGACGGGCTCGAGCACGGGCACCAGCGTCGCGCGCGCGCTCGTGACCGTCGGGACCGAGTGGGTGGCCGTCCGGTCGTGGTCGCCGAACCGGTCGGTGACCGGCCCGATCGCGCCGCGCATGTCGCCAAGGCGCGCAACGAGCCGCTCGGTGGCCACGCCGTCAAGCTCCGCACCGATCGCCGCGCCGGTCATGCCGACCAGCAACCAGGCGATCGTCGCCACCAGCCATGTCGCCGCATTCCGCGCCATCGTGCGCCCCTTTGCCAACCCGGGGACACAGATAGCCGCAGCGCGTTGAAACGGCGCAAAGGAACGCGGTGAAAAAGCCTTCAACCGGGACGGTTAAGGCAAGGAAAACAAGGCCATTGTCTGCTGCTACGGCAGCGGAATGAACTCCTCCTCGTCGCCCGGCACGATGTCGAACCGGCCCGATTTCCATTCCTGCTTGGCCTGCTCGATGCGCTCGCGCGACGAGGAGACGAAGTTCCACCAGATATGGCGCGGCGAGCCGATCGAGGCGCCGCCGAACACCATGAAACGTCCGCCGGTCTCCGAGCGCACGACGATCTGGTCGCCCGGCCGGAACACCAGCAACTGATCCTCGCCGAACCGGTCGCCGAGGATGTCGATCGCCCCGTCTGTGACGTAGATCGCCCGTTCCTCGGTGTCGGCCGGGATCTCGATTTCGCCGCCCGCCTCCAGCGAGACGTCGACATAGAGCGTCTCGGCGAACTGGGTGACCGGCGAGGTCACGCCATGGAAGGAGCCGATCAGCACGCGCGCCCGCGCCTTGCCGCCGTCGATCGTGCCCATACTGTCGGCGGCCGTGTTCTCGAACGCCGGCGCGATCTCCTCATGTCCGTCGGGCAGGGCGAGCCAGGTCTGAAGGCCCGACATGCGCCGGTTCGTCGATCGCAATTCCTCCGGCGAGCGCTCGGAATGAACGATCCCGCGTCCCGCCGTCATCAGATTGATGTCGCCGGGCGCGATCACCATCTCGGTGCCCAGCGAATCGCGATGCCGGATCGTGCCGTCGAACAGGTAGGTCACCGTCGACAGGCCGATATGCGGATGCGGGCGCACGTCGATCGCCTCGCCCGGCCTGAACACCGCCGGCCCCATCCGGTCAAAGAAGATGAACGGGCCTACCAGCTTGCGCTGCCGCGAGGGCAGGGCGCGCCGCACCTGGAACCCGCCGATGTCCTTGGCATTGGGGATGATCACCGCTTCGAGCGCATCGCAGGCGCGCGCGTCGCCGGGCTTGGGGTCGGGACCGGGAAAGAAGCTCATGGCGCACCTGCCTTGTCGGATTGGGTGCAACCAAGATAGCCGCTGCGCCGCCGATTGCCATCCATGCGCACGGCAACGCAGCGTTCACTCAAGCCGTACCGTTCACTCGCCCAGCGGCTCGGTCCCGGTCGGCTGACCATCGCGGCCGGTCTTGATCTTCTCGATCTTCAGTTCAGCCGCCTTGAGCAGCGTGTCGCAGCGCGCGCGCAATGCCTCGCCGCGTTCGTAGATCGCGATGCTCTCCTCGAGCGCCACATCGCCGCGTTCGAGCCGGTCGACGATCTCCTCGAGCGCCGCCAGCGCCTTTTCGAACGGCAGCTCGTTGACGTCGGCGTTCTTGTCGGTCTCGGTCATAATCATCCCCACATCAGGCGCTGGATATGCGTGCCGGCCGAGGCGGCCAGGCCCTGCAGGTCATAACCGCCCTCGAGCACGCTGACGAGCCGGTTGTCCGCATGCCGCCCCGCCGCCTCGATCAGCCGGCCGGTGGCCCAGTCGAAATCGTCCTCGACCAGGTTGAGGTTGGCGAGGGGATCGCGGTGATGGGCGTCGAACCCGGCCGAGATGACGATCAGGTCGGGCCTGAACGCATCGATCGCGTTGAGCACGCGTGACTTGAACGCCTCGCGAAACGCGTCGCCCGCATCGCCCGGCGACAGCGGCGCGTTGCAGATCGTGCCGTGCGCGCCGGTCTCGCCCTTGGCGCCGGTGCCCGGATAGAGCGGCATCTGGTGCGTCGAGCAGTAGAGCACGCTCGCATCGTCCCAGAAGATGTCCTGCGTGCCGTTGCCGTGATGGACGTCCCAATCGACGATGGCGACCCGTTCGGCGCCGTGGACGCGCTGCGCATGGCGCGCGGCGATGGCGGCCGTGTTGAACAGGCAGAACCCCATCGCCGTTTCCTTCTCGGCGTGGTGGCCGGGCGGGCGCGCGGCGACGAAGGCGTTGTCGAAACTGCGATCGAACACGCCGTCCACGGCGGCCATCGCCGCGCCGATGCCGTGCAGCGCCGCCTCCATGGATTTCGGGCCGGCGACGGTGTCGGCGTCGATCCGCGCCAGCCCCTCTTCGGGGATCTGCGCCTTGACCTTGTCGAGGAAGCTTTCGGGATGCGCGAGCAGCACCGCGCTCTCGTCGGCGCGCGGCGCCTCGACCCGGTCGAGCGTGGCGAACGCGTCGGCGGTCAGCGCTTCCTCGAGCGCCCGCAGCCGGTCGACCCGCTCGGGGTGGCCGGGCGGCGTGACATGCTCCTTGAAGATCGGGTGCTCGAAATAGCGGGTGACCATGGCCGCAAGGTAGGCATTCGCGCGGGTTCGCGCCAGCGGTGCATGCCGGGGGCGCTGCTTTTCCACCGCCGATCAGGCCGGCTGCGCTGCTCCGTACCCGAAGTCCTCGCCGTTGGCCCGCAGTTCGGCAAGGGCGGGCGTTGCCCGGTTCAGCCGCTCCTCCCAACGCGGGTCGGGCGTTTGGCCGTCGATCCGCGCGAAATAGACGCTCATCAATGCGCAGACCGCAAACGGCTCCAGCAGCACATGCAGGACAAAGATCGTCACGACGGCCGAACCGATCAGCCCGTACATCTGCACCGGGCCTTCCAAGCCGCCGAGCGCCAGCGCCACCGGTCCCGCCACCACCGCGAAGACGGCGATGCCAGCCACCGCAAGGAAGAGTGTCAGCCAGGCTGCGTTGCGCAGCATCGCGCCGCCGTTCTGCGCATAGAGCACCACCGCATCGGCCGAGGTCTTCCACGGATTGGCGCTCTTCGTGCGCAGGTTCTGCGCCAGCACGATCTCGTCGACATAGCCGATCGCGACATCGGCAATCGCCTGGACGATGCCGAACACCGTGCGCAGGCCCGGCATGAAGCCGCCAATGCGCTGCATCGTCTGGCCGATACCGGCGAGCGCCGCCTTGATGAGCTGGTCGAGCGCGAACAGGATGCTCGCCTCGGCGAACCGTTCACGCACCTGGCCCCAGCCATAGGCAAGTTGCGATGCGCCGGCCGGCAGTGTCCCATGGTCGAACAGCCGCACCATCACCGCGACATGCGCCGCCTTGACCATGTAGAGCGAATATTCGCGCAGGATACGCAGCACGAGCCCGCCGAAGGCCATGCCGCCGAAGGCGCCGAAGATGCCGCCCTGCATGGGCACGACCGTCTCGAAGAGCAGCGGAAGCGTCTGGTGGCCGATGATGCCGCCCGAAACGGTCATCACCATGAAAACCATGGCGAACAGCCCGTAGACCGCCACCCTGAGCAGCAGGAACGGCCAGGTACGCGCGACGATCCCGGCGGCTTTCGTAACGCTGAAGTCCCAGAGCATGGCGGCAACCTCCTGCCGTCATCTGGGCGAAAAGGCGCTAAGGATCGATGACCAGGAGCGTGCCGTCTTCGGTTGCGGTTACCAGACGGTTGCCAAGCGCGACGATCGCCTTGTCGACGGCTCCGGGCAGGGCGATGTCGCCGCCCCTGCCGAACACCGCGCGCAGGGTCCGGCGATCCTGGGAGGGAATGTAGAGTTCGGTACCGCCCCCGGCCTCGACGAGCGCCGAAAGACCCAGTTCCCGCGAGCCGACGACGTGGTTGGAAAGGCCGCGCGCGACATCGCTGCGCTCGCGCACCGTGCCGTCGGTCGCCATGGTCAGGAAGAAAAGGCGGCCGCCGATGTGCGGGGTGCGCACGCCGACGATCGTGCTTCCGCCCGACGTTTCGCCGGCAACCTGCGCCGGCACGATCGCGGCGATGTTGAGCCAGCGGTTCGGCCGGCCGATCTCGCCGGACGTTGCGATCTCGTTCAGTTCGCCCCTGCGCAGCCCGTAGATCGCGATTGCTGCGCCGCCGGTCTGCGACGCGCGGATCGTGATCACCTCGTTGGAGCCGTCGCCGTCCAGATCGGCGATGCGCGGGGTGATGTCCTCGAAGACCAGCGCCTCGTCGAGAACGAGTTCGGTACGTGTCCCGTCGGTGGTCTCGACGACGAGCGAACCGCCCTCGACGGCGTCGCCGAGGACACCGTGGCCGTAACGATCGGTCGGCCGGCCGTACCAGGCGCGGCGTATGTCTCCGACGGCCGCAGTGGCGACGAGGCCGTCGGGCAGGGCGCCTTCCGGCGCGCGCTGCGGCAGACCGCGAATGACATCCGGCGTGACGCACAGCCCGCCCGGGCAGTCGCCCTGTTCGAGACGCACCGTGCCACGCCCGGTTTCCGCAAAAGTGCCGCGCGGCGTCTGCACGATCGCGGTGACCGCGCCCTCGGTGGCAATCTCGATGACGCTCTGCGCGTCGGCGGCGGTGGTCGATACCAGAACCAGCAGGGCACAGAGCAGCCGCTTCATCAGCTCTCCAGCCGCTCGGTCGACGCGATGGCGATCCCGAACCCCTCCACACCGACATAGCGGCGCTCGCGCGTCGCATAGAGCCGGATCGAGGCGATGCCCAGATCGCGCAGGATCTGGGCGCCAAGACCGATCTCACGCCACTGGCTCTCGCGTTCGCGCGCTTCGGCATGCTCTTCGGTGAGCGGTCTTGCGCTGTGATGGGCGACGCCCACCGAGCCCTCGCGCAGATAAACGACAACGCCGCGTCCGTGCTCGGAGACCATGCGCTCCAGAATGGCGACGGGGTCCCGGCCGGGGCCGAACACATCGTCGATGACGCTTTCAAGATGCAGCCGGACCGGCACGTTCTCGCCGTCGCGCACGTCGCCGGCGACGATCGCCAGATGCTGCATCGGATCCCACGGCAACCGATAGGCATAGGCCGTCGCCGGGCCGGCGGCCGTCTCGACGCGGCTCTCCTCGATCCGTTCGATCAGCGTCTCCTGCCGCTGGCGATAGGCGATCAGGTCGGCGACGGTCACGTGCCGGAGCCCGTGCGTCTCCGCAAAGCCCGTTACCTGCGGCCCGCGCATGACCGTGCCGTCATCGTTGACCAGTTCACAGATCACGCCGACCGGTGGCAGTCCGGCCAGCCGGCACAGATCGACCGCCGCCTCGGTATGGCCCGAGCGCATCAGAACGCCGCCCTCGCGCGCGACCAGCGGAAAGATGTGGCCCGGTCGGACGAAATCGGCCGCCCCGGCATTGGGGTTGGCGAGGTTGCGCACAGTCAGCGTGCGGTCGTCGGCGGAAATGCCGGTCGTCGTGCCATGCCTGTAGTCGACCGAAATGGTGAACGCGGTGGCGTGCGGCGCATCGTTCTCGGCCACCATCGGCTGGAGGTTCAGCCGCTTGGCTTCGTCGGGCGGCATCGGCGCGCAGACGATGCCCGATGTGTGCCGGACGATGAAGGCCATCTTCTCGGGTGTGGTATGCACCGCCGCGACGATCAGGTCGCCTTCGTTCTCGCGCCCGTCATCGTCCATGACGACGACGATCTCGCCGCGTTCGAAGGCGCGCAGCGCCTCGACGACTTTCGCCTGATCGTAGGCCATCAAACCCTTCCCGTCTGGCCGCGATGGCGCAGATAATGATCGGCGATCGCGCAGGCGACCATCGCCTCGCCGATCGGCACCGCGCGGATGCCCACGCACGGATCGTGCCGGCCCTTCGTCTGCACGTCGACCTCCGCGCCGTCCTTCGTCACCGATTTCGTCGGTGTCATGATCGACGAGGTCGGCTTGACCGCAAAACGCGCCACCACCGGCTCGCCGGTCGCGATGCCGCCCAGCACGCCACCGGCCTTGTTGGACAGGAACACCGGCCTGCCATCCTCGCCGATGCGCATCTCGTCGGCATTGTCCTCGCCGCGCAGCCGCGCCGCCTCGAACCCGTTGCCGATCTCGACGCCCTTGACCGCGTTGATCGACATCAGGTGGGAGGCGATGTCCTGGTCGAGCTTGGCGTAGATCGGAGCGCCAAGGCCGGCCGGCACGCCGGTCGCCACCACCTCGATGATCGCGCCGACCGACGAGCCCTCCTTGCGGATCGCGTCCAGATAGGCGGCGAAACGGTCGACGGCGTCGGCGTCGGGCGAAAAGAACGGGTTGCGGCCGACTTCCTCCCAGTCCCAGTTCGACCGGTCGATATCCTCGGTGCCCATCGCGACCAGCGCGCCGCGCACGTCGAGCCCCGGCACGACCTTGCGCGCAAGCGCGCCGGCGGCAACGCGCGCCGCCGTCTCGCGCGCCGACGAGCGTCCGCCCCCGCGATAGTCGCGCAGCCCGTATTTCGTATCGTACGTGAAGTCGGCGTGGCCGGGCCGGTAGCGCGCCTTGATATCCGAATAGTCCTTGGAGCGCTGATCGGTGTTCTCGATCATCATCGAGACCGGCGTGCCGGTGGTGATCAGCGTGTCGGGGTCGTCCTCGTCGGGGATGATGCCCGAAAGCACGCGCACGGCGTCCGCCTCGCGCCGCTGGGTGGTGTATCTGGACTGGCCGGGCTTGCGCCGGTCAAGGAAGGTCTGGATCTCCGCCACCGTGAAGCGGATGCCGGGCGGGCAACCGTCGACGACGCAGCCGAGCGCTGCCCCGTGGCTTTCGCCCCAGGTGGTCACGCGAAAAAGGTGGCCGAATGTGTTGTGCGACATCGAGCGTTTCCCGGTCCATCGCGGCTTGTAGACAAAGGTGACGCGAATGCAAGGCGACCATACTCGCGGGCGGTCAGCGCAGCCACTCGGCCCGTTCGCCGTCGAACCTGTAGACATTGTCCTGCGGCACGTGTCCGCGAACCGCGCTGTCGCCGTCGATGCCCTCGATAAGGTGCCGCGTGCCGCGGATGATGCCGCCATGGGTGACGATCACGCTGGGCGCGGCGAGGCGTTCGAGAAAGCCGCGCACCCGTTCGGTCGCCATCGCATAGCTTTCTCCGCCCGGGGCGACGAAGCTCCACTTGTCGGCGGCGCGTGCGGCGACGAGATCGGGATGATCGGGCTCCAGTTCGGCGAGCGTGAATCCTTCCCAGTCGCCGAACGTCACCTCCATCAGGTCGCGGTCGACATCGTAGGCATGCGCATCAAGACCCAGCGCCTCGCGAAGCGTCTGCATGGTCGTGCGCGTGCGCGACAGCGGGCTCGCGACGAACCGCCAGCCAGTCCAGTCGGCGCGCTCGGCGCGCAACAGGTCTGCATAGGCGGCCGCCTGCCGCAGGCCGCGCGCATTGACGGGAATGTCCATCTGGCCCTGAAAACGCTGCGCGCGATTCCAGTCCGTCTCGCCGTGGCGGATCATGTAGAAGGGATGGGCAGGTTTCATCGCGTGGCCGGAGGCCTGCCTTGTTGGGTTTGCGCCTGCACTACTGCTTGGTGATGTCGGGAGCGTCGACCGCCTTCATGCCGACCACGTGATAGCCGCTGTCGGCATGGTGCACCTCGCCCGTCACCGAGCGCGACAGGTCGCTGAGAAGATAAAGGGCCGCGTCGCCCACCTCCTCGATCGTCACCGTCTTGCGCAGCGGCGAATTGTACTCGTTCCATTTCAGGATATAGCGGAAGTCGCCGATCCCGGAGGCCGCGAGCGTCTTGATCGGCCCCGCCGACAGGGCGTTCACGCGCACCTTGTCCGGACCCAGATCGACGGCGAGGTAGCGCACGCTTGCCTCCAGCGCCGCCTTGGCAACGCCCATCACGTTGTAGTGCGGCATCACCTTCTCGGCGCCGTAATAGGTCAGCGTCAGGATCGAGCCGCCATTGGACATCAGCGGCGCCGCGCGGCGGGCCAGTTCGGTCAGCGAATAGACCGAGATGTCCATGGTGCGCAGGAAGTTGTCGCGGCTGGTATCGACGTAGCGACCCGTCAGTTCGTCCTTGTCCGAAAAGGCGACGGCGTGGACGAGGAAATCGAGCCGCCCCCAGGTCTTTTCGAGATGTTCGAACACCGCATCCAGCGATGCCGGTTCGGTGACGTCCAGATGGCCGGCGACCAGCGCGTTCAGTTCGTCGGCGAGCGGCTCGACCCGGCGCTTGAGCGATTCGCCCTGATAGGTGACGGCCAGTTCGGCGCCGTGCGCGGCGCAGGATTTGGCGATGCCCCAGGCGACGGACCGGTTGTTGGCAAGGCCGATCACCAACCCGCGCTTGCCCTTCATCAGGCCTGAACCCATGCTCATGAGGCCACTCCGATCCGCCCGCTGCAACGCCGGCGCATATCGCACAGCGCCGGGAGCGCTTCAAGGCGAAACGGCGCCGTTGCGGTGCGCGGTCAGGTGCCCGCCTTCTGGCTGGCATAGAGCGCTTCGAGCTTTTCCCGGTCGGCCTCGTCGAGCATGAGCTGCACGACGGCGTAAAGATCGCCACGCTTTCCAGCCTTGTCGGGAAGGCCGCGACCGGGAACCCGAAGGGTCTGGCCCGACGAGGTCCACGGCGCGATCTTGACCGCGATCTTCCTGCCTTCGGGCGTTTCGATGGTCGCCTTGCCGCCCGTTACGGCGGTGCCCAGATCGACCGGCGCATCCAGATAGAGGTCGCGGCCGTCGATCCTGACGCCCGGCTGGGTCTTGAAGCGCACCTTTGCGAGCACATCGCCGCGATGGCCCGCCGGGCCCGTCTCGCCCTGGCCCTTCAGCCGGATCACCTGGCCGTTCTCGACGCCCTTGGGAAGCTGCACGGCGACCGTGCGCCCGTCCTTGAGGGTCAGTTTGACCTTGCCGGCAGCGATCGCGTCGGCCACGGGCACGTTCAGCGTCACCTCGATGTCGCGCCCCTTCGTGGGCTGCGCCTGACGCGCGCCCGGATGGGCGCCTGCGACGGGATCGCCGAAGATGTCGTTGATGTCGGCGCCGGTGAAGGTGCGGCTCGTGCGGCCGCCCTGCGCCCCGCCGAAGGCACCGCCGAACACGGTCTTCAGAATGTCCTCGGCGTCGAACCCGCCAGCGCGCGCCTGGCCGCGTGCGCGGCCACCGAACAGGTCCTCGAAGCCGTCGGCGCCGGTGAACCCGTCGCCGCCCGGGTAGCCGTGGAACCGTTCGTTGCCCTCGGCGTCGATCTCGCCGCGGTCGAAGCGTTTGCGTTTTGCCTCGTCGCCGACGATCTCGTAGGCGCGCGAGGCCTCCGCGAAGCGCTCCTTGGCCTTCGCGTTGTCCGGATTGGCGTCCGGATGATATTTCTTCGCCAGTTTGCGGAAGGCGGACTTGATCTCCGCCGCGCTCGCCGTCCTGGAGACGCCGAGCACCGCATAAGGATCGCGCATCAATCCCTCCAGATGTCACATGTCGTGTTCGGATATGGGTGAGGCCGCGCGCGTATTCCAGCCTTTGGCGACAGCGCGCCTATTCGACCGCCGCGTCCGCGCCGTGCGGGGCGAGCGACCGGGTCCACCATCCCGAGCGCGGATCGAGGCACACTTCGCCGTCGTAAAGGGAGACGCCGTCATAGGCGTTGCGCGTCGCCGAAAAGCGTCGGCACGTCTGCCCGGCGATCTCTGTCTGGCGGATGTCGGTCACCGTGCCGGACGATCCGGTCGCCGCGCTCGCCCAGGGCAGTGCGCCGCCTTCAAGCTTTCTCAGATCGGCGGTGGTGACGGCGAGGCGGATCGTATCCTCGTCGATCAGCCGGTCCGTCCTGCCGGCATCGCCGGTGCGGCCCGGCGCGAAGGGATCGACCGCGATGGACGGCGAGGGCTGGGCCATCGAGATGGCGTTGGTGGTCATCGCGTCGTCGATCGCGTTGCCGCCGACCGCGCACCCGCCAAGGGAGACGATCGCGGCCAGGCAGGCAAGGATGCGCGGCGGCGTCGCGTCGCGCTTGACAGCACGCGCCCGCACACCGAATTTCACTTTGACTGCACCCAAGGCGGTCAACGCCGCACCCCGATAAACCCGTACCGAGACGAATCATGGCCCAAGCCCGGTTAACAGACAGTGATCTCGAGGCGGCGGTCGACCCGTTCGGCCTGTTTGCGCAATGGCTCGCCGAAGCAGAACGGAGCGAACCGAACGATCCGAACGCGCTGTCGCTTGCCACCGTCGATGCGGACGGCCTGCCCAATGTGCGCATGGTGCTGCTGAAGGGGTTCGACGAGCGCGGGTTCGTCTTCTACACCAATTTCGAAAGCCAGAAGGGAACCGAACTGCTCGGCTCGATGAAGGCCGCCATGTGCTTTCACTGGAAGTCGCTGCGGCGGCAGGTGCGCCTGCGCGGCCCGGTCAGCGTGGTCAGCGACGAGGAGGCCGATGCCTATTATGCCTCGCGCCCGCGCGGCAGCCGAATCGGGGCATGGGCGTCGCACCAGTCGCGCCCGCTCGAAAGCAAGTTCGCGCTCGAAAAGGAAGTGGCGCGATATACGGCCAAATACGCCA